>Ga0315902_10000002_pt1 | contig 537916 bp, 530 predicted proteins | sample LakEriMetagenome_9_FD_203523 | JGI IMG/M metagenome (GOLD analysis project Ga0315902, IMG submission 203523) | Freshwater fungal communities from buoy surface, Lake Erie, Ohio, United States - Buoy 12 MA117 | ecosystem: Environmental > Aquatic > Freshwater > Lake > Lake biofilm | place: USA... | reverse complement strand
TGTCACAGCGTTGTTAGTCACTCAATTTCTGAGTGCAGGCGAGCAAGGTTACTACTATGCCATCGGAAGCCTGTTGAGCTGCTACGTGCTATTGGATCTAGGACTCTCTGGCTTATTGGTTCAGTTATCTGCGCGTATGTTTTCTGGCTTGGATTTGGGCGACGAGGGTAGATTAGGGCCTGTCGGGGATAGGAGGTCTGCGTTCCTCGCGATGCTTGCCTGGAGCCGACGCTGGTACGCGAGGACCAGCTTTCTGGTGTTGTTATTGATCCCCCTCGGATTTATCTACTTTTCTTTTGCTAGAACTAGCCATGAGGAAATCAACTGGCAGTGGCCATGGATTTTCGTAGTGATTGCCGTGGCCTTGAGCATGCCTGCCTACTCAGCCTTATCTATTGTTGAAGGAGCCGGTAGGGTCGCTGAAGTCTACTGGGTACGTTTCGCCCATTATTCCTTGGGTGCTGTGCTGGCATGGACGCTGATCGCTGGTGGAAATGGTCTCTACGCGCCGGCTATGCCAGCATTAGCTATTGCAGTGACGACTACTGTGTGGTTCCGGCTTCGTTACCGAGGTCTGCTTGAAGAGGGCGAAACCAGCCACGGATTTTTATGGCGACAAGAGGTTTGGCCTCTGCAAAAGCGGGTCGCACTGTCCTGGTTTGCTGGCTATGCGTTCCTCAATGCACCGATACTGATCGTGTTTTATTACCGAGATGCGGCATCAGCCGGGCAATTTGGTCTGACTGCGGTCATCGCCAATGTTTTGGGATCGTTGTGCGCTTCATGGCTTACCGCCGCAGTGCCACGCATGACCAATTTGGTCTCGTTTGGACAGGACGGAGACTCGAAGGCGCTGTTTCGTAGCGAGTTCAAGAAAGCGATGTTCCTGATGGTCCTCAGCTATGGTGCGGTCGTCTTATTGATCATGGGGATTGGGCATTTGAGTGTCGCTCAGAGATTGCTCCCTCCGCTCGAGACAACTTTGCTGTTTGCAGTCTTCACGATCTTTCACAGCGTTGGGATGCTTTCTTTACATTTTCGCGCTCGTGGCAGGGAAGTATTGGCTTACCCTTTGGCGGTCGCAATCCTGCTTTCGTTGATCATGTCTTGTGTGATAGCGCCGAACCTGGGTGTAGTAGGTGTGATCGTGGTTTTTTTCGGGTTATTTGTCTTGATTTGTATTCCTGCAATGATCATCGGCTGGAGAAGAATGCATGGCGGCCTTGTTCCTGAAGGTCAGGTTCCTTCCTGAAAAGCCATGCTGGCTCCCTGGCGGAAAATTTGCACTTAAGGAAATACTAATCGGGCTCATGACTCCGCGTGCTTCCTCATTATCCCGCAGGCGTTATTGAGGAAAGTTTGACAGAGCGCTATACTCCACCACCACAAATCCCAACGCCCAGCCTGAGACGGTTGGGCGTTTTTGTTGGCGATTTCGCGCGGCAGAAGGAACCCGGAGCCGGGCAAAGCAACACAGTGCGGCGATGAACGAGATCACGAACGACGACGAAATCAGCCTGGCGGACATCCTGGCCTTCCTGCAGGACACCTGGAAAACCATTCTCGGCGTGGGCATCGCCGGTGGCTTGGCCGGCGGCGGCCTCCTCGCCCTGGCGCCCGCCCAGTACGAGGCCGAAGCCATGATCGAGATGGCGCAGATTCGCACCAGCGGGCCGAACGGCGGGTCGGTCATGAACCCCATCGAGCCGCCGGCCTTGCTGATCGAGCGGCTTAAGAATCCGAGCGCCTACACGGCCGAGGCGATTCAGGCCTGCGCTGCAGGCGAGGCCCTCTTTGATGGCGAGAGCATGGCCAAACTGGTCAAGGCCTCGATCCCGAAGAACATCACCACGGTGGCCGAGCTCAAGGTACGACGCAGCACGCCGGCCCTGGCAGAGCAATGCGCCAAGGGCCTGTTCGAGATGGTGAGTCGCCAGCAGGCAGCGCTACTCAAGCCCCAGCAGGAAGAAATGCGCGCCACCCTGGCCGGCCTGCAGACTCGGTTCGGCGAGAACCAGAACTATGTGGCGAAGGCCGAGAAGGCCGGCCTGTACAACGTGGTGTACCTCGCCCGCCGCGACGAATCGATTTACCTGATCCAGCAGATCGACGAGCTGCAGCGCGCCCTGGCTCGCGAAGCGCAGGCTCGCTTGGTCTCGCCTGTGTATGCCTCGCCTCAGCAGGTTTTTCCCAAACGCAACCTGACCTTGGTCCTGGGTCTGATGGGCGGCCTCATGCTGGGGCTGCTGTTCACCCTCGGCCGGCGCGTCCTGCAGCAGCAGCGCACCGCAGCCTGACACACGCACCCACCTCCGTCACCAGCTCGACTCGCGATCCGGCGTGGCGCCGATGCGGTGAATGCTCAGGTCGGCGCCCTCGAATTCCTCCTCCTGGCTCAGCCGGATGCCGACGGTGAAGCGCAGCACGCCATAAACCAAGGCACCGGCCAGCACGGCCCAGGCGATGCCGGCCAGGGTCCCCAGCAACTGCGCGCCGAAGGTGACACCGCCCAGTCCGCCCAGCGCCTGCTGGCCAAAGATGCCAGCTGCGATGCCGCCCCAGGCGCCACACAGGCCATGCAAGGGCCACACGCCCAGCACGTCGTCGATCTTCCAGCGGTTTTGCGTCAAGGTAAACAGCTTCACGAACAGCGCACCGGCCACCGTGCCCACCACGAGCGCACCCGCCGGATGCATCAGGTCGGAGCCGGCGCACACGGCCACCAGGCCGGCCAGGGGGCCGTTGTAGGCAAAGCCCGGGTCATTGCGCCCCATCAAGGCCGCCACCAGGGTGCCGCCGGCCATGGCCATCAGGGAATTGACCGCCACCAAACCGGAGATCTTCTCCAGGGTCTGCGCGCTCATGACGTTGAAGCCGAACCAGCCCACGGTCAGGATCCAGGCGCCCAGCGCCAGGAAAGGAATGCTGGAGGGCGGGTGCGCGCTGACGGCGCCGTCCTTGCGGTAACGGTTGCTGCGCGGCCCCAACCACAAGACGGCCATCAGACCGATCCAGCCGCCCACGGCATGCACCACGATGCTGCCCGCGAAATCATGGAACTCAGCGCCCGTCAGGGCCTTGATCGCGTCCTGGAAACCGAACTTGTTGGCCCACACCGCGCCCTCGAACAAGGGATAGACCACGCCCACCACCACGGCGGTGGCCACCAGCTGCGGATAGAAGCGCGCGCGCTCGGCGATGCCGCCCGAGACGATGGCCGGAATGGCCGCTGCGAAGGTGAGCAGGAAGAAGAACTTCACCAGCTCGTACCCGCTCTTGGCGGCCAGTGTCTCGGCACCGGTGAAAAAGCTCGTGCCATAGGCGACCGTGTAGCCGATGAAGAAATACACGATGGTCGAGACGGCAAAGTCGACCAGGATCTTGACCAGGGCATTGACCTGGTTCTTCTTGCGCACCGTCCCAAGTTCCAGGAACGCAAAACCGGCGTGCATGGCCAACACCATGATCGCGCCCAAAAGAATGAAGAGCGTGTCGCCGCCCTGCTTGAGTTGTTCCAAAGTGGTCTCCGTATGCACCACCAACAGGCAGCGTGCACCGCGGGCATGCAAGTTCAGCGCCCGCTCCGGTGCACAGGCGCAGGCGATTTGTGCACCGGTTTGTGTCGAAGAGCCTTTAATTGGTGCGTTTTCGCGACGACAGAATGCCCTTTAGTGGTGCATCAACGCTGCTGCTGGGTCCGACTCCGGGCCTGACACGCGCTGCTAAAGTCCGTGCGCCATCGCTGCGCCCTGCCCCGACCATTGATTTGCCCACTCCCCCGCCTGTGCCTGCCTCGACCCCTGCTAACACAACGGCCGCCGCGCGCACGCCGATGATCGAGGCCCTGCCGCCACCGGCGCGCGAGCTGCTGTCGCAGGCACGCGAGCAGCGCACCGTCCACGCCGGGGCGTGCACGGTCTGGCATGTGTGGGGGTCGGGTGAGCCGGTGGTGCTGCTGCACGGGGGCAGCGGCAGCTGGACGCACTGGATACGCAACATCGACGCGCTGGTGGCCGCAGGCCGCGAGGTGCTGGTGCCGGACATGCCGGGCTTTGGCGATTCGGACAAGCCCCAGGGCGCGCGCGATGCCGATGCCTTGGTGGCGCCGCTGGTGTCGGGCCTGCAGCAGCTCGTGGGCGCACGCGCCTTCGATCTGGTCGGGTTTTCTTTCGGGGGGTTGGTTGGCGGCCTGATGGCGTCGTCGTCAGTGCCAGCGCTGCGGCGACTGGTGATCGTGGGCGCGCCCTTGCTGGGGGTCGGCGTGCGGCCGGTGCGGCTGCGGGAGTGGCGGCATCTGGACGCCGATGCTGCGATCGAGGTGCATCGCAGCAACCTGTTGGCGCTCATGTTGCATCACCCGCAGGCGGTGACCCCGCTGGCGATCGCGCTGCACCAGGCCCATGTGCCGCTGGACCGGCTACGCCGTCGGTCGATGGCGCGCACCGACACCCTGGCACGCACGCTGGCGACGGTGAGCTGTCCGTTGTTCGCGATTTATGGGGCGCACGACGTGCTGTACCGCGACCAGCTTGCGACGGTGGAAGCGACGCTAGACGCCCTACCCGCCCTGCGCGGGCGCACCGCGATCCCGGATGCCGGGCACTGGGTGCAGTTCGAAGCGCCGCAGGCCTTCGACCTCGCTCTGGCGCGCGCCCTGGCCTGAGCCCGGCGCGCGCGAGAGATTCACACGGCGCTCAGCGCGCCGGTTTGTAAGCGCGCTTCTTGGCGTCGCGCGGCACGAACACCTTACCCGCGCCCGGACCGCCCGCAGGACGCGGAGACTCACCGCGCGGAGCCGGCCGGCCGGCGTAGCCACCGGTTTTCTTTTCCCAGGGCGCAGACTGATTGCCGCCACCAAAGCCACCCGGGCCACGACGATCGTCGCGACGGTCATCGGAGAGAGGCTCACGCCGATCCCCGCCGAAGTCGCCGAAACCGGCCTTGCGCCCGTAGCCATTGCGATCGGCATCCGGCGCGCGACGCCCCTGATAGCCGCCGCCATTGCCACCGCCGCGATGCGCAGGCGCACCGCGCCCGCGCGCGCCACCACCAAAGCCACCCGGCTGGGGGGCGCGCGGCGTGCGCTGGGTGGGCTCCAGGCCTGGGACTTCCTCGGCCTTGAACGGCTGCTTGGTGTAACCCTCGATGTCGAAGATCTTGAAGCGATCACGGAACTCGGCGAACGTGACGGCCAGGCCATCGCGCCCGGCGCGGCCCGTGCGGCCGATACGGTGGGTGTAGTCCTCACTCTTCATCGGCAGGCCGAAGTTGAAAACGTGGGTGATGGAGGGCACGTCGATGCCGCGAGCGGCCACGTCGGTGGCCACCAAAATTTGCACCTGCCCATTGCGCAGGGCCATCAGGCGGCGATTGCGCAGGCCCTGGCTCAGAGCGCCGTGCAGGGCGACGGCGGAAAAGCCCTCTTGCTGCAGGTCGGCGGCCAGGCCGTCACATTCGATCTGGGTGCTAGCAAAGACGATGGCCTGACCGATGCTGGTGTCACGCAGCCAGTGATCGAGCAGCTTGCGTTTGTGCTGGGCGTTGTCGGCCCAAAACAGGATCTGCTTGATGTTGGCGTGTTTTTCTTGCGGGCTGTCGATCTGCACCTTTTGGGGCTGGCGCATCACGCGCGTGGCCAGCTGCTGAATGCGCGGTGCGAAGGTGGCACTGAACATCATGGTCTGGTGACGCGCGATGGTCAGTTGGTTGATCTCGGCCAGATCGTCGGCAAAGCCCAGATCGAGCATGCGATCGGCCTCGTCGACCACCAGGAATTTCACCTGATCGAGCTTGATCTGCATGGAGCGTTGCAGGTCCAGCAGACGGCCCGGCGTGGCCACCACGAGGTTGGCGTTTTGCAGGCGTGCGATCTGCACCTGATAGGGCATGCCGCCCACCACGTTGGCGATGCGCAGGCCGCGGCAATGTTTGACCAGCTCGATGGCGTCATGGGCCACCTGCTGCGCGAGTTCGCGCGTGGGGCACACGATCAGCGCGCCGGGCGTGGCGGCCTTGAAGTTGCGCGGGTCGGTGGGGTTGCGGCGCTTGCGCTTGGGCGGCGCTTCGCCGCGGGCAGCGGCCTCGGCTGCTGCACGGGCAGCTTCGGCCTGCTCGCGCGCTTCGGCCTCGGCCTCCAGGCGGATCAGGGTGTGGAGCACCGGCAGCAGGAAGGCGGCGGTCTTGCCGCTGCCCGTCTGGCTGGACACCATCAGGTCGATGAAGCGGGACGACTCGCCTTCGGCGGAGTTGTCCATGGCCAGGGGAATCGCCTGCGCCTGCACCGAGGTGGGCTGGGTGTAGCCGAGGTCTTGGACGGCGCGAATCAGTTCGGGGGCCAGACCCAGTTGCACAAACCCATTGGGCGTGGTGTCGGCAGCGGTCGGCGTGTCTAGGGTATCGGCAGGCGCAAAAGCGGCCTGCACTTCAAAAGTGTCGGTCATGAGGTCTCGCACGCGAACCGGCCCCGTGGGGGACGGTCGTCGTCAATGGTTAAGGGACATCAACCATCAAACGACAAAACAAGCGGCATTCGAGAAAACCGGCTTGCTGGCTCTTTCGGTGAGCCTGTGCATGAGGGCAGATGCAAGATTCCGCTGCGCGCTGGCCTGGGCCAGGGTGACGGCGAAAGGCGGATTATGCCACGATTCAGGGGAAACCCTGAAGAGACTGTTTAGCCTTGCAGGCGCAGGAAGTGTTCGCGGTAGTGCGCGAGTTCGTCGATCGACTCGTGCACGTCGGCCAGGGCGGTGTGCCGCTGCTGCTTCTTGAAGCTGTTGTACACCTCGGGCCGCCAGCGCCGCGAGAGCTCTTTGAGCGTGCTCACATCGAGGTTGCGGTAGTGGAAAAAGGCCTCGAGCCGGGGCATGTACTTCACCAGAAAGCGGCGGTCCTGGCCGATGGTGTTGCCGCACAGGGGCGTGGCGTTCTTGGGCACATAGCGCGCGAGAAAGGCGAGCAAAGCCTCTTCGGCCTGAGCCTCGGTGGTGGTGGAGGCGCGCACCTTGTCGATCAGGCCGCTGCGACCGTGCGTGCCCTTGTTCCAGGCATCCATCTTGTCCAACTGGGCATCGCTTTGGTGGATCACGAAGACCGGCCCTTCGATGCGCGGCTCCAGGTTGGGGCCGGTGACGACGACCGCGATCTCGATGATGCGGTCCACCTCTGGATCCAGACCGGTCATCTCGCAATCGAGCCAGACCAGGTTCTGGTCGTTGCGTGCGAGGGGGGGCGCTGCGGCGGCCGCTTCGGGGGAGGGATTCTCGGACATGACCCGATTGTCTCCCAAGGCCACAGCTAAACTCACTGCAATGAATCCGTCCTCGCTGTTCACCCTCGCCTTCGCTGTGGCCCTGCTCGCGAGCCTGGCTACCCGCTACTGGCTGGCCACGCGCCAAGTGCGCCATGTCGCGAGCCACCGCGATCAGGTGCCCGCCGCCTTCGCCGGCACCGTGTCGCTGCCCGCCCACCAAAAGGCCGCCGACTACACCCTGGCCAAGGCCCGCGTTGACCTGGCCGAAATGGCTTTCGGCGGCGCGGTGCTGCTTGGATGGACCCTGCTCGGGGGGCTCGATTCCTTGAACCAGGCGCTGCTGGCCGTCTTGGACGCAGGCATGACGCAGCAACTGGCGCTGCTCGCCGCGTTTGCCGTGATCGGCGGGCTGCTGGATCTGCCCTTTTCGGTGTACCGCACCTTTGTGGTCGAAGCGCGTTTCGGCTTTAACAAGACGACGCCAGCCCTGTGGGTGGCCGATCTGGCCAAGGGTACGCTGGTGGGCGCCGTCATCGGCCTGCCGATCGCGGCCCTGATCCTGTGGCTCATGGGCGCGGCTGGCAGCCTGTGGTGGCTGTGGGCCTGGGGCACCTGGATGGCGTTCAACCTGCTGCTGCTGGTGATCTACCCGGGCTTCATCGCGCCGATCTTCAATCAGTTCAAACCCCTGGACGACGAGGCCCTGGTCACGCGCGTACAGGCGCTGATGCAGCGTTGCGGCTTCACCGCCAAGGGCTTTTTCGTGATGGATGGCAGCCGCCGCAGCGCGCATGCCAATGCCTACTTCACCGGCTTTGGCGCGGCCAAGCGGGTGGTGTTCTACGACACGCTGCTGGCCAAGCTCTCGCCCGCTGAAGTCGATGCAGTGCTGGCCCACGAGCTGGGGCATTTCAAGCACAAGCACATCGTCAAACGCATCGTGGGCCTGTTCGCCATGAGCCTGATTGGCTTCGCGGTGATCGGGTGGGTGTCGACGCAGGTGTGGTTCTACACCGGCCTGGGCGTGGGCCCGAGCCTGGAGGGCGGTAACGACGCCTTGGCGCTGCTGCTGTTCTTGCTGGCGGTGCCGGTGTTCACCTTCTTTGTGTCGCCGCTGTTTGCACGCCTGTCGCGGCGCCACGAGTTCGAGGCCGATGCCTATGCCGCAGCGCAGACCGATGGCCGCGCCCTGGGCTCGGCCCTGACCAAGCTGTACGAGGACAACGCCTCCACGCTCACCCCCGATCCGGTGTTCGTGGCCTTCTACTACTCGCACCCGCCCGCCGGCGAACGACTGGCCCGACTGGGCGTGGTGCCGGCATGAGCTCGGAGTTTCCGCGCAAGGACTGGCGAGGCGTGCAGCGCCGCGCGCTCTCGCCCACCGAGGTGGTGACCCGACTGGCCAACGCCGCAGGCTGGCAGCTAGCCGGTAATGGCGCGGAGGTCGCGATCGAGAAAACCTTCCGCTTCGCCAACTACCACGAGACCCTGGCCTTTGTGAATGCGGTGGCCTTCATCGCACACACGCAGGACCACCACCCCGAGCTCACCGTGGGCTACAACCGCTGCGCGGTGCGCTGGAACACGCACGATGTGGGCGGTCTGAGCGAGACCGACTTCGCCTGCGCCGAGCGTGTCGACGCGCTGCTCGCATGAAGACCGGGCACGCGTGACCAACGCCCACGCGCTCCAACCCGGACTTGTGGTGGCGGGCTACGGCCGCCACATGCTGGTGGAAACGCCCGAGGGCCAGCGCCTGATCTGCCACCCCCGTGGCAAGAAAAACCAGGCGGTGGTGGGCGATCGGGTGCAATGGCAAGGCTCGCACGACGAGGGCACGATCGAGCGCATCGACGAGCGGCGCAATCTGTTTTACCGACAGGACGAGATCCGCACCAAGTCCTTTGCTGCCAACCTGGATCAGATCCTGATCCTGATCGCGGCCGACCCGGAGTTTTCCGAGGTGCAACTGACACGGGCGCTGATCGCCGCCGAGGCCGCAGGCATCGCGCCTCTGATCGCCTTGAACAAGAGCGATCTGGTCGAGCCCTTCGAGCGCGCCTGGGCACGGCTGCTGCCCTATCTGCGCATGCACTATGGCGTGCTGCCCCTGTCGCTGCGGCTATCGAGCGATGTGGATCGCGAACACCTGATGCAGCACCTGCAAGGCAAGACGACGCTGGTGCTGGGGCCCTCAGGCGCGGGCAAGAGCACCTTGATCAACCTGCTGGTGCCCGGGGCCGCGGCGCAAACCGGCGAGGTCTCGCGCGCGCTCAATTCGGGCAAGCACACCACCACCAGCACCAGCTGGTACTGGGTGGATGCGGCGCGCACCACGGCGCTGATCGACTCACCGGGCTTTCAGGAGTTCGGGCTTCACCACATTGAGCCCGCCTCGCTGGCCCGCCTCATGCCCGATCTGCGACCCCACCTGGGGCACTGCCGCTTCTACAACTGCACCCACTTGCACGAGCCGGGTTGCGCGGTGCTGGGCGCAGTGGGTCAGACAGGCGAGAGCGGTGTGAGCCCGAACCGCCACCGGATCTACGGCGAGCTGTTCGAGGCCTTGTCGCAAACGCGGTGGTGACCATCAGGCGGGCGCCACGCCCGCCCCGGCCTCAGCCCAGAAGACGGGCCAGTGTAAGCAGCGCCAGCAGCACCATCCAGAGCACCACCGAGCGCCAGACCAGACCCACGATGCTGCGCAGATGCGCCGGCTCGGCCTCTCGGCCAGGCGTGCTTTCGCTGTCTGGGCTGTCACCCGGGGCCGGCTCGCCGGCGGCAGCGCTCTGCTCGGTGGCGGCTGAACGCAGCGCCTCACCGCCCAGACGCACGTTGACCGCCCCCGAGGTAGCAGCCAGAACCACGCCGTCGTTGTCGTTGGGGAAACGCTGTGCGTGGTGGCGCCAGCAGTCAATGGCCTCCTCGAAGCTACCCACCACCGCAAAGGCCAGGGCCGTGGCGCGGGCCGGGACCCAGTCGATCAGGGACCAGGCACGGGCCGAGGCCGCTTGCAAGCCGGTGCTGACCGGGTGGGTGGTGCTGCGATGCAGCCAATAACGGGCCACGAATTCGGCCAGTCGATACAGCACCGCGCCGGCCGGCCCGAAACCCAGTGCGGCGAAGATGCTGTAGCAGGCCAGCACACCAAACACATGTCGGTGAGCGGCCAGCACCGAGTACTCGATCACATGCCGTAGCAGCTCGCTGCGAGGCAGATCGGCCACCTCGACACGTTGCCACTGCGCAAGCAGCTCGCGGGCCTGGGCTTCATCGCCCGCATCGAGCGCGTCGCGGATGGCGGTGAAGTGGTGGCTGAACTGGCGAAAGCCCAGCGTGAAATACAAAACCACCGTGCTCCAGACGATCGCCAAGGGCCAGCCCACGAAGCCATCGAGCAGCCAGTAGATGACGGCGGCCGCGAGGGTCGGGCCCACGACGGTGAGCGCCCAGGCGACCCACCCGTGATGAGATTTGCCTGCGTCGAAGTTTCGGCTCACCCAGCGGGCCCACAGGCGCAAGCCGGCGTGCACCGGGTTGCTGCGGGCCAGAGGCCGCGCCTGCTCGATCAGCAGGGCGAACAGGATGGCAAAGAAACTCATGCCGGAATGATACCGACCGGGGCGCAGGCGCCCGGCCCGGCTCAGGCAGCCAGGAAGCGATAGAGATTGCGCAGCATGCCGGCGGTGGCGCCCCAGATGAAGCGTTCGGTCTCGCCCTCGCGATAGGGCATGGAGAAGAACTCGCGCGGGCCGCCGGGTGTGGCCACCGCGTGGCGGCGGTGGTGGGCGGGGTTCATGAGAAACGCCAGGGGCACCTCGAAGGCGTCGGCCACCTCGTGGGCATTGAGTACCAGGCGATGGTCAGGATCGACCAGGGCGACCACTGGGGTGACCACGAAGCGGGTGCCCGTGGTGTAGGTGGGCAATTCGCCCAGCGCCTGAACATGCTCGCGCGCCAGGCCCACTTCTTCGTAGGCCTCGCGCAGGGCGGTGTCCACCGCATCGACGTCGGTGTCGTCGCGCCGCCCGCCGGGAAAGGCAATCTGACCTGAGTGGGTGGACAGGTGGGCGGTGCGCTGGGTCAAAAGCAAGGTGGGCTGCTCGCGCGCGATCACCGCCACCAGCACCGAGGCATGGGCCAGTTGGCGGTCGGTGAAGCGCGGCTCGGCGCGCACCTCAGGGTCCCAGGGCGGGGGCGAGAGAAAGCGTGCCCGCAAGGCCTGTGGCGACAGCGCTTGCGGCGGTACCGCCGGCAAGTGGGCATCGATCCCCACCACCGGCTGCAGGCGCGGGTCGAAGTTGGGCAACTTCGAGAAGGGGACGAAGGCAGGCTCGTCGGCAGGGGGGTGGGACATGGGAGGCCTGAAAAAAACAAAACCGCCGCGAGCACAGGGCTGGCGGCGGCTTGGGGCGACCCGGCACGAGGCCGGCGAGCGCTTATTCGGCAGCGGCCGCCTTGGCGGGCAGCTTTTCCTTGATGCGAGCCGACTTGCCGCTGCGATCGCGCAGGTAGTACAGCTTGGCGCGGCGCACATCGCCACGGCGCTTGACTTCGATGCTGGCGATCAGCGGGCTGTAGGTCTGGAAGGTGCGCTCGACACCTTCGCCGCTGGAGATCTTGCGCACGGTGAAGCCGCTGTTCAGGCCGCGATTGCGCTTGGCAATCACGACGCCTTCGTAGGCCTGCACGCGCTTGCGGTTGCCTTCAACGACGTTGACGTTGACGATCACGGTGTCGCCAGGGGCGAACTCGGGGATCTTTTTGCCCAGGCGGGCGATTTCCTCTTGCTCGAGGGTTTGGATCAGGTTCATGGTTTCCTCAGCGATCGTGCCCGCGCTACACAAGGGGCCCCAGGGTGGCTCCAAATCCGGCAATCGGACTGGGCGCGCACGGACGAGGCGGCCGGGCAGAGGATCGGAAAGCCCAAGATTATAGCCCGGCGGCCGGGGGGGTCTCCAGACGGGCCAGGAAGCCCTCGTCTTGACGGTCCAGGCGGCCGGCCTGGCGGGCGGCGGCGATCAGTTCGGGGCGCAATCGGGCGGTGGCGGCCAGGCGCTGGTCGCGGCGCCAGCGCTCGATCCGGGCGTGGTGGCCGGACAACAATTCTTCGGGCACGGCCTGCCCGCACCAGGTCTCGGGGCGGGTGTAGTGGGGGCAATCGAGCAGGCCGTCCAGGGCGGGGTTGAAGCTGTCCTCCTGGTGGCTGCCGGCGTCGTGGAGCACCCCGGGCTGCAGGCGGGCCACCGCATCGAGCAGGGCCATCGCGGCAATCTCGCCGCCAGACAGGACAAAGTCGCCCAGACTCATTTGCACGTCGACATGCTGGTCGATGAAGCGCTGGTCAATGCCCTCGTAGCGGCCGCACACCAGGATGGCCCCAGGCCCTTGGGCCTCGCGGGCGACCAGGGGGTGGTCAATGCGCTGGCCGGTGGGGGAAAACAGGACCACCGGGGCCGCGTCGGCGCCCCGCTCGGCGCGCACCGCCTGCAGGCATTGCCGCAGGGGCTCGGCCAGCATGACCATGCCCGGGCCGCCGCCAAAAGGCCGGTCATCCACCCGTCGATAGGCACCCTCGGCGAAATCGCGCAGGGGCCACAGACGCACATCCACCAACTTGCCCTCGAAGGCGCGGCGGGTGACGCCCGTCTCGAGAAAGGGCTGGAACAACTCGGGGAACAGGGTGATGACGTCAAAGCGCACAGCCGCACCTGGGGTCAGTAATCGGGCTGCCAGTCGACGGTGATGCGCCGCCCCGGCAGGTCCACCGCGTCGATGAAGGCGGAGACAAAGGGAATCATGCGTTCGATGGGCTTGTCACCCTCCTGGGCGACCACCACCAGCACGGTCTGGGGCCCCGTGGACAGCAACTCACGCACATCGCCCAGGGCCAGGCCTTCGCGGTTGACGACAGCCAGGCCGATCAGGTCGACCCAGTAGTACTCGTCGGCGCCGGCAGTGGGAAAGCTCGAGCGGGGCACGAAGATGCGGGCGCCGCGCAGGGCCTCGGCCGCATTGCGGTCTGGGATGTCCTCGGCGCAGGCCACGACGCTGTCGGCGTGTTCCTTGGCCTCGCGCACCCGCAGCAGCACCGTGCCGTCGAAGGTCTTGGCGCCTCGCTCGGAGGGCTGCAGGTACCAGCGCTTGGAAGAAAAAAGCGCTTCCGGGGAAGCGCTATGGGGCAGGATCTTGAACCAGCCCTTGACGCCCCAGGCATCGAGCACGCGCCCCACCTCGACGGCATCGTCGGGAAGCGGGGCGGCTTCCAGGGGCAGGCTCATGCAAACGCCCAGGGCGTTGAAAGGCCGATCAGGCGGCCTTGGCAGCGGACTGCTTGACCAGACGCTCCACGGTCGGAGAAGCCTGGGCGCCCACGCCTTGCCAGTAGGTCAGACGGTCTTGCGCAATGCGCAGGCCCTCTTCGCCCTCTTTGGCGTTCGGGTTGTAGAACCCGAGGCGCTCGATGAAGCGGCCGTCACGACGCACGCGCTTGTCGGCGACGACGATGTTGAAAAACGGACGGCCCTTGGAGCCGCCGCGAGAGAGTCGAATGACGACCATGATTTATCCTTCGGGTGGAGGGTCCACTTAAGACGCAATGCGTGAGACGCGATGCGCTTTTGTAAACCCGACAATTTCTTCCAGCGTTTGAGACACGCGACACGGCCACCCGGCCGGCGACACGCTGAAAAGCCCACGAGTATAACCTTTTGACACGCATGCCCCGAATCCGCCCCAGCCGCGACGAGGACCTGCCCGCCATCAGCGCCATTTACGGCCACCACGTGCTGCACGCCACCGGCACCTTCGAGACCGTTCCCCCCACCGAGGCCGAGATGGCCGCCCGCCGCGCCGACGTGCTGGCCAAGGGTCTGCCCTATCTGGTGGTGGAGGTCGAAGGGCAGGTGTTGGGGTTTGCCTACTGCCAGTGGTTCAAGCCCCGCCCGGCCTACCGCTTCAGCGCCGAAGACTCGATCTACCTGCACCCCGATGCCCGTGGCCGCGGGCTAGGTCGGCAGCTGTTGGCCGCTCTGATCGAGCAGGCGCAGCAGGCGGGGCTGCGCAAGCTGATCGCGGTGATCGGCGACTCGGCCAATGCCGCCTCCATCGGCGTGCACCGCTCGCAGGGCTTCGAGGCGGCGGGGGTGATCCGCAGCTGCGGCTGGAAGTTCGACCGCTGGCTGGACATCGTGCTGATGGAAAAGACCCTGGGCGACGGCGACCGCAGCGCGCCGGCACAATGACCGCCACCCATGAAAAACAAGACACTCGCCGCCTGGCTGGCCTTCCTGGCGGGCCCGCTGGGCCTGCACCGCTTCTACCTGCACGGGCTGGGTGACCTGCTCGGGTGGGCGCTGCCGATTCCCACCGCATTGGGCGTGTACGGCCTGCAGCGGGTGCAGGCCCTGGGGCAGGATGACATGTTGGCCTGGATGCTGATTCCCTGCCTGGGCTTCACCTTCGCAGGCTGCGCGCTCACCGCCATCATTTACGGCCTGACCGACCGCGCGAAGTGGAACGCGCGCTTTAACCCGCAGGCCGATGCCGAATCACCAGCGGGCGGCACCGGCTGGCTCACGATCTTCGCGGTGGCGGCGTCGCTCATGATCGGCACCGCGGTGCTGATGGCGAGCATTGCCTTCAGCTTTCAGCGCTATTTCGAGTACCAGATCGAGGAAGGTCGGCGGATTTCCCAGTGAACGCCGCGCCCTTGGCTGCGACGCCCCGGGTCTTGCATCTGGATGCCGCCTGCGTGGTGGTGGACAAACCCGCGGGCCTGCTGTCCGTGCCCGGGCGCGGCCCTGACAAACAAGACTGCCTGGCGCGGCGCGTGCAGGCGCTCTGGCCCGAGGCGCAGGTGGTGCACCGGCTGGACATGGGCACCTCCGGTGTGTGGCTGATGGCGCGAGGCCCGGACATGCAGCGCGCGTTCAGCCGCGCCTTCGAGCAGCAAACCGTGGACAAGCACTATGTCGCCGTGGTGGCCGGGCGTGTGGCCCCACCGCAGACGGCCGATGGATGGGGCGAGATCGACCTTCCGCTGGCGGCCGACTGGCCGCGACGGCCCCTGCAGAAGATCGATCCGGTGCAGGGTCGACCCAGTCTCACCCGCTGGCGCGTGTTACAGACCGAGGCGGATCGCACCCGCTTGGCACTGGCGCCGCGTACCGGCCGCACCCACCAGCTGCGGGTGCACCTGCAGGCCATCGGACATCCCATCCTCGGGGATGCTCTGTACGCGCCGCCTCAGGTTCAGGCGATGGCACCCCGGCTGCTGCTGCATGCCTGCGCCCTTCGACTGACGCACCCGCTCAGCGGCGAAGCGCTCGAACTGCGCTGCGACCCACCGTTTTGAAGCCACCCCCCAGGCATGGCAATGCCCGCTAGCATGGCGGGATGACCTCCCCTCACCTGACCGTCCTCACAGGCGCCTCGCGCGGCATGGGCCTGGCGATGGCTAAACAGTTGCTGCATGCGGGCCATGACCTGCTGTGCCTCTCGCGTCACACCCAGGATGCCCTGGCCCACGAGGCGGGCGCGGCCGGCCTGCGCTGCGAGCAGTGGCCGCTGGACCTGGCCCAGCCCGATGCCGCCGCCCAGCGCCTGGCGCAGTGGCTGCGGGCTCGCGGTCCCCAGGGCTTGCAAAGCCTGACCTTGATCAACAACGCGGGTGTGATTCCCGGACTCGCGCCGCTGGGCGACATCGACGCCCACGATCTTTCCAACGCCTTGCGGGTGGGCCTGGAAGCGCCCATGCTGTTGACCGGCGCCTTTCTGCGCGCCACGCGCGACTGGGGCTGCGCGCGCAAGGTTCTGAATATCTCCTCAGGCCTGGGTCGGCGGGCCATGGCCTCGTCGGCCGCCTACTGCGCGGCCAAGGCCGGCATGGACCACCTCACGCGCTGTCTGGCGCTGGAGGAAGCGTTGTTACCCCACGGAGCGAAGGTGTGCTCGCTGGCGCCAGGCGTGATCGATACCGACATGCAGGTGCAACTGCGAGGCGCTGACGCCAGTGCGTTCCCGGATCGGGGCGGCTTCATCCAGTTGCAAACGCAAGGCCAATTGGCAACACCCGAAGAGGCCGCCGCGCGTGTGCTGGCCTATCTGGCACGCCCCGACTTTGGCGACAAGCCGGTGGCCGACGTGCGCGACGCCTGAAAGCGCTGCGCAAAACGCGCGCGCTTCAGGGATCCTGGAAGCCCCCGCGCCGAAGAGTGATCACCAACGTGTCGCGGTGACCGGCCTGCGCGATCGGCTGGATCGGCGTGGATTCGTGGATGACCCGCTCGTCGTCCAGCAGCAGCACGCTCCAGGGCTGGGTGAGTGTGAAGCGCACGCCTGCCGCGCCTTGCGCCTCGAAGACACGGGTCTCGGCGCCCTTGATGCCCTCGCGCGCCACGAGAAAAACCGCCACCAAATCGACGCCGTCTCGGTGCGCGCCCTCGGGCGTCGGGCGGCCGATGCCGTCGGTGGTGTCAATGCGAAATTGGTGGGCTTCGACGTACCAAGGCTGCGCGCCGTGCAGCGCGCTGGCCACGCGGGCCAGCCCCGCCAGCAGACGGAACCAGGCCGGATCGTGGGTGATGGCGGGCTCCATGGGCTCGAACCAGCGCTCCATGCCGCCATGCAGCGCGTTGTAGGAAACCGGTTGCCAGTGAGCGCGGTGCGGCACCGAGGTCACCTGCGCGCCATCGGCGATGAAGCTGGCGTGACGGCGGCGGCGATAGCGGCCTCCGTCCTTGAGATGGGGATCGGGCGGCAGCGTGTTCCAGCCCGGCGCCCAGGCTTGCAGACCCGCCAGAGGCACCTGCGACAGATCGGACACCGCGGCGGCATCCAGCACGGCATAGCCCCGCGCACGCAATTGCGTATGAAGCTGGTCGGGTGGCGTGAGCGGCGGCGCGAGCATCCCGCTATTGTCGCTGGACGGGCGGTGGGGCCGGCTGGACGACCCGCTGCACGGCGCCCTCGTGGACCCAGACCTGCGAACCCGGCGTGATCGGCGCGGGCTGTTCGATCCGGCGGATGGAGCCATCGGCCATGCGAATGGTCAGGCGATAAAAGTAGGTGGCTAGCTCGCTGGAAGTCTGTGGGGTCAGGAGCTTGGCGACCGATTCGACGGTGCCACACGAGGGACACGCGCGCGACCACGCTTCAACGCTCGTGGGCAAGCCGGCCGGCTTGTAGCTTTGCAAGCCCGTGAGGCTGAAGATCCAGGTGCAGGTGACAGCGACCAGAATAATGACCGACCGACGCGTGACCCAGGACGTTTCGGTGCTGCGCCAGATACGACGACGCTGAGTCGTCATGCTTGTTTGATTCATACGTACCCCTCCTTGGCCGGGTTTGTATGACGATGGCGCGGTAAAAGCTGTAGGACAACCGCCCTGGGTCGCATGAGCTCGGCCCGGCGAGCGCGTGATTCAGGCCAGCGCGAAGGCGTCGGCCAGGAGTTCGTAGGAGCGGCGCTGAACGGCCGGATCCCAGGCCCAGGTGAGGACCACCAGCTCCTGCACCTGCAACTGCGCGGCGAGCGCCTCGAGCCGCTCGCGCACCTGCTGCGCGCTACCCACCAGGGAGGATCGACGCAGGGCCTGGGCCTGGGCTTCCTCGGCGGGCGAATAAGCGCGCTGGGCGTCCTGCGGTGGCAGCAAGGGGCCAAAGCGCCCGGTGAGGCGGTCGATGCGGGCACGCTCGCGACTGCGAAACTGGAACCACGCCTCTTCCTCGGTGTCGGCCGCCAAGGCCCACACGCAGGCCGTGGCCTGCGGACGCTCGAGCACCCCGGGGCGGAAGGTCTGGCGATACAGATCCAGGGCCTCGGGTGCGCCCTGACCGTCGGTGATGAAGGAGGCAAAGGCATAGGGCAGGCCCAGATGCCCCGCCAGCTGCGCCCCGTAGCCGGAGCTTCCGAGCATCCAGATCTGCGGACAGCTCGGGCCGGTGGGAAAAGCCTGCACGCCATGGCCTGGATGGCCCGGGGGCATGGGCTCGCCACGGATCCAGGCTTGCAGCTCGATCACCTGCTGCGGGAAATCGTCGGCCGACCCGGCATGCGGATTGAGCAGGCGCGCCGTACGCATGTCGCCGCCCGGAGCGCGGCCCACGCCCAGGTCGATGCGACCCGGCGCGAGGGCATCAAGCACGCGAAATTGTTCGGCCACCTTGAACGCCGTGTAGTGCGGCAGCATCACGCCGGCACTGCCGATGCGGATGCGAGAGGTGCGCGCGGCGATGGCCGCCATCAACACCTCGGGCGCACTGCCCACGATGGCGGGAATGGCATGGTGTTCACTGACCCAGAAACGCTCGTAGCCCAGCGCCTCGCAGTGCGCAGCCAACTCCAGGGTATGGCGGATGGACTCGTCCTGCGGGTGGCCGACGCGGGCCACAGACTGGTCCAAGACAGAAAGCTTCAAGGCGGGCATGAGGTTCGATTCTCGCGCAGGGTCATCGGGCCAGGGCCCAGATGATTGCGGCGAACAGCACGATCAGGCCCGCAGCCACCGCACCGGCCTTGAGCGCCAGCGCGCCCAGATCGCGCCAGAGGCGCGCGCGCAGGGCCGGCGCCTCCTGCGGCGCGATGAAGCGGTCGATGCCGCGTGGCGCGTGTCCGAGCAGGCGGGTGAAGTCTGTGGCCGGCGCGGCATTGCCTCGCAGCAGCATGCCGGCGGTTTCGGCATCGAGGATGCTGCCGGGTACGAGGCTTGCCACACGGGCGGTCAGCATGAACAGCGCGGTCGGCAAGGGCAGTACCCACGGCAACTTGCCAGGCAATCCCAAGGCCGCACGCAAACCGCGCAGGAACTGCGCCATCGACATCGGCTCAGGCCCGACACATGCGATCGTGGACACAGGTTGGGGCGGCGCCTGCAGCACGGCCAAGATGCCCTGGACCACATCGTCCACGTGCACAGGCTGCACCAACATGCCACCGGCCTGCGGCATGGCCAGCATCGGCGAGGCGGCCATGGTGTGGAACATCGCGGAGCCCGGGCTGTCGCCATAGACGATGGAGGGTTGCATCACTGCGCCGGACAGGGGCAGGGCACGCAGCGTGTCGTCGGCGGCTTTCTTGCTGCGGTGGTAGCGGCTTTGTGCGCTCGCGTCAGCGCCCAGCGCGGACACCTGAACCACCACACGCACCCCGGCATCCGCCGCCGCCTGAAACAAGGCGCTGGGCGCGCGGTCATGCAGGGCCGCGAAGGTCTGCCCGGCTTGCTCGCGGATGATGCCCACCGCGTTGATCACGGCGTCGATACCGACCAGGTGCGGACGCCAGAAGGCCGCGTCCGGGGCGGCGGCGAGATCGACCTGCACGGCGCGCCAAGTGCCCGCGCCCAGGTCCAGGCGCGCGGGATCACGCACCGCACACACGAGTTCGTGGCCCTGCGCCAGCAGCGCCTGGGCCAGGTTTCGACCGATGAAGCCGGTGGCTCCCGTCATCAACACGCGCACGCCGCTCTCCTGGGTGATAGATCGGCGCGAGTCTAGCCCTCGGTGGATGACCCTGCACTGGCCTGCGCTTCCTGCTCCTGCAGCTGTCGCCACATCACCTTGCCGCTGCCGCTCTTGGGAAGGGCCGCAACAAACTGCACGAGGCGCGGCGCCTTGTAGACGGCCATGTGTTCGCGGCACCAGTCGATGATGTCTTGTTCGCTCACCTGCCCCACATGGCTGGCGCGCAGAACCACCACGGCCTTCACCGTCTCGCCGCGGTAGGCGTCATGCGAGGCGATGATGCAGGCCTCGGCGATGGCCGGGTGCTGGAACATCAGCGCCTCGACCTCCGCCGGCCAGACCTTGAAGCCCGAGGCGTTGATCATGCGCTTGAGGCGATCGGTGATGAAGAAATAGCCGTCGGCGTCAACGCGCCCCAGATCGCCCGAGCGGAAATAGCGATGGCCCTCCAGCTCGATGAAGGCCTGGGCCGTGGCCTCGGGCTGTTTCCAGTAGCCCTGAAAGACCATGGGTCCACGCATCACGATCTCGCCCGTCTCGTCGGGCGGCAGTTCTTGCAGCGTCTGCGGGTCGATGACGCGCGCGTCGCAGCCGACAAAGGGAATGCCCAGGCACTGCTGCTTGGCGGCATCGGGCGGGTTGCTGTGCGAGGGCGCAGCGGTCTCGGTCAGGCCATAGCCTTCGATGTAGCGAAGTCCGAACTGCTCCCACAGGCGCTGAGCGACCGCCTGCGGCATGGCGGCGCCGCCACCGCCGATGGTGACCAGGCTCGACAGGTCATAGCGGTCAAAGTGCGGGCTGGCCAGCAGGTCGATGACCATGGTGGGGATGTTGGTCCAGTTCGTGACCTTCCACTGCGAAATCAGCCGGCCTGCGAGATCGCGGTCCCAGCGCGGCATGACGACCAGTGTGGCACCCAGGTACAGACCCGCGTGCATGACGCTGACCATACCGGTGATGTGGAACATGGGTACCACCAGCAACGAGACCATGTCGGCGGTGGCCTGCGACCACAGCCCACTGGCCACAGCGTTGTGCATCACGCTGGCATGCGTGTGCATGCAGCCCTTGGGCAGGCCGGTGGTGCCGCTGGTGTAAGGCAACACAGCCAGATCGGTAGGACCCGCCTCCAGCGGTGGCAGGGGCAAGGTGTTGTCTAGGGCGTCGACCCAGGCCATGACCTGGCCACCCGCCAAGGCAGGCAGCGGGTGCCGCGTGAGCAGCCACTCCGACCAACTCGGGGGCAACGGACCCGACGCCGCGGGATCGAAGGCATCGGTGAACTGCGTGACCACCAGGTGGGCCAGGCGCTGCGTGGGTGGCAGGCTGTCGTTGGCGGCCACCCACTCGGGCGCCAGATCGCCGGTGGTCACCGCCACACGCGCATCCGGATCGACGATGTAGTGGCGAAGCTCCTGGGCGCGGTTCATGGGATTGACCGGCACCACCACTGCGTTGCATCGCAGGATAGCGAAGTGCGCGATGACCAGTTGCGGGCAGTTCTGCATGGCCAGCACCACGCGGTCACCGCGGGTGACGCCCAGGGATTGCAGACGCGCCGCCAGACGCTCGGCCTGCGACAGCAGCTCGCGATAGGTCAGCACCCGGTCGAAAAACACCAGGGCGGCCTTGTCCGGGTAGCGGCGAGCGCTGGTCGCCAGGTTCTCCCAGAGGGACGTGGCCGGTGGCGTGATGGCCCAGGGCAGGCGCCGGGGCCAGAAGGCATGGTGGGGTCGTTGCAAGACAGTCTCCGCAAGGCGTGTGCCGACCCTAACGGCGGCGCGCGCGGGCGACAACAGGGCTGGCCCCAATCGGGTGTCCCCCGGGGTCGCCTGGGCGACGCGAAGGGCGGCTTATCATCCCCGCGCCATGAACACCCCTTTTGATCCCCACGCACACGCCCTTGCCCTCGCCCAAGCCTGGAGCGGCGCACCAAGGGTGAGCGCCGACGACCTGCCGATTGCGAACGACGCTCAGGCCTACGCCGTCCAGGACGCCCTGGCCACACGCCTGGGCCCGGTGGCCGCCTGGAAGGTGGGCGCCTCCAGCAACAGCGCAGAGCCCAACGCATCGCCTCTGCCCGCCGCGGTGGTTCGACCCGCCGGCACCACACTGGGCCTGCCCACGCGGTCGATGCGCTTGATCGAGCTGGAGGTCGCGGTGCGCCTGCGCCACGACCTGTGGCCCGGCGATCGGCTGATGTCGCAGGCTCAGGTGTGGGATGCGATCGAGTCGGTGTTCCCGGCGGTGGAAGTGGTGGATTCGCGCCTGACCGAAGGGCGCGAAGCGCCGGCGCCGGTGCGCCTGGCCGACTTGCAAAGCCATGGCGCGCTGGTGTGGGGAACACCCCGCGACATCCACCCGCGCGCGATCGATCTGACGCGTCTGCGCACCCGCCTGTGGTTTGACGGCGCACTCGCGACCGATGTGACGGGCGCGCATGCCGCGCCCGATATCTGGCGACTGATCGCCTGGCTGGCGCGCCACGCACAGGGGCGGGGACGGCCGCTGCGAGCGGGCGACATCGTGACCACCGGCTCGTGCACACCGCCGGTGTTTGCAGCCGAAGGCGCCCGTATCACGGGCGAGATTGACGGACTGGGGCGGCTTCAGCTGACGCTGTGACCGCGCCGGCGCGGTCGCTTCAGCGCACGAAGAGTCGGCTCAAAAGAACACCCACCCCAAAGGCGATACCCACCGCTACCAGCGGATTGGCACGCACCTGATCGCGTGCCCTCTCACCGTAGGCGTGCTGCCAGTCCATCACGCGATCGCTGCCAGCGCCCAGCGTCTTCTCGAGTTGGTCGACGGCTTCATGCGCCGCCTGCGCCATGCGGTGAACGGCCGCATGCGCGCTTCCAACATGTTCGTCCGCGCTCGAGGACAGGCCTGCTCGGCCCGTACCCCCACTGCCGAAAACGAAGGCGTCTGTGCTGGCGGGCAAGGGGGAATCGCTGGCGCTCGATGGGTTCATAGGGTCCTCGTGGTTAGGGGGCGGCGGGCTCGGCGGCCACTCTAGGTGACCCAGCGGGATGCTCTCGTCGGCGGGGACGCGTCTTTGCATGTAGGACCGCACCGCGGTCAGAAAAAAACCAAGCTCGCTCACTATCCTCGCTCCTCTCATCAATTCAACAGGAGGAAATCAATGGACCGCGTCACCAGCAAAGCCCCGTATCAGCCACTGCACGATGCTCCAGACGGGGTAGCGAAAGACACGAAGGCCACTGGGGAAAAAACCGACGCACGCAGCGTGCCGTCCAAGCTCAAAGGCGCCGTCCAGGTGCCGGCGAAGACCTTGGATGAGAAATCGGCACCCAGCAGCACACCCTCGAAACTCCTGCAGGACTGGGCACAGGAGCCTACGCAAAAGGAGCTTGATAATGATATGGCGCTGGCGATACAGATCAGCCGTATCTCCGGCCCCTTCGGAGCCTTCGTCCAAGCTGCATGCCCATCACTCTCAAAGAAAGACTACGCCGAAGCAGTGGACCTCATCGCTCAGATGGCGCCAGTGCCAAAGGACGCCACCGCTGCACAGGTGGCCACGCATGTGAATGAATTCCTGCCAACCCATGAGGTTTGGTCGCAAGATGGTCGCACCCCCGTCCAGCGAGCTGAATACCTGATGACGGTGATCAGGCACGCCTATGGTTCCGATGCCCTCTATGACAGTCTCGGCGTCGGACACAATTCACTGCCGACAACGGCACGTGCGTTGTGGTCACGGGTCCGCGATTAACCCCGCACCACGCCAATCGCTGCGGCACGGGTCACCTCGAGTCGGGTGATGCGATTCACGACATCATCCGTTTCATCACCGCACCGGTCCACATCATCGGCACGGGTTGGGTGGGCAGTGCGGCCGTTCATCTATACCTGGCGGTGCCGCGCGAGCGGCGCTACTGCCTGCCCAATACCCGCTTCTTGATCCATCAGCCCACGGGCGGCTCCGGTGGCCAGGCCAGCGACATCGCGATCCACGCGCAGGAAATCATCAAGGCGCGCGAGCGCGATCGCTGGTTGTCAGCACCGGAGGCCGTGGACTACGGACTCGTGGGTCGCATCATCGAACACAAGTCGCAGCTGCAAAGGCGCTGAGGGCGCCCGGTGCGACCCGGGTAAAGTCGCACCTGTGAACTGGAGCCCCGACGTCGCATCCCTGTCCTTGGTCCTGACCGCCATCGAATCGCTGGCGACGCTGGCCTTTGCCCTCTCGGGTCTGGTCGCTGCTGCCCGCAAGCGCCTGGATGCAGTGGGCGTGTGCGTGGTAGCCGGTCTGACTGCATTTGGCGGCGGCACGCTACGCGATGTGCTGCTGGATCGTCGGCCCTTTTTCTGGGTCGAACACGCGACTTGGCTTTGGGTGCTGTTGGCGCTGACCGTGGGCGCCATGGTCTTCATGCGGGCACGCCATCTCTCGCCCACTCTGCGCGCAGCGCAATGGCCCGACGCTCTGGGCCTGGGCCTGTTCACCGCCAACGGCACGCAAATCGCGCTGGACCAAGGCCTGCCCGCCATCGTCGCGGTCCTCATGGGGATGATCACGGCGGTGTTTGGCGGCGTGCTGCGCGACATCGTGTGCAACGACATTCCCAGCGCTTTCAGTGACCACCGGCCCTACGCGCTGTGCGCTTTCTTTGGCGGCTGGACGCTGGTGGGTCTGTGGGCACTCGGCACGCCGCAGTGGGCGTCCCTGCTGGTATCGGCAGCCGTAACCATCGGCCTGCGGGCTTGGGCCATGACATCGGGCTTTACCTTGCCCCAGTGGCGCGCGAGCGGGGACTGAGATGACAGGTGCGATCACCGACGTCCTGGGTATCGAGGTGGGGCACCACACCGACACACGCCGACCCACTGGTTGCAGCGTGGTGATCGCGCGCGACGGCGCAGTGGCGGGCGTGGACGTGCGCGGCGCGGCTCCGGGCACACGCGAGACCGACCTGCTGGGCCCGACCCATACCGTGCAACAGGTGCATGCGGTGCTGCTCGCGGGCGGCAGCGCCTTTGGCCTGGATGCAGCGGGCGGTGTGATGCGTTGGCTGGAGGAACGGGGCATCGGTCTGGACGTGGGCCCGGTGCGCGTGCCTATCGTGCCGGCAGCGGTGCTGTTTGATTTGATGGTGGGTGATGCCCGCATCCGCCCCGATGCCGACGCCGGCTATGCCGCCTGCGAAGCGGCCCGGGCGCAAGCGCCCGCCGAGGGCTGCGTGGGCGCCGGCGCAGGTGCTGTCGTGGGCAAGGTCTTCGGCCATGCGCGAGGCATGAAGGGTGGCATCGGTACGGCGTCGGTGCGCGTGGGCGGGGTGACGGTGGGCGCGCTGGTGGCATGCAATGCCTTGGGCGATGTCGTCGACCCCGACACCGGCGCGGTGATCGCCGGCGCGCGCAGCGCGGACGGCCGACGCATGATCGACACCCGCCGCGCCCTGCTCGCAGGCGAGCCGCCGATCCCGATCCTGGCCGGCACGAACACCACCATCGGCGTGATCGCCACCGATGCCACCTTGACCAAGGTGCAAGCAACCCGCCTGGCGCAGGGCGCGCATGATGGTCTGGCGCGGGCGATCAACCCCGTACACACCGTAGCCGACGGCGATACCCTCTTCGCCCTGGCCACGGGCCGCGTGGCCTCACACCCCGGCATGATGGTGCTGGCCACAATGGCCGCCGAGGCCGTGGCCAAGGCCACGGTGCGCGCCGTATTGGCTGCCCAGAGCCTCAATGAAAACGGCCTGCACTTCCCCGCAGCCCGAGATCTCCGAACGCCCAAAGGCTAAACAGGCGAGCCCCAAAGGGGCAAAGCCCATTCCAGTGGCCGCCGCGGATCTGGCTTTGCCAGTCCGCCGGAGGCGCCCCCTTGAGGGGGGAGGGGCCAACGGCCCCTCGGGGGTGGTCCTATTTCAACGCCTTGTACCGGACCCGCTTCGGCTTAGCGCCCTCCTCGCCCAGGCGCTTTTTCTTGTCGGCCTCGTACTCTTGGTAGTTGCCGTCAAAGAACACCCACTGGCTGTCGCCCTCGGCGGCCAGGATGTGGGTGGCGATGCGGTCCAGGAACCAGCGGTCGTGGCTGATCACGAGCACGCTGCCCGCGTATTCAAGCAAGGCGTCTTCGAGCGCGCGCAGGGTTTCGACGTCCAGGTCGTTGGACGGTTCGTCCAGCAGCAGCACGTTGCCGCCGGCGATCAGGGTCTTGGCCAGGTGCAGGCGACCGCGCTCACCGCCTGAGAGCATGCCGACCTTCTTTTGCTGGTCGCCGCCGTTGAAGTTAAAGCGCCCGCAGTAGGCGCGGCTGGCCATCTGGAACTTGCCGACGTTGATGATGTCCAGGCCGCCCGAGACGTCTTCCCACACGGTCTTTTCGTTGGACAGCACATCGCGGTTCTGGTCGACGAAGGCCATCTTGACGGTGGAGCCGATCACGACCTCGCCAGAATCGGGCTGCTCCTTGCCAGCGATTAACTTGAACAGCGTGGACTTGCCCGCGCCGTTGGGGCCGATGATGCCCACGATGGCGCCGGCCGGAACCGTGAAGCTCAGGTTGTCGATCAGGACACGATCGCCAAAGGACTTGGAGACGTTCTTGAACTCGATGACCTGCGTGCCCAGACGCTCGGCCACCGGGATGAAGATCTCCTGGGTTTCGTTGCGTTTCTGGTATTCGAAATCCGACAGTTCTTCGAAACGGGCCAGGCGGGCCTTGCTCTTGGCCTGACGGCCTTTGGGGTTCTGGCGCGCCCACTCCAGTTCCTTCTTCATGGCCTTGGTGCGAGCGTCTTCGGTGCGCTGTTCCTGCTCGAGGCGGGCTTCTTTTTGCTCCAGCCAGGTGCTGTAGTTGCCCTTGTAGGGAATGCCGTGACCGCGGTCCAACTCGAGGATCCACTCGGCAGCGTTGTCCAGGAAGTAGCGGTCGTGGGTGATGGCCACCACGGTGCCGGGATAACGTTGCAGGAACACCTCGAGCCAATCGACCGATTCGGCGTCCAGGTGGTTGGTGGGTTCGTCCAGCAGCAGCATGTCGGGCTTGGACAGCAGCAGCTTGCACAGCGCCACACGACGCTTCTCGCCGCCCGAGAGCAGGCCGATCTTGGCGTCCCAGGGCGGCAGGCGCAGGGCGTCGGCGGCGATCTCGAGCTGGTGCTCGGAGTCGGTGCCGGAGGTGGCGATGATGGCCTCGAGCTTGGCCTGTTCTGCGGCCAGCGCGTCGAAGTCGGCGTTTTCTTCGGCGTAGGCGGCATAGACCTCTTCGAGGCGGGCCTTGGCGCCGTTGACTTCACCCAATGCCTCTTCGACTTCCTGACGCACGGAGTTGTCGGGGTTGACCTTAGGCTCCTGGGGCAGGTAGCCGATGTTCAGGCCCGGCATGGGCATGGCCTCGCCCTCGATCTCCTTGTCGATGCCGGCCATGATTTTCAGGAGCGTGGACTTGCCCGAGCCGTTCAGACCGAGCACGCCGATCTTGGCGCCGGGGAAGAAGGACAGCGAGATGTCCTTGAGGATCTGGCGCTTCGGCGGAACGATCTTGCCGACGCGGTTCATGGTGAAGACGTATTGAGCCATGGGGTCTGTGTGCCTGTCTGGGGTACCTGGAAAATGGGGCCGGGCCTGCTGTGGGGGCCATTTCGGCGTAACCCGTGATTATCGGTGGATGCGGCCCTGCCGGACGGGCCGGGGACCCGACCGGGCCAAACCGTGCGACAATCACTCGTTCGCGCTTTCAGTTGGCGCGACACCAGCACTCCTGCTGGGGACCAGCGGCCTCCCGGATCTCCGGGCCGAAGCCGCCACCTCCCACCCCCGAACTGATCGACCTTTGACTGGCACGGTGCCCTGCACCGTACGGGCCGATCCCAAGCGCCATGGACTTGGCGCGGACTTTTCATGACATTCGACGAACTCAATCTGGCACCGGCCATCCTTCAGGCTGTGCGCGAACAGGGCTACGCCAGCCCCACCCCCATCCAGGCCCAGGCCATTCCCGCCGTGCTCGCGGGGCACGATCTGCTCGCCGGGGCACAGACCGGCACCGGCAAGACCGCCGCCTTCACCCTGCCCCTGCTGCACAAGCTGACCAAGGGTCAGAGCAAGATCAACAAATTCGGCAAGGACGGCATCGCCGCCCTGGTGCTCACGCCCACGCGCGAGCTGGCCGCCCAGGTGGAGGAGTCCATCCGCACCTATGGCAAGCACCTGCCACTGACCTCCACCGTCATCTTCGGCGGCGTGGGCATGAACCCCCAGATTGACCGCATCAAGCGCGGCGTCGACATCCTGGTGGCCACCCCCGGCCGCCTGCTGGATCTGGCGCAGCAGGGTCACCTGGACCTGTCCACGGTGGAAATCCTGGTGCTCGATGAAGCCGACCGCATGCTGGACATGGGCTTCATCCACGATGTGAAGAAGGTGCTGGCCCTGGTGCCCAAGGACAAGCAGAGTCTGCTGTTCTCGGCCACCTTCAGCGACGAGATCCGCGATCTGGCCAATGGCCTGTTGAAAAACCCGCAAAGCATCCAGGTCACGCCGCGCAACACCACGGTGCAACGTATCACCCAGGTGTCACACCTGGTGGGCCGGGGCAAGAAAAAGGCGCTGCTGGCACACATCATCCAGCAACACAATTGGAGCCAGGTGCTGGTGTTCACGCGCACCAAGTTTGGCGCGAACAACGTGGCCGAATTCCTCGAGAAGAACGGCATCACCGCGATGGCCCTGCATGGCAACAAGAGCCAGGGTGCACGCACGCAGGCGCTGGCGGGCTTCAAGAGCGGCGATATCCGCGCGCTGGTGGCCACCGACATCGCCGCGCGCGGCATCGACATCGATGAACTGCCGCATGTGGTCAATTACGAGATCCCCAACGTGCCCGAAGACTATGTGCACCGTATCGGTCGCACGGGCCGCGCCGGCAACAGCGGCGAGGCGGTAAGCCTGGTCTGTCTGGACGAAGAGGGTTTCCTGATGGAGATCGAGCGCTTTACCAAGCAGCAGATCCCGCGTGAGCCGGTGGAGGGCTTTGGCCCCGAGCCCGACGAACGCGCCGAGCCGATCGCCATGGGTCGTCAGACCATCTGGGGCGGCGCAGGCAAGCCCCCGAGCCGCGAGGTGATGGCCGCTGCGGCCAAGGCAGCACGCTCGGAAATGATGCAACGCATTCGTGACAACAAGGCAGCAGGTGGCGGCAACGGCGGTGGCCGTGGCGGTCAGAAGCAATCGTCCGGACCCAAGCAGGGTGGCGGCGGTCGCGGCGGCAATGGAAACGGTAACGGTCATGGCGCTCGCCAGACACAAGGCCAGGGTCAGGGTCAGGGTCAGGGTCAGGGTCGTCAAGGCGGACGGCCGCCCCAGCAGCAACGCTTCGAGGATGGCGAGGCGCAGCCGCGCATGGGCGCACACCAAAGCGGCAGTCCTTTTGTGCTGCGCGAAGCAGCGCCTGTGCGCAAGGGCGATGGTCAGCCGGATCCGCTGCGCACCAGCGTCGACAGCATGGGCGGTCGTGGGCGTCGCGGGGGTGGCGGTGGCGGTGGCGGCGGCCGTGGGTTTGGTGGCGGTGGCGGTGGCGGTGGCGGTGGCGGTGGCGGGGGTGGCCGCAGCGGCGGCTCTCGTAACTGGGGTCGCTGAGCACCCGGCTCTCGCACGGGGCTTAGCTTCGTTGACGCTGCACCGCACGGGGTGCGCGTGCGGCATTGGCTTTGACGCTGCAACGCGGCGGGCGTGCGGCGGGGGCCCGGGGGCTTCACTGCGCAGGCCCTTCGGGCTTCCTTGCGGTGCTCGTGCCAGGCGGGAAGCGCGCAAAACTCGCCTTCGGCTCAAACATGCGCGCTTCTTTTTCCGCCTGCCCCTGCGCTCCTCAGCTGCGCACAGGCGCCCCCGAACCCCCGCCGCACACCCACCGCTGACCTCACGCCCACGTTTCAGGGACACAGGTTCGCTCCTTCCGCGATCGAGGGCAAGCTAACGTAAGTGCAAAAACGTTCGTGGACTCGAACGGTGTCGTAGCGCAGTGATGTGTGCGTAAAGATGTCCGAGAACCAGTGAGCGCGGGGCGTGCGGGGTGGGACTGGGGGCGCCTGTGCGGGGCTGAGGAGCGCAGCAACGGGCGGATAAAGAAGCGCGCATGTTTGAGCCGCAGGCGAGTTTGCGCGCTTCCCGCCTGTTGTGAGCACCGCAAGGGAGCCCGGAGGGCCCCCGCACTTGAAGCCCACAGGCACGCCCCGCACGCCCCGCGCGGTACAACGTCAAAGCCAACGCAAACGCAAAAACTCAGAGCACAAACGGCCGCCCCGTCACGGGCGTCGTCGGCACGGCCATGTCTTGGCGCGCCATGATCCCGGCTTCCCAGGCCAGACGGCCCGATTCCACCGCCAGGCGGAAGGCAAGCGCCATCGTCACCGGATCGCGTGCTTGGGCCACTGCGCTATTGAGCAAGATGGCGTCAAACCCCAGCTCCATCGCCTGCACCGCATCGCGCGGCGACCCGATGCCGGCATCCACCACCAAGGGCACATCCGGCAAGCGCGCCCGCAGCGTGCGTAGCGCCGTCGGATTGAGCAGCCCCTGTCCCGATCCAATCGGTGCGCCCCAGGGCATGAGGATCTTGCAGCCCACATCCAGCAGCCGCTGACAACTGACCAGATCGTCCGTGCAATACGGAAACACCTCGAAGCCATCACGCACCAGCGTGCGCGCCGCCTCGACCAACTCAAAGGGATCGGGCTGCAAGGTGTGCTCGTCGCCCACCACTTCCAGCTTGATCCAGTTCGTGCCAAACAACTCGCGCGCCATCTTGGACAGCGTCACCGCCTCGTTGGCCGTGCGGCACCCCGCGGTATTGGGCAGCAGGCGCGCGCCGGTCGCCTGCACCATGGCCAGGAAATCATTGGGCTGACCGTCACCCGCCAACTGGCGTTTGAGGCCCACCGTCACCACCTGGGTGCCCGAGGCCGCAATCGCGTCTTGCAAGACCTTGGGCGAGGGATAGCCGGCAGTGCCAAGAAAGAAGCGGCTTTCCAGGCGGGCACCGCCGATCTCGAGGGGCATGGGCATGGGATCAGCCTCCGGTAATGGGTTGAAAGGTGTAGACCTGATCGCCCGCTTGCAGGATGCGCGCGGCGCGTGCATCGCGTGCCACGAACTCCTGATTGACGGCCGTGGCCAAGGCCTGCGGCGAATCGGCCAGTTGGGCCACCAGGTCGGCCAGGCTGCTGCCCGCAGGAACTTCGCGCGGTTGGCCGTTGACAGTGATAGGGATCATGCGGACGTCTCAAGCGATTGCAGCGCCTGTTCCACCAACGCCGGCGCGATCAGCCAACCATGGCGAAACAGACCATTGACCTGCGTGAGGCCAGCCTGGGTGGCCAGCACCGGCAGGTTGTCCGGCAAGGCCGGCCGCAGATTGGTTTCGGTGTGCACCACGCGCGCCTCGGCCAGGCCCGGCAGCACGCTGTGGGCGGCGGCCAGGAGTTCGACGGTGCTGCGCAGCGAAATGGGCGAGCGGTCCTCGCTCTCGATCTCGCTGGCGCCCACCAGCACGCGGTCACCCGCGCGCGGCACGATGTACACGCGATGCCGCGGATGGAGCAAGCGGATCGGGCGCCACAGACGCACGCCCGGTGCGTGCAAATGAAGGATCTCGCCGCGTACGCCCCGTACCGGCAACTGAGGGCGCGCGCCGGTGCCGCGCACATCGAACACCCAGTCGACCTCAATTTCTCGGCCAGCGACTTGCACGCTGCGCGCAGCCACCGCGTCAACCTTCTGGCCCCAGTGAAACTGCGCCCCCGCCACCTGCGCGCCTGCGCCCAAGGCCGCCATGGCCTGGACCGTGTCGATCTGACCTTCGTGCGGCAGCAGCCATGCATGCGGCGCACCTCGCAGGTCTGGCTCAAGGTCGGCCAGCGCCGATGCTGCTAGCGCCTGAGGCGCGTGCTCCGCGGGCGCCTTGGCCCTCACCAGATCGACCACGCGGCTGGCGGCGCCCTCGTCGCCGCGATGCGCCAGCAGCAGCGAGCCGCGTTGATTGAGGTCCACCGACTGCGGCAGGCCCGCCAGGACCTGCGGCCACAGGGCGAGCGAGCGCAGCCCCATGGCGAAGACCTGGTCGTCGGCCGACTCCAGTTCGGCCACCGGCGAGAGCATGCCCGCGGCCGTCCAACCCGCGGCGCCGCGGGCACCCACATCGCTTGCAGGATCGAAAACCTGCACGTCATGGCCAGCCCGGGCCAGTTGCAAGGCCAGCAAGCGCCCGAGCAAGCCCGCCCCCGCGATGGCAATGCGCAGGCGCGCGCCACCACGTGCGGGTGCGCGAGTCGGGAAAGAAGTGAGGTCCATCCTGCGGAGTCGTCCTGGCGCGTCGCCTTTGCCTGTCATGTCTGGCAGCGCCGGGGAAGGATGGGACGGGGTGTCGGCTCTCCTTCCGCCGGTGCGAACCGGTTCAAGTTCACGGGTTTGGCTTGGCCATCTCAGCGAGCGGCTTGACGCCGTCCGCACCCCGGAGCAGGGTCGATTCTAGGCCCAGGGCCCGCCGCCTGGCAGCGCGTGCGACAATCGACCTCGCTCCGGGGTGCACGCCTAGCGTGCTGAGATGCAGACCCGCGAACTTGATCCGGTTCATGCCGGCGTAAGAAGAGCCCTCCGCCCGACCGCGCACGCGGCCGCCTCGCGGGTCCCTCCTTCGGAGCACAGCACATATGGCTTGCGAAGGAGTTGCAGTGACATCGTCCCCCTCTGTCGCCCCCACGGGCACCGCGCCCATCGCGCGGACACTGCGCTATGCGCGCGTGCTGTCCATCGCCGGATCGGACAGCGGCGGCGGCGCCGGCATACAGGCCGACCTCAAAACCTTCGCCGCGCTGGGCTGCTTCGGCATGACCGCCCTCACCGCCCTGACCGCCCAGAACACGCAGGGGGTACGCGCCATCCACGCCGTGCCCCTGGACATGCTGCATGCGCAGATCGACGCCGTCGTCGAGGACATCGGTGTGGACGCGGTCAAGATCGGCATGCTGCATTCGGCCGCCACCGTGCAGGCAGTGGCCGCGGCCATGGATCGACATCGGATGGCGCGCGTGGTGCTGGACCCGGTGATGGTGGCCACCAGCGGCGCCACGTTGATCGACCGCGAGGCGATTGAGGTGCTGGTGACGCAGATGTTCCCGCGCGCGGCGCTGGTCACCCCGAACCTGGACGAGGCGGCACTGCTGGTCGCACGGCCCCTGGCCTCCGAAGACGATATGCACGCCGCCGCGCGCGAGCTGCTGGCACGCGGCGCACGGGCGGTTCTGCTCAAAGGCGGGCATCTGGCCGGCGACACCGTGAGTGATCTGCTGCTGGCACGTGATGCCGAACCCCTGTGGCTGCGCGGTCCGCGTATTCCCAGCGCCAACACGCATGGCACCGGCTGCACGCTGTCTAGCGCGATTGCGGCGCACCTGGCGCGCGGCGCGACGCTGGAAGATGCCGTGCGCGCCGCTCGCGATTACGTGCGCGGCGCGCTGCTGGCCGGCGCACCCGTTCGCACCGGCGCCGGCAGCGGCCCCTTGAACCATGCCTGGCAGCCGCAAGCGATGCAGACGGTGCCGCTGTCATGAGCGAGTGGACGCCCGAGGGACTGTCGGACGCGACCCGAGCGCTGGTGCCCGAGCTGCTGGCCTTTCTGGCGCAAGACGGCTGCGACGATGCGGCCTTCGATGCGATGGCGCGGCGCGTCTTCGCCCACCAGCATGCCCACAACCCGGCGCTGCAACGCTTTTGCCAGCGCCGGGGCATCACGCCCCGGCGTGTGCACACCTGGCGCGACATTCCGGCGGTGCCGATTCATGCGTTCAAGGAGGTCACCCTCAGCTGCGAGCCGATCGAGGCCTGTGAGCGCGTGTTCATGACCAGTGGCACCACACGGGCCGAGGCGCGCGGTCGCCATCACCACCCCACGATCGCGGTGTGGGACCAGTCCATGCGCCGCCACTTCGCGGCCTGCTTCATGCCCGGTGGCCAGCGAATGCCCATGGCCATCCTGTTTCCGCCCGAGACCGAACTAGGCAACTCCTCGCTTGCGCGCTATCTGGCGCAGGCCGTGCGCGAGTTCGGCACCGACGACAGCGCCTGGTACCTCAGTGCCAGCGGCATGGACCTGTCCGGGCTGCGCGCGCGCCTGCGCGACGCCGAGCGCAGCGGTCAACCCCTGGCGGTGCTGGGTGCGAGCTACGGGTTCGTGCATCTGCTGGATGCGATGGCCCAGGACGGCGAATCCCTACGTCTGCCCGCCGGCAGCCGCATCCTCGATACCGGCGGCTACAAGCGTCAGTCGCGTGAACTCGCCGCCGAAGATTTCTACGCCGAGTTGTCGGCGCGTCTGGGCGTGCCCCGCGCGCAGTGCATCAATATGTACGGCATGACCGAATTGAGCAGCCAGTTCTACGACGCAGGCAACGCGGTCACGCCCGCCGTCAAGCGCGGGCCGCACTGGGTGCGAAGCCGGGTGGTGGATCCGATGACGGGCCGTGAAATGCCGGCGGGCGAGCGCGGCGTGCTGGTGCACTGCGACCTGGCCAGCTTCAATTCGACCTCCACGATCCTCACCGAAGACGTCGGCATCGCCACACCCGATGGCTTTGTGCTGCTGGGGCGCGCCGAGGGGGCGCAGGCGCGAGGCTGCTCCCTGGCGGTGGCGGAATTTCTGGGGGCGGCATGAACGCGATGGCGATGCCTTGGAAAGCGGGCCACCTACCGGGCCTGGCGGACAGCGAGGTGGCGTGGCACACGCTGCGCTTTGACGGCGTGCCGGGTCAAGCCCTGGACATTTCCGTTCCTGTGCTCACGCCCGATCAGGCGAAAGCCCTGGCGCAGCGCGTTCGGCAATCGGCGCGCGAGGTCCTGCATCACTTGCCGGTGTCTGCCGTGATCGAACGCATCGACCGCGCAGTCGCCCGCCTGCTCGATGCCAACGATCCTCTGCGCCAGGCAGCCGACGCAATGCTGCCCCGCGTCACCGGTTACGACGCGGCGATGGTGAGCCAGGGGTTGACTCGCTACCTGCACGCCTTCCGCGCGCCGCAGCTGCATCGCTTCGTGAGTGAAGATTTTTCCAATCCCAAGGTGCTGGATGAATTCCAACCGGCCGCCAAGGGCGGCATGGTGCGCGCCCTCGGGCCAGACCTGCTGGTGCATCACTGGGCGGGCAATGTGCCGGGGCTGCCCCTGTGGAGTCTGGCCTGCGCGCTGATGGTCAAGGCCGGCAGCATCGGCAAGCTGCCCAGCGCCGAGCCGGTGTTCGCCACGTTGTTCGCGCGCGCCCTGGCGCAGGTCGATCCTGCCTTGGCCAACTGCTTCGCGATTGTGTGGTGGAAGGGTGGCGAGGCCGAGCCCGCCGCCACGCTGCATGCGCAGGCCGATACGGTGCTGGCCTATGGGGGGCAGGACACGGTGGATCAGATCCGCGCCCAGGTGCCAACGACCACGCGCTTTCTGGCCTATGGCCACAAGCTGGGTGTGGGCCTGGTGGGCTGTGCGGCGCTGGATAGACAGCGCGGACCGGCGACGGCGCGTCTGGCTGCTCAGGATGTGGCGCGCTTCGAGCAGCAAGGCTGCTACTCGCCACATGTGTTCTATGTCGAGCGCGGCGCACGCCTGACCCCGCGCGAATTCGCGCAGCACCTGGCCGGTGAACTCGCGGCCCTGGCCCTGCGCTATCCGCGCCCCGCACTGGACCTGGTAGACGCCGCGGCGGTCGCCCAGTGGCGACAGTCCCTTGAGATCGCTGCCTTGCAAGGGGAGGCAAGCGGCGATGAACTGTTTGGCGATGAAGGATCAACCTGGGCCGTGGCCTACAGCGAGCGCGCCCTGCCCCTGGCACCCACCGCCGGCTGGCGCTGCGTGCGGGTGGTGGCGGTCGACGAACTGGAAGCAGCGGCGGATGCGCTCGCGCCGCACGCCCCTTTTCTGCAAACCGCCGGTATCGCCGTGCAGCCGCAGCGCCTGCAGCCCCTGGCGCTGCGCCTGGCGCGTGCGGGCATCACCCGCGTGTGCGCGATCGGCGCGATGACCGCTCCCGAAGCGGGCTGGCACCACGATGGCGGTTTCAACCTGCGAGATCTGGTGCGCATCGCCGAGATCGAGTCGTCGGCCGAACGCGCCGCCGATCGCCTCGCACCCTACGCGCAAGAGGACATCCTGTGAGTGCGGGCCGCTTCCTGAAACTCGAGGGCCTGGCCTTCGGCTTTGCGGGTGCGGCACGCACGCTGGAGGGCATCGACCTGGTGCTGGCGCCGGGCGAGATCCACGGCATCCTGGGCCGCAGCGGCTGCGGCAAGACGACGCTGCTCAAACTGGCGGCAGGCCTGCTCGCGCCTCAGGCTGGGCGCGTCTGCGTACGCGGTCGCTCGCCCCAGGCGGCGCGCGAAGACATCGGCTTCATGTTCCAGCAGCCCACCCTGCTGGAGTGGCTGTCGGCGCTGGACAACGTGTTGCTGCCCGTTTCGCTGCAAAGAACGCCCTCGCACAGCGAACGCGCCTGGGCGCTGCAACTGCTCGAACAACTCGGACTGGCCGGCCTGGAGGCTCGTCGGCCGGGCCAGATTTCCGGCGGACAGCAAAGCCGGGTGGCGCTGGCGCGAGCCCTGGTGCTGCGGCCTTCCTTGCTGCTGTTGGACGAACCTTTCGCGGCGCTCGATGCCCTGACCCGCGAGGCCTTGCAGCAAGATCTTCTGGCACTTTGCTCACTTCACGGCACCACCGCGCTGTTCGTCACCCACGACATTGCCGAGGCCGTGTTCCTGGCGGATCGTGTGAGCGTGATGGACCGTGGGCGCATCGTCCATGAAGTGGTGGTCGACCTGCCGCACCCGCGTGAGGCGGCTTGCCGTGGTCGCTCGGAGTTTGCGGCGCTGGGCGCGCGTGTGCGCGAGGCCCTCGAGCAGACCACCGCCGGAGCCACCGCATGAGGCACGCGCGTCGCCTTGCTTCAGCCGGCCTGCTGCTGGCGCTGCTGGCCGTCTGGGAATGGGCAGCCCGCCACCTGGGACTGTCAGCCCTGGTGCTGCCCGCGCCCTCGCGGGTCGCGCAGTCCCTGGTGCAGGGCCTGGCCAGTGGCTACCTGCTGCCCCATCTGCAAGCGACCGCCTTGCAACTCGCAATGGGTGTCGCACTGGGCTGCGGCTTTGGCTTTGCCATGGGCGTGGCCATGGCGGAATCAACCTGGGTGCGCACCCTGTTCATGCCCTATGTGGTGATCAGCCAGGTGGTGCCCAAGCTGGCCCTCATGCCGCTGTTCATTCTGTGGTTCGGATTTGGCATGACGTCCACGGTGGTCATCACCGCACTCGTGTGCTTTTTCCCCTTGCTGGAGACCACCCTGACCAGCCTGCGCCGCGTCGCGCCTGAGCGGCTGGAGCTGTTTCGCATGCTCGGCGCCAGCCGCGCCCAGACGCTGTGGCGCCTGAAGCTCCCCACGGGCCTGCCCGGCATCCTGGCCGGACTGCGGGTGGCCGTGATGCTGGGGTTGGTGGGCGCTGTGGTGGGCGAATTCATCGGCGCGAGTCAGGGCCTGGGCGCGCTGGTGATCGCCGCACAGGGTTCGATGGACACGCCGCTGATGTTCGCGGTGCTGACGCTGATTTCGCTGTTAGGCCTGCTGGCCTACCAATTCACCCTGTGGCTGGAACGCTGGCTGCTGCGAACACACGATGCCCCGAGGAACTCCGATGCACCTGATTGACCGCCGCACCCTGCTGGCCGCCGCCGGCGCGCTGGCCCTGCCCGCCTTTGCGCAAACGCCCGCCCGCCTGGACACCTTCACGGTGGCTGGCTGGAACAAGCCGATCACCGAAGTCACGCCCCTGCTGGTGGATGAAGACAAGGGCTTTTACCGCGCCCACGGCATCGCCCTGCGCTATGTGCCCGGCGCGGGAGGCGGCGACGCGATCCGCAACATCCTGTCGGGTCAGGCCGATGTGGCTTTCACCGATCCCGGCTCGCTCTTTGCCGCCCTGGACAAGGGCGAGAAGCTGCGCGCGATCTACGACATCTATCCGCAAAACGTCTTCAACGTGGTGGCCCTGAAGTCCAGCGGAATCACCCGCCCGCAGGATCTCAAGGGCAAGCGGGTCGGCGTGTACAGCCTGGCCAGTGGCACACGCCAGAACCTGCTGGTGATGCTGCACCAGGCCGGTCTGTCGGAGGCCGATGTGACGATCGTGGTCACCGGCCTGCTCAATTTCGCGCCGCTGATGCAGGGTCAGGTGGATGCCACCGCGGCCACCGACACCGGCTTGCTGGTGGGTCGGCGACGCGGTTTGCCCGACGTGAACGTGATGGAAGTGGCTCGCTCGCTCAATGTCTCCAGTGACCTGTATGTGGTGCGCGAAGAGGTGTATCAAAGCAAGAAAGATTTGCTGCGACGATTTCTGCGCGCCTACCGCGACGCGGCGGCCTGGATGATCGCCAGCCCCGAGGAGGCCGCGCGCCTGGCCGTCAAGCGCGCCATCGACGGCAGCGACCCGGCCCTGAACCTGGATGTGATCCGCCTGCGCAATACCGCCACCGTCTCGCCGCTGACCCAGCGCCTGGGCCTGGGCGCGATGGACCTGCCCTCGCTGCAGGCCGCGGCCGACGCCTACCGCAAGCTCGGACTGATCGAGCGACCAATCCGCATGGCCGATGTGGTGGCCAGTGACCTGCTGCCGGGGAAATGAACATGGACTTCCAAGGCCAGGTGGTGCTGGTGACGGGTGCGGGACGTGGCATCGGCGCGGCCATCGCCCGAGCCTTCGCGGCGCACGGAGCGGCGGTGGCCGTCAACTACCTGCGCGATGCGGCTTCGGCCGAAGCGGTCGCGAAAGAATGCCGTGATGCAGGCGGTGATGCGCTGGCGATTCAAGCCGATGTGCGCGACGCGCAGGCGGCCTCGGGTCTGGTGCAGACGGTGGTGAACGAGTTCGGCCGTCTGGACGTGGTGGTGAACAACGCCTTCGCGCCCTATGCCTTCGACCCCGAGCAGCGCCAGCCCTATGGCGAACTGACTTGGGACCATTACCGCGCGCAGTTCGAGGGCGCGGTGGGTGCCACCCACCAGGTGTGCCGCGCCTCCCTGCCCCACCTGACTCGCCATGCCCGTGGCGCCATCGTGAACATCGCTACCAACTTGATCGATCACCCGGTGGTTGCCTATCACGACTACAGCACCGCCAAGTCGGCGCTGGTGGGTTTCAGCCGCAACCTGGCTGCTGAACTTGGGCCGCAGGGCGTGCGCGTGAACTGCGTGGCGCCCGGGCTGGTCTATCCCACACAGGCAAGCGCCGGAACGCGCGCGGGCTTTCGCGATGCCATCGCCGCGGCCACGCCCCTGCGGCGTCTGGCGCGGCCCGAAGACGTGACCGGCCCCGTGTTGTTCCTGGCCAGTTCGCACAGCGCCTTCATGACGGGCCAGGTGCTGTTCGTCGATGGCGGCCTGGTGATGCGTTGAACCTCGACGGAATTTGCCCATGACCCCGAACCTCCCCCCGCGCGAAGCGCGTCTCGTGTTGCCGCATCCCCCGGCCGGCCTGTTGCCCGATGCCATCCCCGCCTGGGCCGCGCAGCAACGCGCACAAATGGGTGCTGCGGTGTGCGTGCTGGATGTACGCGCAGCCGACGGCGCACACCTGCATTGGCTGGATACGGCGCATGCGCGCGGCTGGATAGAGGCGCCCACAGGCACCACCACACCGATCGACGCGGCGACCCTCGCCAAAGACTGGCAAGACGCCCATGACACCGGATTCGTCGGCGCCGACGCCGCGCTGCTCGCCTGTCTGCGTCAGTGGGGCGCGTTGCCCCGGCTGTCCTGGGGCGAGGCGCCGGTCTTCGCGCCCGCGCGTACGCACACCACCCAGCGCCTGGACCTGTACGCCATCGCCGACCACGCCTCGCGCCTGCAAGCCGCGCTCGAGGCTGGCGTGCGCACGGTGCAGCTTCGCATCAAGCGACCGGCCCAGGTCGACGCTGCATGGCAAACGCACCTGCGCGAAGAATTGGCAAGCGGCATCGCAGCTGCCCGCGCAGTCGGCGCGCAATGCTTTATCAACGACCACTGGGCGCTGGCCGCCGAACTCGGCGCCGACGCCGTGCACCTCGGGCAAGAGGATCTGATGGCCCTGGGTGAGGAAGGCCGGCAACCATTGCTCGCACGCGGCGTGGCCCTGGGCATCAGCTCGCACAGCGTCTGGGAGTTGTGCCGGGCGCGCGCGCTGTCGCCCCGCTACATTGCCTGCGGCCCGGTGTGGCCCACGACCACGAAGGACATGCCCTGGGTGCCGCAGGGCCTGGACAACCTGGCCTGGTGGTGCCAGCAGGCGGGCGCGCCGGTGGTGGCGATCGGAGGCATCTTGGCGACCGAGCAGGCGCGTGCTGCTTCCGCTGCAGGCGCCGACGGGGTGTGTCTGGTGCGTGCGCTAGGCGATACGCCGGCCCAGGTCCTGCCTGCTTTTGAACAGGCCTTGGCGCAAGGGCGACACGACGCGCGCGTACCGTCGCCAGCCTGGCCCCACCCCACCTTGTCGTTTTAAGCCCGCACTAAAACGCTGATTTAACGCTCGGCTGCTGCTAAAGCCGCTAGCGTACGAATGCTTGCGCGAAAGCCAAGGATTCAATGTGTTCTCTCGATTCAAGAATTTTCTTGCGGACCGGGCTGGCATGAACCCTCGCTTGATCAGCAACACGGTCTACCTTCGGGAGAAGTTCAGGGACCTGGTGCACCTGGTTCGCTTTCACTGGCCGCTTGTGCTGTCGGTCATGACGGGAATCTTCGCAGTCGTTTATACGCTGGACCCGCTGCCGCCCCATCGGGTACGCCTGGCGACTGGGCAAGCGGGTTCATCTCTGGATACCCTCGGCCAGAAGTTCAAAGTCCATTTCGCTCGGCACGGGATCACCTTGGATCTGGTCAATACAAATGGGGCGTTCGAGAACGTTGAATTGCTTCGCGCTGGCAAAGTGGATGCCGCGTTCTCCCTGGCTGGAATGATCAATGAAGAGGGTTCGGCCTTGCGGCTCCTGGGGGCCGTGGAGTATCAGCCGATCTGGGTCTTTTATCGGGGCATGAACGCGGATGACGTTTTCCCCGGCGACTTCTTCAAGAGCCGCACGCTATCCATCAACATCCCAGGTAGCTCGACACGCAGCATGAGCGAGAAAATCCTGGCGCTGCATGGCGTGCATATGGAGGGAAATCCGCACCTCATTGAACTGACCACGTCAGAGAGCGTCGCGGCCCTGCGCGAAAAGCGGATCGACGGCATGTTCCTGGTTGCCGCTGTCGACGCCCCCAACATCAGGCATCTTCTGGAAGATCCGGACATCCAGATCCTGGACCTGGTCTATGCGCAGACCTACCGAACCCGCATGCGGTTCCTGGAGATGGTCACACTACACCGGGGTGGCTTAGACGCCGGCCGGGACCTGCCTCCTCGCCCCAGGCACCTGGTGGCGGCGACCACGTCGCTCTTGACGACAAACGCCATGCATGGGTCCGTGCAGCACCTGTTCCTAGACGCGATCCAGCGTGTCGACCAAGAGGGGCATAGTTTCTTCAGGCGTGCAGGTGGATTTCCAGCGCGCATCGAGGGCGATCTTCCCCTGAGCCACGTAGCCGAACGCTACTACACAAGAGGCCCGCCCTTGCTTGGCGGTCACCTGCCGTTCTGGCTGGCGGACCTTCTGGTGCAAGTCGGAGTCGTGACATTCGGATTGGTGGCGATCGCCTATCCGCTGTCCAAGGTGCTTCCCAGATCGCGCATCATGGCGGCCAAGGAAAAGATGGACGATCTGTACGACGAGCTGCGGAACCTGGATCGCGATCTGCGCAAGCAGAGAACGCCTCAGGAGTTAACGCAAATCCTGGCGCGTTGGGAAAGCTTGGAGCGGGACTTGCAGAAAATGAGGCTGCCTTCTGGAACGCAGGCCTACCATGGGCAGCTTCGAATCGCGTTCAACGCCGTACGCGAGGAAATCAGCAAGCGGCAGCCGCAGCTTCAGCTGTATCGGCCGCCCCCAGCCTGAATCAAGACCTCGGGCTACTTGATCAACAAAGCGGTTTGTTCCGCGCTGCCAAAGAGGTCATCGAACGTTTCTTCGAACGTGGCGTAGCGCTCAACACCGTCGACCAAGAGTGACTTGTTTTTCTCATCAAACTGGATCTCCATGGAGTCTCGGGAAAGCATCCAGACCCCATAGCGGTTCACCATCTTTTTCAAGGTTTTCTCGTCGATGTTTTCTTCGCCCTCGAGCAACACGGTCTTGACCTTGTTCTCGTATTCGAAGTCGCCCGGGTCTCTGTTCATAGCACCCACGATCAGCTCGCGCACGTAATTGAAGTCGACATCCTTGCCAGTCAGTTCATTGAACTGGCCCAGGGCTGATTCCTCGATGTATCGACCCAGCACGTCGGCGTCTGGGGAGTGGAATGCGACGACCTCGCGTTGCGCCGACCAGTAGAAGGCTGTCTGGGCACCCGACTCCGAATTCTGGAAGATGTAGAGCGGGCTGCCAACGCCATCCAGCGAAGGGCCCCACCCTTCCTGGTTCGTCACTTTGCAAAAGTTCAGGTAGATGACCTTGTCCGCCTGCTGAACTTGGCTAGCCTTCTTGCTCTTTGTGGTCATGCTTGTCTCCATTGGCCCGTCGGCCACACAGTCGTCATTGCCCAGGCGGAGACGTTTGGAAAACTGCCCCGCGAAGACGTTAACGTCGGTCCACTGTATCATCTAAAAATTCATTTACCGTGAGCTTATCTTGAACAAAAAGTACGAAGCAGGGCTGAAAAAAGCCAGAGAAGAAAACATCAGCCACTACTATCAGCGCCTGCTGAAAGACATGCTGGAGGACAAGGCGCTCGATGATCAGGCCTTCATCCTGTCGGTCTTTCTGGAAAGCATGCCCACCATCCTGACGACCGATCAGAAAAAGTCGTTGAAGGCCTTGGCCAAAGAAATGATCACGGACAAGGCCGAGTTGAAGAACATCAACGAGAAGATCAAACTGGCTCCGAACGTCTGATGCGACTCCTGCACACCATGCTGCGCGTGGGCGACCTGCAGCGCGCCATCGACTTCTACACCCGCGTACTGGGTATGAAACTGCTTCGCACCACCGAGCGGCCCGAGCAGAAGTACTCGCTGGCCTTTGTGGGCTACGGCAGCAATCCCGATCACGCCGAGATCGAGCTGACCTACAACCACGGCGTCGACCATTACGAATTGGGCACCGCCTACGGCCATATCGCCCTGGGGGTGGACGATGCCTACGCCACCTGCGACAAGATCCGTGCCGCTGGCGGCAAGATCACCCGTGAGCCGGGTCCGGTTCAGGGTGGTGCGACGGTGATTGCTTTTGTCGTCGACCCCGATGGCTACAAGATCGAGTTGATTCAGCGCGCTTAAGTCGCGCGCTAATCTCTCTCAAAAGGCCTCCGCCGCACGCCCACCACCTTGCACCGACAACGAAAGCTGCCTTACGCGCACCACAGCGCGATGCGTTCCGCTAAATCGATCCAGAGCGCGAAAGCGGCTGTCGCAACCAAGAGCCCTCCGGCCACGCGCGTCCCCCAGTCCTGATGCAAGCGATTACCGGCGTCGCGAATACGAGCCAGCAGCCCCGGCCCCGCGATCAAGCCCAGGCTGCTCCCCGCAGCAAAGAGCGCCATCGCCAGCGCCCCCTGCAACGGCCCGCCACTGAGCGTAGCAAGCAACAGCGCCGAATACAGCAGCCCGCAGGGCATGAAGGCCCACAGCGCCCCCGCGCCAAACACACCCCCCGTGCTCGTCACCAGTGGCCGAATGCGACGCCAAGCCGCCAGACCCGCCTGCTGCGCCCACACCGGCTGGCGGGCCATCACCAGCAACGTCAGGCCCCAGGCCAGAACCGCCATGTGCATCACCATCCAGACTGGACGCAGGGCCGCGCTTTGCACCGACAGCCAGGCCAAACTCTGCATCGCTGTCGCCACCACCGCACCTGCAGCCATATAGCCTGCAAGCCGTCCGACCTGAAACACGCCCATGGCCCTCACCGGTCCGACGCGGCCCGCGCGCGTGACACCGGCGCAAGCGGCGCCACACATTGCCGCACAATGTGGCCCCCCAGCCAGACCCATGGTCAGGGCCGTTGCAGCCATGGCGAGCGTGAGCGACACCGCAAAAGGCTTTAGAGAATGCGCGAAAACTTCGCGCGATGACGATCGGCCTGCAGGTAGCGATCAAACACCATGGCCACCGCCCGCACGAAGTACCAGCCCTCGGACGTGACCTGCACGCCCTGCGCATCGATCGTGACCAAGCCCTGTTCCTGCAGCGCCGCCAACTGCGCCATCTCCGAGGCGAAGTAGCGACGAAATTCCAAGGCCCAGGCCAGCTCGATGGACTCAAATAGCACCTGCCCCTGACACATCAGGGCCATGATCACCGCGCGCCGCGCCAGGTCGTCGCGTCCCAGCGCCAATCCGCGCGTGACCGGCAACCGGCCTTGATCGATCCGATCGCAGTACTCGTCCAGGGTTTTGGCGTTCTGGCTGTAGGTCGCGCCCACACGCCCGATGGCCGATACCCCCAGGGCGATCAGGTCGCAATCGGGCTGGGTGCTATAGCCCTGAAAGTTGCGGTGTAGCCGACCCTGCTGGCGCGCCACAGCCAGAGCGTCATCGGGCAGGGCAAAGTGATCCATGCCGATGTAGACATAGCCCGCCTGCTCGAAGGCTGCGAGCGCCGACGCGAGCATGCTGACCTTGCCGGCGGCATCGGGCAGTTCGGCGGCCGCGATGCGGCGCTGCGGCTTGAAGCGCTCCGGCAGGTGGGCATAGGCATACAGGGCGATGCGATCCGGCCGCAGTGCCTGCACCTGGGCCAGGGTGCGCACAAACGATTCGGGCGTCTGCCGCGGCAGGCCATAGATCAGGTCCACGTTGACCGACTCAAAACCGATCTGGCGGGCCTGTTCCACCAACTCGAATACACGTGCGGCCGGCTGGATACGGTGGACCGCCTTTTGCACCTCGGGATCGAAATCCTGAACGCCAAAGCTGATGCGGTTGAACCCCAGGCGCGCCAGGGCTTGAAGGCGGTCGGCATCGACCGTGCGTGGATCCACTTCGACCGAGTACTCGCCGCCGGGGACCAGGTTGAAGTGGGCGCGCAGCATGGCCATGAGGCGGGCCAGTTCGTCGTCGGACAAGAAGGTGGGGGTGCCCCCGCCCAGATGCAACTGGCTGACCGACTGGCCTGACCCGAGTTGCGCCACATGCAGCGTCACCTCGCGTGTGAGGTAGTCCAGGTAGTGCGCGCCCCGGTCATGGTGCTTGGTGATGATCTTGTTGCAGGCGCAGTAGTAGCAAAGCGACTCGCAAAACGGAATGTGCACATACAGAGACAGCGGGAGCAGCGAGACTTGACCTTGTGAGCGATGGCGTAGGGCCTGGGCGTAGTCGTCGGCGGTGTAGGCCTCGACGAAGCGGTCGGCCGTGGGATACGACGTGTAGCGCGGCCCGTTGACGTCAAAACGTTGCAGCAGTTGCTCGGAAATCGCCGTCATGTCGGATCGTCTTCAACGGTCAGGTCTAGCGGGCTACCAAAACGGGCACCGGCGACTGCGCCACCACCTTGGCGGCAACGCTTCCGAGCATCAATCGAGCGATGCCGGTACGACCATGCGAGCCGATCACGATCAGATCGGATTGCTGGTCGTGGGCGGTGCGCAAGACACCTTCGACCACGGGGACATCCTCGACCACCCGCATCTCCACGGGAACTTCCGCCCCCCCGGCGCTGCAAACCTCAAGAATGCGCGTGTGCGCCCCAGCCGCCTGCTCGCGGGCTGCATTCATGTAGGCGTCAAAACCCATCGGGTTGACCTCGCCCATGCCCAGAAAGGGATAGGGGTCGACTACATACAGGGCGGTGAGCGCGGCGCCGTGAGCCCGGGCCAGGTCGACCGCGATGCGAGCCGCGTGCTCCGAGGCCGTGGAGCCGTCGGTGGCCATCAAGATGCGCTTGAACATGGTGAACCTCTTGGGGATAGGGAATAGCGCCATCGTGCGTCGCGCCAACCGCACCCGGTTTGACCCGCGTCAAACGGGATCCATCTTCAGTGGATATGACCCTGGAAGGCTCGGGCCAGGGCGTCAAGGTCGAGGATACGGATGTGGCGCTTGTCGACCTCGAGCAGACGCTGCTGCTGGAAGGCCGAGAAAGTACGGCTCACGGTCTCCAGCTTCATACCCAAGTAGCTACCGATCTCGGCACGCGACATGCGCAGATGAAATTCATGGGAGGAATAACCGCGGGCCTTCAGGCGCTGCGACAGGTTAATCAAGAAGGCCGCCAGGCGCTCCTCGGCATTCATGCTGCCCAAAAGCATCATGAGACTGTGCTCGCGCACGATCTCGCGGCTCATGAGACGGGCCATGACCATCTGCATGTCGGCGCTGCCCGCTGCCAGCTCGGACAAGTGGGCATAGGGAATGGCGCAGACCTCGGCATCTTCCAGGGCGGTGGCGGCGCTGGCGTGGCGACCATTCGCCACACCGTCCAGCCCCATCAACTCACCCGCCATGTGAAAGCCGCTGACCTGCTCTCGTCCATCGGCCAGCGTGAGACTGGACTTGAAGGTGCCACTGCGCACCGCGTAGATGAACTGAAAGCGGTCCTCGGCGCGGTACAGGGTCTCGCCTGGTCGGATTCGACGCCGCCCGAACAGAAGGCCATCGAGGCGCTGGACGTCGGAGCCGCCCAGTCCACAGGGCAGGCACAGATCCCGCAGATGGCAGTTGGAACACAGGGTTTTGATCGGTGTGGGTCCGGTGTGGGCGGGGGTGACCGGCGCCTCCACGCAGGGGCGCAAGACGGGAGCGGGGGCTGGGGCGAGTACGACTGCGTGCTTCATGGAGGTCCTAGGGCGGAGGGTCAATGCGCCAGGCGGGCGCGGGCGTCAGCAATGGCGAGGGGAAGTTGCTCGAAATCGCAGCTCTTGTCCAGAAATGTGACGGCGCCCTCGACCAGATAGCGCTTGCGGTAGGCGGGACCGGCGTTGTTGCTAAACACCACGAAGGCAATGTCGGGGGCGGCCTGGCGCACCGCGCGCAGTACCTCCAGGCCGGTGCCGCCTTCGAGCTGGATGTCCAGCACCACGACCTGGGGCTGGCTGGTCAGGATGCCGGCGATGCAGGCTTGCGGGGTGGCGGCCTCGCCGACTACAGACACGGCATGGGCCCCCAGAAGGGTGGCCACGCGCGCACGGATCGGGGCCGAGTCGTCGGCCAGAAACACACGTGCGGGAGTCGGGGATGCCATGAGCCACACTGTGACTCGGCCATGGGGTCCTGACCATCAGCCGAGGGCGCGAACGTCGTATCGGAAAGATCCTGACCTGCGCGGGCTCTCGTCCGAGAGCGCCTAGGAATTGTCCGAGGCGTGGCTTTCTTGGGGCCGAGCGGCCCGGACTATGATCAAGCTTCCCATCCTGACGCTTTTGACCATGATCCTGAATAACTTCCTGAAGACCACAGCCCTCGTTCTGGCCGCTCTGGCCTGCGCGCCCTCCTGGGCCCAGAAATGTGCTGCGAGCGAAGCCACCCTCTATGAGGGGACTACTGGCAAGAAAGGCATCCTGGTGTGCGCCACGCCAGCCAAGCCGCCTTACAGCAAGATCGAATACCGCTTCGGGCCCGCCGAGAAGGCCGAGATGACCTACACGGCCGACGCCGCCAGCGGCCGCAAGTTCTTCGCGAGCAACGAGGCCCTACAGCCGCGGGCCAGTCTGAGCCACCTTTGGTTCGTCAACGGCGACACCACCTATGTGATCACTGAATGCATCGGTGGTAACTGCCCGCACTCGGGTGGCATTGTGGTGGCCAAGGGCAAGAAGATCATCGCCCGCATCAAGGCCAAGGAAGGCACTTTTTCCGCCGACGATGCCGTCGACTTTTTGGGCGACACATCCAAGACGCCCCTGATCCAGATCAAGTACCCGGACGGACTCGACCTACCCAAGTTGTTCGACTGAGGATCCGTCTCAGGGCTGCGCCGCGTCCGACAGCCCGTGTCGGATCGCGTAGCGCACCAGCTCCGCGGGGTTATGCACACCCAGCTTGTGCATCAGATTCGTCTTGTGCGTGCTCACGGTCTTGACCGACAGGTTCAGACGCTGCGCGATCTCGGTCACCGACGCCCCTGCTACCAACTGGTTGAACACCTCGAATTCGCGCTGGGACAGCGCCTCATGGGGCGCCACCTCATGCCCCGGCATCGCGCCCAGCGCCAGTTGCTGCGCCACGTCGGCACTGACGTAAGCGCCGCCGGCAGCGATCTTGCGCAGGGCTTGTTCGAGTTCGGCCGAGGCGCTCTCCTTGGTGAGATAGCCACTCGCACCCGACTTGATCGCGCGCACCGCGTACTGGGTCTCCTGGTGCATGCTCAAAACCAGAATGCGCACGCGCGGCTTCTCGGTCTTGACCAGGCGTATCAGCTCCATGCCGCTGCGACCGGGCATGGACAGGTCCAGCAGCAGCAGGTCGAAATCCGCCTGCCTCACCCATTGCATGACCTGCGTGCCATCGGCCGCTTCGCCCACGATCTCGAAATCAGGGATGGCGCCCAGAATGCGCTTGAGGCCTTCGCGCACGATGGCATGGTCGTCGGCCAGCACGATGCGGATCATGGTGCGAGTCCTCCCGCAGGCGCCTTCGGCAGCGGAATCTGCACGCGCACGCAGGCACCTGCACCAGGCGATGAGTCGATGTGCACCGTCCCCTCCAGCAGCTGGGCCCGCTCACGCACGCCCATGAGGCCCAAGGATTCGGGTTTGCGTGCGGCGTGGGGGTCAAAGCCGACGCCGTCGTCGCGCACTTGCATCACCAGATGCTCCGCTTCGCGCACCACCCGCACGTCCACCTGGCGAGCCTGTGCGTGCTTGGCCACATTGGCCAGCGACTCCTGAACGATGCGAAAGGCAGCGGTGGGATAGGGCTCTTGCAGTTCCAAAGACTCGTCCAGATCCAGCGCGCAGGGCACGCCATGGCGCTGGGTGAAGCTTTGGGCTAGCCACTCGATGGCAGGCACCAGGCCCAGATCGTCCAGCACCAGCGGGCGCAGGTCGGCGGCGATGCGGCGCGTGGCCGCCACGCAGGCATCGAGCATGTCCAACATACCCACCACCTTGTCGACAGCGGCAGCCGGATCCTGGGTGACGTGGTCTCGCAACCAGCTGGCATCCATCTTCAGCGCGGTGAGTGACTGCGCCAGTTCGTCATGAAGTTCGCGGGCCACCCGGCTTTTTTCCTGCTCGCGGATGGCGGAGGCTTCGGTGGCAAAACGCGCCAGGGCCTGGCGGGCCTTCACGCGATCGGTCACATCCCGCACGATGACGGAGAAGACCTTGCCCTCGTCGGTGTCGATCTGCGAGATGGACGCCTCCATCGGAAACTCGGTGCCATCGGCACGCAGGCCGTACAGCACCACGCCCTCCCCCTTGCGGCGGTGGGTGACGCCGGTGGCAGCAAACTGCTTCACATGGGCGTCATGTCCGCTGCGAAAACGCGGCGGCAACAGCATAGCCAGGGGCTGCCCCAGCACCTTGCGAGCCGGCCAGCCAAAGGTGGCTTCGGCCGCACGGTTGTAAAGAACGATCTGCCCGCCTTCATCCATGCTGATGATGGCGTCCATGGCGGAATCGAGCAACGCCGCCAGCCGGGGGGCGGCGTCAGCGTCAGAGAGACGAGAGAGGGGCACGGGCAGCTGCGAGCGTGGCGATCCGGCAAATTACAGCACAAGCGCGCAGCGCTCCTACGTGGGCAATCGCTGCCCGTGCCCGCGCGATCACAAACTAGTCGTGAAGCCCTGGGGCCGCCTCGGGACGCGCAAGGACCAACGCCAAAAGACTCGAGCCGATGGAGACGAGCCAGAACAGGAAGAACGAAGCGGTGTAGACCGCCTGTCGCGACCAGCCCAGGGGGCCACCCCCCCAGCTCAATTCATGGGGGTCGACCAGGGCGAAGACCGCCGCTTCGAGTACGCAGGCGGCCAGGAAGGCCGGCCAAGCCACCGTCATCAACATCTTGGCCCACATGGGTGTGTCTCCTTGAGTGGCCGCATCGGCTGCTTATGGGGCAGGCTCGGGCGATGCCGCATGGTTGCGACCTTGCTGGGCCGGGAGCATGGCCTTTCCACGGGCCGCAGCAGCCCGCTGCGCCTCGGGGCCGAAGCGGTAGCTGTCATGAGGCACCAGCGGGTCTGGGCTGCGCACTGCAATCATGAAAGTGGCGATGCCCGCCACCACGACCACCGCGGGACCCCCGATGATCAGCCACACCAGGCCGTAACGCCACCATGGTAGGCACGTCGAATTCGGGGTGGCTTCAGGCATGGCAGTCTCCAAGAGGATCAGGGTCGGGGCAGGAGGAAGACCGATTTTTCGGTGACCGCTGCGCCATCGGACAGGGCGGTAATGTGAAAGTGAATCGGGTGCGAGCCCGGGGTGGCCGCGCCATAGGGCGCCTGCAGGCGAACAGCGACCCATCGGGACTGCGCGGCTTCGACCGAGAATTCGCCCTGCGAAGTGATCGCCAAGCCATCCAAGCCTTCTACCGTGATGCGATAGGCCTGCAGCTGCTCGGTGGCGTTCATGATCTGCAGCCGGTAGACGTTCTCGATCTGCCCCCCTGCAACGATGCGTGCGAGGGCAGCACGATCGCGCACCACATCGACCTTCAGCGGCGTGCGCAGCGCCAGGCTGATGCCCACCGCCAGCGTGAGCGCCCCCAGGATCACCGCATACACCAGCACCCGCGGGCGCAGGGCGCGCCGCCACATCTGCCGGCGCGTCAGCCCCTGGGTCAGCGCATTCTGGGTGGTAAAGCGAATAAGACCGCGCGGATAGCGCATCTTGTCCATCACGCTGTCGCACACGTCGATGCAGCCAGCGCAGCCGATGCATTCGTACTGGAGGCCCTGGCGGATGTCGATGCCTGTCGGACAGACCTGCACGCACAGCGCGCAGTCGATGCACGCGCCCAAGCCTTTGGCCGTGAGGTCATCGCCGCGACCCCGCGTGCCCCGTGGCTCACCGCGCGCGGCGTCGTAGCTGACGATCAGGGTGTCCTTGTCGAACATCGCGCTCTGAAAGCGGGCATACGGGCACATGTACTTGCACACCTGTTCGCGCATCCAGCCGGCGTTGCCGTAGGTAGCGAATCCGTAAAACAGCACCCAGAACACCTCCCACGACCCCATACGGGTTTGCAGGAGCTCCGAGCCCAGTTCGGTGATCGGTGTGAAGTAGCCGACGAAGGTGAAGCCAGTCCAGAGGGAAAAGCCGATCCAGAGCAGGTGCTTAAATCCCTTCTTGCCCCATTTTTTCAGTGAAAAAGCCCCCTCGTCCAGCCGCATGCGGGCGTTGCGATCACCTTCCACATGGCGCTCGATCCACAGGAAGATTTCGGTGTAGACCGTCTGCGGGCAGGCAAAGCCGCACCACAGGCGCCCCGCCACCGCGGTAAAGAGAAACAGCGACAGGGCGCTGATCACGAGCAGGCCTGTGAGGTAGATGAAATCCTGCGGATACAGCACATACCCGAACAGATAAAAACGCCGCGCTGCGAGGTCGAACAGCACCGCCTGGCGCTCGCCCCAGTGCAGCCAGGGCAGACCATAGAAGACGATCTGCGTGAGCCACACGAACACCCAGCGCCAATTGACGAAGCGTCCGCTGACGCTGCGCGGATAGATCTTCTTTTGCGCTTCGTACAGGGACTGATAGTCCTCCCCGCCCCCGGCCACGACGATGGGAACGACCTTGCGCGGGGAGGAATCGGTGCGGATAGACATGGGCGGGCGCGGGCCGCGCCTCAAGGCTTGGCGGCGGCGGGCCGGTTGGACAGGCCCCAGACATAAGCGGTCAACACCTGGATCTGGGCCTCGGTCAGCTTGCCCTCTTGGCCCGGCATCACATTGACCTTGCCGTTTTGGATGATGTTGATGATGGCCTGCTCGCCCCAGCCATGCAGCCAGACATCGTCGGTGAGATTGGGTGCGCCCAGGGCCGGATTGCCCTTGCCGTTGGCGCCGTGGCAAGCGGCGCACGTCGCGTAGCGGGGCTTTCCCAACTGGGCGCGCAATGAATCATGCGGCGCACCCGACAGGCTCATGACGTAATGCGCGACGTTCTTGATGTCGTCGGCGCCGCCCACCGCTGCGGCCATCGGCGGCATCTGGCCGATCCGGCCTTTTTGTAGGGTCAGGGCGATGGTCTCGGGCGTACCGCCATAGAGCCATTCGCTGTCGGTCAGATTGGGAAAGCCCTTGCTGCCGCGGGCGTCCGAGCCGTGGCACTGCGAGCAGTTGTTCATGTACAGGCGCTCGCCGACGGCCATGGCTTGCGCGTCACCCGCCAGGTCTTCGGGCTTGCGTGAGGCGAACTTCGCATACAGCGGCGCGAGCTCCTGGCGTGCTGTCTCCACTTCGTTCTGGTAGTGGCCCGCGGTGCTCCAACCGAGCTGACCGGGGTAGCTGCCCAGGCCGGGATACGCCACCAGATAGAGCAGCGAGAAGATGATCGTCAGGACGAACAGCCACATCCACCAGCGGGGGAGCGGGTTGTTCATCTCGCGCAGGTCTTCGTCCCACACGTGGCCAGTGGTGTTGTCGGCGGTGGCATCGACCTTCTTGCGGGCCGTGGCCCACAGCAGGATCAAGCAGGCGATGATGCCGATCAAGACCGCAGCGGTCACGTAGATCGACCAAAAATTCGAGGTGAAGTCGCTCATACCCGGGCGTCTTTCAGTCTTGTTCGAAGGGGATATGGGCCGCCTCGTCGAAGCGGCTGCGGTTGCGGCGGGCGTAGGCCCAGACCACGATGCCCAGGAAGGTGGCGAAACACACCAGGGTAGCCGCGATGCGCATGGCGGTGATGTCCATCAAGAAGCTCCGAATCGGGGGTGGATCATTTCAACGCCAGGCCCATGCCTTGCAAGTAAGCGATGAGGGCGTCCATCTCGGTCTTGCCCTTGACCTGCTCGGGCGCTTGGGCGATCTCTTCGTCGGTGTAGGGTACGCCCGCCACGCGCAGCGCGCGCATGCGCGGGGCGATGGTGTCGACATCGACCCGACTCTTCTCGAGCCAGGGATAGGCGGGCATATTGGACTCGGGCACCAGATCGCGCGGATTCACCAGGTGAATGCGGTGCCACTCATCGCTGTATTTGCCGCCGACGCGGTGCAGATCGGGCCCCGTGCGTTTGGACCCCCACTGAAAGGGATGGTCGTAGATGAACTCGCCCGCCACCGAATAGTGGCCATAGCGCAGGGTCTCGGCGCGGAAGGGGCGGATCATCTGCGAGTGGCAGTTGTAGCAACCCTCACGCAGGTAGATGTCGCGACCCGCCAGCTGCAGCGCGGTATAGGGTTTGACGCCCTGCACCGCCTGGGTGGTGGACTTTTGGAAGAACAGGGGCACGATCTCGACGAGGCCGCCCACTGCCACGACCAGCAAGATCAGGACGATCATCAGGAAATTATTGGTTTCGACCTTCTCGTGGCTGAAACCGGACTTGCTCGGGGCTTCGCTCATATCGATTCCCTCAGGCGGGTTGGGCGGTGGGTACGACGACCGTCACAGCGCGCCCCTTGACCGCGGTCATCCAGGTGTTCCAGGCCATGACCAGCATGCCAGCCAGGTACAGGCCGCCGCCGATCACGCGAATCACATAAAACGGATAGGTGGCCTTGACCGATTCGACGAATGTGTAGGTCAGGGTTCCGTCGTCGTTGATGGCACGCCACATCAGGCCCTGCATCACGCCGGCGATCCACATGGCAGCGATGTACAAAACGATGCCGATGGTGGAAATCCAGAAGTGCAGCTCGATGGCCGGGATGCTGTGCATCTTCTTCTGACCAAACAGGCGCGGGATCAGGTAGTACAGCGACCCCATGGAGATCAGACCCACCCAGCCCAGCGCGCCCGAGTGCACATGGCCCACCGTCCAGTCGGTGTAGTGCGAGAGGGCATTGACCGTCTTGATCGACATCATCGGACCCTCGAAGGTGCTCATGCCGTAGAAGGACAAGGACACGATCAGGAAGCGAAGCACCGGGTCGTCACGCAGCTTGTGCCAAGCACCCGAGAGGGTCATGACGCCGTTGATCATGCCGCCCCAGGAGGGCGCCAGCAGAATGAGCGAGAACAGCATGCCCACCGACTGCGTCCAATCAGGCAAGGCCGTGAAGTGCAGGTGATGGGGGCCTGCCCACATATAGGTGAAGATCAGCGCCCAAAAGTGGACGACGGACAGGCGATAGCTGTAGACGGGGCGCTCGGCCTGCTTGGGGATGAAGTAGTACATCATTCCCAGAAAGCCGGCGGTGAGGAAGAAGCCCACCGCGTTATGGCCGTACCACCACTGGATCATGGCGTCTTGCACACCAGCATAGGCCGAATACGACTTCATGATGCCTGCAGGAATCGCAGCGCTGTTCACGATATGCAGCAAGGCCACCGTGAGGATGAAGGCGCCGTAGAACCAGTTGGCCACATAAATGTGACGCACCTTGCGCCCCCCCAGCGTGCCGAAGAAAACCACCGCATAGGCCACCCAGACCACGGCGATCAGGATGTCGATCGGCCACTCCAGCTCCGCGTACTCCTTGCCCGAGGTGTAGCCCAGTGGCAGGCTGATGGCCGCCGCCACGATGACGGCCTGCCAGCCCCAAAAGGTGAAGGCCGCCAGCCGGGGCGCGAACAGCGGTACCTGCGAGGTGCGTTGCACCACCCAGTAGCTGGTAGCAAACAGGGTGCAACCGCCAAAGGCAAAGATCACCGCGTTGGTATGCAGCGGCCGCAGCCGCCCATAACTGAGCCAGGAAACACCGAAATTGAGTTCAGGCCACGCCAACTGCGCGGCGATGAACAGGCCCACCCCCATGCCCACCACCCCCCAGACCACGGCCATGAGGGAGAACTGGCGCACCACCGTGTCGTGGTAACGGGCGGTCCCTTCGGGGGCCGATGCGACGCCGCTCGCGGCAGGATCCATCGTCATGGGAAATCACCTCTCTCTGATTGCCGAGCCAGTGTCGCGCGAGGCCCAGGGCAAACCCTTGATTCAGGTCAATCGCTGTGCAAAATCCGCTCGCCTTCTGCATCGAGCGCATCGAACTGACCGCGCCACACCGCCCAGGCCAGGCCGGCCAGAATCGCGAGCGCAAGCACCACAGACAAGGGAATGAGCAGAAAGAGGATGTCCATGTTTAGACCGTATCGGGAACGGTGGCCAGGCGGGACGCGTTCATAACCCCCAGCAGCGAGCTGGTGGCCATACCCAATCCCGCCAGCCAGGGCGGCATCAGGCCCGCCACAGCCAGCGGCACGCAGGCGGCGTTGTAGACGGCCGCCCACAGCAGGTTTTGCGAGACCAAACGGCGGGTGCGCCGCGACTGGGTGACCAACGTCGCGACAGCGGCCAAGCGACTGCCCTGAATGACGACATCGCTGCGGGCACGTGCCAGCGGCACGCCATCGCCCATGGCCACCGATACATCGGCGCAAGCCAGTACCGGGCCGTCGTTCATCCCGTCTCCGACCATCAGGACGCGCCGTCCTTGCGCCTGCAAGGCGCGCACGCGGGAGCGCTTGTCCTGGGGCGAGCAGCCGCCCTCCCAGGACCTGATGCCTGCGCGCGCAGCCAACCGGCCCACAGCCTCGGGCCGATCACCCGAGAGCAGTTGAACGTCCAGGCCCATGGCGCGCAGCTGCGTGAGCGTGGCGATGGCATCGGGCCGTAGCGATTCGCACAGATCAAAAGTGGCGATCCAGCCTGCCTCGTCGGCCAGATGCACCTGCGAGCTTGGGCCCACCTCGACGAGCACGCCGCAAAAGCGAGCCGACCCGAGTCGCAAGGCGCGTCCGGCGAAGGGGCCGTCGCTCACCTGGCCCTTCAGGCCTTGGCCGGGAATCTCGGCGACCTCGCAGGCCTGAACGCCCAGGCACAGTGAACCTGCCGCCGCGACCAACGAGCGCGAGACCGGGTGCAGGGACTGCGTGGCGATCGCCGCAGCGGCGGTGAGCGCCTCGTCCGCTGTCACGCCCTCGCGGCAACGCAGGGCGGCCAACGCCAGGCCGTCGTGCGTGAGCGTGCCGGTCTTGTCAAACACGACGGTGTCCACACGGGCCAGGGTCTCCAGGGCCTGCAACTGACTGACCCACACACCGCGGCGAGCCAATGCGCCGGCGGCAGCCAGCGTCGCCGCCGGCGTGGCCAGAGACAGCGCGCAGGGACAGGTGACGATCAACACCGCGACCGCCACCGACAGCGCATGCGCGGGGCCGACGGGCCAGGCGATGAACGCTGCCACCACGGCAGCGGCCAGCACCAGCCCCAGAAAAGGACCGGCGATGCGATCGACCAGGCGCGCGACCTGCGGCTTGTCCAGACGGGCGCTCTCCATCAGGGCCACGAGGGCTGCATAACGCGTGTCGGCGCCCAGTCGCTCGACACGAACAGTGAGCGTGGCGGTGAGGTTGTGGCTGCCAGCGATCACGGCATTCCCGGCACGCCGCGCCAGGGGCTCGGACTCGCCTGTGAGCAAGGCCTCGTCGACCCGGCTCTCGCCCGACTCAATGCGGCCGTCGCAAGGAAAGGCTTCACCCGCGCGCACACGGATGCAATCGCCCATCGCCAGGCGGTGTACCGGCACGCGCTGCCAGTCGCCGGCGGCGTCAAGCCGATCGACGCTCGCAGGCAAGGTCCGCACTAGGGCCTCCAGTGCGCCGGCCGTGCGATCGCGCAGGCGCTGCTCCAAGAGGCGACCCGACAGCAGGAAGAAGACGAACATCGTGACCGAGTCGTACCAGACCTCGCGACCCCAGGAACCTGCGGGATCGAAGGTGGCAGCGGTGCTGGCGACAAAGGCGATCAACAGACCCAGGGCGACCGGCACGTCCATGCCGATACGGCGCTGCGAGAGATCTCGCCAAGCACCCGCAAAGAAGGGGCGGCACGAAAACAGCAGCACGGGAAGGGTCATCATCCAGGCGCCCCAGCGCAGAAGGCGTTCGGCATCGGCCGTGATCTCACCCGGCGCCGCCACATACAGCGGTACCGAATACATCATGGCCTGCATCATCCCGAAACCCGCTACCAGCCACTGCCATAGCAACAGACGCTGCGCACGCACGCGGGGCGCAGCCTCCAGCAAGTCACCTGCAGGGACTGCCGCATAACCGGCAGCGCCCAGAGCCGACAACCAGTGCGAGGGCTTGCAATCGGCGCTCGACCAGACCACGCGCGCCGTGGCCGACGCGCCATTGACTTGCACCGATTCGACCCCCGGCACGCGGCCCAGGGCCTGTTCAACCGCCAGGGTGCAGGCGGCGCAATGCATGCCCTCGATCGAGAGATAAGACTCCCAGCAGCCGGGGCGCTGCGCCAAAGGGCGGCCAAAGCACGACCACTGGGCATCGGCGTCGAGTACGGCCCAGCCCTCGACCTGCGCGCGGGTCGGTGGTGCAGCCTGACCCAGCGGCAAGGACAGCGTGGCAGAGAAGGTCACGCGGCAAGACTAGCCCTTGCAAGGACCCGATCGATTGACGTGGATCAAACCGCGACAGTACGGCGTGCCCTAGGCTTGCGCGCATGTACCAGCGCCTCCTGCTTGCCACCGATCACTCGAGCCTGTCACGCAAGGCCGAAAAATCTGCCATCGCTGTGGCTGCCGCCACCGGTGCGAGCCTGGTGGTCCTGCACGTGGTGCCCGACTACCCCATGAGTTACTTCGAGGGAGCCGCCACCCTCAGCCCCGACGAGATCGCCCGCATTGAAGCCGCCTGGATGCGCAAGGGGCAGCGCGTGATCGACGACGTGGTCGCAGCCGCAGCCAAGCAGGAGGTCGTCGCCGAGGGCATGCTGGCGCATGCCGACCATGTGGCGCAGGCTGTGATCGCTGCGGCACGCAAAAAAAAATGTGACCTGATCGTGATGGCCTCGCACGGCCGGCGCGGTCTCACCCGCGTCCTCCTCGGAAGTGAGACGCAACATGTGCTGACGCACAGCACCATCCCCGTACTGGTGCTACGGTGAATCACCCCCCTTTCACAACAAGGAGAATCCATGCGTATCGTCCTCGCGGCAGACGGCAGTCCTTACACCAAGAAGGCCTTGGCCTTCCTCATGACCCACGAAAACCTGGCGGGCCCGGAGGATGACATCCTGGTGGTCCACGCGCAGCCGGCGCTGCCCCCGCGGGTGCGTTCTGCCGTGGGGGCTGATGTGGTCAAGTCGTATCTGAACGACGAAGCCGAGAAGGTGCTCGCCCCGATCCGTCGTTTCCTGGACAAGCATGACGTCACCTACCACTGCGAGTGGTCGGTGGGCACTGCCCACGATCAGATCCTGCGCGCATCGAAAAAAGCCAAGGCGCACATGATCGTGATGGGTACGCACGGCCATGGCCTGATCGGCCGCACCCTCATGGGCAGCGTCGCGCAAAAGGTGATCACCGGCGCCGACGTGCCGGTGCTGCTGGTGAAATAAGGCTCAGCCCGGGCGCGCGAGCGACGCCGCTTCGCGCGCCAGCGCGGTGATCCGGCCCCAATCGCCGGCTGCCACCGCCGCGGCGGGGGTGAGCCAGGAGCCGCCCACGCAGGCCACATTCGGCAAGGCCAGGAACTCGCCCGCATTCGCCGCCGAGACACCGCCGGTGGGGCAGAACATCACATCGCCAAACGGGCCGCCCCAGGCCTTGAGCATGGCCACTCCGCCAGCCTGCATCGCGGGGAAGAACTTCAGCTGCGTGTAGCCCTCTTCCTGGGCTTGCATGATTTCGCTGCCGGTGGCCACACCAGGCAGCAGCGGCAGCCCCAGGTCGCGGCAGGCGCGGCCTACAGCTACTGTGAAGCCAGGGCTGACCGCAAAGCGTGCACCGGCATCACGGGCGGCCTGGGCATCGGCCGCACTGCGTACCGTGCCCGCGCCCACCACCGCCTCGGGCACCGCGCGCGCGATGGCCTGGATGCAGGCGAGCGCAGCGGGGGTGCGCAGCGTCACCTCGAGCATGCGGATGCCGCCGGCCACGAGCGCACGGGCCAGGGGCACGGCTTGCGCCACGTCGTCCAGCACGATGACGGGAATGACCGGCGCATCGCGCATCACGTCCAAGGCGGTCAGCGGTTGGGGGGTTACAGCCATGTGCAGGCTCCTTCCTCGGCGGTGAGGGCGTTGCGCCGAAAGTTGGCGAAGAGGTCACGCCCCAGACCGATCTGGTTGGCCGCGTGCAAGCTAGCGGGCAACGTGTCCGGCGCGCGCGCCTCCCATTCGGCGGGTGCGACCAACGCCTCCAAGGTGCCGGCGGTCGCATCCAGGCGCACCCGGTCGCCATCGCGCAAGCGGGCCAGAGGGCCACCGGCGGCCGCCTCGGGCGAGACATGGATGGCGGCAGGCACCTTGCCCGACGCACCGCTCATGCGGCCATCGGTGACCAGTGCGACGCGCCAGCCCTCACCTTGCAGCACTGCCAGCGGCGGCGTGAGCTTGTGCAGTTCGGGCATGCCGTTGGCACGCGGCCCCTGCCACCGCACGACACAGACCAGGCCGCCGGTGCCGTTGTCGCGGCAGGCTTGCGCGAGCTCGCCGGCGGCAAAGGCTTGCAACACCGCTTCCTGGCTGTCAAAGACACGCGCGGGCGCTTCGATGATGTGGCGATCCTCGGGGACCGCCGACACCTTGATCACACTGCGCCCCAAATTGCCTGTGAGCAGCCGCAGACCGCCGCTGACACTGAAAGGCGCCGAGGCTGCGCGCACCACCTGCTCGTCGCCCGATGGACCGGTGACCTGCCAGCGCAGCGTGCCCTCTTGCACGTGCGGCACCTGGGTGTATTCGCGCAAGCCGCCCGGGCGCACCGTGGCGACATCGGCATGCATCAGGCCCGCATCCATCAGCTCGCGGATGATGAAGCCAGGACCCCCGGCGTCCTGAAACTGGTTCACATCGGCCGTGCCGTTCGGATAGATCCGCGCCAGCAGCGGCGCGACGGCGGACAAGCGCGCGAAATCATCCCAGTCGATGGTGATGCCGGCAGCACGCGCCACGGCCACCCAGTGAATCAGGTGGTTGGTGGAGCCGCCCGTGGCGAGCAAGGCCACCATGGCGTTGACGATGCTGCGCTCGTCGACCAGCCGACCGATGGGTGTGTCGTGCCGCCCAGGGAGGATGGCCAATAACGTTCGCACCGCCTCGCGCGTGAGGTGCTCGCGCATCTGCGCATGCGGCGGGATGAAGGCCGCGCCGGGGACATGCAGACCCATGGCCTCCATCAGCATCTGGTTGCTGTTGGCGGTGCCGTAGAAGGTGCAGGTGCCGGGGCCGTGATAGGCCTTCTGCTCGGCCTCGAGCAGCGCCGCGCGCCCCACCTCGCCGCGCGCAGCCTGCTCACGCACCTTGGCTTTGTCGCTGTTGGACAGACCACTGGCCATGGGGCCGCCCGGCACAAACACCGTGGGCAAGTGGCCAAAATGCAAGGCGCCAATCAACAGGCCAGGCACGATCTTGTCGCAGATCCCCAGCATCAGCGCGCCATCGAACACGTCGTGGGACAAAGCCACCGCCGCGCCCTGCGCGATCACATCGCGCGAGAACAGCGACAGCTCCATGCCGGCGGTGCCCTGCGTCACGCCATCGCACATGGCGGGCACGCCACCGGCCACCTGCGCGGTGGCGCCGTGGCGGCGGGCCTCGTCTTTGATCAGAGCGGGATAACCGGCATAGGGCGCGTGCGCCGACAACATGTCGTTGTAGGCGGTGACGATGGCCAGATTGGGCGCGCGCTCGGCGACGACCTTGAACTTGTCCTGGGTGGGCAGCGCGGCGAAGGCGTGGGCCACATTGGCACACCCCATGCGGTCGGCGCCGCGCGGGCGGCGGGCCATCTCGTCGAGCAGGCGTAGGTAATGGGCGCGTCCGCCCTGGCTGCGCTCTCGGATGCGGTCGGTGACGGCGGCCACCACGGGATGTAGCGTCATGGGAAAAGCCCCGAATCTGGGTGCGTGAAAACAGCCGCTCATAGTGCCACAATCGACCGCCATGAGTACCTCGTCCCAAGCCATCGCCGACCTGCGCAAAAGCTATGAGCGCGCCGAACTGAGCGAGGACGCCAGTCACCCCGACCCGCTCGGGCAGTTTGAGCAGTGGCTGAACGAGGCGATCGCCGGCGAATTGCCCGAGCCCAATGCGATGACGCTGGCCACTGTCAGCAGCGACCTGCGCCCCAGTACGCGGGTGGTGTTGATCAAGGGCTATGACGCGCGCGGCATCGTCTGGTACACCAATTACGACAGCCGCAAGGGCCGCGAGCTGGCGGGCAATCCGCAGGCGGCCTTGCAGTTTCACTGGGTGGAGCTCGAGCGCGTGGTGCGCATCGAAGGCCGCGTCGAGAAGGTGTCGGCGCAAGACAGCGACACGTATTTCCACAGCCGTCCGCTCGATTCACGCATCGGCGCCTGGGCCAGCCCGCAAAGCGAGGTGATCGCCGGGCGCAGCGTGCTGGTGGCCAATGCCGCCAAGTTCGGTGCGCAGTTTCTGCTGCAACCGCCACGCCCGCCGCACTGGGGTGGGTATCGACTGGTGCCCGATCGCTGGGAGTTCTGGCAGGGGCGCAGGAGCCGCCTGCATGACCGCCTGCGCTACACGCTGCAAGGTGGCAGCTGGCTGCGCGAACGCCTGGCGCCCTGATTCACTGCGAGGACAGGCCAGGCGTGTTCTGCCACCAGCGCAGAAGGGCGTGGAAATCGCCCCGAAAGCTCTGACGCAGCAAGGCCTCATAGCGCAGCGAGCAGGTCGCCGCGCTGCCTCCGTCCAGGAAGCCCGCTTCGGCTTCGACCTCGCACTGACGCACCAGGCTCTTGAGGCAGGTCTCGGGAAGCTGCGTCTGCGTTTGGACGCCCGCTTCCCGATCCGATAACCAGCCGACCGCAGGAAGCCCCGCGGCACAGGCCGGTGGCTCGGACTGCGACCCGACCAGAGCGGGCAGCAAGGCGATGAACACCGCACCAGCGCGCACCGCTGCACCGCGCGCGCGGCGCGATCTGACATGGGATAACGACGAGGAATGGAACATGGCGCCCTCCTGTTTGAGTGATCCGGGGTTATAGATTCCATGCCCGCGCGTGACGAGGCATAAATACGCGCTTTGGCAGGAATCCGCATGCACGCACAGGCCTGCGGTCACCTGCGCGCAAGGTCGGATCCAGGGTCCCTCATGTCGATTCGGATCGCGCCATCCCGGTACGCCCGCAGGCGTAGGAAGTTCGCTTCACGCGCGTACGAGCGCGGCGAAGGTCTTGCGAAATTTCGCGACCTTGGGTGCAGCTACGGCCAGGCAATATCCCTGGTTGGGATTGCGCTCGAAGAAATCCTGGTGATAGGCCTCTGCGGGCCAATAGGCCGCCAGCGGCTGGACTTCGGTGACGATGGGCGCACCACCGAACACCTTGTCCTGACTCATCTCGCGTATCAGGTCCTGGGCCACCTGCTGCTGCTCGGGGGTGGTGAAGTAGATACCGCTGCGGTATTGGGTGCCCATGTCGTGCCCCTGCCGATTTAACTGAGTCGGGTCGTGTACGACGAAGAAGATTTCCAGCAGTTGCCGGGTGCTGATGATGCTGGGGTCGTAGGTCAGACGCACGACCTCGTTGTAGCCGGTGGTGCCGCTGCACACGTCTTCATAGGTGGGCCGCTCGGTGTGCCCGTTGGCATACGCGGACTCGACGTCGGTGACACCGCGCACCTTCACATAGACCGCCTCAGTGCACCAGAAGCAGCCGCCGCCCAGGACCAGGATCTGTGGTTCGTTCATGAAGTTGCTCCCCTTGGAAGCCTCGCACTGTAGCCCCCCGGGGCCCGACGGATCGCCCGCTACCATCGCAGACCTATGCAATTCGGGGATTTCAAGGCCTTGGTCAGCCCGCTGGTTCTGCCACCCGCAGGCCCTTTGCTGCTGGCGCTGCTGGCACTTTTGGTGATCGCGGGTTTCAGGCAAGCGCCGCGTCTACGTCGCACGGCGTGGGCCCTGGCGCTGGTGTCGCTGCTCGCCTTGTGGCTGCTGTCCTGCCACGCAGTGGCCCTGCGCCTGACCGGCTGGCTGCTGCCCCTGCCCGCGGTGGTGACCGACAACGCGCTCGCCTCGATGCGCCCGCAGGCGGTGGTGGTGCTGGGCGGCGGCGTGTTGGCGCGGGCGCCGGAATACGGCGCGGCGCAGCCTTCCAGTGCCACGCTGGCCCGCCTTCGCTACGGTATCCACCTGGCGCGCACCCAGCAGCTGCCCCTGGCTTTTGCCGGCGGACTGGGCTGGGGCGGGCGTGGCACGGTCAGCGAGGCCGAGGCCGTGAAACGCTCGGCCACCCAGGACTTCGGATTCGACATCCGCTGGCTCGACGACCGCTCGCGCGACACCCACGAGAACGCCCAGCGCATCGCCGCCCTGCTGCAGCCCGAGGGCGTGCGCCGCATCGCGCTGGTGTCCGACGCCTGGCACCTGCCGCGGGCGACCCTGGAGTTCGAGCGGGCTGGCTTCGAGGTGCTGCCGGCCCCCACCCGGCTGCCCCTGCCCGTAGCACGCCCAGCCCTGGAATGGTTGCCCTCGGCCGAAGGCCTGACCGCCTCGCGCCATGTCCTGCGCGAATGGCTGGCCTTGCGCGCCGCACGGTTTTCCGGCCCGCCCTAACGCCTTGACCCTCCCATCCGCTGACAGTACATTACTAACCAGTCAGTCATTAACTCCCCGCCCGCCATGCAAGCCAAGGCCGATGACGGCCACGTCAAACGCGAGCGCCGCAAGCAGGCGCGGCCCGGCGAGCTGCTGGATGCCGCCCTGGCGCTTTTTGTGGAAAAAGGCTTCGCCGCCACCCGTGTCGAGGAAGTGGCCGCGCGCGCAGGCGTGTCCAAGGGCACCCTGTTCCTGTATTTCGATAGCAAAGAAGAGTTATTCAAGGCGGTCGTGCACGAAAACCTGGTGGGCCGCTTCGTCGAATGGAACGAAGAGTTCGAGCGGTTTGAGGGCGACAGTGCCGAAATGCTGCGCTACTGCCTGAGTGCCTGGTGGGAGCGCATCGGCGCAACACCGGCCTCGGGCATCACCAAGCTGATGATCAGCGAGTCACACAACTTCCCAGAGCTCGTCAGCTACTACCAGAATGAAGTGATGGTGCCAGGCCATGCCCTGATTCGCCGCATTCTGCAGCGCGGGGTCGACCGGGGCGAATTTCAGGTGGACGACATGGACTACGCGATCTACAGCGTGATCGCACCGATGATTTTTCTGATGATGAACAAACACTCGCTGGGCACGTGCGTGCCCGCGCAGCAGGCACTGGATCCCCTGCGCTTCATCGCGATGCAGACCGATGTGCTGCTGCGCGGCCTGTGCGCCCGGGGGCTGGGTGACGGAGGGATCGCGTGAAGAAAACGACAGGCATCGCCATCGCAGCGATCGTTGCGGTCCTCGCGATCGGTGTCTGGGCATGGCGTGCTGGTAAGGCGCGCAAGGCGGCACCCGCCACCGTACAGGTCGAGGCCGTCGTCGAACTCGCGCGCAGCGATGTGGTCGACGCCCAAACGAACGCGCTGAACCAGGGCGTCCTTCTCACGGGCAGTCTGCGTGCTGTCCATTCGGCCGTGGTGAAGGCGCGTGTGGCCGGCGAGCTGCAAGGGCTGGCCGTGCGCGAAGGCGACGCTGTGCGCGCGGGCCAGGTGATCGCCACCATCGACCCTGCGGAACACCAGGCACGTTTGCGACAGGCGCAGCAGCAGGCCGACGCCGCCCGGTCACAGGTCGAGATCGCCAAGCGCAATTTCGACAACAACCAGGCGATGGTGGACAAGGGCTTCATCTCGCGCACCGCGCTGGAAAGCTCACAAAGCAGCCTCACCGGCGCCCAGGCCACCTACCAGGCGGCGGTCGCGGCGGTCGACGTGGCAAGCAAGACGCTGGACGACACCGCCTTGCGCGCACCGATCACGGGCGTGGTGTCACAGCGCCTGGCGCAACCGGGCGAGCGATTGGCCGTCGACGCCCGCGTGATCGAGATCATTGACCCGACTCGACTGGAGCTGGAGGCGACGCTTGCGCCGGCCGACTCGGTCCACGTGCGCACGGGTCAGACCGCGCGCCTGACCGTCGAAGGCGCGGCGCAGCCTGTGACCGCCACCGTCGTACGCATCAACCCCAGTGCCCAAGCTGGCAGCCGTGGCGTGCCGGTTTACCTGTCGGTGCCAGCAACGCCCGGCCTGCGTCAGGGGCTGTTCGCGCAAGGGATGCTGGTCACCGAACGGGTGCAGGCGCTGGCGGTGCCGCTGGGCGCTGTCCGCACCGACCGGCCCACACCGTATGTGCAAGTGATCGAAGGGGAACGCGTACGTCACAAGGCGGTCCAGCCCGGCGCTCGGGGTGAGGCCGGCGACGAGACCCTGGTGGCGGTCACAGGCCTGCAGGCCGGTGCGCGGGTGATCCTGGGTCATGTGGGCGCGCTGCGTGAGGGAACCGCCGTGCGATTCACCGCCATCGCCGCCCCGCCTGCCAGCGCCCCCACAGCCGGCACGGCCCGCTGAAGGCGCGCGCCCCATGTGGTTCACCCGCCTCAGCCTGCGCAATCCCGTGCTGGCCACCATGATGATGGCGGCGCTGGTGGTGCTGGGCCTGTTTTCGCTGCAAAGGCTGAAGGTCGACCAGTTCCCCAACATCGACTTCCCGGTGGTGGTGGTGACCACCGAATACCCCGGCGCCTCACCCGAGGTGGTGGAAGTCGAGGTCACGCGCAAGATCGAAGAGGCTGTCAACGCCATCTCGGGCATCAACACGCTCACCTCACGCAGCTACGAGGGCCAGTCGGTGGTGATCGTCGAGTTCTCGCTGCAGGTGAATGGACGCTCGGCAGCCGACGATGTGCGCGAGCGAATCGCCTCGGTACGGCCGACACTGCGCACCGAGGTCAAGGAGCCGCGCGTGCTGCGCTTCGATCCCGCCAGCCGATCGATCTGGTCGGTCGCGGTGCTGCCGGACGCGGGCCAGGGCGGACCGATGTCGGCAGTGGAACTGACCAACTGGGCCGACCAGACCCTCAAGAAGCGGCTGGAGAACGTGCGAGGGGTCGGCTCGGTGACGCTGGTCGGCGGTACCCGGCGCGAGATCAATCTGTACATGCTGCCGGCCGCCATGAAGTCCCTGGGCGTCACGCCCGAACAGGTCGTAGCGGCCGTGCGCGGCGAGAACCAGACGCAGCCCGTGGGTACCCTGCGCTCGCTCTCGCAAGAACGGGTGGTCCAAATCGATGCGCGCATGCAGCGGCCCGAGGATTTCGGGCGGATCATCGTGGCGCGCAAAAACGGCGTGCCGGTGCGGCTCGAGCAGATCGCTCGCGTGGCCGACGGGGCCCAGGAAATTCAGAGCCTGGCGCTTTACAACGGACAGCGCACGCTGCTGCTGACGGTGCAAAAGTCCCAGGACGAAAACACCATCCAGGTGATCGACGGGCTCAACGACACGCTGCGCCAGATGAAGGCGCAATTGCCGCCCGGCGTACGGCTCGAGCCCGTTCTCGACGCCTCGCGGCCCATTCGCGTATCGGTGGCCAATGTGCGCGCCACGCTGATCGAGGGCGCGCTGCTCACGGTCCTGATCGTGTTCCTGTTTCTGAACTCCTGGCGATCGACCATCATCACCGGCCTGACCCTGCCCATCGCCGTGATCGGGACCTTCCTGTTCATGGACTTGCTGGGGTTCACGGTCAACATGGTGACGCTGATGGCGCTGTCCCTCTGCGTGGGCTTGTTGATTGATGACGCCATCGTGGTGCGCGAGAACATCGTGCGACACATGAACATGGGCAAAGGACCCTTTCAGGCCGCGATGGAAGGCACCGAGGAAATCGGGCTGGCCGTGCTGGCCACCACCTTGTCCATCGTGGCCGTGTTCTTGCCGGTCGGCTTCATGGGCGGGATCATCGGTAAGTTCTTTCACGAGTTTGGCCTGACCATCGTGGCGGCGGTGTTGATCTCGATGTTCGTGAGCTTCACGCTCGATCCGATGCTGTCCTCGGTCTGGCATGACCCGCAAGCGCATGGCCGGCGCGCAGCGGATGCCCCCCGGTCGCTTTACGACCGCACCCTGGGGCGCGTGAGCGGCTGGTTCGACGGTCTGACCACCTCACTTTCAAACGCCTACCAGCGCTTGCTGCGATGGTCACTGGTTCATCGCCTGGCGACCGTGCTGACGGCGGTCGGTATCTTCGCGGGCAGCGTGGTCATGGTGCCGCTGCTCGGGACCGAGTTCGTGCCCAAGGCCGACTTCTCGGAGGTCACGGTGAGCTTCCACACGCCGGTGGGCTCCTCCCTGGAGCTGACCGAGGCCAAGGCCCGTCAGGCCGAGGCCATCGTGCGCGAGTTTCCCGAGACCCGCTACACACTGGCGACGATCAACACCGGCACCGCGCAGGGCAAGATCTATGCGTCGCTGTATGTGCGACTGGTGGACCGCAAGGACCGCACTCGCAACGTGGACCAGATGGCGGCCTTGCTGCGCGAGCGACTGCGGCAGGTGCCGGGCATCACCGTCACACACGCGGGCCTGGTCGATGCGGTGGGCGGCAACAAGCAGGTGGAGCTCTCGCTGATGGGACCCGACCTGCAGGAACTCGAACGCCTGTCAGTGCTGATGCTCGATCGCATGCGCCCGATTCCCGGCCTGGTCGACCTGGACTCCAGCGTCAAGCCCAACAAACCGGTGGTGGATGTGGTGGTCAGGCCCGACACCGCCAGCGATCTGGGGCTGTCTGTGGGCCAGATCGCCGCGTCGCTGCGCACGCTGGTCGCCGGACAGACGGTGGGCAACTGGCACGCCGGCGACGACCAGATCTACGACGTCAACGTGAGGCTGGCACCTGAGGCGCGCAACGCGGCGCAGCACCTGGAGCGCCTGTCCTTGCCCATAGGCACCCAGGCCGATGGCAGCGCCAGCGTGGTGCCACTGTCGCAAATCGCCCAGGTGCGCGAGACCACCGGTCCAAATCAGATCAACCGGCGTGATCTGGCGCGTGAGGTGGCGATCAATGCCAACGTCTATGGACGCTCGGCGGGCGAGGTGTCGGCCGACGTGCGCAAGGCCTTGGAAGGGATCGCCCTGCCCCCGGGCTATCGCTGGCAGTTCGGTGGCTCGGTCAAGAACATGGGCGAATCCTTCGGCCATGCCGTCTCGGCCCTGGCCCTGGCGGTGATCTTCATCTACATGATCCTGGCCAGCCAGTTCAAGAGCTTTCTGCAGCCGCTGGCGCTCATGACCTCGCTGCCCCTGACCCTGATCGGGGTGGTCGGGGCGCTGCTGATGTTCCGCTCGACGCTGTCGATGTTCTCGGTGATCGGGGTGGTGATGCTGATGGGGCTGGTGACCAAGAACGCCATCTTGCTGGTGGATTTCGCGATCCGTGCCCGCGAGGACCACACCGACGCCCAGGGCCGCCGGGTGCCGGGCCTGCCCCGGGCCGAGGCCCTGCTGCTGGCCGCCCAGGTGCGGCTGCGGCCTATCCTCATGACCACCCTGGCCATGATCTTCGGTATGGTGCCCCTGGCCTTCGCCCTGACCGAGGGCGCCGAGCAGCGCGCACCCATGGGGCAGGCGGTGATTGGGGGGGTGATCACCTCCTCCCTGCTGACCCTGGTGGTGGTGCCCGTGGTCTATTGCTACCTGGACGATCTGGCCGCCTGGCTGCGCCGAAAGGCGGGGTCGGCCGCGGCTCCTAAAATGCCTGATTCCCCCTGATTCGCAGACTTGTTCCCGAAAAAAGCCATGACCCTGCCTGATGCCATCGAAAAAGCCCGCTTCAACATGATCGAACAGCAGATTCGCCCCTGGGACGTGCTGGATCCCCAGGTGCTGGAGCTGCTGTCGGTGCTGCACCGCGAAGACTTCGTGCCCGCCGCGCACAAGGCCTTGGCCTTTGTCGACATGGAGATTCCGCTGGCTGGCAGCGCCGAAGACGCCCTGAGCACCGGTCGCTGCATGCTGGCGCCCAAGGTCGAGGCGCGCATGCTGCAAGACGCCAATCCCCAGCCCTACGAAAAGGTGCTGGAAGTGGGGGCTGGCAGCGGCTACATGGCGGCCTTGCTGGCCGGGCGCGCCGAGTCGGTCATCACGCTGGAGATCGATCCCACCCTGGCCCGCATGGCGCGCGAGAACCTGGCACGCGCCGGCGTGAAGAACGCGCAGGTGCTTGAGGCCGATGGCGCCCAGGCCCTGCCCGCCCAGGGGCCGTTTGATGTGATCGTGCTCAGTGGCTCGGTGGCGCAAGTGCCCCAGGCCCTGCTCTCGCAGCTGCGCGTGGGCGGACGGTTGGTGGCCATCGTCGGCAGCGATCCGGTGATGCGCGCGACGCGGGTGACGCGCACCGGCGAGGCCACCTGGACCACTGAACAGCGCTGGGACACGATGGCCCCGCGCCTACAGCACTTCCCCGAGCCTTCGCGCTTCGAGTTCTAACCCGCGCCACCACCGCCACGAGCCTTACGTCCATGATCGACCAGGTCCGCCCCTCGGAGTTATCAGATTGGCTGGCGCAGAACGCCAGCGACCAGCCCGTGGTGCTGGACGTGCGCGACCCGCTGGAGCTGACGCTGGCCCGTGTGCGTCCCGAGGGCTTTGAGCTGGTTCACATTCCGATGAACGAGCTGCCTGCGCGCCTGGCCGAACTCGACCCCCAGCGGCCGCTGGCCTGCTTGTGCCACCATGGCGTACGCAGCCAGCGGGTGGCGATGTTCCTGGCGCACAACGGCTTTGAGCGGGTGGTGAACATCGGGGGCGGGATCGACGCCTGGTCGATGGAGCGTGACCCTGGTGTCGCCCAGTACTAGAAGCCCTTCGGGCCAACACAAGAAAGACGAACCATGAAACCGTTGCTGCGCCCCACGCTGCGTCTGCTGCCCCTGTCGCTGGCCGCCGCGTTCGCCGTCTTGCCTGCGCAGGCCCAGAGCCTGCTCGATTTGTACGAAGCAGCGCGCGGACACGATGCGGCCTTCCAGTCGGCACGTGCCACCTTCGAGGCGGCGCAGCACCGAGCCGAGCAGGCCCGCGCTGGACTGCTGCCAACAGCCAACCTCACCAGCAGCCGCAGCGAGACGCAGCAAGACCAGCGCACCACCAGCAGCACCCAGCGCAATTTCGGTACCGGCAGTGCCTCGGTCAGCGTGTCGCAGCCGCTGTACCGCCCCGCCAACCGCGCAACTTACGAGCAAGGCAAACGCCAGGTCGATGCGGCGCAGGCCCAGCTGACCACCGCCAGCCAAGACCTGATCATTCGGGTCAGCCAGGCGTACTTCGACGTGCTGTCGGCGCAGGACACGCTGGCCTTCGTGCGCGCCCAAAAGGCGGCGGTGAGCGAGCAGCTTGCGTCGGCGCGTCGCAACTTCGAGGTCGGTACGGCCACCATCACCGACACCCGCGAGGCTCAGGCGCGCTTTGATCTGGTGCTGGCACAAGAGATCGCCGCCGAAAACGACCTGCGCGTGCGCAGGCTGGCGCTGGATAACGTGACCGGCCGGACCGACGCCAAGCCCCTGCCCCTCGCAGCGCCGCTGGCGCTGCCGACACCCGAGCCGAGCGACGTGAACACCTGGGTGCAGCAGGCCGAAGACGCCAGCCCCTCGATACAGCAGGCGCGACTGGGCCTGGAAGTGGCGCGGCTGGAGACCGAAAAAGCCAAGGCGGGCCACCTGCCGACCGTGGACCTGAACGCCAGCTACGGCTACAACCGCAACCTAGCCGGCACCGCGGTCTCGTCCACCGACTCACGCATCTTGTCTACCCAATTGGGCGTCACCCTGAACGTGCCCCTGTTCGCGGGCTTTGCCACGCAAAACCGCATCCGCGAAACGCTGTCCCTGGAGGACAAAGCGAAGGCCGACCTGGACAACGCGCGCCGTACGGTGGCCCAGGCCACGCGCACAGCCTTCCTCGGTCTGGTCTCGGGCGCGGGCCAGGTCCGCGCGCTGGAGGCCGCAGAAGCCTCCAGCCAGAGCGCGCTGGATGCCAACCGACTGGGCTACCAAGTGGGCGTACGTATCAACATCGACGTGCTCAATGCCCAGAGCCAGTTGTTCCAGACCAAGCGGGATCTGGCTGTGGCCCGCTACAACGTGCTCCTGGGGCACCTGAAGCTGCGCCAGGCCAATGGCTCGCTCAAGCCCGAGGACGTCGCGCCGATCAACGGCCTGCTGGCGCGCTAAGCAGTCGGCGTTCGCGCCATGAGGGCGAGCAGGGCATCGGCGGTTCGGCTGGCAGCGCCGCGATGCGCTTGCGCGAACTGGGTCGCCGCCTGCCCCATTTGCGCGCAGCGCGCCCTGTCTTGCACCAGGGCTACGATCGGGTCCATCGCCTGCGCCAGATCGGGGGCACGCAAAGCGGCGCCCGCTTGCACCGCCTGCGCGCTGGCCCCCTCGAAATTAAAGGTGTGCGGGCCCATCACCACCGGACAACCACACGCCGCCGCCTCAATCAGGTTCTGACCGCCTAGCCGCGCGTAGCTGCCCCCGAGCAGGGCGGCATCGGACAGGCCGTAATACAAGGGCATCTCGCCCAGCGTGTTTCCGAGCCAGACCCGGGCCATCAGGGCCCGGCCGTCGGGGCCGTCGGGTCCCCAGTCGGTGCGCCGCGAGATCGTCAAGCCTGCCTCCGTCGCCAACTCGGCGACCTCCTCGAAACGCTGCGGATGCCGCGGCACCAGCAACCAGTGCACGCCAGCGTCACGGCGCAAGGCCACCTCGCGGAAAAATTCTTCTTCCTCGCCCTCGCGCGAGCTGGCGAACATCACCACCGGCTGCTCCAGGTACCCGCGCCAGGTGCGGCCTCGCGCCAGTTGCACAGGATCGGGCTGTGCATCGAACTTGAGGTTGCCCACCACTGCGCTCACGCGCGCGCCCACCTGCGACAGGCGCTGGGCGTCGTCCTCGCTCTGGGCCCACACCGCCGCCAGCGCACCAAAGGCGGGCCGGGCCAGCGCACGCAGACGCAGGGTCTGGCGCAGCGACTTGGGCGACAGACGCGCATTGGCCAGGGTCAGTGGCACCCCGCGCTGCGCGCAGGCGGCCGTGAGGTTGGGCCAGACCTCGGTTTCCATCAGCACGCCGGCGCAGGGCTGAAAGTGATCGAGAAAGCGCGCCACAGCCTGCGGCGTATCCCAGGGCAGCCAGGCTTGCTGGTCACCGGCTTGCAGCAGTCGCTCGCCCTCGGCGCGCCCGGTAGCCGTGCCGTGCGTGAGCAGAAGGCGCAGCGAAGGATCGCGCTCACGCAGGGCCTGCACGAGGATGGCTGCCGCGCGGGTCTCCCCTAGCGACACGGCATGGATCCAGAGTGCGCCAGGTTGCGCGGGCGCGTCATAGTGCGCGAGACGCTCGTCGATCGCGTGCAGATAGCCCGGCTCTTGCTGCCCGCGACGCTGCAGCTTGCGCAGCATCAGCGGCTGCGCCGCGCGCAGGGCCAGGCTGTAGATCGAACGCGCGAGAGCGGTCAATGCGCGGCCTCTGCAAACGTGGCATCGGGCTTGACGGTGCGTAGCAGGGCCAGCATGTCGGCCTCGATGCGTCGCAGCGCCTGCGGTGTGTGTCCCTCGAAACGCAGCACCAGCACCGGGGTGGTGTTGGAGGCGCGAATCAGGCCAAAGCCATCGGGCCAATCCACGCGCACACCGTCGATGGTGGACACCTCGGCGGGCGCATCGAAGCGGGCCGAGGCCACCAGGCGCGCCACCAGCGCATGCGGCTCGCCTTCGGCGCAGCGCACATTGAGTTCAGGCGTGGCGTGGCTGGTCGGCAGGGCGTTGAGCACCGCGCCGGGATCGGCGTCGCGCGAGAGGATCTCCAAGAGGCGCGCCGCCGCATAGGTGCCGTCGTCGAACCCGAACCAACGCTCCTTGAAGAAGATGTGGCCGCTCATCTCGCCGCCCAGAGGCGAGTCGACTTCTTTCATACGGGCCTTGATCAGGGAGTGGCCCGTCTTGAACATCAGGGGCACGCCACCGGCCTCTCGGATGGCAGGGGCCAGGCGCTGCGAGCACTTGACGTCAAAGACGATGGTGCCGCCAGGTACGCGCGAGAGCACATCGCGGGCGAACAGCATCATCTGGCGGTCGGGGTAGATGGTGTGGCCGTCGGGCGTGACGATGCCCAGACGGTCGCCGTCGCCGTCGAAGGCCAGACCCAGTTCGGCGCCGCTCGATCGCAAGGCGGCGATCAGGTCACGCAGGTTCTCGGGCTTGCTCGGGTCGGGGTGGTGGTTCGGGAAGTTGCCATCGACCTCGGAATACAACTCGATCACCTCGCAGCCCAGAGCACGCAAGATGCCCGGGGCCGAGGCGCCGGCCACGCCGTTGCCGCAGTCGACCACCACACGCATGGGGCGCGCAAGCTTCACGTCCGAGACGATACGGTCACGATAGGGCTGCAGCACGTTGATGTTGCGCACGCGTCCGGGCGTGGCGGTTGGTGCAACACCTTCCTCCATCGCGCGGCGCAAATCCTGGATCTCCTGGCCGTGGATGGCACGACCGGCCAGCACCATCTTGAAGCCGTTGTCATCGCGCGGGTTGTGGCTGCCGGTGACCTGGATGCCGCTAGCACACAGGGTACTGGCGGCGAAGTACAGCATGGGCGTGGTGGCCATGCCGATGTCGATCACGTCCACCCCGGCAGCGACCAGGCCGCGCACCAGGGCCGCCGACAGGGTCGGGCCGCTCAAACGCCCGTCGCGGCCTACGGCCACTGTGCGCTCGCCGGCGCGCAGGGCCGCAGCGCCAAAGGCCAGCCCCAGGGCATGGGCCATGTCTTCGTTCACAGTGGACGGCACGGTGCCGCGGATGTCGTAGGCCTTGAAGATGGTGGGAGACAGGGTCATGGGCGTGGATCGTGTGAGGCCGCATGCAGGCGCGGACCAGGCGCATTGTGGCAGGGACGGCACGGTCCTGATCATCGGAAACAGCCTGGCTCCTAGCCATCCGTGCGTATCATCCGCGCATGCCCGCTTCCCCCCTCTCACGCGCATGGGTCACGGCCACGCATGACAGCCCCCTGGGGCCCATTTGGCTGGCCGCCAGTGCGCATGGGCTGACCGGTCTGTGGTTCGAGGACCAGCGCCATGGGCCCGCCCATTTCGCGCAGTGGCGCCCCGAGCCCGCGCACCCGGTGTTGACGCAGGCACGCCGCCAACTCGATGCCTACTTCGCCCGCTCGCATACCGCCTTCGATCTGCCGCTGGATCTGTCGGCAGGCACCGAATTTCAGACACGCGTGTGGCAGGCTCTGCGGGCCATCCCCGCGGGCCTCACACAAAGCTATGCGGCGCTGGCCGAGCGCATCGGCGCGCCACACGCCGTGCGCGCTGTGGGCGCAGCGGTGGGTCGCAACCCGGTCAGCATCGTGGTGCCCTGTCACCGGGTGATCGGTGCATCGGGCGCGCTCACCGGCTATGCGGGCGGTCTCGCGCGCAAGACGGCCTTGCTGCGGCTAGAGGGTGCGCTCGCGTGAGGAATGGGCTGGACTTCGCGGTTCTGAGCGCGATCTGGGGCAGCTCATTCCTGTTCATGCAGATGGCGGCGCCGCAGTTCGGCGTGATGCCGACCGCCGCCCTTCGGGTGGGGATCGCTTCGCTGGTGCTGTTGCCACTGGTGTGGCATCGCGATCTGCTGCCCATGCTGCATCGCCACTGGCGTGCCACCTTCCTGGTGGGCGTCTTCAACTCCGGCATCCCTTTCGTCCTCTACGCCTTCGCGCTGGCCCATCTCAGTACGGGCCTGACCTCGATCCTGAATGCCACCACGCCGATGTTTGGCGCGCTGGTGGCCTGGATCTGGCTGCGTGATCGACCGGGTGCCTCGCGCGTGACCGGTTTGGTGATTGGCTTTATCGGCGTGGCCTTGCTCGCGGGGCGAGGCGCGGGCCTGCGCCCCGAAGCTGAGATGCAGATCGCGGTGTGGGCGGTGCTGGCCTGTCTGGCCGCGTGCCTGTGCTACGGCATCTCCGCGAGCTTCACCAAACGCTATCTGGCCGACACCCCGTCGGTGGTGACGGCTACAGGTAGCCAACTGGGCGCCACGCTGGCACTGGCACTGCCCGCGCTGGTGGCCTGGCCCGAGCAGATGCCCGATCTGCGGGCCTGGGGCGCGATGCTGGTGCTCGGGGTGGCCTGCAGCGGCGTGGCCTATCTTCTGTTTTTCCGTTTGATCGAACGCACCGGCGCGGCCCGTGCGCTGACCGTGACCTTCCTCATTCCGGTAGCGGCCATGACCTATGGCGTGGTGTTTCTCGACGAAGTTCTCACCGCGTGGATGGTGATGTGCGGGGCGATCATCCTGCTTGGGACGGCCTTGTCCAGCGGGCTGATCACCGTGCCCTGGCGAGGCGACACGACCCCACGCACCTGAGAGGGCTCCCACTGGCCTGAAGGAGCCATTACGAGGCGGCCTTCTCCGACGCGTAAGCTCGAGCGCGAATTCCAGAATCCGTTTGACGCCACTGTCAGGACGGATTGCCATGAACGCTCGAGTCGCTGCGACGCTGATCTTCCTGTGCGGCCAGGCGCTGGCCACGCCCGCAGGGTCCAACGATCCGCCACCCCCCCTGCATGTGCCTGTGCATTCCGCGAGGACGAGCACCCCACCGCCCTCCCCCCCGCCTGCGCCCAGCGAACGCGCGCTGGTGCTCGCAGGCCTGGCCCTGATGGCCGGCATTGCCCTGCGACGCATGGGCGAAGGGGCGCCATGACGACAGCCAGCCTGGGCGCGCGCACCGAGCGCGCGATGAAGTGGAGTGCGCTGACCACCGCCACCCGCTTTGCCTTGCAACTGGGCGCGCAGGTGGCGCTCGCGCGCTTGCTCGGTCCCGGCAACTACGGCATTTACGGCATCGGCATCGCGGTGCTGACCTTCGCCACCTTCCTGGCCGGCACCGGCTTTAGCTACAGCCTGCTGCTGCAGCCGCAGGTGGACACCCCCGACATTCGCTTCGCCTTCACGTGGCAGGTGCTGGCCGGCGCAGTGTGCGCACTGACCATGGTGCTGGTGGCGCCGGTGCTGGCCGACTACTTTCGGGAACCCGGCGTGGCCAGCATGCTGCGTTGGCTGGCCCTGGCCTGTGTGCTCACCTCCGCCAGCGGTACGGCGCTGTGTCTGCTGCAACGTGACCTGGACTTTCGCGCGCTGGGCCTGATCCAACTGGCCGCCTACGCCGTGGGCTACCTGGGCGCCGGCCTGCCACTGGCCCTGGCGGGCTGGGGCGCTGACGCCTTGGCGCTGGCCTGCGTGGTGCAGGCAGCCGTGGTGCTGGCGGGCTGCTGGTGGCGCCACCCGCATCCGCTGTGGCCACTGCTGCGCGCGCCTACGCGCAACCAGGCTCTGAACACCGGTGGCACCGTGTTCGCCACCAATCTGGTGAACTGGCTTTTGAGCAACCTCGATCGCCTGATCATCGCTCGGTTGCTGCAGACGCAGGCTGTGGGTCTGTACACCCTGGCCTGGAATCTGGCGCAGATTCCGGTGACGCTGATGGTGGGCGCGCTGCAACCCGCCTTTCTGGCCGCTGGCGCGAAGCTGGCCGGCGAGCCGCTGCGCCTGGGTCAGGCCTGGCGGCAGCTGCTGGCGGCGGTGCTGGTGATCGTGATGCCGGTGGCGGTGTCGCTGGCGCTGGTGGCACAGGACCTGGTGGCCTTGCTCTATGGGCCCGATTGGGTCGACACCGGCTGGTTGCTGGCGCTGATGTTCCTGTGCCTGCCCGCCTGGGCCGGTTGGGGCGTGTCCACGCCCGTGTTGTGGAACACCGGCCGCAAGCATCTGGAGGCGCGGCTGCAAGGGCCGCTCTTGATCCTCGCCGTACCGGCCTGGTGGCTGCTCGCGCCCTATGGTCTGGGCGCAGCGGTGGCGGTCACCGTGGGGGTCACCCATATGCGAGCGGTCTTGATCATCGGCGCCGGCCTGCGCGGTCTGGGGCTGCGCGCGAGCAGCCTACTGCCACTGATGGCGCGTGGGGCGCTGCTCTCGCTCGGATGCGGCCTGGCAACGCTGGCCGCTCAATCCGGCGCGGAGCAACTGTCCCTGCCCCCGACCCTGCACGCCGCGGCCTCATTGGCTGCAGGCAGCGTGGCGGCCCTCACGACCGGTCTGCTGGTGGCCTGGACACTGCCGAGCCTGCTGGGGCAGGACGCGCGCCAGGTGCTCGCACGCGTGCTGCCCTTCATGCGGCCCACGCCCACCGTGGCCTCGGCCGCCTAGGAGACACGGCATGCACCGCGGCCCCACCACCGGCCTTTTGCACTGGACGTTCCCCGCGATGCTGCTCGTGGGCGCACTAGCCGCCGCCACCAGCGGGCGTGACCTGACCCAGAGCTTCTCGGACTTGCAAGCAATCGCCGAGCCGACGCGGCCGACGATCCTGGTCTGGGTGCAGCGCGCGGTATCGCTGCTGCTCTTGCTGGCGGCGTTGGAACAAATCCTCAATCACATCGCGCTGCAAAGGCGCACGCCTTCACCGACCTTGCTGGCGGCCTTCATCGCCTTCTGGGTCGGCACCATCGGCGCGCCCGCGGTGCTAGGCGCACACCCGGCGATCAGTCACGAGCTGTTGTATGCGCCCGCCGTCGGTATCGCCGCCTGCCTGGTGGGCGCCAGCGAGCGCGATCGCATCCTGCATGCCGCGCGCGATGCCCTGATGGTCTTGATGCTGGCCGGCCTGCTGGCCGTGGCGGTGCGGCCTACGCTGGTGCTGGACCCAAGCTACGACGCGGGCCTGCTAGCGGGTGTGCCGCGCTTTGCCGGCCTGACCCCGCATGCGGTGACCCAGGGCTCGCTGGCGCAGGGGGCAACCTTGCTGCTGTGGGCGTTTCCGTACCGTCATCGCTGGACGAACCGTGCGGCCTGGGCGCTGACCCTGGGCGTGCTGCTGATCGCACAGTCCAAGGCCGCGTGGATCGCGTGTGGGGTCTGCCTGGGCGCGATGGCAGCCGTACGACATGGCAACGCGCTGCGGCGCGGTCTGGCCGACCCCCGCCAGAGCCAGTCCGCAAGCCTGATGTTGGTCGGCCTGGGCGCAATCGTGCTGGCGAGTACGGTGGCGGTGATCGTGGGGGACGCGGGCACGCGCGTGAGCGACTTCCTGGAAAGCCCCGAGGGCGCGCGCATGGCCACCCTGACCGGCCGCGACCGGATCTGGGCGATCGCGGCGCAGGAGTGGAGCAGCCACCCGGTCTTCGGCTATGGCTTGACGCTGTGGGATGCCGCCTACCGCGCCCGCATTGACCTGCCCCATGCCACCCACGCCCACAACCAGTTCATGGACGATGCTGCGCGCGCGGGCAGCGTCGGCGTGATCGCTCTGGTGGTCTATGCCGCCGTCCTGCTGGTGATGTCAGTGCGCTATGCGCGGGCGACTGGCGGGCTATCCATCGCATTTTTTCTCTCGCTGGCGCTGCGCGCAGTCAGTGAGGTGCCGCTAACGCTGCTCGGATACGGCAGCGAACTGTTCATGCAGGGGCTCTTTTTGGTGATCCTGTCAGCGACCACTCTCGAGCGACCCGCGCGTAGAAGCCACACCTTCCCTCTGCGCTACGGAGTCGTGCGATGAGCCTGCGGTTCTCGGTCGTCATTCCGCTTTACAACAAGGCTCGCTTCATTGAGGGGACCGTGGCGTCGGCGCTGCGACAGACCCTGTCGCCGCTGGAGGTGATCGTGATCGATGACGGCTCCACCGACGGCAGCCTCAAGGCGCTGTCGGGCCTGCGCGATGACCGGCTACGGCTGGTGCGCCAGTCCAACGCCGGGGTCTCCGCCACTCGAAACCGCGGCATCGACCTGGCGCGCGGCGATTGGGTGGCCCTGCTCGATGCAGACGATGTCTACCACCCGCAATTCCTGGAGGAACTGGCCCGCGCCCATGCCCTATTTCCTGAGGCTGACATGCTGGGCACACGCTTTCGCATCGTGATGGAACACACGGGCCAGCCCTTGACGACCTGGCCCGTGCCCAAGTCCTTTTGCGAGGTGGAATTGATCGAGGACCTGCGTCTGCGCTGGATGAAAAACGCACCGCTTTGCAGCAGCAGTGTGGCGGTCCGCACCACACGCCTGCGCGCCATGCAGCCACGGTTCGTGGAAGGCGAGTCCTGGGGCGAGGACCTGGACATGTGGTTTCGCATTGCCGACCAAACCCCGGTGGCCGTGGTCAATGGACCGTATTCCACGGTGCGTGGCGACGTGCCGGGTAGCCTCACCTCCCAATACCGGCAGCGCTTAGCGCCCTTTCTCCAGCGGATGCAGGAGCAGGCCCTGAATGGCACCCTGCCGGCGCGGCATCGCACCTCGGCGCTGTGGTTCGTGGCGCAGCAGCAAGTGACCCTGGCGCGCGAATCCTTGGCTGCTGGCGAACGCGCACAGGCCTTGTCGTGGCTGCTGCAGGCACGCCATGGGCTGCGCACCCGGCGCTGGCACCTCACCCTGGCCATGGCCCTGTTCATGCCTGTGGGCCTGGCCGATCGTTGGCAACGCTGGCGCCTGCGTAGCGCCGACGTGTACTCGCAGGAGGCGCTGCGATGACGCCCCCTAGCGGCGCCGCCCCCTGCACCGTGTCGGTGATCATCAAGGCGCTTAACGAAGAAGCCCATATCGCCCCGGCGATCGAGAGCGCACTGGCCGCTGTGTCCGACCTGTCCGGTGAAGTGGTGCTGGCCGATTCCTGCTCCGAGGACCGGACACTGGAGATTGCCAGCGCCTACCCGATCCGGATCGTGCAATTGCGCGACGCGGGTGAACGCAGCTGCGGCATCGGGCCCCAACTGGGCCTGCAGCATTCGCGCGGTGACTACCTGTACGTGATGGACGGCGATATGCGTTTGCAACCGGGCTTTCTCCAGCAGGCACTGCGGTTCCTGGCCCAGCACCCGGAAGTGGCCGGTGTGGGCGGCACGCTGATCGAATGCAATGACACGCATCTGGAGTACCGCGAGCGCACACTACGCATGGCGCACAGCGAACCCCATCGTGTGCCCGGCCCGGTGGATCGCCTCGATGGCGGCGCCCTGTACCGTCGGCGCGCGATCACCGAGGTGGGCTATCTATCCGACCGTAACCTCCACAGCTACGAGGAATTCGATCTGGCAGCGCGTCTGCGGGCACGGGGCTGGAAGCTGTGGCGACTGCCCGTCGATGCGGTGAGCCACCAGGGGCACACCACCCACGCCCTAGGCCTGTTGTGGCGACGCTGGTGCACACGCTATGCCTGTGGCAGTGGGGAATTGCTGCGGGCGGCGATCGGGCAGCCTTGGTGCCGGTTGGTGCTGCGTGATGTGCGCGAGCTGCGGCTGTATGGGGCCGTGCTCGCGCTCTGGGGAGTGCTGGGTCTGACGACTTGGCTACCACTGCAAGCGCCCGTGCGCTTTTGTGTGATGACGATGATCATCCTGCTGCCCCTGGCAGCGGTGACGCAACGCAAACGATCCCTCAGCCGCGCGGCCTACGCCCTGCTGTCCTGGCATGTGCAGGCAGCCGGCATGGTGCGCGGGCTGCTGCGAGCGCGTCGCCCCCCCGCGCAGCCCATCGCCAGCCACATCCTGCGCGAACCCGATGAAGCACTCCGGCTGAGACCGGACAGCGCGAACGCTGCGCACGCACGCCCGCAACCCCCTTCTGCCCAAGCCACTTGACCGGATCGCCCATCATGCCCGCGCCTGCGCCTCGCCCCTACATCTACATCGCCTGCCCCTGGACGCCTGTGGGTGGCGGCATGTTCAAGGTCGCGGACTACCTGATTCAGTCGCAGTGCAACCCGGCGGATGTACCCACCGAGGCCATGACGCCATCGCGCGGCGCGCAGCTGCGGCCCCTGGATACCCGCGGCGCACGCGGCCCGCTCTGGTCACTGGGCGTGTTGGCCGTCGCCCTGTTGCGGCTGGTGCAAGGCCGCTGCAGCGGCCGGCTGGCGGGCGTACATGTGAACATGGCCGAGCGCCTAAGCCTGGTGAGAAAAAGCGTGGTCGTCATGGCTTGCCATGCCCTGGGCATCCCGGTGATCGTGCACCTGCATGCGGCGCAACTGCATCGCGCCTGGCCCACGTTCCCGGCACTGGCGCGCACCGTGGTGCGTCATGTTTTTTCGCTGCCCGCCTGCTGCATCGTGCTGGGGCGTGAGTCGGCGAACTTTGTACAGCGCGAACTGGGCGTGCCCGCCCACCGGATCGAGCGCGTGATCAACGGCGTGCCCGAGCCCGCTTGGCCGCGCCCACCACGCGCCCTCAAAGATCCGACCCCACAGCTGCTGTTCGTGGGCAATCTTTCCGTGCGCAAGGGCGTGCCGGAGCTCCTGCGCGCGCTGGCGTTGTCGCCCCTGGCTGGCATGCCGCTGCGCCTGACCCTGGCGGGCGGGGGCGACATCGAAGGCTTTCGCGCGATCGCGCAGGCGATGGGCCTGGGGGATCGCGTGTGCTTCGCTGGCTGGACCGAGCAGGCACAGGTGGCGCGGCTGATGTCCGAGGCCGATCTGCTGGTGCTGCCCTCGCACGACGAAGGCCTGCCCCTGGTGATCCTGGAGGCCCTGGCCTGCGGGGTGCCGGTGGTGTGCACGCCGGTCGGCGAGATTCCCCATGTCCTGCAAGACCGCCTGCACGCCCGCTTCGTCGCAGCGGGCGATGTCACAGGCCTGGCGCGTACCCTGGCGGCCCTGCTTACCGATGCGCCGCAGCGCGCAGCACTATCGCAGCAGGGGCGCGCCTTGTATCGGCAATCGTTTGCCCTGCCTCGTTTCTTCGACCAGATCGCCGCCCTGCACCTGCGCCACTTCGGTGTCGCGGGTCAGCGCACCCCCGACCCCACGCCTGCGCGCACCCCGGCATCGCCGCAAGAGGCCGCCGCATGAGCGCCGCCGGGGGCAGGAAGCCACACGCAGTGGGCGGACGTGGGGGCGTTTCATGATCGAGGACGCGCACAGCTTGCCCGCCCACACCCGTCTGGACAGCGAAGTCTGTGTAGTCGGTGCGGGCCCGGCCGGTATCGCGCTGGCCCTGGCCCTGGGCGAGCAAGGCATCCCGGTGCTGCTGCTGGAGGCGGGTCGCGATGCGCCCGATGCCGCCGCACAAGCCCTGTACGAAGGCGAGCTGGCCAACTCCGATCACAGCCCGCCGCACCGTTATCGCCTGCGCGGGCTCGGGGGCTCGAGCGTGCTGTGGGGCGGGCGCTGCATGCCGCTGGACCCGATCGACTTTGAAGCGCGCGACTGGGTGCCCCACAGCGGCTGGCCCCTGGATCACGAAGAACTGCTGCCGTATTTCCGGGCGGCCAATACGCTGGCAGAGGCGGGGCGCTATGCCTATGACGCCGACGAGGCCCTGCCGGGGGCGCCACCGCTGATACGGGGCTGGTCCAGCGACATCGTCAGCACACGCAGCCTGGAGCGCTTTTCCTGCCCAACGAACTTCGGTCGGCGCTACGCCCGGCGCTTGCGCCTGCTGCCCGCGATCCGGGTGCTGCGCGGCGCGGTGTGCACCGGCATCCGGCTCGAAGCCCAAGCCCCGCCACCGGGCGCGCTGCGCGCGGTGCGCAGCCTGGATGTGGCCACACGCGCGGGCAAGCGCCTGCAGGTGCGGGCGCGGGTGGTGGTGCTGGCCGCAGGCGGCCTGGAAACCGCGCGCCTGCTTCTGTGCTCCGACGATGTGCTCCCCTGCGGCGTGGGCAACACGCACGATGTGGTGGGCCGCTACTACATGTGCCACATCGCGGGCAATCTGGGCACGCTCACGCTGCGGGGTCCGGTGAGCGATGTGCGCCATGGCTATGAGGTGTCGCCCGAGGGCGTGTACTGCCGCCGCAGGCTGTCGATCCGCGCACCCTCGCAGCGCCGCGAGGGGCTGCTCAATGCGGTGGCGCGCCTGCACTTTCCGCGCATCGCGGATCCAGCGCACCGCAGCGGGGTGCTCTCCGGGCTGTTTCTGGCGCGGCGCCTCATCTCCTACGAATACGCCCGCCGCTTGCATGACGGCAGCGCCCTATCGGCAAGCCGCATTGCGCGCCATGCGCTGAATATGGTGAGCGATGCGCCCGACACCCTCGCCTTCCTATCGCACTGGCTCACGCACCGCACCCTGGCCCAGCGCAAGTTCCCCTCGGTGATCCTGTCTAACCGAACCAACCGCTTCAGCCTAGAGGTTCAGGGCGAGCAGCAGCCCCATCCCGAGAGCCGCGTGAGGCTGGCCCATGCCGTGGACGGTCTGGGCATGCGCCGACTGCAGGTTGACTGGCGCTACCGACCCGAGGACATCGCCTCGATCGGCCGCACCCTGGACATCCTGGCCACTGAGTTCGCGCGCAGCGGCGTGGGCCAGCTGCAGATCGAGCCTGCGCGCCTGGAGGACGACCTGCTTCGCTACGGCGCATACGGCGGCCACCATATCGGCACCGCCCGAATGGGCCGGGACCCTCGCACCAGCGTGGTCGACTCGAACGCGCGAGTGCATGACGTCGCCAACCTGTACATCGCAGGCAGCGCAGTGTTTCCCACCAGCAGCCAGGCCAATCCGACACTGACCCTGCTGGCCCTTTCGCTGCGCTTGGCCGATCACCTGGCGTGCACGCTGCGACCCGATGGGGCGTCGATCGCCAGCCCCCATCTGGAGATACCCGCATGAAGGTCTTGGTGATCGGCGGCACCGGCTACATCGGCACCCGCCTCATGGCCCTGATGCACGCGCGCACCGATTGCACACCGATCGCTGCGTCACGCGGCGCAAGCGGCCCCGGGCTGCGTCTGGACACGCGCGACGTGGCGGCGCTCACGCAGACTTTGCGCAGCGTCGATGCCGTGGTGAACTGCGTAGCCGGCAGCGCGTCTGCCATTGCCGGTGGTGCCTGGGCGCTGGCGCGGGCGGCGCGTACAGCGCAGGTGCCGAGGGTGGTGCATGTGAGCAGCATGGCGGTCTATGGCGACCGTCAGGGACCCGTGAACGAAGCCAGTGCCTGGGGCCGACCCCAGGGGTGGTACGCGCGCGCCAAGCAGGAGGCCGAGCGAGCCCTGCGCACGCTAGCGCACACATCGGATGGAATGGCGCCGGCCACGCGCCTGACCGTGCTGCGCCCAGGCTGCGTGTGGGGCCCAGGCAGCGCGCTGTGGGTCGGACGAATCGCGCGCTGGCTGGCGCAGGGACGCCTGGGTGACCTGGGCGAGCTGGGTGACGGCTGGTCGCACGGCGTCACCGTGGACGATGTATGCCGCGCCATCCTGCAAGCCCTGCAGACACCCGATGCCAACGCGGCTTCGGACCCGGTGTGCACCTTCAACCTCGCCGCACCCGACAGCCCGCGCTGGAACGCGTGGTTCACCGATCTGGCGCTAGCACTGGATCACATCCCGGTACGCCGCATCCGCCCGCTGCAACTGCGGGCCGACGCCTGGGTGCTGGGCCCGCCGCTGCACGCAGCGCGAACGCTGCTGGCGCGCGCAGGCCTGGCACACCGGTGGCCCGATCCGATCTCGCCCGGCCTGCTGCGTCTGTGGTCAAGCACCCTGCGGATGAACGCGGACGCTGCAGGGCGCACGCTGGAATTGGACTGGACGCCTTACCCCGAGGCGCTGCGCCAGTGCGTGGCCTGGCTCACAGCAGGTCCTGTTTCGGCGAGTGGGGCCAGCCCCGAGATGCCAGCCGCAGCGCGCGTGCGATAAACACCGGATTGCCCACCACATAGCGCCGAAACAGGCGCCGAGGCTCACGCGCGAGACGCCAGGCCCACTCCAGCCCCAGGCTTCGCAACACCTTGGGCGCGCGCGGCATGCGCCCCCCCAGAAAGTCCAGGATGGCCCCGCCACACACGATCAGGCACGGCCGATGCAGCGACGCGCGCAAGGCCAGGGCCACGATCTCCTGGCGCGGCATGCCCATGCCCAGGATGATCAGTTCTGGCGCATGGGTCTGGGCCAGGCGCAGGTACTCGTCGGTGGCGCGAAAGCCATCGGCCATGACGCAGGACGCGCCCGGCGCAAGGTCGCGAACGAGGGTCTGCGCCGCATTCGCCAGCCAGGGCTCGCGCGTTCCAAACAGGGCGATCGGCGCGCCTGAATACCGGCCCAGGATGCGCGGAATCAGGTCGGTTCCATTGAGGTTCAGTCCCGGTCGCTGATTGAGCAGCGACATGAGCAGCGCCATGCCGATGCCATCGCGCAGCACCAGGTCGGCGGCCATCAGCGCCTCATGAAAGCGTGCGTCTTCGGCGACAGCGTTCATGGCGTGCGCGTTGATGAAGGCCAGCACCCGCGGTCGATCGGGATGCGCCAGCCAATCGAGCAACTGCGCCTGCCCCCGGGGGGCCTGCACACGCACTGTCGTGCGCACCAGGGCCTGCCAGCGTGCGGGCCAAGCCGGCGCATTCATCATCGGCCCGTGCAATTGAGGACGGCACCCACCAGGGTCACGCCGAACTCGCGCAAGCTGCGGGTGACCTCGGACAAACCGCGCACCGAGCTCGCATCGCGGGAGGCGACAACCAAGGCCGCCCCCGCACGAGAAGCCACTGTTGCCGCGTCGGCGCAGCCGCAGAAGGCCGGCGTGTCCACCAGAATCACTTCATAGCTCGAACGCAGCGCCGACAGCAGGTGCGACAGCGCGTTGCGCGCGAGCAGTTCCTGGGGGTTGGGGGGCACCGTCCCTGCAGGCAATACCGACAGTCCGGGCAAATCGGCCACCGCGATGCAGGCATCCGGGCCCGCGCGTCCGGCCAGCACGCTGGACAGGCCGATGCGACCGGGCACACCCAACAGCCGGTGCTGGCGCGGGTGGCGCAAGTCGGCATCGATCACCAGAGTGCTCTTGCCCAGTTGGGACAACAGGACCGCGAGGTTGGCGGTGAGGTAGCTTCGGCCTTCGGCGCGCCCCGGACTCACGACAGCCAGCGCCGCGTGGCGCGCGTCGTTTTCAAACCATCGCAGCATCAACTGGCTGCGCAGCGAACGCAGGTGTTCGACCGCGGCACTCTGCGGCTCCCAGGCCGCCACCAGTTCGCTGGCCAGCGTGCAATCGCGCGGCAGGGTCACCTGACCAAACTGCATCGACAGCGCCAGCCGCACGTCTTGGGGTCCGAGCAGGCCCAGCTCGATGCCGGTCTCGCCATACAGCTGCCCCGTCACAAGCTGTCGCGCGTGGATGCGGTCGGCATCGGCCCGCGACAGCCGCCCCATCTCGACCAAGAGCGCGCCGATGGGTGCTGGGCCCTGCCGCGGCAAGGTCAGGGCCGCGTCCGTCTCCATGGCTTGGGCTTGGGTCAAGGCGGGGCGGTTCATAGGCCAGCTCCCCCGTTGAAGCCCAGGCGGCGGCGCGGACCCGAGAGCGCCGACAGACCCGGATAGGCCGCCGGGACGCTGGCGAGCACCGGCAGATCCAGGCCCAGGATGATGTCATCGACAGAGCGCACCCGCCGATGCGACAGCTCCAGTGCAAGCGCACCGATAGCAGCCAGCACCATGCCGGCCACCAGCGCGATGCCCAGGATCTGCGTCAGGCTGGGGCCTGTGGGCGTCAGTGGCGTCGCGGCGGGGGCAATCTGCGTCAGATAGGTCTGCGTGGCCAGGCTCTCCAGCCGGGTCTTGCTGGCATGGGTGCTGACGGTCTCGAAGGCACGCCGCGCCGCATCGACATCCTGCTGCAACAGGGCCAGCTGACCGCGCTGCTTGTTCAGGGCCAGGACCTGGGAGCGCTGTTGCCCGAGGGCGGCGTTCAGTTCGCTCTCGCGCGCTAGGCCGGCGCGGTAGGTGGTCTCGATGCCCGAGGTGATGCGGCGCGTTTCCGTGGTCAGGCGCCCTTGCAAGGCATCCCGCTCGGCCTGCAGCCGCAGCAGCTGCGGGTGGCGTGGCCCCAGCGTAACGGCGCTGTCCTGCACCCGCGCCTCGGCCCTCGCCAGATCGGCCTTGAGCGCATTGACCAGCGGGCTTTGCATCACGTCGGCCACGGTGTCACTGGCGGCGCCGCGCTTGCTCTGGCTGTCGGTGGTCTGCGCCTGCACCAGCGCCAGCTGCAAAGACAGCTCTCGCAGACGGGCGATCTCGTGATCTACCTGCTCGGGCCCAACGATGCCCGCGCTTTGCTGGAACTCGGACAGACGGGTCTGCGCAGCCTCGAGCTTGCGCCGACTGGCCTGCACCTGCGTGTCATACCAGCCTGCGCCTTGCTTGGCGGGCGTGGTCTGGATCTCCAGGGCCACCTCGATGAAGGCGCGAGCCAGCGCGTTAGCGCCCTGAGCTGCCTGCGCCGCGGTCGGCGCGCTCCAGCCCACCAGAATGATGTTGCTCTCGCGCGCAGGCCGAACGCTCAGATGTTCGCGCAGATCGCGCAATTGCGCGGCGCGCACGACAGGATCGGACGCGGGTCCGCCGTCGGCCTGTATCAGGTCCAGGGCGCGCTCGGCCACCCGATCACTGCGCGCAATATCGATTTGAGTGGCCATGTAGCTGGACACCAGCGCCGGCGCGAAGCCCCCGCCCACTTTGTCGGATTGCACATCGACCATCACCGGAGCCTGGGCGCTGAAACGCTCAGGCCGCCACACGGCCCAGGCCAAGGCCGACGCCAGAGTGACCAGCAGGATCAGGCTGGCAGCGCCGCGGCGGGCGTGCAGGATGGAGAGAAACTGCAGGAGGCTCATGGCGGCTCCGAGTAGGTGATGGATTCAGAACAGGCTCTCGCGCACGAACAGCACGTCATTGGGCTGTACGGGATCGGTCAGTTGCGGCACGGACTGCACCACAACGCCATCGGACCCGGCGCGGTGCAGGCGCAGACGGTTCTGGCTGCCACGCGGCGTGATGCCGCCGCCGGCAGCCAGGGCCTGCATCACCGTCATCCCGCGCTCGATGCGGTAGGGGCCAGGCCTTTGCGCCTCGCCAGAGAGGTAGAACACCGGGGCGCGCGGGACATACAGGGCATCGCCCGCGGCGAGCACCAGGTCGTCCTGAGCCGACTGGCCCGTGAACAGACCGGGGATATCGATCACCCGCCGAAACGGCACACCCGCGCGCACGCCAGTGACCACCACCGCGTCATCGCCCAAGGCGGTCACGCCACCGGCGGCCGCCAGCATCTCGCTGGCGCGCACATTCGAGGTCTCCAGCGTGAAGCGCCCCGGGCGCGCCACCTGACCGAGCACCGCGACCTGGCTGCCCCGCACCTGCAACACGTTCAGGGTCACCTGCGGTGATTTCAGGAAGTGACCTTCGCGCAGGGCCTGGGCAATGCGCTGCTCGGCCTCGCTCAGCGACAAGCCCCCCAGCGACAGGCTGCCCACCAGGGGATAGCTGATGGTGCCGTTCTCGGACACACGCGCATCGAGCGTGAGGTCCGGGTTTTGAAAGACATGCACACGGATGGCGTCGCCCGCACCCAGACGGTATTCCGGGCTGGCGGCCCAGGCCGACCCCCACACCCCCAAGCACGCCACACAGGCAAACATGCAGCCACGAAACAGGACAGCCAAGGCAGACACGGTGCACCTCCAGAAAGAAGACGAATCAAAAATTCAGGCGCGCGGCCAGGGTCAGGCCGTTGGAGCGAAAGTCCAGGCCCGTGAGATTGGTGTGGCGTCGCTCGTGGCGGGCGGTCGCCGTCAGCGCCAGGAAGCGCCGTGGCGTCCACTCCAGCGCCAGCGTGGTCCAGCGGGTGCGGTCTTCGCGCCCCAGATCCGGCGAGGCAGAAGACACCACACGCCAGTCGCGACGCTCCATCGCATGGCGCAGGCGCAGCGCGGTTTTCTCGGTGGGCTTCCAGGTCGGGGCAATGAAGCCGCGCCAACCGCGGATCGAGCCGCCGCCGTTGAACTCATAGCTGCCCAGGTCGCGTCCGAAGCCCGCCTCCAGCCAGGTGCGCGGCGAGTACTCCCAGCGCAGCGCGCTGGTGCCCACAAAACCTTTGAAGTCGCGCGCGGGTGCGCCATCGTGGCTGCGGTCGAGGTGGCCGACGCGCGCATCGAAGGTGGTCTTGTCGCTGACGGGCCAGCGCAGTGCCACCGAGGGTTCGGTCTCGCGAAAGTCGACGCCTGCAGCGCCGACGCCGTAGTCGCCATCGCCGCGTCGTACCTGGCCTGTGAGCAAGGCGCCCGACGCAAACTCATACCCGCCGCCGATCAGGATGCTGGTGATGGTGGGGCTGGACTCGAGCGAGCGCGGATCGTCGCTGCGGCTGCGGTTGTGGCGCACGCCTGCCAGGGTGCGCCAGCCCCCACGTCCTAGGAATGTGAACTCGGCGCCCTCACGGCGCTCGGTGCGCAGGGCGATCGCGCCCGTGGTGGTGGCGTTGGTGATGTCGCGGAATTGACGACGGTCGGCGCTGAACACGCCAAGGAGGTAGGGCGTCATTTGCAGATTCCAGGCGCCCTCGTAGGTGAACGTGGAATAGTCCAGGTTCGAAGAGTCACGAAACTGATAGTGATGGGCCTGGGCCTGCAAAGTCACACGCTGCAGGCCGTAGCGCTTGTCCAGCCGAAGCCCGGCGTTCAGGCCGAGGATCTGATCGGACACTGCGTTGGCCGCGCGCAGGATGTTGGAGTCGTGCTCGACGGAGGCCTGGGCATGCAAGGCCAGCACCGGAGCGGGCGCATCGGTGCCGGCCTGCGCGCGCGCGGCATGGCAGGTCATGAGGTTCAGGAGCGTCACACAGGTGCAGGTCAGGGGGAGATGCTTCACGCCAGATCCTTTTCGCCATCGATCACCTGCATGGTGTCGATGCGGCGCAACCCCAGCAATGGTCCGATCGGGCTAGGGGCCTGTGCCGCTCAATACGCAGCCGAATCCTTGAACACCAGTCGCACCGTGCGCGCGACGATGACCAGATCCAGACCCAGCGACCACCGCCGCAGGTACTCCAGGTCCAGGCGCACCCGGGCCTGCATGCGCTCGAGTGATTGCGTCTCGCCGCGCAAGCCATTCACCTGGGCCCAGCCCGTGATGCCCGGACGCACCTTGTGGCGCACCATGTAGCTGCGGATCTGGGTGCGATACAGCTCGTTGTGGGCCACTGCGTGGGGGCGCGGGCCGACCACGCTCATACGCCCTTGCAGCACGTTGATGAATTGGGGTAGTTCGTCCAGCGAGGTCCGGCGCATGAAGGCGCCGAGCGGCGTGATGCGCGCGTCCCCGCGCTGCGCTTGCACGATGGTGGGGCCATCTTCCACCACGGTCATGGAGCGAAACTTGTAGACGATGATTTCTTGGCCATCCAGGCCGTAGCGGCGCTGACGAAAAATCACCGGGCCCGGTGAAGACAACTTGACCGCCACCGCCAGAACCGCCATCAGAGGCATGAGCAGGACCAAGGACATGCTCGCGATCACCAGATCAGACATGCGTTTGAGCAAGCCAGCTGGCCCGCGAAACGGGGTCTCGCACACGCTGATCACCGGCAGGCCGCAGACCGTGTCTGCACGCCCCTGGATCAAGTCGGTCACGAACAGATCGGGTACGAAGTAGACCGAGGCGGTGGTGTCCTGCAAGTCCTCGAGCAGGGCCCGTATGCGGGGCTGCGACGCCATGGGCAGCGACAGATACACCAGGTGCACGCGCTGGCGCTTGGCGTAGGCGGCCACATCGGCCAGCGCGCCCAGGCGCGCGTGCCCGTTCGCGGCCGGTGTGCGCTCGGGGCTGCGATCGTCAAAGCAGCCCACCAGCGTGATGCCACCATGCACCGCGGCCTGCAAGCGCTCGGCCAAGGCCTGCCCTTGCGGGTTCAGGCCCACCACCACCGCCCGCAGGGGCGGCCCTTGCAAGCGTGCAAGCCAGGGCTGCGCGCGTCGCAGGGCCAGGTGCCCCGCCAGTTGGAGGGTCGGCGCAAACCAGAGCCAATGCAGGAGCACGCGGGGCGACAGCTGCGCCAACTGGCCCGTGACCTGACCGGCAAACAGCAAGAGGGCCGCCACCCACAGCCAGCCGGCCAGCACCCGTAGCGCCAGCGCGTGCAGGGGCAAGGACGCCCGCGCGCGACCTGGAAAGGCCAGGGCAAAGGCCAGCACCGACACCCACAACCAGGTGGGTGTGATCCCGCCTTCGAACCACACGACCAGCACCCACAGCGACAGGGCCGCCGCCAGGGGGTCTACCAGCGTACGCACCGCCTGCGGCAGACGACCCTGCGCTGTGGCCTCGGGCAGGCCGGTGGGCGCGGCGTCGACGGTCGGCGCCAGCGACGAGGTCTCAGGCATGAACGCGCAGACCCGTGAGCTTGGCCACCGCCTGCGCGCGGTTGGTGACATCGAGCTTGGTGTAGATACTTTTGAGGTGATTCTTCACGGTGAACTCGCTGATATGCAGGATGCAGCCGATCTCCGGGTTGGTCTTGCCCATGGCCACCCAAGACATGATCTGTCGTTCGCGCTCGCTCAGAGGCAGGCGTGCAGGCGCCAGACCCTCCAGGCCCGCGAGGCACAGCCCGTTGCGGGCCGCAGCCTGCGGCAGACGGCGCAGTGCCGCATCGATGAACGGCTGCAGCAGGCGTAAGGCCTGCGCCGCGTGCTCGCCAAACGACGCCCCCGGCCCCAGCAAGCCAATGACCCGTTCGTTGGGGGGAAGACCTTCACCCAGGCCATGCACCCACGCACTGCGCAGCCCACGCAAGCCCGGGGGCAGCGGCAGATCGCTCAGATCCACCCGACACGGTATGTGGTGCGCGGCGATCCAGCCATCGCGCAGTGCATGGGCCAGAGGCATCAAGGCCGAGGCCGACGCCAGGGTCTGCGCCGGCTGAACGACCAAGAGGTCGACACGCACGTCGCCGCGTCTGAAATCGCCGGTAGCCGCCAGCAGCGCGTCGTGAGGAAGCAGCCGCTGCACCTCCCCCCCGAGCCAGCGGCGTAAGTCGTCCCGGCTGGTCAGCGTGGTGCCCTGCTGGGCCACCTGCATGAACTGGACGGCGTGGGCCGCGGGGTCGAAAGCAGGTGACAGCATGGAGATGGCCTTGCGCAATCCTCGAAGGCAGGGATCGTGCGCGAGCAGGACAGCGCGCGCCTGTAGGTCCCTGTCGTGCCACGGTGTCGGTGCTCTGCGTCGAGCCTGGATGCGCACGGCAGGCCGAGTCAGCTGTTTTCCTCGGTATAGCGCAGGGCCTCGCGGCGCACCACGGTGCTGGGCTCGTGGGTGAAGGGCAGACGCGGCAGGCCCATGAGCGCTTGCAGGCGGGCGTGGGCGCGGTCCATATCCGCACCGATCATGGCCAGGGCCACTTCATGCCCCGGCTCGTGCCGGGCCACCTCGAGGTAGGCGGCACGAAAGCGCTGGTAGTCGGCGTCGGCACGGGAAATATCGTGCTGGCTGGCGGTCATGCGGGCATACGCGGTCCGAACGGGGCGTGTACGGGTGTCCGGTGACTCTCGGGGCGGTTCGTGGGAATTCATGGGGGATGGTCCTGTGGGCGGGGGCAAGGTCCCATGCTAGGGAGCGATGCGGCCGCAGGGGTGTGGCGAGATGTGAGGTGGGTGCAACAACGGTCGCATACGGGCGGCGCCCTCCAGACTCGGCCGGGGGGGGGCGGTCGCGCAGGCGCTGCTAGGATGCGGACCGAGGAGACCAACATGACCACAGACACGGGGCACCTTCCCCCGGGGATGCGCTGGGAGAGGGACGACGCCAGCCGCATTCCCTTCATGACCTACACCGACGAGGCCCTGTACCGCGAGGAGCTTGAGCGCTTTTTCTACCGCGGCCACTGGTGCTATGTGGGCCTGGAAGCCGAGGTGCCCCAGGTGGGTGATTTCAAGCGCACGGTGGTGGGCGAGCGCTCGGTGATCATGGTGCGCAGCGCGCCTGATGCCATCCATGTGATCGAAAACGTGTGTGCGCACCGCGGCATGCGCTTTTGCCGCGAGCGCAATGGCAACCGCAAGGAACTGGTCTGCCCTTATCACCAATGGAGCTACACGCTCGAGGGTGATCTGCAAGGCGTGCCGTTTCGCCGCGGGGTGCGCCAGGACGGCAAGATCAACGGCGGCATGCCGGCCGACTTCAAGACGGAGGACCACGGCCTGACCCGCCTGAAGGTGGCGCGTCGAGGTGGCGTGGTGTTTGCGTCGTTCGATGACTCGGTCGAGTCCTTCGAGGATTACCTGGGCCCCGAGGTTCTCCACTATTTCGACCGTACGTTCGATGGTCGTGAGCTGGTGATCCTGGGCTACAACCGCCAGCGCATTCCGGGCAACTGGAAGCTGATGCAAGAGAACATCAAGGACCCCTATCACCCAGGCCTGCTGCACACCTGGTTTGTGACCTTCGGGCTCTGGCGCGCTGACAATAAATCGCAACTGGTCACCGACGCTCACCACCGCCACGGCAGCATGGTCTCCACACGCGGCACCGGCGAAGCATCGGGCGCTGGCGCGCAGGTGACGCAGGTCTCGAGCTTCAAGCAAAGCATGCAGCTGCATGACCCGAGCTTTCTGGACATCGTGCCCGAAGCCTGGTGGGGCGGCCCGACGGCGGCCATGACGACGATTTTTCCGAGCGTGGTCATGCAGCAGCAGGTCAATAGCCTGTCGACCCGCCACATCCAGCCTGTGGGCCATGGGGCATTCGACTTCGTGTGGACGCATTTCGGCTTTGCGGACGACACCCCCGAGATGCGCGAGCGGCGCCTGCGCCAGGCCAATCTGTTCGGGCCTGCGGGCTTCGTGTCGGCCGATGACGGCGAAGTGATCGAGTTCTCGCAGGAGGCCTTCGAGAGCAAGCCCACCCACCGCGCGCTGGCCGAACTGGGCGGGCGCACTGCCGACACGCACACCGACCACATGGTGACCGAGACGCTGATACGCGGGATGTACGACTACTGGCGCAAGGTGATGCAGTCATGAGCGCGCTGAGCTTCGAGGAGTACCTGGGCATCCAGCAGCTGTATGCCGACTACGCGCGCGCCGTGGACAGCGCCGACTGGGACCGCTGGATCGATCTCTTCGTCGACGACTGCATCTACCGCATCCAGCCGCGCGAGAACCACGAACGCGGGTTTCCGCTGGCGACGCTGTCCTTTGATAGCAAGGGCATGTTGCGCGATCGGGCCTATGGCATCAGCGAGACGCTGTTTCATGACCCCTATTACCAGCGGCATGTGGTGGGCGCGCCCCTGATCAACAAGACCGCCGAGGGGCGCTATGCCTGCGAAGCCAATTACGCGGTGTTTCGCACCAAGCTTTCGCAGCTGACCACCGTATTCAACGTGGGCCGAACCCTGGACGAGATCGTCGCCACCCCCGAGGGCCTGCGCTTCAAGAGTCGGCTGGTGGTGTACGACAGCGAGATGATTCCGAACTCGCTGATTTATCCGATCTGAGTTACCTCCCCTTGCCCGCCTGAGCACGCCTATCGCTCATCCCTAGCAGCTCTGCCGTCTTATGATCGGCCGGTTCACTTCAGGACCGTGCCGTGCCCCCCTCTTCCAAGACCCTCCATCACGCTGTCCGCGCCTTCCTGCTGGCGGCGCTCACCATCGCCTCTGCGGCTGCGTCCCCGATCACGGGCCGCGTCGTCGGCGTCTCCGATGGCGACACCGTCACCGTGCTGGACGCCAACAAGCGCACCCACAAGATCCGCCTGCTGGGCATCGACTCGCCCGAGAAAAGCCAGGCGTTTGGTGAACGGGCTAAGCAATCGCTGAGCGATCTGGTGTTCAACAAGCAGGTGACGGTGCAAGGCAGCAAGCAGGACCGCTACGGCCGCGACCTGGGCAAGATCGTGCTAGACGGCCAGGACATCAACCTCGAGCAGATCCGCCGGGGCATGGCCTGGCACTACAAGCAGTACGCCCGCGATCAGGCCCCCGAAGACCGCCAGGCCTACGCCGATGCGGAAGCGACGGCGCGCCAGAACCGCGTCGGGCTGTGGCAAGACAGCCAGCCCGTGCCGCCCTGGTCCTACCGGCGCGCCGCCAAGGAACAGGCCCAAACGCCTCGTTAAGGACGCGACGCAGCCCGCGCCTCAGACCAGCAGCAAGAACCCGTTGAGGGTCGCCAGGCTGCCCAGGACCCCCAGGATCAAGGCGCCGCCGAACAGCACCGGGGTGCCGGCAATGATCGCCACCGAGGTCAGCACGATCGCGATCTGCAGCAGCGCCTCGGCGTAATCGAACCAGGGGTCACGCTGCATGGCCACTTCGCGCTCATGCTCGTGCATCCGGGCCCGGGCCATCAGCTCCTTCTTGCCCTCCCCCGTCTCGGGCTCGGACTCGTAGCGTTTGACGTTGCGGTCGTAATCGACGAGGCGCTCCTCCATGTAGGCGCGCGTGGGCGCCGGTAGCTGGGGGTGCGTGAGCTGGGCCCGCAGACCGTCGGCCGCGATCTTGTACTCGGTCTGGCGAATGTTCTTGGCCTGATAGAAGGCATAGGCATTGGCCGCCAGCAGGTTGTGGTGGGCCGCATCCTTGGCCGCATTGCCCCCGCCCAGACTGGCCACGGCCAGGATCATCGCCAGCAAGGACACCAGCAGCGCAGCGCGCCGGTGCTTGGGATCCTTGGGTTCTTCCGGAAGTTCGATGTCGTCGGCTGCGCTCATGGGCGTCTCCTTGTCGTTGTGCGGGCGGACGCCCGTAACCCCCCAATTTAGCGGCTCGCGCTAGCAGACCACCCCCACCGCGTCAAAAAACGAAAGTTACGAATTTAAGTTTTTCGTATCTTTTTTGTTGACATTGAACACTTTGAAACTATTATTCAGCTCATCGACAGCAATTAGTACCTTTTTCTGTAGCCAAGGACCTCCCTCATGCAGTACCACCCCCGCCCCGCCCGCTGCCTTCCCGCCTTCGCCCCCCGCCGCCTGATCGCCCTGGCCGCAGCCGCCGTGCTGACCGGTTGCGCCAGCGTCACCCCCAAGCCGCTAGACGCTGAAATCACCCACACCACCAACCGCGCCGACGCGGTGGCCCTGCGGGCCGACGTGACGCCCATCACCGCCCCGCTCACCCTGGAAGAGGCCCTGGCCCGCGCGCTCAAGTTCAACCTGGACCGCCGCGTCAAGCAGATGGAGGAATCCATCGCGCTCAAGCAGCTGGACCTGTCCTACTACGACATGCTGCCGCGCCTGGCCGCACAGTCGGCCCTCACCTCGCGCAACAACGACCGCATCAGCCTCAGCCGCGATGCCGCCACCGGCGCGCCCTCGACCTCGCGCTTCATTTCACAAGACCGCAGCCATGTGGCCTCACAGCTTGAACTCAGCTGGAGCCTGCTCGACCTCGGCCTGGGCTACTACAACAGCCAGCAGCAGGGGGACCGCTTCCAAATCGCGCTGGAAAAGCGCCGCAAGGCCATGCACCTGCTCGCACAAGACGTGCGCATCGCCTTCTGGCGCGCGGCCAGCGCCCAATCCCTGCAGGAGCGCGTGCGCGCCACGGTGCGCATGGCAAACGAGGCACTGGCCGATGCTCGCCGCTCCGAAGACGCCCGCCTGCGCAACCCGGCCGACGCCCTGCGCTACCAGCGCCAGGTTCAGGAAAACCTGCGCCTGCTCGAAGCCATCGCCCAGGAGCTCTCGGTGGCCCAGATCGAACTGGCCTGGCTGATCAACGCGCCCATGGGTCAGTCGCTGCAGGTGATCGAGCCGGCCGATGACACCACCAACGTGCACGTGCTGAAGCTGCCCATCGAGCAACTCGAAGAGACCGCGCTGCGCCAGAGCGCCGACCTGCGCGAGCAGCACTACAACACCCGCATCGCTCGCCTGGAGGCCCGCAAGACGCTGGTCCGGCTGTTCCCCAACATCGGATTCAGCTACAGCCTCAACTACGACACCGACAACTACCTCGTCAACAGCCGCTGGAACGAGGCCGGCCTACAGCTGTCCTTCAACCTCATGAACCTGGCCACGGCCGAAGGGCAAAAGAAGCTGGCCGAGGCCGGCATCAAGCTGGCCGACCAGCGCCGCCTGACCGCCCATATGGCTGTACTCGCGCAGGTGCACCTGGCCCGGCTGCAGTGGGACAACGCCCTGCGCCAGCAAGAACGCAACCGCGACATCCACGACACCGACCGTCGCCTGGCCGAACTCATTGCCGCCCGCGAGGGCGTCCAGATGCAAAGCAAGCTCGACCGCGTCAGCGCTGAGACCGGCGCCATCCTCAGCCTGCTGCGTCACTACCAGTCAGTGGCCCAGGTCCATGCGGCCGAGGCGCGGCTGGAGGCCTCGCTGGGGCTGGATCCGGTGATCGGCAGCGTCGACAGCCTGGCCTTGCCCGAGCTCGCCAGCCAGCTTCGCAAGGGTCGACGCTGGGACATCGGACCTGCTCCCAAACCCGCGCCTGCGACCCGTCGCGAGCCATCGCGTGACGGCGTCGAGGCCGTGTCAGAGAACGCTGTGCCCGCAGCACCTGCTGCGCCCGCCGCCTTGGCCGACGCTGCGGCCGTCGCGTCGGGCGAAGGGGGCTGACCATGCGAGGCTCCGCCCTGCCCACCTTCATCACCTTCCTGGTGGCCACGCTCGTCGTTGGCCTCGGCGGTCGCCCGGTGGTGGCCCAGACCCCAGAGATCGATCGCCTGCGTATGCGAACCCCAGCGGCACCTTTGGTAGCGGCCGTGGCGCAGCCCGATCCACCACCCGGCGCGCGCATGGACAGCGCCCCCATGGCGCGGCAGGCCCTGCGCGCGCAATTGATGCCGCGCCGCTACACCACGCTCGCAGCCGAAATCGGCGCCAAGATCAACCGACTGCCGGTGCCTGAGGGCAGCAGCTTTCGTGCGGGCCAGGTGCTGGTCAGCTTCGACTGCAGCGTGCAACACGCCCTATTGGAAAGAAATCAGGCCGAGTTGCAGGCCACGCAGAAGACCGCCGAAGCCAACGAGGCGCTGCAAAAACTCAATGCGGTGGGCATGGTCGAACTGGAGCTGTCGCAAGTCGCGGTGCGCAAGGCGCGCGCCGAACTGGGCAGCCAGCAAGCGGTCTTGGACAAGTGCACCATCGTCGCGCCGTTCTCAGGCCGTGTCGCCGAACAAAGGGCGCGCGAGCAGCAATTTCTCCAGGCGGGCCAGCCGGTGCTGGACATCCTGGACGACAGCGTGCTGGAGCTGGAATTCATCGTGCCTTCGACCTGGCTGGCCTGGCTGCGGGTAGGCGGCGAATTCAAGGTCGCCATCGACGAAACCGGCAAGACCTACCCCGCGCGCTTCACGCGCCTGGGCGCGCGCATCGATCCGGTCAGTCAATCGCTCAAGGTGGGTGCGGCCATCCACGGGCGCTTCCCGGAGCTTATGGCGGGCATGAGCGGGCGCGTGGACATCGCACCGCCTGCAGGCCGATAGAGGGCTACCGCCACAGCCTGCGTCTTCAACTCCATCAAGGAATCTTCCATGACTTTCCTCCAAGCGCTGTCATGCAGTTCCCGCCCCCTTGGGTCCCGCAACCGCATCGTGCCCGGCATCCCGCGGCCGCTGGCGCTGGAGGCGCGCTTCATGTTTGATGGGGCGGCGGCAGCAGAAGTCGTGGATGCTGTAGTGGAACCTTCAGCAGATTGCGACGACGGCTTGCGGCCCCTGACCTCGCCCCGTATCACTCAGGCCTATGCCGTCGAAACCGACGAAACACCGGGCACGCGTAACCAGAACTCACACACCTTCACGAACGACGCCATCACGGTCACGTCCATTGAGGTGGACACCGATCCGGGGGATGGATTCGGTAACGACATCCTTGCCTCGATCACCCTGGTGATCGACGGGAAAGACACCACTTATTTCGGCTGGATCAGCCGGCAAATCAAAGACGGCAAGGAAACCCAGGGCCTGTACTTCTGGACTGACCCGTCCTTCACCAGCGAGCAAGCAGCGCTCGACGGCTACAAGGACCAGAGCAAGGATCCCGACAAAAACAACCCAGCGTTCATCCTGGCTCTGGGGACCACATGGGAGGGTGCGGCTGGCCGCAGCTTCACGGAGAAGAGCTCCTCGGACATCAAGGCGGAAGACTGGGAGACAGATGCGTGCGACGAGCCGGCTAACCGCACGCCCATGGCCTCTTCAGACAGCGCGTCGAGCGACGAGGACACCCCCCTATCCGGCAACGTCCTGGCAAACGACGCCGACCCCGATGGCGATGCCCTAAGCGTCACAGGCTTTCGCTTCATCGACCCATCAAGCGGATCGATCGTCCAAAGTCAGCCAGGAGCGTCCGTAGCGATCGGGAATGCAGGGGACTTCAGCCTGAACGCCGACGGCCGCTACACGTTCACGCCTGCCCTCCACTACAACGGCACGTTGCCGGACATCACCTACACCGTCTCTGACCCTGGCAATCTCAGCGTCAGCGCCATCCTTTCTCTGACCATCAACCCGGTCAGTGACGCCCCGACCCCGAATGACGACCGCGCCTCGATCAATGAGGACAACGCCTTGTTCGGGACGGTCTTGTCCAACGACACGGACCCGGATGGCGATGCGCTGAACGTCATCAGCTTCTCTGTGGACGGCGCGATTTACACCGCAGGAAGCACCGCGACGATGGAGGGCGTAGGAACCATCACCATCGCGAGCACAGGCGACTACGTCTTCGCGCCCGCCCTCCACTACACCGGCACGGTGCCGAGTATCCAGTACACCTTGGTCGATAGCGGCAACCACAGCGCCAGCGCCAACCTACAAATCACCCTCAAGCCGGTGAACGACGCCCCCTCTTCCACCGACGACACCGCCTCGACGAGCGAAACCACAACGCTGGTCTTGTCTGCCAGCGACTTCGGCGACTTCGCCGACGTCGACGGGGACAGTCTGCAGGCCGTTCACATCACAGCTGGCCCCACCACTGGCACATTGCAGTGGTACGACGGCGAAAATGGGCGCGGACTCCTCCCTGGCGAGTCAGTGTTCTCCGTGAATGATCTGGTCAACGGCCGCCTGCGCTTCGTACCTGGCACCGCTGATACCTCGCTGCAATTTCGAGTCAGCGACGGCACGAGCCTGAGCGCTGCCACCTACACCCTGACCCTGAACGTGACGCGAACGGTCTCACCGGTACCCGCCCCTGAGCCCATGCCCGCGCCTCCCATGGGGCCCACGCCCCCAGGATCTCCCCCCGCGCCCGCACCAGCGCCGAATCCAGACCCATTGCCTTCAGACCCCGCCCCCGCCGTCCAAGCTATCGTCGTACCCGCGCCCCCCAGCGCAAGTGCTCGTGGGCTGTTCCTCCCGCCGCCCAGCGCGCAGCCGATCGTGCTGGACGTCCCAGGGCGCTTGCACACGCCGCTGTTCTTTGACTCCACCCTCTATCCGCATCGCGCCGGCGCCTCGATGGGCGCCACCTACCTGATCGAGCCTTCTAGCGGACACTCGCAGGGTCTGGCGCGCGGTCTGGCTCTGTGGACCACCGACGACAGCTACACCAACGCCCTGGACAACGACTGGCGGGTCGCGGTCCATCCGGACATCCGTAGCGAACTCGCGGTGTGGCGCGGCATACCGGATCAAAGAGTCAACACAGGCGACGTCGCGTATGTGAGCGTCCCCTGGGACAGCTTCGTCCATACGCATTCCGATGCGCGGGTCACGCTCGAGGCCACGCTGGCCGATGGCAGCCCGCTTCCCCCCTGGATGAACCTGGACAGCCGCACCGGCGTGTTTGAACTCGTGCCGCCGCCGCAGCCCCTGATTGAACTGGCCATCCGGCTCACCGCACGCGATGCCCAGGGCCGCGAAGCCGTCACCGTGTTTCGGATCCAGGTCGGCGAAGGTGCACGCGCCCTCCACGATGGCGCGGCCCCCACCGGACGCACCAGCCTGAGCGATCAACTGCGCGAGGCCACGCGGCAAAGCTCCGCGTCGCGCCCTGCGCTGCCCCCGCAGTACATAACAGCGCCCGCGCCCCACTTCGCTTCACACCCTTCCTGATCGTCCCTGCCACTCACCTGATGGCGCTGCAGTATGAACGCCACCCTCCCCCCTAGCGGCACCGCCTCCCCGGCGGTGCACGCCGACCTGTCCGAGCCCCTGCTCTCCCTGCTGGATCTGATGGATCTGGCCACGCGAGTGCGCGCCGCCACCTCGCTGGCGCAACTGCGCTTCCTGCTGGTGAACGACACCCACGCGCTCACGCCCTATCGCCAGTCGGCGCTGTGGCTCACGCAGGGCGGCGTGAGCGCGCTCTCGGGTGTCGTACAGGTTGAGGCCAATGCGCCGTATGTGCATTGGCTCGATGCGCTGATGCGCCACTGCCAAGCCCACATGCCGGACTCGGGCCCGATCGACGTGCAAGGCCTGCCGGTGTCCCTCGCCGCGCCCTGGTCCGACTGGCTACCCGCACACGCACATTTCCTGCGCCTGGACCGTTCGCACGCAGGCGATGCTCCCATCGGCGCCCTGCTCCTGGCGCGCGACACACCCTGGACCGCGCGCGAGATGCGCCTGCTAGACGAATGGTCGGACACCTGGTCGCATTCCTGGGCCTGCATGCGCCGGCCCACCGGCTGGCGCTGGCCGTGGGCCCGTGATGCCCGTGCACAGAGGCCTGCCGACGCGTCCACCGATGCGACCTCAAATCGCCAGTCGCATTGGAAACGCTGGGGGTGGGCCGCCGCACTGGCCGCGGTCATGGCCATACCGGTGCGCCTGACCGTGCTGGCGCCGGGCGAATTGGTACCGGCGCGTCCCGAGGTCATACGCGCACCGCTCGATGGCGTGGTCGCACAGTTTCATGTGCAGCCGAATCAACAGGTGCGCAAAGGCCAGCCCCTGTTTGCCTTCGACCCGGCCTTGATCGGCAACCGGCTCGAGGTGGCGCGCCAGGCCCTGGCCACCGCCGAAGCCGAATACCGACAGGTCGGACAACAGGCCCTGGCCGATGCCAAGTCCAAGACCCTGCTGGCCGGTCTGGTCGGCCGCATCGAGGAAAAACGCGCCGAGGCCCGTTACCTCGAAGACCAGCTCGCACGCGCGCAGGTGCTCGCGCCGCGCGATGGCGTCGTGCTGTTTGACGATCCCACCGAATGGATCGGACGCCCCGTCACTGTGGGCGAACGCATCTTGCGCGTGGCCGCCCTGGACGATGTCGAGGTGGAAGCGTGGGTGAGCGTGGCCGACGCCATCCCCCTGCCGCCCGATGCCGGTGTGTCGCTGCACCTGAACGCCAACCCGCTGGCGCCCGTGCAGGCCCGTGTGCGTTACCTGGCGCATGACGCGGTCGAACGCCCCGACGGCAGCTACGCGTATCGCCTGCGCGCTACGCTCACCGAAGCCACATCGCACCGCGTTGGCCTCAAAGGCAGCGTACGCGTGAGTGGCCAGTGGGTGCCCCTGGGCTACTGGTTGCTGCGCCGGCCTTGGGCCAGCGTGCGCAGCGTGATCGCGTGGTGAAGGGGCGACACCATGGCCCTGCCCCCTCTGCGCGACGAACTGGATCTGCTGCCCGGCCCGCGTCTGGCCGACGGCCAGCCCTCCTGGACGCTTCATGACCCGGTGCGTCACCAGTATTTCCGTATCGACTGGCTCACCTTTGAAATCCTTTGCCGCTGGTCATTGGGTGACCCCGAAGCCATCGCGCAAAGCATCGCCACCCGCACCACGCTGCACCCCAGCGCCGACGACGTCCAGCAGGTGCTGAGTTTTCTCACGCACAACCAACTCGTTCACCTGCGCGGCCCCGGCAGCGCGCAGCGCCTGGCCCAGCACCTGCAAGCGCGTCAGGGCACGCCCTTGAAGCAACTGCTGCATCACTACCTTTTTTTCCGTGTCCCGCTGCTGCGGCCCGATGCCTGGCTGCAGCGATGGGTCGGCCCGGTGCGCGCGGTCTTCGCCTCACGCGGCTTCGCCCTGGCCACGGCGCTGGCCTTCCTCACCAGCCTGATCCTGGTCGCGCGCAGCTGGGACAGCTTCATGACCACCCTGGTCAATACCTTCAACCTCGAAGGCCTGGCCGCCTATGGCGTGGCGTTGATCGGCGTGAAGCTGTTGCACGAATTGGGACACGCCTTCACCGCCCGCCACCACGGCTGCCGCGTGCCCGCCATGGGCGTAGCCTTTCTGGTGTTGTGGCCCATGGCCTATACCGACACCACCGAAACCTGGCGTCTGACCGATCGCCTCAAGCGCCTGCAGGTGGCGGCCGCCGGCATCGCCACCGAGCTGGTGGTCGCGGTCTGGGCCACCTTTCTCTGGGCGCTGCTGCCCGAGGGCACGCTGCGCGGCGCGATGTTCGTGCTGGCCACCACCAGCTGGGTGGCCACGCTGGTGATCAACGCCAGCCCCTTCATGCGCTTTGACGGCTATTTCATCCTGTGCGACGCGCTGGACATGCCCAATCTGCACGAACGCAGTTTCGCGCTGGCGCGATGGAAGCTGCGCGAGTGGCTGTTCGCGCTGCACGCGCCGCCGCCGGAGCACTTCGCACCGCGCAAACAGGCGGCCCTCATCGCCTTTGCCTGGGTGGTCTGGCTCTATCGCCTGATCGTGTTCCTGGGCATTGCGGTGCTGGTCTATCACTTCTTCATCAAGCTGGTGGGCGTGCTCCTGTTCGTGGTGGAGATCGCCTGGTTCATCGCGCTGCCGGTGTGGCGTGAGGTGAAGGTGTGGTTCGGCCTGCGCGCGCAGATCCGGCAGCGCGCTGCCAGCCGCCGCCGCACCGCCTGGGTGGCGGGCGTCGTGATCGCGGGCGTAGCCCTGACGCTCATCCCCTGGCCCGGGCGCGTCATGGCCAGCGCCTGGCTGCGGCCCGCGCAGGTCTGGCCGCTGTACGCGCCGTCGGCCTCGCAGGTAGAGGCCCTGCACCACGCCGAGGGCGCGCGGATTCCGCAGGGCGTACAAGTGCTGCGCTTGGCGTCACCCGCGCTCGAGAGCCGGCACGAGATCATGCAAGCCCGCTCGCAGCGTTTGGGCTGGCAAGCCGCCACCGCGCCCTTGTCCGAAGAAGCGCGCAGCCGCTGGCAGGTCTCGCAAGAAGAATGGGTCACCAGCCAGGCCGAACAGACTGGCCTGGCCGCGGAACGTGAGCAGCTCGCACCCGTCGCACCCTTTGACGCGACGCTGCGCGATCTCACTCCCGACCTGCGCCCGGGCCATTGGCTGCCGGCGCGCGAGCGCCTGGCCACCCTGGTGGGGGATGGGCCCATGGTGGTCGAGACCTACCTGGACGAACACGCCGCCCGCCGCGTGCGTGCTGGCGACCGCGGCCTGTTCCTCACGGATGGCGGCGAGGGGTCAGCCCTGCGCTTGACGGTGCTAGAGGTCGACGCCGATGCCTCACGCCAACTGGCGCATGGCATGTTGGCCGCCCAGGCCGGCGGCGACGTGCTCACGCGCGATCGCAAGGGGCAGCGTGTGCCCGAACACGCGGTCTACCGCGTGGTGCTAAGGGTCGACTCGTCGCCCGAGGCTCTGGCCGGTCGGGCCTGGCGCGGGCGGGTCGTGATCCGCGCCGAGGGCGAGCCCTTGGCCGGCCGCTACCTGCGACAGGCGCTCACCGTACTGGTGCGCGAGACGGGCATGTGAGGGCGGGTTTTTCTGGCACCATCGCGCTCCCGCCTGGTGCCCGAAGTCCCGATGTCCGACCCCACTGCCTTTCTACAAGACGCCCTGGCACGCCAGCGCGCCGCCGTCCGTGCCACCCCCGTCCCGGGCGAGGCCGCGCGCCGCGCTGACCTGCAGACGCTCAAGCGCTTCGTGCGCGAAAACGCCGACGCTTTGTGCGAGGCCATCTCGCGTGACTACGGCCATCGATCGACCCACGAGACCCGGCTGGCCGAGGTGCTGCCCGTGCTGCAGGAAATCGACCACGCCCTGAAACACCTGCGCGGATGGATGAAGGTGCAGCGGCGCGGCATCGACCGCCTGGCCTTCGGGCTGGCGAGTAATCAGGTGATCCCCCAGCCTTTGGGTGTCGTGGGAGTGATCGTCCCCTGGAACTTTCCGCTCAATCTGAGCCTCGTGCCCTTGGTGGCGATCTTTGCGGCGGGCAACCGCGCGATGGTCAAGCTCAGTGAGCACTCGCAGCATCTGGCAGCGCTCTTGATTGAGCGCATGCCCGCCTACTTCCCGCCCGAGAAGCTGCAGTTCTTCGACGAGACCGGCGAGGTCGGCGTGGCGTTTTCCAAGCTGCCTTTTGACCATCTTTTATTCACGGGCTCGGGCCCCACAGGCCGCGCGGTGATGGCAGCGGCCGCCGCCAACCTGTGCCCCGTCACCCTGGAACTGGGCGGGCGCTCACCGGCCCTGGTCTGCGACGACTTCGATCTGCGCACCGCGGCCGAACGCATCCTGTATGCCAAGTGCCTGAACGCCGGTCAGATCTGCATCACCGTGGACCATGTCTTCGTGCCGCGTACGCGCCTGCAGGACTTCATCGAACTGGCCCAGCGCATCGTGCCCGCGCGCTATGCCGACCTGGCCAGCCCGGACTACACGTCCATCATTCACGCCAGCGCCTACCAGCGCCTCACTCGCGCGTTGGATGCGGCGCAGGCGCAAGGCGCGACCGTGATCCCGCTGCTCCCCGGCCCCGCTCGCGACGACGCCGCGCACCGCCTGGCGCCCCACTTCGTGATCGGTGCGCCCGCCGACAGCGAGCTGATGCAGCGCGAGATCTTCGGGCCGATCCTGCCGGTGGTGGCGTATGACAGCGTGGACGAAGTGATCGGCGCGATCAACGCCGGCCCACACCCCCTGGCCTTCTACCCCTTCACCCACGACCGCGCGCGCCTGTCGCACCTGCTCGATCAGGTGATGTCGGGCGGCGTGAGCGTCAACGACGTGTTGCTGCATGTGGCCCAGGCCGACCTGCCCTTTGGCGGTGTGGGCGAATCGGGCATGGGGCATTACCACGGGCGCGAGGGCTTCGAGACCTTCTCCAAGCTGCGCCCGGTCTTTCACCAAACCCGCTTGGCGTTCACGCACCTGCTGTATCCGCCGTACGGCCCCCGAATGGAGAAGCTGCTGCGGTTCCTGCAGCGGTAAGGCGGCATCCGCCGCCGAGACCCGGTATCAATCCGGCTTGAGGTTACGCTTTTTCACCACCTCGGCCCAGCGCGCGCTCTCAGCGGCAATGCGCGCAGCCAGCTGCGTCGGCGTGCCGCTGCCGGCCTCCATGCCCTGAGCGGCAAAGCGCTCCTTCATCTCGGCGCGGGCCACCGTGCGGGCCATCTCGGCATGCAACTTGTCTACCACCTCACGCGGGGTCGCGGCCGGTGCCATCAGCGCATACCAAGAGACGGCCTCGAAGCCCGCGAAGCCCTGCTCCGCGATGGTGGGCACCTGGGGCAAGGCGGCTAGCCGGCGCAGGCTGGCCACACCGATGGCGCGCAACTTTCCCGATTGGATATGCGGGATCGCCGTCGACGTGGCGGCGAACATCAGGTTCACCTGTCCTGCGAGCAGGTCGTTCAGGGCGGGCGCCATCCCCTTATAGGGAACATGCACCAGCTTCGCGCCAGACTCCAGGGCGAGCAGTTCGCCCGCTAGGTGCGCCTGACTGCCTGCGCCCGGGGACGAAAAGCTCAGGCCCTCGGGCTTTTGCCGGGCCAGCGCCAGCAGCTCGCGCAGGTTGTTGGCAGGGACCGAGGCGGGCACGACCAGCACGTTGTCTACCACGCCCAACATGGCCACCGGGGTCAACTCCCGAGCGGCATAGGGCAGGTTCGGGAACAACGACGGATTCACCGCGATATTGCCCACCGGCACCACGCCGACGGTGTAGCCATCGGGCGCTGCCTTGGCGATTTGGTCCACGCCGATGTTGCCCGCGGCACCCGCCTTGTTTTCGACCACACCGGGCTGACCCAGCGTATCCGTGATCGCCTGAGCCGCCATGCGCCCGAGCTGGTCGGCGGGACCACCCGGAGCGAAGGGCACGATCACCTTCACCGGCTTGGCGGGCCAGGCCTGGGCCAGGGCCGCACCACCTCCCAACGCAAATGAGAGGCCGGTAATCACGATGGGAAGCAGTCGTTTCATCAGAGTTTCTCCAGGACATCAGGGGTCAGATCAGCCATCTCGCGCAGCATGTCGTACTGCCCGGGCTCGGGTTCGGAAAAGCCCGCCAGGAGCAGGCACTCGCGCACCGGGGTCAACGCACTTGCGCGGGCGGCCGCCTGCAAGGACTGGCGCAGCGCTTGCAACTGGCTCGGCGCTAGGGGGGCGGTGGCGACCAAGGGCGGGATCGGGCGCATCGGCGTCATTGCCACGGTGCGCACCTGCGCGGCGAAGACCGGGTCGTCGTGGCGCAGCAGGTCATGGTAGTAGCTGTCCAGGGGGCCAACATCGATGTCGCCGCGCACCAGCGCCTCAATCACGCCGCGCGCGTGGACCAGACCGCCCACCGCGCGCCGGTAAAGAAAGGGCTGCTGGGGCGTGCGCCATGTGTCCAGGAGGCGGTCGAAGGCCACGCCGCCCGACAGGGAATCCGACAGCGTGTAACCCGCCACCGCACCGAAGGTCTCAGGCAACGAGCGCCAGGGCGCATCGGCGCGGACCACGAGATCCGTGCAGTACTGCGCCCGCCCGCCGTAGCGGGCCGGCGAAGGCACTGGCGCCGCCACCAGTTGTGGCTGTGGCGCACGGCGGGCAAAGGGCAGGCCGCACATCATCGCCAGTCCGAGGTCGTCGCGGGCCCACAGGGCGTTGAGCGGCTGGGGAGCGTCGTAGTCGATCACCTCCCAATCCAGGCCGGCATCGCGCAGCACCCAGGACAGCAGCGTGCGCCACGCCTGTTTCGTGCGGGGCGTCGCCGAATACATGCGGGCATTGGCGACCAGGGGCACGTTGCAGCCTTTAGCGAAACCGCAGACGCTGACCCAGGCCCATCGCCTGGGCCTTGCGCAGCATGGCGGCACCCAGCGCGATGTCCGAGAGCGACAGCCCGCGGTGCCAGAACAGATTGGTCTCGTCTTCGCGCTCACGTCCGGGCTTGAGTCCCGCCACGATCTGCCCCAGCTCGGCGTGCAGGGTCTGCTCGCTCAGGCGCCCGCTGTCCACGTGCGCACGCAGCGCACCGAAGGGGCCGGCCTTGGCCTGGCCCCAATCGTCCATCACCATCTTGTCCATGATGTCGGTCAGCGAAAGTTCCACCGCACTCATCGTGCCGTAGGGAATGACGCAGGCCCCCGGCTTGATCCACGCGGTCTTGAGCATGGGTTCGGGCTTTTCCAGGCGCGAGGCCTCCACCACGATGTCGGCGCCGCGCACGCACGACTCCCAGTCCGACGTCGCGTGCACCGGCTTGCCCAGGTCGCGGGAGAGGCGCTGCGCGAACGCGTCACGGCTCTCGGGGCGTCGTGAATGCACGCGGATCTCGTCGAAATCGAAGATCGAATCGAGCAGGCGCACGTTCCAGTACGAGGTGCCCCGCGCCCCGATATGCCCCAGCACCTTCGAATCGCGTCGCGCCAGATGGCGCGCGCCGATGGCGGTCACGGCACCCGTTCGCATGTCGGTGATGTCGGACGCATCGATCACCGCCACGGGTGCGCCGGTCTTGGGGTCCATGAGATTGAGCAGCGCCATCTCCGAGGGCAGGCCCACCTCGTAATTGCGGTAGAAGTCGCCCACCACTTTCACCCCGGCCAGCCCCAGCGGCCGGATATAACCGCGCAGCACGTTGAAGTGGCCCGGCCAGTCCTTCTCGGGCACCAGGTGCATGCGCGGCTCGATGGCCACTTGTCCCAGGCCCTGGGCGCGCAAGCCGTCTTCGACAGCCGCAATGATCTCCGCATCGCTCATCGCCAGCGCCTGCACATCGCCGTGGTTCAGGTAGTGGATCCAGATTTCCGGTTCCGGTTCACGTTCGGCCGCCATATCGCTCCTGGTTATCGCCTCCGCGTGGGGGCCTTCAGCTCTATACAGAAGGGTTATAGACGAAAAGAAAAAATGGCTGCGGCGCCTAATGCGGCAGGCCCGCAGCCGGTACCACCTGCTTCATCAGCGTGTGCCCCTTGAGCGGCAAGCGCAGGGACAAGTAAGCGGCCACAAACAACAAGACCCCCGCACTGCCAAAGGCGATCCAGTGCGTGCCGAAAGTTTCATAGCCCCAGCCACCCAGCCAGGAGCTGAGTGTCCCGCCCAGTTGGTGGCCCAGGTACCCCAGTCCGTACAAGACCCCGACCAGCCGAACCCCATAGACATCGGCCAGGATCGCCGACGACAGCGCAATGCTGCCGGCCCACACCAAGCCGCCGATCGAGGCGGTCAGATACAGCTCGAAATGCGTGCCCACGGCCACCAGCGCAAAGAACCCCAGGCCGCGGATCCCATAGATCACCGCCAGCAAATTGCGCCGGGGCACCCGATCGGCCAATGAGCCCAGAACGACCGTGCCGCCAATCGCGACCAACCCGATCAATCCGATGCCCAAAGAACTGGAAAGCGTATCGAAGCCGTGGTCCATCAGCATCGGCATGCCGTGCGTACCCAGAAGGTTCATGCTGTAGCCGCAGGCGAACAGCCCGAGGAACACCAACCAGAAAGGCCGTGTACGCATCACCTCGCGCAGATCCAGGCTGACCGGTGGTGACGCGGAGGCATCGCCTGGCGCCGGGATCTGGTCGGCCAGCAAGTCGGCATGTTCAGGCGCCTCGTCGCGCATCACGAACCAGGCGGCCGCCAGGGTCAGGCCTGCATGCAGCGTGGCAAATGCCAACAACGTCTGCCGCCACCCAATCGCCTCGATCCCCAGCGCCATGAGCGGCGTCATGATGGCCATGCCCGCCATCGAGCCCGTGGACAAAAAGAACAGCGCCATACCCCGCCGGCGCTTGAACCAGTGGCTGATCACCGGCGTGAGGGCCACCGGGCTGGCAAAGGCCAGGCCGACCGACAGCATCACCCCGAACGAGAGCATGAACGCCAGAGGGTGGTGGGTATTCACCGCCCACAGCGTCGACACCACCACGATGACGGCACCCAACGACAACACCCCACGCGTGCTGTAACGCGCGACCAGGTAGCCCGCCAGCGGCATGGCCAGGCCATAAAAGAGCATCCCTACCGCCACGACAGATGCCAGCAGGCTGCGACTGAAACCCAGGTCCTGCGTCAGGGGCAGGAAGAAGGGGCCCATGCCTAGACGCATGCCGACGGACAGCAGGGTGATCAGGGCGGAGGCGCCCACGATGTTCCAGCCGAAATACCAAAGTGCTTGCATGCGTGGCCCCGGGTGTAGAGACACCAAGCAAACGGGCTGCAACCTTTCGATTGCAGCCCGTTGACTGGATGTTGGCGGAGCGGACGGGACTCGAACCCGCGACCCCCGGCGTGACAGGCCGGTATTCTAACCAACTGAACTACCGCTCCTGGGCAGTGTTGCGGTTCGCTGCGGGCGTTAAACCCGCTGCCAAGTGCAACCTTCTTGTGCCAAGAAACTTGGCGACCCTACGGGGATTCGAACCCCGGTACTCACCGTGAAAGGGTGATGTCCTAGGCCTCTAGACGATAGGGTCAAAACCTTTGGACTAATCCGACTCGACACTTTTTGGTGGAGGTAAGCGGGATCGAACCGCTGACCTCTTGCATGCCATGCAAGCGCTCTCCCAGCTGAGCTATACCCCCGTCTGGCGTCGAGACAGCGATTCTACAACGTTTTTCAAACGCTCGACAAGCGGCGCAAAACTTCCTCCCGGGGGAACAAGGCCAACACCGCGTCCAGCGAGGGCGTCTGGGGCGTTCCCAGCACCAGCACCCGCACCGGCATGGCCAACTGGGGCATCTTCAGGCCAGTGGCGCGCAGAGTCTCCTTGATCGTCTCGGCGATGGCCGCCTTGTCCCAGGCGCATGCAGCCAGCGCGCTGGCCAACTGCCCGATGGCCGGACGCACGGCATCCGTCACATGCTGCGCGAGTTCTTCGTCGGCGGGCACCACCGGCTGATAAAACTTGGCGGCCCAGGCGGCCAGGATCACGGTGGTGTCGCAGCGGTCCTTGAACAGGCCGCAGATCGCGGGCAAGCGCTCGTCGGGCGTCAGGCCCATGGCCTGCAGCTGCGGCAGCACGAGCTGCGCCAGCGCCGCATCGGGCGTGGTCTTCATATGCTGCGCGTTCACCCAACGCAGCTTGGCCTCGTCAAACTGCGCGGCGCTGCGCCCCAGATGGTCCAGGTCGAACCACTGCAGAAACTGCTCGCGCGAAAAGATCTCGTCGTCGCCATGCGACCAGCCCAGACGCGCCAGGTAATTGACCACCGCATCGGCCAGAAAACCTTCGTCGCGAAACTGCGTCACCGGCTTGGCGCCATTGCGCTTGGACATCTTCTCGCCCTGCTCATTGAGCACGGTGGGCAGGTGCGCATACACCGGCGGCTCCTGCCCCAGCGCGCGAAAAATGTTGATCTGGCGCGGCGTGTTGTTCACATGGTCGTCACCGCGAATCACATGGGTGATGCGCATGTCAATATCGTCCACCACCACGCAGAAGTTGTAGGTAGGCGTGCCATCGGGCCGCGCGATCACCAGGTCGTCGAGTTCGGCGTTCGCAATCTCGATGCGTCCCTTGACCTTGTCGTCCCAGGCCACCACACCGCCTTGCGGATTACGAAACCGCAGCACCGGCTTGACACCTTCGGGCACCGGCGGCAGCACCTTGCCCGGCTCGGGCCGCCAGGTGCCGTCGTAGCGGGGTTTTTCCTTGGCGGCCATCTGGCGCTCACGCAGCGCGTCGAGGTCGGCCACGCTCATGTAGCAGGGATACACCAGCGCCTTTTCCTGCATCTGGGCCAGCACCTCGCGGTAGCGGTCCATCCGCTGCATTTGATAGAACGGGCCTTCGTCGTGCGTCAGCCCCAGCCAGGCCATACCTTCCAGGATCACGTCCACCGCGGCTTGCGAGGAGCGCTCCAGATCAGTGTCTTCGATACGCAGGATGAAGTCGCCGCCCTGCGAGCGCGCGAACGCCCACGGATACAACGCCGATCGAATATTGCCCAGGTGAATGAAGCCGGTAGGCGACGGCGCGAAGCGCGTGCGCACGCGCGCACCGTCCGTTGGCTTGGAAGTCTCAGAGGTCACAGCGAACAATCAGGTCAGAAGGTCAAGCCCATGGGCCAGGTCGGCCTGGATATCACCCAGGTGCTCCAGGCCCACCGCCACGCGCACCAGGTTTTGGCGGATGCCGGCCGCCTGGCGCTGTTCTTCGGAGAGGCGCCCATGCGAGGTGCTGGCGGGTTGGGTGATGATGGTTTTCACATCGCCCAGGTTGGCGGTGATGGACAGCCACTTCGTCGAGTCGATCACCTTGAAGGCGTTGGCACGGCCCGCTTGGGGTGTCGCGCCCTTCACGTCAAACGACACCACCGCACCGCCCTGGCCCGATTGCTGCGCCATCGCCAACGCGTGCTGGGGGTGACTGGCCAGACCCGGGTAGTACACGCGCTCCACGCCGGGGTGCGATTCGAGCCAGCGCGCGAGTTCGAGGGCGCGCTTGGATTGCGCCTCCATGCGGATGCCCAGCGTCTCCAGGCCCTTGAGCACCACCCAGGCGTTGAACGGCGACAGCGTGATGCCGCCACTGCGTTGCACCGGAATCAGCTTCTCGCGAATCAAGGACTCGCTCGCGCAAATCGCGCCGGCGATCACCCGGCCCTGACCGTCCAGGTACTTGGTGCCCGAGTGCGTGATGATGTCCGCGCCCAGGGCCGCGGGCTTTTGCAAGGCGGGCGTGCAAAAGCAGTTGTCCACCGCCAGCAGCGCGCCGGCGTTGTGCGCCAGATCGGCCAGCGCGCGGATGTCGCACACCTCGGTTAGCGGGTTGGTGGGCGTCTCGGCAAACAGCAGCTTGGTGTTGGGTCGGATCGCTGCCTTCCACTCGGCCAGGTCGGTCTGCGACACGAAGGTGCTTTGCACCCCAAACTTGCCGAACTCCGACCCAATCAGCTTCAGGGTGGAGCCGAACACCGAGCGCGAACACACCACATGGTCACCCGCCTTGAGCAAGCCCATGCAAAGCAGCAAGATCGCGCCCATGCCGCTGGCCGCGGCGATACAGGCCTCGGTGCCTTCCATGGCGGCCAGGCGCATCTCCATGCTGGCCACCGTGGGGTTGGTAAAGCGCGAATAGATGTAGCCGTCTTCCTCACCTGCAAAGCGGCGGGCCGCGGTCTCGCTATCGGGCTGAGTGAAGCTGGAGGTCAGGAACAACGCCTCGGCGTTCTCGCCGTACTGGCTCTTGTCGACGGCGGTGCGCACCGCCAGCGTGTCCAGGTGCAGTCCTTCGGGCAATTTCTGAGTGGCCATGGTGTTCAGGCGTCTTGTGCGTTGGGCAAGGCCAGGCGCGAGGTGTCCGAGTCAGCCGATTCGTCCTGGCCGTCGCGGCCTGCGTTCAGGCGTGCGATGTCGTCGGCACTGATATCGCCGGTCACGTACACGCCATCAAAGCAAGAGGCGTCAAAGCCATCAAACTTGGGAGCGTCCTTCGGGGCAGCCGACAGGATGGCGCGCTTCATGCCCTCCACCTCCTGGTAGATCAGCGCGTCGCAGCCAATGATCTGGCGCACTTCTTCGACGGTGCGGCCATAGGCGACCAGCTCGGCGGAAGTGGGCATATCGATGCCGTAAACGTTGGGGTAGCGCACCGGCGGTGCGGCGCTGGCCAGATAGACCTTGCGGGCGCCCGCGTCGCGGGCCATCTGCACGATCTCGCGGCTGGTCGTGCCGCGTACGATGGAGTCGTCCACCAGCAGCACGTTACGGCCCTTGAACTCGCTGGCGATCACATTGAGCTTCTGGCGCACCGACTTCTTGCGCACGCCCTGCCCCGGCATGATGAAGGTGCGGCCCACGTAGCGGTTCTTCACGAAGCCTTCGCGGTACGGTACTCCCAGCAGGTGCGCCAGCTGCGTCGCACTGGGTCGGCTCGATTCCGGGATGGGGATGATCACGTCGATCTCGTTGGGCGGCACGGTGGACACCACGCGCTGGGCCAGCGTCTCGCCCAGGTTCAGGCGGGCCTGATACACCGAGATGCCATCAAGCACCGAATCGGGTCGGGCCAGATACACGTATTCAAAGATGCAGGGGGTCAGGCGCGGCGACTGCGCGCACTGGCGCGTGTGCAGCTGACCCTGCAGGTCGATGAACACCGCCTCGCCCGGCGCCACATGGCGCTCGAGATGGTGGCCTGTGCCCTCGAGCGTGACCGTCTCGCTGGCCACCATGACCGAACCCTCGGCCGAGCGCCCCAGTGACAGCGGGCGAATGCCATAGGGATCGCGAAAGGCCAGCACGCCGTGGCCCGCGATCATCGCGATCACCGCGTACGAGCCGCGCACCCGACGGTGTACCGCGGCCACCGCCTCAAAGACTTGCTCCGGCTGCAGCGGCCCGCCGCTGCGCGTGGCGCGATCGAGCTCGTGGGCAAACACGTTGAGCAAGACCTCGGAGTCGCTGTCGGTGTTGATGTGCCGATGGTCCGAAGAAAACAGCTCCGACTTCAGGGCCTGCGCGTTGGTCAGATTGCCGTTGTGAACCAGCACCAGGCCAAAGGGCGCATTCACGTAAAAAGGCTGCGCCTCTTCTTCGCTGTAGGCATTACCGGCCGTCGGGTAACGCACCTGGCCCAGGCCGCAGTGACCGGGCAGCGCGCGCATATTGCGGGTGCGAAAGACATCACGCACCATGCCCTTGGCCTTGTGCATGAAGAACTTGCGCTCTTGCTGCGTGACGATGCCAGCCGCATCCTGGCCCCGGTGCTGCAGCAACAGCAAGGCGTCGTAAATCAGCTGGTTGACTGGGGCGTTACTGACCACGCCAACGATTCCGCACATGAAGTGTCACCCCGGTAGATACTGCCCGAAGCGTTCAGGCAATATCGGTTTCAATCCCTTGAGCGTCTGGGCCGCCGCCTGCGCGCCGACCGATTCGCTCCAGACCTGCATGTCACGCAGCGGCGTCATCTGGGCCACCACCGCCACCGCCAGCACGATCACGAAGCCGCGTAGCAGGCCAAAGGCTGCGCCCAGGATGCGGTCGATCGGCCGCAGGCCCACGGCCTCGATCAGCTTGCGTGCCAGGCGAGCCAGCAAGGCCGCCACCACCAGCGACCCCACCAGCACCACGACAAAACCCGCCACATGGCGCAGGGGCGGCGACCACTGCCCCAGCGGCAGCCACTCGGCCACTGCAGGCGCCCACCACTGAGCGAGCACGAAGGAGGCGAGCCAGCCCGCCAGCGACAACACTTCGAACACCAGACCGCGCCACAGGCCCACGGCCATGGACAGCAGGAGGATGGCGGCGAACACCCAATCGAGCGTGGCCATGGGCGTCGTCCGGTCTGGGGTTTAGAGGGTGAGGACCGAGGCCGGCAGGTCCAGGGTCTTGACCTTGGCCGCGGCCTTGTCGGCCTCGGCGCGTGTTTCGAAGGGGCCCACCCGCACGCGGATACGCTTGCCTTCCTTGGTGTCGGCCACCTGGGTGTAGGTCTTCAGGCCCGCCTTTTCCAGGGTCTGGCGGGCCTCGCGGGCCCGGGCGGGATCGGCAAAGGCGCCGACCTGGACGACGAAGCGGCCTTCGACGGCCGCAGCGGACGCTGGCTTGCCCTCGAGCAGCGCGCGGGCGCGGTCACCGTCGGCGGCGGACGCGGCCGCACGCACGGGCGGGGCAGCCGGGGCAGAGGCTGCCGCCGGCGCAGGCGCAGAGGCGACGGCCGCAGCAGCAGGGGCAGCGGGCTTGGTCGGCGCGGTCGGCTCGGCCACCGGGGGCACGAAGACCGGCGCCTCTGCGGCCGGTGCGGGCGCAGCGGGTGCAGGCGCTGAGGCCGGCGCGGCCGGCGCGCTCACGGCGCCCACCGCGGTGTTGGTCGTGCCGGCCTTGCCGCGGTCGGGAATATCGATCGGAATGTCCACTGCGATCGGGCGCGGCTGGGTGTCGAACACCAGGGGAAAGCCGATCACGCCCACCAGCACGAGGATGGAGGCGCCGATCAGGCGTTGCTTGGCGCGCTTGCGCAGGGCCTCGATGCTTTCGGGCTGCGTGGCGATGGCGTCGGATTCGGCGCCGGTCTTTCGGAACTTGAAAAAAGCCATGAACGCGTCGTGCCCGCAGGGGGTTCAGGTGCGCAGGTGTTGGGCCTGCAAACGGGGCACGCCACCCTCCAGAACACCACCCACCGTGAAGAAGGATCCAAAGACGACGATTCTATCAGCGGGGTCTGCGGCGGCCACTGCCGCTTCGAGGGCGGCGCGGGGGCTGGCATGGGCGCTCGCCACGCTACCGGCGCGGGCGCCCAGGCCCTCCCAGCGCGCCTTCAGGGCCGTGCCCGCCTCGGCACGCGCGGTGGGCAGGTCGCAAAAATACCAGCGGTCCGCCAGGGGCGCCATGCGACGCAGCATCGTGTCCAGGTCCTTGTCGCCCATGGCGCCGAACACCAGGTGGGTGGTCGGATAAAAACCCATCGCGTCGAGGTTGGCCACCAGGGCGGCCACCGAATGCGGGTTGTGGGCCACATCCAGCACCAAGGTCGGCTGGCCCGGCACGATCTGAAAGCGCCCGGGCAATTCGACCAGGGCCAGGCCGTTGCGCACGGCCTGCGCCGTCACCGGCAGGCGCTCGCGCAGGGCGGTCAGGGCCGCCAGCACGCCTGCGGCATTCACCAACTGGTTGGCCCCGCGCAGGGCGGGATAGGCCAGGCCCGGATAGCGACGGCCCCTGCCGGCCCAGCCCCATTGCTGCTTGTCCCCGGAAAAGTTGAAATCGCGCCCCAGCAGCCAGAGATCGGCGCCCAGTGCCTGGGCCCGGTCGATCACGCTTTGCGGTGGCACCGGATCACTCACCACCGCAGGCCGCCCGGCGCGCAGGATGCCGGCCTTCTCGCGGCCGATCGATTCGCGGTCGGGCCCCAGAAATTCTTGATGGTCCAGGTCGATGCTGGTGATCACCGCGCAGTCGGGGTCGATGATGTTCACAGCATCGAGCCGTCCGCCCAGGCCCACCTCGAGGATGGCCACGTCCAGGCTGGAGGCTGCCATCAGGCTCAGGATCGCCAGCGTGGTGAACTCGAAATAGGTCAGGCTCACGCCCTGACGCGCCGCTTCCACCCGGGCGAAATGCGGCACCAGGGCCTGCGGGTCCACAGGCTCGCCGCGCAGGCGACAGCGCTCCTGAAAATGCACCAGATGCGGCGAGGTGTACAGGCCCGTGCGCCAGCCGGCCTCCAGGGCGATCGCCTCCAGCATGGCGCAGGTCGAGCCTTTGCCGTTCGTGCCCGCTACGGTGATGACCGGGCAGTCAAAACGCAGATCCATGCGCTGGGCCACCTCGCGCACGCGCTCGAGCCCCATGTCGATGGTCTTGGGATGCAGGCGCTCGCAATGCGCCAGCCAGTCTTGCAGGGTGTCCATGGGGCGAGATTGTCTCGCTTTACCATCGTGCCCATGATCGTCCTGCATGGCATCCCCAACTGCGACACCGTCAAAAAGGCCAGTGCCTGGCTGCAGGCCCATGGCGTCGCCTACCGCTTCCACGACTTCAAGAAGGACGGCGTGCCCGCCGACCGCGTCGAGGTCTGGCTGGCCCGTGTGGGCTGGTCCACGCTCGTGAACCGCCAGGGCACGACCTGGCGCAAGCTGGCACCGGCCGACCAGGCAGCGGTGCGTGACGCCGCCAGCGCCGCGGCCCTGATGCAGCGCGAACCCAGCGTCATCAAGCGGCCGGTGGTCGACTGGGGCACGCAAACCACCGTGGGCTTCGATCCGGCGGTCTGGGAAGCCTTAGCCACCCGCGCCTGACCCCGGCCGCTGCAACGTTTTAGCCGGACTTTACGGAGTCGGGCTCGACAAATGGTCAACCCCGAGCACAACGACCGCGTTGTCTGTTGCAGGAGGCACCCCATGACCCACACGACCCCGCGCACCATCCCGGCCCTCTTGGCCTTTGTCGGCGCCGGCCTGGCGCTGACCGCACTCCCGGCGCAGGCCCAGGATCTCGCTCGCGTGATCTCCAGCGTCGCCGTCATCCAGCAGGTGGCTGTGCCCCGCCAGGTGTGCACCACACAGCAGGTCATGGTGGAACAGCCCCGAAGCGGCGCCGGTGCCCTCCTGGGGGCGGTGGCGGGCGGCGCGGCCGGCAATGCCATCGGCGACGGCTCGGGGCGGGCAGCCGCCACGGCCATCGGCATCATCGGCGGCGCCATGCTGGGTAACCGCATCGAGGGCTCGCCCGGCACTCGGATGCAGGACCAAACCACCTGCTCCACTCAAAACATCTACGAAAACCGCACCATCGGCTACAACGTCACCTACGAATACGCAGGCCGCCAGTACCAGGTGCAATTGCCCCAGGATCCGGGCCCCACGATCCGTGTGCAGGTCACGCCCATGGCCCCGGCCGCCCCCACCCGGGTCATGCAGGCCCCATCCGAGTCGGTGGAGGTTTACGCCACGGCACCCGTGATGGTCCAGCGGGTGGCCGTGGTGCGCCCGGCGCCCGTGATCTACCCCCAAATCGGCTTTTACGGCGGCTTTCCCCAAGGCGGCCACTTCCATCCCCACGCCCACCCTCATCGCCACTGGCGCTAAGCCAGGCCGAAGCGGCCATCGCCGCCGCTCCGCCTAAAATGGCCGGTTTTCCACGGCGCCGCGCGGCGCCTTACCCGGAACCTGCCATGACCACCGAAAAGATCGACGGCGTCAGCGTCGTCACGAAAGCCAACGTCTACTTCGACGGCAAGTGCATCAGCCACGGCATCACCCTGGCCGACGGCACCAAAAAATCCGTCGGCGTGATCCTGCCCGCCACCCTCACCTTTGGCACCGGCGCGCCCGAGATCATGGAATGCGTGGCCGGCGCCTGCGAGTGGCGCATGGCGGGCACCGAGGCCTGGCACAAGTCCCAAGCGGGTCAAAAATTCTCCGTGCCGGGCGACTCGAAGTTCGAGATCCGCGTGACCGAGGCCTATCACTACATCTGCCACTTCGGCTGATCCCACCGCACGCACATCGCCATGAGCACCATCCTTGAAAACGTGCCGGTCGGCCAAAAGGTCGGCATCGCCTTCTCCGGCGGTCTGGACACGTCTGCCGCCTTGTTGTGGATGCAGAAAAAGGGCGCCCTGCCCTATGCCTACACCGCCAACCTGGGCCAACCCGACGAGCCCGATTACGACGAGATCCCGCGCAAGGCCATGGCCTACGGCGCGAAAAAGGCCCGCCTGATCGACTGCCGCCGCCAGCTGGCGCAAGAAGGCATCGCCGCCTTGCAATGCGGCGCCTTCCACATTTCCACCGCGGGCATCACCTACTTCAACACCACGCCGCTGGGTCGCGCCGTCACCGGCACCATGCTGGTGGCCGCCATGAAGGAAGACGACGTCCACATCTGGGGCGACGGCAGCACCTTCAAGGGCAATGACATCGAGCGCTTTTACCGCTATGGCCTGCTCACCAACCCCTCGCTGAAGATCTACAAGCCCTGGCTGGATCAGACCTTCATCAACGAACTGGGTGGCCGTACCGAGATGAGCGAGTTCCTCATCGCCAACGGCTTCGACTACAAGATGTCCGTGGAGAAGGCCTACAGCACCGACTCCAACATGCTGGGCGCCACCCACGAGGCCAAGGACCTGGAGCACCTGAACTCGGGCATCCGCATCGTCAACCCGATCATGGGCGTGGCCTTCTGGAAAGACGATGTGGCCGTCAAGGCCGAAGAAGTGAAAGTGCGCTTCGAAGAAGGCACGCCCGTGGCCCTCAATGGCCGCGAGTACGCCGACCCGGTGGAATTGATCCTCGAGGCCAATCGTATCGGCGGTCGTCACGGTCTGGGCATGAGCGACCAGATCGAGAACCGCATCATCGAAGCCAAGAGCCGCGGCATCTACGAGGCCCCGGGCCTGGCCTTGCTGTTCATCGCCTATGAGCGCCTGGTCACTGGCATTCACAACGAAGACACCATTGAGCAATACCGCGATAACGGCCGTCGTCTGGGTCGCTTGCTGTATCAGGGTCGCTGGTTCGATCCGCAGGCCTTGATGCTGCGCGAAACCGCCCAGCGCTGGGTGGCGCGCGCGATCACCGGCGAGGTCACGCTCGAACTGCGTCGCGGCAACGACTACAGCCTGCTCAATACCGACTCGCCCAACCTGACCTACAAGCCCGAGCGGCTCACGATGGAAAAAGGCGAATCGATGTTCTCACCGCGTGACCGCATCGGCCAACTGACCATGCGTAACCTGGACATCACCGACACCCGCGAGAAGCTGGGGGTGTACGCCGATGCCGGCCTGCTGTCCGCAGGCGACGAGCATCACCTGCTGCGGCTCACGGGTGGCAAGTGACCCGGCTTCAAGCCTGATCAAACCACCACGGGCTCGGGCTCCAGCCGAATCCCGAAGCGCTCGTACACGCTGGTCTGAATTGCTCGGGCCAGCGTGACCACTTCGCCCCCGGTCGCTCCGCCACGATTGACCAGCACCAGCGCCTGCTTCTCGTAGACGCCGGCCTGCCCCACCGACTTGCCTTTCCAGCCGCAGGCGTCAATCAGCCAGCCCGCGGCCAGCTTCACGCTGCCATCGGGCATGGGGTAGTGCACGATGTTCGGCTCGCGCGCGATGATGTCCTGACACTGCTCGGGCGTCACCGTGGGGTTCTTGAAAAAGCTGCCGGCATTGCCGATCACACGCGGGTCGGGCAGCTTAGCGGCGCGAATCGCGCACACCCAGTCGTACACCTGCCGCGCCGTGGGCTGCGTCACCCCCGTCTCGGCCATCCTGCGTTGCAGGTCCAGATAGGTCAGTTCGGGCCGCCAGGGCTTGGGCAGACGAAAGCGCACCCGCAGGATCAAGGCCCGCCCGGCCAGCCCGAAACCGGCCGCACCGTCCTCGCCCGCCGGGGGCGCGACATGTTTGAACACCGAATCGCGGTAGCCAAAAGCGCACTGGGCGGCGTCCAGGGTGAAGATACGGCCCGTGTGCAGGTCGATGGCGTCCAGCGACTCGAAGCGGTCTTGCAACTCAACGCCGTAGGCACCCACGTTTTGGACCGGCGTGGCGCCCACGCTGCCCGGAATCAGGGCCAGGTTTTCCAGCCCCGGCAGGCCCTGGTCCAGCGTCCAGGTGACGAAGTCATGCCAGTTCTCGCCCGCCCCGGCCTCGACGACGATGGCGCGCGGCCCGTCGTCCACCACCCGGCGGCCCATGACCTCCACTTTGAGAACGATAGCCTTCACATCGCCGGTCAAAACGATGTTGCTGCCCCCACCCAGGACGAACTTGGGCACCGCCGCCCGCGCCGGGTCGGCCAGCAGGGCGGACAGGTCCTCGGGGGCACGCACCCGCACCAGCTCGCGCGCCTTGGCGACGATGCCAAAGCTGTTGTACGCCTGCAGCGGGACGTTGTGCTCGACGATCATGGGAGAATTGTCGCATCCGAGAACCGAGCCCCGGGAGCATCTACATGCCTTCTTTCGACACCGTCTGCGAACCCAATATGGTCGAAGTCAAGAACGCCGTCGACAACGCCGCCAAAGAGATCGGCACGCGTTTCGACTTCAAGGGCACATCGGCCGCCATCGAGGTCAAGGACAAGGAAATCACCCTCACCGGCGACGCTGATTTCCAGCTGCAACAGGTGGAGGACATCCTCACCGCCAAACTCGCCAAGCGCAGCGTCGACGTGCGTTTCCTGGACAAGGGCGACATCCAGAAAGCCGGCGGCGACAAGGTCAAACAGGTGATCAAGGTGCGCAGCGGCATCGAATCCGAAGCCGCCAAAAAACTGCAACGCCTGATCAAGGACAGCAAGCTCAAGGTGCAGGCCGCCATCCAGGGCGATGCGGTGCGCGTCACTGGCGCCAAGCGCGATGACCTGCAATCGGCCATGGCCCTGATCCGCAAGGACATGGCCGATCTGCCCCTGTCGTTCAACAACTTCCGCGACTGACCCCGGCCCCTGACGGTGCAGGCCTCGCAGGCAACCTCCTCCGCGCTCGGGCCGCTGTCCCTGCCCGTCTTTCGCCTGCTGTGGTTCACCTGGTTCGTGGCCAACACCACGATGTGGATGAACGACGTGGCCGCCGCCTGGCTCATGACCTCGCTGGCGCCCTCGCCGCTGTGGGTGGCGCTGGTGCAGACGGCCTCCACCCTGCCCGTCTTTCTTCTGGGCTTGCCCAGTGGCGCGCTCGCCGACATCGTCGATCGCCGGCGCTATTTGCTGGTGACGCAGTTGTGGCTGGCCGGCACGGCATCCGTCTTGTGCGTCGTCGTTCTTCTGGGGTGGATGAATCCGGCCTTGCTGCTGGTGCTCACCTTCGCCAATGGCATTGGCCTGGCCATGCGCTGGCCGGTGTTTTCCGCTGTCATGCCCGAAGTGCTGCCTCGCGATCAGTTGGCGCAAGGCCTGGCGCTCAATAGCGTTGCCCTCAATGCCTCGCGCATCCTGGGGCCGCTGGCCGCGGGCGCCCTGATTGCCAGCGCCGGCAGCGTCTGGGTGTTTGTGCTCAATGCGGTGTTGTCACTCGTGGCGGCCTTCGTCATCTTTCGCTGGCGCCGCGAGCACAAGGAAAGCCCGCTGGGGCGCGAGCGTCTGGGCAGCGCGATGCGCGTGGGCGTGCAGTTTGTGAGCCAGTCCTATCGCATGCGGGCGCTGGTGCTGCGCATCGGCGTGTTCTTTCTGCACGCCACCGCCTTGCTGGCCTTGCTGCCACTGATCGCACGGTCGTTGCCGGATGGGGGCGCCGCCACCTTCACACTGCTGCTGGCCGCCATGGGCACCGGCGCCATCTTGGGTGTCTTGATGATGCCTCGCATCCGAGGTCTGACATCGATGCAGGCGCTGGTGACGCTGGGCACCCTCTTGTATGCCGCAGGCGCAACAGCGGCGGCCTTCGCGCCCAACCTGTGGGTGGCGGTGCCCGCCATGTTTGCTTGCGGCATGGCCTGGATCACGGTGGCCAACGCGGTCACGGTGGCGGCGCAGTTGGCGCTGCCCGATTGGGTCCGTGCGCGCGGGATGTCGATCTACCAAATGACCATCATGGGCGCCAGCGCCTCGGGTGCGGCCCTTTGGGGCCAGGTGGCGACCCTGGGCGATATCCACCGCGCGGTGATCATTGCCTCGGTGTCCTTGGTGGGGGTGATGCTGCTGGTGCAGCGCTTCACGCCCGACCGCGACACCGAGGAAGACCTCACGCCCTCGCATGTCCTTCAGGTGCCGGACATCCCTGCGCCTGAAAACGATGGCCGGGTCCAGACCCGCGTGGAATACCTGATCGATCCGGCGCGCGCATCCGAATTCCTGGAGCTGATGGAAGCCAGTCGCAGCAGCCGTCTGCGGCAAGGCGCGCTGTCGTGGGAGTTGCTGCACGATCTGTCGCAGCCGCAGCTTTACGTGGAGCAGATCGTGGACGAATCCTGGACGGAACACCTGCGACGCTTTGATCGCATCAGCGCGTCGGACGTCCACTTACGCGATCAACGGTTGTCGTTTCATATCGGCGAGGCGCCGCCGCGCGTGACGCGGTTTCTGATCGAGCAGGTCTAGCGCGTACTAGCCCGACTTCTTCGCTCCCAGCCGCGACTCCGTCCCCGCGACCAGCCGGTTGATGTTTTCGCGATGGCGCCACACCAGCAGCAGCGCCATCACGCACAAGGCGCCCACCACCGCGCGATGGGCCGACCAGGCGATGCCGCCGCCCAGGAGGAAAAACACCGGCGCGAACACCGCGGACACCAGCGAGGCCAGCGAGGAGTAGCGAAAGAAGTACGCGATGATCAGCCAGGTGGCGCCGGTGGCCAGCCCGAGCAGCAGGTCGATGCCGAACACGGCCCCCAAGAACGTGGCGACGCCCTTGCCCCCCTGAAACTTGAAGAACACCGGGTAGAGATGCCCCAGAAAGGCCGCCAGGGCGACGGCGGCCATCGTGCCCTCGGCCAGCCCCAGTTCGGCGCCCCACGACTTCACCAGCAGCACCGGCACCAGGCCTTTGCCGGCGTCCAGCAGCAAGGTCACGATGGCGGCAGCCTTGCTGCCGGAGCGCAGCACATTGGTCGCGCCGGGGTTGCCGCTGCCGAAGGTGCGCGGGTCGGACAGCCCCATCAATCGGCTGATGATCACCGCGAAAGCCAGGGATCCGAGTAGGTAGGCTGCCAAGGCCGCCAGGAGAGGGGTCAGGGAATGCATGGAGGCGAATTCTGCCGTATCGACCGCCCCGGCACGGGCTATCCCCCCAGCGCGCACGCCACCGGTGTCGCACCCAACTGCTGCACCAACACCCGCGGATCGATGCCGACCAGGTAGCCACGCCGCCCGCCGTTGATCACGATGCGATCCAAGTCAAGTACGGTCGACTCGACATACACCGGCATCTGACGGCGGGTGCCGAACGGCGATGTACCACCCACGAAATAGCCGCTGTGGCGGTTGGCGACCTCGGGATCGCACGGCGCAACCGACTTGACCCCGATCTGGCGCGCCAGATTCTTGGTCGAGATGGTGCGATCGCCATGCATCAACACCAGGAGCGGGCGAGCCTGATCGTCCTGCATCACCAGCGTCTTGATCACGGTGTGCGGATCCAGCCCCAACACCTGTGCGCTGTGCATGGCACCGCCCTGCTCCACCCAGTCGTAGGGATGCTCGGTGAAGACCACGCCCCGGGCACGCAGGAAAGCGGTGGCGGGGGTCTCGCTGATGTGGGTCTTTTTGGGCAAGCGCGCACTCTCAGGCCGCCAGATCGCGCATGTCCCAGCGAATCGCGTCGATCTGCGCCAGCAGCTCGGGCGACAGCGTCGTGCCCCAGGCCTGCAGGTCTTCGTCGAGTTGCGCGATCGAGGTCACGCCGATGATGGTGCTGGCCACCTGCCACTTGGTGTAGCAAAAGGCCAGGGCCATGCGGGTGGGGGTCATGCCATGGTCACGCGCGAGCTGGTTGTAGCGGCGGGCCGAGGCCAAGGCCTCTTCGCGGCCCCAGCGTTGCTGGCGCACCGATTCATAGCGTGCAATGCGAGCGTCGGTGGGCGCACCGGTACCCGCTAAGCCACTGGCGTCGTACTTGCCCGTGAGCAGGCCGAATCCCAGCGGCGAGTACGCGAGCAGAGAGACATCCAGGCGGTGCATGGTTTCGTCCAAAGCGTTTTCGACGTTGCGGTTGATCAGGCAGTAGGCGTTTTGCACACTGGCCACACGCGGCAAGCCATGCTGCTCGGCCAGGCGCACGAATTCATGCACGCCATAGGGCGTCTCGTTGGACAAACCGATGGTGCGCACCTTGCCTTCGCGCACCAGGCGATCGAGCGCCTGCAGCTGCTCGTGGATCGACGTCTGCGAGCGCTCGTTAGCCGGGTTGTAGTAGTTGTTGCCGAAAGCCGGCACATGACGCTCGGGCCAGTGGATCTGATAGAGGTCAATGACCTCGGTCTTGAGCCGGCGCAGCGATCCTTCGCACGACGCGATGATGTCGGCCGCCGTCATGCCCTTGCCCGCGCGCACCCAGGGCATGCCGCGCGAAGGGCCCGCCACCTTGGTGGCCAGCACCAGCTTGGCGCGCGCCGAGGGCCGCTTGGCCAGCCAGTTGCCGATGATGGTCTCGGTGGCGCCGCAGGTCTCAGCCCGCGCGGGCACCGCGTACATCTCGGCGGTGTCCAGGAAATTGATGCCGCACTCGAGCGAGCGGTCCAGGATGTCATGGGCCAGGGGCGCGGCCACCTGTTCCCCAAAGGTCATGGTGCCCAGGCAAATGGGGCTGACGTGCAGGTCGCTGCGGCCCAGGCGTACAAGGTTCATGTTCATGGTCAGGCAATCAAGAGTGCGCGGAAATCGTTGACGTTGGTGCGCGTGGGCCCGGTCACCACCAGGTCACCCAGCGCCTCGAACCAGCTGTAGGCATCGTTGCGCCCCAGCATCTCACGGGGGGACAGGCCCAGCGCCTGGCCACGGGCCCAGCTATCCGGGCCGAAGACCGCGCCCGCGTTCGATTCAGACCCATCGATGCCGTCGGTGTCAGCGGCCAGGCCCCAGACACGCCCCAGGTCGGCCACGCCGATCTGCGCGCCGAGCAGGAATTCGGCATTGCGCCCGCCGCGGCCCTGGCCGGTGACAGTGACGGTGGTTTCGCCGCCCGATAACAGCACCAGCGGCGCCGGCGCAGGCTGACCGTGCAAGGTCACCTGGCGCGCCAGGCCCGCGTGGACCATGCCGACATGGCGGGCCTCGCCTTCGAGCGCATTGCCCAGGATCAGGGTGCGCAGGCCCTGGGCCTGGGCGGCTGCGGCGGCGGCCTCGAGCCCACCTTGTGCGGTGGCGATCACGCGGCACTCGCGCGGGCCCAGGGCCTGGCGCGCACGCGCCACGGGCGCGGCCTGCAGCAGGCGCAGCACCGGTGCGGGCGGGGTGATGCCATGGCGTTGCAGCACCGCCAAGGCATCGGCCGGCGTGGAATCGTCGGCCAGCGTGGGGCCGGAGGCCACGGTGCGCGGGTCATCGCCGGGCACATCAGACAGCACCAGCGTCCACACAGACGCCAGACCGCAGGCGTCACCGAGCTTGCCGCCCTTGATGGACGAGAGGTGGCGGCGCACGCAGTTCATCTCGCCGATGGCCGCACCCGATCGCAGCAGCGCGCTGGTGACCGCGCGCTTGTCCTCGAGGGTGATGCCCGCCGCCGGTGCGGTGAGCAGGGCCGAGCCGCCGCCAGAGACCAGCGCGATGACCAGGTCGTCGGCGCTCAGGCCCTCGACCATCGTGCGTATGCGCTGGGCCGCCTGCAGGCCAGCGTCGTCGGGCATGGGGTGACCGGCCTCGACCACCTCGATGTGGCGACAGGGTTCGCCGTGGCCATAGCGTGTGACCACCAGGCCCGACAGCGGCCCGTCCCAGGACTGCTCCAGGGCCAGAGCCATGCGCGCGGCGGCCTTGCCAGCGCCCACCACCACGGTGCGCCCACGCGGGCGCGGCGGCAGGTGGCGCGGCACGCTTTGGAGCGGATCGACCGCCTGCAAGGCGGCGTCGAACAGGCCCCGCAGGCACTGGCGGCCGGAGGCAGGAGACAGGGAAGCGGGATCGAAAGCGGTCATGGGGTGGGGCGCACGCGGGCGCGTTCTTCTTCTTGCAGGCGCAGCACGCGGCGCTGCACCTTGCCCGTGGTGGTCATAGGCAACTGGTCGATGAACTCGATTTCCTTGGGGTATTCATAGGGCGCCAGCTGTCCTCTCACATGGGACTGTAACTGCGCGATGAGATGCGCGTCCCAGGCCTGGGCATCGGGCGCGCCCGCGCGCTGGGCCGCCGCTTGGGGGGCCAGCACCACATAGGCCTTGACCAGCGCGCCGCGATCCGCATCCGGCTTGGGCACGACAGCGGCATTGGCCACCGCCGGGTGCTTGACCAGACAGTTCTCGATCTCGCCCGGGCCGATGCGGTAGCCGGCAGCCTTGAACACATCGTCGGCCCGGCCCTGGTACCAGAGGTAGCCCTCGGCATCGCGCACGGCCAGATCGCCGGTGCGGCACCAGTCGCCGGTGAATTTGGCGGCGGTGGCGTCGTCACGCTTCCAGTAACCCAGGAAGAAGATGGGGTTGGGGTCGCCATGCACGTCACGCCGATGCAGGGCCACATCACCGGGCACGCCGGGGGGGCATTCGCGGCCCGCGTCGTCGATCACGGCCACACGGTGCCCCGGATAGGGTCGGCCCATGCTGCCGGGGCGCGCTGGCCAGCCCACGGCCGAGGGCTGATGGTTCATGGCGCAATTGCCGACGATGTAGTTGATCTCGGTCTGGCCGAACATCTCGTTGACGATGACGTCCAACTCGTCGCGGCAATAGGTGTAGACCGCATCCCCCACCGCTTCGCCAGCGCTCATGATGGCCTGCAGACGCAGGCGAAACTGCGCGCGCGGCTGGGGGTAGGCCTTCATCATGGCCTTGAGCGCTGTGGGAAAGAGGAAGGTGTGGGTCACCCCATGCTGCTGCATCAGGGTGAAGGCCAGCTCGGGGCTGAAGCGGGCGTTGCTGGCCACGATGGGCCGACCGAAATACAGGGTGGGCAGCAAGGCGTCCATGAGCCCACCGGTCCAGGCCCAGTCGGCGGGCGACCAGAACACCGCGGTGCTTTGCCCAGACCCCACCGGGCCGTCTGGGTCGAAGCCGAACCAGTTCTGGCTGCACACGAATCCCGGCAGATTGCCAATCAGGGCTTGGTGCGGGATCAGGGCGCCCTTGGGCGCGCCGGTGGTGCCGCTGGTGTAGATCAAGACGGCGGCTTCGTCGGCGCGGGTGCGCACCGGCTTGAAGGTGGCCGATTGGGCGGCCAGGCCCACCTCGAAATCCAGGTCGGCGCGCAGGGCGGCCGCGCCCAGGCCCACCAGGGTGCGCAGGGCCGGACACTGTGCGCGCACCGCCAACAGCGAGGCCACCGAGCTTTCGTCGCAGATCGCCACCGCCGCTTCGCTGTCATGCAGGCGGTATTGCAAGGCCTCGGGGCCAAACAGCATGGACAGCGGCATGGCCACCGCCCCCAGCTGGAACACCGCCATATAGGCCACCGCCGTCTCCAGGCGCTGGGGCAGCACGATGGCCACGCGATCACCACGGCGCACACCCAGGGTCTGCAGCAGGTTGGACAGGCGGTTGGCCCGCTGCTGCAACTGCGCGTAGCTCAAGGTGTCGGGGCCCGCCGCCAAGCCGTGGGCGCGCACCGCGATGCGGGTGGCAGCGTCGGCGCCCTGCGCCCAGCGCGTGCAGCAGGCCTGCGCAATGTTGAAAGACGCCGGCACCTGCCAGCCAAAGCCCGCGTGCAAGGCCGCATGGTTGTCGCTGGCTTGACTGTGGCCCATGGTCGGTCTCCTTATGATCGCCCGAATGTATCAACCCCGACGCACGTCCCGCAGCGAGTTTGTCCCGATACGGCGCCTGTCTTATCACGTACGACTGTGGGGTGAGCCCACGCCAGGCCAGGTGCCGGTGGTGATGGTGCACGGGTGGATGGATGTGGGGGCGTCCTGGCAGTTCGTGATTGACGCCCTGCGCAGCGACCGCTTCATCATCGCCCCCGACTGGCGCGGCTACGGGCTGACCGAGGTGCCGGGCACCGATGTCTACTGGTTCCCCGACTACCTGGCCGACCTGGACGCCTTGCTCGATCACTACGCCCCGGGCCAGGCGGTGGATCTGGTGGGCCACAGCATGGGTGGCAACGTGGCCATGATGTACGCGGGCGCGCGCCCCGAGCGGATCCGGCGTCTGGTGAACCTCGAAGGCTTCGGGCTGCCCGCCAGCCGGCCCGCCCAGGCCCCCGGCCGCTACGCGCGCTGGATGGACGACATCAAGGCCTACCACCGCGGCGAGAAAGATCTAAAGGCCTACGACAGCCTCGAAGGCGTGGCCGCGCGCCTGATCAAGACCAACCCGCGCCTGGCCCCCGCCAAGGCGCAATGGCTGGCGCAGCACTGGGCGCGCCAGGACGCCGACGGCCGCTGGCGCATCCTGGGCGATCCGGCGCACAAGATCACCAGCGCCACGCTCTGGCGGCTCGAAGAAATTCTGGAGATGTACAAGCGCATCACCGCGCCCGTGCTCTGGGTACAGGCCAGCGACGACAGCCTGACCCAGTGGTGGCAAGGCCAGTACACGCTGGCGCAATTCCATGAGCGACTGGCCCATGTCCCCACGGTGCGCAAGGCCCAGGTCGACGACGCCGGCCACATGCTGCACCACGATCAGTCCGACGCCGTCGCCCGCGAAATTGAGAATTTCTTGGCAGATTCCGCCGAAGCTTGATGTAGGCGCCCCCGCCGCCGGGCTGTAGGCGGTCTCCCACCTCTAAGCTGGGCCTCCGTCATTGCCGAGGTGCTGGCTGTGTTCAAGGTCCGATTGCTTGTATCCCTCCTGCTGGGGGTGGCCGCCTGCCTGCCTGGCCTGGCCCGCGCCAGCGACGATTTCGAGGCGGGCCTGGCCACCCTGTGGGAATCCCTGTGGCACCAAAGCGGCATCCCGACCCGGGTGGTGCGCTGGGAAGGCGATGTGCGCGTGCGTCTGGCAGGCGTGCAGGTGTCCGCGCACCGCGACACCGTGATGCAGGCCCTGCGCGCCGTGACTCAGACGGCGGGCGTGCGGCTGATCGACGTGAGCCAGCAGCCCGAGCAAGTGGCCAATCTGATCGTGGAGATCACGCCGAACACGGCGATGCAAGACCAGCAGCCCTGCGCCACGACCCTGTCGTTTCGGCAGGAGACGCGCATCGACACGGCGGTCATGCGCATGCGCACACGCGATGTCGGGCGCTGCGCCCACCACGAGGCCATGCACGTGATGGGGGTGCGCGGGCATCCCGAGGGCCGCACGGTCCTTAGTTACTTCCCGACCCAGGTCGACGCGCTGCAGCCGCTGGACCAGGTGATGCTGCGGGCCTGGTACTCGCCCCGCATGCGGGGGGGCATGAGCCCCTTCGAGGCCCTGCAGGTGATGGCCGACGAGTGGGTGGCCGTGCAGCCCGATCGCGCCGCCGCGCTGCGGGGGCGCGACCGCTTCTTCGCCAACACCATCGAGCAGATGCACGCCTACGCCAGCGGGCACGGCGATGTGCCGGCCATCGTGCGGCGCTCGGGCAAGGCCACCGAGGAAGGCGTGCAGGTGGGGCGCAGTGAAATGAGTTACTTCCTGGGGGTGGCCTACCTGGAGGGAGCGGCGCTGCCGGCCAGCGACCGGGCCCAGGCCCAGCGCTGGCTGGAGCAAGCGGCCAGCGCGGGAAACCGGCCGGCGCAGGCCCGCCTGGGCAGCTTTCGCTAGGTCGGGGGGCGGGGGCAGGGGCATGCGAAAATCGGCGTTTTCGACGAAGAGACCCGCACCCCATGGACGCAGAACGCATCAACCTGATCGGCACCACGCTGGCAGACCTCCAGGCCCGCACCGCGGACCTTCGGGGGTATCTTTGACTACGATGCCAAAGCGGAACGACTGAGAACCGTCAACGCATCGCTGGAAGACCCGGCGGTGTGGAACGACCCCAAGCGCGCCCAGGAACTGGGCAAGGAAAAAAAGCAGCTCGATGGCATCGTGCTGACGCTGCAATCGCTCGATCGCGAACTGTCGGACAACCTCGAGCTCTATGAGATGTCCAAGGAGGAAGGCGACGAGGCCGGCCTGCAGACGCTCGAAGAAGACGCCGCCCGCCTGACCACCACGGTCGAAGACCTCGAGTTCCGGCGCATGTTCAACCGCCCGGCCGACCCGATGAACGCCTTCCTGGACATCCAGGCCGGCGCCGGCGGCACCGAGGCCTGCGACTGGGCCGGCATGCTGCTTCGCCAGTACCTGAAGTACGCTGAGCGCAAGGGCTTCAAGTCCAACGTCGAAGACGAATCCGCAGGCGATATCGCTGGCATCAAGAGCGCCACCATCAAGATCGAAGGCGAGTACGCCTACGGCCTGCTGCGCACCGAGACCGGCGTGCATCGCCTGGTGCGCAAGTCGCCTTTCGACTCGGCGGGCGGGCGCCACACCAGCTTTGCCAGCGTCTTTGTCTACCCCGAGATCGATGACTCGGTGGAGATCAACATCAACCCGGCCGACGTGCGTGTCGACACCTTCCGCGCCTCCGGCGCCGGCGGTCAGCACATTAACAAGACCGATTCGGCGGTGCGTCTGACCCATGTGCCCACCGGCATCGTGGTGCAATGCCAAGACAGTCGCAGCCAGCACTCCAACCGCGATGTCGCCTGGCAACGTCTGCGCTCGCGCCTGTACGACCACGGGATGCGCAAGCGGATGGAAGAACAGCAAAAGCTCGAGGACACCAAGACCGATGTGGGTTGGGGCCACCAGATCCGCAGCTACGTGCTGGATCAAAGCCGTATCAAGGACCTGCGCACCAACCTGGAAATCTCGAACACCCAGAAAGTGTTGGACGGCGACCTCGATCCGTTCATTCAAGCCTCCCTCAAGCAGGGCGTCTAGGAGACCGACATGCGTGAAGGCCAAAGCCAGGTGATCCGCCGCGCCGACTACCAGGCGCCTGCCTACTGGATCGACACGGTCGAACTGAGCTTCGATCTGGATCCCACCAAGACCCGCGTGCTCAATCGCATGCGCGTGCGCCGCAACCCCGACCAGCCGGCCCAGCCCCTGCGCCTGGACGGCGAGGAACTCAATCTCGCCCGCGTGATGGTCAATGGCCAGGGCACCTCCTTCAAGCTGGAAGACCACCAGCTGGTGCTGGAGAACCTGCCCGAGGGCACCGAGCCCTTCGAGCTGGAGATCTTCTCCACCTGCGCGCCAGCCAAGAACACCAAGCTCATGGGCCTGTACGTGAGCAACGACTCGTTCTTCACGCAGTGCGAGGCCGAGGGCTTTCGACGCATCACCTATTTCCTGGATCGGCCCGACGTGATGGCCAGCTACACCGTGCTGCTGCGAGCCGACAAGGCGCGCTACCCGGTGCTGCTGTCCAACGGCAACCTGGTCGAACAGGGCGATCTCGAAGACGGTCGCCATTACGCCAAGTGGGTCGACCCGCACCGCAAGCCGTCTTACCTGTTTGCGCTGGTGGCCGGCCAGCTGGTGGCGCGCGAGCAGCGCATCACCTCGCGCAGCGGCAAAGACCACCTGTTGCAGGTCTATGTGCGCCCCGGCGACCTGGACAAGACCGAGCACGCCATGAACTCGCTGATGGCCTCGGTGCTGTGGGACGAAGCACGCTTTGGCCTGCCCCTGGACCTGGACCGCTTCATGATCGTCGCCACCAGCGACTTCAATATGGGCGCGATGGAGAACAAGGGCCTGAACATCTTTAACACGAAGTACGTGTTGGCCAGCCAGGCCACGGCCACCGACGTCGACTACGCCAACATCGAGAGCGTGGTGGGCCACGAGTACTTCCACAACTGGACCGGCAACCGCGTCACCTGCCGCGACTGGTTCCAGCTGTCGCTCAAGGAAGGCCTCACGGTCTTTCGCGATCAGGAGTTTTCGCAGGACCTGGCGGGCGAGGCCTCGGCCCGCGCCGTCAAGCGCATCGAGGACGTGCGGGTGCTGCGCACCGCGCAATTTCCTGAGGATTCCGGCCCCATGGCGCACCCGGTGCGACCCGACCAGTACCTGGAAATCAACAACTTCTACACGGTCACCATCTACGAAAAGGGTGCCGAGGTCGTGCGGATGATGCAGACCCTGGTTGCCACCGACGCAGACCCGATAGGCCGCGCCGGTTTCGCGCGCGGCATGAAGCTTTACTTCGAGCGCCACGACGGCCAGGCCGTGACGTGTGACGACTTTGCCCAAGCCATCGCCGATGCCAACCCCGACTCGGAGCTGGCCCAGCGCCTGGATCCCTTCAAGCGTTGGTACAGCCAGGCCGGCACACCGCGTGTGCGCGCCACCAGTGAATGGGACGAGACCGCGGGCCGCTATACGCTCACAGTCACACAGTCCTGCACGCCCACACCGGGCCAGTCCGACAAGGACAAGTTCGTCATCCCCGTGCGCTGGGGCCTGCTCGACGCCGAGGGCCGCGAGGTCGCCTCCGATCTGCATGTGCTGTCCAAGTCCAGCGCGACGCTCACCTGCGAAGGCCTGACCGGCGAGCCGGTTCCCTCGCTGATGCGAGGCTTCAGCGCGCCGGTCATCCTGGAGTACGACTACTCCGATGCCCAGCTCTTGATCCTGCTGGCGCATGACACCGACCCTTTCAACCGCTGGGAGGCCGGCCAGCGTCTGGCCCTGAACCGCGCGCTGCGCTTCGTGCGCGAGGGCGGTCACGTTGAACTCGACGCGCCCTTTTTGGAGGCCATGCGCGGCGTGCTGCGCCACTCCACTTTGGACGCCGCCTTCAAAGACCTGGCGCTCACCCTGCCCTCCGAGACCTACATCGCCGAGCAGCTCGAGACCGTGGATCCGCAGCGTATCCACGCGGTACGCGAAGCCATGCGCCAGCAACTGGCCACCGCCTTGCGTCACGACTGGGAATGGGCCTACGAGCACCACAAGGACAACGGCGCCTACCGGCCCGACTCGATCTCCAGCGGCCGACGCGCGCTGGCGGGCCTGGCCCTCACCCACTTGTGCCTGGCGGCGCGCCCCAGTGGCGATCCGGTCTGGCCGGGTAAGGCGCTGCAGCGGTTCAAGGAGGCGGGCAATATGACCGACCGCTTCAACGCCCTGTCGGCCCTCGTGATCAGCGGCCACCCGCTGGCGGCGCAGGCACTGGACCGCTTCCACACCCTGTTCAAGGACGAGGCCCTGGTTCTCGACAAGTGGTTCGCCTTGCAGGCCGGTGCGCCCGACCACGGGGGCGATCGTCTGCCGGTGGTGCGTCAGTTGATGAACCACCCGGACTTCAACATCCGCAACCCGAATCGCGCACGCAGCCTGATCTTCAGCTATTGCAGCGCCAACCCCGGGGCCTTCCACCGCCAGGATGCCGCTGGCTATGTGTTCTGGAGCGAGCGCGTGATGGAGCTCGATGCCATCAACCCGCAGGTGGCCGCACGCCTGGCCCGCGCGCTCGATCGCTGGAAGCGGCTGGTCGAGCCCTGTCGCAGCGCGGCGCGCGAGGCGATTGCGCGGGTCGCCGCCAAACCCGATCTGTCCAACGATGTACGCGAAGTCGTCACCCGAGCGCTCGAGGAATAAGTCGCCATGTCCACCAAGATCTCCCTCTCCCGCTACCTCGTCGAGCAGCAGCGCGTCGACGGTCTGATCCCCGCGCAGCTGCGCCTGCTACTCGAAGTGGTGGCACGCGCCTGCAAAAGCATCAGCCATGCGGTGAACAAGGGCGCGTTGGGCGGTGTGCTCGGATCGGCCGAAACCGAGAACGTGCAGGGCGAAGTGCAAAAGAAGCTGGACATCATCGCCAACGAGGTGCTGATCGAGGCCAATGAATGGGGCGGCCACCTGGCGGCCATGGCCAGCGAGGAAATGGACGGCATCTACATGGTGCCCAATCGCTACCCGCAGGGCGAATACCTGCTGCTGTTTGATCCGCTCGACGGCTCGTCCAACATCGATGTCAACGTCTCCATCGGCACCATCTTCAGCGTGCTCAAGAAGCCGGAGGGCAGCGGCCACGGCGTGAGCGAGCAGGACTTCCTACAAGCGGGCAACCGACAAGTTGCGGCCGGCTATTGCATCTACGGACCGCAGACCACGCTGGTGCTGACGGTGGGCGATGGCGTCGCCATGTTCACGCTCGATCGCGAACAGGGCTCTTTCGTACTGGTGCAGGAGCATGTGCGCATCCCGGCTGACACCAAGGAGTTCGCGATCAATATGTCCAATATGCGGCATTGGGCACCGCCGGTGCGCCGCTATGTGGACGAATGCCTGGCGGGCAAGGACGGCCCGCGCGGCAAGGACTTCAATATGCGCTGGATCGCCTCCATGGTGGCCGACGTGCACCGCATCCTCACGCGCGGGGGCATCTTCATGTACCCGTGGGATCAGCGCGAACCGAACAAACCCGGCAAGCTGCGTCTGATGTACGAGGCCAACCCCATGGGCTGGCTGGTCGAACAGGCGGGTGGCGCGGCTACCAACGGCAAGCAGCGGATCCTGGACATCCAGCCCGGGCAACTGCATGAACGTGTGAGTGTGATCCTGGGCAGCAAGAACGAAGTCGAACGGGTGACGGGCTATCACGCGCAGGCCTGAGTGACCTGCGCTCGCGTCTCGCCCTCCGACGGGCGCACCAGCGCCTCATCGATCACCGCCGCCACGGCGACTCCCTGAGCACGCACCAGGGCCAGGTGGTCGCCCCGTACCGTGACCACCCGTAAGCCGGCCCGCAGCACGCGCCGCCACACCGGCATGGGATCGAAGTAGCCGTCCAGCGGTACGCGGGCTCGCACGAACAGCACCGGGCCCGCGGTGTAGGGCGCGGGTCGATATGCATTCAGTGCGCGCACCAGAGCCTGCATGACAGCCCAATGCGCATCGCCCATTTCCGGCGGCCGCTCGAACGCGTTCGCCGCCGCCTGGGCGTGCCCCCGTACCGCATCCCGAAAGCGTGTCCACAAAGCGGCGAGGTAGGCGCGTCGCTTAGCCGGCTCCAGGCATCGCAACTTGGCCACGGCATGGCGGGCCAGGTGCCAGGGGCGCAGCACCGGGAGCACTTCGCGGTGCAGGTAAGGATCGAGCAGGCACAAGAGGTCCACCCTTTCTCCCCCCAAGGCCAGCAAGCGGGCCATCTCCAAGGCGATCAATCCGCCGAAAGAAAAACCGCACAGCGCATAACGCTCACCTGGCCGCTCGCGCCGCAGGGTCTGGACGTAGTGGTCGGCCATGGCTTCCACGCGCTCGTGCGGCGCGGTCTCTCCCTCTAAACCCTGTGCGTGCAAACCCAGCACAGGGCGCCGCGTGCGCAGGGCCTGGACCAGCGCGCCGCACTCCATCACGGTACCGCTCAGGCCGTGCACCAGAACCAGGGGCTGGCCGTAGCCCTCGCGCAGCGTCACCAGCGTCACCAGCGGCGATGGGGCGGTGGCAAGCGCCAGTGCCCTGACCGCAGCCGCGAGGGCCCGCACGGTCGGCGCCTGCAGCAGGGTGGCAAGCGGCAGCTTGCGGCCCGTCATCTGCTCCAGGCGCACAATGATCACGGCGGCTTGCAGCGAATTGCCACCGATCTCCAGGAAATGATCGTCCAGGCCCACATGGTCCAGGCCCAGTTCCTCGCACCACAGGGCCTGCAGACGCGCTTCGAGTGGCGCGTCGCTCAAGTCCTCGCGCGCGCCGGCCTCGCGTGCGCGGGTGCCACCGTGTTGCAGGGCCTGTGTACGCAGGTCGTCGAGGCACTGTGGATTGCGCAGCGCGCAGCGATTCGGTACCGGCAGGCCGTTGACCGCGCAGCGTGCGGCCGCCTCGGACAGCTTGCCGCTGTGGGTGATCGGCAGCTCGGGCACACATACGATGCGGTCCGGTACGTGGGCGGGCGAGAGCCGCCGCGCGATCTCGCGCCGCAGGCGTGCCGCCCGGGCCGCCTCAGGTTCTCGGGCGTCCTCGCGCAATTCGAGCAGGGCCATCATCCCGGGTGGGTCCTCGCTCCACTCCACCACCATGCACGCACGAACCGCCGGATCGTCCTGCAGGACGCGGCAGATCTCGGCGGGCATCACCTTGATGCCACGCACATTGATGACGCCATCACAGCGACCGTGCAGACGCGCGCCGCCTGAGGGCGTGAATTCGATCAGGTCGCCGTGCGTCCACACACCGGGGTTGGCGGTGAAATACGCGGCGTGAAAGGCCGTCCCCTGCGGATCGTCAAAGAATCCGAGCGGGCGCGACGGAAAGGGGTTCACGCACACCAGCTGCCCGACCCCCGCAGCCTGCGCGCCGTCCTGCCAAGCCTGCACGTCCATCGCCAGGCTGCGGCAGGTGGACTCGCCACGCCGCACCGGCAGCTGGGGGTGGCCCAGGACGAAGCAGCCCAGGATGTCGGTGCCGCCCGAGATGGATTGCAGGGGCAAGGGCCCCACATGCTCGCGCACCCAATCAAACTGAGCGTCATGCAGGATCGCGCCGGTCGACAAGATCGCGCGCAGCGCCCCCAGATCGAACGCGCGCGCGGGCGATAGGCCGGCCTCCTGCGACAGACGCAGGTAGGCGGGGCTGGTGCCGAAGACGGTCACCCGCTCCCGGGCGACCAGCGCCCACAGGGTCGTCGCGCTGGCCACCGGCGCGTCGCAGGTGACGATCTCCACGCCACTGGCCAGCGCCGACAGCTGCCAGTGCCACATCATCCAGCCGCAGGTGGTGTGAAAGTACATCCGGTCGCCCGGGTGCAGCCCTGTGTGCAAGCGATGCTCCTTCAAGTGCTCGATCAGGCTGCCGCCGGCGCCGTGGACGATGCACTTGGGTCGCCCGGTGGTACCCGAGGAAAACAGGATGAACAGGGGGTGGTTGAAGCCGAAGTCGCGCCAGACCCAGCCCGCGGGGTCGCCGCGCTTTGCCAGTTGGTCCAGCGTCAGCTGAAGGCAGGGCGCGACCACGGGTTCGCCGTCCAGCCGCACGAGGGCGCGCAGATCGGGCAGCCTTTGCACCAAGGCCGCCACTTTGTCGGGTAAGGGCTCGCCCGCATCGCCGGTCCGCAAGGCGGCGTGCGCCAGCAGCAGGAGGGGCCGCAGGGGCGCGAAACGCTCGGCAAGTGCGTCCACGCCCATGTCTGGGGACGCCGTGGACAGGGTGGCCCCCACCGAGAGCGTGGCCAGCGCCACGATCACCGCGCTGGCATCGTTGCGAATCAGGGCCACTACCCGATCGCCCTCCCCGATACCCAGGTCGCACAGGGCGTCGGCCACGCGCGCGACCTCGGCGCGCAGCGCGCCCCGTGTCCAGCGGACACGCGTACCGTCCGCACGGCAGTCGGTGAGCGCGTACGTCTCGTCCGGCGCGATAGCAGCGCTGAGCAGGCTCGCCGCGTAGTTCAGGCGCAGCGCTGGAAAAAACTGCGCGTGCTCGCCGTCTTGGCCTACGCACACCGGATCCAGGGCGCCCGACCACCCCAGGGCTGGCCCTGCCCAGGCGGCGAGGCAGCGCCAGAAGGTGCGCCAGTGGGTCACGCTGGCGGCCTGCAGGTCGGCCGGCGAGTCCAGCGCCAGACCCGTGGCCTGAGCGAACACCTGGACGAACGCAGTCAGGTCTTCGGACGGTCGTCGCGGCATGGCATCCCCCTTCGCGAACGACCTTAGCACCGGGATGCGCCGGGCTGGGCCTGCCTGAGCGTTTCAGGCATGGCCCGAACGGGGGGGGGTCGGCGCCGCCGCTATAATCTGCGGCTTCGGTTGCCGGTGTAGCTCAGTCGGTAGAGCAGCTCATTCGTAATGAGAAGGTCGGGTGTTCGATTCATCTCTCCGGCACCACATTTTTCCAAAGGCCTGGGTTTCCCAGGCCTTTTTCTTGGGCGCCCTCACAGTGCCGAGACAAGACCTTTTATGGTCTATATTCGGTCCTCCCGGAGGGCCTCCATGCGTTACTCATCTCAAGTAAAACCCATCAGCTACCTCAAGGCGCATGCCGCCGAGGTCTTGGCCTCTCTGGGCGAACAGCGCGAACCTTTTGTCATCACGCAAAACGGCGAGGCCAAGGCCGTTCTTCAGGATGTCGCCAGTTTCGAGGAGACCCAGGAGACTCTCGCACTGCTGAAGGTGCTGGCGCTGGGCAACCAGGAAATTGAGCAGGGCAAGCTCAGACCCATCGCCGATGTGGTCACACGACTGAAGTCGAAAAAATCCGTGTCCTGATGGCGACCCGCTTGCGGGTCCTGCTCACACAAGGTGCGGAGCAGGACATTCAGTCGATTCACGACTACATCACAGAAGTTGATGGCCCCCTGCGTGCGGCTCATGTGCTCGATAGCCTGATGGCTGCTGCAGAAAAACTGGCCGTGATGCCACAGCGGGGAAGCTACCCCAGGGAGCTCCTGGCCCTCGGTATCAAGGAGTACCGCCAAGTCTTCTTCAAGCCCTATCGACTCATTTACCGGGTCATTGGGCGTGATGTCGTGGTGTATGTCGTGGCCGACGGGCGTCGGGACATGCAATCACTTCTGGCGCGTCGACTCCTCGGCGCCTGACATGACCGCCTCCACCACCTACGCAGCCTACGAGCCGACATCAGTTAAACAAACTCGGCGGTGAGATCACGCCGAAATTCGGCCCCACCCCCCCAGACAGGGGCGGGGGACATTGGTTGCTCATTTTGGCCAGGATGTATTTGTCCTTGCCGGTCTCCGCGTTCAACATCTGCAGACACGCAAAGCCGACGATGGCGGACGACGCGCCCGAGACCATCTGAGCCAGTACGGGTACCACCACGAATTCGCACTGCCGATCGCCTGCTGCGCTGCAATTCTTGACATCGGTGAACAAACTGGCTTTGACGCCGGTCTGTATCCAGGCCATATCGCCCACCGACATGCTGACCGGGTTGCCCTGCGCCATCAGTTGCTCAATGGTGTTGGCCCCTGAGAATCGTGTGTCCAGCGATGTCCATTCGCCCGAGTCACAGTTGGAATACTTGTACAGAGATCCGATCTTGAACTCGGGCACCAGACCGGTCAGCGGATCTACACGCGGTGCGGCAGGCTGCGCATTCACATTCCAAAACTTGTCGTACATGCATTTTGAAATGGCGTAGGGAAACAAACCGCCCGGCTGGATGGTCCCAGGACTGCTCACCCCCGCCACCGCCGTAACTCGCACCGGCTTGGCATACACGCCCCAGATGCTGGCCAAAAAAGTGCGTACAGGCCCCTGGTTCTGACCCTCCCTTTTTCCCAGGCTCACCTGCACAGCGGGAGCGTCGTTGGGGCCGGGTGTCATGGGCAAGCCTTGCAAGCCCGCGGTTGTCTGGGTTGTGTCCCAGTAGCCGGTGAGCACCTGTCCGTCGGTCAGCGTGTGCCCTGCCGCGCTATTCAAGGCGATGGCGTTGCTGGCTGTGGTGGCAGCACCCGACCAATCCAGCGCAGCGGCCCCACTGGCGTAAAGCTTGCGTGCCCCGGCCAGAGCGGCAGCATCCGCGTCGTTTTGCAACTCGTTGCGCACCACATGCAAATAAGCCAGATCCACCGCCAAGGCCCCTGCGCCCACCAGCACGGGCAAGGTCAGGGCCACCAGCACGCTGACTGCGCCTTTTTGGAATCTGGAAACCCGGTTTGTTTTTTCCATCGCCGTGTCCTTCACTCGTAAACCATCACGGTGCTGGCCTGCAACACCCAGGGCCTGCCCAGGCTTTGGAACAAGCTGCCCAGGCCTATGCCGTGAAATGTGTAGCTCACGGTGACCTGCAGCGTGGGGTCACCGCCCAGGCTGCCTTTTTGAATGAGCACGGTGGGCTGTACCGGACTGGCGCCAAAGCTGACCAGCGCACTTTGGGCGTATTGGCGGACCACCTGTCTGATTTGCTCATCGGTCAGTAGCGGATTGCGCGCCACGATGCCCGCACGCGCGCCTTCGCGGCTGGCATTGGTGATCACGGCCTTGTCGTACAGAGCCAGGCTCGCATCGATTCCACCCACCAGCAAGGCGAGCAAGATGGGAAGGATGAGCGCGAACTCGACCGCAGCCGCACCGCGCTGCATCTGCGTCTTGGGTCGCCTACGGGTCTGGCGTTTGGGGTCCTGAAGCCATGTCATGGGCAATCTCCTGAGCGGGGTCCGACGGGGTCAATTGGGAGAACCCGACCTTAGAGATGCATGCGGCTTGCTTCGGTGCGCTGGCGCACTGCGCATGCGTTGCAGGCATCAAAACCGATGCTTAGGTGCTGTACCGCACTGTGCAAGTCGGCCCAATTTTTTAAAGTGGCCTGGCGGTTTGGAGACATCCGGACCGCTGCAGAGCCCGATGGCCGCTACACGAAGACACCCCCGGTGCGTGGCGCGAACCCACAGGCTTGAAGCTCTCCCTCACTTTTCAACTCTGGAGTTAGCACATGAAAAACTTTTCTCAATTTTTCAAGACATTTTGGGCCGATGAAGAGGGTGCAACCGCCATTGAATATGGCCTGCTGGCCTCGCTGATCGCACTGGCGATTGTGGGCGGCGCCACTGCTCTGGGCGGTTCCATCAATGACTTATTCAACACGGTGTCGACAACGCTGGATGGCGTTCTGACGCCTTGATAAAGACCCCACGAATGCTTGTCACACATTCGATCTGAAGCACCCCCATGCCCCTGAGCCTTTTTGACTGGACACATCTGGCCGCATTGGCCGCCATGCTTTTGGCGGCCATGTGGCTCGACACCGCAACGCGCCGCATTCCCAACGCACTGGTGTTGTCGGGCTCCTTGACGGCCATCGGGCTTTCACTGTCGCCACACGGCATCGGCCTGGGTTCGGCGCTCGCGGGGGGCATGGTGGGCTTTTTAGGTTTTCTGGTGCTCTACCTGCTGCGGGCTTTAGGCGCTGGCGATGTGAAGCTCGCCACCGCCACGGGCCTTTTTGTGGGTCATCCCGACATGCTCTGGGTCAGCGTGCTGATCTTGTTGGCTGGGGGCCTTCTGTCCATCACATGGGCTGTAGTCAGCGGTCAACTGACCCAGACGCTGAACAACCTGAGCAGAGGCTTGACGCACGTGTGGCGTGGCCGCCCATACGGGCAGAGCGCGCAGCGCACGACCTTTCCCTTGAGCGCGACACGCATGCCCTACGCCCTCGCGATTGGCGCGGGAACTGCCGTGCATGTGCTCAAGCTGTCGCCCTTTTCGTGAACTCCTGAGCCTTTCAAGGACTTTTTTCCATGAGAAACATTCGGCCCTTGGGTGCACTTCTTCTGGCCTTGGTGCTGGGCCTGGCGACTGCTGCTTATGCGGCCATCTGGCTGCAACAGCAAAGCGCTTCCAACACCTTGCAAGTGATCGTGGCCCAACGCGATCTGCAAATGGGGACCCGGCTGCAACCGGACATGCTGCAAACCCTGGCTTGGCCTAAAGCTGCGGGCATTCAGGATCCCTTGACCACGCTGGACCAAGCGGTCGGTCGGGTCATCCACATGCCCGTGCTGCGCGGCGAACCCTTGCTGCAAAGCAAGCTCGCAGCGGAGGGCGAGAAAGGCGGTCTGTCCTCGGTGCTCGCGCCTGGGCAACGTGCGGTGACCGTGAAGGTCAATGAAATCATGGGCGTCGCCGGTTTCGCGCTGCCCGGAAATTTTGTGGACGTGATGGTCAACATGCCTGACGGTGAAAATCAACCCGTCTCCAAAATCGTCATCGAACGCATCCGGGTGCTGGCCGTGGCACAAGACGTGTCGACCAACGAGAGCAAGCCCCGTGTGGTCAATGCCGTGACCTTACAGGTCAGCCCGCAACAGGCCGAACAGATCGACCTGGCCCGCAGCGTCGGCACCTTGTCCCTGGTGCTGCGCAGCTACAGCGACATCATCCCCGTACAAACAGCAGGTTCGCGCAAGCTGGACTTGCTGCCCCAGGTGGCCGCCGCGCTTGTGGCGAGCTCTGCCGCCAAGCCTGCCCCGGCGCGTCCGCGGGCTGCCCGCCCTGCGCCCCCGGCTGCCGCCGCAGCCCCAGCCCCAGCCCCGCCTGCACCGGAACCCAATCGGTTGGAGGTCATCCGGGGCCTGTCTCTGTCGCGAGAGTGAGCCCCAGCCTGTCCGTTTGCCCTTTTAAAGAGAGCCCCATGCGAGCCATCCCGCCCATCACACTGTCCCTTGTCTTGTCCATCGCCTGTGTAGGGTCTCAAGCGGCGCATGCAGCCTCTGCCGCGGCCTCTCCCTCTGACGCGACCCGCAGCGCAGCCAAATCGTCGAGCAAGCCCGAAGTGCAAACCCAAGGTCCGGTGCGCATCGCGCCGCCCCTGCGCCTGACGGCCGGAAAGTCCATGCTGCTGCAGTTGCCCGAAAGCGCCGAGCGTCTGTCGGTGGGCAACCCCGAAGTGGCCGATGTGATGCTGATCAACCCGCGCGAGATTTACCTGCTGGGAAAAAAATCAGGCCATACCAATCTGCTGGTCTGGACGGCCGAGGGCAGCACCACCTTGCGCGACATCAGTGTCGGATCCGACACCGACAGCCTCTACGCCAAACTTCGCGAGTACGTGCCCAGCGCTGAGAATCTGCGCGTCGACAGCGTGGCCGATACCCTGGTGCTGAGTGGTCGCGTGAGCGACGGCATGAAAGTGCAGCGGCTCATGGCCTTGACCGAGGCTTTCAACGGGAACAAGAAAGTCATCAACCTGCTGCGTGTGCACGGCGCGCAGCAGGTCATGCTTGAAGTCAAGGTGGCCGAGGTTTCCAAAACCCTGCTCGACGAGCTGGGAGTGGACTTGAACCTGACCCGCAGCTTCGGTAACACCTCGGTCAGCCTGCTCTCGCAATTGCTCAGCGAAGGATCGACCGCGCTCACCGCCGCGCGTGCCAACGGACTGACCACCGTCACGCTGACCGCCGAGATGAAGAAAGGCCTGGTGAAGATACTGGCCGAGCCCACCATCACGGCCGTCAGCGGACAAGAGGGTTCGTTTCTAGCGGGCGGCAAGATCTACATCCCCATTCCCCGGACCAGCGCCACGGGTGGCACCACCATCACACTGGAAGAAAAAGAGTTCGGCGTGGGTTTGCGGTTCTTACCCACCGTATTGGAAGACGGGCTGATCAACTTGCGCGTGACGCCCGAGGTCTCGGAATTGTCGCAAGTGGGCACCATCGTCAAAGGCTTGGGTGACCAAAGCAGCTTGTTGCCCAGCATCACGACGCGGCGTGCCTCTACGACGGTGCAGCTGCGCGATGGCGAGAGCTTTGCCATTGGTGGGCTGGTCAAGAACAACGTCACTCAGACCATCAAAGCCTTTCCAGTTCTGGGTGAGCTGCCGATTCTGGGGGCCTTGTTTCGCAGCACCGCTTTCCAGACCGACAAGTCCGAGCTGCTGTTTGTGGTGACCCCGCGCCTGGCCCGGGTCTTGCCGCCTGACTACGCGCTGCCGACCGACAGCTACATCCCGCCCACCCGCCGCGAGTACTTCTGGAACGGCCAGCTCGAAGGAAAACCGCCCGAGCCTGCGCCCACAGCCCCCAACCCCGCACAGCCAGAGACCCGACCCCAGACCCAGCCCGAAAGCCAGCCCGGGGCAACACCACCCTCCACGCCATGAACCTCCTACCCCTACCTCTTCGCTACTTGAGCATCGTCGGCCTGAGCCTCGCCCTGGCCGCCTGCGATACCCCCCCCACTTTGGTCGACCAAAAATTTGGTCTGGCCGTACAAAGCGCCCAGACCCAGCAACGACTGCTGGCTCCTGGCGCGCCACAGACCGACCGCGAAATCGATGGCGCATCCACCCTGGGCGCTGTGACGCGTTACCAGCAAAGTTTCCAGACCCCGCCCGCACCGGTCTCCGTCTTCAACATCGGTATCGGTGCGGTCAGCGCACCTTGAAAGGCTTGCCATGTCCATCCATGTGATCGCCTCTAACGAAACCCTTCTGGCCTCGCTGCGCAGCAGCCAGCAACAAAACAAGCTGTCCGTGGACAGCGCCAGGCTGCGCACACCCGGCAGCAATTTGCTCGCATCGCTACAGGCGCTAGACGATGCCCCGCCGGGCACCATCGTCCTGCTGGACAGTCCTATCGGCATGGCGGGCGCAGCCAACGACGACCTGGCCGTACTCGATGGCTGGCTGCGACAGCGACCCCAATTGAACGTTCTGCTATTGAGTGAAGACAACAGCAAAGCCCTGCTGACCCGGGCCATGCGAGCCGGTGTACGCGAAGTCATTCCGCTCCCGATCAACCCGGCCGAGCTGGCGCAGACCCTGCAGCGCTGGAGCGATCGCGCCCCGACCTCAACAGGGCAAAACAACGGAACAGGCACAGGGAACACGTCAGCGGCGGCCTCCACCCCCACTGCCCAAGATCACCCCGGTCGACTGGTGGCTTTCATGGGCTGCAAAGGCGGTAACGGCACCAGCTTTGTGGCGGCCAATATGGCTCACATCATGGCCGATGAATTTGGCAAGAAATGCGCCTTTGTCGACCTGGACCTGCAATGCGGCGACGCCGCTTTCTACCTGGGCAGTGGAACCAACAAACACAGCCTGGGCGACTTGACGCGGCAGATTGACAGGCTCGATTTGCAGCTGCTGGCGAGTTGCCTGCACGCGGTGACACCCCGGCTGAATCTGCTGGCCGCGCCCCACTCGCTGGAAAATGCCATGTCCATCAGCCCTCAAGACATCGAAAAAGTCTTGGCTCTGGTGCAAAGTCTGCACGAGCATGTGGTGGTCGACCTGCCGCGTAACCTGAACGCCTTGACGCTCAAGGTGTTGGACATGGCGGATGTGGTCTATATCGTGATGCAAAGCCAGACCCCCGATGTACGCGACGCTCAGCGCCTAGTGAACATCATGCGCGCCTTGGGTTTGAAAGAAACCAAGCTTCGCCTGCTGGTCAACCGCTACAAACCCAGAGGCTGGGTCAGCCTGACCGAGCTGGAGGAAGCCGTCGGCCTGAAGGTGCAGCAAAGCATTCCGAGCGGTCCCGAATGGGTGGAAGAGTCCCTGCATATCGGTCAGCCCCTGTCAGCGGTGAACGACCACAACGCCGTGATCGACGCATTGCGGGAGGCTGCAAGCGCACTTCTGGAAAGCGCTCCCCATAAACAACGCCACTGGATTCAGCGCTGGATGGGCCAGACCGCCTGAACCGATGGAACCGCCCGCCTCCCACCTTGCGTTGTGACCTCCACAGGAGAGATGTTTGAACCCGAAACTGCGCGACCAGTTTGAAAACGGCAGTCATGCGACCGCGCTGTTGGGCCCTGCCCTCGTGAAGCTCAACCATGCGTCCGACCCCTGGCCCCTCACCCCCGCTCCGAAACCCGTTTCGCCCGCTGAATTGGCGCCCAGCCCCAGCGCACAAGGCCTTCGCCTGGACGAGATCAAGACGGGCATCCACCAGGAGATCCTGTCGCGCATGGACTGGCAGCGCATGGAGAGCATGGCCCCCGATCGTCTGCGCACCGAACTCAAGGCTCTTACCGAAGAGCTGATTTCCACGCACAAACTGGCACTCAATGAAACCGAGCACCGCCTGATCATCCAGGCCATTCAGGATGAAATGCTGGGCCTGGGTCCCATCGAGTCCTTGCTGTCTGACCCCTCTGTGTCAGACATCCTGGTCAACGGCCCGTTTCAGGTCTACGCCGAGCGGCACGGCAAGATCGTGCACACCGATGTGCAGTTTGACAGCGAAGCCCACTTGCTGCGGGTGATCGACCGCATCGTCTCGCGCATCGGGCGGCGGGTGGACGAGATGAGCCCCATGGTGGATGCGCGGCTGCCCGACGGTTCGCGCGTGAACGCGGTGATCGCGCCCCTGGCCATGGACGGGCCCTTGCTGTCGATCCGCCGCTTTGCTGTCGTGCCCTTCAGCGTGGACGATCTCATCAGCATGGGCTCGCTCACCGCCGGCATGGCCGAGCTGATCCAGGGACTGGTGCGGGCCCGTCTGAATGTGCTCGTCTCGGGCGGTACGGGCAGCGGCAAGACCACGCTGCTCAATGTCATGTCGGCCAGCATCCCGGGGGACGAGCGCATCATCACCATCGAAGACGCGGCCGAGCTCCAACTTCAGCAGCCCCATGTGGTGCGCTTGGAGACGCGCCCACCGAACATCGAGGGCAAGGGCGAGATCTCGCAGCGTGATCTGCTTCGCAACAGCCTGCGCATGCGGCCTGATCGCATCATCATGGGCGAGGTGCGTGGGGGCGAAGTACTGGACATGCTGCAGGCCATGAACACGGGACACGACGGCTCCATGACCACCATTCACGCGAACTCCCCGCGCGACGCACTGACCCGGCTCGAACACATGCTGGGCATGACAGGCCTGAAGGCTGAATCGCGCGCCCTGCGCCAGCAAATTGCCGCAGCCCTGTCGGTGGTGATCCAGGTCTCTCGCCTGTCGGATGGGCAACGCAAGATCACCAGCCTGCAAGAGATCACTGGCATCGAGGGCGACGTCATCAGCATGCAAGAGATCTTCCGATTCGAGCAAACCGGCCTGAACCCCGATGGCTGCGTGCAGGGTCACTTTATGGCGACCGGCATCCGACCTAAATTTGCACAGCGCCTGGTGACCCGCGGCATTGTGCTCAGCGATGACCTGTTCGAATCGGCCCAGCGCTGGAGTTGAGCCATGAGCACACCCTTTTGGACGATTGCCGTGCTGGCTGCCCTGAGCATCAGCGCTCTGGTCTGGAGCCTGTACGGACTGTGGCGGCAACACCTGGACCCGCGCCAACAAGCCCTGGCGCAAAGACTGCAAGCGGCGGCGCTCAACAGCCCAGATGAAATGGCCGAGCCCGCGCTCAAACTGCGTCCCAGGCGAATGCTGAGCCAATGGGACTGGGCCGAGCGCTGGCTGCAGACCCTGCCCGGCGCAGCCGCATTCGACCATTTTTTGCTGCAAACCGGCCTGGCACTCAGCCTGGCGCAGGCCTTGTTACTGGCTGCAGCCCTGGTGCTCGTGGCCTTGGCGCTCGGAGCCAGCCTGGGCTGGCCGGTGCTGCTGAGTCTAGTGGTGGCGGTGCTGGGGCCGCTGCTGTTGATCGCCTTCTTGCAACAACGCCGCGCCCGACGCATGACCCTGATCAGCCAGGCCCTGCCCGACGCGCTTGAACTGATGGCCCGCTCCATGCAAGCAGGGCATGCCTTCACCAGCGCCTTGCATGTGGCGGCAAAAGACTGTCCGCCCCCCCTGTCAATCGAGCTGCGTGCGGTGTTTGAGGAAATCAACTTTGGCATCAGCACCGCGCAGGCCCTACAAAGCTTGGCCATGCGGGTGGCCAGCGACGATATGCGCTACTTTGCGGTGGCCGTCGTCATTCAAAGCGAGACGGGCGGCAACCTGGCCGAGATTCTGAGAAACACCGCACACCTGATCCGCGAACGCCAGAAAATCGCGGGTACCGTGCGCGTGCTCTCGGCCGAAGGGCGAATCTCGGCCGTCGTCCTATCGCTTCTGCCGTTTGCGCTGGCTGCCCTCCTGGGCGTGATGAACCCTGGCTTCATCTCGCGCCTGTGGACCGACCCCATGGGCTTGCAGTGGATGTATGTCTCGCTGACTCTGATGGCCATCGGCATCCTGTGGATGTGGCGACTGATCCAGATCCGCGCTTGATCGTTCTCCAACCACGCGCCCTGCCACCCATGACCTCTTCCACCCTGATTTTTGCGGTACTCGTGTTCGCCGTGGTCCTGACGCTCAGCCTGGCGGTGATCAGCCGTTGGCTGCCCGACCCAGGCCGCGACCGGCTGGCCCGCCTGACCGAACTGAACGCCCAGGACGGCGGCCCAGCGGTGCAGGCCAGCGCATGGCAACGAGCCGAAGCCCGACTGTTGGCGGCCCTGACGTGGATCGGTCCCTGGACAGCGGGCCTGTCGGGCGGCGAAGGCGACACCCCCTCTGCGCTGCGCCTGCGCTTTGGGCACGCGGGCTGGCGCTCACCCGTTGCGCGGCAGATTTATTTCGTCAGCAAAACCCTGCTCACCGTGCTGCTGCCCGCCCTGATCTGGAGCGTGCTCAATGCCCAAGGCTGGCCCGCCAACACCATGCTGCGCATGGTCCTCGTCGTTGCGGCCGCCGCCGCAGGCTACTACCTGCCCGAGGCGGTACTCAGTCTGCGCATCCGGCACCGACAACGGGAACTGATGCATGCCTTTCCGGACGCGCTGGATCTGCTGCGGCTGTGCGTACAAGCCGGCCTCGGGCTGGACGCGGCGATCGAACGCGTAGGACGCGAAATGCGCCACGCCCGACCTGTGCTGTCCGAAGAATTCGCCCTCACCGGACTGGCCCTGCGGGCTGGCGCATCGCGGGCCGAAGCGCTGCGCAACCTGTCGCAGCGTGTGGGCCTCAAAGATATCGACGCCCTGGTCTCCATGCTCATACAGGCCGACCGTTTTGGCACCAGCGTGTCTGAATCGCTCACGGTTTATGCAGACGCCCTTCGCACCCAACGTCGCCTGCGCGCCGAAGAAGCCGCCGCCAAACTCCCCGTCAAACTCCTCTTCCCACTGATCTTCTGCGTCTTCCCCGCTCTGCTCACCGTCCTGCTGGGTCCTGTGGTGATCATGCTGGCGCGGCAATTTGTGAAGGTGGGGTGAGGGTGGCTTAAACGCCTTCAACGATCCGAATATCGCGCACCACCGCGTTGGTACCCAAAGCCGCCAACGCCTCTTTGTAGCTCGCGCTCTCGTAGGCCGCCTGGGCCGCTGCCACGCTGTCGAACTCGACCACCACCGTGCGCATCATCTTGCCGCCCTCCTTCACCAGGCTCGGCATGCCGCGCACGATGAACTTGCCACCTGAAGCCGCCAGCGAGGGGCCCGCCAACTTGCCATACGCTGCGACAGCGGCTTCGTCGTGAATGGCGTGATAGGTGCTAATCCAATAAGCCTTGGGCATGGGGTCTCCTTCTTTTAGAGGTATCAACGAGAGGGGTCCTGATCGTAGCGCCGTCCGCGCGCCATCAATTCGGGGGTGCCGATCACGGCATTGAGGCCATCGAAATCGAGCATGCTGCCCTTCATCGATGCGGTCGTACCTTGGGCACGCAGCTGACCGTAATAGTGCTGCAGGGTGTGGGCCACGGCACGCGCCGTCCCGCCGGGGAAGATCACGATGCGGTAACCGCGCCGACCGAGTTCATCGGCCGACTGTACGGGCGTCTTACCGCCCTCCACCATATTGGCCAGCATGGGGATGCGCCCAGCAAAGCGCGCGCAGGCCGCGTCCATTTGTTCGGGCGTACGCACCGCTTCAATGAACAGGGCGTCTATGCCACAGGCCAGATAGCGCTCAGCGCGCTCCATCGCGGCCTCGAAGCCTTCGACGGCGACCGCATCGGTGCGCGCCAGGATCAAGGTGTCGTCGCTTCGACGCGCATCGAGCGCCGCGCGCAGCTTGCCGCACATCTCCCCCACTGGGATCACGCCCTTGCCTTCCAGGTGGCCGCAGCGCTTGGGAAAGGTCTGATCCTCCAGCTGGATCATGGCTGCGCCCGCGCGCTCGAACTCGCGCACGGTGCGCTGGGTGTTCAGCGCATTGCCAAAGCCCGTATCGGCATCCACGATCACCGGCAGCTGTACGCGCTCGGTGATGCGCGCCAGGGTGTCGGCCACCTCGGTCTGGGTGGTCAGGCCGATATCCGAGCGGCCCAGGCGCGTGTACGCAATGGACGCACCCGAGAGATACAGGGCCTCGAAGCCCGATTGCTCGGCGATGAGCGCGCTGAGCGCGTCATAGATGCCCGGCGCGAGCAAGACGCGGTCCTGGGCCAGTCGTTGCTTGAGTGTCATGTCGTGGCCTTCAGGGTGGCGGCAGCCGTGTGCGCAGCGATCCAGCCACCGGCCAGCGCACTGAGCAGGCCATTGCCGGAGAGATAGCCCCAGACCGCATCGCCCGAGACACCGCGCGCAGCACCGCCGGCTGCCAGCAGATTGGGCAAGGGGTGGCCGTCGGCGCCCAGGACGCGACACTGCGCGTCGATGTCCAGGCCGCCCTGGGTGTGAAACAGCGCGCCGGTGACTTTGACCGCGTGGTACGGCGGATGAAAGCGATCGAGGGCGCTGTCCAGACCTCGCACTTCGCAACCGATCAAACGGGCCAGTGCTGGTTTGTCGGCAGCGGTGCGCAGCGCGCCGGCGCCTTCTGCCTGCTGGAAATCCGGGAAGGTGCGCGCCAGCGTCAACAGGCGATCGTCAAACACGTTCCAGGCGACTTGCCCGGGCTGCTGCAGCACGCGCACCGAGGCCTCGGAGTAGCCCTCGGTCTCGTCGTGAAAACGCTGGCCCTGCGCATTGAGCTGGATGCCGCCCTCGGCCATCACCGCCCAGGTCATGAGGATGCCCTGGGGTACCACCCAGGAGCCATGGCCCTGATAGCCCGTGAGGTCGGCCAGGCGCGCGCCGAGCTGGCGACCCCATTGGATGGCACTGCCGTCGTTACCCACGTGACCGCCAAAGGTGGCGCCGCGCATCTCGGGCAGCAGCTCGCCCACCATCTGCGTGTTGCCACCAAAACCATTGCAGGCCAGCACCAGGGTGTCGCAGGCCAGTTGCTCAAGGTGTCCATCGGGACGCTCAAAGCCCAGGCCCCGCACGCGCTGCGCGTCATCCACATAGAGTTCGCGCACGGTGGCTTGCGTGAGCAGCATCGCACCCGCCTCGTTGGCGGCGCGCTCGAGTTGCGCGATCAAGGAGGCGCCTGTCTTGTCCGGTGTGGCATGCATGCGGTACGCACTGTGACCGGGATACAGAAAGCCGTCCAGCACCTGCAGGGTCACGCCATGGCGCTGCGCCAGTCGGTCCAGCGCGGGCGCAATAGCGTCGGTGTAGGCCGCGACCAGATGCGGCGCGGCGCGACCCTTGGCCTTGTCCTGGATGTCTTGCGCAAAGCGCTGCGCGCTGTCTTCAATTCCCGCCGAGCGCTGGGCCTGGGTGCCTGCCGCGGGCACGAAACCCGAGGACAGCGCAGTGGAGCCCGCCGGGCGCTCGTCGCGTTCAAGGACCGCGCACTCGATGCCTGCATCGCGCAGCGCGATGGCTGCCATCAGGCCACAGGCGCCAGCGCCGACGATGGCCACCGGCACCATGGGTGCGTCGGCCGCGAGCGCGGATACCGGCAGCACGCGCGGCTCGCGGGTCGGATCGAGAGTTGCGCTCGTCATGTCAGATCGACAACACCCGCGCGATCAGGCCGTCGGGCGATGCAGGTACTGGCCGGTCGGTTTCCCTAGGATCTGGCCGTTCTCGTAAATCAGCTTGCCACGCAGGAAGGTGGCGTCGACATGCGCGGACAGCTCCAGACCTTCGAAGGGCGTGTAGCCCTGGGTGGAGGGCGACTCCTTGGCGTGGATGGTCCAGGTGCGGTTCGGATCGACCAGCACCACGTCGCCGTCAAAGCCCTCGGCGATATCGCCCTTGTGGTTCAGGCCGTAGCGGTGGGCCGGGTTCCAGCACAGAACGCGGGCCATGTGGTTGTAGCTCATGCCGCGGCGCGTGCCCTCGCTGACCAGGGCGGGCAACAGGTACTCAGTGCCGCCAAAGCCGCTCTTGGCCATCCAGATATTGCCGAAATAGCGTTTAGGCACCTTCATTTCCTGGCGGCAGCAAGCGTGGTCGGACACCACCCAATCGAGCTCGCCTTCGAGCAGGGCCTGCCAGAGGAATTCGACGTCTTCGCGGGGGCGGATCGGCGGGTTCACCTTGGCCAGTTCGGCGGCCTTGGAAGTGATATCCAGCATCAGGTGGCCGATGGTGACTTCGCGCTTGAAGTCGATGTGCGGGAAGACGTCGGCCATCATCATCGCCGCCTGCACCGCCTTGCGCGAGCTCAGATGTAGCAGGTTGATATTGGGCAACGCGGTCTCATTGGCCAGGTAGCTGGCGATGAAAACAGCCAGGCCCTCGGAGTGCTGAGGGCGCGAGGCGCTGTAGGCGGCCAGGCCCTTGAGCGACTTGTCCTTCTCGACGATCTTGGTGTAGGCCGTCATGATCTCGGCGGTCTCGCAGTGCAGCGACAGCGAGATCTGGTGGGCCTTATCCGGCATCTGCTCGCGCGCCGCCTGAATGCCACGCATGATGAACTCGAAGTGGGCGAGGTCGTAGCGCTCGTCCTCACCGATCATCAGGAATTCTTTCTGCGAGTTCGAGGCGCCATGCAGACCATGCGAGCCGTAGAACATGAAGATCTTGAAGCTGGAGACACCGTGCTTTTCAATCAGCATCGGGATCTCTTCGATGTGCTTGCGGTCCATGGGCGCCAGGTGGTATCCGTAGTCCACATGGAAGCGCCCCTTGGAGATCTTGAGGACCTCGGGGTAGAACTTGGCGTAAGGGCCGCCCTTGTTCAAGTAGTACTGGCCGGTGCGAAAGTAATTGAGGCTGGAGGTCACACCGCCCATGGCCGCGGCCTTGCTTTCAGTGACCGCGTCTTCGCCCAGAGGCGAGTAGATGCCACTGTGCATATGGGCGTCGACCACGCCCGGAAAAGCGAGTCGGCCCTTGCCGTCGTAGACCTTCTTGGCCTGGGTCACATCGATGCCGGGGGCGACCTTGACCACCCGCTCGTTGGTGATGGCGATATCGCCCTCGTGCACCACGTTGCCGTGAGGACGCACGACGCGCACGTTCTTGATCAAGAGGTCATACAGGGGTTGGCTCATGAGGTCTCCAGGGTCTTGGAAGGAATGCGTTCACGCAAAAGAGGGAACAGGCCGCCGGCGTTCACCATCGCCAGCAGAAAATCAGGGACCGGCGCACACGCCAGGCGACGGCCGTCGGCGGCGAGCACGGCGGGCGCACCCACCGCCTGCAGGTCCAGGCGGACGGCCTCGCCCTCCGCCAAGGTCTCGGCCTCGGGGCATGTCAGAAGCAGCAGGCCCAGGTTGTAGGCATTGCGGAAAAACAGGCCGCTGTAAGACGGCGCGATCACGGCCGCCACACCCAGATGACGTAGCGCACCGGCCGCCTGCTCGCGCGAGGAGCCGATGCCAAAGCCGGGGCCAGCGGCGATCACGTCGCCCGGGCATACGTCGCGCGCAAATTCAGGACGCAGGGCCTCCAGGCAGTGCGGGGCGATTCCCTCGATGCCCAGTTTCATGTAGGCGCCGGGGGCCAGCACGTCGGTGTCCACATCGGCGCCCAAGCGCCAGACACGGTGCGCGCCAGCAGCATTCAGGTTGGTCATGCGGCCACCTCGGCCATCATCTCGCGCGGGTCGCAGATACGTCCGGCCACGGCCGATGCAGCCACGGTGTAAGGCGAGGCCAGGTAGACACCGGTATCGGGCGAACCCATGCGGCCCCGGAAATTGCGCGCGGTGCTGGAGATCACGCTGCGCGCCTGCGAAAGCGAATCGCCATAACCGGCGCAGGCGCCGCAGGCGGTGGCACCCACCTCGGCACCGGCATCGCGCAGCACCTGCATCAATCCTTCACGCTCGGCCTGCGCCTGGTCTTGCTGCGTGGCGGGTGCGACGATCAGACGCACACCCTTCGCGGCGCGGCGTCCGCGCAGCAGCGAGGCGGCAGCGCGCAGGTCGTCGATCTTGGCGCCGGTGCAGGCGCCCAGGTAGGCCACGTCGATGGCCGTGTCTTCATGACGGGTGACATCACCGGCGTTGGCCGGGCTGTGCGGCGCGGCCACCTGGGGCGCCAGGGTGGATGCATCGAAGGCATACGACTCCAGCGGCACGCCCTCGTCGGTGCGCCAGTGCGACAGATCGCCCAGGGAACTGACGTCCACGCCCGCTGCACGCAGCCATTCCAAGGTGGTGGCATCGGGCGCTACCAGACCCGCCTGCGCACCCAGCTCGGCGCTCATATTGGCCAGGGTCATGCGCTCGTTCATGGACAGCGCACGCACCGCCTCGCCGCGAAACTCCAGGGCCTGGTAGGCGCCGCCGTTCATGCCAAAGCGCCCGATCATGTGCAGCATCATGTCCTTGGCACTCACGCCAGGCGCCAGGCGACCCGACCAATCCAGCGCGATGGTGCGCGGCACCTGAAGCCAGATCTCGCCGGTCACCACCACACCGAGCATCTCGGTGCTGCCGATGCCAAACATATAGGCGCCAAACGCGCCGCCGGTGGGCGAATGCGAATCGCCGCCGACGCAGAACATGCCCGGTCGGATATGGCCATGCTGGGGCACCACCACATGGCAGATGCCCTGGCTGTCATAGACATGGGGCAGTCGCTCGTCGCGCGCCCAATCGCGTGCGATACGCACGATGCGACGTGATTCTTCGTCGCGCTCGGGCACGTAGTGGTCCATCACCAGCACGACGCGAGAAGGGTCCCAGATCTTTGCGCCCAGGTCTTCGAGCATGGGCTTGAGGCGCCGCGGACCCGAGGAGTCATGGAACATGGCCAGATCCACACGGCAGGTGACCACCTCGCCAGGCGTGACATGCCCGCGCCCCGCCGCGCGGGCCACCAGCTTTTGAGCCAGGGTCATGGGCATCAAGGGGGTCGACATGATCACAGGCTCGTCGTCAGGCGCGCTCAAATGCCCAGATACGCGCGGCGCAGCCGATCACTGGCCAGCAGCTCGCCGGGCAGGCCGGAGAACTCGATCGCGCCGTTTTCCATCACATAGGCACGCTGCGCGATCTCCAGCGACTGACCGACGTTCTGTTCGACCAGCAAGATGGCCAGACCCTGCTGGTGCAACTGGGCGATCAACTGGAACAGCTCCTCGACCAACAGCGGCGACAAGCCCAGGGAGGGCTCGTCCAGGATCAACAGGCGGGGCTCGGCCATCAGGCCGCGGCCAATGGCCAGCATCTGCTGCTCGCCACCACTCATGGTGCCGGCCAGTTGCGACAAGCGCTCTTTGAGGCGGGGAAAAATGCCAAAAACCCGCTCGAGGTTTTGCGCGCGCCGCTCGCGGGCGCGGGCGAAGCTTCCGAGCTCCAGGTTTTCCAGCACCGACAGATTGGGGAAGACACGTCGCCCCTCGGGCACCTGGATCAGACCCGCCTGAACGATCGCGCGGTAATGCGTACCTGTCAGCGCCTGGCCATCGAAGGTGATAGCGCCCGCACGCGCCGGCACGATGCCGCACAGCGTGTTGTTGAAGGTGGACTTGCCTGCGCCGTTGCTTCCGAGCAGGGCGACGATCTCGCCTGGATTCACCACCAGGTCGACGCCGCGCAGGATCTCCACCGCGCCATAGCCACTGCGCAGGCCCGTGACTTCGAGCAGGGGTGCGTTCATGCCGACTCCCCCGTCGCAGCGCCGGCCAAGCGCTTGGCCGTTCCATGACCCAGATACGCCTCGATCACCCGCGCATCACGGGTCACCTCGTGCGGCGCGCCTTCGGCAATCAACTGACCCTGAGCCAGCACCCAGACATGAGCGGCCAGGTTCATCACGGCCTGCATCACGTGTTCGATCATCAACACGGTCACGCCTTCATCGGCGATACCTCGCACCACCGGCAGCATCTCACCCACCTCTTGGGGGTTCAGACCGGCCAGCACTTCGTCCAACAGCAGCAGTCGCGGCCGGGTGGCCAGCGCGCGCGCCAACTCCAGGCGCTTGCGCCCGGCCACGGTGAGGTCACCGGCGGGTTTGTCCAATTGCGACGCCAGGCCCACGCGCTGGGCGACACCCTCGGCCTGCGCCAGCGCCTCGGTGCGATCGGCGCAATGCAGATGCGCGCCCACCGCGATGTTCTCGCGCACGGTCTGTGCGGCGAAGGGCTGCACGATCTGGAAGGTGCGGGTCATGCCGCGACGCGCATTGCGATGCGGGGGCTGACCGGTGATGTCGACGCCCTCCAGTTCGACGCGGCCGGTATCTGGCAGGATGAAGCCCGACATCAACGCAAACAGCGTGGTCTTGCCCGCACCATTGGGGCCGATGAGGGCACTGAGTTGCCCCTGGGGCAGGGTCAGGCTCACGTCCTGCACAGCGCGCAAGCCGCCGAAGGACTTGGAGACGCCAGTCAAACGCAGCATGTCGGTCATGCCTCGTCTCCCTTGCGCTTCTGAGCGCGCCAGACGGCAACGACCGAGCGACCCAGGCCGGCCACGCCACGCGGAGCAAACATGACGATCATCACCAGCACACAGCCGTAAATGATCATGTTGATACCAGGCAGGTTGCCAAACAGGTTACGCGTGAGGTCTGACAGCAGGTGCAGCGTCGCAGCTCCCAGCAACGGACCCCACAAGGTGCCCAGGCCACCCACGATGGCCGCTACCAGGGCCTCGACCGAGGCGTGAGCACCATAGGCGATGGCCGGGTCGATGTACTGAAACACCTGGACATAGAACGCACCCGTCGCGCCCATGAGGCCGCCGGACAGGCCGATGGCCCCCAGCTTCACGCGGAAGGGATCCACACCAATGGCGCGCGCCGCGTCCTCGTTGTCACGCACGGCCTGCAGCCAGGCGCCAAAACGCGAATGGCGCAGCCAGGCCGTGATGACCAGGGCCATCACCAGCAGGCCCAATGCCAACCAGATGAAGCCGGCGCGAGCGCCAAATTGCATATTGCCAGCACCTTCGCGCAGCGGCAGCATCAGGCCCACGCCCGCGCCGGTGAAAGGCACCGACAGGGCCACCACGCGAAACACCTCGGCGAAGGCCAGGGTGACGAGCGCGAAGTACGAGCCCTTCAGGCCATACCGAAAGGTGAGCCCGCCCACGAACAGGCCCACCGCCGCGGACAGCACGATGGCGATCGCCAGCGCAGGCCAGGGATTGAGGCCCCACTGCATCTGCGCGATGGCCTGCACGTAGGCGCCGGTGCCAAAGAACAGCGCGTGGCCGAATGAGAACTGGCCCCCAAAGCCCCCCAACAAGTTCCAGGCCTGAGCCATCAGGGCGCCATACAACACCATCATCACGAAATTGAGGACCACGCCCGAGGACGTGACCAGCGGCACGCAGGCCACCAGCAGGGCGAACAGCGCGATCGCGAGCAAGTCCTTCTTCATGCCTTCGCCCCGAACAGCCCCTGCGGCCGCAGCAGCAGCACCGCGATGAAGATCAGGAAGATGCCGATCTGGCCCAGCGACTCGCCGAACCACAGACCGCCCAGAGATTCGACCACACCAATCAGAAAGCCCCCGAGCAAGGCGCCCGCGAAACTGCCCATGCCACCCAAGACCACGATGGTGAAGGCCACCAGCACAAAGCCGTTACCCACCTGCGGGTTGACGTAATACGCGGGCAAGAGGAAGCAGGCTGCCGCACCCAGGCAGGCCAGGCCAATGCCGAAGCTCATGGCATACACATGTTCCACGTTGATGCCCATGAGGCGCGCGCCCTGCTTTTCCTTGGCGACCGCGCGGATCGCGCGTCCGAGGTCTGTGCGGCCCATGAGCCAGAGCAAGGCCAGCGAGGTCAGGACGGCGCCGCCGAAGGCGACCACCTTGGGCAGGGCGATCATGGCGCCCGCAATAGGCACCGTGCTCAGGGTGTAGACGGTGTCGATGGTGCGCGTGTCGGAGCGAAATGCGAGCAAGGCCACGTTCTCCAACACGATGGAAATGCCCAGGGTCACCAGCAGAATGTTTTCGTCCTTCCCATGACTGGCCCGCTCGATCACGACCCGCTGCAGCAGATAACCGACCACGAACATGGCTGGCACCATCAAGGGCAAGGCGAGGTAAGGATCAATGCCCAGGGCCTGACGCAGAAAGTACACGCCGTACAAGGCCATCATCAGCGCCGCGCCGTGCGCGAAGTTGATGATGTGCAGTACGCCATAAATCAGCGTCAGCCCCAGGGCCACCAGCGCGTAGACCGCGCCGGTGGTCAGTCCATTGAGGACTGCGGGGAACAGGATGGAAAGCTCGAACATCAGGCCTTGAGCGGGAAGATCGGCTCGGCCTCACGGTAGTCGCGCGGGATGATGACCTTGATGTCGTTCTTCTGCACCTGCGTCATGAGCGGCTGCGCGCCGGTGTTCTGACCGTTGACGAACTTGGTCGGACCGTACGGCATGATGTGGTCAGCGAAGGTGCTCGACTCCAGGGCCGCGATGATGGCAGCGCGGTCGGTGGACTTGGCGCGCTCGATCGCATCGCCCAGCACACGCATCGCGGTGTAGGTCATGAAGACCTCGTAGCTGAAGAAAAGTCCCTTGGCTTCGACGCGCTTTTTCAGGTCGGCACTGCGCTTGTCACGCGGGTTGAACCAGTGGTTGCAGTCGATGATGCCGTTGGAAGCATCCGGGAATTCCTTGACGAACTTGTACTGCGAGGCCGCGCCACCGAGCACCGAGTAGATCGCCTTGGGGGTGACCTTTTGCTGCTGCATGGTGCGCACCAGCAGGGCGTACTCGTTGTAGTAGTTGGCGGGGATGACGATGTCGGGGTTGACCGCCTTCATGCGCAGCACGATGTTGTTGAAGTCGCGCGTGGGGTTGGCGTGCTTGATCACCTCTTTGACTTCGTAGCCATAGCCGGGAAGTTCGCGCGAGAGCAGGTTGGCGGTGCCGGTGCCAAACAGCGACTCTTCGTGAATGATCATCACGGAGCGTGCAGGCTTGCCGGCGGCGGTATTGAGCACGTGCAGGTTGGCCACCGCCACCTCGGCGCACTTGCGATAGCCGGGGCCGAAGCGGAAGGTGTTCTTCAGGCCACGCTCGACGATCTGGTCGGCCACGCCCACGTCGACCACGTGCGGCAGGTTGTGCTTGGCAGCCGCCTGGGTGGTGGCCAGGCAAATCGCGGAGGCAAAGGCACCCACCACGGCGCTGACGCCAGCTTCATTGAATTTCTCGATCTCGGCGACACCCGCCTGCGGGGTGGACTGCGCGTCTCCCAGCAGAGCCTCGATCTTGGCGCCCCCGAGCGACTTGATACCGGTCTTGTTGATGTCCTCGATCGCCAGTTGGGCGCCGAGGCGGCACTGCTGGCCCGAATAGGCGAGCGCGCCGGTGACCGGGTGCAGCACACCGACCTTGATCGATTTGGCCTGGGCTCCTCCGACCAGCGGGAAGGCCAGGGCCGAAGCGCCGGCGGCAGTTTGTGTGATGAAGTGGCGACGAGTGCTCATGGTGTTCTCCTTCGTTTAGTGAAACTGAGCTGACAACTCTTTACTGACCCAAACCTTGGCATCGATGCCGCCCACGCGTGAGAGCTGCATCTGGTATTCGTAGCGATCCGGCCGGTACAGGCCATGCAGCCATTGCACCGGGCGATCCTTGTCGTCGTAGATCAGGCGGCGCACCGCCAGCAGCGGGCCGCCAATGGGCACATCGAGGTGCTGGGCCGACTCGGCGTCGGCCAGAACGGCAGTGATCGTCTGCTCGGCGCGGCCCACGCGCACGCCGTCTTCTTCGAGCAGCAGCAGGATGGGCTTGCGGCTCAATTCGCGACGAGTGAAGGGGCGCGCCACCGTCAGGGGCACCCAGGTGGTGATGCGAGACAGCGGGCCTTCGCGCGTGCTGCGCACCCGCACCGCCTTTTGCACCCGATCGCCCACCGACACGTCCAGGGCCTGGGCCACCGACTCGGAGGCGGCCAGCGTTTCCAATCCCGTCACGTTGACGGAGGTGCGCAGGCCCATGCTGACCAGGTTTTCCAGCAGGCCGGTGAGTTGGGTCTGCGACGAGGGTGCCGTGGCTGCCGCGCCCTCGCTCGCACGCGTGCGCGTGGGCAGGGTGGCGCGACCCGGATGCCGGGTGATCAGGCCTTCGGAGGCCAGTTGCTCCAGGGCGCGGCGCACCGTGACCCGCGAGACACCAAACGACTCCATCAACGCCAGCTCGCCCGGAACGCCGTCGGCAAAGCGCCCTTCGTCCAACTGCTGGCGCAGCACCAGGTAGACCCGGTGGTACTTGGGCAGGGGCAGATTGGAGGCGCGGGAATTTTCCACCGCGCGATCCTGATCCGCTCCTAATGTACTGTCAATAGAACATTTACTAGGGGAGTGGATCGCTCGGGTATTGGGCGACCTACTTACTTATAGCTACGCTGATCGTCGATCACCTTACCATCGGCCGCCAGCGCGCCGGGCGCCACCAGGTTCACTTCCCCGCGCAGCTTGGTGACATCACGCACGGACGCCACCATCTGTTCGGCCAGCTGCGTTGAGGGAGAAGCGGTCTCGGCGTGCAGCACCATGCGCTCGTCGCCGATGGTGCCCTCCACCACCAGCCGCACCCGCCCCACTCCCGCATGCCGGCGCGCCACTTCGGCCACCTGCCCTGGGTGCACGAACATGCCGCGGATCTTGGTGGTCTGGTCGGCGCGACCCAGCCAACCGCGGATGCGGGTGTTGGTGCGGCCCGTGGGGCAATGCCCAGGCAGCACCGCGCTCAGGTCGCCGGTACCAAAGCGGATCAAGGGATAGTCGGCGTCGAGCGCTGTGACCACCACCTCGCCGATCTCGCCTGCGGGCACCGGATCACCCGTACCCGGGCGCACGATCTCGACGATCACGTCTTCGTCCAGCACCAGCCCCTCACGCGCCGAGGTCTCGTAGGCGATCAGGCCCACATCGGCGGTCGCATAGCACTGGTAGCCCTCGACACCGCGCTCACGCATCCAGTCACGCAGCGAGGGCGGGAAGGCCTCGCCGCTGAATAGCGCCTTGGTCACCGACAGCGTCTGGCCCTTGGCCTGCGCCGCCTCCAGCAGAATCTTCAGGAAACTGGGCGTGCCGGCAAAGCCGTGCGGGCGCAAATCGGCCATCGCCGCCAGTTGCAACTCGGTGTTGCCCACACCACCTGGGAACACCGAGCAGCCCAGGGTGAAGGCGCCGCCTTCCATCATCATGCCGGCGGGCGTGAGGTGATAGCTAAAGCCGTTATGAATCAAATCACCGTCCACAAAACCCGCTGCATGCATCGCGCGGGCCATGCGAAAGAAGTCCAGGTCTTGGCCCTGCGGCTCGTACAAGGGCCCGGGGGACTGAAACACGCGCCGCGCCCGCCGCGGCGTCTTCAATCCGCGCCAGCCGCTGGCGGAAAAACCGGCGAAGGGCTCGACACCGCGTTGCGCTTGCTGCGCCTCCAGCAATTCGGTTTTACGCAAGACCGGCAATTGGGCCAGTGCCTCGCGGCTGGTTATGGCGCGCGCGTCCACGCCGCGCAGGCGTTCGGCCTGAGCCGGCGTGCTGGCTTGGGCATGGGCCACATGATTTGAAAGTGCAGCCATCAAGGCGGCTTCGCGTTGCGCGGGATCGCGTCGCTCCTGAGCGTCAAAGTTCGGTGCAGTCATGCCCCCAATCTACGAGGAGTGCGCTCCAAATATTGTCCGAGACTCACCAATTGGCTCGGTCGTCCCTTCAGGGTTAACCCGAGTCCGGTGCGGTGCAGAATCGTCCGCACCCTCCACTCTGGCCTCCGAAGTGAATTCCGACGCGCTACGCAGTTTCCTGGACGGCTCGCCCTGGATGGCCGGTCTGACCCCGGCGCAAGCTGAGCGCGTGCAGCGCGAGACCCTGGTGCGCTCCTTCGAAGCAGGCGCCATGGTTTGCGCACGCGGTACGCCCTCGGTGCACTGGATCGGTGTGGTCCAGGGCATGCTCAAGGTCGAGACCATCACCGCCGGCGGCAAGAGCGCCAGCTTCATCGGCGTGCCCTCCGGCGCCTGGGTGGGCGAAGGCGCGGTGATCAAGGGCGAGCTGCGACCCTATGACGTGGTGGCGATTCGAGACAGCGTGGTAGCCTTCATGCCACGCACCACCTTCCTGTGGCTGATGCAGGACAGCCACCCCTTCTCGGCCTGGCTGATTGGCCAGCTCAATGCGCGCCTGGGGCATTTCATCGCGATGGTGCAAAGCCTGCGGCTCAATAACACGAAGGCGCAAGTGGCCTACTGCCTGGCCAGCCTGTTCAACCCCGACCTCTATCCCGGCACCACGCGCCAACTGGAAATCTCGCAGGAAGAAATCGGGCGCCTGTCGGGTGTGTCACGCCAGATCGCCAACCGCGCACTGCACGAGATGCAGGACGCGGGGATCCTGCGGATCGGGTATGGATCGATCGAGGTGCTGGATCTGGCGGCGCTTCGGGAGATTGCGGGCGGCGCGTAGTCAGGCCAACCAGCGCTTGCGCCGCTTGTAGCTCTTGACGTCCTTGAAGCTCTTACGCTCGCCACCGCCCACGCCCAGGTAGAACTCCTTGACGTCTTCGTTGTTCGCGAGGTCAGAGGCCGGCCCGTCCATCACCACGCGGCCACTTTCCATGATGTAGCCGTAGTTGGCATAGCGCAGCGCCATATTGGTGTTTTGCTCGGCGAGCAGGAAGGTGACCTTCTCCTTCACGTTGAGGTCCTTCACGATTTCGAACACCTCCTCGACGATCTGCGGCGCCAGCCCCATGGAGGGCTCATCCAGCAACACCATCGAGGGGTTGGCCATGAGCGCGCGGCCGATGGCACACATTTGCTGCTCGCCACCCGAGGTGTAGGCCGCCTGCGAAGTGCGGCGCGTCTTCAGGCGCGGAAAGTAGGTGTAGACCTTCTCGAGGTTGGCGGCGATCTCGCCCTTGTCCTTGCGGGTGTAGGAACCCGTGAGCAGGTTTTCTTCGATGGTCAGGTGGGCAAAGCAATGACGGCCCTCCATCACCTGCACCACGCCGCGCTGCACCAGGTCGGCGGGCGAGAGGTTCTCGATGCGCTCGCCGCGCAACTCGATGCTGCCCTTGGTCACTTCACCGCGCTCGCCTTTGAGCAGGTTGGACACCGCGCGCAGCGTGGTGGTCTTGCCCGCGCCGTTGCCCCCCAGGATGGCGACGATGCCGCCTTGGGGAACCTGCAGGGACACGCCCTTGAGCACGAGGATCACATGGTTGTAGATCACCTCGATGCCGTTGACGTTCAGGACGATGTTGGAGTTGCTCATGTTGCTCTCTTGACCAATCGACAGACCTGCACCGCAGCCCTGTCGATTGGCGGCTGCCTAGCAGCCGCTGCCCCTCCCGCTCGGCGGGAGGGGTTGGGGAAGGTGCCTATCAGGACTGGCAGTCAGACGGCGGACGACGGGTCAGCTTCTTCTCGCCGGCGTACTTCTCGGCGGAACCGCGCACCATCGGACGAATGATCTGATCATCCGCCTGCAGCCAGTCAGACGCCCAGGTGAACTTGGCGCCGTCCCAGGTGTGCACACGGGCCCAGGCCGAACCCATGTGGTCGGCACAGCTGGTCGAGACCGGACGCATCACGTCCTTGAAGCCCAGCGCATCGAGCTTGGCCTGGGTGAGGTTCAGGTTCTCGTAGCCCCAGCGCGCCTGCTCGCCAGTCACGACCTTGCCCTTGCCAAAGCGCTCCTGAGCGGCACGCACGCCTTCGGTGGCCAGCATCGCACCCACCACGCCGCGCATGTACAGCACCTGGCCGACTTCGTCGCGCGGACCGGTGCCCTGGCTCTTGTCATGAACCTTGGCCAGGATCTCCTTGGCAACGGGGGAATTGGGCTCAGCGCCGTGCTGCATCATCACCGCGCTGTAGCCCTTGGCGGCTGCACCGATGTCACGCAGATCCGGCTCTGCACCGCTCCACCAGGTGCCGAACATCTTCTCGCGCGGATAACCGGTCGCGATGGCTTCCTTGATGGCCGTGGGGGTCATGACGCCCCAGGTCTGCATGACCACGAAGTCGGGACGCTGCTGACGCACTTGCAGCCAGACCGCCTTTTGCTCGACGCCAGGGGCCGGCACAGGCAGCAGCTGCAGGGTGAAGCCGTGCATCTTCGAGCGCTCTTCGACGATGGGGAGCAGCTCTTTACCGAACGGGCTGTCGTGATAGACGACGGCGATCTTCTTGCCACGCAGCTTGTCCCAGCCGCCTTCCTTCTTGGCAATGTGCTGCAGCACGGTGTCGCCAGCCACCCAGTAATGGCCAATCAGCGGGAAGTTCCACTTGAAGATGCCACCATCAGCGCTGTCGCTTCGGCCATAGCCCGAGGTGATCATGGGGATCTTGTCGGCGGGGATCTTCTCGGTCAGTGCGAAGGTGATGCCGGTAGACAGCGGCTGGAACACCGTGGCGCCACCATGCTTGCCTTTGAGTCGCTCGTAGCACTCGACGCCGCGGTCGGTGGCATACGCCGTCTCGCATTCTTCGACCAGCGTCTTCACACCGTTGATGCCGCCGCGAGCGTTGACCAGCTTCATGTAGTCGGCGTAGCCGTTGGCAAAGGGCGTGGCATTGGGCGCGACGGGACCGGTGCGGCCCGTCAGACTGGGAAAGAACTGCACCTTGTCCTGGGCCGATGCCGGCGCGGTGATCAGGGCGCCCGCAGCCGCCGCGACAAACAGCGCTGCGCTTGCGATGGTCTTGAGTTTCATGCTTTGTCTCCGTAGATCGAAAAGCGCTCGTCAGCGCTGGGGGAACGATAGGCCCGTCGGCCGTTGGAACTCGAACATGTCAATGCGGGAAGGGCCACAGGCGAAGCTTCTGCTTGCCAATCGACCACAGCTTGGCCAGGCCGTGTGGCTCCACGATCAAGAACCAGACGATCAGGGCACCGAAAATCATGAGCTCGACGTGGGCCACCAGGGCGGTGCTAATGACGACGCCGACCAGGCTGCCCAGCGCCGGCAGGGCCTGGTTCAGGAAGATCGGTAGAACCACGATGAAGGCAGCACCGAAAAAGCTGCCCATGATCGATCCCAGGCCGCCGATGATCACCATGAACAGCAACTGAAAGCTGCGGTCGATGGAGAAGGCGGCAGGCTCCCAGGAGCCGAGGTAGACGAAGGCCCAGAGGGCCCCGGCCACACCGACGATGAAGCTGCTCACGGCGAAAGCCGTGAGCTTGGCGTACATCGGCCGGATGCCGATGACGGCAGCAGCCACATCCATGTCGCGGATCGCCATCCACTCGCGTCCGATCGCGCTGCGAACCAGATTCTTGGCGAGCAAAGCGAAAACCGCGACGAAGGCCAGGCACAGCATGTACCGCTGTAGCGGCGACTCAATAGGCAGACCGAAGACATGCAGGTTGCTCACCGAGACCGAACCGGACGACGAGTTGTTGGTGAACCAGGAAATCCGCAGGAACGTCCAGTCAACAAAAAACTGCGCCGCCAGGGTGGCCACGGCCAGGTACAGGCCCTTGATCCGCAGGCTGGGAATTCCAAACAGGACGCCGACTCCCGTGGCACACACGCCGCCCAGGAGGATGGCCAGCAACAGCGGCATGCCCTCGATACGGACAAGGAAGTTGTAGGCGGCGTACGCACCCACCGCCATGAACGCGCCCGTGCCCAGAGACACTTGGCCGCAATAGCCCACCAGGATGTTCAGACCGAGCGCCGCCAGCGAGAGGATCAGGAAAGGAATCAGGATGGCGCGGAATGTGTATTCGTCGGCCATCAGGGGCACGGCGATAAAGGCAAACGCCAGCAGCAGCAGAACGCCAATCCGGTCCTGTGCGATCGGAAAGATCTGCAGGTCGCTGCGGTAGGTGGTCTTGAACTGCCCGTTCTCTCGGTAAAACATGCTCGTTTTCTTTCCAACAATCTTTTGGCTACGACCCGCTACGCTTAACTTTGCTTCGCAAAGTGAGTCTGCGCCGAAAAATCATTGAGTGCGTATTTCATACGCGGTCAATGATTTTTTCGCCGAACAGACCCTGCGGGCGCACCAGCAGCACCAGCAGCACCAGCACATAACCGAACCAGATTTCAATGCCGCCACCCAGGGCAGGGCCAAGGAACACTTCGGACAGCTTCTCACCGACACCGATGATCAAACCGCCAATGATGGCGCCGGGCACGCTGGTCAGACCGCCCAGAATCACCACGGGCAAGGCCTTGAGAGCCACCAGGCTCAGGGAAAACTGCACGCCCAGCTTGGAGCCCCAGATCATGCCGGCGACCAGGGCCACGAAGCCCGCCACACTCCAGACGATCACCCAGATGCGTGAGAGCGGAATCCCGATGCTCTGGGCCGCCTGGTGGTCATCGGCCACCGCGCGCAAAGCGCGCCCCGTGCTGGTGTATTGAAAGAACAAGCTCAGTGAGATGACCAGTGACGCCGCGATGACGGCGGCATACAGATCTTCCTTGTTCACCAACACGCCGCCCTCGAACATGCTTTGCAGCAGGAAGATCGGATCCTTGGGCAAGCCAATATCGATCTTGTAGATCTCGCTGCCAAAGAGGGTCTGGCCAAAGCCGTCCAAGAAATAGGTGATGCCCAGCGTGGCCATGAGCAAGGTGATGCCTTCCTGGTTCACCAACTTGCCCAGGACCAGACGCTCGATCAGCCAGGCAACCGCCACCATGAGCAGCATGGCGCCGAGCATCGCGAGAAGGTTGCCCAGCACCTTGCTGTCCAGCCCCAGCAATTGGGGGAACCATTCGGAGAAACGGGCCATCGCCAGCGCGGCGAACAGCACCATCGCGCCCTGGGCGAAATTGAACACGCCCGAGGCCTTGTAAATGAGCACGAACCCCAGGGCCACCAGCGAATACAGCATGCCGGTCATCAGACCGCCTAGCGTTGCTTCGAGAAAGAATCCCATGTCGTCTTGCCCCTTCAGTGCGACGTGCCTAGGTACGCGCGGATCACTTCCGGGTTCTTGCGTACTTCATCGGGGGTGCCATCCCCGATCTTCTTGCCGTAATCGAGCACCACCACACGGTCAGAGATGTCCATGACCACACCCATATCGTGTTCGATCAAGACCACTGTGGTGCCAAATTCTTCGTTGACGTCGAGGATGAAGCGGCACATGTCCTGCTTTTCCTCCATGTTCATGCCCGCCATGGGTTCGTCCAGCAGCAGCACCTGCGGCTCCATGGCCAGGGCGCGACCCAGGTCGACGCGCTTTTGCAGTCCGTAGGGCATCTGACCCACCGCGGTCTTGCGAAAAGCCTGGATCTCCAGAAAGTCGATGATCCGCTCGACGTATTCGCGATGACGGATCTCCTCGCGCTCGGCCGGGCCGATACGCAGAGCCTGCAAAAACAGATTGCTTTTGATCTTCAGGTTGCGCCCGGACATGATGTTGTCCAGGACGCTCATGCCCTTGAACAAGGCCAGGTTCTGGAAGGTGCGGGCGATGCCCATCTCGGCCACCTGGCGCGAGTTCATGTGGCGAAAGTGCTGGCCACGGAAAGTGATCTCGCCTTGCTGCGGCTGGTAGACGCCGTTGATGCAATTGAGCATGGAGGACTTGCCGGCGCCGTTGGGGCCGATGATCGCGCGGATCTCGTGCTCACGGACATCGAAGGAGATCCCGGTCAGGGCCTTGACCCCGCCAAACGCCAGCGAAATATTCTGGACTTCCATGATCACCTGACCCGCGCGGCGTGCGGTGCCCGGATCGGTCGGTTCGGTCAAGGTATTCATGCGGCGGCCTTCACGGGGGCATAAGTGCGGGTGTCGACGATCTTGAGCGTGGCACTCACGCTGCCGGTGCGGCCATCCTCGAACTTCACCTGAGTTTCGATGAACTGCTCGGTCTTGCCGCCGTAGAGGGCGTCCATCAGCACACCGTACTTGTCGGAGATGAAGCCGCGGCGGACCTTGTTGGTGCGTGTGAGCTCGCCATCGTCGGCATCGAGCTCTTTGTGCAAGACCATGAAGCGGTGAATCTGCGAGCCGGCCAGGCGCTCGTCGGCGGCCAAGTCAGCGTTGACCTTCTCGACGCACTCGCGGATCAACTCGTAGACCTCGGACTTGGCGGCCAGGTCGGTGTAGCCGGCGTAGGGCAGGTTGCGCCGCTCGGCCCAATTGCCCACTGCATCGAAATCGATGTTGATCAAGGCGCAGACCTTGTCGCGTCGATCGCCCACTGCCACAGCTTCCTTGATGTGGGGGAAGAACTTGAGCTTGTTCTCGATGTACTTGGGCGCGAACATGGCGCCGTTGGCCAGCTGGCCGACGTCCTTGGCGCGGTCGATGATCTTCAGATGGCCATGGGCATCCAGGAAGCCGGCATCCCCGGTGTGGTACCAGCCGTCGGCGGTCTTGACCTCGGCGGTGGCCTCCGGATTCTTGTAGTACTCCTTGAGCAGGCCGGGCGAGCGCACCAGGATCTCGCCATTAGCCGCCACCTCGATCTCGACCCCGCGGCACGGCACACCCACGGTGTCGGCGCGCACCTCGTGATCGGGCTGCATGCACACAAACACCGCGGTCTCAGTGGAGCCATACAGCTGCTTGAGGTTGATGCCGATGGCGCGGTAGAAGGTGAAGAGATCCGGGCCGATGGCTTCGCCCGCGGTGTAGGCCACACGCACCCGCGAAAAGCCCAGGCTGTTGCGAAGCGGGCCATACACCAGCAAGTTGCCAATGGCGTAGGCGATGCGGTCAAAGAAGCCCACCGACTTGCCATCACGCAGTTGCGGGCCGACACGACGCGCGACGTCCATGAAGCGGTGGAACATGGCGCGCTTGAGGGCGCTGGCATCTTCCATACGGATCATCACGCTCGTGAGCAGGCTCTCGAACACGCGCGGCGGCGCGAAGTAGTAGGTGGGGCCGATCTCCTTGAGGTCGATCATCACCGTGGCCGCCGACTCGGGGCAATTGACCACGTAGCCACACGCCAGCCACTGGGCGTAGCTGAAGATGTTCTGCCCGATCCAGGCTGGCGGCATATAGGCCAGCACCTCTTCGCGCTCAGTCAGGTGATCGAACTCGGCGCCGGCGGTGGCACGGTCGATCAGGCTGCTGTGGGTATGCACCACGCCCTTGGGCGCGCCGGTGGTGCCGGAGGTGAAGAACATCGCCGCCACATCGGCGGCGCGCCCGAGCGCCACCTCGGCGCGGAAAAAGTCGGGGTGCTGGCCGGCGTAGGACTGGCCGGCGGCCACCAGATCGTCAATCGACCCCAGGCCTGGCTCCTCGTACTTACGCAGGCCACGCGGGTCGTCGTAATAAATCGCCTGCAGCTGCGGACACTGGGCGCGCACCTCCAAGAGCTTGTCGACCTGCTCCTGGTCCTCGGCAAAAGCGAAACGTACCTGCGCGTTGTTGATCGGAAACACGCATTCGGGCGCGGCCGCGTCCTGGTACAGGGGAATCGGGATCGCGCCCAGCGACTGGGCGGCCAGCATCGTGGCGTACAGGCGGGGCCGGTTGGCGCCCACCACCACCATGTGGTCGCCGCGCACCAGACCGGCCTGGTGCAGGCCGCAGGCCAGGTGTTCAACCAGGACGGCCAGCTGCGCCCAGGTCAGGGTCTGCCAGATCCCGTATTCCTTCTCGCGCAGCGCGGCACGCTCGCCCTGCCCGCTCGCATGCTGCAAAAGCAGCTGCGGAAATGTCTCTTGCGTCATGGTTCTCTCTTCCGGCGTGCACGGCCCGCCGCGCACGCTTTGCAATCCCGCATTCTTGTCCGCTGCGGCAGGACCGGACTGTTCTGGCATGTACAGTTTTCCCCTAGTGAAAACCCTAGAGCGGTCAGCGGATACGGCTGCTTACCGAGGCCGCGCAGGTTCCGGGTCAGGATGAACAGGATGCGACTGACTTTCATCCTGGCCCTGTGCCTGCTGGCCGCCGGCCTCCAAGACGCCCAGAGCGCCCCCCCGCAGAACTGCCATGCCGTGAGCCGCGAGGCCTGTGCCGTCGCCCACGGCCTGGGCCGGGGCATCAACCTGGGCAATATGCTGGAAGCGCCCCGCGAAGGTGACTGGGGGGTACGCCTGGAGCCGCGCTTCATCGAACTGGCGACCCGCCACTTTCAGACGGTGCGATTGCCGGTGCGCTGGAGCAACCATGCCGCGCCCACGGCCGATGCCCGCATCGACGAGGCCTTCGCCCGCCGGGTGGACGGGGTGGTCGACGCGCTGCTGGCGCGCGGCGTGCGCGTGATCCTGAACGTTCACCACTACACGCAATTGACCGGCGGCGCCCTGCACCCCGGCGAATTCGCGGTGGATCCGGCGGTGCTCGAGGAACGGCTGGTGAACCTGTGGCGACAGATCGCCTGGCGCCATCGCGAGCGGCCGCCGCAGCTACTGTTCGAGTTGCTCAATGAACCCCATGGCACGCTCGAAGGCGAACGCTGGAATCGGCTGGCGGCGCGCCTGCTGGCGGCGGTGCGCGCCAGCAATCCCACACGGGTGGTTCTGATCGGGCCGGGTGACTGGAACCACCCGCGCGCCCTGCCCGCCCTGCGCCTGCCGCAGGACGCCTACCTGATCGTGGCGATCCACAGCTACGACCCCTTCGAGTTCACCCACCAAGGGGTGACCTGGCGACCGAACCCGTTTCCCACCGGCACGCGCTGCTGCGACGAGGCCCAACGCGCGCAAGTGGCGCAGGCGCTGGACGCGGCGCTGCGCTGGAACCGCGCGCATGGGGTGCCGGTGCACCTGGGCGAGTTCGGTGCCTACCGCGCGGGCGATCTGGCCTCGCGCGCCGCCTACGCCCGCCTGGTGCGTGACGAGGCCGAGCGCCGCGGCATCGGCTGGGCCTGGTGGGAATGGGCCTCGTATTTCTCGGGGGTGTATGACCCGGCCCGCAACGCCTGGGTCGAGCCTCTGCGCCGGGCCTTGCTCGATTGAGACGGGCTCAGGCCTTTGAGGCCTGCGGGATCGCCAGCACCTTGTCGATCCGCTTGCCGTCCAGGTCGACCACCTCGAACACCCAGCCCGCGCACTCGATGCGCTCGGCCACCACGGGCAGATGGCCGCTGACCGCCATCAACAGGCCCGCCAGGGTGTTGTAGCGGCCGCGGTCCGCATCGGGCAGTTCGGTGCGGATATCCAGGCGCGCCTTCATCTCAGACACCGGCATGAGGCCATCGAGCAGCCAGGAGCCGTCTTCGCGACGTGTGGCCCAGGCCTCGGCCTGTTGCACGGGCTGCAGCTCGCCGGTGATGGCCTCCAGCAGGTCGTGCGGGGTCATCAGGCCCTGCACCACGCCGTATTCATCGACCACGAACACCATACGGGCCGAATGGGCCCGGAACTGTTCGAGCAGCTCCATGCCGGTGAGCGTCTCGGGCAGGAAGGAAGCGGGCACCGCCTGCGCCTCGATCGGCTGCTGCGCCTGCTGCGGGTCCAGGGACAGCAGGCGCGACACGCTGACCACCCCCAGCACCTCGTCGAGCGAGCCGCGGCACACCGGGTACCAGGAGTGCGCCCCCAGGCGACCGGCCTGGGCCAGCGCCTGCGAGACCGACAGATCGGCCTGCAGCCACGCGATGTCGGATCGGGGCAGCATCATGGACGTGAGCGTGCGGTCGTCCAGGTGAAAGACGTTTTGCACCATTTGCCGCTCGTGCTGCGCGATCACGCCAGCGTCCACGCTCTCCTCGAGACTGTGCGTGAGTTCTTCCTCGGTGATGGCGCGCGAGCGACCGGTGTCGATGCGCAGCAGGCGCAGCACGCCCTGGGTCGCGGCCGACAGCAGCCACACAAAGGGCCCCGCCGCACGCGCCAGGCCGGCCATGGGGCGCGCCATCCAGCGCGCGACGGCCTCGGGATAGAGCTGTCCGATCCGTTTGGGCACCAGCTCGCCAAAGATGATGGTGATGAAGGTGATGAGGGCCACCACGATGGCGGTGGCGGCAATGCCCGCCGCCCCGGGGCGTATGCCCAGGCCGGTGAGCCAGTGGGCCAGGCCGGCGCTGAAGGCCGCCTCACCGATGATGCCGTTCAAGACCCCGATGGAGGTGATGCCCACCTGCACCGTCGAGAGGAACTGCGTGGGCTGCTCCATCAGGCGCAGCGCGGCTTGCGCGCCCGTATCACCCGTCTCGGCCAGCGCCATCAGGCGGGCCTTGCGGCTGGCGGTCAGGGCCAGCTCGGACATGGCGAACGCGCCGTTGAGAAGGGTCAACAACGCGATCAGCAGGACGTCCATCGTTCAGGGGGAGAATCGAACACCATGGCACTCTACCTGATCGGGGATGTCCAGGGCTGCGACACGCCCTTGGGCCGGCTGCTGCAAAGGATCGACTTTTCGCCGAGCCGCGACACCCTCTACCTCCTGGGCGACCTGGTGAACCGGGGCCCGGATTCCGACCGCGTGCTGCGTCGCCTCGTGAGCTATGGCGATGCGGCGCGCTGCCTTCTGGGCAACCACGACCTGTCGCTGCTGGCCGTGGCGCACGGCATCCGCACGCCGCACCCGCGCGACACGGTGCAGACCGTGCTGCAGGCACCGGATCGCGAGGCCTTGCTCGAATGGCTGCGGCACCGACCGATGGCGATGCAGGCCCAGGGCGTGCTGATGGTGCACGCCGGCGTGCTGCCGCAGTGGGATGTGACGCAGGTGATGGCGCTGGCGCAGGAGGTGGAAAACGCGCTGCGCGGGCCGGACTCGGTCGATTTCCTGGCGCACATGTACGGCAACGAACCCACGCGCTGGAGCGATTCGCTGCGCGGACATGATCGTCTGCGCCTCATCGTCAACGCGCTCACGCGCCTGCGCTTTTGCGGTGCTGACGGCACCTTGCACCTGAAAGCCTCGGGTGCGCCCGATCAGGCGCCGGCCGGCACGGTGCCCTGGTTCGAGGTGCCGGGTCGGCGCACCGCCGGCACGCCCATCGCCTGCGGCCATTGGTCGACGCTGGGCGTGCTGCTGCGGCCCGACCTGATGGCCCTGGATTCAGGCTGCGTCTGGGGCGGTTGCCTGAGCGCGCTGCGGCTGGGTGCCGATGCGGCGCGGCATGAATTGATTCAGGTGGACTGCGAGCAGGCGCAGGCGCCGGGCGGCGACTGAGCACCGCGGGCGGCTTATTCGCCGGTCTTGAACAGCGCCGCGACCTTGCGCTTGGACTTGATGTTGGCCGAGATGCGGCTGCTGGTGGCCGGCTTGGCGCTGGCCTCCCAGGCCGGGGCGGCTTCGGTGGCGGGCGCTTCGTAGGGTTGCTCGAAGAAGGGATCGCGCGGCGCGGACGGGGCGCGCGGCGCACGGGTCTCGCGCGGTGCGCGCGGGGCATCGAGCGCGTCGCGCGGATCGCCCGTCTCGCCACGTTCGCGCCAGGTGCGGCGGCCGTCGTTGATGCGGCTGCGCGGGCGGTCTTCTTCGTACTCGATGGCCTCGATCTCCAGCTTTTTCTTCAGGAGTTTTTCGAGGTCGGCCACCAGTCGGCCATCGCTGCCCGAGACGAACGTGACCGCCAGGCCCGAGGCGCCGGCGCGGCCCGTGCGGCCAATGCGGTGCACATAGTCTTCGGGGTTGAACGGCAGATCGAAGTTAAAGACCGCCGGCACGTCCTTGATGTCCAGACCGCGCGCGGCCACATCGGTGGCCACCAGCAGATCGACCTCGCCGGCCTTGAAGGCGGCCAGGGCCTTCAGGCGTTCGTCCTGGCTCTTGTCGCCGTGCAGCGCGGTGGTCTTGAGGCCATCGCGTTCGAGCGAGCGGGCCAGGCGCGCGCACCCGAGCTTGCTATTGACGAACACAAAGGCCTGCTTGATGGCGCGCTGACGCACCAGCTGGACCAGGGCGCGACGCTTGTCGTCGTCGCCCACGCTGTAGAAATGCTGTTCGACGGTGGAAGCCGTCTCGTTGGGGCGCGCCACCTCGATGGTGATCGGGTCCTTGAGGTAGCTATTGGCCAGGCGCTTGATCTCGGGCGAGAAGGTGGCCGAGAACAGCAGCGTGGTGCGCTGCTTGGGCAGGTAGGACAGGATGCGTTGCAGATCGGGCAGGAAGCCGATGTCCAGCATGCGGTCGGCTTCGTCCAGGACGACGTATTCGACCTGATTGAGCACCGCGTTCTTGGCCTCGATGTGATCGAGCAGACGGCCCGGGGTGGCCACCAGCACCTCGACGCCGCGTTTGAGTTCGAGCGTCTGCGGCTTCATGTCCATGCCGCCGAAGACGACGGCGCTGCGCAGGTTGGTGTACTTGGCGTACAGCTTGACCTGCTGGGCCACCTGGTCGGCCAGTTCGCGCGTGGGCAGCAGCACCAGTGCGCGCACCGGGTGGCGGGCGGGCGAGGTGGAGGAATTTTCGTGTTTGAGCAGTCGCTGCAGCAGGGGCAGCGAGAAGGCGGCTGTCTTGCCGGTGCCGGTCTGGGCGGCGCCCATCACGTCCTGGCCGGTCAGGACCACGGGGATCGCCTGGGCCTGAATCGGCGTCATGGACTCATAGCCCATTTCAGCCACGGCGCGCGCAAGCGGCTCGGCCAGGGAGAGATTGGAGAAGGAGGTAGCGGTCATGACAGCCCACTATTGTCGCACCTTGGGGCGGGCGGCCCCCCGCGGGTCGGCGGGGCACCGCCCGACGTACAGTGCCGGCCATGCACACCCCCCCTGCCGCTGCAGCCGCCGCCCTCGCCGCCAGGCCCCGCGACGTGGTGCTGGTCACCGGCTTTGACCCCTTCGGCGGCGACCGTCTGAACCCCAGCTGGGAGGTCGCCCAGGCCCTGCACGGGCGGGACATCGGCGGCCACCGGGTCGTGGCGGGCCAGCTGCCCACCGAATTCGGCCGCGCCTTGCCGACGCTACAGGCCCTGCTGCAGGCGCATCAACCACGCCTGGTGGTGTGCTGCGGACTGGCCGGTGGGCGCGCCGCGATCTCGCTAGAGCGGGTAGCGATCAATGTGCAAGACGCCCGCATTGCCGACAACGCCGGTGCACGCCCCATCGACGAACCGGTGGTGAGTGACCCCGAGGCGCCAGCCGCCTACTTCACGAGCCTGCCAATCAAGGCCATGCGACGCGCCATGCTGCAGGCCGGCATCCCGGTCGAGGTCTCGCAGACGGCGGGCACCTTTGTGTGCAACCACGTGTTCTACGGCTTGATGCACCAGCTGGCCCACAGCGGGCCGAACGGCGCACGTGGGGGCTTCATTCACCTGCCCTGGATGCCCGGGCAGGGCACGCCCTCGATGCCGCTGGCACAGGCCGTGACCGGACTGCACGCGGGCATCGCGTGCGCGCTGGCCACCCCGACAGATATCCGTGACGAAGCGGGCGCCCTGGACTGAGGCGCGCCTGCTCGCATCATGGGTAGCGCCTGGTGCAGGAGGGGCCGCGCCTAGAATGCGAGGGTGTCCATCCTGAACGCCGACCTGCACTGCCACTCTGTGGTCTCCGACGGCACGCTCACGCCCGAGGCCCTGGCGGAGCGGGCGGCTGCCAACGGTGTCGAGCTGTGGGCCCTGACCGACCACGATGAGATCGGCGGTCAGTACCGCGCCATGGCAGCAGCCCGCGAGGCGGGCATGAAATACCTCACCGGCACCGAGATCTCGGTCACCTTCGCGGGTCAGACCGTCCACATCGTCGGCCTGGGCTTCGATCCCGACGACGCCTCCATGCGCCAGGGCCTGACCGCAACCCGCGGCGGTCGCGGCGAGCGCGCCAAGGAGATGGCCGAGGGCCTGGCCCGCGTCGGCATCCACGGCGCCTACGAAGGCGCGTTGCAACATGTGGGCAACCCCGAACTGATCTCGCGCACGCACTTTGCGCGCTTTCTGGTCGACTCCGGCGTGTGCCGCGACACCCACGAAGTGTTTCGTCGCTTCCTCACCGAAGGCAAGCCCGGTTTCGTGCCGCATCGCTGGGCCAGCCTGGGCGACGCGGTGGCCTGGATCACCCGCGCCGGCGGTGTCGCCGTGATCGCCCACCCCGCGCGCTACGCCTTCACGGCCAACGAGGAATACGCTCTCTTCACCGAGTTCAAGACCCACGGCGGCCAGGCGGTGGAAGTGGTCACGGGCAGCCACACCGCCGCCGAGTATGTGAAGTACGCCGAGACGGCGCGTGAGTTCGGCCTGGCCGCCTCACGCGGTAGCGACTTTCACAGCCCCGACGAGAGCCACACCGACCTGGGCCAGCTGCCCTACCTGCCCGGCGCACTCACGCCTGTGTGGGAGCTGCTGGCAGACCGCATCCGGTGAGCGACGCCAAGGCCGTCGCCACCCGCGTGCTAGCGGGCATCGCGATCGTGCTGATGGCCACTGTGTTTTTCGCGGTGACCGACACCACCGCCAAATACGTCAACGCCGCTGGCGTCCCCTTGCTGATGGCCCTGTGGGCCCGCTACGCCTTTCAGGCCATTGCCACCTCGCTGGTGGTCGTGCCTCTGGGCGGCTGGTCGGTGATGCGCACCCGGCAGCCCCTGTTTCACGCGCTGCGGGGCTTGATGCTGGTCACCAGCAGCGGACTGGTGTTTGTGAGCCTGAAGTTCATGGCGGTAGGCGAGTTCACCGCGATCATGCTCATCACACCCCTGGTGTTGACCTTGGTGGCAGGCACGTTCCTGAAAGAGCAGGTCTCGCCCCTGCGCTGGGCCCTGGTAAGCGGCGGTTTCATCGGCACGCTGGTGATCATCCGCCCCGGTGGCGAATCGTTCACACCGGCCATGCTGCTGCCCCTGGCACAGGTCGTCACCAACTGCGGCTTTCAGGTGCTCACCATCCGACTGGCACGCACCGAGAACCCGCTGACCATGAACTTCTACACGGGCTGGGTGGGCGCGCTGGTGGCCACGCCGCTGCTGCTCCTGGCCTGGGACCCGCAGGTGCCGGCGGGCTTGTGGGGGCTGCTGGTTCTCATGGGCGTCGCGGGTGCGATGGGCCACTTCCTCCTGATCCTGGCCTACCGCCGAGCGCCCGCCTCCACCCTCACGCCCTATCTGTACGCACAGATCGGCTTTGCGATGGCGTGCGGGTGGGTGGTGTTCGGCCATGTGCCCGATGGCTGGTCCATCCTGGGCATGAGCCTGATCGCCCTGTGCGGTGCGGCGGGGGCCTGGCTCACGGTGGTCGAGCACCGACAGACGCTGCGCCCGGACTGACCCTGCGGCCCGCCCCAAGGGCCGATACTGCGCGCATGGCGCAATTTTTCGAGGTGCATCCAGACAACCCGCAGCCGCGGCTGCTGCGGCAGGCTGTCGCTCTGCTGGCGCAGGGCGGCATCCTGGCCGTGCCCACCGACTCCAGCTACGCGCTGGCCTGCCACCTCGATGACAAAGGTGCGGCCGACCGCCTGCGCCAGATCCGCGCAGTGGACGACAAGCACCACCTCACGCTGTTATGTCGCGATCTGAGCGAGCTGGCCAGCTACGCGCGGGTCGACAACCGTCAATACCGACTACTCAAATCAGCCACGCCCGGCGCCTACACCTTCATCCTGGAGGCCACGCGCGAAGTGCCCCGGCGCGTGAGCCACCCCCAGCGCAAGACCATCGGCCTGCGCGTGCCGCAGCACACCGCGCTGCAGGCCCTGCTGGCCCTGCACGGCGCGCCGCTGCTGGCCACCACGCTGATCCTGCCCGGCGAAGACCAGCCCCTGAACGACGCCCACGAGATCCGCGAACGCCTGGAGCGCGTGCTCGCCGGTGTGATCGACGCCGGCGCCTGTGCCACCGAGCCGACCACGGTGGTCGATCTGAGCCCCATGGGCGATGGCGATGCCCCGGTGGTGCTGCGTGAGGGCCGCGGCGAGGTGGCCGCACTCGGCCTGTGAGACCCGCTCTGAGACAATCCGATCGTGGACTTCAACAACCTCATACAAACCGTCCTCATTTACGCGCTGCCGGTGCTGTTCGCCATCACCGTGCACGAGGCGGCGCATGCCTATGTGGCGCGCTACTTGGGCGACCCGACGGCGGCGATGCTGGGCCGCGTCACCCTCAACCCGATCTCGCACATCGACCCGATCGGCACCCTCCTGATGCCGCTGCTGCTGTATTTCGCGACCTCGGGCGCCTTTCTGTTTGGCTACGCCAAGCCAGTGCCGGTGAATTTCGCCCGTCTGAATCGACCCAAGCGCGACATGGTCTGGGTGGCCCTGGCCGGTCCCGCCTCCAACTTTGTGCAGGCCATCGCCTGGGCCGCCGGCTACCTGCTGCTGGTGGGCCTCGGGGTCGATGAGGACTTCTTCATCGAGATGTGCCAGGCCGGCGTGCTGGTCAACCTGGTGATGTGGGCGTTCAACCTCTTTCCGCTGCCGCCGCTCGATGGCGGGCGCATTCTGGTGGGTCTGCTGCCTTGGCGGCAGGCCCAGTGGGTGTCGCGCATCGAGCCCTGGGGCTTCTTCATCGTGATGGGCCTGGTGCTGGCCGGCATCGTGGGCACGCTGTGGCTGCGACCGCTCATGGCCTTCGGCTCGGGCACCATCCAGCTGCTGCTCACCCCCCTGCGGGCCCTCCTGTCCTGACGCACCATGACCTCCGATTCCCTGCGATTCCTCACTGGCATCACCACCACCGGCACGCCCCACCTGGGCAACTACGTGGGCGCCATCCGCCCCACGGTGCAAGCCAGTCGCCGCCCCGGCACCGAGAACTTCTACTTCCTGGCCGACTACCACGCCCTGATCAAGTGCGATGAACCGGCGCGCATCCAGCGCTCGACACTCGAGATCGCCGCCTGCTGGCTGGCCGCGGGCCTGGACCCCGAGCAGGTGTTCTTCTATCGCCAGTCGGACATCCCCGAGATCCCCGAGCTGACCTGGATGCTCACCTGCGTCACCGGCAAGGGCTTGCTCAATCGCGCCCACGCCTACAAGGCCTCGGTCGACAAGAACCAGGCCGCTGGGGCCGATCCCGACACCGATGTCACCGCCGGCCTGTTCATGTACCCGGTGCTTATGGCCGCTGACATCATCTTGTTCAACGCGCAGCGCGTGCCGGTGGGTCGCGACCAGATCCAGCACATCGAGATGGCGCGCGACATCGCCTCGAGCTTCAACCACCTGTACGGCCCCCACTTCACACTGCCAGAAGCCGTGATCGATGAGGCCGTGGCCACCCTGCCCGGCCTGGACGGCCGGAAAATGAGCAAGAGCTACGACAACACCATCGGCCTGTTCACCCCGCCGGCGCAAATGCGCAAGCAGATCGCGTCCATCGTCACCGACTCGCGCGCGCCGGGCGAACCCAAGGACACCGAGGGTTCGGCCCTGTTTCAGATTTACCAGGCCTTCGCCAGCCCCGAAGAGACCGAGCAGCTACGAAAGCATTACGCAGAAGGTATCGCCTGGGGCGAAGCCAAGAACCTGCTGTTCGAGCGCATCGACCGCGAGATCGCGCCCATGCGCGAACGCTACGAGGCCATGGTGAACAACCCAGCCGAGGTTGAACGCATCCTTCTGCGCGGCGCCGAAAAAGCGCGCGAGCGCTCGCGCCCCTTCATCGCCCGCCTGCGTGAGGCGGTGGGCTTGCGCAGCCTGGCCCGCGCCGCTGCGGCGGCCCCGGGCAAGAAGGCCGACAAAGTCGCCTTGCCGGTGTTCAAGCAATACCGCGAGGCCGACGGCCGCCACTACTTCAAATTGGTCGATGCCAGCGGCGGCCTGCTGCTTCAAAGCCAGGGATTTGATTCGCCCCGGGAAGCGGGCCAGGCCGTCGCCCGCCTGCGCGATCAGGGCCTGTCCGCGCTGGCCGAGTTGGGCCCGCAGGTCCAACGCCCCCACACGGTGTCCGAGAACGAACTGAGCACCCAGCTGTCGCGACTGAGGCAACCTGATTAATCCAGCTCTGCTATAAAGGCGACAGCAGGTTATTCATTACGTTCACTATGCAAGCCACCAAGACCGCCGCCGCAGCTCCCATGAACCTTTTCGTGATCGACGACCACCCGCTGATGCGGGAGGCGGTGGTCATGCTGCTGCGACGGATGCGGCCCGGCGCCAACGTGGTCGAACTCGATCGCATGGGTGGCCTGGACGGCGCGGTGCGCCAGCACGGCACCCCCGACCTGATCTGCCTGGACCTGAAGCTGCCCGACACCACCGGCACCTCGGGCGTGCATGAAGTCAAGAACCTGTTTCCCGAGACGCCGCTGGCGGTGATCTCGGCCTCGCCCTCCACCGACGCCGAAGAAGTCTGCATCGACGCGGGCGCTGACATCTACATCGAGAAATCCTCAGGCGCTGGCGAGATCGGCAACGCCCTGCGCGCCCTGCTCTCGGCCGACGGCCAGTTCGAGGAGCTCGCGCCCACCGACAACAAGCTGTCCAAGCGCCAGAAGCAGTTGATCGTGATGCTCGATCGCGGCCTGTCCAACCGCGAGATCGCCGAAGAACTCGGCATCAGCGAGCACACGGTGAAGGTGCACCTGTGGCGCCTGTTCCGGCGTCTGGGTGTCAAGAGCCGCACCCAGACCATCCACTACGCCCGCGTTCACGGCCTGCTGGCCAGCTGATCGATCGAGGCGGCCCTGGCGGCTGCCTGTTGCGGGTCGCTCGGATCGAGCACCAACCTGAACATCGTGCCCCGCCCGGGCTCGGACTTGAGTTCGACCGGGTGGCCCAGGATATGGGCCAGGCGCGAGACGATGTACAGGCCCAGGCCGAAGCCGTCCTGCGTGCCCTCGTGCACCGGCACCTTGTAGAACTCCCGAAAGATATCGCGCTGATGCTCGGGCGCGATGCCCAGGCCGGTGTCCCAGATCTCGATACAGGGGCGATGGGCCACGTGCCGCACCGCCAGCAGCACGGAGCCACGCTCGGTGTACTTGATGGCGTTGGACACCAGATTGCCAACGATGCGCGCCAGCAGTAGGCCGTCGGAATGCACCGTCCCCCCCGATCGCCGCACCCGCAGCTGCAGGCCCTTGGTCTGGGCCAGTGGGCGGTATTGCAGCTCGAGATCGTCCAGCAGTTTGTCGAGGGACACGTCTTCGAGCTTCAGGCGGATCTTGCCGGAGTCCAGTCGCACCAGATCGAACAGTGAATCGAACAGCGCATTGACGGCGCGGGTGGACTCCAGGATCTTGGGCGCGATCTCGGCCACCAACTCGGGCTCACTGGCCAGCCAGTCGGCGTACAGCCCCAGGGCCAGCACCGGCTGGCGGATGTCGTGGGTGGCGCTGGCCAGGAAGCGGTTCTTGATCTCCACCGCGTCGAGCGCCGCCCGCGTCTGGCGAGTCAGCGATTCAATCAACTGGCTGTTGCGGTATTGCAGCTCGAAGTTGCGCCGGTGGGTGCGGTGCTGACGCTGGCCCGCCTGATACAGAACCTGCCAGAAGATGGCCAGCAGGGCCAGCAGCCAGTAGTGGTAGTACGGCCCATCCAACTCGTGCTCGGCGAGCACACGCCACACCACGATCACCAGGCCCACCGCCATCAGCGTATTCAAGTAGGTGCGCATCGCGCCTAGCACCGGCGAGAGGCCGTTGACCGCCAATATGGTGACCGACGCCAGGATCAACCAGCAAATGAATTGTGTAGACAGCGGGGCGCGCTCGAAGAACAAGGCGATCGAGGCGGCCCACACCAGCGCGCTAGCAGTCCAGATCGGCCGGATGCGGTTGTAGAAGGCCAGCTGCGAGGCCGGCTCGGCCGAAGCCACATGCTGCTCGAAGTGGCGTATCACCCCGGCGCGCACGACGGCCAGGGCAACGGCAGCCAAAGTCCACAGGGCCAGGGCCACCGGGTGGGTGTCGCCCCACATCACGCCCGCATACAGGGGAATGACCACCCAGATCGCCACCTGGGCGCTGGACGAGACGCGCACCAGGCTAGACACCAGCTGCGCGTCGACCCATTCGGTTTCGGCGGGGATGTAGGCGGACGCGGCGGTATCGGACTTCATGGGACAGGCGGGGTGGGCCTGCCGAGTCTATCGAATGGTCGGATGCCTGCGTTGGGCGGGCGCGATCTTCAGTTGCTGGCGGTACTTGGTCACGGTGCGCCGGGCGACCCGCAGCCCCTGGCCCGCCAGCATCTGTGCCAGGGCGACGTCGGTCAAAGGAGCACGCGCGCCCTCAGCGGCGATCAGCTCGCGGATCAGGGTGCGGATCGCGGTGGGCGAGCATTCGCCACCGCTGGCCGTGGTCAGGCGCCGTGAGAAGAAGTACTTGAACTCGAACACGCCGCAGGGCGTGGCCATGAACTTGTTGTTGGTCACGCGCGAGACGGTCGATTCGTGCATACCCACCGCGTCGGCGATCTCGCGCAGGGCCAAGGGGCGCATCGCCATCGGACCCAGTGCCAAAAAGCGGTGCTGACGCTGCAAGATGGCGCGGGCCACCGCGAGGATGGTGGCAAAGCGTTGTTCGACATTGCGCACCGTCCACTTGGCCTCTTGCAGGTCTGCCCCCAGCTGCGCGTGGCCGCTCGCGCGGTGGTGCTGAAACCACTGCGCGTAAGGACGATTCAGGCGCACGCGCGGCACCACCGCCGGATTCAGGCGGGTCACCCACTGCCCCTGATGGCGACTCACCACCACATCGGGTGTGACGTAGGCCACGAACTGCGTCCCGTGGCGCCAACCCGGGCGCGGATCCAGGTGGCGGATCGTGTCGCAAGCAGCCTGTACGGTCTCGTGGGGGGCGCCGAGTTGACGCGCCAACGTTGCCAGGTCGCCAGCCGCCAGGGCCGGCAGGTGGCCACTCACGATCCGAGTCGCCAGGGCATGGTCGGCCCGCGGCGCGTCCAAGGGCAGCAATGCGAGCTGCAACAACAGGCACTCGGCCAGATCGCGCGCACCGACACCAGCGGGATCCAGGGCCTGCACTCGGCGCAAAGCGATCGACAGCTCCTGGGGATCGGGCGCTGGCCACAGGCCCAGGGCCGCACCGACCTCGTCCAGCGACGTGCGCAGGTAGCCGTCTTCGTCCAGGCTGTAGGCCAGGGCCAGGGCGAGCACACGGTCCCGATCGGACAGCGACAGCACGTTCAGCTGCGAGGCCAGATGGCCCGCCAGCGTGGTGGGCGCAGCCAGGGTGTCAAAGACCGTGCCCTCGCCCACATCGGCGCGTCGGGCGGCAGGCAGATCGCCCTCCCAGAGCGCCTCAGGCGGTGCGAACGCATCGTCCAGTGGATCGACCGCCTCATCGACCGAGTCATCGGACGGCGCGTCGGTTTCCAAGGATTCCAGGAAGGGATTGGTGTCCAGCGCCTGCCGCACCAGCTGCGCGAAATCCAGCGACGACATCTGCAGCAGCCGCACCGCACGTTGCAGGCGCGGCGAGAGCACGGGCGTCATCGAGGTGCGGGCCTGCAGCGCGGGCGAATACATCATCACGGTGAACCTCCATCCCCCATGCCGGGCGTCGGCACGGGCCATGCGCCACCTTGCCGCAAGGCGCAGGCCACCGTCACCGCCCTGCCACGCGCGCTCACATCTGCCACTGAATGTCACCTGTTCAAACCCCAGCCGCGTGAACTAGGCCACGGCGCTTACATGCGCTTGCCCTCGTGCCTTTTTTCATCGTCCGCGCAGTAGGCTGCGACCTGTGCAGACACACCCGCCTCGCGCACAGCCCCTTGCCGAACCCCCGCGCCGGGGCAAGGCCGCACCGGCGCAGGCCGCGTCTATGCGAGGTCATGTGCTCGTCGTCCACGACGATGCCGACATTGCCCACCAAGTGGTGGCCCTGTTGGCCGACCAGGGCTATTCCGCGGCCACCGCAAGCTGCCTGCATGACGCGCGCCGGCAGATGGCCCTGCAGCCACCCGACCTGCTGCTGCTGGACCCGCAGCTGCCCGATGGCAACGGCCTGGCCTTGCTGGACGACCCGAGCCTGGGCGCACGGCCCGAGGTGCTGATGCTGCCGCGCCCTGCGACTACGCAAGTCTCGCTGCAGGACCTGCTGTCACGGGTGACGCAGCGCACCCAACGCACGCCCTTGCCAGTCTGCGAAACCACAAGCTGGCGACAGACCCTGGAAGCCACCGGCCGCTTTGGCGCGCTGGTGGGGCGCAGTGCGGCGATGCAGGAGGTCTATGAGCAGATCGCGCGCGTCGCGCCAACATCGGTGACCGTTTTTGTCACTGGCGAGAGCGGCACCGGCAAGGAGTTGGTAGCGCGGACGGTGCATGACCTCAGCGCGCGCCAGGCTCGACCTTTTCTGGCGGTGAACTGCGGCGCGATCTCGCCACACCTGATCGAGAGCGAGATCTTCGGCCACGAGCGAGGCAGCTTCACCGGCGCCGAGCGCCAGCACCACGGATTTTTCGAGCGCGCGCACGGCGGCACATTGTTCCTGGACGAGATCACCGAGATGCCACCCACCTTGCAGGTCAAGCTGCTGCGGGTGCTGGAATCAGGCAGCTTCATGCGGGTGGGATCGAGTGTGGAATTGGCCTGCGATGTGCGCGTGGTGGGAGCAACCAACCGCGAGGTGACGCAGGCGGTGGCCCAGGGCCTTTTGCGCGAAGACCTGATGTATCGCCTGCATGTCTTTCCGATCGCGCTGCCTGCGCTGCGCGATCGCAAGGAGGACATCCCACTGCTGGTCGATCACCTCTTGCATCAGATCGGGCAACGCGAGGGCCAATGGCGCGGCGCCACGCCACAGGTACTGACGCGACTGGCGCGCCATACCTGGCCTGGCAATGTGCGCGAATTGCGCAACGCGCTACAGCGGGCCTGGGTGATGGCGACAGGCGACGCGATCGCGGAACGCTGGTTCCCCTGAGCGCCTCTGTAGGACCGCGCGTCGCACGCCATCGCCTTGCGCTGACAGTCCAGGCCGGCAGGCCTGCCTAGGATGGCCAGATCGCCGCAGGGCGCAGACCACACCGGGAAGACACATGATGATTGCGACACGTCAGAGCGACTTGAACCATGCCTGCCGCGCGCTGTGGCGCGCCACGCTGTCGATGATGAACACCTATCTGAGCCTGCGCGGGCCGGCGCGAAGGGTCATGCTGGCGCGGCGCATCGCCCGAAATTTTCAGACGCTCGAACGCGAAAGCCCCCTGTTCGCACCCGACAGCCGCGACGCCTTCACGCGTCTGTCGCGCCGCTGGGCCCACCTGGCGGGCTGGGCCTGACGCTGGACGGCAGCGCGCGTGTATCAGCGCCGCACGCCGGGGCTCTCGATCGCCAGCCCCTGGGCGCGCCACGCGAGAAACAGCGACAGGTCCAACAGGTCCGGCGCGTTGTACGCAGGCGGCTCGGCCCGAACGCCGAAGTAGCAGGCGCGCAAGCGGCGTTGCAGCGAACCCGCCGACTGCCATTCCAGGCGATAACCCGGCCAGGCCGTGGGGTGGCCCTGGCTGATGGTCTCTGCGAGTAGGCGAGCGCCGGCGTTGTCGACATGACAGTGCACGCAAGCCAGATTCATCTGCCCGATCCGCCGCTGGTACAGGGCGCGTCCGCGCTCGAAATGCGGTGCTGCCCCACCCTCCACCGCCACGCGTATCGGCATGCCACGCGACTGCGTGGCCACAAAGGCGGTCAGCCCCAGAAGCGCCTCGGACTCGAAGGCCCAGGGCGTTTCGCCTTGATGCTGGCTGCGGCAGTGATTGATGCGCCCTTCGAGATCGAGCAAACGCGCGGCGCGCGGGTCCCAGGCGGGATAGCGGGCGGCCACGCCTTTCATCGAGACGCGCGCATCGCCGTGGCAATCTGCACAGGACTTCGCGGCGCTGCCCGCACGCACGCTCCAGAGTCGGGCGCCTTTCTCCACCCACAACATGCCCGGGTTGGCAAAGTCGTCGGCCTGCATGGCACGCAGGTCTGCGCTCATGTCGCTGCTGCCCGAGCGCAGGGGGCTTGGCACCACCTTGCGCTCCTGCGCGTGGGTGGGCAGACAGACGAAGGCGATGACAAGCGCCCAGGATGTGAGCTGGCGCATGGCGGGGCTAGTCGATCACGGCCAGCCTCGCGCGCGCACTGGCGCTCGCGCCCGTGTCGTCGATCCAGTCGAACACCAGCTCGCCCGTGTCACGCGCCGTGACATAGAAGGCAAACAGGGGATTGGCCGCGACACCGGAGCTGGGCTCGATGCGAAACACCTCGGTTCCGTTGTAGCGGCAAGTGACGGATCGAATCGCATTGCGCGGGATCGGCTTGCCGTCATGGGTGTAGTTAAAGCCCGACTCCATGGGATGCGAAATCAGGAGCTTGACTTCAAACGTGTCGCCGCGTCGCACCTGCGCGGGGACCTGAATGCGGGCGTCGGTCATGGGTCAGGTGCCGTCGATGCAGGCCGACACGGTGACGATGACGTCGGCCATGGCGGCATACAGGGTGCCATCGGCCAGCGTGGCGACTGCGGCCACGCGCTGGGTGCCGGCCAGACGCAGGCGCGACTCGACCTCGACCCGTCCCACAGGCACCGGAAAGTGAAAGACGGCCATCTGCGGCACCGGGTTCTTTTGCGAAAACAGGTGAATCGACTTCACCTCGGCGCCAGGCGGGAACGGACCGGGCATGGCGATGCGAACGGGCACCAGGTTGCCGTTGTCGGCGATGCGCGGAATGTCCAGGACCAGGCGCTCGGTGCGTACCGCACGCGAGCCGACAAACGCCTTATAGGCCGCTACCTCGGGAGCCGACTGAGCGAGCACAGGCGCGGCCCACAGGGGCATGGCTGCAGCGCCCACGAGGAGCGCGCGGCGACGTGGCGAGTCGGGCGGGGCCTTGTTCATTGGAGGGTGAGCAGGTACGCGATCAGGTCTTCGATCTGCTGCGCGTTCATGATCGGCTTGTCGCGCCAGGCAGCGGCCACTTCGATCAATCCGTCGCTGCGGTAGTAAGACGGCATGATGGTATCGGGGTTCAAGCGACGGTTGTCGACGATGCGCAGACGCAGTTGGCCGGCCGTCCAGCGCGCGCCGGCCCCATCCAGCGAAGGCGCGAGGTTGCCGGAGAAGCGCACCCCCGACTTGACCAGATCGGCCGGGGCGGCATGGCACAGGATGCAGTTGGCCGGATCGCGCGCCACCAACAAGGTCCGCCCGCGCGCCGCGTCCCCGCTGGCCACGAGCGGCTGCTCGATGGCTTGGCCTTCGACCCGATAGGGCCGCACCTCCTGCGCACCCGCAGGCGCACCCGCAGGCGCGGCCACGAGAAGCACAGCCCATACACCAGGCAGGGTTATTCGGCGCATCCATCGCGACATCAATGCGAACATCCGCCGCAGCATAAATCCAATTGGCGTGCCTCTGACAAGCACACTGCGCGAATAGGTTTTTGCGTCTGTCGTTCCCCCCATCCCGCTGATTCGGAGAAATTTGATGGCCAAGCTCAATGTGAACGGTAAGACGGTTGACGTCGCGACCGAAGCCGATACCCCCTTGCTGTGGGCACTGCGCGAGCAGGTCGGATTGACAGGAACCAAGTTTGGTTGCGGCTTGGCCCAGTGCGGCGCCTGCACCGTGCACATCGACGGCGCACCCGTGCGCTCGTGCGTGGTGCCGATCTCGGCGATCAAGCCGACCCAGAAGATCGTCACCATCGAAGGCCTGTCCAAAGACTCCACCCACGCCATCCAAAAGGCCTGGATCGCACTGGACGTGCCGCAGTGCGGCTACTGCCAATCGGGAATGATCATGGCGGCCTCGGCGCTGCTCAAACGCAAGCCCAAACCGACTGACAAGGACATCGACGAGGCGATGACCAACATCTGCCGCTGCGGCACCTACCTGCAGGTGCGCGCCGCCATCCACATGGCCGCCGGCCAAATCAAGTCCAAAGCGTGAGCGACCCGGAGAACCCGACCATGTATCCCCAAGCCCTCCCGCAGTTCGACCCCTCACGTCGCCGTTTCATCGTCAGCAGCGCCGCGGCAGCCGGCGGCCTGGCCCTGGGCTTTACCTTGCCCACGGGCGACGCGTTCGCGCAGGTGCAAAAAGGCGCTGACCTCACCAAACCCGAGATCAACGCCTGGGTGGTGATCCAGCCGGATGACACCGTGGTCATTCGCATCGCCCGCTCCGAAATGGGCCAGGGCACACTCACCGGCCTGGCGCAGATGGTGGCTGAAGAACTCGAATGCGACTGGTCCAAGGTGACCACCGAGCAGCCCACGCCAGGTCAGAACCTGGCGCGCAAACGCGTCTGGCGCGACATGTCCACCGGCGGCTCGCGCGGGATTCGCCAGTCGCATGACTACGTGCGCCAGGGCGGCGCGATGGCGCGCGAGATGCTGGTGGCGGCAGCGGCCAAGGAATGGGGCGTCTCGCCCGCCGAATGCACGGCGGCTAACAGCGTCATCACCCACAACATCAGCGGCCGCAAGACCACCTTCGGCAAGGTTGCCGACGCGGCGGCCAAGATGGAGCCGCCCAAAGAGGTCAAGCTCAAGGAGCCTCACCAGTGGAAGCTGATTGGCAAGGGCGTCGCGCGCCTGGACACCAAGGAGAAAGTCAACGGCTCGCGCGTCTACGGTACCGACCTGAAGCTACCCGGCATGGTCAATGCAGCCATCAAGGCCTGCCCGGTGTTTGGCGGCAAGTTGGTGAGCTTTGATGTCGACAAGATCAAGGGCATGCCGGGCTTCAAGGCAGCCTTGAGGGTCAGCGACAACGCGGTGGTCGTGGTGGCCGACACCTGGTGGCATGCCAAGAAAGCCCTCGATGTGCTTCCGATCAACTGGGACCTGGGCCCCAACGTCAAGGTCAATAGCGCCACCATCGCCGAGCGAAATAAGGCGGGCCTGGACTCCAACGAAGCGGTGTTCATCGGCAACAAGGTCGGCGACGCCGCAGGCGCTATCAGCAAGTCCGCGCGCAAGATCGAAGCGGTCTACAGCTACCCGTTCCAGAACCACGCCACGATGGAGCCGATGAACGCCACGGCGATCTGGACGGCCGACAAGTGCGAGGTGTGGTGCCCCACGCAAAACGGCGACGCTGCGCTTTCCGCCACATCGACCGCGGCCGGCTTGCCTTTGGACAAGTGCGACGTCTACAAGATCAACCTGGGCGGTGGCTTCGGGCGACGCGGCATGACCGACTACATCCGCCAGGTGGTGGCCGTGGCCAAGCAGATGCCCGGCACGCCCGTCAAGTTGATCTGGAGCCGCGAAGAAGACATGCTGCACGGCGCCTATCACCCGATCACCCAGTGCAAGATGACAGCGGGTGTTGACGCAGCGGGCAACATCACCGGCCTGAACATGCGCATCTCGGGTCAGTCGATCCTGGCCTCGGTATTGCCCACCCTCATGACCAATGGCGCCGACCTTCTGACCTTCCAGGGGCTGCTGCCGGTCGGTCATGAGCGCTTTTCAGACCATGCGATCAGCTACGCGTTTGACAACCTCACCATCGATCACGCGATGCGCAACACGCATGTGCCGCCGGGCTTCTGGCGCGGCGTGAACGCCAACCAGAACGCGGTGTACATGGAGTGCTTCATCGACGAGATCGCGCACGCCACCGGGCAAGACGCCTTGGCGGTGCGGCAAAAGTTGATGGCCAAAAACCCCAAGGGCTGGGCAGTGCTCAAGGCCGTGGCCGAACAGGGGGGCTGGGGCCAGCCCACGCCCAAGGGCACGGGACGCGGCCTGGCGGCGTTCTATTGCTTTGGCAGCTACATCGCCGCCTGCGCCGAGGTCAGCGTGTCCAGCGCCGGCAAGCTCACGATCAAGCGCATCGTCGCCGCGACCGACTGCGGCCATGCGGTCAATCCCAAGCAGATCGCGCACCAGGTGGAAGGCTCCTTCGTCTACGGCCTGGGCGCCATGCTGCATCAAGAATGCACGGTCAAGGACGGACGCATGGAGCAGGACAACTTCCATACCTACCCGGCCCTGCGCCTGTCGGAGATGCCCAAGGTCGAAACGATCGTGTTGCCTTCGGGCGGATTCTGGGGCGGTGTGGGTGAACCGACCATCGCCGTGGCCGCACCCGCGGTGCTCAATGCGATCTTCAACGCCAGCGGCAAGCGCGTACGTGACCTGCCGATCAAGAACACCAGCCTGAAGGCCTGAGGGCCTTGACGCGGTTCAGACCCGCTCGAGAATCACGGCGATGCCCTGCCCCACGCCGATGCACATGGTGCACAGGGCGTAGCGGCCCCCGCGTTGGTGCAGCTGGTTGACGGCGGTAGTGGCCAGCCGCGCGCCGCTGGCGCCCAGCGGGTGGCCTAGAGCGATGGCGCCGCCCCAGGCGTTCACGCGCGGATCATCGTCTTGCAGCCCCAGATCACGCAGCACCGCCAGGCCCTGGGCGGCGAAGGCTTCGTTCAATTCGATCACGTCCATCTGCGCGAGCGTCAAGCCCGTGAGTTCGAGCACCTTGCGCGTGGCCGGCGCCGGGCCCATGCCCATGATGCGCGGAGCCAGACCGGCGGTGGCCATGCCCACCACGCGGGCGCGCGGCGTGAGGCCATGGCGCTTTGCGGCAGCCTCATTGGCAAGGATCAGAGCACACGCGCCGTCGTTCACGCCGCTGGCGTTGCCAGCGGTGACGGTACCGTCAGGGCGCACCACACCTTTGAGTTTGGCCAGGGCTTCGAGGCTGGTCGCACGCGGATGTTCATCGGTGTCGACCACGATGGCGTCGCCCTTTTTCTGCGGGATCGTGACGGGCGTGATCTCGGCGGCCAGGTAACCGGCCTGCTGCGCCTTCACCGCATTGAGCTGCGAGCGCAGGGCCATGCGGTCTTGCGCTTCGCGCTCGATCTTGTAGTCGGTCGCCACGTTTTCAGCGGTCTCGGGCATGCTGTCCACGCCGTACATCTCTTTCATGCGCTTGTTCACGAAACGCCAGCCGATGGTGGTGTCGTACACCGCGTTATTTCGCGAGAAGGCGGTGTCCGCCTTGGGCATGACAAAGGGCGCGCGGCTCATGCTCTCGACACCGCCGGCGATCATCAGCTGCGCCTCGCCCGATTTGATCGCGCGGGCCGCAGTGCCTACTGCGTCCAGGCCCGAGCCGCACAAGCGGTTGATCGTCGCGCCGGGCAGGTCCATCGGCAGGCCGGCCAGCAAGGTGGCCATGCGGGCCACGTTGCGGTTGTCCTCGCCGGCCTGGTTGGCGCAGCCAAAGATCACGTCGGTGACTTGCGTCCAGTCGACCTTCGGGTTGCGCGCCATCAAGGCCTTCAGGGGGATGGCGCCCAGATCATCGGTGCGCACGCTGGACAAGGCGCCGCCGTAGCGGCCGAAGGGGGTGCGGATGGCGTCGCAGATGTAGGCGTGGTGGGAGGCGGTCATACGCTGGGCTTTCGGGATCAGTTGGGCGATTTCAGGTTGAACATGCTGGTGCCCTCGAGTTCGAGCACGGTGCGGTCTTCTTGGGTGCGCATGCGCCAGGACCACTGCAGGATCCCGAGCTCAGGGCGCTTGGCCGATCGGCGGACCTCGTTGACGGTCAGGCGCAGGCTCAGGACATCGCCAGGGCGTACCGGATGGGGCCAGCGCACATCGGACACACCGGGCGAGGCAAACGATTCGGAGTCACGCAGCACGTGTTCGGCCACCAGGCGCATGGCAATACCGCAGGTGTGCCAGCCACTGGCGATCAGGCCGCCAAAGGGCCCCTGGCGGGCCGCCTCGGGATCGGTGTGAAACCACTGCGGATCGTAGGCCGAGGCGAACGTCAGGATCTCGGCTTCGGTGATCGTGTAAGGGCCGGCCTCGATCACCTGGCCCACATGGAATTGTGCGAATTTCATGGGGCAATGGTAACGAGTCGCTCTCGCCGCGCCTTCAGTAGGTCTCTAGGTGCAGGCGGCCGTCTCGTTTGAGTACGGCGCCCACGGTGTCCCAGTTCAGGCCGGCCTGCTGCGCGATGTCCTTGAGCGCCAGCACCACGCCCTCCTCCATCGCCTTGAGGCCGCACACATAGAAATACGCGTTCGGGTCCATCAGCATCTGGGCCAGATCGGCGGCGCGTTCGCGCATCGCGTCCTGCACGTACTTGCGGGGCTGGCCCGGGGTACGGCTGTAGGCGAAATACGTGTCGATGAAGTCCTTGGGCAAGCTTTGCAGCGGACCGAAATAAGGCAGCTCCTGCTGGGTGCGCGCGCCGAAGAACAGCATCAGACGACCGCCCTCGAACTTGCCGCTGGCGCGCTGGCGGCGGCGCCACTCCGTCATGGCACGCATGGGGGCGCTGCCGGTGCCGGTGCAGATCATCACGATGTGGCTGCGCGGGTGATTGGGCATCAGGAAGCTGGTGCCAAACGGGCCGATCACCTGCACGGTATCGCCCACCTTCAGGTCGCACATGTAGTTGCTCGCGACACCGCGCACCGGTTGGCCCTGGTGGTCTTCCAGCACGCGCTTGATGGTCAGCGACACGTTGTTGTAGCCCGGTCGCTCGCCATTGCGCGGGCTGGCGATGGAGTACTGGCGGGCGTGGTGGGCGCGGCCCTTGTCGTCCACGCCCGGCGGGATGATGGCGATCGACTGGCCTTCCAGGCAGGGGAAGGGGATCTGGCCGAAATCCAGCACGATGTGGTGGGTGTCGTAGTCGGTGCCGACCTCGGTCACGCGCACATTGCCGGTGACGGTAGCCGTGATCGTTTTCTCGGCGGCCTTGGGGCCGTAGAGGTGGGTGTAGGGGTGGGCCGCCGACCAAGGCGGCACTTGCGCGCCGAACTGCGCGCTATTGAACGCAGCATCGGCGTCGGCGGTGACGGCAGGGGCCACCGCCGTGGGCGCTGCGGCCGCCGACACGTCAGCAGCGTCACCGCCAGCCTCCGCCAAGTCCTCGGCACTCAGCTCGGGCGGCAGCGATTCCCAGGTCAGTTGCTCGGACGGCGTGTAGGCACGCACGCGCGGCATCTGACGCCAGTTGTCGATCGAGCCGGTGGGGCACGGCGAGATACAGGCCATGCACAGATTGCACAAGTCGGCGTCGACCACGTAGTTGTTGTCATCGTGCGTGATCGCCTTTTGCGGGCAGATCGACTCACAGGTGTTGCAGCGGATGCAGATCTCGGGATCGATCAGATGCTGCTTGATGACGGCGACTTGTGCGGCCTGCATGGTCAGTTAAACCGGACGTATTCGAAATCAACGGACTGGCGGTTGATGCCGACCACCGGGGGCGCAATCCAGTTAGCGAACTTGCCCGGCTCGACGACGCGGCCCATGAGGCTGGCCACATAGGCGCGGTCTTCGGCGGTGGGCAGCCACTCGCTGACTTTGGCATTCCACTCGGCGTCACTCACCACACGGCCCTCAGGCGAGACCTTCACGCCGGCCAGGGCACCGATGTTGCGGTGGAAGGCCTTGTGCGGCGCCACCAGCTTGAAAGGGATGCCGGCTTTTTCGATCAGCTTGTTCCAGCGGCCCACACCCGAGATGCTGTCCTTGATGTAGTCATCGCGCAGCACTTCGTTGAGCGCGTTGAGCATCGGCACTTCCTTCTCGACCAGCTGGCCGTTTTGAACCGCCAGGATCTTGTAGGTCTGGCCCCGCAGCTGGTGATCGTCCATGCGCTTGCCTTCTTCGTAGCGGCCTTTCAGGCCGGTGCTGTAGAAGGTGGCCGCGTTGCTGGACTCGTCGGCGCCAAACAGGTCGATGGTGACGCTGAAGTGGAAGTTCAGGTACCGCTGGATGGTGGGCAGATCGATCACGCCCGCTTCGCGCAAGGTCTTAACGTCGTCGGTCTTGAGCTCGTTCATCTTCTGGCAGGTGCGGGTGATCACACGGCCAATGCCCGACTCGCCCACGAACATGTGGTGGGCTTCTTCGGTCAGCATGAACTTGGTGGTGCGTGCCAGCGGATCGAAGGCGCTTTCGGCCAGGGCGCACAGCTGGAACTTGCCGTCACGATCCGTGAAGTACGTGAACATGAAGAAGGACAGCCAGTCGGGCGTCTGCTCGTTGAAGGCTTGCAGGATGCGCGGGTTGTCTTCCTGGCCGCTGCGACGTTGCAGCAGGGCCTCGCCTTCTTCGCGGCCATCACGACCGAAGTGCTTGTGCAGCAGATAGACCATGGCCCACAGGTGGCGGCCTTCTTCGACGTTGATCTGGAACAGATTGCGCAGGTCGTACATGCTGGGCGCGGTCAGGCCCAGGTGACGTTGCTGTTCGACCGAAGCCGGCTCGGTGTCACCCTGGGTGACGATGATGCGGCGCAGGTTGGCGCGGTACTCGCCGGGCACGTCCTGCCAGGCGTCCTGACCCAGGTGGTCGCCAAAGTGGATCTTGCGGTCTTTTTCGGCGGGGTTCAGGAAGATGCCCCAGCGGTAGTCGGGCATCTTCACATGGCCGAACTGGGCCCAACCCTCGGGGTCGACGCTGGTGGCGGTGCGCAGGTAGACGTCAAAGTTCTGGCTGCCGTCCGGACCCATGTCGTCCCACCACGAGAGGAAACTGGGCTGCCACTGCTCGAGCGCGCGCTGCAGCGTGCGGTCTTCGCTCAGGTTGACGTTGTTGGGGATCTTGTCGCTGTAGTTGATCGAGGACATGAGGGACTCCAGAAAAAATCTTCAATAAAAAATCAGACGCGGTTCCAGTCGAAGGCGGCCTTGTCGCCCTTGCCGTAGACCTTGAGCGCACCCTTGTCGCCGACGGCGTTGGGGCGCTGGAAGATCCAGTTTTGCCAGGCGGTCAGGCGGCCGAAGACGCGGGTGAACATGTTTTCCACGCCGTTGAATCGCAGATTGGCTTCCAGGCCGGTGAGCGAGTCCGGGCTCATGGCGACGCGCTCCTCGATCGCGATACGGGTTTCGTCGGCCCAGTCGATGTCGTCAGGGTTGCTGGTGACCAGGCCCAGGGCAAAAGCGGCGTCGGCATCGAGCAGCTTGCCGGCTTGGGCGCGCACAGCGTCCAGCGCGGGCTGTTCGTTGTAGAAGCGCCGCTGCAGGCGGCTTTGGCCGGTGATCATCGGGTACAGGCCGAAGTTGGTGTCGCCCACCAGGATCTTCGGGGCGTTCGCGGCGTCATCGGGCAGCGCCAGATGGTAGATACGGTCGCAGGCCAGTGCCAGCTCCAGGAAGGAGCCGACAAAGCACGAGCCCGACTCGATCAGCGCAAACAGGCTGCGCGAAGACACATCGATGCGGCTGAAGGTGCGACGCAAGAGGCCTATCGTCTCGCGCACCAGCCAGTGGTCCTTGTGCGCCATCAGGGTGGCGTCCATGGCCATCACGGCGGTGGCATCGCCCTCGGTCTTGATCAACCAGGTGCCGATGTCCAGCTCGTTGGTGCGCATGCTCAGGATGGCGTCTTCGAGCTCGCGCGCCATCTGCAGCGGGTACCAGTTCGCACCAGCGGCTTCGATGCCGGCGATGTCGGTGGGCTGCACCCCGGTGGGGGCCTTGACGGTGAAGGTGGCGGTGCGCTTGGCGCGGTCGATCTGGACGACCACGTTCGCATAGCGCAGCGCGTCAGCCGTGATCTCACGCTGCAAGGGGGTGAGGGTCACGCCCTTGCCATCGGCAGGACGGTCGCTGCCCGCAGCCAGCTCCAGCGCGCGGGCCTGCACGGCGGCGGCGAATTGCGCGGGCTTGGCGATGTGATCGACCAGGCGCCAGTCCTTGGCCTTCTGACCGCGCACGCCTTCGACACTGGTGCAAAACAGGTCGGCCAGGTCGTGACGCACTTTCTTCTTGTCGGTCACGCGGGTGAGGCCACCGGTGCCCGGCAGCACCCCGAGCAGCGGCACTTCGGGCAGGCTGACCGCGCTGGAGCGGTCGTCCACCAGCAGGATCTCGTCGCAGGCCAGGGCCAGCTCGTAGCCGCCGCCGGCGCACGCGCCATTGACCGCCGCCAGGAATTTCAGGCCGCTATGCGCGGAGCTGTCTTCCAGGCCGTTGCGGGTTTCGTTGGTGAACTTGCAGAAGTTCACTTTCCAGGCGTGGCTGGAAACCCCCAGCATGAAGATGTTGGCGCCGGAGCAGAAGACCTTTTCCTTGGCGCTGGTCACGACCACGGTACGCACTTCGGGATGCTCGAAGCGGATGCGGTTGATGGCGTCGTTCAGTTCGATGTCGACGCCCAGGTCGTAGCTATTGAGCTTGAGCTTGTAGCCGGGGCGCAGGCCGCCGTTCTCGTCAAAGTCCGCCGACAGGATGGCCACGGGGCCGTTGAAGCTGAGTTTCCAGTGGCGGTACTGGCTCGGGTGGGTCTGGTATTCCACGCGCAGGTCTTGGCTCATGTGTTGTCTCCTGTAAGCGGCTCGAACTGACACGCACTGTAATGCGTGCTCTGCCGCCATGTCAAGCACTTTTGTGCATGTTTTTTTTAAATGGGTAGGCCGAGCGCGGTGCGCACCTGCCGGCGCAGGGCTTCGAAAGTGGGACCCAGGGGCGCGGCGCTGGTGTCCAGCTGCAGCTCGGCCTTGGAATAGAAGGCAGCCCGGCTGGCCAGGATGTCCTTGAGGTCCTGCATGGCCTCCCGGTTACCGGCCATGGGGCGCAGGTCGCCCTGGGCGGCGACGCGGGCCATGTGGTCCTCCGGGCTGGCCTGCAGCCAGACGGTGGTGCAGTGCGCCAGCATCAGGTTGAAGGTGGCGGCATCAGATACCAGGCCGCCGGGGGTGGCAAGCACCGCCTCGGGGTAGATCTGGATGGCCTCCTCCAAGGCACGGCGCTCGTAGCGGCGGTAGGCGTTCTGGCCATACAGGGCCTGGATTTCGTTGACCGAGCAACCGGCGAATTTCTCGATCTCGCGGCTCAATTCCACGAAGGGAAAGCCCAGGTCCTCCGCCAGCATGCGGCCCAGCGCGGACTTGCCTGCACCGCGCAGGCCGACCAAGGCAATGCGGGGGCTGCGCGGGCCGGCAGCCGCCTGCGGGCTGCCCCCGAGCACTTGGCCCACCGACTCGCGCACCCGGCGCAAGGTGGCCTCGTCGCGGTCTTGCAACATCTCGCGCAGCATCAGCCACTCAGGTGAGCGGGTGGTCACATCGCCTAACAATTCGGCCAGCGAGCACTGCAGGGCCTGGGCGACCTGCAGCATCACCAGCACCGAGGCATTGCCCACGCCATATTCCAGGTTGGCCAGGTGACGCTCGGACACCTGCGCCGCCTCGGACAGGGCCTTGCGCGTCATGCCGCGCCGCGCGCGCAGGGCCCGCACCCGCTCGCCCAAGCCGATCAGGAAGGGGTGCTTGGCCGCAGCGGCCTCGCCCGCCGGATCGGGAGAAGGCACTATAGTGCTTGACATCAGGAGATACCGGCCGTAGAGTTCATGCACGCACGATATTGCAACTCCGCCGAAACTGCAAGCCTCTCATTGCCCGCCAAGGACATTGCCATGACCCAGCCCACCCCGGACACCTTCAAGGCCCAGATTGCCGAGCTGACCGCCCAAATCGCCGGCCGGCCACTGGATGCGGACCTGGACACTTGGCTGAACCAGACGCACGGCCCTGCCAGTGCCACGTATGCCGCGCTCAAGGCCAGCTGCGTGGCCGGCGCCGAGCAAGGCTGGCTGTGCAACCGAGAGGGCGGCGGCCTGCGTTATGGCCGCATCTTCAAGCCCGCCGACGACCTGCACGGCTACTCGGTCGATGTGGTCGACATGAAAGACGTGGCCGGGCCCCACCATGTGCACCCCCACGGCGAGATCGACCTGATCATGCCGATCGAGGGCGAGGCCACCTTCGACGGCCGCCCTGCCGGCTGGCTGGTGTGCCCGCCCGGTAGCGCCCACCGCCCCACCGTGCGCCAGGGGCGTGCGCTGGTGCTGTACCTGCTGCCACAGGGACAGATCCAGTTCACCGGCTGAAGCCACCCACCTTCCCACCTGCCAGAGGGCGCGCCATCGACGCGTCCCGGCCCCTAGGAGACACGCCCATGACCGACACCGCCACCGCCCACGTCGCCGCGCCGCCGGAGCGCTTTAACTTCGCGCAGCACCTGCTGTCGATCAACGCAGGCCGCGCCACCAAGGCCGCCTTTGTGGACGATGCGGGCACCCTGAGCTACGGCCAGTTGCAAGAACGCGTGCAGCGCGTGGCTGCCGGCCTGCGCGCCCTGGGGCTGCGCCGCGAAGAGCGTGTGCTGCTGTTGATGCAAGACTGCAATGACTGGCCGGTGAGTTTTCTGGGCGCGATGTATGCGGGTGTGGTGCCGGTGGCGGTGAACACCCTGCTCACCGCCGACGACTACGCCTACATGCTGGAACATTCGCGCGCGCAAGCGGTGCTGGTCTCGGGCGCGCTGCTGCCCACGCTCACCGCGGCGATGACACGCGCCGAGCACGAGGTCGCACGTGTGATCGTCTCGCGCCCGGTGGCACCGCTGCATCCCCATGAGGTGGATTTCGAGGCCTTTGTTCAGGGCCACCCGGCGCAGGCCAAACCTGCGACGACGAACGGCGACGACCCCGGCTTCTGGCTGTATTCGTCGGGATCGACCGGCCGGCCTAAGGGCACGGTGCACTCGCATGCCAACCCCTATTGGACGGCCGAACACTATGGGCGCGCTGTCTTGCAATTGCGCGAAGACGATGTCTGCTTCTCGGCGGCCAAGCTGTTTTTCGCCTACGGCCTGGGCAATGCGCTGACCTTTCCCCTGAGCGTGGGGGCGACCACGATCCTCATGGCAGAACGCCCCACGCCCGACGCCACCTTCAAGCGCTGGCGCGGTGAGATCGGTGGCCGCAAGCCCACGATCTTCTACGGTGCGCCCACTGGCTTTGCCGGCATGCTGGCGCACCCGCAACTGCCCGCGCGCGACGCGGTGGCCCTGCGCCTGGCCTCCTCGGCGGGCGAGGCCCTGCCGGCCGAACTGGGCGAGCGCTTCAAACGCCACTACGGTGTGGACATCGTGGACGGCATCGGCTCCACCGAGATGCTGCACATCTTCCTGTCCAATCGGCCCGAGCGCGTGCGCTATGGCACCACGGGCTGGCCGGTGCCGGGCTATGAGATCGAGCTGCGCGCCGAGGGCGGCGGCACCGTGCCCGATGGCGAGCCGGGCGACCTGTACATCCAGGGTCCCAGCGCCGCGATGATGTACTGGGGCAACCGCGCCAAGACCCGCCAGACCTTCCAGGGCGGCTGGACCCAAAGCGGCGACAAGTACGTGCGCAACGAAGACGGCAGCTACACCTACAGCGGCCGCAGCGACGACATGCTCAAGGTCAGCGGCATCTACGTCAGCCCCTTCGAAGTGGAGGCGACGCTGGTACAGCATCCGGCGGTGCTGGAAGCGGCCGTCATCGGCAAGGAAGATGCCGACGGCCTGACCAAGACCAAGGCCTTCGTGGTTCTCAAGGCGGGCGGCCAGGCCGACGAGGCCGAACTCAAGGCCTTCGTGAAGGACCGTCTGGCCCCCTACAAATATCCGCGCTTCATCGAGTTCGTCACCGAACTGCCCAAGACCGCCACCGGCAAGATCCAACGCTTCAAGCTGCGCGAGCTGGAAGCAGGGCGTCGCTGAGGTCGCATGCCCGTCGATTTCATTGAGCTGGACCTGCCCGGTGCGACTACTCGGGTGTGCATCGAGCACGAGTGGATCGCACCCGAGCGACGCGAGGCACCGCTGATGGTGTTCTTGCACGAGGGCCTGGGCTCGGTGGCGATGTGGCGCGATTTTCCGCAGCGCCTGTGCGACGCTTTGGGCTGCCGCGGCCTGGTGTATTCGCGCCCGGGCTATGGCCGCTCCACGCCGCGCGCACCGAACGAGACCTGGGGCACGGACTTCATGCACCGCCAGGCTTTTGACGTACTGCCGGCGCTGCTGCGCGCGCTGGGGGTGGACACGCAACACGAGAAGCCCTGGGTGTTTGGCCACAGCGATGGCGGATCAATCGCCCTCTTGTATGCGGCCCACTTTCCCGACCAGGTGGCCGGTGCCATCGTGCTGGCGCCGCACATCCTGCTGGAAGACATCAGCGTGACCAGCATCGAACAGGCACGCGAGGCCTACCTGCACACCGGCCTGCGCCAACGCCTGGCCCGCTACCACGACGACCCGGACTCGGCCTTCTGGGGCTGGAACCGCGTGTGGCTGGACCCCGCCTTCAAGACCTGGACGATCGAGGCCGAAATGAGCGCAATCCGCTGCCCGGTTCTGGCCGTTCAGGGCCTGGACGACGAATACGGCACACTAGCGCAGATCCGCGGCATCGCCCAGCGCGCGCCGCAGACCCATTTGCTCGAGTTGGCCGCCTGCGGTCATTCGCCGCACAAGGACCAGGCCGACGTGCTCATTGCCGCCGTCCACCACTTTTATTCATCGGAGTATCGATAGGACTTTTGCATGTATCCCCAACTCAGTCTCTACATCGACGGTCAGTTCATTGGCGCCGAGGGCCGGCGCGAGCAGGACGTTTACAACCCCGCCACCGGCGAAGTGATCGGCAAGCTGCCGCACGCCACCCGCGAAGACCTGGACCGCGCACTGGCCAGTTCCGCACGCGCCTTCGAGAGCTGGAAGAAGACCTCGCCCCTGGACCGCGCCAAGGTGCTGCGTCGCGTGGCCGAATTGGCGCGCGAGCGCGCCAATGACATCGGCCGCGGCATCACGATGGACATGGGCAAGCCGCTGGCGGAGGCCCTGGCCGAAGTGAATTTCTGCGCCGAGCATGCCGAGTGGCATGCCGAAGAATGCCGCCGTATTTACGGGCGCGTGATCCCCGCGCGTGTCGATGGCGTGCGCCAACTGGTGCTGCGCGAGCCGGTGGGCGTGTGCGCCGCCTTCTCGCCCTGGAACTTCCCGTTCAACCAGGCGATCCGCAAGATCTCCGCCGCCGTCGGCGCGGGCTGCACCATGATCCTCAAGGGCCCCGAAGAAGCACCGAGTGCGGTGGTGGCCTTGGCGCAGTTGTTCCATGACGCCGGCCTGCCCCCGGGCGTGCTCAATATCGTTTGGGGCGTGCCGGCCGAGGTGTCTGACCATTTGATCAACAGCCCCATCGTGCGCAAGATCACCTTCACCGGCTCGGTGGGCGTGGGCAAGATGCTGGCAGCCAAGGCCGCAGGCCTGATGAAGCGCAGCACCATGGAGCTGGGCGGCCACGCGCCGGTGATCGTCTGCGACGACGCTGACATCGACATGGCCGTCAAGCTGCTGGTGCCCCACAAGTTCCGCAACGCGGGCCAGGTGTGCGTGTCACCCACCCGCTTTTATGTGCAGGAAGGCGCCTATGAGCGCTTCGTCGGCGAATTCGTCAAGAAGACCCAGGCGCTGAAAGTGGGCGACGGCCTGCAGGCCGACACCCGCATGGGCCCGCTGGCACAGGCACGCCGCGTGGGCGCGCTGGCCGGCTTCATTGACGACGCGCGTGAGCGCGGCGCCACCTTGCTGGCCGGTGGCGCGCCGATCCCGGGTTCGGGCGGCAGTTTCTTCGCCCCGACCGTCTTGACCGATCTGCCCGAAGACTCGCGCTTCATGACCGAAGAACCCTTCGGCCCGGTGGCGGGCATCGTGCGCTTCAAGACCCTGGAGGAGGCGATCCAGCGCTCCAACAGCCTGCCCTTCGGCCTGGCCGCTTACGCCTTCACCACCTCGACCAAGAACGCGCAGATGATCTCCAGCGGGATCGAAGCGGGCATGGTGTCGATGAACCACATCGGCCTGGGACTGGCCGAGACGCCGTTTGGCGGCATTAAGGACAGCGGCATGGGCAGCGAGGGCGGCAGCGAGACCTTCGACGGCTACCTGAACACCAAGTTCGTGACGCAGCTCAATTGAGCGGGCCTCGCGCCTAAAAGCAAAAAGCCCCGGGAGACCGGGGCTTTTTGTTGGGAAAGAAAAAAGCCGATCAGGCCTTCTTGGCCCAGGCGTTGCACCAGCCCTTGGTCGCGACCTTCTTGCCAGCGAACAGCGGGCAGCCGCCCGACGCGTCGGAGGCCTTGCCCTGGAACAGCGCGCAGTTGCCGCAGTTGCTGCCGGCGACGAACTTGGGCTGCTTGGCCTTGTCGACCTTGGTGCCGTCAGCCACATAGGCCAGGGCCTTGGCTTGCGGGTCGGTCTCGGCCACCAGAGCCTGTGCGCTGGCTTGCGAAGCAGCGGCCAGCAGGCTGCCGCCGACGGCCACTTGCATCATGAACACGCGGCGGGTCTTGGCGCCTTGGAAGGAATCGAAGCTCATTGAAATCCCCTAAAAAAGAACACAAACGAATCTGAAAACCTCTCGAAGGTAGCCGAAATCAGGCGAAAGGGGAAAGTAGCCCGAATTAATTCGATTAATCTACTCAGTATCTCGGGCCGGGCGGCCTCAGTCAGGCACCACCGCCGTCACCTCGATCTCCACCTTCGCACGGTCTTCCACCAGGTCGGCCACCTGCACCAGCGTCATCGCCGGGTAGTGGCGCCCCAGCACCTCCTGATAGACCTTGCCCAACTCGCGCCCGCGGGCCAGGTACTCGTGCTTGTCCTTAACGTACCAGGTCATGCGGGCCATGTGCTGCGGGCCGGCCCCGGCGCAGGCCAGCGTGTCCACGATGTTGTGCAGCGCCTGGCGGCACTGAGCGATGAAATCGTCGGTCTCGAACTGGCACTGCGCGTTCCAGCCGATCATGCCGGCGACAAAGACCATGCGGCCCCGCGCCTCGATGCCGTTGGCGTAGCCCTTGGCGGGCGCCCAGCCCTCGGGTTGCAAGATGTTGAACATGGCAAGGGGCTCCTGGTCTAGGCCTGCGCCTGCTGGCGCAACTTGAATCTTTGCAGCTTGCCGGTTTCAGTGCGCGGCAAAGCAGCGAGGTACACGATACGACGCGGGTACTTGAAAGGGGCGATGGCCTGCTTGACGTGGTCCTGCAAGGCGCGGGTCATGGCCTCGTCGCCCGTTTGTCCCGGCTTGAGCGTCACGAAGGCTTGCACGATCTGCCCGCGCTCCTCGTCGGGCACACCGATCACGCCGCACTCGGCCACCGCTGGATGCTGCAGCAAGGCGCTCTCCACCTCGGGGCCAGCGATGTTGTAGCCGGCGGAAATGATCATGTCGTCGTTGCGCGCCTGATAGCTGAAGTAGCCGTCGGCATCCATCACGAAGGTGTCGCCCGGCAGGTTCCAGCCGTCCTTAACGTAATCGAGCTGGCGCGGATCGTCCAGGTAGCGGCAGCCTGTGGGCCCGCGCACGGCCAGGCGACCCACAGTGCCCGCAGGCACCGGCTGCATGTTCTCGTCGACGATCTGCGCCTGGTAGCCGGGCACCACCTGGCCGATGGCGCCAGCGCGCACCTGGTCGCCCGCGCTGGAGATGTAGATGTGGATCACCTCGGTGCCGCCGATGCCGTCGGTCATCTCGATGCCCGTGGCCTGTTTCCACAATTGGCGCGTGGCGTCGGGCAGGGCCTCGCCGGCAGACACGGGATGGCGCAGGCTCGACAGATCAAAACTCGAGGCCAGGCCCGCCATCTGGCGGTAAAAGGTGGGCGCCGTGTAGCACTGGGTGGCCTTGTAATGGGCAATGGTGTGCAACAGCGTCTCGGGCGTGTGCTTTTCCAGCAAGACCGTGCTGGCGCCATAGCGCAGGGGAAAGGCCAGCAGCCCGCCCAGACCGAAGGTGAAGGCAATCGGCGGCGTGCCGCACACCACATCGTCCTCGCGCATCTTCAGGATGTGGCGCGGGAACAGGTCGCACATGGCCAGCACATCGCGATGGAAATGCAAGGTGCCCTTGGGCTTGCCCGTGGTGCCGCTGGTGAAGGCGATGAGGCACACGTCGTCGCGGCTGGTCGGGTGCGGCGTCCACACGCCCGACTGCCGCTGCATGCGCTGCTCCAGGCCCTGGGCGTCGCTGCTGCGAAACGCCACGCACTGGCGCAGGGCGGGGGCATGGTGGGCATGGCCCGGGGTCATGCAGTGCTGAATTTCTTCCATCAACAGGCTGTCGCACAGCGCGGCGCTGACCTGCGCCTTGTCGATGATCTGCGCCAGTTCGGCCGCGCGCAAAAGCGGCATGGTGGGCACCACCACGAGGCCCGCCTGGATGGCGGCCAGAAAACACGCCGCCATCATGGGGCTGTTGCCCCCGCGCAGGAGCAGGCGGTTGCCCGGCACCAGGCCCATGTCGCGTGTGAGCACCAGGGCGATGCGGTGGACCTGATCCTGCAACTGCGCATAGGTCCAGGAAAAAGGCTGGGGCGTGCCCTCGCCTGCCATCAGGCCGTGCACGCCATGCACGGCGATGCGCTCGCCCCGGCCTTCGCGCACATGGCGATCGAGCAGTTCGACTGCGCAATTGATTTGTTTGGGGTAGCGCACCTCGGGCTGATCGAAGACAAACACCGGCCACTGCGCGGGCGGTGGCAGGCGGTCGCGGGCGAAGGTGTCGACGTGGCTGCTGGGGGCTAGAGTCGGGTCGTTCATCGCATCCTCCATCGCGGCCTCAAGCGCGCAAAAGATCCTTGCCGATGATCAACTGCTGCACCTCGGTCGCGCCCTCGTAGATCCGCAGCGCCCGGATCTCGCGGTACAGGGACTCGACGATGCAACCCTTTTTCACGCCCATGCCCCCGTGCATTTGCACCGCCATGTCGATGATCTGCTGCGCGTTCTCGGTGGCCGTCATCTTGGCCATGGCCGCTTCGCGGGTGATGCGCTGGCCCTGATCGCGCAGCCACGCGGCGCGGTAGGTCAGGAGCGTGGCAGCGTCGAGCATCGTGGCCATCTGCGCAATCTTCGATTGCGTGATCTGGAAGTCGGCCAGGCTCTGACCGAACATCTGACGTGATCGCGCCCAGGCTACCGACTCATGCAGCGCGCGCCGGGCAAAGCCCAGGGCGGCGGCGGCTACCGAGGTGCGAAACACATCGAGCGTGGCCATGGCCACCTTGAAGCCTTCACCAGCCTCACCGATACGTCGGCTGTGAGGCACTTGCACTTTCTCAAAACGCAAGGTCGCCAAGGGGTGCGGCGCCACCACGTCGATACGCTCCTCGATGGTCAGGCCCGGGCTGTCGGCGTCGACGATGAAGGCGCTGATCCCGCGCGCACCGGGCGCTTCGCCCGTGCGTGCGAAAACCACATAGAAGCCGGCGATGCCGCCGTTGGAAATCCAGGTTTTGCGGCCCGTGAGCTCATAGCCCGTGGCGGTGGGCGTGGCGGCGCATTGCATGGCCGCGACGTCAGAGCCTGCCTCGGGCTCGCTCAGCGCAAAGGCAGCCAGCGTCTGGCCACTGACCACACGGGGCAGATAGGTCTGCTTTTGTTCGGGTGTGCCGCGCAGGCTGATCGCGCCGGAGCCCAGGCCCTGCATGGCAAAGGCGAAATCGGCCAAGCCGTTGTGAAAGGCCAGGGTTTCGCGCAGCAAACACAGCTGGCGCGTGTCGATGTGATCGGCCGCGCCACCGTGCGCCGTGCCGGCCACCGCATGCCGCAGCCAGCCACCCTGCCCCAGCAGGGCGACGAGGCGCAGGCACTCGGCGTCGACGGCGTCACGCGATTCGTCATGCGGCGCATGGGCCAGATGCTGCTGGCACCAGGCATCCAGGCGCGATTTGAAGGGGCGGTGCGCAGCGTCGAAGAAAGGCCAGTCCAGTTCTGGCGGCCAATGGCCTGTCGGTTTGGCGGCGTTTGCGATCACGTCTCAATCCCCCCCGAACACGGGCGTCTGCTTGGCCACGAAGGCGTGATAGGCGCGGTGGAAATCATTGGTGGCCATGCAAATCGCCTGGGCCTGGGCCTCGGCCTCGATGGCTTCGTCCACGCCCATATTCCATTCCTGGTGCAGCATCTTCTTGGTGATGCCGTTGGCAAAGGTCGGGCCCGCTGCCAATTGCGCCGCCAGGGCCTGGGCCTGGGCCAGCACCTCCTCGGGTATACACACACGGTTGTAGAAGCCCCAGCGCTCGGCTTCTTCAGCGCCCAGACCGCGACCCGTGAACAGCAATTCGCTGGCGCGCCCCTGGCCGATGATGCGCGGCAAGATCGCGCAGGCGCCCATGTCGCAGCCAGCCAGGCCCACCTTGTTGAACAAGAAATACACCTTGCTGCGGCTGGTGCCATAGCGCATGTCGGAGGCCATGGCCAGGATGGCACCGGCACCGGCGCATACGCCGTCCACGGCGGCCACGATCGGCTGCGGGCAGGCGCGCATGGCCTTGACCAGATCACCGGTCATGCGGGTGAAGGCCAAGAGGCCCGGCATGTCCCACTGGGTGAGGGGCCCAATGATTTCGTGCACGTCACCCCCAGAGCAGAAGTTGCCTCCGGCACCCGTGATCACCACCGCGTGCACGTCGGGCGCGTAGACCAGGGCGCGAAAGAAATCGCGCAGCTCGGCGTAGGAGTCAAAAGACAGCGGATTCTTGCGCTCGGGTCGGTTCAGGGTGATGGTGGCCACGCCGTCTTGCACCTGCAGCAGGAAATGCTCGGGGCGGTAGTCCGCCATCGGCTGGTCGTGACGCGGCAAGGCATGGGGCTGGCCCGGAAGGTGGCGGGTGGTGTTCATGGCGTCTCTTGGGGTTGTGGGGGTGGGGTGGCCAAGCCACCTTTGAGGGTGCCAAGCAGGCGGTACAACTGGTCTTGCTGGCGCTCGCTCAGAGGGGAGAGCAGGTCGACGACCCAGGCTTCGTGTTCGCGCGCCATGACGGCGAAGGCACGGCGACCGGCGGACGTGAGGCGAACCTTGAAGGCGCGGCGGTCTTCGGCAACAGTCTGGCGCTGCACCAGTTGCTCGCTCTCCAACTGGGCGACGATGGCGGTGACGTTGCCCCCCGTGACCAGCATGCGCCGCGACAAGGCGCTCATGGTCAGGCCCTGAGGCTCGCGTTCGAGCTGCGCCATCAAGTCAAAGCGAGGCAGGGTCAGGCCAAACTGCTCGCGCAGGCGCTGGCGGATGGTGTCCTCGATGCGGGTGGTGCAAGACAACAGGCGCAGCCACAGGCGCAGGGAGTCGTGGTGGTCGGCATGGGCGCGCAGCTCCATGTCGGTGGCGACGGGCGCGCAGGTGGCGGGCGTGGACACGGGCATGACGCTCAGTCGCCTCGGCCCGCGGTCTGCATCGCACGCTCGCGAGCAAAGCCCGCTTCGAGCTGCGGCTTGGCCGATTGATAGGGCTTGGGCCAGGCCAGGTCGGTGTAGCCGATACGCGCGGCCTCTTGCAGCGTCCAGGCCGGGTTGGCCAGGTGCGGGCGAGCGACTGCACACAAGTCGGCGCGGCCAGCGGCGATGACGCTGTTCACATGGTCGGCTTCGCTGATCGCACCTACGGCGATCGTGGCGATACCGGCCTCCTGACGCACGCGGTCGGCAAACGGCGTCTGGTACATGCGGCCATACACCGGCTTCTGGTGGGGGCTGACCTGACCCGAGGAGCAATCGATCATGTCAGCGCCCGCAGCCTTGAAGGCGCGCGCAATGTCCACCGCGTCGGCGGGCGTGATCCCGCCCTCGACCCAGTCATGGGCCGAGATACGCACCGACATCGGCAGGTGCTGCGGCCACACCGCGCGCACGGCCTGAAAGACTTCCAGCGGATAGCGCAGACGGTTGGCGAGACTGCCGCCGTAATCATCGCTGCGGCGGTTGGTCAGGGGCGAGATGAAGGAGGAGAGCAGGTAGCCATGCGCGCAGTGCAACTCCAGCCAGTCAAAGCCCGCCTGCGCGGCGCGGCGTGCCGCCTGCACGAAGTCATTCTTGACGGCGTCCATGTCGCGGCGGTCCATGGCGCGTGGCACCGGGCCATCGTCCAGGTAAGGCACGGCGGACGCAGCGATCAGCGGCCAGTTGCCCTCGGGCAGCGGATGGTCCATGCCGCCGCCTTGCCAGGGCGTGCAGGTCGAGGCCTTGGGGCCAGCATGGCCGATCTGCATGGCCATCTTGGCGTCGCTGTTTGCATGCGCCCAATCGACGATGCGTTTCCAGTCCTGCATCTGTTCGTCAGTCCACAAACCGGGGCACCCGGGGGTGATGCGGCCTTCGGGGCTGACGCAGCTCATTTCTGCAAAGACCAGGGCCGCACCGCCCATGGCGCGTGCGCCTAAATGCACCAGGTGATAGTCGCCCACGCGGCCGTCCTGCGACATGTACTGGGCCATCGGCGAGACCACCACCCGATTTCTCAGGGTGACCGAGCGCAGGGTGTAGGGCGTGAACATGGGCGGGCGTACGCCGTGTGGGCCCGCACGCTCGGCGAACCAAGATTCGTAGCCTTCGAGCCAGCCCTTGTCTCGCAGGCGCAGGTTCTCGTGGCTGATACGCTGGCTGCGCGTGAGCATGGAGTACATGAACTGCTCGGGCTCGAGCTGATCGCAATAGCGCTCGCCACAGACCTCGAACCATTCCATGGCGTTCCAGGCGGCGTTCTGCAGCCGGATCACGTCGACGGCGCGCACCTTCTGATAGCGCTTGAGCACCTCGGGGATACGGTCCACGGTGTCGCCCATGTCGGTGAACTGACTGACCAATTCAATGGCGTCTTCCAGGGCGAGCTTGGTGCCCGAGCCGATCGCGAAATGCGCGGTGTGCACCGCATCTCCCATCAGCACCACATGGCTGTTGCCATTGAAATGCGACCACTGCTCGCACTTGACCCGCTGGAAATTGAGCCACGCCGAGCCGCGCAGATGACGCGCATTGGTCATGAGCTTTTCGCCTTGCAGGTTGGCGGCGAAGAGTTTTTCGCAAAAGGCGATGGAGGCCTCTTGGTCGGCCTGGTCTAGGCCGTGGGCCTTCCAGACCGACTCGGGGCATTCGACGATGAAGGTGGAGGTCTGATCGTCAAACTTGTAGACGTGGGCCTGGAACCAGCCGTGTTCGGTCTTCTCGAATAGGAAGGTAAAGGCGTCGTACAGGCGCTTCGTTCCCAGCCAGATAAAGCGATTGGGGCGGGTGACGAGATCGGGCTTGAACACAGAGGCCAGACGCTGGCGCACCTTGGAGTTCACGCCATCGCTGGCGATGATCAGGTCGGCATCGGGAAAATCCAGGTCGGAGTCGGCATCCTGCTCAAACAGCAGCTTCACGCCCAGTTCCTCGCAACGCGCCTGCAGGATGTTCAAAAGCTTCTTGCGGCCGATGCCCACAAAGCCGTGGCCACCCGAGCGGATCACACGGCCCTTGAAGTGCAGTTCGATGTCGTCCCAGTGGTTGAAGGCCTGCTGCACCTCGGCGGCGGTCTGCGGGTCCCATTGGCGCATGTGCGCCATGGTCTGGTCAGAAAAGACCACGCCCCAGCCGAAGGTGTCGTAGGGCTTGTTGCGCTCCACCACCGTGATGTCGTGGTGGCCGCCTAGCTTTTTCATCAAAAGCGCGAAGTACAGGCCCGAGGGGCCACCGCCTATGCAAACGATCTTCATGAGGGACGTTCCGGTCAGGAGAAGCGAATTGCTTCAAGCCTCAAGTAATTCTCCCATCGGCTCAAGGCAGAGGGCTAGGGGCAAACCCGCAATCACAGCCAATCTTGACTTAATTCACCGAATCGTTAACTATTGCCTCGTGACGACGCTCAAGACTGCCCCCCGCAAAACGCGCCCGAGCCCGCCCGCTTCGCCGGAGAAGCAGCGCGACGCCGACCGCTCGCAGGCTGCCATCCTGGCCGCTGCGACGCAGGAGTTCGCGCAGTTTGGCCTGGCTGGCGCACGCATGGACGCGATCGCCGAGAAAGCGCAGCTAAACAAGCGTCTGATCTATTACTACTTCCAAGACAAGGACCAGTTGTTTCAGGCGGTGCTGGAGCAGTCCTACCGCCAGATCCGGGAAGAAGAAAAAGCGCTGAACCTCGAGGCCTTGGAGCCCGCCGCCGCCATGCGCGCGCTGGTGGAATTCACCTGGAATTACTACATCGCCCACCCGGAATTCCTCACGCTGCTCAATAGCGCCAACCTGCACCGCGCGCGCCACTTGCAAAACTCGCAGCGCGCCCGCGCCATGAACTCGCCCCTGATCGAACTGCTCGCCGACATCCTGGAGCGCGGTCGCCGGACCGGTCAGTTTCGCGGCGGCATCGACCCCCTGCAGCTGTATGTCTCGATCGCTGGCCTGTCGTACTTCTATTTGTCGAACAACCCCACCCTGTCGGCCATCTTCGGCCGCGATCTGATGTCGCCCAAGGCACGCAGCGAGCGCCTGTCCCATATGGGCGACGTGATCCTAGGGTATGTCCTGAGAAGCTGAGACGCGCGACGCGTTGACACGCCCAGACCCATTCCTAGAATTCACCAGGAAGTTAATTAGAGCGGCGGATCCGTTCCTGGATTTAGCCGCCGCGATCGCATCCCTATCCACAACCGAGGAGACATCTGTGCCGATTCAGTTTCACCGCCGCCACGTCATCACCGCCCTGCTGGCCTCGCTGGCCTGTGCCAGCGGTTACGCCCAAGCCCAGTGGAAGCCCAATAAGCCGATCACGCTGATCGTGCCCTGGGCGCCGGGCGGTTCGACCGACCAGGTCACCCGCGTGTCCGCCGCCGAACTGGAAAAGCATCTGGGCCAGAAGATCGTGATCCAGAACCAGCCCGGCGCCTCGGGCTCGGTCGGCACCAAGAACGCCATGCAGTTCCCGCCCGACGGCTACACCTGGACGGCCGGCGCCGCCAAGGACCTGGGCACCTACCGCGTCTTGGGCATGGTCGACACCTCGATCTCCGACTGGAACGTCTACGTCAACGTCGCCCACGTGGCCGTGGTCGGCGTGAACGCCGACACCCCCTACAAGACCATGACCGAGCTGCTGGCCGCCATGAAGGCGCGCCCGGGCGCGATCTCGGTGGCCACCGCGGGCGTGAACTCCAGCGGCCACTCGGCCATCGAAGCCCTGGCACGCGCCGCGGGCGTCACCTACAAGCACGTGACCTATGACGGCGGTGCGCCGGCGGCTGTGGCCGCTGCGTCCGGCGAGGCCAACCTCACCACGCAGCTGGCCGCCGAACAGACCGACATGATCCGCGCCAAGAAGATCCGTCCGCTGGCCGTGGTCAGCGACAAGCCGCTGGACATCGAAGGCTTTGGCACGGTGCCGCCGCTGTCGCAGTTCATTCCCGGCTTCAAGGACCCGATCAACTACTTCGGCATCTTTGTGCCCAAGGCGGTGCCCGCCGAGGTCAAGGCCACGCTGGATCGCATCTGGAGCACGGAAATGACCAAGAGCACCGCGCTGCGCACGTATGCCCAGTCGCGTGGCGCGATGTTCGCCCCGATGTCGGGTGACGAGGCGCAAAAGGCGGTGATGCCGGCGATCCAGTCGTATGCCTGGACGCAGCACGCTGCAGGCAAGGCCAAGGTCTCGCCCGACACCGTCGGCATTCCCAAGCCCTGACGCCAAAGCCATGAGCCAAGCTTCCGGCAGCCGCACCGACCTCTGGGGCGGTGCGGCCTGGGTGGGCCTGGGGTGCGCCATCCTGGTGGAGTCGCTGCGCATGGACCGCTTCGAGTCCATGGGCGCAACGGTCTACACCTACCCAGGCTTCGTGCCGGGCCTGATTGGCGCTTTGGTGGCGCTGCTCGGGTTGCTGCTGATGGCACGCGGGTGGCGGGCCCGCACCCAGACCGCCGACAACGGACCGGTGATGCCCGCGCGCGTGGCCATCGCCTTGCTGCTCTCGCTGGTCTTTTGCCTCGTGCTGCTCACGCGCGCGCACTTCGTCCTGGCCACCGCGCTGTTCGTCGCGACATTCACCTTCCTCTTCTCTGATACCGCGCAGCGACGCGCACGGCGCCTGGGCGTGGCGGGCCTCAGCGGCACGATCACGGCCGTGGTGGTGTTCTACGTGTTTCAGGAAATCTTCCTGGTCCGTCTTCCCTAGTGCGCACGCCCTGAGGCCTCCACATGCTTGAAGGATTGCTGGGCCTGTCCCAATCGATTGCCGGCTTCGCCACGCCAGAAATCATCTTCTACGCGCTGGTCTCCTGCCTGGTCGGCGTGATCATGGGCGCGCTGCCCGGGCTCACGGCCACGATGGCGCTGGCGCTCATGACCACGCTGACGCTGAAGCTGCCACCGAACCAGGCGCTCCTGATCTTGATCTGCACCTATGTCGGTGCGATCTATGGCGGATCGCGATCGGCCATCTTGCTCAATATCCCGGGCACGCCGGCGTCTGCCGCCTCGTGCCTGGACGGTTACGCGCTGGCACGCCAGGGCCTGGCCGGACGGGCGATGGGTATTGCCACCACCGGTTCGGTCATGGGCACCTTGATCGGCATGTTCTTCCTGGCTGCCTTCACCCCGGTGCTCGGTGGCATGGCCTTGAAGTTCGGGGCCTACGAGTTCTTCTGGCTGGCGCTGTTTGGCGTGATCATCGCGGGCACGCTCACCGGCAACGACCCGCTCAAGGGCTGGATCGCCGGCATCGCGGGCCTGTTCATCGCCGGCATCGGTCAAGAGCCGCAATACGGCTTCGAGCGTTTCTCCTACGGCCTGCGCGATCTCGCAGGCGGCATCTCGCTGGTGCCGGCGCTGGTGGGGGCCTTCGGCTTCGCCGAGTTGCTCACCGCCATTCGGGAGCGCCAAGCGCCAGTGAAGATTAGCGCCTTCGACACCGTGATTCCGCGCCTGCGCGATGTCTTTCAGTATTGGCGAACCATCCTGCGCTCGGGCCTGATCGGCACGGCGGTGGGCATCGTGCCCGGCGTCGGCGAAGATGTCGCCGCCTGGTCCTCCTATGCCGCTGCCAAGCGCGCCAGCAAGGAAAAAGAGATGTACGGCAAGGGCTCGGTCGAGGGCCTGATGGCGGCCGAGACGGGTGACAACGCCTGTGTGCCCGGCGCGGTGATCCCGGTGCTGACGCTGGCGATTCCCGGCTCTGCGCCGGCCGCCGTTCTCATGGCCGCCATGATCATTCACGGCATCAAGCCGGGGCCGATGATCATGATCGAGAACCCCCGCTTCGTGTACGACGTGGTGGCCATGATGCTGTTCGCCACCATCGGCATCCTGATCTACGGTCTGGTCCTGACCAAGGCGCTGGTACAGGTGCTGCGCGTTCCCCAGCATGTGCTGGTGCCGATCATCTTCGTACTGTGCGCGGTGGGCAGTTTCGCGATCGCGGGACGCATGTTCGATGTGTATGTGATGCTGGTCTTCGGCATCCTGGGCTACTTCCTGCGGCACTTCGGTTATCCGATGGCGCCGCTGGTACTGGGCATCGTGCTAGGGGATCTACTGGAGAAAAACCTGCGGCGCGCCCTGATCCTGTCCGACGGCGATCTCACGCCCTTCTTCACGCGTCCGATTTCTGCGGTGGTCGCCGCGATGATCTTCGGCACCATCGGCTGGAAGCTGTGGAGCCTGCACAAGTCGCGGCAAGCGACCTCGGCGAGCGCATGAAGCTCGCCCTGTGCAACGAGGTGCTGCGTCACCTGCCGCTGGACGCGCAATGCGCGTTGGCGGCGCAATTGGGTTACCAGGGGCTGGAGATCGCGCCCTTCACCCTGTTCCAGGATGCGTCTGAACTCGACGAGCACCTGGCGGCACGCACGCAGGCCTGCGCCCAGGCCCATGGCTTGCACATTCCCAGCCTGCACTGGTTGCTCGTGAAGCCCGAGGGCCTGTCCATGGTCAGCCCCGATGACCGGGTGCGCCAGGCCACGCTGGACTGGATCCGTCGTCTGATCGCCTTCGCCCAAGGATGCGGCGCGCAGGTGCTGGTGCACGGCTCGCCCGCGCAGCGCAATCCCCTGCCCGGTCAGAGCCTGGACGATGCCCGCCAGCGCCTCGAAGACAGCCTGCGGCAGATCGCGCCCTGGGCCGCACGGGCGGGCGTCACCTATTGCCTGGAGCCGCTGTCTCGCGCCGAAACCGTGCTGGTGAACACCGTGCAAGAAGCAGCCGACCTGGTGCGCCGTATCGACTCGCCGGGGCTGCGCACCATGCTCGATGCCAGCGCCGCGGCGCAAACGGAATCCGAGCCGATCGCGCAGGTGCTGGCGCGCCACCTGGATGCGGGCGATATCGCCCATGTACAGGTCAACGACCGTAATCGCCGAGGCCCCGGCCAAGGCGACACCAACTTGCTGCCGCTCGTGCGGGTGCTGCGCGAACGCGGCTACGACGGGTGGGTGGCGGTCGAGCCCTTTGAGTACATCCCCGACGGCGCCACCACGGCGGCGTTTGCAGCCCGCCATATGCAGGCCTTATGGAGGGCCGCCGCATGAGCCGACGCGCACCCGTGGCCTTCACCGTGCGCGCGATCACGGCCTTTCAGCGGCCCGTCACGCTGCGCATGCCTTTTCGCTTTGGCGCCGCCACGGTCACTGCCTGCCCGCAGGCCTTTGTGCGGGTGCGCGTTCAGATCGAGGGCCGCGAGGTCGAGGGCGCGAGCGCCGAGCTGATGGTGCCCAAGTGGTTCGACAAGTCGCCCGCGCTCACGCACGAAGACAACTTCGCGCAGCTGCGTCGCGCGGTGACTGCTGCACGCGCTGCGTATCTCGCGTCGCCCTCGGCCACCAGCGCCTATGCCCTGTCATCGGGCGCCGGGGCGCAGGCCATCGCGAACGAGGTGGCCCAAGGCCTACCGCGCCTGGCCGCCCAGTTCGGCCCAGCCCTGATCGACAAGGCCATCGCAGACGCGGTACTGCGTTCGCAAGGCCTGGACTGGGTCAGCGGCGTGCAGGCGGGCCTGCTCGGTGACCCCTGGTCGGCGCGCCTGCGCCTGCTGCGCCCCAGCAGCGTCTGGCTGCGTCACACCGTGGGCCTCGCCGACCGCCTGGAGACCGACGACGCGGGCCTGGACCCCAACGACGGTCTGCCCGCCACCCTGGAAGACGCCATCGCCCACTACGGCCTGCGCTATTTCAAGCTCAAGTTGTGCGGCCAGCCCGAGGCCGATGTGGCGCGCCTGACCCGCATCGAGCGCCTGCTCGCCCGCGTGGGGGATTACCGCGTCACGCTCGATGGCAACGAAACCTATGCCGATGTCGCACAGATCGAAGCGCTGTTCGACGACCTGGCCCGCCACCGCGCCACCGCGCGTCTGGTGCAACGCACCTTGCTGCTGGAGCAGCCCCTGCCCCGTCACCTCGCCTTGCAGCAATCGCTGGTGGGTGCGCGCATTCCGGTGCCGGTGATCCTGGACGAATCCGACGACGACGAATCGGTGCTGCCGCAGGGTCTGGCCCAGGGCTATCGCGGCATCTCGAGCAAGGCCTGCAAGGGCATCTACCGATCGCTGGCGCATGCGGCCCGACTGCGCGCACGGCCCGATCACTGGCTCTCGGGCGAAGACCTGACCTGCCAGGCGGGCCTGGCCGTGCAGCAAGACACCCTGCTGGCCGCCAGCCTGGGCGTCACCCACATTGAGCGTAACGGCCACCACTATGTGCGGGGATTCGGCACCGCCAGCGAGGCCGAGACGCAAGATTTTCTGAGCGCCCATCGCGGGCTTTACCAGGCCGACCCGCAAGGCGTGCGACTTCGCATCCAGCACGGGCGCCTGGATCTCACAAGCCTTTACCCGCCGGGGTTCGCGCATGCCGCCTCCCCGCACTGGGACACGCTCGAACCCTTTACCGAATGAGGCGCACCGCGCCCCCACATCTCCCAGGAGGAAGCAAGCCATGACCACACAACGACTCGGACTCATCATGCACGGTGTCACCGGCCGCATGGGGATGAACCAGCACCTGATTCGATCCATCGTGGCCCTGCGCAAGGAAGGCGGCGTGAAGTTGTCCAACGGCACGCGCGTCATGCCCGACCCGATCCTCATTGGACGCGACGGCCCCAAGATCGAGGCCCTGGCCCGCACGCATGGCATCGAGCGTTTCGGAACCAATCTGGATGCGGCACTGGCCAACAAAGACGACACCGTCTTTTTCGACGCGGGCACGACGCAGATGCGCCCCACGCTGTTGGCCAAGGCCATCCGCGCGGGCAAGCACGTGTACTGCGAGAAGCCCATCGCCACCAATCTGAATGAAGCGGTGGAGATCGCTCGCCTGGCGCAGTCCTCGGGCCTCAAGCACGGCGCGGTGCAAGACAAGCTCTTTTTGCCGGGCCTGCGCAAGCTGGACATGCTGCGCCGCGCCGGCTTCTTTGGCAAGATGCTCAGTGTGCGCATCGAGTTCGGCTACTGGGTGTTTGAAGGCGACCTGCAACCGATTCAGCGCCCCTCCTGGAACTATCGCAGCGAAGATGGCGGCGGGATCATCCTGGACATGATCTGCCACTGGCGCTATGTGCTGGACAACCTGTTCGGGCAGGTGCAGTCCATCAGCTGCGTCGGCGCCACCCACATCCCCCAGCGCTGGGACGAGGCCGGCAAGCCCTACACTGCCACCGCCGACGACGCCTCCTACGCCACCCTCGAACTCAAGGGCCACCAGGGCGAGCGTGTGATCGCGCAGGTCAATAGCTCGTGGACCACGCGCGTGCGCCGCGACGATCTGGTCACCTTCCATGTCGATGGCACGCATGGCTCCGCGGTCGCGGGCCTCACCGATTGCCGCGCGCAAAGCCGCGTCAACACCCCGCGCCCGGTGTGGAACCCCGATGTGCGTCAGACCATGAACTTCATGGACCAATGGCAGGACGTGCCCGACACCGAGACCTACGACAACGGCTTCAAGATCCAGTGGGAACACTTCATCCGCCATGTGGTGGAAGACGCTCCTTACCGCTGGACGCTGCCCGAAGGCGCCAAGGGCGTACAGCTGGTCGAGGCCGCACTGCAAAGCTGGAAAGAGCGGCGCTGGGTCGACGTGCCCTCGATTGCGATTTAAGAGGCCTCACATGACGCGCCTGACATTGATCAACGATCAGGGGCAACTGGCCCCCTACACCCTGCAAGGGAAGGTGCTGCCCCCGCCCGCGCCGGGCGTGACCTTCAACCGCATCGCCTATTCAGCCGCCCACGTGGTGGCCGACCCGCGCGCCGCAATCGACCCCTGGCTGCAATGCGCTATCGACTGGGACGCCACCATCGCTTACCGCCAGCGCCTGTGGTCGCTGGGACTGGGCGTGGCCGAGGCCATGGACACCGCGCAGCGTGGCATGGGCCTGGACTGGCCCACTTCGCTGGAATTGATCCGCCGCTCGCTGGAGGCTGCCAAGTCGATGCCCGGCGCACGCATTGCCAGCGGCTGTGGCACCGACCACCTGGACATCGAGTCGGTGCGCTCCATCGACGACGTGATCCGCGGCTACGAAGAACAAATGGCCGCTATCGAGGCTTTAGGCGGTCGCCTGATCCTCATGGCCAGTCGCGCCCTGGCGCGCGTGGCGAAATCGCCCGCCGATTACGAGAAGGTCTATGACCGCGTGCTGCGTCAGGCGCGCGAGCCGGTGATCATTCACTGGCTCGGCGATATGTTCGATCCTGCGCTGGCCGGCTATTGGGGTTCGCGCGACGCCGATGCGGCGATGGACACGGCGGTGGGCATCATCTGCGCACATGCGGCCAAGGTCGATGGCGTGAAGATCTCGCTGTTGGACAAGGACAAGGAAATCGCGATGCGCCGGCGTCTGCCGGCCGGCGTTCGCATGTACACCGGCGACGACTTCAACTACGCCGAATTGATCGAAGGCGACGGCGCGGGCACCGAGGACGTGCATGGCAAGAGCGATGCGCTCCTGGGCATCTTTGATGCCATTGCGCCGGCGGCCAGCGCGGCGCTGGGTGCCCTGGCCCAGGGCGACACGAAGAAGTTCCACGACATCCTGGGACCGACCGTGCCGCTCTCGCGCCACATCTTCCGCGCCCCCACGCGGTTCTACAAAACCGGCGTGGTCTTCATGGCCTGGCTCAATGGCCACCAGAGTCACTTCAGCATGGTGGGCGGCCAACACAGCACGCGCAGCCTGCCGCACCTGTGCGAGATCTTCCGCCTGGCCGACCAGGCCCACCTGCTGGAACAACCCGATCTGGCCACGCACCGCATGCAGACCCTGCTGGCGGTGCATGGTGTGAGCTGACCATGCGTGACTTCACCGGCGACGTCCAGTGGCTGTCGATCAACACCGCCACGGTGCGCAAGCAGTGGACGCTCGACCAGATCATCGAGGGCTGCGCGCGACGCGGCATCCGGGCCATCAGCCCTTGGCGTGACCAGGTGGCCGCCATCGGGCTGGACACCACCGCACGCCTACTGAAAGAAACTGGCATTGGCCTGAGTGGCTACTGCCGTGGCGGTTTCTTTCCGGCCAGTACCGCGCAGGGCCTGCGCGATGCGCTGGACGACAACCGACGTGCCATCGACGAAGCCAAGACCCTGAGCGCGCCCTGCACCGTGCTGGTGGTGGGCGCGCTGCCCGGTGCCCTCGCAGGGAAGGCCGAGTTCAAGGACATGGGTCTGGCGCGCAGCCAGGTGCATGATGGCATCGCCGCCACGATGGACTACGCGCGCGAGGTCGGCATGCCCTTGGCCATCGAACCTTTGCACCCCATGCAGGCCGCCGACCGCGCCTGTGTGAACACGATGGAGCAGGCGCTGGACCTGTGCGATGCCATCGACCCCGAGCGCACCGGCATGCTGGGTGTGGCAGTCGATGCTTACCATGTGTGGTGGGATCCCAAGCTGGCCTCGCAGATCGCGCGCGCGGGCGTGAAGCGGCTGCTGGCCTGGCATGTGTGCGACTGGCTCACGCCCACGCGAGATCTCCTAAGTGATCGGGGGATGATGGGCGACGGCGTGATCGAGCTGCGCAAGATACGCGGCTGGATGGAGGACGCCGGCTACGCCGGGTTTGCCGAGGTCGAAATCTTCTCCGAGCAAGACTGGTGGCTGCGCCCGGGCGATGAGGTGCTGGACACCTGCATGGCACGTCACCGCAGCTGCGTCTAGCCGCGAGGCCTCTGGCGCCAGCGTCCTGAGACGATGCGCGTGTGCGGTGGCAGGTCCTGGGCGTACACATAGATCCAGGCCAGGCAGGTGCCGCCGTCGTCATCGAGCGTCACCTCGATCAGCCGACGCTCGTACAGGTTGTCCGGGTCGTCCTCGCCCGCATAGCCCTCGAGTGCGTCCATGGACTGCAAGGCCGATTCGAAGTCCATCGTCACCAGCAGCTCGCCGTACACGCGGCCCAGACCCGTCGCTGGACGCATCGCAGGGTAACCCGCCCCCGTATCAAAGAGATCGCCACTGACCGAGCCGGTACGCACGTCGACCAGGCCATGGCGTGCGGCGACCGCGTGGTTGGACTCGCCTCGCATCAAGGTGCCGTAGACGAAGAAGGTGCAAACGGGCTGGTCAGGTGAATTCATCGGCATAGAGCAAGCGGAGCCGGGACTTCCAGACGTAACTTTTGCGGCAGAGTTTGCCATGCCGCAGCGTCGACAGCGCAGGCCTGACAACTCATCCACGTCACGAGGGGCGCACCGCGCGGGACTGATCTGCCTGTGACATCCCACTCCGATTTTGCTTACGTTCTCACGCGCATTCCTACATCGCTGTCGGACATCGCCTACTAGAGTCGCGCCTCCCGCTGAGATGACAAGGCCTCTGGCTGAGCACTCGGCGGAGACCGTTAACTTTCTGGATGTTGCACATGAAACGACGAATTTTTCTGCAGGGTGGTTCGGCCACCGTTTTGCTGTCGCTGGCCGGCTGTGGGGGTGGGGGCGGTGGCGTGGGAACTCCCACTGCGAGCGCCGACTCGGCCACTGCGCTCACCGCCCGTGTTCCAACGCCTGTCGCTGCGGCGGCTGCGGGAGGCGACGGCTACCCGTTTGGCTCGCGCAAAGACCTGGTGGGTGGGCGCTACCCCTATGGCATCGCGCCCACTGTGGCCACGCCCGCGGCCATGGACGCGCGAATCACAGCCTGCTATGCAGCCTGGAAAGCAGCGAACCTGAAGAAGTCGCCCACTTTCACGGCCAATACCGGCATCTACAGCGGCCGCACGATCGCCGACGCCTGGCATGTGCAATTCCCCGGAAGCGCCTATGCCACGGTCTCAGAGGGTGTGGCCTACGGCATGCTGATCACCGTGCTGATGGCAGGCCACGATCCGCAGGCGCGTACGTATTTCGACGGCCTGTTCAAAACCGCGCGCGGACGCCCCGCCTACGGCCACATGAACGCGGGCCGAGCGGCCGGCGCTTACCTGCACGAATGGCGACTGGCGATGAACATGGGCAGCGCGGGCGAAGGCTGGAACGCCACCGACGGTGACCTGGACATCGCCATGGCGCTGCTCATGGCGCACCGTCAATGGGGATCGGATGGCGCGATCGACTACCGCCAGCAAGCGATCTCCACCATCGAGGCGATGAAGGCTATCAACTTCGCGCCCTCGGGCGAGCCGCGCGGCCCACAACGCGAAAACACCCGCACCTCGGATCACATGATCGGCCACTTCCGAGCCTTTAAGAAGGCCACGGGCGATACGTTCTGGGACCGGGCCATCGAGCGCTGCTACACCCTGATCACCGGCATCATCAGCCGCTACTCGCCAGTGGCCAAGCTGCAACCGGGCTTCATCATGGACTGCATGAGTCAGCCTGTGCCCTCGCCGGGCAACCTGATCGAAGGACCGTACGAGGGCATCTACGACGGCAACGCAGTGCGTAACCCCTGGCGCTGGGGAACCGACTACGTGTACTCGGGCGACACGCGCTGGCGCGCCATCGTCAATGACATGACCACCTTCCTGAAGAACGACTGCGGCGGCAATCCGTTCAACATGGGCGGCATCTACAACCTCAATGGCACGGCCGCCGCCGGGCGCTACTTTGCCGAGATCGTGGTGGGGCCGCTCACGGTGGGCTGCATGGTCGACGCGGCGCACCAGGCCTTCCTGAACACGCTGTGGACCGCCAACTCCGAGAACTTCACCACCGACTACTACGACTCGGAGCTGCAGCTGATCCCACTGATCGTGGCGTCGGGCAACTGGTGGAATCCTTGATCGCACGCTGACCCGAATCGGGGAAAGGGCCTGCAAATGGCCCTTCATGTTTGCCTACAGCACGCGCTGAGCCCGACATGCCGGGTTCAGCGCGCTCACACAAGTCGAATCTGAAGGTCGCCTGAACGGTCGGGGATACTATTTGAATTGACTGTTCAAGACCGAGGTGACCGATGCCTTCCGCTTTTCGCGTGCTGTTTGAACTCGCCCTGCAGATTCGGCTTGATCCCGCCTTGCGGTCGCTGACCCGACACCCTGCGACCGAGGTCCAAACGGTGGAGGCCGACCTGCGCCGAGCGATCCTTTGCGACGTGATGCCCGCAGAGGCCAGCCTGACCCGGTGGCACAAGCTGCGGGTCTTTTGCCTGAACCTGGTGAACCGCTCGCAGCCGCCCCTTGCGGCTGCGGCCGTCCTGGCGCTGCTCAATGCGATTCAAGTGGCCCACGCCGATGACGATGACCGCATCCGCGCACTGGGGGTCATGACCGGTGACGACCAGCAAGGCCGAAGCCCGCAAGAGTTTTTCGCCGCCGTGCATCGCGTGACCTCGCCGCAGGCCGTACCCGCCTTGGGTCACCTGACCTACCTGGAGTGGATCGAGCAGCGTTCACTGCACTGGCTCGCACAGCCGACCCATGCCCTGGAGGCCGAGGCGCTCCTGGCCGACCTCGACGTCATGAGTCTGAATCCCGCCACCAAGATTGCGGGAATGGGCCTGCCTCTGGCGGCCAACTTCATGGCCGATATCGGCGTGTCGGCCTTTGCCAAACCGGATCTTCACGTGATGCCGATCATCGGACTGCTACGGCTGTCCATCGAGCGCAAGGACGAGGAACGCGAGGCCTTCCGCAGCTTGATCTCGATCGCCCGGGCCGAGGGCGAAGAGATTGGCCATGACCCCCGCTTCGCTTGGCTGCAGGAAGCAGGAGGCCTCAGGCCACGACAGCTCGATCGCCTGATTTACCTGGTGGGCTCGGACAACTTCCATCTCGACGGTCAGCGCAACAAACGGCGAGCCCCGGCGCGACGTGCGCTGATGCGATCCGCGCTGATCGCAGCGGGGCTGGTGGGCGGCCACTATGCCTAGGGGCCTCTTGAATAAGCCAGGCCTTAATTGCATTTCTCTACCTACCGCACTGCCGCCCGATTGAATGAGCTATTTCAAACTATTTCCCTAGCAAAACCATCAACTTTGCGAGTGCTAGACTGATCAGTTAAGTCCCAACTTTGCTGTGAAGTGATCGATACTGCCCCCCCGCAAACAGGTGACTGGGACCGTCGGTACGGCCCGCCATGAAGCAGATCGAAGGCGCAGTCTGGGTCAAGGGCTGGTTTGATGGCGACTTCAGTTCGCTTGCTGGGTCCCATTCAGACCTCTCCCAGGAACGCAGCGTCCAGCAAGTTGTCATCACTCGCGGGCGTCTGAGCGAGGTCGAAGTCGTCGACGGCCCGCCGCCGGCCGAGGCAGGCGCCCGGCCCTTGTTCCAGCGCTCGGTCGACATGGTGCATCTGGACGACCCCGGCCAGCAAGGTTGGATCGTTCAGGTCCACGATCTGCATATTCCCAAGTGGTCCAGCGTGTCCACCGGAGTGGCCGACGAATCCAGGACCAAGGAAGTGGGTCGCCTGGTCGGCTGGGCCTGGGCCCGAATCCTGCCACCTCGGCCGAAGCCAGAAGAGGGACCCAAGCCGCGGCCCGATCCCGGCAATCCACCCAAGCCGTCGCAGCCCGATCCCAAGGATCCCTCCGAGCCGCGCGGGCCTCAGACCGATCCGCCCGCACGGCCCGAGCCACCCAAGCCACCCGAGCCGCCGATACCGCATCCCGATCCGCTCGAGCCGCCGCCGGATCCTCACCCTTGCAAGTTATGCGGGTGGGGCTGGCCGATCGTGCTGTTCCTGCTGCTGTGGCTCTCGTGCAAATTCTCCTGGGCGCTGGTGGGCGTGCTGCCTTTCATCCTGCGCTGCGCGCTGGCGCAAGTGGGTCTGCCGCCGCGCGAACCCTGGAAGCAATGGGCCTTCAGCGGCGCAGTCGTGGCCCTGGCGCTGATTCCATTTCTGTTGCTGCTGTCCGACGCCATCACCAACTGCGCGCAGGTGCGACCTCTGTGGCTGTGGCTCATCGCACTGGCCGTGGTGCTCTCGGCCCGACTGGTGCATTGCTGGGTGCCACTGCTGGTCGCCTTGGTGTGGGCCGTCGCAGCCCTGATCTCCTGCCCCGACGACCCGGCCACCTGCAGTCTGACCAACGCACCGAAGATGGGCCAGTACGTGAACGAGCGCGTGGAGCAATCGCGCCAGCGTATCAACGACGTGCTTCGCCCCGATCGCGATGCGGAAGATCTCGCCAGCCAGGGCGACAACAGCAGCGACAGCGGTCGCCCGCCCACGCTGTCCATCGACCAGGCGGTCAAGACGCCCGAGAAGGTGTTCCGCTGTGTGGACGAACAGGGCAAGCCGCGGCAGAACCACCAGATCTACATGGGCCAGGGCGCGCTGTTTGAACTCAATGCGAGCGGTGTCAACGAGGAAGAGGCCCGCGCCCAACTGGTCAAGCTTGGCCAATTGATCCGCCAGCACCCGGACGCGAGCATCACCATCATTGGTCATGCGGATAGGGCACCGCACAAGGACGGCCCGAGCGGCAACTTGGTCCTCAGCGAGGAGCGGGCCAGTGCGGTGGCCGACTGGCTGGTTGCCAACGGCTACGCGAAGGCGGAAAAGATTTCGGCCATGGGGGTCGGAGATCGCTATCCGAGGGTGGAAACCCAGGGCGAAGACCGCTCCAACCGCCGTGTGGAAGTCCGGGTGCAGTGCCCGAAGGAGAGCCGATGAACATCACCGACGTGACCGCATCGTTGCGCCGCAGGCTGGCCCATGCCTTCTCGCGGCCGCAGGTGCTGGCCTGCACCTCGCTTTCGGAGGTTCTGCCTCTGGACCTGATGGTGCTGCAGGTGCGGGTCGCAGGCTGGGGATGGCTGGATATCCGCGGCCCTGAGAGTTTTGTGCTGCGGGAATTCTTCCGCGAAGCGGCGACCTTGCAGGTGGCGGTGCCGGTGCGCGCCTTGCTCACGCTCAAGGTATCCAACGCCTGGGGCAGTCGCAGCTACTCAATCGACACGCACACGCTGCGCAATGAGGTCTGGCGCGCGCCCGAACAGGCGTTTCGTGTGCGCTTGCCCGACGACCTGCAACCCGCGTATGACCGATTCGGCGCGCCACAGGATTCGCAACTGCCTCGTGCGGTGCTGCCCGCCATGCGAGCGCCTGTGCCGCTAGTCACTCGGGTGCCGCCATTCAAGTTGCGCGCCTCGCCCGCCGAACTGAACACACCCGATCTCGTCCTACGCACCCTGCCGGCCATGACCGCGCCTTCGGACGCACCCGCTCACCCCGCGCTGCCCCGATGGAACGCGCAATTGCCCATGGCCACCCTGGAATCCAGGATGGCACAGGCCCGCATCGAGCCCTGAACCCGCTGACCTACCTCTTTTGAAATTTCGAGCAACCAGGAGTCCCCATGACTGATACCAGGCCTTCCAACTCGTACGACCCGGCGCCCGCCACGGAATACAACTACGCCCTGAACCTAAGCTGGTTGAACCGGGCGCTGTACTACTCGGCGGGCGTCGATGTGCAGTTACTCAAACACTGCCCCAGCTACGACCGCGTGAAGCTCCAGGGCATCGGCGGCACCGTCATGGCAACAGCCGCCCTGGCCTTCATCTCGGGCTCCTACGCCTTCTACACCGTGTTCGGCCCCAATGCGGTCGACGGCCCGGACGAACTGAGCTTCGGCTGGATGATGGTGGCCTGCTTCTTCGGCCTGGTGTGGTCTGCGGTGATCTACAACTTGGACCGCTTCATCGTCTCGACCACCGGCCACGGTGACGGCACCGACACCGTCACCGGGGGGGAGTTTCTGCGGGCGCTGCCACGAATCCTGATGGCAGTCTTGATCGGCATCGTGCTCTCCAAACCACTAGAGATCCGGATCATGAAAACGGAGATCGATGCGGAGCTGAAGAACCGGCAACAAGAGTACGCCGATAACTACCTCAATGACGCGAGAAAAAAGCGTGAGGACGCGGTGGCCAAGATCACCGCCGTGAAGGACGACCTGAACAAACAGAAAGACAAAAAGAACCAGGAACTCCAGGGTTTCCGGCAAGAGGTGGCGAAGGCTGAAGCGGAATACCGCAAGGAGATGGATGGTGGCGCCGGCGGCCGTGGCCGTGGCGAGGGTGACGTTGCCCGGGCCAAGAAGGCCCTCCTGGAGAAAAACACGGCTGTATTGGAAGAAAACAACGCCCGCCTGCTCCCCGAAATCAATGAACTACAAGCCCGAATCAAGGCCAAAGAGCTGGAGGTCGAGGAAGCCGACAAGGCTTACAAGAAGGCCGAAGTGGACTCGGTGACGCAGGGTCAGCGACTCAACGGCCTGATCAAGCGCATTGAGATCGCGCACGACATCTCGCCCAAGGCGACCTTGTTCCTGACCCTGATGCTGATCTTCATCGAGATCTCGCCTTTGTTTTTCAAGATGATGCTCACGCTCAGCACCATCGACTACCTGACTGAAAACCAGAAGCGCCTGGCCCGAGTCCGCCGCGGAATTGCGGTGGGTCATGTCGTCGATGCCGACGGCGAGGCCATCATGGATGTCAAGAACGCCCAGTACCACGAAGCCGAACTGGCGGCCACACGCTCGATCGGCAAACTCGAGATCGACCGCCAACTGACCGCACAGGTGCAGGAGGAGTTCACCCGCATCGTCTCTGACGACATTCGCAAGAACCCGGGTGGCTATATCGATCGCCTGCCGCCCGCCACACCGCCCGCGACGACCTGACACCGCCCGGACCTCGCACGATGCGCGCTCTGGACAGGATCTGCGCCCTCCTGGGATTTCACGACAGCCACCTCGCGCGGCTGGAGCGGCCCCAGGACCGCCAGTGGATCGGCCTTTCCAACCTGCTGGTGCTGTTGTCGTTCGTCGTCATGTCGGCTTCGGTCGGCCTGATGGCGTGGATGTACACAGCCCCCGGTTGGGGACGCCCGCTGCTTGCTGCGGGCGTGGCGGCACTGTTCTTTGCCGTTCTGGTCTCGGTGCATGTCCTGTTCGTCACGTTGGGTTCCTACCCTCTGCATGCGGATGCCGAGGGAATCGCACGCTGGCGTCCGAGCCCCCTGCGGCTGGTGTTGTTCGCCTTCTTGGCTGCCGTCCTGTCACAGCCCCTGCTGATGTGGGCGCAAGGCAAGCAACTGGACCAGCAAACCAAGGAGCGGCTGGAATCGCGGGTCATCGACCAGTTTGAGAGCCGGGAACGTACCCGCCTGGTGGACAAGCAGCAGTCGCTGCTTCTTGAAAAATCACTCCTCGACGAAGAGTACCGTCAAGTACAGCGCATCACTCAAATGGCCACGGGCGTGTCTTCGAACCGCAAGGCCCTGCTGGTGGGCGCCTCCGACTACAGCGGCAATGTGAACCGCTTACCCAATGTGCGTAACGACATCCTGGCCATGAACCAGAAGCTGCGCGCGCTGGGCTATGACGTCACGATGTCGCTGGATGAATCGCGCGAGACGATCCGAGAAAAGATTCAGGCCTATAGCCTGTCGCTCAAGAGCGGTGACATCAGCCTGCTGTATTTTTCTGGGCACGGCATCGAGCAAAACGGGCACAACTACTTTATTCCCAAGGATTTTGCCGAGGGCCGCCCGCGTCAGATCACCGAGCGGGACCTGCGCGCGCGCGCGATCGTCCTCACGCCCCTGATCGACGACCTGACCCGGGCCAAGCTGCGCCTGAACCTGCTGCTGCTCGACGCTTGCCGCACCGATCTGGACCAGCAAGCGCCGCGCGGCCTGGCGGGCATGCAAAGCACCACCAACAAGAACGTGATCGTGGTGATGGCTGCCTCACCGGGCCAGGAGGCCTTAGATGGCCTGGCGGGCCAGCGCGGTGGCAACAGCCCCTTTGCCGCGGCCTTGCTCCGTCATATGGAGCGCGACGAAGACGTCGGCCAGGTGTTCCGCCGCGTGACCCGTGAGGTGATCGACAACACCGCAGACACGATGAAGCAGGCGGGGAGACCGCCCCAGACCCCTTGGGTCTCCCAGTCGGTCGGGGAGCGAGAGATCAAACTGCTGCCGCCGGCACTACAGGCCCGCAACATCCAGAGGTCTCGGGACAAGCTCAAAGCCATCGCACCCCAGTGCGTCAAGCAACTGGATCAGGGTGCCGACCCCGCTTTTTACGGCGCCTGCCTGGGGCGCGAGATCGAGCGCCTGGACCGGCAAGTCGGATTCGTCGAGGAGCAACTAGGCACCATCGCCGACAACGCCAACGCCTGGCTCAAGCAGGAACTCTCCGGATCGGTTTTCTTCGCCGAGAGGCTGCGGCTGCTGTGGTCCAACTATGCGGTCACCGGCCTGATCACACTGCTGTTCACCGCCCTGATGCTGGTAGGTCTCGTGATGCGTGACTTCCTGCGGCCGGCCGCCCTGCGCGCTTATGAAACTCTGCGCCATCAGAGCCTGCGTAATCTGCTTCGCAATCACCATGCGTCGTTCCAGGCGTCGATCGATGCGACCGTGGCCGACTATCACAAGGACAGCCCGATTCCGCGCTACGCGCACTGGTCGACCGAGCATGATTTCTATGCCGACGTCCTGCCCCGAGCCGCGATCCGTCGGGCGGTCGACACGCGCTTCTCGCCGGTGGACGAACAGCGGGTATGGGACTGGCTGCAGTCCAAGCGCAAAAAAGAGGCCACGACATGAGTCTGAGCGGATCGACTCTGGACGATATTTTTTGCTGGGTCGCGGGCGGCGACCCGGAGTATTTCTACCTGGACGACAACATCGCCGCCGACGAACGCCGCGTGGCGCGCGCCTATGGCATCAGCATCCTGAGCGTCACCCTGATCCACTTCATCTGCACGGCGCTGAGCATCCATGAGATCTTTATCCACCTGCGAGAAAAGCTCAGTGCTCCGATCTATATCGGGCTGGTGGTGCTGCCGATTGCCTTGTTCGCGAGTGCCCTGCTGTTTAACCTGCTGCGGTTCACGATCCAGACCGGCTATGCCCACGATGAGGACTGGTTTGGGCGACTCAAGCGCATGGTGCTGCTGATGCCGGTGTGGCTGGTGTTCCCGACGCTCGGATTGGCCGCGGCCATTCCCTTGCAGACGGCGGCGCTCTCCGACGACATCCGCTTCGCCGCCGTGGTTGAACGCTGGAACCGCCTGGGGCCTGTGCTGCTCGATGAACACCTGGCCCATGCGGTGCGAAGTGACAAGCCCCACCACACTTGCCTGAAGCCCTTGATGGCACCCCAGGTCTTTAACGACCTGGAGGACTCGATGGTGCTTCTGGGCAAATGCCAGGCGGCGGTCGATGCAGCTGCCGCAGGGACTGCAGCAACCCCCAGCGAGTTTGACGAGGCCTACTCCAAGCGTCTGCTGGCAAAGGTGCGCAACCACCTGTATACCGATGGACTGATTTCACGGTCCTCACATGCCTTCCGAGTCGCGCCCGGTGCCTCCTGGCTGCTGGCGTTGGTGATGATGACCCTGTTCCTGGCGCCTTACCTGACCCGTGTCCTCGCGCGAAAACGCGCCTACGAGTATTGGCGTCAGGACGAACACCGCCGCTGGGTGGCTCGCAAGGCCCACATCGAGCTGCATGCGCACGACGTATTCAGCCGGAAAGGTCGATCACTGCCCCTGCACCGCTATCACGGCGCCGAACATGCACAGCGTCAGATGCAAGAGCGCTTCGAGCGCGAGCAGCAGCAGGCGCGGGACGAACTGGAAAGGGCCCGAGCCGAGGTCCAGAAGACGCTTTGACGTACCGTGTGCGCAGACCCTCCCGGGTCAGACATAGCGCGCACAGAAATCGCCTTCGGCGCGAATCGCATCCAGTCCGCTGAAGTCGGGCGCCCAGGGTCGGCCGGCCTGGCGTGCGCCATCCACGAGGCCCTGCAGGGTCTGGAGACCTTCGGTGCACAGGGCCTCACGGCATGCCGCCAGGTCCGGAAAATGCTGCAGGGCGCTGGCCCAGATGGCGCGACCCGCCAGAAAGCCGTTGGCCCCCGCGGCATAGGCGTAGCGCATCACACGCGAGAACTGCGCGGGCGTCACGCCTGCGGACAGCATCACCCACGGTACGCCCGCCTCACTGCAGATCTGTCCCATCGTGTCGAACCAGCGCTGTGCAGCCCGGTGCGCTGGCAGACCGTCGGTGGCCGGCAGACTCGGCCCGGGCAGCGGACTCTCCAACTTGAAAAGGTCCACACCGTAGTGCGGTTTGGCGAATTCACGCACGCTGTCGATCACGCGCTGCGCCCCCTGCTCGGGCGCCTCGCTCACGCCACCGGCGCCTTGCAACGGATAGGTCAGGAGCTCCAGCACATAAGGGATATCGTGACGCTGGCATTCGTCGCCTAGCTGCTGCACATAGGCCTGCTGGTGGGCCCGCACCTCGGACGCCGCATCCGGTCGGTACCAGACCAGCACCTTGACCCCGTCGGCACCGGCGCGCTTGATCTTGTCCACGCTCCAATCTGGAATCGAATGCGACAGGCGACCGTCTGGCGTGTCCTTGAAGCGGTGATCCTCCAGCGTCACCATCAGACCCGTGCGCGCCGGCAAACAGTCCAGGGCGGCCGGCAGCGCGAAATTCGGATCCAGCAGCATGGCGCTGGCATGCGATCCCAGGGTGTCCACCAGGACACGCTTGACCGCCATCATGTCGTCAAAGCGTACCTGCGCGGGCGCGATGCCCAGTCGTTCTGCAAGCATCTGCGCGATAGGTGGGCGCTGGTCCAGGGCGACCATCGTGAAATGACCGGCATCATTGGCCATGCGCTGCAAGCCGCGCATCTTTCCCAATGGCAAAGATTTACCGCTCATGTCCTGCACTCACAGCGGGCGCAGCAGGCGCAAGGCCGCATCCCAGCCCAATTGCACGATCTCGGCCACCTCCGGCCGATCAGCCCCCTGATCCCCTGCGCGCTCGCACACCTGCGGGCTCGGAATCGACAAGGGCCGCCCCCCACTGAGCGCCCGGATCTGAGCCTGACACGCCCGCTCCAGAAACATGATGTTGTGAAAGGCCTTCGGAATCGAGGACCCCGCTGCGATCAGCCCGTGGTTGCGAAGGACCATCACATCGTGGGGTCCGAGACTGCGCGCCAATCGGGCGCGTTCGTTCAGGTCGAGTGCGACGCCTTCGTAGTCGTGATAGCCAATCCGGTTGTAGAACTTCAGGGCGTGCTGGCTTATGGGCAGCAGGCCCTCGGCCTGGCAAGACACCGCGATACCGTCGGGTGTGTGGGTATGGACCACGCAGGCCAGGTCGCTGCGCGCCTCGTGAATGGCGGAGTGCACCGTGAAGCCCGCGAGGTTGATGCGCGAGGTCGCCGGATCCTGACCCGCCACCGCGCGCCCTTGCAGATCGATCTTGACCAGATCCTGCGGCCGCATTTCGTCAAAGAGCACGCCGTATCGGTTGATCAGAAAATGATCGGGCTCGTCAGGCACACGGGCGCTGATATGCGTGTCGATCAGGTCGGTCATCCTGAAATGCGCCATCAGCCGGTAAAAGGCGGCCAGGTCTTCGCGCACCTTCTTTTCAGCGGGCGAGATCCGCAGGCTGTCGACCATCAGAAACCCCCTTGCGTCCGATGCCGCCTCAGCGGCGAACCACGACCCGGTCCACCACGTCGCACAGACGCGCCAGGCGCCCCGCAGCGTCGTCGGCCAGGGCGCGGCTCACGTCCGGCTGCCCGATCACATTGCGCCAGACCGCGCGTCCCGCGAGAAAACCGCTGGCGCCTTCGCGGCAGGCCCACTCCACGGCCTGCGGAAAGTCGTCGGGTGACACCCCTGAGGACAAGACCACCCAAGGGCTCTGGATGGTGCGGGTCAGGCGTGCGCTGGCGTCGCGGACCGCGCGCTCGCCGCCCTTGCCATGCAGCGGCACTTCGGCCTTGTAAAGATCGGCGCCGAGCGCACCCAGTTCCTCGGCTGCGGCCTGGATGCCGTCATTGACGTCCCAGGTGCGGCCGTCGCGCGGTTTGCGCGAAACCGGCTCGATGATGCTCACCAGGTCCGCCTTGCGGCAGCGGGCGATGAAGTCACTCACCATGCGCTGGCGGGCCTCGGCGCTTTCGTCGGGTCGCCACAGAACCAGAAGCTTCAGGGCCACGGCGCCATCGGCCTTGACCGCACGCGGATCAACCGCCTCGTCGATGCGCACATCGGAGACGATCTCGTCGGCGCTGGGAATGAATTCGTCGGCCGCTGCGATCAGGCCGCAGCCCGGCGCCACGGCTGCCTGGTCGATGGCCTGTCGCCACGCAAATTGCCGGTCGATCAGGACGGCAGAGGCCAGCGGCGTCAGGGCCCGCAACGCCGCCAGCTTGAAGTCGGTCAGTTGCGCGTCGGTCACGGGCGTCTTTTGGTATTCACCAAACATCGCGCGCATGGATTCGCGTTGATCGATGGCGAGCATGGCGAAGGCGCCCGAGGGGCGGGTCAACGCATCAAAATTCTTAGGCGCGGCCACGGGACTCTCCTGCATGAATAGGGGGAACGTGAATCGATTCGGTCTTGTGTAGCTGGAGTAACTTCTTGATGCCTGCAGGCGGCGCCTTGTCGGCGTACAACTGGTCGATATCAGCCACATGCGCCACCATCACAGACGCACTGCGGCCGAACTTGCTGTGATCGACCGCGAGGATGCTGCGGCGTGAGCGCTTGATCATGAGACGCACCACCGCAGTCTCATGCTCGTAATAGTCCAGGATGTTGCCGTCGGCATCGATGCCGCCCGCACTGAAGACGCAGACATCGGGTCGGTAGCCCGCCACGGCCTCCAGCGTCATCGGGCCTGTGGCGCCCAGATTGCGCGGATCCAGGCGCCCTCCGAGCAGCACCACATCGAAACCCGCCTGTTTGGCGAGCACCTGGGCCGCCTCGGTGTGGTTGGTGATGATCTTCAGGCCGGCGCGCGCGGTCAATGCGTGTGCCATCGCGAGCATGGTGGTGCCCAAGGCAAGAAACACGGAACTCTTGTCCGGGATGGAGTCGGCCACCGCCTGCGCCAAACTGGCCTTGGCGTCGGCGAAATCTGCGCGCCGAGCGTCGTAGTCGGTGTTGATCACACTCGAAGGAATCGAGGCGCCGCCGTGATGACGCACCACCCGTCCTTCATCGGCGAGCACGTTCAGGTCCTGGCGGATCGTCTGCGGCGTGACCCGAAAGCTCGAGGTCAGGGCTTCGATCGGCATGTAGCCTGCCTGCTTGACCAGCGCCAGGATCTTCTCGCGCCGGGCGCGCGGCGTCAGTGTGTCACCCAAGGTGGGCCTCCATGAAGGCCATGACGTCCGCGTGGCCAGGCAAAAGATCCCAGTCGTGGTCGCGGGTGCATTTGAGGCTGGCTGCCGCAGTCGCATAGCGCACAGCCTGCGCCCAGTCCAGACCCCGGGTTAGCGCCAGTGCGTACGCGCCATGGAAGACATCACCGGCACCGTTGGTGTTGACCGGAGTGATGCGAGGCGCCGCAAAGGCTTGCAGCTGGCCCGCATGACAAAACACGCTGCCTCTCTCGCCCAGGGTCACGCCCGCCACCGTCCCTGACGCACTGGCCACTTGGCGCAGCGCCTCTTCGATCGGCACGCCAGCGGCATAGTCCGCGAGCCCACGTTCAGAAAAGATGGCATGGTTGGCCAGTGGCACCAGCTCGCGCAAGGCAGCGGGGTTGCCAGCGTCGGCATCGAGCACGCGCGCAATCCCGCGCGCGCGCGCCGCTTGAAACAGGGCGCGCGAGCCTTCGACCCAGCGGTAATCCGCATGCACCGCGCCTGCGCCGGACAAGAGGTCCAGCGGGAGCCAGTCGACCGACGGATCCAGATTCCCGGTGTGCACGGCCAGCATGCGCTCGCCGGCATCGTCCACGATCACCGCAGACACCGGGGACTGCGATCCGGACGTCACGTGCAGGCGAGGTACCACGCCCCGACGGCGCAGAGCCCGTTCAACCTCTTGGCCTGTCTCGTCGCCGCCGATTCGCGCCCAGAGTTCGACTTCACCGCCTAGCGCCGCAGCCGCTGCAGCAGCCGTCGCCGCCATGCCACCGAACTGCGTCTGCAGGGACGTACAGGTCAGCTTCTGAGGCGTAGAGGGAATATGCGGAACACGGAACACGAGGTCCTTGACCACAATGCCCAGGCAAACGAGTCGACTCATGTGATGCGACGACCGCTCGCGCCTTCAAACAGATGGTGATCCTGCGGGTTCCAGGTCAGCCCGACCCGCTCGCCCAATCTCAGCGGCGAGGTGCCGATCACGCGCACGACGAGCTTGTGGGTCTCGGCCTTGACGGTGATCAGGGTATCGGCGCCCAGGGGCTCGATCAACACCACATCACCACGGACCTGCGCCGCCTCCGAGTCGGCGACGAGCGACAGATTCTCCGGGCGAATCCCCAGCTCGGCGACGCCCGAACCGGTACCGGCATACGCGATCGATTGCCCGTTTTGGAGGTCGATGCGGTCAGCCTGCAGCGTGACCGGCAGAAAATTCATGGGCGGCGAACCCAGAAAGCTGGCGACAAAGCGAGACACCGGCGCGGCGTACAACTCCAGGGGTGTACCGAGTTGCTCGATCTCGCCCTTATTGAGCACCACGATCCGGTCGGCCATGGTCATGGCCTCGACCTGGTCGTGGGTCACATACACCGAAGTGGTCTTCAGACGCTGATGCAGCGCCTTGATCTCTGAGCGCATGTCCACACGCAGCTTGGCATCGAGATTGGACAGCGGCTCATCGAACAGAAACACCTGCGGGTTGCGCACGATGGCGCGCCCCATGGCCACCCGCTGACGCTGCCCCCCCGAGAGCTCTCTGGGCTTGCGCTCCAGCAGTGGCTCGATCTGCAGGACCGCCGCCGCCTCGGCGATGCGCCGATCGACTTCCTTGGCGTCGTAACCGCGCATCTTCAGACCAAAGCCCATGTTCTTGCGCACCGACATATGCGGGTACAGGGCATATTCCTGGAACACCATCGCGATATCGCGCTGGCTGGGGTGCAGGTCATTGACCCGGCGGTCATTGAGGTAGATATCGCCCGACTCGAAGCCTTCGAGGCCCGCGATCATCCGCAACAACGTGGATTTGCCGCAGCCCGAGGGCCCCACAAACACCAGAAACTCACCGGCCTGGATCTCGACGCTCAGATCTCGGATGACCGGCACATCGCCGTAGTTTTTCTTGACGTTGCGGATGGAGACGCCAGCCATGGGGGTATCAGTCATGCAGATGAAGTTGAGGCTTGATGCGGTCGCCCGCAGCGAACTGCGCGAACAGCGCAGACAGGCCGTCCAGGGGCACCTGCGCATCGACGAGCCGCTCAAAGCGCGGCATCGCCTGACGCAGGATCTCGATGTTCTCGGCGTACTCGCTGAGCGGGAAATAAAAGGAGCGGATGTAGTAGAAGTCTTTGCGGCGGATCGCCTTGGTCTCGCGCACCTGCCAGCTATCTGACTCGCCTAGCTGCACCACCGCGCCATGGGCGCGTACGACCTCGAGTGCGCTCTGACGACCCGCATCCTTGCCGCTGCATTCCAGCACCAGGTCATAGGCCGCATCCGGGGCCACCGTCTCCAGGGGAACAGCACCCAGTGACGCCGCGATGCCGCGGCGAAACGGGTTCGGATCGAACACCTCGATCTGCTCGAATCCGAAATGCTGAAGCACCAGCAGCCCACCCAAACCGATCGGCCCCGCCCCCAGCACCAGCACGCGACCTGCGTCCACGATCTTGCGGGCCAGGCGCACGCCATGGCCGGCCGTGCCGATGGTGTCCAGCAGCAAGGGCGCGAGATGGTCGGGAATGTCGTCCGGCACAGGCAGCAGGCATTGCTCTGGGACCGCGAGGTATTCGGCATAGCCACCTGGGCGCTGCCAGCCAATCAGCTCGGTGGCATTTCGGCAAATATGCGGGTGGCCGCCCTTGCACTCGGGACACTGGCCACACCACACCGGGATATAGGCCAGGCAACGACGACCGTGCAGCGCATGCCCCGCTTGCTGCACGACGCCCAGAATTTCGTGGCCGGGCGTCATCGGCCACCCATTGCGCCACGGCCGCAAGTCGCTGCCGCACAAGGAACACGCCACCACACGCAGCAAGACCTCCCCCGCGGCCACCACCGGCATGGGGGCCTGCACCACCGAGATCCGGCCTTCTCCTTCAAATTTCGCGATCTTCATCTGTTTACCCCTTGACCGCACCGAAGGACAGACCGGCGACCAGCTTTCGCTGGATCACAAACGTGAGGATGATCGGCGGCATGGCGATCACCGTGGCCGCAGCCATCAGCGCCCCCCAGTTGGTGACGCCCTCGCCGATGAAATTGAACGACGCCACGATGGCCGTTTTCGAGGTGATGCCAGAGAGCGCCAGCGCAAACAGGAAGTAGTTCCAGGAAAAGATAAACGACAGGATCACGGCCACGATCAGGCCCGGCATGACCACAGGCAGCGCGATCAGCACCAGGATCTTCAGTGCGCCGCAGCCATCGATCTGCGCGCTCTCCGTCAGCTCGCGTGGCAGCCCGTCGAAGTGAGGCAACAAGGTCCACAGGGCAATGGGCACGGTGATCACCGCGTGCGTGATGATCAGCGCCACGTGTGTGCCGGACAAGCCCACGTTCGAGAACATGATGAACCAGGGCAGCAAGAACAGCGTGCCCGGCGCCATGCGCGCAAACAGCGTGAGCGTGGCGGGCCAAACCAGACGGTGCCAGGAAATGGCGTAGGCGGCGGGCACCGCCAGCAGCAGCCCGAGCAGGGTCGAGCCGCCCGCCACATAAAAGCTGTTGAGGGTGTTTTCCAGAAAGTCTGTGCGCGTGAACAACTGGGTGTAGTTGTCCAGGGTCGGCGTAAACAGCAGTTCCGGCGGGTACTTCGTGATGTCGGCCCGGTTCTTGAAGCTCGCCATGATCATCCAGGCGATGGGCGCGAACAGGGCCACGCACAAGATGGCCACTTGCAGACCCATCAGATTCTTCAACAGCGTGCGCTTCACCATGTCACCTTCTTTCGCAGCTGCGAGAACACCAGCACCGCCCCCAACACGATGGTGCTCAGTGTGATCATCAGGGCCGACGCATAGCCGATGTCGGAGAACTCAAAGGCCTTGCGATAGGCATAGATGTTCAGGGTCGACGATGCATAGCCGGGGCCGCCCTGCGTGGTGATATAGATCACGTCAAAAAAGCGCAGCAGGTCGACACTGCGCAGGACGGCTGCGGTCAGGATCGTCGGGCCCAACATCGGCAAGGTGATATAGAAAAATTCGCGCCAGCCCGTCGCGCCATCGATGGCGGCGGCCTCATAGATCTTGGTGGGCAAGGACTGCAGCCCTCCCAGCACGATCAGCGCCACGAAAGGCGTCCACTGCCAGGTGTCAATCAACACCACGGTGAAGATCACATAGTCGGTTGAGGCCAGAAACAGGCTGGTCGGCAAATGGGCCGACTTCAGCAGGTAATTGGCGACCCCCATGCCGGGGTCAAGGATCACGATGGACATCATCCCGATGACCACCGGGGGCAACATGAAGGGCGACACCATCAGGGTGCGCACCAGGCCCCGCATGAACTGCACGCGGTGCAACAGCATGCCCAGGGCCACGCCCAGTATCAGTTGCACCACCAGCGCGGTCACATACAGGATCGCGCTCAGGCGCGCGCCATTCCAAAACTGTTCATCGGCCAGCAAGGCCTTGTAATTGCCCAGGCCAATGAACTGGTGGGGCTGCCCGATCTTGTAATCCATCAGGCTCAGCCAGAAGGCATAGCCGAAGGGAAAGACCACCATCAAGACGACGAAGGCCACCGCGGGCCACATGAGCCCTCGCAGGGATGCAGCCCGCTGTGCCTTCATCGTCTTCGGGCCTTATTGCAGCTTGGCCAGGTCGGCATCCAAGGCGCACAGGGTGTCCTTGGCGTTGCCTTGGCCCAGGAACACCTTCTGCACGGCGCCGCCTACCATTTCACGCGCCTCGACCACACGCTCGGTCGGCGGGTAGGAGATGGCGGTGCCCGTCTTGCTGATTTCCACCAGCGAGTTGGCCCAAGACTGGCGGATCGGCAGTTCGTTGGTCCAGGACTTGAAGTCGGGGCCATTGAACACCGAGGAACGCGGGGGCGCGACGCCGTTTCTCACCAGCTTGGCTTGCATCTCGGTGCTGGTCGCCCACTGCAGGAAGTACCAGGCCGCCTCTTTCTTGGTCGAGAAGTTAGAGACCGACACGCCCCAGCCGAACACGATGGGCTTGGAGACGCCCGAGGCCTTGCCCTTGGGCAGCACCTTGATGCCGATGTCCTTGTCACGGCCCGCAAACTTCATGATGTTGGCGAACTCGTTGGACGACTCGTGCGTCATCGCCAGCTTGCCCTGACCCAGCATCTCGATCACCTGGGTGAAGGTGTGGTTGGCCGCACCGGGCGGGCCGTAGTCCTTCAGCAGGTTCGCATACATCTCCGCACCCTTGATGGTGTTGGGATTGCACATGCTGGGTTTGCCTGCGGCATTGGAGAAATCGCCGCCGCTGTTGTAGATGAAGCCGGACACGGCATACGAGATCGCGCCACGGATACCGCGCGCGGCCCAGACCGTCGCATCCCCGCGGGCCGGGCAGGCCTTGAGCTTGGCGGCAGTCTCGGGCAGGTCCTCCAGGAACATGGGCTCGGCCACGTTGCACTTCTGGAAAATGTCCTTGTTCCAATAAAACAGCGGCCCTTCCAGGTTGATCGGCAGTCCCACCAGCTTACCGCCGATGGTCTCGGCGCGGCGCAGACCTTCGCCGATGTCGTTGAAGTTGAAGTCGGGCGCAGTCGCGGCAGGCGATGCGAGCAGCGGGCTGAGGTTGGCATACCAGCCGGCCTTGTCGTACATCGCGCCTTCGCGGAATTTCAGCGACATGAACACATCGACATCGCTGGACTTGGCCTGCAGCATGGTGTTTAGGCGCGTGCGAAATTGCTCCTCGTTGAACACTTCCACCCGCAGCCGAATACCGGTCTTGGCGGTGAAGTCGCCGGACATGTCCCTGATCGCCTGCGACCAGGGGTGGTTGTTCAAAAGCAGATTCAGCGTCTGGCCATCGTGCTTCTTCCAGTTGAATGCTTGCGCGACGGCCGAGCCCGCGCTGAACACCATCGCGGCCGCGGCGGCCAGGACGCCCAGGGTATGTCTCCTCATCTCGATCTCCTTGTCGTTGAAGTACCTACGCACACACAAACACAAAAAATCCCATCAGGCGGACGTATAGCCGCCATCGACCGGAATCGTCACGCCGTTGATCAAGGCCGACGCCGGCGACGCGAGAAACAGCGCCGTGCCTGCCAATTCCTCGGGCTCGGCCCAACGCTTGCTTGGCAGACGCGCCAGCAGCTTGTTATTGAATTCAGGGTTTTCGCGGCCGCCCCGGCTGATTTCGGTAGCGATCCAACCGGGTGCGATGGCATTCACGCGGATGCCATCCTCGGCATAGGCCAGGGCCAGCGACCGGGTCAGGCCCACCACCGCCGTCTTGGCGGCGGCATACGCGGGCACCTGGGGCGCACCGAAGTAGCTGTACATCGAGGCGATGTTGATCAGGCAGCCTCGGGTTTGCTTCAGGTGGGGGCGAAACGCCGCCGCCAGACGCACATTGCCGAAAAGGTGGATGTCGACAATCTCGCGAAAGACCTCGGGCTGGTGTTCTTCCCAGCGTTTGAGTCGGCCGGCGCAGTGAATCAGCACGTCCAGCGTGTCGATCTTTTTGGCTAACGCAAGGACCGCCTCGTCGCTGGTAACGTCCAGGGCTTCAAATCGGGCCCCGGCCTGGAGGACGTCCTCCGGCGGCGGCTTCAGGTCGGTGACGGTGACCTGTGCCCCGTGCTGAAGGAAGGCATGGGCGAAAGCGCTGCCAATCCCGCCGCTGCCGCCGCTGATCAAGACATGCTTGTCTCGGACCGAAAAACTGATGCCGTTCATTCGACTTCCCAAGATCGCTCGAGAACGCGAGCAATTCGAATGTAGGCACGATTTTTCGATTTCGCAACTTGATTTTCGAGTTCGAAACCTAAGGATTTCCCTAGTTCGCACCCCGCGGTCGCCCGCGGGGTGGGGGCTGAAGCAGGGTTAGAACCGCAAGCGCAGGCCGGCGGAGAGCCCTTGCAAGCGGAATCCGTCCTTGTCGTAATAGCGCATGTAATCCACCACTGCGGACCACCTGTCGTTGATGCGGTAGGAGGCGCCGAAACCGTAGGAGACATCCGAGGCTGATTCCGACTCGGCCTCTCCAGTCGCAGCAAGAGTCGAAGTGACCTTCGTCCTGACGTAACCCAAACGCGCGAACAATTCAATGTCCTGGGAGACCGCTACTTTCGGCTTGACATAGAGGCCGACGACTCGGTTCACACGGGTATCGACCGGGTCACCATCGACCGTTACGGAGGCATCCCCCACGCCAAGACTCAAAAGCCCCTCCAGGGCCACGTTGGGATGGAGCTCGTAGCCAAGAATGCCCCGCAGATTCTTGGCCGTACCGTCGGTCACACCCGCATCCTTGATTTTCACGGGCGCATAGGCAAGTTCGCCGTACCAAGGAGTCGCTGGCGTCTGAGTCTGGGCGTGGGCCGAGACTCCCATCGCCAGAAGAACCAGGATCGACAACCCATTCACGTACTTTTTCATTCGCAGACTCCCTTTGTGTTGAAGCGGCGAATGCTAGGGACAGGTTCCCTGGATTCCTTTCATTGGGCTGAGTTGTAGCGGGCCCTGGCCCCTGCGACAAAATCCAGCTTCGAAATGCGCGCGACACCATGACCGACCTCACTTTCCTCGGCACCCCACTCCCCCTGATTCAAGCGCCCATGGCCGGCTCGCAGGACGCCGGCCTGGCGATCGCCGTCGGTCAGGCTGGCGCCCTGGGCTCCTTGCCTGCGGCCATGCTGGACGCGACGTCGCTCGAACGCGAACTGCGGCTACTGCAGGCCGCCGGCTGCCCCTACAACGTCAACTTCTTCGTTCACACCCCGCCCGCACCCGACGCAGCGCGCGAGGCCCGCTGGATGCAGACGCTGGTCCCCTACTACCGCGAGTTCGGTCTGGATCCTGCGAAAGCCACGTCCGGCGCCAGCCGCCAGCCTTTCAGCCACGCGGCCGCCGAGGTTCTGGAGGCGTTTCGCCCCGCCGTCGTGAGCTTTCATTTCGGTCTGCCTGCCCCCGACCTGCTGGCGCGTGTCAAGCGCATGGGTTCGCGCGTGCTGTCGTCGGCCACCACGGTGCGCGAGGCCCGGTGGCTGCAGGCCCAGGGCGCCGACGCAGTAATCGCGCAGGGCCTGGAAGCCGGCGGCCATCGCGGTCACTTTCTGGACAAGGACGTGACGCTGCAGGCCGGCACGGCCACCTTGCTGCCGCAAATCGTCGCGGCGCTGGACATCCCAGTGATTGCCGCCGGCGGCATCGCCGATGCCCAGGGCGTGCGTGACGCGATGGCCCTGGGTGCCAGCGCCGTGCAGGTGGGAACGTCTTTCCTCTTGTGCGAGGAGGCCCGCACGAGCCCCGTGCATCGCGCAGCCCTGAAAGACCTGCAAGCACCGACCGCGCTGACCAACCTGTTCTCCGGCGGCCTGGCACGCGGCATCGTCAACCGCGTCATGCGCGAGCAGGGCCCCGTGAGCCAGGCGGCACCGCCCTTTCCACTGGCCACCGGCGGGATCGGCCCCCTGCGCTCGCATGCCGAGGCCGCAGGCGTGGGCGACTTCAGCCCGCTGTGGTCTGGCACGAACCGCAACGGATGCCGCGCGGCGCCGGCCGCCGAGGTGGTGCGCGCGCTGGCGCGCGGCTTCGACTCAGTCTAAGACTGGAGATGCCGCAAAGCATCACCAGCTCGCGCGGCTCGGTGGGGCTCACAGGTGAGCGAATACACTGTTTATTTGCTAGCGACTTCTGTCGTTGCCCCAGCCATCTCCTGCAAACGTCCATCATGCGTATCGACCACCTGATTGACGGCAAGTCCGTCCCTGGCCGCGAGTACTTCGAGACCGTCAACCCCGCCACTCAAGAGGTGCTGGCCGAAGTCGCCACCGGCGGCGAAGACCAGGTGCAGGCCGCCGTCGCCGCGGCCAAGACCGCCTTCCCGGCCTGGGCCGGCCTGCCCGCGACCGAGCGCGCCAAGATTGTGCGCAAGCTGGGCGACCTGATCGCCCGCCATGTGCCCGAGATCGCGCAGACCGAGACCAATGACACCGGCCAGGTGATCGCCCAGACCGGCAAGCAGCTGGTGCCGCGCGCCGCCGACAACTTCTACTACTTCGCCGAGATGTGCACCCGGGTGGACGGCCACACCTATCCCACGCCCACGCACCTGAACTACACGCTGTTCCACCCGGTGGGCGTGTGCGCGTTGATCTCGCCGTGGAATGTGCCCTTCATGACTGCCACCTGGAAGGTCGCGCCCTGCCTGGCCTTTGGCAACACTGCGGTACTGAAAATGAGCGAGCTCTCGCCCCTGACCGCTGCGCGCCTGGGCGAGCTGGCCCTGGAGGCGGGCGTGCCCGCGGGTGTCTTGAACATCGTCCACGGCTACGGCAAGGAAGCGGGCGAGCCGCTGGTGCGCCATCCCGACGTGCGCGCCATCTCCTTTACCGGCTCCACCGCCACCGGCAACCGCATCGTCAAGGAAGCAGGCCTCAAGAAATTCAGCATGGAGCTCGGTGGCAAGAGCCCCTTCGTGATCTTTGAAGATGCCGCCCTGGACCGCGCGCTGGACGCCGCCGTGTTCATGATCTTCTCCAACAACGGCGAGCGTTGCACCGCCGGCAGCCGCATCCTGGTTCAAAAGTCCATCTATGCCAGCTTCGTCGAAAAGTTCGTCGCCCGCGCCAAGAAGATCACCGTGGGTGACCCGCTCGATGAAAAAACCATCGTCGGCCCCATGATCTCGCAGGCCCATCTGGCTAAGGTGCGCAGCTACATCGAGCTGGGCCCGCGCGAAGGCGCCTCTATCTTGTGCGGCGGTCTGGCGACCCCGGATCTGCCCGCGCGCGTGAAAAAGGGCAACTACGTGCTGCCCACGGTTTTTGCCGATGTCGACAACCGCATGAAGATCGCCCAGGACGAAATCTTCGGCCCGGTCGCCTGCCTGATCCCCTTCCAAGACGAGGCCGACGCGATTCGCATCGCCAACGACATCGCCTATGGCCTCTCCAGTTATGTCTGGACCGAGAACATCGGCAAAGCCCATCGCGTCGCCGCATCCGTCGAAGCCGGCATGTGCTTTGTCAACAGCCAAAACGTGCGTGACCTGCGCCAGCCCTTTGGCGGCACCAAGGCCTCGGGAACCGGCCGTGAGGGCGGCACCTGGAGCTACGAGGTCTTCCTAGAACCCAAGAACGTCGCCGTCTCGCTGGGCGGCCACCACATCCCGCACTGGGGCGTCTGAACAGGAGTCACACCATGGGTAAGCTCGCACTGGCCGCCAAGATCACCCATGTGCCCTCGATGTACCTGAGCGAGCTCGATGGCCCGCGCAAGGGCACGCGCCAGGACGCCATCGACGGCCACCACGAGATCGACCGGCGCTGCCGCGCGCTGGGCGTGGACACCATCGTGGTGTTTGACACGCACTGGCTGGTCAACGCCAACTACCACATCAACTGCGCGCCCCACTTCAAGGGCCTGTACACCAGCAACGAGCTGCCGCATTTCATCAGCAATATGGGCTTCGAGTTTGCGGGCAACCCGACGCTGGGCCAGCTGCTTGCGAAAACCTGCAACGAATGGGGCGTCGAGACGCTGGCGCATGACGCCACCACGCTCAATCCGGAATACGGCACGCTGGTGCCGATGCGCTACATGAACCAGGACCAGCATTACCGGGTGGTGTCGGTCTCGGCCCTGTGCATGGCGCATTACCTCAATGACAGCGCCCGTCTGGGCTGGGCGATCCGCCGCGCCATCGAAGACCACTACGACGGCACCGTGGCGATCTTCGCCAGTGGCTCGCTGTCGCACCGCTTCGCGCAAAACGGTCTGGCGCCCGAGTACGGATTCAAGATCTGGAGCCCCTTCCTCGAGGCGCTCGATCGCGACGTCGTGCGCATGTGGCAAGCCGGCGAATGGAAAAACTTTTGCGGCATGCTGCCCGAGTACGCCGCCAAGGGCCATGGCGAGGGCTTCATGCACGACACCGCCATGCTGCTAGGCGCACTGGGCTGGTCGGACTACGACGGCAAAGCGGAAGTCGTCACCCCCTACTTCGGCGCCTCGGGCACTGGCCAGATCAACGCGATCTTCCCGGTCACGCCACAAGATGGTGCGGCGATCCCCAAGGCCCAAGCCTCCGCCGCCGAGGGCTACACCGCGATCGCAAGCCGTCTGTGAGGCCCGTGCCATGCCGCACCTCGTGATCCTCTACACCCCGAACCTGGACCCCGCTGCGGGCCTGACCGCCCTGTGCGGCACGCTGGCCGACACCATGCTGCAAGTGCAGGACGAAGCCGGCACGCAGGTCTTCCCGACCGGCGGCACCCGCGTGCTGGCCTATCCCGCCGCGCATTACGCCGTGGCCGACGGCCAAGGCGACTACGGATTCATCTACATGAACCTGCGCATGGGGAGTGGCCGCAGCGATGCCGTCAAGCAACGCGCGGGCGACGCCCTCCTGGCCGCCGCACGCACGCACCTGGCGCCACTGTTCGCGCAAGCCCCGCTGGGCCTGACCGTGCAGATCGACGAAAGCCCCGGCCAGGTCTACGACGGCAAGCACAGCACCCTCCATCCCCTTTTCAACAAGGCTTGATCCATGTTTTCCGAAGAACTCACCGCCCAACTCGCCGCCGAACTGGATCAAAGCGAGCGCACCCGTGTGCAGGTGGAGCATTTCAGCAAGCGCTACCCCGGCATGACCATTGAAGACGGCTATGCGGTCTCGCGCGCCTGGATGAAGCTCAAGGCGGCCCAGGGTCGTAGCGTGATCGGCCACAAGATCGGCCTGACCTCACGCGCCATGCAGATCTCCAGTCAGATCAGCGAGCCCGATTACGGCACCTTGCTCGATGACATGCTCTATGGCCCGGGCGACATCCCCCAGGACCGCTTCATCGCGCCGCGCGTCGAAGTCGAACTGGCCTTCGTGCTGAAAAAGCCGCTGCAAGGCGAGAAGATCAGCGTCGACGACGTGCTGGATGCGACTGACTATGTGACGCCCGCCATCGAGATCATCGACTCTCGTATCGAGCAGTTCGACCGCCACACCAAGGTGATGCGCAAGGTCTTCGACACCATCTCCGACAACGCTGCCAACGGCGGCATCGTGCTGGGCGGGCGCAAGGTCAAGCCGCGCGATCTGGACCTGCCCTGGTGCGGCGCCATCCTGCGCCAAAATGGCGTGGTCGAAGAAACCGGCCTGGCCGCAGGCGTTCAAGGCCACCCCGCCATCGGCGTGGCCTGGTTGGTGCAAAAACTCGCGCCCTGGGGCGAGCGCCTGGAAGCCGGCGAGATCGTTCTGGCCGGCTCCTTCACCCGACCGGTCGCAGCCAAACGCGGCGATCGCTTCGAGGCCGATTACGGCGCGCTGGGCGCCTTCTCCTTTCAATTCGTCTAATCCCTATGACCGCCCCCCAACAAACCCCTGTCAACACCTTCAAGCAAGCCCTGCGCGCCGGTCAGCCCCAGATCGGTCTGTGGGTGTCACTGGCCGAGGCCTATGTCTCCGAGTTGCTGGCGGGCGCCGGCTTCGACTGGATGCTGCTCGATGGCGAGCACGGCCCCAACGATGTGCGCTCCATCCTGTCGCAGCTGCAAGCGGTTGCGCCCTACCCGGTCACGCCCATCGTGCGACCGGTGGTGGGCGAGACCGCCCTGATCAAGCAGTACCTGGACCTGGGCGCGCAGACCCTGCTGATTCCCATGGTCGAAACGCCCGAACAGGCGGCGCAACTGGTGCGCGCCACGCGCTATCCGCCCGAGGGCGTACGCGGCGTGGGCGCTGGGGTGGCCCGCGCCTCGCGCTGGAACAAGTACACCGACTACCTGCAAAAGGCCGACGACGAGATCTGCCTGCTGGTGCAGGTCGAGACGGCCAGCGCCGCGGCCCGCCTGAAAGAAATTGCCGCCGTGCCCGGCGTCGACGGCGTGTTCTTCGGCCCGGCCGATCTGTCTGCGTCCATGGGTCACCGGGGCAACCCCGGGCATCCCGAGGTCCAAAAGGTCATCGAGGAAGGCATTGCGACTGTGCGTGCGGCTGGAAAGGCGGCGGGCATCCTGACCGTAGACACCGCACTGGCCCGGCGCTATCTGGAACTGGGTGCGCTGTTCGTCGCTGTGGGCGTGGACACCACCTTGCTGGCGCGCGCTTCGCGCGAACTGGCAGCGTCTTTCAAGGGTGGGGCGGCACCCGCAAGCAAGCCAGGCAGCGTGTACTGACCTGCCCGGCTCCCTCGTGACCGATCCGCGCTCCATCCGCATCTTTCTCAGTAGCACCTTCCGCGACTTCGCCGAGGAGCGTGACCTGCTGGTGAGGCGGGTTTTCCCCGAACTGCGTGCGCGCCTGAAGGACCGCTTCGTCGAACTGGTCGACGTCGACCTGCGCTGGGGTATCACCGCCGAACAGGCCGAACGGGGCGAGGTCTTGCCGATCTGCCTGACCGAGATCGACCGCGCACGCCCCTTCTTCATCGGCATGCTGGGTGAGCGCTATGGGTGGATACCGCCACCGGGCAGCTATGCGCCTGACCTGCTGGAGCGCCAGCCCTGGCTGACGCAGCATCAGGGGGGCGCCAGCGTGACCGAGCTGGAGATCCTGCACGGCGCGATCAATCAGCCTGGCATGCGCGGGCGCGTGTCTTTCTATTTCCGTTCGGCCACCTACGCACAGCAAAAAGGCGGTGACTACCTGCCCGCCAGCGCACAGGATCGCCAACGCCAACGCGATCTGAAGCAACGCATACGCGCCAGCGGTCTGCCCGTGACCGCCTACCGAGATCCACAAGACTTTTCGGAGCGGCTCACGCGTGACCTCTGGGCGGTGCTGGATCGTGAGTTTCCCGCCTCCAGCGTGCCCGACGCCTTCGAGCGCGAGCGCCTGCGTCATCAGGCCTACGCCTTGCCGCGCCAGCGCCTGTACCTGGGCGGCGAGGATCATCTGGCCACCCTCGAGCGCCTGCTGCAAGAGGACCATCCGCAAATCCTGATCGAAGGCGCCTCGGGCGGCGGCAAGAGCGCCCTGATCGCCAATGCCATGCACGCGCATCGCCAGGCCCACCCGCGCGACCTCGTGCACACGCACTACCTGGGCGCCAGCGCCGAAGCGGCCGATCCGCACACCCTGGTGCGGCGGATGTTCGAATTCATACGGCGCACCACCGGCAGCTCGGATGCGATTGCCGATGACCCCCAGAGGCTGATGGACAGTCTGCCGGCCTGGCTGGCCACGGCCAGCGCCTGGACCCGCGAGCGCCAGGTGCGCTGGGTCTTCGCCTTCGACGCCTTCAACAGCCTGTCCGACCTGCAGGACCTGCGCTGGTGGCCGTCCTTCATCCCGCCGGGTGTGCATTTTGTCGTCTCGTGTCTGCCCGGTCGGGTCCATGAGGCGCTGAGCCCTCCATCTGCGGCGCAGAGCACGTGGCAACGGCTCGAGGTACACCCGCTCACTACGTCCCTGCAGCGCGATCTCTTGGTGCGCTATTTGGCACGCTTCAACAAGACACTGCCCCCTCAGTTGCTCGAGGCCACCCTGGCTCACCCGCTGGCCGGCAATCCTCTTTTTCTGCGTACGCTAGCCGAGGAACTGCGGCTGTTTGGCGTTCACGAGCAACTGGCGCGCGGCGTAGCGCACTACCTGGCCAGTCAGACCTTGCATGACCTGTTCGAGCGCGTGCTGCAACGGGTCGAGAAGGACTGCGGCCGCCAGGACGTCAAGACCGCACTCGTTGCCCTGTGGGCCAGCCGCGCCGGCCTGCGTGAAAAAGAACTCCTAGACTTGGCCCGCTTGCAGCCTGCGCAATGGGCCGCTATCCGCAATGCGCTGGACGAGTCCTTGCTGGAGACCGGCGGGCGCCTGATCTTCGCGCACGACTACATGCGCCAGGCCGTCATGCAGCGTTATCTGGCAGACGCGGCCCGTCAGCGCCAGGCCCACCGCGCGCTGGCGCGCTGGTTCGCCAGCCAGCCCGCCGATGCCCGCCGCGCCGAGGAAGAACCTTACCAATGGCGCCAGGCCGGCGAGTGGACGCGCCTGCATCGCTGCCTCACGGATCGGGCCGTGTTCCTCGCGTTTCGCCAGGCCTTACCCTGGCACACGCTACTGGCGTATTGGCTGGACCTCGCGCAGCACCGGGGCCTGCAGGTCGAGGACGGCTACCGCCGCGCCTGGGCGCGCTGGAGTCGGGGCCAGGAGATGCCGCAGCGTCTGGGGGCCGGCGCCGCCCTTCAAACCTTTCTGTCCGCCGCCGGCTGCTGGGGCCCCTTCGCTGTCAAGCTGGCGCGCCAGTGCGTGATCTGGCTCGAAGCCATGGAAGGCGCCGATGGCGACACCGCCCGCAAGGCGCGCCTGGAATACGCCGATTTGCTGATCGAACGCGGTGACCACGCACAGGCCGAGCGTCTGCTGCAGCGCCTGCTGCACGATCTCGAAGCACGCCCGCCCTTGCAGCAGTCCAACCTCGTGGCCGACGCACACCATGGTCTGGCCGATCTGCATTTCAGTCGAAATGAATTCAACCAAGCACTGCCGCTGTACCAGGAGGCCTTGCGAATCCAGGAAGCCCAGTACGGTGCGCACAGCATCGAAGTAGCGCGTTGCTTGAGTGGAATCGGCCTGGCCCTGCATGACCTGGGCCAGTTGCCACAGGCCCACGAACCGCTCGAGCGCGCGCTGGCGATTGCGCGCAGGGTCCATGGCAAGCGCCACCGCGACACGGCCACCGCCATCAACAACCTGGGCCGCCTGCTATCCGATATGGGCGAGATCTCGCAAGCCCGTGACTTGTTCAAGCAGTCCATGCAGACCCTCGAGGATCTGTTTGGATCCGAGCATCCCAACGTCGCACTGCCCCTGGGCAATCTGGCCAGTCTGGAGCTGCAGCAAAAGAATCTGGACGTCGCCCGTCCGCTTTACGAGAGAAACATCCGCTTGACCGAGCAACAGCTCGGTCCTCGGCACCCCTCACTGGCCAACCCCCTGATCAACCTGGCCGAGGTCCTGAGATTGAGCGACGAGCCCGCACCTGCGGTGGACCTACTGCGCCGGGCCAGCGCCATTCTGGAAAGCGTGCATGGCGCGGTCCACCCGCGCAATGCGCAATGCCTGTACCTGCTGGCGCACATTCTCAAAGGTAGCCAACGCCACGAGGAGGCGCTGGAGGTCATGGCCCAGGAGCTGGCGATCGTCGAACACACCGAGGGGCCCGAATCGGATTCCTTCATCATCAGCCTGCAGCAGCGGGGGGACCTGCTCGCCTCCCTCCAACGCGCCGATGAAGCCGCGCCGCCCCTCGAGCAAGCGCTCGCCATCGTGAGCCAAAAGTACGCTGCCGACTCCCCGCAGGTCGCGGCAGTCTCTGCCTCACTGGCCATGGTGCGCCTCATGCAAGGCCAATGGCAGGCCGCAGAGCCACTCTTGCTGGCCGCAATCTCCCGACCCGGCATGCGGCAGGTGCTGGTCGCCCTCTACGAGAAGACCGGGCAAGCCGACAAGGCCGCCCGCTACCGCGTCGACCCCACCAACGACCCCGCCGATAGAAAGTGATTTAATTTCGGGCTTATTCCCTTTGCACCCCTCATGAAAACCTATCGAATCGCGACCATCCCCGGTGACGGCATCGGCAAGGAAGTCATCCCCGCCGGCCAGGAGGTCATGCAGGCGCTGGCCAGCGCTTTGGGCGGCTTCCAGTTCGAGTTCGAGAACTTCGACTGGGGCGGCGACTACTACCGCGCCCACGGAAAAATGATGCCCGACGACGGCCTGCAGGCCCTGCGTGGCAAGGACGCGATCCTGTTCGGATCCGCGGGCGACCCCGACATCCCCGACCACATCACCCTGTGGGGTCTGCGCCTGAAAATCTGCCAGGGCTTTGACCAGTACGCCAACGTACGCCCCACACGCATCCTGCCTGGCATCGACGCCCCCCTCAAACGCTGCGCGCCCAAGGACTTGGACTGGGTCATCGTCCGCGAAAACTCTGAAGGCGAGTATTCCGGCGTGGGCGGGCGTGCTCACCAGGGCCATCCCATCGAAGTCGCCACCGACGTCTCGATCATGACCCGCGCTGGTGTCGAGCGCATCCTGCGTCATGCCTTCAAGCTGGCGCAATCGCGCCCGCGCAAGCTGCTCACGGTCGTCACCAAGAGCAATGCGCAGCGCCATGCGATGGTGATGTGGGACGAAATCGCGCTGCAGGTCTCGCGCGAGTTTCCGGACGTCACCTGGGACAAAGAATTGGTCGACGCCGCTACCGCGCGCATGGTCAATCGCCCCGCCTCGCTGGACACGCTGGTTGCCACCAACTTGCACGCCGACATCCTGAGCGACCTGGCAGCGGCCCTGGCCGGCAGCCTGGGCATCGCCCCCACCGGCAACATCGACCCCGAGCGCCGCTACCCCTCCATGTTCGAGCCGATTCACGGATCCGCCTTCGACATCATGGGCAAGGGCCTGGCCAATCCGGTGGGCACCTTCTGGTCGGTGGTGATGCTGCTCGAGCACGTGGGCGAACCTGAGGCGGCGCGCCGCCTGATGCAAGCCATCGAATCGGTCACCGCCAACACCGCCTTGCACACACGCGACCTGGGGGGCCAGGCCACCACGCGCCAGGTCACCGATGCGGTCTGCCGCCAGCTGGCGCAGGCGCGCTGATTTTTTTGAATAACAACCCGACGGAGACAACCATGCAGATCACGAAACCCACACGCTGGATCGCCTCGCTGATGGCGATGGCGGCCCTGACCGGCCTGGCCCTGCCCGCATCGGCCCAACCCTGCCCCGAGCGCAACGTGCAGTACTGGCAGGCCTTCCCGCCCGGCGGCGAATCCGACCTGTCGGCGCGTCACCAACAGACGGTGCTGAAAAAGCGCTGCGGCAGCATTGACACCGTGATCCAGTACAAGGCTGGCGCGGGTGGCGCCCTCATGTGGTCGCAGATGAACCAGCTGCCTGGCGACGGCGCCAACATTGTGGGCATCAACCTGCCGCACATCGTCTTCCAGCCCATCGAGGGCCAGGTGCAATACAAGACCGCGGACATCACCCCGGTCTATTGGTTCCACTACACGCCCGACCTTCTGGTCGTGCCGGCCAGCAGCCCGATCAAGAACTTCGCCGACTTCATCGCTGCGGCCAAGAAGGATCCGGGCAAGCTGTCCCTGGGCGGTTCGGGCCTGAACTCGGCCAACCACGCGGCGCACGAGCGCCTGAATGCCGCTTTCGGCGTCAAGACCATCTACGTGCCGTTCAAAGGCACGGGCGATATGGCCAATGCGGTCCTGGGCAGCCAGATCGATGGCGCCATGACCTACACCACGTTCGCGATCAACAACAGCAGCCGCTTGCGCGCGCTTGCTGTGGCCATGGAGCGCCGTCACCCGCTGATGCCCGACGTCCCCACCTTCAGGGAGCTGGGCGTCAACTGGATCGACGGTGCGTATCGTGGCATCGGTGTGCCCAAGTCCACGCCGCCCGAGCAGCGTCGTCGCATCTCCGATCTGTGGGCGCAGTTGAACAACGACCCCGAAATGAAGGACCTGGCTGCCCGCAACGGCTTTGAGCTGGTGAACGTGGGCGTGGACCAGATGGACGCCTTCATGCGTGAGCGCACCACGGTCTACACCGAAGGCGCGGCGCGTCTCGGCCTGGGTAAGAAGTAAGCCATGAAGCCTATCGGAACCCCCTTGTCCCCCTCGGCCACCCGCGTGATGCTGCTAGGCAGCGGCGAGTTGGGCAAGGAGGTCCTGATTGCGCTGCAGCGCCTGGGTGTCGAGACGATCGCGGTCGATCGCTATGCCAACGCACCCGGCCACCAGGTCGCCCACCATGCGCACGTGATCGCCATGAACGATGGCAAGCAACTGCGCGCCCTCATCGAGCGCGAAAAGCCCGACCTGGTCGTGCCCGAGATCGAGGCCATCGCGACGCCAGTGCTCGAGGCCCTCGAAGCCGAGGGCAAAGCCACGGTCATCCCCACCGCCCGCGCCGCGCGCCTGACCATGGACCGCGAAGGCATCCGGCGCCTGGCCGCCGAAACTCTGGGTCTGCCCACCAGCCCCTACCGCTTCTGCGATTCGCTGGCGCAATTGCAGGCTGCCATTAACGGCACCGACGGCCATGCGCCGATTGGCTACCCCTGCATCGTCAAGCCCGTCATGAGCAGCAGCGGCAAAGGCCAAAGCAAGATCGATGGCGCCGCCGACGTGCAAACCGCCTGGGACTACGCGATGGCTGGCGGCCGTGTCGGCCCGGGCCGGGTGATCGTCGAAGGCTTCATCGCCTTCGACTACGAAATCACCCAACTGACCGTGCGCGCCCTCGGCGCCGATGATCAGGTGCACACCCACTTTTGCGACCCGATTGGCCATGTGCAGGTCAGCGGCGACTATGTCGAGAGCTGGCAGCCTCACCCCATGAGCCCGAAGGCGCTGGCGCGATCGCGTGAGATCTCCCAGGCCGTCACCGCCAACCTGGGCGGGCGCGGAGTCTTCGGCGTCGAGCTGTTCGTCAAGGGCGACCAGGTCTGGTTCTCCGAGGTCAGCCCGCGCCCACACGATACCGGCATGGTCACCATGGTCACGCAGTGGCAAAACGAATTCGAGCTGCATGCCCGCGCCATTCTCGGCCTGCCGGTGGACACCGCGCTCAAGAGCCCCGGCGCCAGCGCCGTGGTCTATGGGGGCGTGGACGCCACGGGCATCGTGTTTGACGGCGTTGCCGAGGCGCTGTCCGTCCCGAACAGCGAGGTGCGCCTGTTTGGCAAGCCCGAGAGCTTCAAGAAGCGCCGAATGGGTGTCGCCCTGGTGCACGACGCCGACGTGGAAGTGGCGCGCACGCAAGCCAAACTGGCTGCCAGCAAGGTCAAGCCGCGCGTCGCCTGACGCCCCCCGGCTCGTCGCCGTTAAGCGAACAAGTCGCCCTGCGCGGGGGCTGCAGCAGGCGCAGCAGCCACTGGTTTGCGGCGCACCCGCGCGCCCCGGCTTCCCGTGGGTGGCAAGCCACTCTTTCTCGACCCGTGGCGCGCCTGCACAGCGCTTGCTTCCTCGCGCGACGCCTTCTGCTGACGCAGCCCGTACAGCCGCTCCTTCGCCGCGCGCAGAGCGGATTTCTCATCGACGATCGGCGCGGGGTAGTCCTGGCCGATGCGGCACCCCGCAAGGTCCTGCACCGGCGCAGGCATCATCCAGGGCTCGGCCAGGTAAGGCAGGGGCACACGCGTCAGCTCCGGCACCCAGCGACGGATGAAAAGTCCTTGCGGATCTTGGTCCTTGGCCTGCTTGGTGGGCGAGTACATCCGCAAGGTGTTGATGCCGGTCGTCCCGCTTTGCATTTGCATCTGACTCCAGTGGATGCCCGGCTCGAAGTCCAGGAACTGGCGGGCCAGGAACAGGCCCGTCTCGCGCCAGTGCAGCCACAGGTGGTAGCTGGCAAAACTCACCAGCATCGAACGCATGCGGAAGTTCAACCAGCCCGTGGCGCGCAGGGACCGCATACAGGCATCGACCATCGGATAGCCGGTGCGCCCTTCGCACCAGGCGGCAAAGCGGGCTTGATCAAAGTCGTCTTCGCGCAGGCCATCGCACGCGCGCGCGAAGTTGCGAAACTCGATCTGCGGCTCGCTCTCGAGTTTCTGCATGAAGTGACAATGCCAACGCAGTCGCCCCGCAAAGCCACGCAGGTCGCGCGTCAGGGCGGGGTCTGGCGTCGTCGCGATGGCGCGCTCCACCGCCTGATGCACAGTGCGCAGCGAGATCGTGCCAAAGGCCAGGTGCGGGCTCAGTCGGCTGCACCCCGCTTCGGCACTCAAGGGGCTGGAGATCGCCCGCCGGTAGCCCCGCCCACGTTCCTGCAAGAAGCTGCGCAAGGTCTCACGCGCGGCAGTCTCGCCCGCCGCCTGCAGCGTCTTGCCGTGTGGCGCGAGTCCGAGGCTCGCGAGGGTGGGCAAGGCCTGCATGTCGGGGCCCACCGCCGCTCGGAAGTCTCCCGCCAGACGCGACAGGGGCGCGTCCATTCGCGCCTGCCAGCGCGCCGCCCAGCCCGCCCGGGCTCGCAGGCGGCGGATCACGCCCGTCTGCGCGAATTCCTGCCAGGTCACGCCTGCACCACGATACCAATCGGCCACCGCCAGGTCACGCGCATAGGACCAGCCTGAACCGGTCTCCTCGTGACTCAGTACATGGGTGTAGCCCACCTCTTGATGCAACTGCGCCAAGACCGGCACGGCCGACCCCACGCGCACCCACAGCGGCAAGCCGCGCCGTGCAAGGGCCTCGCGCAACTCGGCCAAGCAGGCCAGCGCGAATTCCACATGCATGGTGTCGCACTCGGGGCTTTGCAGCCACTCGGGCTCGATGATGTACAGGGCCAGGGCGTCCGTGTGCGCCAGCGCCTGCACCAGGGGCTCATGATCGCGTACACGCAGGTCACGCTTGAACCAAACGAGGGCACGAGACGACGGCATGGAAGGATGCGGGAATGAAGCGCGGTAGCGGCCTACGATCAGACCGCCACTGTACCGAGCGAACGATTCCTGGCGCGATACGCGGATATTCGGCACCCGGTCGGACCGCGCACCTAGGACGGCAAGAGACTCGCCGGGAGCAACAAGAGCTTGCGCAGAGCGTCAGCAGGGTCCGGTGTATCCAGGTACTTCACCAAAACCTTGCTGGTACCCAAGGAGCCACCTTCCACCACGAGGAACTTCTGCAAGTCCTCCTTGCCGATGCCGGATTGAGCGCCCAGGAGGGCATCCAGCAGCACACTAGCCGCCTCCTTGTGCTGCTTGGTGATCGCCATGAGCAGGCCAGGCACCCCCCGCGCATCCCGAGCCAGCATCAGTTTCAGGCGCTCCTGGGGTGCCAAGCCCACGCCCGGATCCACGAGCTTGGCAACCAGCGCTGCGACCACCTCCACATGGCCTTCCAGAAGTGCCCAGTGCAACAGCGAAGTCTTATCGGGCAACTCGAATCGCAGCAGGGTCAGGGTCTGATCTGCGTCACTCTGCGCCAGGGTCTGGATCAGGCGCGTGGGCAGACCCTCGACCGCGCCGACCTGCAGACGCAAGGTCAGTTCGGCGGTGGTGCAGTAGGCCCCCACGTGAGAGATACCCAGACTGCGGCTCTTACGGTCGCCCGACATCAGGTCTTTCAGGGCCTGATCGGGCGCACGCAAGTGGCTCGGATCCAGCGGGATCACACACGCCATCCGCTCGGGTACTGCCTCCGGGAAGTACTCCACCAGATCGTCGTCCGACAGAAAGTCATGGATCTGGCAACTTCGCGTCGTCGACGCGTCCAGCACGACGCGCTGGTGCGTCACCGTCTGATTGGGGTCGTAGAACATCACCACCCGATAGGGCTCGCCGGCTTTTTCTTGCTTCACTTGCAGCTCCAGCAGCATGGCGTGGTTACTTGACGTCACGAGCAGGTGCCGATGTGCGCCAGGCTGTAGGTTCTTGAATTGGTCCTCCAGAAAGCGCCCCCATTCCGACAAGAGAACCAACTGCGGATTCGGGGATCGGCTGGAAATCAGGTCATACAGCGGTTCGGTCCAAGACCCCACAGTGGCCTGCAACTTGTCGGACTCCGAGAAATCGGCATAGCTAAAGCGCCCGACCGACTCACCGCCTTTCTTCTTTTCCAGATACGCCATTCGGGCCTGGGCGACGGCCAAGACCAGATGCCGGCACGCGATCTCTTCTTTGCCGTCCTTGAAAACCACCTCGCAGTTCAGGTTCGTGTCGAACTCCACCTCATAGGCTTCCTCGAGGGAGCGGCCATCGCCTTGCCGCCAATCCGGCGCACGAAAATAGACATGACCCGGCTGGGCGCGGGGCGACGGCGATGCCTGGCCCTTGGGCGCAACAGCCCACACCTTACGCTTTCTCAGCGATCCATCGCCGAGGACGGGTACCGACTCCTTCGCAGGCGGTTCCTTCCGATCGGCCAGTCCGGGCGCAACGGGCGGGATACTGATTCCAGAGATGGGGCCACCCAGCATATTCACCCCCCTTTCGAGGCATGACCGCCCTACTCAGCCCTGGGAATCAGGCCTGCCGGGGCGGTATTCTTAAGGATGAGCTTATGAACTACGGCTGAGCATGTCCAACACCGCAAACACCCAAGCCCTGCAAGGCCTCAAAGTCCTCGAGATGGGCCAATTGATCGCCGGCCCCTTTGCCGCCAAGACCCTGGCCGATTTCGGCGCCGAGGTGATCAAGATCGAGCCGCCAGGCAGTGGCGATCCGCTGCGCAAATGGCGGCTGCTCAAGGACGGCACCTCGGTGTGGTGGCAGGTGCAATCTCGCAACAAGCGCTCGCTGGCCCTGGACCTGCGTGCCCCCGAGGGCCAGGCCCTCGTACGCCAATTGGCCGCCGAAGCTGATGTCCTGATCGAGAACTTTCGCCCCGGTGCCCTCGAAGGCTGGGGCCTGGCGCCCGACGATCTGCTGGCGGCCAACCCGCGCCTGATCGTGCTGCGTATCAGCGGCTACGGACAAAGCGGCCCCTACCGCAATCGCCCGGGCTTTGGTGTCGTCGCCGAGGCCATGGGCGGCCTGCGTCACCTCACCGCCGAACCCGGGCGCGTGCCGGTGCGCGTGGGCGTGAGCATCGGTGACACCCTGGCCGCCCTGCATGGCGTGATCGGCATCCTGCTGGCCTTGCAGCATCGCCACGCCAGCGGGCAGGGCCAGGTGATCGACGTCGCCCTGTACGAAGCGGTGTTCAACTGCATGGAAAGCCTGCTGCCCGAATACAGCGCCTTCGGTGCGGTGCGCGGCGCCGCGGGCAGCGCCCTGCCCGGCATTGCGCCGTCCAATGCCTATCGCTGCCAGGATGGTGCTTACGCGCTGGTGGCGGGCAATGGTGACAGCATCTTTCGCCGTCTCATGACCCTGATTGGGCGCGAGGATCTGGCCCAAGACCCGGCTCTGGCCGATAACACTGGGCGCGTGGCGCGGGTGGACGAACTCGATGCCGCCATCGGCGCCTGGACCGCGCAGCGCAGCGTCGAAGACGTCTTGCGCGCGCTCGAAGGGGCCGAGGTGCCCTCGGGCCGCATCTACACCGTGGCCGACATCGCGGCCGACCCGCATTACCGCGCGCGCGGCATGCTGCACGAGGTCACGATGGACGACGGCAGCACGCTGACCGTGCCGGGCATCGTGCCCAAGCTCTCAGCGACGCCAGGCGGCCACCGACGCAACGCACCCGACATCGGTCAAGACACCGACGCAGTGCTGCGTGAAATGGGCTTGAAACCGGATCAGATCCAGACCCTGAAGGACCGGGGTATCGTGCAGGCGCGCTAGCGTCGAAAGTAGAACTCGCCCACCACCTGGTCGTAGATCGCGGGCACCTGCTCGTGGCCGATGGTGCGGGCGATTTCCACGACCTCATTGCGCACATTGCGCACCACCTTATCCACGCTCAGACCCGGCTTCTGAACTTCCTTCAGAAACACCCGGGTGAACAGACCATTGCGGTTCTTGTCTGCAGGCCCCACGCGGTCCAGGGCCTGCTGGCCCACGCCCGCCGAGAAGATCACCATCTGCCCGGTGGCAGCGGTGGTGGCGGCCAGGCCGCGCCCACCAATGCTGCGCCCCGTGGACTTGAAGGGGTTGTCGCGGCAAGCATCCAGGATCGCGAGGGTAAAGCGCGCCTTGCGCTCTGAAAAATCATCGAGCACGCGTTGCAGCGGGATCGATTCATCGCGCACCTGGCCTTCGCTCTCGCCCGAGATGTCCACCGGCAGCAGGTAGTTGGCCGGGCCCAGTTGCACGCCGTGGCCGGCGAAGAAGAACACCACCTCGTCACCGCCTTGCACCTGGTCGGCGAACACCCGCAGCGTGCGCTTCATCGTGCGCTCGTCCAGATCCAGACCCAGGGTGACCTGATACCCCAGCGCCCGAAACTGGTCGGCCATCGCACGGGCATCCTCGCGGGCATTGACCAACGCCTGCACGCTCTTGTAGCTGTCGTTGCCGATCACCAGGGCGCGCTTCTTGGCGGATCCGGCGGCCGCGGGCGTCGTAGGCGATGCGCGGGCTGGCGTCGGTGCGACGCTGGCCACGAGGGCCGATACGGGTGGCGATGTCGGCGCCGCCACGGCCGCAGGCTGCACCATGGGCACCGCTTGCGCCACCATCACCGGTGCGGGCGCCTGGGCCTGTGCGGGCAGGGGCGCGGCCGCTTGCACTATGTCCGGCGCAATCAGCGCCAGGTTGTCACGCGCGGCGCGGCGCTGCGCGGGGCTGCGCTCAGACGAATCCGCCAAGGTGCGATACAGCGACGCCGCCCGCGCATCATCACGCGGTACGCCATAGCCGTTCTGATGCATCCAGGCCAGGTTGTGAATCGCCGCAGGGTCTTGGGCTTTGGCCGCCAGGTCGATCCAGAACGCCGCCTCCTCCAGATCCGCCGGGATCTCCGACGGACATCCCAAAAGGTACAGGTAACCCAGTTGCGAGGGCACCTGGCCGCCGAGGATCCGCAGACCCATGGCCCCCTGATCCCGGCTCGCGTTGGCGCGGGCGCGCAGCAGGGCGCTGGCAGCAGCACAATTGGGCGGCTCGCCCCCCCAGGGATCGACCAAGCGGGCGGCGGACTGGGCCAGACGGGGCTTGATCGCCAGTTGCTGGCTCACATACGCCTCGATCATCAGCACGTTGGCTTTGTGCAGGGTCGTGGGGTCTAACCTGGCATCGATGTCGCGCCGGCGCTTGAAACTGTCCTCGCAGCTCTTCTGGAATCTCTCTTGAAGCTCGCGGTTTGTCGTCTCGTAACGCGGCTTGTCGTTATCGAACTTGCCGCAGAACGCCATTTTGTTCTCCGAGTCGTACAAGATGCCATCACCATCACGCTCGCCCTTGTCGTTGAAGGTGCCGATGTACGTCATCATCTCGGTCTTGCTGCTAAACCCCCCGAACAAGCCGGTGTTGTAGGCAATGAGGTACTTGCGCTCACCCTTCACCTGGTTTTCATCCCGGTACTCGCCTACGAAGCTGGTGCCATCCGAGCGGGTGGTCTGGCCCTGACCCGTGAGCTTGCCCTCTCGGAAAAAGCCTACAGTCTTGATCTCGAAATCCTTGCCATCGGGCAGCTTAAAGGGCGCGACCTTTCCGTCCTTGTCCTTGACGTAGAACAGTCCGAAGCGCACACCGCGTCCATGCGGCACCCCTTTCTGGAACTCACCGCGATAGGTGCGCGGCGAATCGCCCACCATCACCTGCGTCTCGCCCACGCACTGGCTCCAGGTGGCGACGTCGGTGCCGCCGCACGGCGGCAGGTTGGGCGTGCGGCCATGCGCCATGAGCGACAGGCTCGCGGCCACAAGCGCCGCCGCGTAATGTTTCCAGTGGGGTGTCATATCGGTACGCATCGCCTTATTCAGACGGCTGCAGGGGTGCAGCCGAGTCGACTCCGTCGTCTTTTTGATCTGGAGTTTAGCGAAGGGCCGAAAGACAGGCCGCCCAAGGGGCTCCGACTAGGCCAGGGCCATCGCCTCGACCTCCAGCGCACACCCGTAATGCAGAACTGGCACGGGGACTACCGCCCGGGCCGGTCGTGCCGCGCCTGCCCACTGCGCGTAGATCGTGTTGAAGGTGGGCCACAGTGCGATGTCCGTGACATACACGCGCACTTGCAGCAGTTGGTCGATCGAGCTGTTGGCACCGCGCAGGGCCGCTGCGACGTTGGCGAGCACCTGCTGCGCCTGCACCTCGAAGGGGGCGTCATGCAGCACGGTGCCGTCTGGCGCCACCGGCAACTGCCCGGAAACAAAGACCAGGCCTGCGCCGCGCGTCGCGTGGGTGTAGTGCCCGCGCGGCGCCGCCATGCCTGCAGGCTCGAAGTAGGTGGGAAGGGTCTGGTTGCTCATGGGGTTCCTCCTGTTTCAAGTCAATGATCGGCCGCAGGCGCTACCCGGGCGCCGTCGATGCCATGTCGACTCAGCGCGCGGGCCACGAAGCCATCGGCCTTCATGTCCTCGATGAAAAGCCGCACGACGGCCAGCGCCTCATCGCTGCGGTCTGCGGGGATACCCATCGCCTGCTGGATGATCATGAAATTACCGGGCAACAGCCGCAGGTCGGCGAATCGGTCGCAATCGGCCAGGAGCTGCTGGCGCACACCCGCCGCCACGTCCGCACCCGTGCGCAGAAATTCATCGACAACCGTAGGCGATGTTGCAGCCCGCTCGATCGTGGCCTGCCTGAGGGTGCGCGTGAGGTACAGATCGTAGGCGCTGCCCTTGCCCACCACCACCCGATGGCCGGCGGTATCCACGTCGTCCAGGGCCTGTAGGGGCGAGTCCTGCCTGACCAGGTATGCGCCCTCAATCAGCACATAGGGCGGGGTGAAACGCAGCTGCGCCGCCCGCGCTGGGTCCAGCGCAAAGAAACCCAGATCCGCCTTCCCGCGCGCCACCGCCTCGACCGACTTGCCTGCGCTGTCAAACACCATCGGCTCCAGCGCCACGCCGAGCCGGCCCGCCAGTGCGCGCGCCAGGTCCACGGAGACGCCGCGTGGCTCGTCCTGCGGCGTCGCGCGCGAGGCCAGCACCGGATTGCCCAGGTTGATCGATACACGCAGCGCCCCCTGGGGGGCCAGCTGCTTCACAAGGTCTGGCGTCATGTCATTGGATCCCCACATTCGGGTACTGTCGTAAAGTCGCGCCATGCCAAGAGCCATGCCCCCCCTGAGCGCCCTGCTTGCCTTTGAGGCCACTGCGCGCCATCAGAGCTTCACACGCGCCGCCATCGAGCTGCAGCTGACGCAAACCGCTATCAGCCATCGGATCAAGGAGCTGGAAAGCCAGCTGTCGGTGCAGTTGTTCACCCGCAAGCAAAACACAACCCGACTCACCGACGAGGGCCGCACCTATCTCGAATGCATCCGTCCGGCGCTGGCGCAAATCGCTGCTGCGACCGAGAGCGTGTCCTCGGTTCACGACAACCGACTGACCGTCGCCTGCCTGAGCGGCTTCGCGGCCAAGTGCCTGATCCCTGCGCTGCGCCACTTCCGAGAGCACCACCCTCAGTTCGAGCTGCGTCTGACGCCGCTGGCACCGACCGATCGGCTCGAGCAGCGCGAATTTGACGTCGCTATCTGGCATGGCGTGGACCACTGGCACGACTTCGATGCGGAACGCATCGCCGACGAAGAGATCTTCCCCGTCTGCGTGCCAGGGCTGCTGCGTGATGGCCCACCCCTGCGCACCCCCGCAGACCTGGCCCAGTACCCCATCGTGCGCACCGTCTCTCCCATCATCGCGGACGACTGGCCGGTTTGGTTGCAGCACGCCGGCTTCGAGCAGGACTCCTTCAGCAGCGAGATTTACTGCGCCACGCTGTCGTTCTCGATGCACGCGATTTTGGAGGGCTTGGGACTGGGCATCGGCCGCTCCCTGCTGGTGCGCGAGGACCTGGCTGCCGGGCGTCTGGTGGCGCCCTTTAGCCTGCGTTGCACCTCGCCCGCCGGCTACCAGATCTTGAGCAGGCCCGAACGATCGGCCTTGCCGAAGGTGCGGCTGTTCAAGCAATGGGTGCTGGCTTATTTCGCCCAGTCCTGACACGCCTTACTCGGCGCGGATCTTGCCGTCTCGCACCACGTCCTTGTAGCGGGCTGCATCCCGGCGGATGCGTTCGGCGAAGGCGGCGGACGACATGCCGCCCACGTCCGCACCCGCGTCGGCGAATCGCTTCCTGACATCCGGCTCGGCCAGAATCTTCGCGACCTCGGTCTGCAGCTTCGCCAGGATATCCGCGGGGACGCCCTTGGGTGCGAACAGGCCCACCCAGTTGGAGGCGTCGACGTTCTTCACGCCCGCTTCGTTCACGGGCACCCAGTCCCTGTTGTACGCAGCACGTTTAGCGGTCGTCAGGCCCAGCACCTTCACACGGCCGGACTGCACATGGGGCATCACAGCGGGAATGGCCACGACGCCCAGCGACACCTCCCCAGCGGCCACCGCAGCGACCGCGGGCGCGCCGCCCTTGTACGGGATGTGCGTCAACTTCGCACCGGACTCGATCGAGAACCATTCGCCGGCCAAGTGGTTGATGCTGCCGTTCCCCGGCGAGGAGAAGGACAGCTTGCCCGGATCCTTCTTCGCGGCGGCCACCAGTTCCTGGATGGTGTTGAAAGGCTCCTTCGCGTTCGCCACGATCAGCATGGGGGTATCGCTGATCATCGTGATCGGGGCAAAGTCGCGGTCCAGTTCATAGGGGACATTCGGGAACAAGGCCGGGTTAACGGCGAACTCGCCGGTATGCGCGGTCAGCAACGTATAGCCGTCTGGGGCGGACTTGGCCACTTGGGTCACTGCGATGAAACCATTGCCACCGGGCCTGTTCTCCACGACGAAATTCCATCCCAGACGCTCGGTCATTTTTTGCGTCAGGATCCGCGCCGTAACGTCCACCACGCCACCCGGGGCGAAGGGCACCACCACCCGAATGGGGCGCGCAGGATAGTCCTGCGCCTGGGCCGCCGCTGTACCCGCGATGAAGGGTTGGGCCATTAACGCAGCGCCTGCCAGCACCAGCGTGCGGCGCGAAAAGATTCCGTGGGTCATGTCATCTCCTAGGTGTCTGGCCATTGCGGCTGGCGCGTATGCTCGGTGACACCGCGACTTCGGTCAAATGAGTTATTTGGCTGGCGGTCATCAAAACTGCTCATGGGCCTGTGCGCCAGCCCTTGGCCCGCAAGGGGGTCATGAGGAGTTTTCATCGGCATCACGCAAATTTCTCGTTGGACTCGGGCGCCGGTGGGGCCAACAATGCCCCTCCTATGACCCCAGAAGCCACCCTCGCCACGCTGCGCGCCAACGACGGCGCGAACCTGGTCTATCGCGTGCGCCAGGCCAAGCCGGAAGCCCCGGTGATCGCGCTTGTGCACTCCCTCGGCATGGACCACCGCTTCTGGGATCCGGTCGCCCAAAGACTGGCAGGCCGGGCCACGGTGGTCACCGTCGATATGCGAGGCCATGGTCGATCGAGTCTTGGCACAACGCCCTGCACCGCGCAACGCATGGCTCACGATCTACTGGACGTCCTGGACCATCTGCAGGTGCCCCGTGCCGTCATTGGCGGCGTCTCGATGGGCGGCTGCGTCGCCTTGCAGTTTGCCGCCGACTCTCCGCAGCGGACCAGCGCCCTTGCGCTCATTGACACCACCGCCTGGTATGGCCCCACAGCGCCCAAGGACTGGGAAGACCGCGCCCTGAACGCCCAGGCCAAAGGCCTGGCCTCCATGATCGATTTCCAGCAGACGCGCTGGTTCAGCGACAGCTTTCGTGCCGGCAATCCGCAGGTTGTCCAAGCGGCGATCGACACCTTCCTGGCCAACGACATGCAAGGCTATATGGCGGCTTGCCGCATGCTGGGCGCCTTCGATGGCCGCGCGCTTCTGGCCAACATCCGTGTCCCCACCCAGATCCTGGTGGGAGATGAAGACTATGCCGCCCCCGTCGCAATGGCCCAGGCCCTGCACGACGGAATCGCCGGCTCACGGATGGAAGTGATCCAGGGGGGTCGCCATCTGACCCCACTGGAAGTCCCCGATCGGGTGGCCGCCACCCTGATCGATCTCTGCACACAGGTGCCGCAATGATCCCTTTCGAATTCCTGCTGCCCTATTCGCTGGAGGAGGCGCTCTCCCTCCTCGACCCCGAAGACCCCGGCATCCGACCGGTGTCGGGCGGTACGGCCGTCATGCTGATGATGAAGGCCGGCGTGCTGCGCCCCACGCGGCTGGTGAGCCTGCACAAGATCGGCGCGCGTCATGCCGCGATCGAAGTCCACGCCAATGGCGAACTGGTGATCGGCGGCCAGGCCAAGCTCGCAGACATCGAGCGCCACCCGGGCGTTCGTGCCGGCTGGCCGCTGCTGGCGCAGGCGCTTCGGGGCGTGGCCAATGCGCGGGTGCGCAGCGTCGCCACCCTGGGCGGCTGCATCAGCCATGCCGACCCGCACCTGGACATGCCACCCGTGCTCTCGGCGCTTGATGCCCACATCGCGATCACCGGACCCCAAGGCACGCGCAAGGTGCGCGCCGAGGATTTCAGCACCGGCTATTACGAAACCGTGGTCCGGCGCGATGAACTTGTCACCGGGATCTCTGTGCCCCCCCAGGCGGGCCCCGGCGCCTACCTGAAGATGACCACGCGTGCCGCCCACGACTGGCCCGCGTTGGGGGTCGCCGTGGTCTTGAAAATGAACGACGGGCAGGTCCAGCGCGCCAGCGTATTCACCGGGGCCGCCACTGATCGACCGACCCGGCTGCATCAGGCGCAATCGGTCCTCGAGCGGCGCGGCCTGGACGCCAACGCTCTGCGCGCGGCGGCCGAAGCCGCGATCGTCGAAGCCCCGCTGATGGGTGATGCCCACGGGTCGGCCGCCTACAAGGGCCAATTGCTGAAAACCGCCCTGCCGCGGGCCATCGAAGCGGCGCTGCGTCGCAGCCGGAGCCACGCATGAACGACACGAACACTCCCCAGCGCCAAGTGGGCCGGCGAATCAATCGCCTCGAGTCCCGCTCCAAGGTGACGGGCACCGCCGACTACACACACAACGTCGTCCTGCCCCGGATGCTGCACGCCAAGATCGTGCGCAGCGTGCACGCGCACGCCCGCATCCTGTCCATCGACACGACTGCAGCGGCCGCGGTCCCCGGCGTCTTCAAGGTCGTGACCGCGCAAGACGTGATGCAGGTGATCCCCGATCCGCATTACGGACCGGCCTTCCACGACCAACCCATCCTGGCCATCGACAAGGTGCGCCATATCGGTGAGCCCGTGGCGGTGGTGCTTTCCGACGACGTGCACGTAGCCGAGACCGCCGCCGCCTTGGTGAATGTGGTCTACGAGGTGCTGCCGGCCGTTTTTGACGAAGTCCAGGCGGCTCACAACAGCGACATCTTGGTCCATGACGTCCTGCGTCCAGCCGGCACCTTCCCAGACCTCAAGCACCTGGCCGGTCGCAAGGGCACCAACGTCGCACTGGACTTCCGGCTGCGGCATGGCGATGTGAAATCAGCCTTTGCCCGCGCCGCGCACGTGTTCGACCACACCTTCCGCACGCAGCAGGTCATGCATGTGCCCCTGGAGCCGATGATCTCGATCGCGCAGCCGCTGGACGGACGCATCATCATCCACACGGCGTCGCAAAGTCCCTCCTTCGTGCGCCTGGAAATTGCGCGCCTGCTCGGATGGTCCGAGAACCAGGTGCAGGTCAAGACCCGCCTGCTCGGTGGAGGCTTTGGCGCGAAGCTCTATATCAAGCTCGAAGCCCTGGCCGTGGCGCTCGCGCTGCTCGCGCATCGCCCGGTACGCGTCGCGCTGACGATGGAGGAACAGTTCTACACCACGACCAAACACGCCACCACCTTTCGCATACGCAGCGCGGTGGACACCGAGGGCCGTATCACTGCGCGTCACTGCGAGGTCTATTGGAATGGCGGCGCCTACGCTGACATCGGCCCGCGCGTGACGCAAAAGTCTGGCTTCACGGCTGGTGGACCCTACGACATCGCCAACCTCGACATCGACTCCTATCAGGTCTATACCAACCTTCCACCCGCCGGCGCATTTCGCGGCTTCGGTATCACGCAGGTCGTTTGGGCCTATGAGTCGCAGGCCGATCTGATCGCACGCGAGTTGGGCATGGATCCGGTGGCGTTTCGCCGCCTGAACTTGTTGGAAAACGGTCGGCCTCACGCCACGGGCACGGTCATGAAGGACGCGGGGCTGCGCCTGGTGCTCGATCGGGTGGCCAGCAGCATGGCGTGGGATCAGCCCCTGGACCGCGGCACGGGCACCCTGCGGCGCGGTCGAGGCGTCGGTCTGGCGTTCAAGGCGCTGGTGGCGCCCACCACCTCCGTCGCGACGATCACCGCAGGAGGCGACGGCAGTTGCACGCTGCTGATCTCCACGGTGGACATGGGACAAGGCTCGGACACCGCGATGGCCATCGTGGCAGCCGACGTTTTGGGCCTGCGCGCAGAGGACATCCGTGTCGTCAATCCCGACACCGACGTCACGCCCTACGACATGGCCACACTCGGCTCGCGCTCCACTTTCTCCATGGGCAATGCCGTGAAAAATGCAGCGCAGGATCTGTTAGACAAACTCCGCGCGCTGGCTGAAGAAACCGGCTTGCCCTTCGAAGGCACTCGCAACATCTCGACGATGCTGAAGAAAAAATTCGGCATGCAGGCGGGCACGGTCGTCGGCACAGGAAGCTTCGTTCCCCCCTATCAGTCGCCAGATGCAGACGGCCGCTCGCCCGACATCACCCCCAATTGGATGATCGGGGGAACCGGCATGGAAGTGGAGGTCGACACCGAAACCGGTCAGTTCCGGATCGTGCGCATGGAGAACGTGGTCGACTGCGGCACGCCCCTGAATCCGAAGGTCGTAGAAACTCAGATCACAGGCGCGGCCATTCAGCAACTCGGCGCCACCTTCCTGGAAAAAATGGAATTCGACGACGAGGGCCAGCTACGCAACGCGTCCTTCTCGGAATACAAGATCCCCGGCATCCTGGACCTTCCCGACCAGATCGGCTTCGCTGCGGTGGAGTCACAGCAAAGCACGGGGCCCTTCGGCGCCAAGGGCATAGGCGAGAGCGGCTGCTTCGGCGTGGCCTCTGCGATGGCCGAGGCCATTCACGATGCCGTTGGCGTTCGGATCATGTCGCTGCCGATCACGCCCGAGGCGGTGTATCGCGCACTGGCCGAACAACGCGGCGAGCCCCTGCCCACTGACGCACGGACCTGAGACACCATGAGCACGACCAGCACCTTGATCCAATTTCGTCTCAACGGCGAAGCCGTTGCCCGCCAGGTAGAGCCCCACCACAGCCTGGTGGAAGTGGTGCGTGAATGTGGCCTGCACGGCGCGCGCGAGAGCTGCGGCCAGGGCCTGTGCGGCTGCTGCACCATCGTCGTCGACGGACAGGCCGTCACCGGCTGCATCTATCCGGCCATGCATGTCGACGGCGCCGACGTGGCGACCATCGAAGGCCTGGAGCAAGACGGCAGGCTCGACCCTGTGCAACAGGCCTTCATCGACGCAGGCGCGCTCCAGTGCGGCTTTTGCACGCCGGGCTTCATCCTGATGGCGCGCCAGCTGCTGATGCAAAACCCCCAACCCAGCGACCACGAGATCCGTCATTTTTTAGCGGGCAACTTGTGCCGCTGCGGCGCCTACCCCGAGATCATCCAAGCCGTGAAGCTCGCTGGCGAGCGCATGCGAGCTGCGGCCTGAACGAAGATAAAAAAATGGACATCCAAGGCGAAAAAATCTTGGCCGTGCCGCGCCAGCAGGTATGGCATGCGCTGAACGACCCGGCCGTCCTGCAACGCTGCCTGGCGGGCTGCGACACCTTCGAGGCCGAAGGTGAGAACCGATTCGGGGTGGCCATGCAGGCGTCGGTCGGTCCGGTGCGGGCCCGTTTTTCCGGCAAGCTGCAGTTACTCGATCTCATGCCCCCCAGCTCCTACGCATTGGCGTTCGAGGGCTCTGGCGGGGTGGCCGGCTTTGGCAAGGGGACCGCCCGGGTGACGCTTGACGATGTGGCCGAGGGCACGCGTTTGCGCTACACGGCGCAGGCCCAGGTGGGGGGTCGGCTGGCGCAAGTCGGCGCCCGCCTGATCGACGGGGTCACCCAGCGCATGGCCGATGACTTTTTCAGCCGCTTCGTCAAGGAGTTGGCGGCCCTCGCGCCGGCGCCAGCGCCAGCGGCAGCCGTCACCTCACCACCGATCGCAGAGGAACCGGCAGCCCGCGAGGTTCGCGTCCCGCAGACTCCGCCCGCCCCCGCAGTGCAAGCATCCCCCCAGTCGACCCAGATCGCCGTCATCGCAGCGGCAGTCGCTGCGACCGCCGCCGCCGTGGCGGTGCTGGCAGCGGTGTTTGCAGTCCATCTAGCGCGTTAGTCTGGCCCGTGAATCGGGCCCGCTCACGACGCCTTGTCCAACAACCACCCGGTCAAACCACCACGTACCGCCTGCGCCGCGATCTGCTCGATCCCCCAGAACACATAGCTGGCATCGTCGCTTTGGCGCACCGCCTCGAGCAACTCCGCTCGCGCGCTGGGCGTAACGAAATAAAAACGCGAGAAGCCCCGCATATCAGCGTACTTCTGCCGGTATGCGTTCCACTCGCTCACCCGGGTATCCGCCTTGACCTGCACCGCGATACGTTCGCCCGTCACCGGCGAGATCAGGTCCAGATCGATGTCCTTCTCGGTGCCACCCGAGACGCCCACGCGCTGCCACCCGGCCTGCCGAAACACCAGGTCCACCAGGATCTCCAGGTCCGAGGGATGCAGGGCGCGAATGATCGGGTGCAGCGCCTGCTGCAATTGCTCGAAGGCGGCCTGCGCCTGCGCCACATGGGGTTCGGCCGTGCCATTGATCTTGTGAAGCAGGTAGGACAGATCGCCTACGCTGCAAATCGTGCCGCGGTACATCTGCAGGGCCAGCAGCTTGCCGCTCAAACGCCCTTTCAGCAGTGGCTGCCCCGCCAGATCCTGGTCGCTCCAGCCGCCGACGACGGCCCGCGTCTTGTCGCCGTTCGTATGCCAGGTCACGCCGGCGCGCGCACGGCACCACCACAGACGATCCGCGAAGAACGTGATCCACAGCACGTCCTCGCCCGCCTCATAAAACTCGCGCACCTGATTCAGATGCCGGGTCAGTGCGCCCGCATCGCGGGTGGTGGTGCGCAAGCCTTCCTCGACCTGGGTCCACTGGCCGGCGACGCAGGCCTCATGCGGCACCCTGTGGTAGCCCAGTCGCAATTCGCCACGGGCGATGCAATCGGCTTCCCAGTCGCCGCCCGATCCCAGCTTGATAAAGAGGGCACGCGGTGCGCTCAGCGCAGTCTGGCTAGGGTCCATGCCGTAGGCCTCACATGATGTGCAAACCACCGTCCACCATCAGCGTGGTTCCGGTGATGAAAGAGGCCTCGTCACTGGCCAACCACAGTATCGGGTGGGCGATCTCCTCGGGGTCTGCCCAGCGTCCAAGCAGCGACGTCGTCTGGCGCTCACCCCGCAACTGCTGCACCGACTGACCCGCGCGCTCGGCGCGATCCACATGAAACTGCGTCAAGGTCGACCCGGGGCACACGGCATTGACCCGAACACCGTGCGGCGCTTCCTCAAAGGCCAGCGTGCGCGTGAGCGATAACTGGGCCGCCTTCGTCGCGTCGTACAGGGCCATGCCCTTGCGACCTGTCACCGCATAGCAAGACGACACCATCACGATCGCGCCCCGGCCGCTGGCCCGCAGCGCGGGCAAGGCCGCCTGGCAATAGTGGGTCGCGCCCACGAGGTTCACGCTCACCACCGCCTGCCATTCATCGGGCGTGACCCGATCGGCGGGCGTGTAATTGCGCATGGCGGCGTTATTCACGAGGATGTCCAGCCCGCCAAACTGTTCGACGGCCCGGCGTACGGCCTCGTGCGCCGGCGCGGCGTGCGAAACATCGGCTGCCAGCACCTGTAGCTTCGCCTCGGGGCAAGCTGCTTGAATCGACGCCTGCGTCGCCTTCAGCGAGGCCTCATTGGCGTCCACCAGCATCAGCGCCGCGCCCTCGCGTGCGAAGCGCAGGGCGGTGGCCGCCCCGATCCCGGATCCGGCCCCGGTGATCAGGCCCTTGCGGCCCGCCAGACGCTGGCCGTTCATCCTCACTCGGCCTTGGTGCCTGTGCTCTTGACCACCACGCTCCAGCGAGCGATCTCGGTCTGGATCCATTCACTGAATTGCCTGGGCGTGCTGGCGATCATTTCGAATTCCATCTCCAACAGACGCTTGCGGATATCGGGTTGGTTCAGGATCTTGATGATCTCGCGGTTGTAGCGGTCGATGATCGGCGCAGGCGTCGCGCCCGGCGCGAGGAAACCGATCCACGATGTGGCCTCGAAATCCTTGTAGGTCTCGGCGACCGTCGGAATGTCTGGCGTGCTGGCGAAGCGCTTGGGGCCGGTGGAGGCCAACAGGCGCAGGCGGCCTTCCTTGGCGAATTGCTGCACATTGCCCGGCACGAAAAAGCCGGCCTGAATCGTGCCCGCTACCAGGTCGGTGATGGCCGGCCCCGCGCCGCGATACGGCACGTGCGTCATCTGAAAGCCGGCGGCCGACTTGAACATTTCCATGGTCAGGTGCGACGCACTGCCCAGGGCCACCGAGCCATACGAATACTTCGTCGGCGCCGCCTTGGCCTTGGCCACAAAGTCCGCCAGGCTGGTGATACCCGTGCCCGGATGCACCACCAGGTACTGGGAGGCCTTCACCGCCAGGGTGATGGGCGCCAGGTCGCGGACCGGGTCGTAGGGCATCTTGTCAAACAGCGCCACGTTGATCGCCAGCGGCCCGTTGTAGCCCACGAGCAAGGTATGGCCGTCCGGTGCGGCCTTGGCCACTTCATTGGCGCCGATGTTGCCGCCGGCGCCCGGCTTGTTCTCCACCACCACGGGCTGGCCGATCGCCTCCTGCAGCTTGGGCGCGATCAGGCGGGCCAGCACGTCGTTGGTGCTGCCGACGATGGGCACCACGATACGCACCGGCTTGGTCGGCGCCCATTCCTGCGCATAGGCCGGTGCCTGTGCCAACAGACCCATCCCGATCAGACCCAGGGTCAGGTCGCGGCGTCGCAAATCAGCTTTCATGGGGTGTCTCCTTTGGGTTTGAATGCATCAAATCGAATACAAGGGCCGCTCCAGCCCGTCGGCCAGGTGCGTGCGCGCCCACTCGATGGGGCTGGCGTCGCGGGGCAGCAGCACCCCCGCCGGGCGCACCCGCTGCTCGCTGGAATCCAGGGCCGGCGGCTCGATGCCTTGTGCCAGACCTGTCGCCGCGTCATGCAGCATACGCCGGGCCATCACGATGGCGCGATCTGTGGGCAGCAGCTTTTCCGCCTCATGGTTCTGGATCGGGCCCATGCTTTCCTGCAGCGAGTAGTCCTGGGCCGAGAAGCCGAAGACGCCGCTGTAGGCGCGCTTTTCCTTTTGCGCGACGCGGTCCATCAGGTAATCGTTGGACGCATTCGCCCGGGGCACAAAGCTGCCAGGCGCCTCGTATTCCACATGGATGCCCTTGCCCGCACGCATGGCCTCCAGCTCGTGCGCTGACAGCGGCCCATGCGGCTGCCAGTTGATGCTCCAGGCCCAGCACTGGTGATCGTCGATCGGCACCCACACATGTCCGCCCAGGGCATGGTCACCGAACGGCGCGATCAGCGTGAACCAGGGGAACAGCCACTGCGTCACGCGCCAGTAATAGGAGTCGGGCTCGCCGTTGCGCCGCCCGAACAGCGACAGGCCAAAGGAATTTTTCTCGATCTCGAAGACGACATTGCCATCGGCCTTGATGTAATCGAGCGCCTTGCAGCCTTGGTGCATGGGGTCGGCGTCGACCTCGTAGCGATGGACATAGGACACGTGGGCAGTGTCGATGCCGCCCTCCATCGCCTGCAGGTAGCTGCAGGCCTGCACACGCTTGGTCACATACACCTGGTCCGCGGGCAGCATGCACCACTCGAGCTCGGGCGGTGCGGGCTGCTTGTCGGCTGGCCCCATATAGGCCCAGACGATGCCGCCACGCTCCACGCAGGGATAGCCCTTGATATGCATGTTCTTGCACGCCTGCGGCGCGGACGGCACCTCGACGCATTGCCCGTCGCCGTTGAATTTCAGGCCGTGATAAGCGCAGCGGATGCCATTTTCCTCATTGCGCCCGAAATACAGCGACACGCCGCGGTGCGAGCAGAACTCGTCGATCAGGCAGGCTCGGCCATCGGAGTTGCGAAAGGCCAGAAGCTTTTCTCCCAACAGCGGCACCCGCACCTGGGGGCCATCGGGCTGCGCGATCTCGCTGGACATCAGGGCTGGCACCCAATAGCGCCGCATCAGATTGCCCATGAGGGTCCCAGGACCCACGCGGGTCAGGGTTTCAGACATTTCCTTGTTCAATCGGACACTCCTTCAACTGCTGTCACCTCCGGGCGCAGGCCCGTGCGGGATCCTGCCCGCTGTGCGACGCCGTATTGTGCTTGCTTGGGAATTCGGGCCCCAGACGCAGGTTTTCTGCGCCTGCGGGCACGTGCTTTAGCGCGTGACCACGAGGTTGGTGCGATGAATCATTTCGGGTTCAGCCACGTACCCGAGCAGTTTCTCGATTTCAGTCGAAGGTTTGCGGCATAGCAGCCGCGCCTCGGCGCTGGCGTAATTGGCCAGGCCGCGAGCGATCTCCACGCCCGCTGGATCGCGCACCGCGATCACGTCGCCGCGCGAGAAATCCCCCTCCACCGCCAGCATCCCGATCGGCAGCAGGCTCTTGCCGTCTTCGCGCAGGCGACCGGCGGCGCCCTCATCGACCGTCACCGCGCCACGCAGTTGCAGGTGGTCGGCGATCCAGCGCTTGCGGGCCTGGCTTTTCTGGGTGGGCGCGACCAGGAAGGTGCCAATCGCCTCGCCCTGAAACAGACGCAGCAGCGCGTCGGGCTCGCGGCCCCAGGCGATCACGGTGGACGCGCCCGAGCCCGCCGCGCGCCGCGCCGCCAGGATCTTGGTGATCATCCCGCCCTTGCCGATGCTCGAACCCGAGCCACCGGCCATGGCCTCCAGCGCGGGATCGCCGGCGCGGGCCTCGCGCACGAAGGTGGCCGCCGGGTCCTTGCGCGGGTCGGCGGTGTACAGGCCCTTTTGGTCGGTGAGGATCACCAACACGTCGGCCTCGACCAGATTGGCCACCAGGGCGCCCAGGGTGTCGTTGTCGCCGAACTTGATCTCGTCGTTGACGACCGTGTCGTTCTCGTTGATCACGGGCAGCACGCCCAGACCCAACAGGGTCAGCAAGGTGCTGCGGGCATTGAGATAGCGCTCGCGATCGGCCAGGTCCGCGTGCGTGAGCAGCACCTGCGCCGAGCCCAGGCCGTTCTCGCGCAGCTTGGTCTCGTACATCTGGGCCAGGCCCATCTGGCCGACGGCGGCGGCGGCCTGCAGCTCGTGCAATTCGCTGGGGCGCGTGGCCCACCCCAGACGCTTCATGCCTTCGGCGATGGCGCCGCTGGAGACCATGATCACCTCACGCCCCTGACCGGCCAGCGCCGCGAGCTGGCGACACCAGTGGCCGATCGCAGCCTCATCGAGCCCCCGGCCTTCGTTGGTCACGAGGCTGGAGCCGACCTTGACGACGATGCGCCGCGCATTGCGTAGCAACTGCCCGCCCTCGGCGCTCAGGGGCGAATCGGCGGCGGTCATTCGGGTGCGTCTCCGGCGAAACGCGGATCCACGTCGATCGGCGGCTGCTCGGCGACCTGCTGCGCCTTCACATGCTGGTAGATCGCCTTGATCAATTCTTCGCAGCCCTCGCGGGTCAGAGCCGAGATCTCGAACACCGGACCCTTGTATTTGAAACGCTTGATGAAATCACGCACGCGCGCCTCGCGCTCGCCCTCGGGCAGCATGTCCACCTTGTTCAAGACCAGCCAACGGGGCTTGTCGTACAGCGCCTTGTCGTATTTTTTCAGTTCGAGCGCGATGGCCTTGGCCTGGGCCACCGGGTCGACGCCTTCGTCAAAGGGCGCGACATCCACCAGATGCAGCAGCAGGCGCGTGCGTTGCAAGTGCCGCAGAAACTGGTGGCCCAGACCGGCGCCTTCGGCCGCGCCCTCGATCAGGCCCGGCACATCGGCCACCACAAAACTTTGCTCCGGCCCCACCCGCACCACACCGAGATTGGGATGCAGGGTGGTGAAGGGGTAATCCGCAATCTTGGGCCGCGCATTGGAGATGGCGGCGATCAGCGTGGACTTACCGGCATTGGGCATGCCCAGAAGGCCGACATCGGCCAGCACCTTCAATTCGAGCTTGAGGCTCTTGCGCTCGCCGGGCCAGCCCGGCGTCTTCTGGCGCGGCGCGCGGTTGATCGCGCTCTTGAACCGCATATTGCCAAAGCCGCCGTCGCCGCCCTTTGCGATGGTGATCACCTCACCCGGGGTCAGCATCTCATAGAGCACCTGACCGGTCTCGGCGTCGGTGATGATCGTGCCCACCGGCATCTTCAGAGTGATGTCGTCGCCCGCCGCGCCGAACATGTCCGAGCCCATGCCATGCTCGCCGCGCCGGGCCTCGTGGCGGCGCGAATAGCGGTAATCGACCAGGGTATTGAGGTTGGGGTCGGCGATGGCAAAGACATGCCCGCCGCGTCCGCCATCGCCCCCGTTGGGTCCGCCGAACTCCTTGTACTTCTCGTGCCGAAACGACACGCAGCCATTGCCGCCATCGCCAGCGGCAATGTCGATAAAGGCTTCGTCGACGAACTTCATGGTTTTATTTTAGGCAGGAGACCAAACAAAAAAGCCCTGCGCAAAGAACGCAGGGCTTTCGTGCCGGAAAGCCGTGAGGGTCAGGCCGGGGTGACGCTGACCGTTTGCTTGTTCAGGCTGCCCTTGACCGCGAAGGACACATGACCGTCCACCAGGGCGAACAGGGTGTGGTCCTTGCCCACGCCGACGTTGGTGCCGGGGTGGAACTTGGTGCCGCGCTGGCGCACGATGATCGAGCCTGCGCTGATCAACTCGCCGCCGAAGGCTTTCACGCCGAGCATCTTGGGCTTGGAATCACGCCCGTTTCGCGTAGAGCCGCCGCCTTTTTTCTGTGCCATGTCCGTTGCTCCTTAGCCTGCAATCGCGCCGATTTGCAGCTCGGTGAACTGCTGGCGATGGCCCTGGCGTTTTTGATAGTGCTTACGACGGCGCATCTTGAAGATGCGAACCTTGTCGTGCTTGCCGTGCGCCACGACCGTGGCTTTGACAGTCGCACCGGACACCAGGGGCGTTCCGACCTTCAAGCCGCTGCCGTCGCCGACAGCCAACACTTGGTCGATCACGATCTCCTGGCCTACGTCCGCAGCAATCTGTTCTACTTTAATTTTTTCGCCGGAGGCAACGCGATACTGCTTGCCGCCGGTTTTTATGACCGCGTACATGAAAGACCTCTTGGGGTTGATCTCTCCCCGGACGGATTTCCGAGAGAGCCCAAGACTATAGCATAGTTAGTCATTACTCGCAAACCGGCGGTCGGCTGGGCGGCGCTCTCCCTATAATCGGGCCAACTTTGTCCCGCTGCGCCACTCCGGGCCCCTCCTTGACCGATTCCGCCGCCTCCGCCGCCTCGACCCTCGCCCTGATCGCCGGCGACATGCGCGAGGTCGACGCCGTCATCGCCCAGCGGCTCGATTCCGGCGTCCCCCTGGTCGGTCAGGTCGCCCGCTACATCATTTCGGCCGGCGGCAAGCGGCTGCGGCCGGCCCTGTTGCTGCTGGTCTCCGGCGCCCTGGGCTACCAGGGGGCCCAGCGCTTCAACCTGGCGGCGGTCGTCGAATTCATCCACACCGCCACCTTGCTGCACGACGACGTGGTCGACGACTCCACCCTGCGCCGGGGCCGGGCCACCGCCAACGAGATGTTCGGCAATCCGGCCAGCGTGCTGGTGGGCGACTTCCTCTACTCGCGCGCCTTCCAGATGATGCTGGACGCGCGCGACATGCGCGTGATGGAAATCCTGGCCGAGGCCACCAACGTCATCGCCGAGGGCGAGGTGCTGCAGTTGATGAACATGCACGACGCCTCGCTCGACGAAGAAGGCTATCTGCGGGTGATTCGCTCCAAGACCGCCAAGCTGTTCGAGGCCTCGACCCGTCTGGCCGCCGTGCTGGCCGGCAGCCCGCCCGCCGTCGAACAGGCCTGCGCCGACTACGGTCAGGCCCTGGGCACGGCCTTCCAGGTGATCGACGACGTGCTCGACTACGACGGCGACGCCGCGGAGATGGGCAAGAACCTGGGCGATGACCTGCGCGAGGGGAAGTCCACGCTGCCGCTGATCGCCGCCATGGAGCGGGCGGCGCCGGCGCAGCGAGATCTGATCAGTGGCGCCATCGAGCAGGGCTCGGTGGACGCGCTCGACACCATCGTGGAGATCGTGCGCGAGACGGGCGCCCTGGAAGTGGCCCGCCGCGCCGCCGCTGCCGAGGCCCAGCGCGCCATTGATTGCCTGGCGCTGCTGCCTCGCAATGCCTACAGCGAGGGCCTGCTACAGCTGGCCTCGTCGCTGCTGGATCGGCGTCACTGAAAAGCCGCAAGCGGCCGCAGCCGCCGCGGCCCATCCAAGATCAGGAGTCCGCCTTGAAACCCAGGGCGGTGACCAGACGACGGGCCATCTCAGAGTCCACACCGAGGCGCCGAACATGTTCGGCCGAGGTGCTCGATTCAATGTAGGCGGCCAGCGGTGTCACGAAATCGCGAATGTCCTGCTGGTTCATCGCTGCGCGAAGCGCCGTGTTCAGGCTGTCGCGGACCGCATCGGGAGTGCCTGCAGGCGCGAAGAATCCGAACCATTCACGCACCATCAGCTCGCCATAGCCCTGCTCGCGGTAGGTGGCCACATCGGGGGTGTACGGCGAACGCTCCGGACCGGACGTGGCCAGGATGCGGATCTTGCCGCCCTTATGGTGCTGCACCCAGTCACCCAGCGGAGACGACATCCCTGCCAGTTGGCCGCCCAGCACCTGCGGAATGGCGGGGCCGGAGCCCGGGAAGGGCACGTTGGTGATCTGGAAGTTGCCCAGCATGGACAAGCGGCCTGCCAGCAAATGCGGCATCGAACCCGCAGCCGGGTTGCCGATGCTGGCCTTGCCCGGGTTGGCGCGGGCCCAGTCGATGAAGTCCTTGAGGTTCTTCACGGATTCCGGAACCGCGGGACCCACCACGAAGGCATGGTCGGTCGAGTGGCCCATGCCGATGGGGGCGACATCGGACTGCGCGTAATTGAGTTTGGAATACGAGTGCGGATAAATCGTCAGCATCGACGCCGGCGAATACAGGATGTGCGCGCCATCGGCGGCAGCGCCCTTGAGCGTCATCACCCCCAGTTGCCCGCCAGCACCCGGCTTGTTATCGATCACCACGGTGTTGGCATAGGTGCCACGCAGTTTGTCGCCGATGCGCCGAGCGAAAGCGTCCGTGGTGCCGCCCGGGGGGAATCCCACGATGATGCGCAGCGTCTCGACGCGGCTTTGGGCGAGACTGGGCAGGTTGCCCAGGCCGAGCAAACCGGCTGCGGCAGCGCCCTGGATCAATTGGCGGCGGGTGGTCATGGATCGATACTCCTGAATCTGGATATGTAGAAAAGATCAGCAAGGCGGTTTGTAACTGCCGTGGCGGCTCACGCCCTACAGGGATTCCACCAGTTTCCGCACACGTTCGAATCAAGCGGCTTTCAGTGCTTTTTCGCGCCAGTTCAAGGCCAGCAAAGCCACCAGCCCGCTGACGATCAACCAGAACGACACCAAGATGGCCTTCTGGCTGATGGCGTAGGTGATGCTCGAATAGGTCAGCCAGGCACAGGCACCGGCAAACACCAGGGGCAACACCGGGTACAGCGGCACCTTGAACGGGCGCTCGGTTTGTCCGTCGGTGTAGCGCAGCCAAAACACCGCCAAGCTCACCAGGAACAAAAAGCCCCAGAACACCGGCGCGGTGAATTCAACCATCGCCGAAAACCCATCGGCCTCCTGCGTGCCCAATACGACCAGGGCCACGCTGATCAGGCCCTGCATCCAGTAACCCGCCTTGGGGTTGCCGCTATCGACCTGCCACTGCCCCAGCAGCCGCAAGCTGCCCCAGTCACGCCCCAAGGCGAAATTGGTCCGGGCGCCCACGATCATGGTGGCGTTGATGCTGGTCAAGGCCGCAATCGCCACAAACAGACCCAGCGCCTTATGGGCCCAGGGGCCAAACGCCAGCGCCATCAGATCGGAGGCCGCGGTCTTGCTCTGGCTCAGGCCCTGCAGACCGAGGCCCAGCAGCAGCGCCAGATTGACCAACAGATAAATCAGCGTCAACACCGCCATGCTGGCCACGATGACCCAGGCCATGGTGCGCGGCCCACCGCGCACCTCGGCCGACACATAGGCCGACTCATTCCAGCCGCCAAAGGTCAGCAAGACAAACACCAGGCACAGACCCCACTGCGCCGGGGCGGGGGCCTTCACAAACCATTCCACTGCGGCAGAGGGGCCCGCATCCACCGTCAAACCCGCGACCACCACGGCTGCCAGGCCCAAGACCTCCAGGCCGGTCAGCCACGTCTGCAATCGAGACGAGGCGTCCAGACCCAGCAGGTTGACGGCCGTCAAGCCGACCACCACGATCAGCGCCCACCAGGCGCTCGAGTACTCGCCCAGCCGCAGCAGCGAGCTCATGTAATCGCCAAACACGAACGCCAGCAAGGCGATGCAGCCGGTGTTGATCACGGTCGCCTTGGCCCAGGCATACATGAACGCGAGGTTGCGGCCAAAGGCCCGCTGCAGGAAGTGATAGTCACCCCCGGCGCTGGGATAGGCGGTGCACAGCTCGGCGTAGCACAGGGCGCCGGCCATGGAAATCAGCGCGCCGGCCAGCCACAACACCAAGGCCCAGCCGGCATCGCCGCTGATCCCCGCCACCAGCGAGGGCGTCTTGAAAATACCCGCGCCAATCACGATGCCCACGATCAGCATCACGGCGGCGAACGGTTGCAACAAACGGCGCGGCTGCGCCGCCTGCGTGTCAGGGAGGCTCATGGGCAATGGATCCTGAAGCGGGAGGGGAGGTCAGAGCTTGCGGGCCTGCACAGGGGTCATGAGCCCGCCCGTGGAGGTGATGGTGCCCGTGATCTGCGATCCCGAGACCTTGCCGCTGAAGTTGTGGACCTGCCGGTCCGGCGTGATGAATTGGAAGGTCAGGTCTTCGCCCAGCAGCTTGGCACCCAGCAGGGGCTGGTGGGTGCTGCCACGCGTGAGATTGCCGCCGACTTTTTGCAAGACCTGCTGGAAGCTCAGCCGAACCGGCCCGCCCTCCATACCGGTCATCCGCCATTCGCCGTCGACCGAGGCGGGCACTACCCACAAATAGCCCCGGGAACTTTCATGGGCCATGGTCTCTTCGGGCTCCCAATCGCCCATGGTGAAGGCATGCGACACCACGCGAGTGCCCGGCTTCATGCGCAGGATGATGGGGCGCAAACGCAAGTTCAGGTCGGGCAACAGGTACAGGGTGACGACCGTGGCCGATGAGAAATCTTCCTTGAAGATGTCGCCGGTGATGATGCGCACCTTGTCGCTCACGCCGGCTTCCTTGACCATGCGTCGGGCGTAATCAGCCATCTGCGGGTTGAACTCAATGCCCACCGACTGCGCGCCGAATTCCTTGGCGGCCGTGATGGCGATGATGCCGTCGCCAGCGCCCAGGTCGAACAAGCGGTCGTTGGAAGTCACCTTCGCAGCGGTCAGCATCTTGTCGATCAGGCCCTTGGGGGTGGGGATCCAGATCACATCCTTGCCCATCTGGCCGCGCTCGGGCACGTAGGGTTTTTCAGCGGCAGCGGGGTTGGCCCAGGCCTGCGCAGTGACCGCGCACAAGCCCGCCAGAACAAAGGGGCGAATCCATGAAAGCTGAATCATCTTGTTTTCTCGTGAGTGAAGAAGGGACAGGTTGCCTCGACACAAGCGTAGTCGGTCCCACTCTTGAGCAGGCTTCCCCGAGCGGAATAACCTTACACCGACCCCCCTAGAAAAAACCCTGATTCGCCAGTGGCGTTCATACGGGAAGACCCGATGGCGCCGCGGGAGGCGCTGTGCACTCTGCTATAACCTTTTCATCCTGATGGGGGGTAAGCCCGATGAGTACGAATCTCTCAGCGTACGCCGATGGTATGCAAGCAGTCCTCACCGCCAAGGGCATGCTGCAGCCGACAGACCTTGAAGACTTTCACCACAAGGTCACTGAAGAGTGGCTGCCCCGAAATGGCGCGCGGCTTTGTGCGCGTGCTTGGGTTGATCCGGCATTCAAGGCCGAGCTGCTCAGGGATGGGAAAGCAGCGGCCGCAGGCATGGGCCTTCCCATGCCGGAACACCACCGCAGTCTGGTGGTTTTGGAAAACACAGCTGAGCTGCAGAACGTGATCTGCTGCACCCTGTGTTCGTGCACTGCCTTCACGATCATTGGGATGGCGCCGGGTTGGTACAAAGACTTGGAGTACCGCGCCCGCGTAGTGCGCGAAGCCCGCACCGTTTTGCGCGAAATGGGCCTTGATCTGCCTTCCTCCGTCCGCATTCGCGTATGGGACACCACCACCGACACCCGATACATGGTGCTGCCCTATCAACCACCGCACACCCAGGGCTGGAGCGCGCAAGCGCTGGAAGCCTTGATCACCAAAGAATCGATGATTGGAGTGGCGCGGCTCGAAGCGCCTTATTCAGGGGCCTGACCATGGACGGATTTCACGACCTCGGTGGCCGACAAGGCTTTGGGCCCGTAGTTCGCCAGGGCCAGACCGACCCCTTCCACGGCGAGGCCGAGATCCGCATTGCAGCCATGTGGGTGCGGATGCTGCGTCATGGCATCTACAACATGGACGAGTACCGCCATGCCATTGAGCGCATGGAGCCCAGGCACTACGTGAGCGCGTCATATTACGGACGCACCTTTACAGCTGTAGCAAGTCTGTGCGTAGAGCGCGGCGTGTTCAGTGCGGCTGAACTGTCGGCAGCGGTCGGCTCAGAGGTGCCACTTTCACGGCCCAGTCGAGAGGGCCGCGTGGGCGAAGAGAAACTGCCCGAGATCAGCGTGGGCGATCGCGTCCGGGTGAAGGATGACTTCGTTCCAGGGCATATCCGCATGCCGGGCTACATACGCGGCAAGGAAGGCGTGGTGGTGGGTGTATCTCCGCCCTACCCATACCCTGATGCACACGGCCATGGCCTTGAGTCAGCTTGGCAACGCACCTTCGATGTGCGCTTCTCCTCGCGCCACTTGTGGCCCGATGGATCCGAGGAAGCCGATGTGCAGGTGGGCGTGTTTCATGGCTACCTGGTGAACGTGGCATGAGCGCGGCACTTGACGCAGAAGACGCAGCGGCCAACTATTCGGGCGTATGGGGCCACCGCATCGGCTTCGGCCGCTCACCGGTCTTGCTGGTTGTGGACTTCGTGCGGGCTTACACCGAAATCGACTCGCCGCTGTATGCGCAAGGCGTCGCACCTGCCGTGGAGGCCACCCGTAGCCTGCTGAGCGTGTGCCGAAAGCTCGGGTTACCGGTCGTACACACCAAGGTGGCTCACACTGCGCCGGGCTTTGATGACGGCGGCACCTGGGTGCGCAAGGCACCCGTGCTGAAGTGCTTTTCGGAACAGCGGCTAGCGCAGGTCTGCGAGGGGGTCGAGCCCATCGACACAGAAGTCGTCATCGTCAAGCAGTACGCCAGCGCCTTCTTCGGCACGAGCCTTTCTTCTTTACTGCTGTCGCGCGGCATTGACACGATCATTCTGACCGGGTGCACCACCAGCGGATGCATTCGGGCGACCGCTGTGGACGGCGTTCAGCATGGATTTCGTGTCATCGTGCCACGCGAGTGCGTGGGTGACCGCCACCCCGCACCTCATGCTTCCAATCTGTTCGACATCGACAGCAAGTACGGCGATGTGATGTCACAGGTGGATGTCGTGGCGCATCTCAGTGGTGGGATCGCCGGCAATACGCATGTGCCTCCGGAGGCGGCACCGATGAAGGTGGCGAGTGCGGTGAAGCCCTGAGTGCCCAGTGTAGGGCGCGACTACCGTTGCTCTGCCTAGTTGAGAGAATGAGCCATGAAGATTCGAATCTCGATCAAGTCAAAAGCCCTTTTTTTGCTTGGGTGCGGAATCGCCTTGCTAGCCCACGCAGAGGAGCCTTGCGTTCAGTTGCCTCCATCGCTGCAAGGCACGACTGTCGCCAACATCGGCAAGGCCTCAGAGCTGCAAGCAATCGATGACCAACTCGAGACTTACTTGCGGCGCTGCATGGTGGATGTCAAGCCGCAAAACAACAAGGCCGTTTGCAGCAACGCAAGACTTGCGGCAGAACAGGCGTTACGGGTCATTGGGCGCATCGATACAGCCGGCAGGCACAACCCAGTACTGGCAGATGCAAGACTTAAATCCTATAAGACAGCAACAGCGCTGCTCGACCGTTCGAAAAAGTTGGTGGCGGATCGCATCTGTTTGCAATAGCCCTCGCAAGGCGGCTGCTACAATGCGCGGCTTAGCCCTGCACCATATACCCAGGGCTCGGCGGGGTGTAGCTTAGCCTGGTAGAGCGCTACGTTCGGGACGTAGAGGCCGGAGGTTCGAATCCTCTCACCCCGACCAAATCTTCTCCCTATGAAATCAAGCACTTACGGGGTCGCCCTCGAAGTGCTTTTTTCTTGTCCCATCGCCTTGTCCATCGCCTGCGCTTCGCTCTGGAGCCCTTCAACCCAGGACGGGGCCGATGCGCAGCATCAGGGTCATGGGATGGACAGGCGAGGCCTTGAACCCGTAGTGCTCGTAGAACTGCTGCGCCCGATCATTGAGGGCGTGGACGAGCATGGCCCGAACACCGGTGTCCTGGGCGACACGCACGCAGCGTTGCAGCGCGTCCTGCAGCAAGGCGGCCCCAAGCTTGACACCCTGGGCTCGCACGTCGACCGCGAGGCGAGCCAGGACCATCACCGGGATGGGGTCCGGCATGTTCTGCCGAATCGAGCGAGGGGCATCCTGATGCGCCACTGCACCAGCAGCCAGTGCGTAGTAGCCCATGACTTGCCGATCGTCGTCCGTGACGACGAAGGTTCGACTGGCTCCGCTGGTCTGGTTGGCCAGAGCCCTGCGCTTGAGCCATTCATCCAGGGACGACTCGCCACACGCGAAAGCCTGGACCTGATGCTCGGCGCCCAGGGGGGCCGGGGCAAGCAACTTCACTTGCCCGCTTTCCAGGGCGCCTTGACGGCCAGAAGACGCTCAAGACCCGGGTTGGCCTTCGCGGGCGCATCGAGCATCGCGTTGAACTTCCTGAACTTGGCCTCGTCCAGGGTGAAGAACACCTGGTCCAGAAGGACGGCCTGCGCCTTGTCACAGGCGGCTTCGAGCATGAAGTCCGAGCGGTTCTTGCCCAGCAGCTGGGCAGCCTGATCGATCAGGTCCCTCTGCTGGGGCAGGGCTCGCAAGTTGATGGCGGCATCTCGCATCGCGTTCTCCAGGCGTATACACAAATGATATACGGATTCTGACGGCGCGTGTAGCTGTTGTCAATACGATTCTTGCGACTCCCAGCGGCGCGCCATACCCGCGGTGCCGCCGGGACCCGAGCCTCCCCTCAAGGAGTCGCGCCAAAGTCATACCCGCGCAGCACATGGCGGTGCACCCACTCAGAGGTCGGCGCCCACTGCATGCCCGCCCGGCCCGACCATTCGACCATGACGGCCAGGGTCGGCGACTGCTCCCACAAGGCAGGCCGCAAGCTGCGCTCATAGCCTGGCGCGTCCAGGAAGGGATGGGAGGCCGCCAGCGATACGGTCGTGAGGCTGACCCACATCAGGCTGGCCGCCACAGGTCGCCAGCGAGGCCGCGCGACGCACAACACAAACGAGAGCGCCAGGCTGAAATTGAGCAAGGCGAACAGCAGGGACAGTCCGATCACCAGGGGCGCCACGATCAGCGCCCGATAGGCCTGGCTGGCCTGTTCATCGTCATCGCCCAGCGCCACCCCTGGTGATGCGCTGGCCGCCCCGGCGACCTGCAGCCACTGCGCAAACTGTTGCTCGCGCAACTGAACGTGCAAGGCGGCCGCCGGAAAGATCGCGGCCAGCATGTTTTTCTCGAGGGCGCGGGGCACCGACGTCACCAGCGGATCCCCGTCCAAGGTGCGCAGGCGGCCCTCACCCGCCTGGCTCGCCACCGCCACCAGCACCCGCGCAGCCTGCCTGTCTTGCGGGCTGGCCGACTGGACCATGTGCTCGATCAAGGCCTTTTGCACGTTCCACATCACCAAGATGCCCAGTGCCAGGCTCAGGCCCAGCCCGAGGGCGCGCCAGGGCAGGCGCGCGCTCACCAGACGGTGCAGCAGCAGCCCCAGTCCCACGCCAGAGATCAGGCGGCCCGATAACTCGAGTCCACTCAGGATGTCCTGCTGCGAGTCATCACCCAAGGTGTGAATGAGCTGGCTGCAGAAACTGAGCTCGACCACCAGGTACATCAGGGGCAGGCCCAGCCCGTAAACCCAGGCCGCACGAGGCGGGCTCAATGCAACTTCACCGTGGGGTTGGTTTGCTTGGTGATCATGCGCGCCAGGGTGTAGAGGGTGGTTTTGCGGATGCCGTGAATGGCAAGCTCGTGCAATTTGTACAAAGACAGGTACATCAGCTTGGCGAAGTAGCCCTCGATCATGAGGTTCTTGCCGATCAAACCGCCCATCATGTTCCCCACGGTGTTGAATTTGCCCAGCGACACCAGAGACCCGAAGTCTCTGTAGCGATAGGGCTTCAGGGGCTGTTGGGCCAACCGGCGCTTGATCTGCGCGAGCATGTGCGTGGCCTGCTGGTGGGCCGCCTGGGCCCGGGGCGGCACGATACCGGCGCGGCCCCCATCGGCATCCGAGCACGGGCAAGCGGCGCAGTCGCCTAGCGCAAAAATATCGGCGTCGCGGGTGGTTTGCAGCGTGTCGTGCACCACCAGCTGGTTGAGGTGGTTGGTCTCCAGGCCCCCCAAATCTTTCAGAAAATCAGGCGCCTTGACCCCGGCGGCCCACACCACCAGTTCAGAGTCGATCTCGCGGCCATCGGCCAAGCGAATCCCGGTGGGCATGACCTCCATCACCTTGGCGTTCGTGAGCACCTGAACGCCCAGTCGGGTGATGAGGTGCTCGGTGGCCTGCGACAGGCGCGGGCGCAACGCCGGCAAGATGCGATCGGCCGCCTCAATCAGGCTGACCTTGATGTCCTTGTCCACATCGATGCGGTCCAGCCCGAAGGCGACCACCTCGCGTGTGGTGCGATGCAGTTCTGCCGCCAGCTCCACACCGGTGGCACCGGCGCCAATGATGGCCACATGCAGTTGCCTTTGATGGATCACCCCCGCCTGGTTGTGCGCGCGGATACAGGCGTTGACCATCTTGGAGTGAAAAGACTTGGCGTCCTGCTGCGTCTCCAGGCGCAGCGCGTGCTCTTTGACGCCCCGGGTGCCAAAGTCGTTGCTCAAACTGCCGATGCAAATGACCAGCGTGTCGTAGTCGATTTTTTGGACCGGGGTCACCGCTAGACCGTCTTCATCGAAGTAGGGAGCAAGCTCTATGCATTTGTTGCGCCGGTCCAGCCCCTTGAGTTCGCCGATACGAAACGTGAAGTGGTGCCAATGGGCCTGGGCCATGTAATCGACCTCGTGGTCGCCCAGGTCCATGCTGCCCGACGCAATTTCATGCAGCTTGGGCTTCCAGATATGGGTCCGGTTTTTATCGACCAGGGTGATGAGCGCACGCTTGCGACGGCCGTAGGTGCGACCTAGGCGGGTGGCCAGCTCCAACCCGCCCGCGCCGCCACCGACGATGACGATTTTGTGTGGTGTGCTCATGTTCATGCGCGCGTCACAGGTCCGGTCAGCGTTACTTCTTCTTGAAGTAATCCGCCGGATCCGGCGCCTCAGCCGGTGCAGCCTCGCCGCCACCCGGACTGGACGCACCCGAGGCAGGCATCTCGGCGGCCGGCGTTTCATCCAGGCGAATCTCCACAGCGTCCAGATTGCCCGTGGGCGGCTTGTCCAGCATGCCGGTCACCATTTCGGGGAAGAACACCAGGATGCCCACCAGCAGCATCTGCAAGCCCACCCAGGGCAGCGCCCCCAGGTAGATGTCCGAGCTCTTGACCTCCTTGGGCGCAATCCCGCGCAGGTAAAACAGCGCAAAGCCGAACGGCGGGTGCATGAAGCTGGTTTGCATGTTCACGCACAGGAGCACACCGAACCAGATCAGGTCGATCTCCAGCTTGTTCGCCATGGGCACCAGCAGCGGCACCACGATGAAGGCGATCTCGAAGAAATCGAGGAAGAACGCCAGGAAGAAGATCATGACGTTGACCACCAGCAGGAAGGTCACCGCGTCATCGGCACCGACCGCCGTGAACAAATGCTCCACCCAGATCGCCCCGTCCACACCCTGGAACACCAGCGTGAACACGGTGGCGCCAATCAGGATGAAGATCACCATCACCGTGATCTCCATGGTGGCGGCCATGCCGCCTCGCACCATGGCCCAGTTCAGGCGTCGGTGCAGCGCCGCCAGCGCGATCGCGCCGACCACGCCCATCGCGCCCGCCTCGGTGGGTGTGGCCAGACCCATGAAGATGGTGCCCAGCACCACGAAGATCAGTGCGCTCGAAGGCAGCACGCCGGCCAAGACCTTGCGGGCCAGAGACCAGCCGCGCAAGGTCCGGGCCTCGGGCGGCATCGGCGGCATGGACTTCGGGCGCAGCAGCGACATCACCGCAATGAAGGCCACGAAGATCAGGACCTGCGCAATCGAGGGCCCCACCGCGCCCAGGTACATATCGCCCACCGACTTGCCCAGTTGGTCGGCCAGCACGATCAGCACCAGCGAAGGCGGGATCACCTGCGTGATCGTGCCCGAGGCGGCAATCACGCCCGTGGCCAAACGCATGTTGTAGCCATAGCGCTGCATGATCGGCAGCGCGATCACGCCCATGGCGATCACCGAGGCGGCCACCGTGCCGGTGATGGCGCCCAGGATGGCGCCCACCAGAATCACTGCATAGGCCAGGCCCCCGGGCAGTCCGCCAAAGGCCTGGGCAAAGCCTTCCAACAAATCTTCGGCCAGACCACTCTTCTCGAGGATGGCCCCCATGAGTGTGAAGAAGGGAATGGACAGCAACAGCTCGTTGGACAGGATGCCGAACACGCGATAGGGCAGGTTGGCCATGAACTGCGGCGGGAACAGGCCGGCCTCGATGGCCACGAAGCCCGAGGCTAGGCCTAGAGCCGCCAGCGAGAAGGCCACCGGCAGTCCTAGCAGCAGGAAGACCACCAGCGCGGCGAACATCGCCGGGGCCATGATGTCGATCGGGTTCATGCTTACTGCTGCGGGCGTTCGTAGTGGGTGTCGATCGCCAGCAGGCCCCGCAGGGCCGCGACGCGCTTGATGATCTCGGAGAAGGCCTGCAGGATCAGAAGGCCGAATCCCAGGGGCAGCAGCAGCTTGACCGGCCAGCGGACCAGGCCACCGGCGTTGGCCGAGGTTTCCTGCTGGATCCAGGACTCGACAAACCAAGGCCACGAGTAGATGACCATGAAGTAGGCAAAGGGCAGCAAGAAGACGATGAGCCCGGCCAGGTCCAGCCAGGTGCGCTGACGGTCATTGAGCTTGGAATAGAGCAGGTCGACCCGAATATGGCCGTTGGTGCACAAAAGCTTGGGCGCCCCCAGCAGCACGGTGCCGCCGAACATGTACCACTGCAGCTCGAGCCAGGCATTCGAGGACAGGTCGAGGGCGTAGCGCGAGAGCGCGTTGCCGGCGGAAACCAGCGCGCAGATCAGGACCAACCAGAGCGCCACGACCGCGGCGGCCCGGCTGAGGCCGTCGATCCGGTGGGCCAAGGCGAGGAGGAATTTCAAGAGGCGTCCTCGGGCAAAGCCTGAAATTTTAGCAAAGCACTCCCTGCGCGAATCCTGCGGCGCGCCCGGTCGCAGAACGACAAAACCTGCGGACAAATAAAAACGGCTCCCCGAAGGAAGCCGTCTTGGGCGACGAAGCTCGAAATCAGAGCTTGGCGCGCGTCATGAAGCTGTCGAAGCCGCCTTCGGCCACGCGGAACCACGCCACCTGGTCACGCTGGAAGGCGACCATGTGCTCGTACATCCGCTTGAAGGCCGGGCTCTTGGCCGAGGCTTCTGCCATCAGCTCGGTGTTGGCCTTGAAGCAGGCGTCCATCACCGCCGGGGGCAGCGCACGCAGCACCGCGCCGCCTTGCACCAGGCGCTTGAGGGCGGCCGGGTTCAGGGCGTCGTAGCGGGCTTGCATCCAGGTGTTGGCTTCGGCGCTGGCGGTCTGCAGGGCAGCCTTGTAGGCGTCGGGCAGGGCGTCGAAAGCCTTGGCGTTCACCTGCAGCGAGAGGGCCGCACCGCCCTCGTTCCAGCCAGGGTAGTAATAGAACTTGGCGATCTTCTGCAGGTTCAGGCGCTCGTCATCGGCGGGCACGGTGAACTCGGCGGCGTCGATGGTGCCTTTTTCCAGTGCGGAATAGATCTCGCCCGCGGGCAGCTGCTGCGTCACCACGCCCAGCTTGGTCAGCACCTGGCCGCCCATGCCGCCGGTGCGGAACTTCAGGCCCTTGAGGTCAGCGACCGTCTTGATTTCCTTTTTGAACCAGCCGGCCATCTGCGAGCCGGTGTTACCCGCCAGCAAGCTGACCACGCCCGACTCGCGGGTGAAGTCGTTAAACAGTTTTTCGCCACCGCCATGAATCCACCAGGCGTTGTACTGGCGGCTGTTCAGGCCGAAGGGCACGCAGGTGCCCATGGCCCAGGCCGGGTCCTTGCCGATGAAGTAATACGGGGCGGTGTGACCGCACTCGATGGTGCCCTTCTCGACAGCGTCCAGCACCTGCAGCGGCGGGACGATCTCGCCGGCAGCGTGCGCCGTGATCTGGAACTTGCCGCCCGTGAGCTGGCCCACACGGCGCGCAATCAGATCGGCCGTTCCGAACAACACCTCGACGCTCTTGGGAAAGCTCGAGGCCATGCGCCAACGGATGGTGTCCGAGGCGGGTGCGGCGCTCTGAGCTGCGGCGGTGCCAGCAAGGGTAGCGCCCGCAACGGCAGCGCCGCTCTTGGCGAGGAAGTCACGACGACTCATGGAATATCTCCTTCAGGTTTCGTTGTATTGGCAGGGATCGACGCTCGAGGCGCCGCGCGAGGTCATGCCAACGGTGGCGCGTGACTATAAACCGCCCTACGCGCGCTAAAAACGCAAGCCCCTGCCGCAGACCCGGAGGGTGGCGCGCGACTGACACTTATCTGCTAAAACGTTTAGAGAAGCCACGAAAACCAGTAAACTAGGCGCACCTAATTGGGAAACCGCGTTTAGCGGTCGCCCAATGCAAACCATCGAATTAATTTCAACCGGAGACATACTTTTTGTCTACCAATAATTCCGCCAACCGAGGCGACGCTCCCGGCAATCTGACCATCGGCGAAGGTGTCAAGGTGGTCGGCCAGTTGGTCGTCCCCGGCCTGGCCGTGATCAACGGCACCTTGCAGGGCGAACTGCAAGCCGACGAACTGCTGGTCGGCCCCAAGGGCTCGCTGTCTGGCCAGGTGCGCGTGCGCACCGCCGACATCCACGGCACCACCCACGAGACCCTGGAGGCCTCGGAGTTCCTGTGCGTGCGTGGCACCGGCCGTGTCAACGGGCAGGCTCGCTATGGCGAGATCGAGATCGAAAAAGGCGGCGTGATCCGCGGTGCGATTTCGCCCGTGGGTGAGTCGATTCAGCCGGCGCCGGTGGCATTGCCGCCCAGCGTCCCCGCGCCTGCGGATCCCGCAGACAGCGTTGAATAAGGCGCGCGCCTGCGCCTTGCGTCCCCTACACCCACCATGCTGAAGTTTTCCAAGAACGGGCTGCGTCGCTGGAGCAAGCTCGTCCTGGGACTGTGGGACCGCGAGTACCACGACTCCCGCATCATCCTGGAGCAGCAGGGCGACCTGAAGTACCTGGTCATTCCTGCCCGCTTCCAGCGCAATTTGGCACGCACGCTGCTGGTCACCGTCTCGGCTACCGCGGTGCTCCTGGTCGGCATGTCCGGCACGGCCGCCTACCTGCACACGCGCAAGCTGATGCTCGAAGACTCCCACAAGGAGATCTACGTCGCCCTGCAATCGGCCGGTATCAATCCGGATGCACAAAACGGCGAATACACGCAAGAAGACATGCTCGAGATGGCCAAGACCATTCGCGAGCGTGACATGCAGATTCGCCAGTACCTGGGTGACTGGACCGAGAACCTCGCCAGCCGCAACAGCCAACTGCGCACACTCGTGAAGAACTCCGGTCTGAACGAGAAGGTGATCAGCATCATCCAGGGCAATCAGAAGGTGGGCGGCTTCAGCGAAAACTTCAAGCCCAACTCGCTTTTGAGCAGCGCCTTCGCCAAGGAAACGGCGATCAACAGCGAACTCAAAAGCGTGCTCGAAGCCTTGCCCGAAAAGATGCCGCTGGAGGAATATGTCATCACCTCCGACTTCGGCATCCGCAAGCACCCGATCGACAACAAGCCCAACCTGCATGCCGGCATCGACCTGATCCCCTTGGGCAACAAGGACAACGTCCGCGCGGTCAAACCGGGCAAGGTGACCATCGCGCGCTTCCACGGTCATATGGGTAATACGGTGATCGTGCGGCATGATCGCGGCCTCGAAACCCTGTACGGACACTTGGACAAGATCCTGGTGAAAGAGGGCCAGGAAGTGGCGGAGGACGCCATCCTCGGCACCGTGGGCAACACCGGACAGTCCACTGGCAAGCACCTGCACTTTGAAGTGCTGATTGGCAGCTACCAGGTCGACCCCAAGAAAGTCGTTCAGACCGCGCAAAATGTTCGCAAAATCGAAAAATAAGTCTACGGACAACGCCTACGAGGAGCCCGAGGACATGACCCCCGAGACGGCCAACGCAGCCCCCCGAAGCGGCACCTCCAGCGGCTTCCTCCTGGATAGCAACAAGCCCTCCGTCATCAGCGAGGGTTTCTCGCTGGTGGGTGACATCACGGCCCAAGGCGTGCTGCACGTCGAGGGCATGATCAAGGGCACGGTCACCACCGAGGCCGTCAACATCGGCATCACCGGTGCGGTCGAAGGCAAGATTCAGTGCACCTCGCTGCAGATCAAGGGCGCCTTCGTCGGCGAGGCACGCTGCCAGGAGCTGGTGATTGCCAGCAAGGCACGGGTTCGCGGCACCATCACCTACGAGACCCTGTCCATTCAGCGCGGGGCCTACGTCGAAGGGGAACTCGCCCGCGCGACCTGATTGAGCGGACCGCCCACACGGACTTGAGATGCGTAAGACCTGGACTGAATCCGACGCGCAGCAGCTCAAGACCCTGCGTGAGCAAGCGGGCATCCCCCAGGCTGCATTCGCCAAGCGCCATGCGCTGTCCGTCGCTCAGGTGCGTGAGCTCGAGGGCGGCAAGACGGGCTCTTTCTACTCAGAAGATATCAAGGCCCACACGGGTCGCCGGCTGCTAGCGGCATTGGGCTACGTCGCCCCGCCCCCCGCGATAGAGCCGGAAACCGCCGCCGCGCCGGACCCGACGCCCCCACCCGCATCGCAGCCGGCATCGCAGCCCGCACCTCCACCCGAGGCTCCACCCGAGGCCCAAGTCGAAGCCGCCCCGGCACCGGAGCCAGAGCCAGAGGCCACGCCCGAGCCGCCCCTGTCCGAACCCCAGCCCGCCGCAGTGACGCAGGTCCCTGTGCCGCCGGCTGCATCCGAGTCGACGCCTCCCGCCCCGCCCGCTGCGCGCCGCTCCACCAGCCCCTGGGTGTGGATCGCAGCGGTGGTTGTCATCGCGGTGGCGGTGTTGGTCGTGACCCGCACCCCGGGCAGTGTCACCGTGTCGACGGTCACTGTGCCGGTCAACCCCGCACCGGCGGCCGCACAAGCCGACGCCCCCGCCAGTGATGCCTCCGCGCCGGCCCCTGCAGCCTCCGCGGCACCCGCCGCGTCTGTGGCCGTTGCGAGCGCGGACAAGCCCCTCTTGCCCGCGGGCTGCGAGGCCCCCGGTCCCCGCGAGGCGACGCAGTACCAATCGCCGGTGGCCGACAAGCCGGCGACCTATGTGCATGTGGAAGCCATGCAGGCGGCGCGCGTGTGCGTTCTGGACAGCCAGAACCAGGTGCGCGCGCTGGTGCTCAAGGTCGGCGAATCGGTCAACGTGACGGGTGTAGCCCCCTTCACCATTCGCAGCGCCCAGTGGAACGACCTCAAGGTGTTCTTCCAGGGCCTGCGGGTGCAGGTCGAACCCGGTGCGGCGTCCGACAACATCGTGATCGTGCCCAAACGCGGCGGCTGATCGCCCCCCGCGACCTCGCGCCTGCGAGCGTCATCCGAGTAATTACTAGGTTTACACTTTTTCCGGCTTCGGAGATGATCGGCGGTCTTTCCAATGACAAACGCCGGTGCGCCCACGCGCGTCGGGTTCCCGCCCTGCTTCGATGGCCGCACCGGTTCCGCCCCCTGACCTCCACGCCCTGCCCGGGTTGGCCAAGGCCCTCGTCCAAGCCGGGCAACTCGGGCAGCCTGCCGCACTGGATCTGTGCCGACGGGCGCAGGCCGCACGCACCACCTTCATCGCCGAGCTGACAGGCTCGGGGGCGGTCTCGGCGGCCGACCTGGCCCACACACTGTCCCAGGCCTTCGGCGCGCCGCTGCTCGATCTGGATGCCGTTGATGCGCAGCACCTGCCGCGCCACCTGCTGGACGCCAAGACCTGCCAGGCGTATCGCGTGGTGGTCCTGGCTCGGCGCGGCAACCGCCTGGTCGTGGCCACAGCCGATCCCTCCGACCAGCAGGCCGCCGAAAAAATCAAGTTCGCCACGCAGCTAGGGGTGGACTGGGTCATCGTCGAATACGACAAGCTCTCGCGCCTGGTCGAAGCCCAATCGACCTCCACCGCGCAGGCCATGGACAACCTGATCGGCGACGACTTCGAGTTCGACGAATCCAGCATGGACCCCGGCCTGGAGGACACACCGGAGAAGACGCCGGGCTCCGAGGTCGCCGACGCGCCGGTGGTCAAGTTCCTGCACAAGATGCTGCTGGACGCCTTCAGCCAGCGCGCCTCCGACATCCACTTCGAGCCCTACGAGCACCAGTACCGGGTGCGCTTTCGCATCGACGGCGAACTGCGCGAGATCGCGGCGCCACCCGTGGCCATCAAGGACAAGCTGGCCTCGCGCATCAAGGTGATCTCGCGCATGGACATCTCCGAAAAGCGGGTGCCACAAGACGGTCGCATGAAACTCAAGATCGGCCCCGATCGAGTGATCGACTTTCGCGTCAGCACCTTGCCCACGCTGTTTGGCGAGAAGATCGTGATCCGGATCCTGGATCCTTCGGCGGCCCGCATCGGCATCGACGCCCTGGGCTACGAGCCCGAGGAGAAAGCCCGCCTGCTCGAGGCCATCGCCCGCCCCTACGGCATGATCCTCGTCACGGGTCCCACCGGCTCGGGCAAGACGGTGTCCCTCTACACCTGCCTGAACCTCCTGAACACGCCGGGGGTCAACATCTCCACGGCCGAAGACCCCTCCGAGATCAACCTGCCCGGGGTCAATCAGGTCAACGTCAACGACAAGGCGGGCCTGACCTTCGCCGCCGCCCTGCGCTCCTTCCTGCGCCAGGACCCGGACATCCTGATGGTCGGCGAGATCCGCGACCTCGAAACCGCCGACATCGCCATCAAGGCCGCCCAGACCGGCCACCTGGTGCTGTCCACCTTACACACCAACGACGCCCCTACCACGCTCACGCGCCTGCGCAATATGGGCATCGCGCCTTTCAACATCGCCTCCAGCGTGATCCTGATCACCGCCCAGCGCCTGGCGCGGCGCCTGTGTCCGGCCTGCAAGGCGCCAGCCGATCTGCCCCAAGACAGCCTGCTCGAAGCGGGCTTCACGCCCGACGATCTGGACGGCACCTGGAAGCCTTATCGCGCCGTGGGCTGCAGCGCCTGCAACGGCGGCTACAAGGGACGCGTGGGTATCTACCAGGTCATGCCCATGACCGAGGCCCTGCAGCAAATCATCCTGCGCGATGGCAATGCGCTGGAGATCGCGCACCAGTGCGAGCGCGAGGGCGTGCGCAGCCTGCGACGGTCCGGGCTGCACAAGGTGCGTCTGGGCGTCACCTCGCTCGAAGAAGTCCTGGGCTGCACCTCGCTGTAACCCCCTCCAACCTGCCTGCCCCCCAACCTCATGGCCACCACCAGCGCACCCACCTCCCCTGCCGCCTCCACGATCCGCGAATTCACCTTCGAATGGGAGGGCAAGGACCGCCAGGGCAAGGCCGTGCGCGGCGAGAACCGTGCCGCCGGCGAGAACCAGCTGCAGGCCTCGCTGCGACGCCAGGGCATCACCACCACCCGCATCCGCAAGCGCCGCATGGGCCGCGGCAAGCGGATCAAGCCGCGCGACATCGCGCTATTCACGCGCCAGCTGGCCACCATGATGAAGGCCGGTGTGCCCTTGCTACAGGCCTTTGACATCGTGGGCCGCGGCAACAGCAACCCGAACGTGAGCCGGCTGCTGGCCGACCTGCGCGCCGATGTGGAAACCGGCACCTCGCTGTCGGCGGCGTTTCGCAAGTTCCCGCAGCAATTCAGTGACCTGTATTGCAACCTGATCGAGGCCGGCGAGGCCGCGGGCATCCTGGAATCCATCCTCGAGCGACTGGCCACCTACATGGAAAAGATCGAAGGCATCAAGGCCAAGATCAAGTCGGCACTCATGTACCCTGTGGCCGTGATACTGGTGGCCTTCATCGTGGTGGCGGTGATCATGGTGTTCGTGATCCCCTCGTTCAAAGAAGTCTTCTCCTCATTCGGGGCAGAACTGCCCGCGCCCACGCGTATGGTCATCGCCATGAGCGAGGCCTTCGTGCATCACGGCCTGTTGATGCTGGGGGTGCTGGTGGCGGCGGGTATGGGTTTGGCGCGCGCCTGGCGCCTCAGCCCGAGCTTGCAGCGACTGACCGACCAATGGGTGCTGCGTCTGCCGGTGTTCGGCCCGCTGGTGCGCAAATCGATCATCGCGCGCTGGACGCGCACCCTGGCCACCTTGTTCGCCGCTGGCGTGCCGCTGGTCGAAGCCCTGGACTCGGTGGGCGGCGCAGCGGGCAACAGCGTCTACCGCGAGGCCACCACCGGCATCCAGCACGAGGTGTCCTCCGGGGTCAGCCTCACCCACGCCATGAGCCAGTCGCGGGTGTTTCCGACGATGGTCCTGCAGATGTGCGCCATCGGCGAAGAGTCGGGCTCCCTCGACCACATGCTGGGCAAAGCAGCCGATTTCTACGAGGCCGAGGTCGATGACACGGTGGCGGGCCTGTCCAGCCTGCTCGAGCCAATCATCATCGTGTTTCTGGGTAGCGTGGTCGGCGGCATCGTGGTGTCCATGTACCTGCCGATCTTCAAGCTGGGGCAGGTGGTCTGATGATGATGGCGGACGGGACGTCCACCTGGATGCTGGCAGGGGCTGCCCTGCTGGGCCTCGTGGTCGGTAGCTTCCTCAACGTGGTAATCCACCGCCTGCCCCGCATGCTGGAGCGGCGCTGGGCCCAGGAGGACGCGCTCCAAGCCGGCCAGCCCGTGCCCGAAGAGGCACCGTATCACCTCGCGTTTCCGCCCTCAGCCTGCCCCCAGTGCGGCCACCGCCTCGCGCCCTGGGAGAACATCCCGGCGCTCAGTTGGCTGCTGCTGCGAGGCCGCTGCTCGGCGTGCAAGGCGCCAATCCCCTTGCACTATCCCCTGGTCGAAATCGCCACCAACGTCTTGTTCGCCTATGCCGCCTGGCGCTGGGGATTCACGCTCGCCGGCGCCGCCTGGGCCGCTTTCGGGGCCACGCTGCTAGCGCTGGCGGTGATCGACTGGCACACCACCTTGCTGCCCGACGACCTCACCCTGCCCCTGGCCTGGAGCGGCCTGATCGCCTCGACGCTGGGCTGGACCGGTGTGGCCTTGGCCGATGCGCTGTGGGGGGCGGTGGCGGGCTATCTGTCGCTGTGGACGGTCTACCAGGTCTTCAAGCGGCTCACGGGCCGCGAGGGCATGGGCTTTGGTGACTTCAAGCTCTTTGCCGCCCTGGGCGCCTGGCTCGGGTGGCCCGCGCTGATCCCCGTTATCCTGCTGGCTTGCATCACCGGGGCAGGAGTCGGCATCTTCATGAAATTCACAGGCGGTTTGCGCGAGGGCGGCTATGTGCCCTTCGGCCCCTTCCTGGCGCTGGGGGGCTTGGCCGCGATGGCGGGCCTGACCCCGTCCTTCTGGCGAGCCCTGGGCCTGGCCCTGTGAACCCGCGGCACACCATGCTTCGCATCGGCCTGACCGGCGGCATCGGCAGCGGCAAGAGCACCGTGCTCCAGATGCTGGCCGACCTGGGCGCGGCCACGATCGATGCCGACGCCGTCTCGCGTGCCGTCACCGCCCCCGGCGGCGCCGCCATCCCCGCCCTGCGCGCGCGCTTCGGGCCCGCATGCATCGGCGCCGACGGCGGCCTGGACCGCCCGCGCATGCGCGAGCTGGCCTTCGCCGACCCCGCGGTTCGCGCCGACCTGGAGGCCATCATCCACCCCCTGGTAGGCGCGGCCATGCGCGCGCAGGAAGAGGCCGCGCGCGCTGAAGGCAAGCGTTGCCTGGTCTTTGACATCCCCTTGCTCGTCGAATCGGCCCGCTGGCGCGACGCATTCGACCAGGTGCTGGTGGTCGACTGCAGCCCCAGCACCCAGGTGGCGCGGGTGATGGCGCGCAGCGGTCTGGACGAGGCCCAGGTGCGGGCCATCCTGGCCGCCCAGGCCTCGCGCGAGCAGCGCCTGGCCGCCGCCGACCTCGTGATCTGCAACGACGGCCTGACCCTCGACGAACTCAAGCAGGAGGTCCGCCAGGCGGCGATGAGCTTCGGGCTATGATCGCGGCTGTCGTGATCCTGTACGAATACCCGTTCAACGAGCGCATCCGCACTTATCTGCGGCTTGAGCAGTTGTTCCGTCGACTCGCCCTGCTGATGGCCCGTGACCACCCGGTCGACCACCATCACGCACTGGCCACGCTCTTCGAGATCATGGATGTGGGCGCGCGGGCCGACCTAAAGTCCGACGTCATGAAGGACCTCGAAAAGCAGAAGTCCGCCCTCTCGGCCCTGCGCGGCAACCCGGCGATCTCCGAAGACCTGCTGCAAGAAGTCATCGATCAACTCGATACCGGCTACAACGCCCTGCATGCCCAAACCGGCAAAGCCGGCCAGAGCCTCACCGACAACGACTGGCTCATGAGCATTCGCAGCCGGATCGGCATCCCGGGCGGCACCTGCGAATTTGATCTGCCGGCCTACCATGCCTGGCAGCAGCTCGACCCGGCCGAACGCCAAGCTGACCTGCTGCGCTGGGTTGGTCCGCTGGGCACCCTGGCCGACTCCATCCGCCTGCTGCTTAAGCTGATGCGCGATGCCGGCTCGCCCCAGAAAGTGATGGCCGCAGGCGGTCACCTGCAGCAGACCCTGCCCCAGGGCCGCACCTTCCAGCTGATGCGCCTGCGCATCGACCCGGCGCTCCACCTCGTGCCCGAGATCAGCGGTAACCGCCTCATGGTGGCGGTGCGCCTGATGAAGCACACCCCCGGCGAGCGCCTGCAGGCCAGCCACGACGACACGCCCTTCGAGCTGACCTTGTGCGCCTGAGAGGGCGATAGCAGGCGCAGAGCATTCGCGGATGACTGAACCTGGTAAGCGCCCACCCCGCATCGTCCCCTGCCCCCATTGCGGCGGCGACAGCGTCTATGCCCCGAGCAATGCCTTTCGGCCCTTTTGCAGCGAGCGCTGCAAGCACATGGACCTGGGCGCCTGGGCCAGCGAGGGTTTCCGGGTGGCCAGCGAGTCGCCCCCCGACGACCAGCCCTTTGGCGACGCGCGCCTGCAATAGGGCGCCGGCCCCTTACTCGTTGATGATTTCAAATAGGCGCACGATGCGCCTGACGCCGCCGATCTGGCGCACCAAGGCGGTTGCACGATCGGCCTCGAGGGGGGTCACGCGCCCCATGAGGTACACCGTCCCGCGCTCGGTCACGACCCTGAACGCAGTGACGGTCAAGCCTTGCGTATCTACCAAAGCGACTTTCACCCGGCCTGTGAGATAGACATCGAAACCGCGTTGGGCTAGCGTGGTGGGATTCATCACGGCCAGCTCGTTGAACACGCGGCTGACATTGTCAATCTGGCTCACCGTCCGTTCCGCCGCTTGCTTGCTGGCCGCATCGGGGACTTCGCCTGTGAGCAGCACATGCCGGTTGTAGCTCGTGACATTGATGTTCGCGTTGCCGCCGAAACTCTCACTGAAAACGCCGAAAGCGCGCAGCTGGATCGTTTCATCCTCCAATTGCGCTCCGACGGTACGCCGATCGATGGCCACTCCGGCACTCACAGTCACGGCCTTCATCGCCACTTGCGCACACCCGGACAGGCACGACAACAGAACGGCCGCGAGGGTGAACAAGGCGAGTTTGTTCACGAGTGATCAGCTCTCAAGCGTCAATGACGCAGTCGCATGCGTCGCCCCTGCGAAGCCACGCTCCTGCGCCAACCATCCGAGCACCGGCACAGTGCCAGGCAGCACGGGCTGCGATATCACCGGCAGAGATTCCCACGCGAAAGATTGCCCCTCACGCATTTGCAATTCGCCGTGCCAGGCGTGCACCTTGCAAAAATTCAAACGCACCAGCGCATGCGGATAGTCCACGCACTCGACCTTCCAGGGGATCGCATCCTCGATCGTGATGCCGATCTCCTCCTGCAGCTCGCGTCGCAGCGCCTGCTGCACGGTCTCGCCGGCCTCGATCTTCCCGCCCGGAAACTCCCAGTAGCCCGCATAGGCCTTGCCCACGGGGCGGGAGGTGAGGAGAAATCGGCCGTCGGGCCGCAGCAGCACACCCACCGCCACTTCCACCGGCTTGCGGTCGGCGCCGCCCTCGCGCGGGCGGTGGCCGTCGGCGACCCGGACCGTCTCGCTCACTGACGCCCCGCGAAGTCGCGGGCGAACTGATAGGCCACCCGACCCGAGCGCGAGCCGCGCTCCAGGGCCCACACCAGCGCCTCGGGGCGCGCCGCTTCAATCTTGGCGGCGCTCACGCCCAGAGCCGACAACCACTGGGCCGCGATGGCCAGGTATTCGTCCTGGCTGAAGGGATAGAAACTGACCCACAGGCCAAAGCGCTCGGACAACGAAATCTTTTCCTCAATAACCTCACCGGGATGCACCTCGCCATCTTCGGTGTGGGTGTACGTGAGGTTGTCCTTCATGTACTCGGGCAGCAAGTGGCGCCGGTTGCTGGTGGCGTAAATCAGCACATTGGGCGTGGCTGCCGTCACCGAGCCATCGAGGATGGACTTCAGGGCCTTGTAGCCTGGCTCGCCGTCTTCGAAGCTCAGATCGTCGCAATAGACGATGAATTTCTCGGGACGCTCGGCCACGACGTCAATGATGTCCGGCAAGTCGATCAGGTCGGCCTTGTCCACCTCAATCAGGCGCAGCCCGCGCGGCGCGTATTCGTTCAAACAGGCCTTGATCAGAGACGACTTGCCCGTGCCACGCGCGCCCGTGAGGAGCACGTTGTTGGCGGGCAGCCCCTGCACAAACTGCTCGGTGTTGCGCTGGATCTTTTCTTTCTGGCCGTCAATCTCTTTGAGATCCAGCAGTCGAACTTCCGCCACATGCCGCACGGGCTCGAGCGTCCCATGCCCGCTGGCGCGTTTGCGATAGCGATAGGCGACGGAAGCCGACCAGTCAGGCGCAGACAGCGGCTGCGGCAACACCGATTCGATGCGCTCCATCAGGCGCTCAGCCCGCGCGAGAAATTGTTCGAGAGAGGAAGTCAAGTTGGAATGTCCTTTCAAGTGCCGGCGCGGATCCGGCTTCGCCGGTCCGCTGCGGGCGCCCCCTGGGGGGCAGCGCCGCAGGCGCTTCGGGGGGGGTCAAGATCTGTAATCAGCGTTGATCGTGACGTACTCGTGGCTGAAGTCACAGGTCCACACCGTGTCGCTGGCCGTGCCGCGACCCAGCCCCACGCGCACCGTGATCTCGCTTTGCTTCATCACGCGCTGACCGTCTTCTTCGCGGTAGGCCGGGTTGCGCCCGCCGCCCACGGCCACGTGCACATCGTCCAGGAACAGGTCGATCTTCGTCTGATCGAGGTCGTCAATCCCTGCGTAACCCACCGCCGCCAAGATGCGTCCGAGGTTGGGGTCACTGGCAAAAAAGGCGGTTTTCACCAGCGGCGAATGCGCGATGGCGTAGGCCACCTGCCGGCATTCGGCCGCCGCCTTGCCGCCTTCAACCTGCACGGTGATGAACTTAGTCGCGCCTTCGCCATCGCGCACGATGGCATGCGCCAGCAGGCGCGCCACTTCGCGCATCGCGCCGACCAGCGCGCGCCCCGCCGGGCTCTCGAGCGCGGTGACGGGCGCATGACCAGCCTTGCCTGTGGCGATGACCAGGAAGGAATCGTTGGTGGACGTATCCCCATCGATCGTGACGCGGTTAAACGACCCCTCGGCCAGCTCGGTGGCCAGGGCCTTCATCAACCCCGGGGCCACCACAGCGTCGGTGGCCAGAAACCCCAGCATGGTGGCCATATTGGGGCGGATCATGCCGGCGCCCTTGCTGATGCCCGTGATGGTGACGGTCTTGCCCTCGATCACCACCTGGCGGCTGTAGGCCTTGGCCAGGGTGTCGGTGGTCATGATGCCTTCGGCCGCGCGCAGCCAGTTGTCTTCGCGCGCGTCGGCCAGAGCCGCGGGCAGGCCGGCCTGGATGCGGTCGACCGGCAGCGGCTCCATGATCACGCCCGTCGAGAAAGGCAGCACCTCCTCGGGCGCGATGTTCAGGTGACGGGCCAGCGCGATGCAGGTGGAGCGGGCACGTACCCGGCCCTCCTCGCCCGTGCCGGCATTGGCGTTGCCGGTGTTGATCACGATCGCTCGCACCGCATGGCCTGACTCCAGGTGCTCGCGGCACACCTGCACCGGCGCCGCGCAAAACCGGTTGCGGGTGAAGACGCCGCCCACCGCCGCACCCGGCTCGAGCAGCATCACGGTCAGGTCCTTGCGGCCCGCCTTGCGCACGCCGGCTTCGGTCACGCCGATGCGCAGGCCAGGGACAGGTAGCAGGTCTTGCGCGCGCGGCGCGACCAGGTTCACAGGCATGTTCGTCTTTCTTTAATTCTGTTGCCAAGGCAGGCCGCGCAGGCGCCAGCCGGCCAGGACGCCGCGGTGGCCCGCGCTGTCAGGATCGCCCTCGAAACCTTCAAGGATGTTGTAGGCCTCCATGCCCAACTCGGTGGCGCGGCGCGCGGAGCCGATGGAGCGCACGCCGCTGCGGCACAACATGACGACTTTCTTGCCGGCAGGCACGACGGCCTGCAACGCCGCATCGAAATCCGGGTTCAGGGCCATGCCGGGCCAGAGCTTCCAGGGCACGTGCACGGCACCGGGCACAAAGCCGACCCAGGCGAGTTCGGCCTCGGTGCGCACGTCGACCAGCACGGCTTCGCCGGCCTGCCACCACCGGCAAGCCAGTTGGGGGGAAACGTCGCCGGCGTAGCCCTGCGCGGGCTGCACGGTGTCAGGATCAGGGTTCATCCATCTGATTTTGCCAGCGCGCTCCAGGCGGTCTGGTAGGCGTGCTGGCCAAGCGGCTGTTGGCACGAATCCCCGGGCACACCGGACGAATCCTAAAGAATGACAAAAAGAGAAATAGGGTATTGCCTAACTAGGGTATTCCCTCAGTAAAAACCCTCTGAGTCCTGGCGCGTACTTGGGCAAAAGTATCATCTCGCTTTCCCATCAACTCCTGGAGACAATACGATGACCGATCTCACCACGCCCCGCCGCCGCGGCCTTCTGAAAGGTGCCGCTGTCGCCGGTGCGGCCATGTCCGCCCCGATGGTGGCGATGGCGCAGACCACCACCTTCCGTTTCCAGAGCACCTGGCCGGCCAAGGACATCTTCCACGAGTACGCCAACGACTTCGCCAAGAAGGTGAACGACATGGCCGGTGGCCGTCTGAAGATCGAAGTGCTGCCCGCTGGCGCCGTCGTGCCGGCCTTCCAGCTGCTCGACGCCGTCAACAAAGGCACGCTGGACGGTGGCCATGGCGTGGTGGCCTACCACTACGGTAAGAACACCGCTCTGGCCCTGTGGGGTTCGGGCCCGGCTTTCGGCATGGACCCCAACATGGTCCTGTCCTGGCACTACTACGGCGGCGGCAAGGCCCTGCTCGAAGAGATCTACAAGGCAACGAACATTGACGTCGTGTCCTTCCTGTACGGCCCCATGCCCACCCAGCCCCTGGGTTGGTTCAAGAAGCCGATCGCCAACGTCGCCCAGCTCAAGGGCCTGAAGTTCCGTACCGTGGGCCTGGCGGTCGACGTGTTCAAGGAACTGGGCACTGCGGTCAACCCGCTGCCCGGTGGCGAGATCGTCCCCGCGCTGGATCGCGGCCTGCTGGACGCAGCCGAATTCAACAACGCGTCTTCTGATCGCGTGCTGGGCTTCCCCGACGTGGTGAAGAACTGCATGCTGCAGTCCTTCCACCAGAGCGGTGAGCAGTTCGAGATCCTGTTCAACAAAGCCAAGTACGACGGCCTGCCGGCCGAACTCAAGTCCATCATCGACTACTCGGTGCAGGCCGCGAGCGCCGACATGAGCTGGAAGGCGATCCACCGCAACTCGCAGGATTACATCGAGCTCAAGACCAAGGACAAGGTCAACTTCTACAAGACGCCCGATTCCATCCTGAAGGCCCAGCTGGAAGCCTGGGACAAGGTGACCGATGCCAAGTCCAAGGAAAACGCCCTGTTCAAGAAGGTGATGGATTCGCAGCGCGTGTTCGCGCAGCGTGCCGGCTCCTGGCAGAACGACTACATGGTCGACTTCAAGATGGCCTGGAACCGCTACTTCCGTCAGCCGGCCAAGAAGGCCTGATCCACGGGCTCGTAGCCTGGGGCTGCCGGCTCACGCCGGCGGCCCCTTTTTCGTGATGCGGCTCCGTCCTGGAGCCGAGGGAGGACGACATGAAAAATATTTTGATGGCGGTGGACCGTGCCTCCACCCGCCTGGGCCAGACCTTCGCCTGGCTGATCGTGGCACTGACGTGTCTGATTGCCTGGGAAGTGTTCTCGCGCTATGTGCTGAACACGCCCCATGACTGGGCATTGGATGTTCAGATTCAGATGTACGGCACGCTGTTCATGCTCGCGGGTGCTTACACCCTGGCCAAAAATGGCCACGTGCGCGGTGACGTGCTCTATGGCTTCTTCGAACCGCGCACGCAGGCGTGGATCGATCTTATTTTGTACGGGCTGTTTTTCATGCCTGGCATCGTGGCGCTGACCTGGGCCGGCTGGACCTTCGCCCAGGAATCGATTGCGATCCGCGAGAGCACCTTCTCGGCGACGCCGCTGCCGCTGTACCCCTTCAAGTTCATGGTTCCCGTGGCCGGTTTCATGCTGCTGCTCCAGGGAATTGTGGAAATCGTGCGCTGCGTCCAGTGCATCCGCGATGGCCAGTGGCCCTCGCGCGAGGAAGACGTCGAAGAAGTCGACGTTGAGAAGCTCAGAGAGATGGTCAAAGCCGACGACGTGACCTCCACGGGAGGTGCACGATGATCCGCATCCGCAAAGAACTCTGGTTCGGCTTCATCCTGATGGCGATCATCATCGCCGGCACCGGGGTGATGCTGCTGGCCGCCGACAAGATCGTCAGCGGTCACCTGGGCCTGATGATGCTGGCCCTGGTGGTGGTGGCGATCATGCTGGGCTTCCCCACCGCCTTCACCCTCATGGGCATGGGCATGATCTTCACCTGGCTCGCATACGACCAAGACACGGGCAAGACGCTCACGTTGATGGTGCAGTCGGCCTTCAAGGTCATGGGCAACGACGTCCTGATCTCGATTCCCCTGTTTGTGTTCATGGGGTATCTGGTCGAGCGGGCCAACCTGATCGACAAGTTGTTCCGCAGCCTGCACCTGGCGCTCGCGCGTGTACCCGGATCACTGGCCGTGGCCACGCTCTTTACCTGCGCGGTGTTCGCCACCGCGACCGGCATCGTGGGCGCAGTGGTCACGCTGATGGGCCTGCTGGCCTTGCCACAGATGCTCAAGGGCGGCTATGACATCCGGGTGTCGGCGGGCGCGATCACGGCCGGCGGCTGCCTGGGTATTCTGATTCCGCCCTCGGTGATGCTGATCGTGTACGGTGCAACGGCCGGTGTGTCGGTCGTGCAACTCTATGCCGGCGCCTTCTTCCCGGGGATCATGCTCGCAGGTCTGTACGTGCTGTACGTCATCATCCTGGCCAAGATCAAGCCTTCGCTGATGCCTCCGCTCACGGCCGAACAGCGCTTCGTGCCGCTGCCCGCGCCGCTGGAGCGGATCTCGCAAGGCGTCTCTAACTTGGCCCTGCCCGGGCTGCTGCGCGGCGCCGGCGTGGCCAACGCTGAACCCGGCTTCCTGCGCCGCCAGCTGGGTGTCGTGCTGATGCCGGCCATCGTGTTCCTTTTGGTCGCAGGCCTGGCCTGGCATATGAACACCCGCCCCGCGGAAGTCGTCGAGGTGCCGACGATGGCGCCGTCGGGCCAGGAAGAGGCCCCGAATGAACAGCAGGCCTCCGCGGGCGGGCTGGCCGACCCGCCGGCCGCAGGCAGCGGCGTCAAAGAGCCCCCCGGTGCGGATTCGGGCGTGAAAGAGCCCCCGGGCGCTGATTCCGGCGTGAAAGAGCCGCCGGGTGCGGACGGCGGTGTCAAGGAGCCCCCGGGTGCCAGCGCGGGGGTGAAAGAGCCCCCCGGCGCCGACTCGGGCGTGAAAGAGCCTCCTGGCGCGGCCGCCACTGCGGACAGCGGCGTCAAGGAACCCGGCGCGGCCACCGCCACGACCGCGGCCCCCGCGGCGGCGCCGGAGCGCACGCCGGCCACCACCGGCTATTGGATCGGCGTGGGCGTCGGAGCGATCGCGCTGGTCGCCCTCTATGCGCTGCTGACCTTCCAGCGTCTCGAAATCTTCAAGATGCTGCTGGCGAGCTTCTTCCCGCTGGTGGTCCTGATCCTCTCGGTTCTGGGTTCCATCGTGATGGGTCTGGCCACGCCCACCGAGGCAGCGGCCGTGGGGGCCTTTGGCGGCTACCTGTTGGCGGCCATCTATGGCGTGATCAACAAGCACGCTGCCGGCCGCGGCGGCATCTTTGCTCTGTGGCTGCTGCTGTGGGCGCCCGCGCTCGCGTCGATCGTCTGGTTCATCCTGAAGGACCAGGGCGCTGGCATCCCGCCGGTGCCGATGCTGCTCGGTACCGCCGGCGCAGTCGGCGTGCTGCTATGGGCCATCCTGGCCTATCGCCAGGCGAAACTGGAAATGGCCGTCAAGGAATCGGTGCTGCTGACCGCCAAGACCAGCGCGATGGTGTGCTGGTTGTTTGTGGGCAGCGCGATCTTCTCGGCCGCCTTCGCCCTGCTGGGAGGCCAGGATCTGGTCGAGAAGTGGGTGATGTCCATGAACCTCACCAAGACCCAGTTCCTGATCCTGTCGCAGGTGATCATCTTCATCCTGGGCTGGCCGCTGGAGTGGACCGAGATCATCGTGATCTTCATGCCGATCTTCATCCCCTTGCTGGATAACTTCGGCGTGGATCCGCTGTTCTTCGGCCTGCTGGTCGCCCTGAACCTGCAGACGGCCTTCCTGAGCCCACCGGTGGCGATGGCGGCCTTCTACCTCAAGGGGGTGAGCCCGCCGCACGTGACCCTCAACCAGATCTTCGCGGGCATGCTGCCCTTCATGGGGATCCAGGTGGTGGCGATCGTGCTGCTGTACAACTTCCCGGCAATCGGCATGTGGCTGCCGCAGGTGCTGTACGGTCGTTAAGTCGAACCGCACCCCCTCTCAAAAGGCGCCCTTCGGGGCGCCTTTTTTGCGTCCTGCGGGCCGCCTTTTTTGCGTCCTGCGGGCCGCCTTTTTTCTTTATCCGCGAGAACCTTTCTCGAATTGACGTTGACGTAAACGTCAACTATGCTGGCGGGTTCAGGAGACCTCCATGACCGACCTGTCCGCCGAATTCAAGGCCCTGGCTGAATACCGCCCCACGCACAAGGTGCGTTTTGTCACCGCCGCGAGCCTGTTTGACGGGCACGACGCTGCCATCAACATCATGCGGCGCATCCTGCAAGGCATGGGCGCCGAGGTGATCCACCTGGGTCACAACCGCAGCGTCGACGAGGTGGTCACCGCGGCCCTGCAAGAAGACGTGCAAGGCATTGCCATCAGCTCCTATCAGGGGGGCCATGTCGAGTACTTCAAGTACATGGTTGATCTGCTGCGTCAGCGCGGCGGCGGTCACATCCAGGTCTATGGTGGCGGCGGCGGGGTGATCGTCCCCGCAGAGATCCGCGAGCTTCAGGATTACGGCGTCACCCGCATCTACAGCCCCGAAGACGGCCAGCGCATGGGCCTGCAGGGAATGATCGGCGAGATGGTCATGCGCTGCGACCAAGACCTGTCTGGGCACGCTCCCAAGACCGCCGACGCCATCCACGGTCACGGCGAATTGGCCTGGCGGGCCCTGGCGCAGTTGATCACCGCCATCGAAAACCGCACGGCCGATGCGACCCTGGTCAAGCAGGTGCATGCCGCCGCTGCCCAACGCCAAGTGCCAGTTCTGGGCATCACCGGCACCGGCGGCGCCGGCAAGTCGTCGCTGACCGACGAACTCATACGCCGCCTGCGCCTCGATCAAGATGACGCGCTGCGTGTGGCCGTGATCTCCATCGACCCCTCGCGCCGCAAGAGCGGTGGTGCCCTCTTGGGTGACCGCATTCGCATGAACGCGATCAATCCCTGGAGCCAAGGCCCGCGCGTCTTCATGCGCTCGCTGGCCACGCGTGATTTCGGCTCCGAGATTTCTGCGGCCCTGCCCGATGTGGTGGCCGCGTGCAAGGCCGCCGGCTTTGACCTGATCGTGGTCGAGACCTCAGGCATCGGCCAGGGCGACGCCGCCATCGTGCCGCATGTCGATGTGCCGATGTATGTGATGACGCCCGAGTTCGGCGCTGCCAGCCAGCTCGAAAAAATCGACATGCTCGATTTCGCCGAGTTCATCGCGATCAACAAGTTCGACCGCAAAGGTGCGGCCGACGCCCTGCGCGATGTAGCCAAGCAGGTGCAACGCAATCAGGAAGCCTGGACCACGCCCACCGAATCCATGCCGGTGTTTGGCACCATGGCGGCCCGCTTCAACGACGACGGCGTCACTGCCCTGTACCAGTCGCTCAAGCTGCGCCTGCAGGCCCTGGGCCTGAAGCTACAAGACGGACGCTTGCCGCGCGTGGACGTGCGTCACAGCACCAACCAGACGCCCATCGTGCCGCCCGCGCGCACGCGCTATCTGGCCGAGATCTCCGACACGGTGCGGGGCTACAAAAAGCGCGCACGCGCGCAGGCCACGCTGGCGCGCGAAATCCAGCAGCTGCAGGCCGCTGCCGCCATGCTCAAGGTGGACAAGCCCGATCGTGCGCCAGCCTCCGAGGCGGCACTTGACCTGGCCGCCAAGCGCCAGGAGCGTCTGGACGCCGACGCCCGTCGTCTGCTGCAGCAGTGGCCCGCCATGCAGCAGGCCTATGCCGGCGACGAGTACGTGGTCAAGATCCGCGACAAGGAAATCCGCACCGCGCTCACCACGACATCGCTCTCGGGCACCGTCATCCGCAAGGTCAGCCTGCCCCAATGGGAAGACCACGGCGAGATCCTCAAGTGGCTGATGCTGGATAACGTCCCTGGCAGCTACCCCTACACCGCTGGCACCTTCGCCTTCAAGCGCGAGAACGAAGACCCCACCCGCATGTTCGCCGGTGAGGGTGATCCGTTCCGTACCAACCGTCGCTTCAAGCTCTTGTCCGAGGGCATGCCAGCCAAGCGCCTGTCCACCGCCTTTGACTCGGTCACGCTCTATGGCAACGACCCCGACGAACGCCCCGACATCTACGGCAAGGTCGGCAACTCCGGGGTCTCGATCGCCACGCTGGACGACATGAAGGTGCTGTACGGCGGCTTTGATCTTTGCGCGCCCACCACCTCGGTGTCCATGACCATCAACGGTCCGGCGCCCAGCATCCTGGCCATGTTCATGAACACGGCCATCGACCAGCAGCTGGAAAAGTTCAAGACCGACAACGGCCGCGAGCCCACCGACACCGAAGCCGCCAAGATCCGCGCCTGGGTGCTGGCCAATGTGCGCGGCACGGTGCAGGCCGACATCCTGAAAGAAGACCAGGGCCAGAACACCTGCATCTTCTCCACCGAGTTCAGCCTGAAAGTCATGGGCGACGTCGCCCAGTACTTTGTGCACCACGACGTGCGCAATTTCTACTCGGTGTCGATCTCCGGCTATCACATCGCCGAGGCCGGCGCCAACCCGATCTCGCAGCTGGCCTTCACCCTGTCCAACGGCTTCACGTTTGTGGAGGCCTATCTGGCGCGGGGCATGCACATCGACGACTTCGCGCCCAATCTGTCCTTCTTCTTCTCCAACGGCATGGATCCGGAGTACACGGTGATGGGGCGGGTCGCCCGTCGCATCTGGGCGGTGGCCATGAAAGAAAAGTACGGCGCCAACGATCGCTCGCAAAAGCTCAAGTACCACATCCAGACCTCGGGGCGTAGCCTGCACGCGCAGGAGATCCAGTTCAACGACATCCGCACCACGCTGCAAGCGCTGATCGCGATCTACGACAACTGCAACTCGCTGCACACCAACGCGTTTGATGAAGCCATCACCACGCCCACCGAAGACAGCGTGCGCCGCGCGATGGCCATTCAGTTGATCATCAACCGCGAATGGGGTCTGGCCAAGAACGAGAACCCCAGCCAGGGCGCCTTCATCATCGAAGAACTGACCGAGCTGGTCGAAGAAGCGGTGCTGGCCGAGTTCGAGCGCATCGCCGAGCGCGGCGGCGTGCTGGGCGCCATGGAAACCGGCTATCAGCGCGGCCGCATCCAGGACGAGAGCATGCATTACGAGATGCTCAAACACACCGGCGAACTGCCGATCATCGGCGTGAACACCTTCCGCAATCCCAAGGGCGATCCGATCCCCGAAAAACTCGAGCTGGCTCGCTCCACCGAGGAAGAAAAGCGCAATCAGCTGGCTCGCCTGCACGACTTCCATGCGCGCCATGCCGACGCCGCCCCGGCCATGCTGGCGCGCCTGCAACGCGCCGTCATCGACAACGCCAATGTGTTCGAGGTGCTGATGGACGCGGTGCGCGTGTGCTCGCTGGGTCAGATCACCTCGGCCCTGTTCGAGGTGGGCGGGCAGTACCGGCGCAATATGTGACTGCCAAATAGCTCAATAGCCCCGCACGAGAGTGGGCTATTGAGCCTTTCGACTAAGGGTAGACCCGCGTGACGCAGCGCGCCGCAGCCCTCTATAGTGGCCGGTTACAAAAGGGCACCTCGGTGCCCCTATTTCGTGTGGGAGCGTGATTTGGCAGACGAGTACATCCTGGAGACGCAAGGCCTGACCAAGGAGTTCAAGGGCTTCGTCGCGGTCAACAACGTCGACCTGAAGGTGCAGCGTGGCCACATCCACGCGCTGATCGGCCCCAACGGAGCAGGCAAGACCACCTTCTTTAACCTGCTTACGAAATTCCTGCCGCCCACGCGCGGCACCATCCGCTACCGCGGCGTCGACATCACCCACGAGAAGCCCGCGCAGATCGCCCGTCGCGGCATCGTGCGCTCGTTTCAGATCTCGGCGGTGTTCCCGCACATGACGGTCCTCGAGAACGTGCGCGCCGCGCTGCAACGCAATCTGGGCACCTCCTTTCACTTCTGGAAGTCCGAGTCGTCATTGCACCCCCTGCACGAGCGCGCCCGCCAGTTGCTGGCCGATGTCGACCTGCAAGACTTCGCCGACGAACTCACCGTCAACCTGCCCTACGGCCGCAAGCGCGCCCTCGAGCTGGCCACCACCATGGCCCTCGAGCCCGACCTCATGCTGCTGGACGAGCCCACCCAGGGCATGGGCCATGAAGACGTCGGCCGCGTCACCCAGTTGATCAAGAAAGTCTCGGTCGGCCGCACCATCCTCATGGTCGAACACAATATGAACGTGGTGTCCTCCATCGCCGACCGCATCACCGTGCTGCAACGTGGCGCGGTCATTGCCGACGGCCCCTATGCCGAGGTCTCGCGCAATCCGCTGGTGATCGAGGCCTATATGGGCTCGGCCGACACCGAGCTGCAAGGGGCGCATTGAATGACAGCCCCCACCGAACTGCTTCGCATCGACAACCTCAACGCCTGGTATGGCGAGTCGCACGTCCTGCACGGCGTCAACCTGACCGTGCATGAGGGCGAGGTCGTCTCCCTGCTCGGTCGCAATGGCGCCGGTCGCACCACCACCATGCGCGCCATCGTCGGCCTGACCGGTCGGCGCACCGGCTCCATCCAGGTGCGCGGGCAAGAGGCCATCAAGCTGCCCTCGCACAAGGTCGCCCGTCTGGGCGTGGGCTACTGTCCCGAAGAACGTGGCATCTTCGCCAGCCTCTCGGCCGAAGAAAACCTGATGCTGCCACCGGTGGTGGGTGAAGGCGGCATGAGCGTGGACGAGATCTACGAGATGTTCCCCAACCTGCAGGAGCGCGCGGCCAGCCCCGGCACCCGCCTGTCTGGTGGCGAGCAGCAGATGCTGGCGGTCGCCCGTATCCTGCGAACCGGCGCGCGCCTGCTGCTGCTCGACGAGATTTCTGAAGGCCTGGCCCCCGTCATCGTGCAAAAGCTCGCCGAGATGATCCGCAAGCTCAAGGCCCGGGGCTACACCATCGTGCTGGTCGAACAGAACTTTCGATTCGCTGCCCCCTTGGCGGATCGCTTCTACGTGATGGAACACGGCAAGATCGTGCGCGAGTTCGCGCAGGACCAGCTGCAGGACAACCAGTCCATGCTGCAGGAGTACCTCGGCGTCTGACGCGCCGGGACCATTTTTTTTAAAGAAGAAGGAGTCGCGTCATGAAACTCAAAAAAATCGCCGCCGCCTGCAGCCTCGCCGCTTGCGGCTTGTTCGCCGCCGCCGGGTCCGCACAGGCCCAGATCTCGGGCGACGTGATCCGCATCGGCATCATCACCGACATGTCCAGCGTCTATGCCGACATCGACGGCCAGGGCGGTGTCGAGGCCATCCGCATGGCCATCGCCGACATGGGCGGCGCCATCAACGGCAAGAAAGTCGAGCTCGTCTCGGCTGACCACCAGAACAAGCCCGACGTCGCTGCCACCAAGGCCCGCGAATGGTTCGACACCCAGGGTCTGGACATGCTGATTGGCGGCACCAACTCCGGCACCAATCTGGCCATGGCCAAGATCGCCGCCGAGAAGAAAAAGCCCTTCATCGCCATCGGCGCCGCTACCTCGGCCCTGACCAACGACCAGTGCACCCCCTACACCCTGCACTGGGCCTATGACACCACGGCACTGGCCAAGGGCACGGGCAATGCGGTGGTCAAGGCCGGCGGCAAGAGCTGGTACTTCCTGACTGCCGACTACGCCTTCGGCCACCAGCTGCAAGCCGACACCACCCGCGTGGTGCAGGCCTCCGGTGGCACCGTGGCCGGCGCCGTGCGCTCGCCCCTGAACGCCAGCGACTTCTCCTCCTTCCTGCTGCAGGCGCAGGGCAGCAAGGCCCAGATCCTGGGTCTGGCCACTGCCGGCGGTGACACCATCAACGCCATCAAGGCCGCCAACGAGTTCGGCATCACCAAGACGATGAAGCTGGCCGGTCTGCTGGTGTTCATCAACGACATCCACTCGCTGGGTCTGAAGACCACCCAGGGCATGTACCTGACCGACAGCTGGTACTGGAACCAGACCCCCGAGACCCGCGCCTGGGCCCGTCGCTTCTTCGAGAAGATGAAGCGCATGCCCTCCTCCATCCAGGCCGCCGACTACTCGGCCACCCTGCAATACCTGAACGCCGTCAAAGCCACTGGCAGCGACGACGCCGAGAAGGTGCTGACCCACCTGCGCAAGGCCAAGTTCAACGACATCTTCATGAAGGGCGGTTATGTGCGCGCCGACGGCCGCGTGATCCACGACATGTACCTGATGCAGGTGAAGTCGCCGGACAAGTCCACCGAGCCCTGGGATTACTACAACGTCGTGCAGGTGATGAAGGGCGAAGAAGCCTGGACCACCAAAGCCGAGAGCAAGTGCCCGCTCTGGAAGTGATCGCCTGACACGACCCACCCCACGCGCCGTACGCTCCCACCGGGAGCGGCGGCGCGGCTGATCGCACGCATTCCATGACAGAAATCTTTGGCATCCCGATCCAGGCCTTCCTGGGCCAGCTGATGCTCGGCCTGGTCAACGGCGCCTTCTACGCCATGCTCAGTCTGGGCCTGGCCGTGATCTTTGGCCTGCTCGACATCGTGAACTTCGCGCACGGCGCCCTGTACATGGTGGGCGCCTTCGCGTCCTGGATCATGCTGGACAAGTGGGGCGTGAATTACTGGGCCTCCCTGGTGCTCGCCCCCCTGATGGTGGGCGCACTCGGGGTGGTCATCGAACGCAGTTTTCTCAAGCGGCTGTACGGGCTCGATCCCTTGTACGGTCTGCTGCTCACCTTCGGCCTGTCCTTGATCCTGGAAGGCGTCTTCCGTGACCAATACGGCGTCTCGGGTCAGTCCTATCCGGTGCCTGAGGCCCTGGCCGGGGCGACCAATCTGGGCTTCATGATCCTGCCCAATTACCGCGCCTGGGTGGTGGTGGCCTCCCTCGTCGTCTGTCTGGGCACCTGGTACCTGATCGAGCGCACCCGACTGGGTGCCTACCTGCGCGCCGGTACTGAAAACGCCAAGCTGGTGCAGGCCTTCGGCGTCAACGTGCCGCTCATGGTGATGCTCACCTACGGTGCAGGCGCGGCCCTGGCGGGTCTGGCGGGCGTGCTGGCTGCGCCCGTCATCCAGGTCAACCCCCTCATGGGCTCCAACTTGATCATCGTGGTCTTCGCCGTGGTGGTGATCGGCGGCATGGGCTCGATCCTGGGCTCGGTCGTGACCGGCCTGGGCTTGGGCGTGGTCGAGGGCTTCACCCGCGTGTTCTATCCGGAGGCGTCCAGCGTGGTGGTCTTCGTGATCATGGCGATCGTGCTGGTCCTGAGGCCGGCAGGCCTGTTTGGCAAGGAGGCCTGACATGTCTTCGAAGGCCACTTCCCTCACCTACGTGATCCTGCTGGCGCTGGCCATCGCGGCGCCTTTCATGGGCCTGTACCCGGTCTTCGGCATGAAGCTTCTGTGCTTCGCGCTGTTCGCCTGCGCCTTCAACCTGCTGCTCGGATTCACCGGCCTGCTGTCCTTCGGCCACGCAGCCTTCTTTGGCGGCGCCGCCTACATCACAGGCTGGTTCGTCAAGGCCCAAGGCTGGACGCCCGAGCTGGGCGTGCTGGCCGGCGTGGCCACCGGTGCCCTCCTGGGGCTGATCGTGGGCCTGATCGCCATCCGCCGTCAGGGCATCTACTTCGCCATGATCACCTTGGCGCTGGCGCAGATCGTGTTCTTCATCGCGCTGCAGGCGCCTTTCACCGGGGGTGAGGACGGCCTGCAAGGCGTGCCGCGCGGCGCGCTGTTTGGCGTGTTCTCGCTGGCCGACGACCTCACCCTGTACTACGTGGTGCTGGCCGTCTTTGCCGCCTGCTTCCTGGCCATCCTGCGCATCGTCACCTCGCCCTACGGCCAAGTGCTCAAGATGATTCGCGAGAATGAGCCGCGCGCCATCTCACTGGGCTACGAGGTTGACCGCTACAAGCTGATGGCGTTCGTGCTGTCGGCCTCGCTGGCGGGCTTGGCGGGCGGCATGAAGACCGTGGTGATGGGCTTTGCCTCGCTGTCCGACGTGCACTGGTCGATGTCGGGCGAGGTGATCCTGATGAGCCTGCTCGGTGGCGTAGGCACCTTCTTCGGTCCGGTGCTGGGCGCCACCATCGTGATCGGCCTGCAAAACATGCTGGCCGACAAGGTGGGCGCCTGGGTCACGGTGATCATCGGCGTGATCTTTGTGATCTGCGTGCTGTCCTTCCGCAAGGGCATGGTCGGCGAGTGGCTGGCCTGGCGCGAGCGCCAGCGCACCCAGACCTGAGCGCGCCCGCCTAGGGCTTCAGGCCTTGGGGTAGCGGTAGGTGGCGCACAGCTTGTGGCCATCCGGATCCCGCAAATACGCCAGATACAACTGGCCTGAAGGGCCCTGGCGAATGCCGGGCGGGTCCTCGCAGGTCACGCCGCCACTGGCCAGACCTGCAGCGTGCCAGGCCTGCACCTGCTCGGGTGAGGTGCAGGCAAAACCCAAGGTGCCGCCATTGCCCACGGTGGCGGGCTCGCCGTTAATGGGCAGCGTCACGCCAAACGCCCCACCGGGCGAACGCCAGAACACACGATGCCGATCCACCGCGCCGGGCTTGATTCCGAGCGTGCCCAGTACCGCGTCGTAAAAATGGCGCGCGCGTTCGAGGTCTGTACAGCCAACCATCACATGGGAAAACATCTGGAAGCTCCTGGTTTGTCTCTGAGATATGAGTCGTTGGGGCCGCGGCCGTCGCTCAAAGTTGGTAGTTCTGAGGCCCGCGGCTTGCGATCTTGATTGCACCCACGCGGTTGCCCAGCTCGGCGCATTTCGCCAGCGACCAGCCCTGCTCCAGGCCATGCAACAAGGCGCCGCGCCAGGCGTCGCCGCAGCCGGTGGGGTCGACCACCGCCTCGGCCTTCACCGGCGGCACCACGGTTTTATCGCCATCGATCCAGACCTCGCAGCCTTCGCCGCCCAGCGTGACCACCAGGCCCTGCACGCGACGCGAGATCTCGGCGCTGCTCCAGCCGGTGCGCTCACTGAGCATCTTGCCTTCGTAGTCGTTGACGGTGACCCAAGTCGATTGATCGATGAAGTGCGCCAGCTCCTTGCCATCGAACATCGGCAGGCCCTGACCCGGGTCGAAGACGAAGGGAATGTCAGCAGCCTTGAATTGCTGCGCGTGCTGCAGCATCGCGTCGCGTCCGTCGGGCGAGATGATTCCCAGCTTGATGTCCGAGCGCGCAGCGATTCGGGTGATGTGTGCCTGCATCATCGCGCCCGGATGGAAGGCGGTGATCTGGTTGTTGTCCATGTCGGTCATGATCATGGCCTGCGCGGTGTAGGTGTCGTCCACCTGCCGCACGAACTCGGTGCTGATGCCCAGATCACGCATGCGCGCCAGGTAATCGGCGCCATCACTGCCCACCGTGGCCATGGGCAGCGGCTGCCCACCCAGGCGCTTGAGGGCGTAGGCGATATTGCCGGCGCAGCCGCCGAAGTCACGCCGCAGCGACGGCACCAGGAAGGACACGTTCAAGATATGCAACTGGTGGGGCAGGATCTGCTGCGAGAAGCGCCCCTCGAAGTTCATGATGGTGTCAAACGCGAGGGATCCACAAATCACGGCAGCCATGTGTCGTACGCCTAGTTAGAAGAAATCAGGTTCAGGGATAAAAGGCGAGCACGCGGTAGCCCACGATGCGCGCCGGATTGGCCTGGGGTGCAATGGCCAGGGTCAGGGTCGATGTCCACTCGGCGCGCGCCTCGATCACTTGTGGCGCCTGCGGCCCGAGATCAGACGGCTGCAGCACACGGCGCAACACCGGCTGGTCCTGCAAGTCGGTGAGCGTGAGCTCCAGCGCCGGCACGGCCAGTGCGATGTCCGCCTGATTGCTCAAAGTCAGGCTCAAGCGGAAAGCGTCTGCACGCACACGGGTGAAGGCCGAACTTTCAATGGCGATCGATTCGATGCGCCGGGGTGGACCCAGGCGGCATTGAAAAGAGGCGCACAGTGCCGAGAGCAAAGGCCGCAGGGCGGGCACTTGCGAGGCGATCCGATCGCGATGGTGAAACACCACCTGCATGCAAAGAGTCAGACCCAACACGCCTGCGAGCACGCCCAGCGTGACGCGCATGCGCCGACCTTCCCAGAAGGCGCGCCGCTGCGCCTGGCGCACGAAGGCCATGTCACGCAGGGCGGGCTCCGCCTCGGGCGTGGCGTCGGGTGAGGTGTCGGATGACGTTTCAGTCGTGGTGTCCGCCGGGGTGTCCCCCGCGATCTCCGGCGCGGTATCGGCCAGGGTTGGCGACTCAGGCGTTTCCACTGGCGCATCGCCCGGCACGGGGGGTACGTCAACCCCCAGAGGACCCGCCTCTAGTACGGGGTCGGCGGGGAGCGGATCCAACGACGGCTCTGGCTCTGGCTCTGGCTCTGGCTCTGGCTCTGGCTCTGGCTCTGGCTCTGGCTCTGGCTCTGGCTCTGGCTCTGGCTCTGGCTCTGGCTCTGGCTCTGGCTCTGGCTCGGGTGCGGGTGCGGGTGCGGGTGCGGGTGCGGGTGCGGGCTCAGGTACGGGCTCGCTAACCGCCTCCGGGGTCTGCGCCTGGATCGGCGCCGACCCAACGGCCTGCATGTTCACCATGGCATCAAAGACCTCGGAGCACTGGCCGCAACGCACCCACCCATCGGAAATCTTCAACTGATCGGGGACCACCCGAAACAGGGTGGCGCACGAGGGGCAGCGGGCGATCAGGCTCATGCTTTAAATTGTAGACAGCGCCCCGAGTGGGCGAATCAGCAGCGCGCCGTCATGAGGACCCAGCCGTCCTGGGCGTCGGCCACCGCGAGGTGGCAATAGGGCGCGTAGGCCGCGGTTAGTTCGTCGGCCTGGCGCTCCAGGATGCCAGCCAGCACCAGGGAGCCGCCCGGCGCCACGTGCGCGCGCAGCAGGGGCGCCAGCATCTTCAGGGGTGTGGCCAGGATATTGGCCAGCACGGTGTCGTACAGGCCCTGGGCAGCATCGGGCAGGCCGGCCTTGAGGGTGACCCCATTGGCCTGGGCGTTGTCCAGGGTGGCGCGCACCGCGGCCTCGTCGATATCGACCGCGTCGATGTCGCTCGCCCCGTACTTGGCGGCGCCGATGGCCAGGATGCCCGAGCCGCAACCGTAATCGAGCACACGCTGGCCAGCCAGAGACTGCGTGGCGATCCAGCGCAGACACATGCGGGTGGTGGGATGGGTGCCAGTGCCGAAGGCCAGGCCGGGGTCCAGGCGTATGACCTGGCGCGCTTGCGCCGGCGGCTCGTGCCAGGTCGGCACGATCCAGAACTCGGGCGTCACGTCCACCGGCGCGAACTGCGACTGCGTCAGACGCACCCAGTCCTGCTCGGGGACGGTGACCACCCCCAGCAGCTGGCAACCTTCAAAGAAATCCTGCAGCTGCAGCAAGCGCGCTGCTTCTTGGGCCAGCGCCTCGTCAGAAAAAAGGGCGACCACCCGAGAGCGTTGCCAACCTTCCTTGGGCGGCGGCATCCCCGGCTCGCCAAACAGCGCCCGCTCGGCGTCGGTGTGGGCGTCGGCGTCTTCAACCGAGACGCTCAGCGCATCGAGTGCATCGAGCGCCTCGGACACGTCCTCTACGCGCGACTCGGGGACCATCAAAGAGAGTTCGAACATAGAAGGAGTGAAGGGATTTCAAACTCGCGGGCCAGCGCGGAACCGGCTCTGCTGGGCCGCTGCTGGCGCCCCCTGGGGGGAGGCGCCGCAGGCGCTTCGGGGGGGCTACCTCTTATGGTGCCCAAGCCACTGCTCAAGGTAATGGATGTTGGTGCCGCCCGACATGAACTTGGCGTCCACCATCAGCTCGCGATGCAGCGGGATGTTGGTCTGGATGCCCTCGACCACGGTCTCGAGCAAGGCGGTGCGCATGCGGGCCAGGGCCTGGTCGCGGGTGTCGCCGTGCACGATGATCTTGCCGATCATGCTGTCGTAGTTGGGGGGCACAAAGTAGTTGTTGTAGACGTGCGAATCCACCCGCACACCCGGTCCGCCTGGCGCATGCCACTGGGTGATGCGGCCTGGCGAGGGCGTGAACTTGTACGGGTCTTCAGCGTTCACACGGCACTCGATGGCGTGGCCACGGATCTGGATGTCGCGCTGGGCAAAGGGCAGCTTCTCGCCGGCGGCCACGCGGATCTGGGTCTTGACGATGTCCACACCGGTAATCAGCTCGGTCACCGGGTGTTCCACCTGCACGCGGGTGTTCATCTCGATGAAATAGAACTCGCCGTTCTCGTAGAGAAACTCGAAGGTGCCCGCGCCGCGGTAGCCGATCTTCTTGCAAGCGGCGACACAGCGCTCGCCGATGCGCTCGATCAGCTTGCGCGGAATGCCTGGTGCCGGCGCTTCTTCGATCACCTTCTGGTGGCGACGCTGCATGGAGCAATCGCGCTCGCCCAGGTAGACGGCGTTGCGGTGCTTGTCGGCCAGCACCTGGATCTCGATGTGGCGCGGGTTCTGGAGAAATTTCTCCATATAGACCGCCGGATTGCCGAAGGCGGCGCCGGCTTCGGCGCGCGTCATCTGCACTGCGTTGATCAGGGCTGCCTCGGTGTGGACCACGCGCATGCCGCGCCCGCCGCCGCCACCGGCCGCCTTGATGATGACGGGGTAGCCCACGGCCTTGGCAATGCGTCGGATCTGCACCGGGTCCTCGGGCAATTCGCCCTCGGAGCCAGGCACGCAGGGCACGCCGGCCTTGATCATGGCCTGCTTGGCCGAGACCTTGTCGCCCATGATCCGGATGGATTCGGGCGCGGGGCCGATGAATTGGAAACCGCTTTTCTCGACTCGCTCGGCGAAGTCGGCGTTCTCGGACAGGAAGCCGTAGCCGGGGTGGATGGCCTCGGCGTCGGTCACTTCGGCCGCCGAGATGATGGCCGGCACATTCAAGTAGCTTTGGGGCGAGGGGGCCGGTCCGATGCAGACGGCCTCGTCGGCCAGCTTCACATATTTGGCTTCGCGATCCGCCTCGGAATAGACCATGACCGCGGTCACGCCCATCTCGCGGCAGGCCCGCTGGATGCGCAAGGCGATCTCGCCCCGGTTGGCGACTAGGATTTTCTTGAACATCACTCGATCACGAACAGGGACTGGCCGTACTCGACGGCCTGGCCGTTCACGCACAGGATCTGGGTGATGGTGCCGGACTGGTCGGCCTCAATCTCGTTGAGGATCTTCATGGCCTCGATGATGCAGATCGTCTCGCCGGCCTTGACCTGGCTGCCCACCTCGACAAAGGCCTTGGCACCCGGGCTGGACGAGCGATAGAAGGTGCCCACCATGGGCGACTTGACGGTGTGGCCCGCCGGTTCGGCCGCAGGGGCTGCAGGCGCCGGCGCGGGGGCCGCAGCGGGCGCAGGGGCAGCGGCAGGCGCCTGGGGCGCCAAGGCCACCGGGGCGGGGGCCACGGCAGCCTGCACCACGGGTGGCTGGCCCTTGACGATGCGAACCTTGCCTTCGGCTTCGGTGATTTCCAGTTCGGAGACGTTCGAATCCGACACAAGGTCGATCAACGTCTTGAGTTTGCGCAGGTCCATGGGGGAGAGCTCCGAAGATCCTTGAAAGCGGTTAGATCCGGTAAATATACCGAATCTTTCGCTTATTTACGGCTTCTGACGTCTTTTTACGTTATCCGACGTCAAATTGAAAAGCGCCGTCAGGCGCTGGCTGTGGCCTTCCACCGATCGAGCTCGGCGGGCGTGACTTGCCCCATTTTACGCTGTCGGATGAGGCCCCCGGCGTCGATCACGACAGTAAAGGGTAAGCCACCCGTTTGGTTACCCAAAGAGCGCCCCAGTTCCGTGCCCTGGAGGCCCGCCAGACCGATCGGAAAGCTCACCGGGGTGCGGCCGAGGAACTGTCGCACTGCGCTAGGCTGGTCGATCGCCAATCCGAGCACGTTCCAGCCAGATGCTGAATTTTCACGGTAGAAGCGGTCAAGAAGCGGCATTTCCTCGACACATGGGGGGCACCAGGTCGCCCAGAAATTGACCAGGAGGGGACGCCCGCGCAGGCTGGACAGCGCGAGTTCGGAGCCTGCCGGGGTGTCGAGCGTGAGAGCCCACAGGGCGTCTGCGCGGTCTCCAGGCGCGCCCGAGGGCCGCATCCGCCACCAGGCGACGCCCGCCCCGGCAACCGCCGCGGCGGCCGCCACACCGCCCACCAGCAGGGCGCGACGCCGTTCAGGAGCGACCATGGCTCGCCTCCGGGGTCGCCGCAGCCTCCGCCGCGATCAGGGCGCGCAGGTCGGCCAGGTCGCCGCGCGGCGAGCGGCCGCGGGCGTCGGGGCGCAAGGCGCCGCGCAGGTGGTCATGGTCATGAATCATCAGGTGCACGCCGATGGTCTCGCCCAGTTCGGGGCATCGGCTGGAAAAGCTCAGAGCATCGACCATCTCGCCGTTAAAGCCAGTCACGCTGCGGGCCTCGTAATTCACGGCCTGATCGATCAGGGCGATTTCGGCGGATTTGGGGTCGTCGCAAAACAGCTGCAGGTAGACATCCGACAGGCGCGTGGCCGTGCCATGCCAGACCGCGCCGCACAGGTGGGGGCGAAAGACCTCGAGCCGCTGCATCCAGGTGGCCGCCAGCTGCCGCAGGGCCGCGAGTTCGGCGGGTTGGGTGTCGGCGCAAAAAATGGCCAGGTAATCGCGGACTTCGTCTTCGATCAGGTCGTTGTCGGGAAGGCCGGCGCGCGGGCCCAGCCCCAATTGCTTGGCGGCGCGGCGCTTGGCCGGGCCGTACTCCAGGCCTTCTTCGACCACCAGGCGGGCGGCGGTGGCGGCGATCTCGTGCTTGACGCTGTCCATCCGGCCGATTCTTTCACGCTTCGCGCCGCCGATAATCCAGCACCATGCATATCCACATCCTGGGCATTTGCGGCACCTTCATGGGGGGTGTCGCGGCCCTGGCCCGCGAGGCGGGCCACAAGGTCACCGGCTGCGACGCCGGTGTCTACCCGCCCATGAGCGACCAGCTGCGCGCCCTGGGCATCGACCTGATCGAAGGCTTCGACGCCGACCAGATGGCCCTCAAGCCCGATGTCTGGGTGGTGGGCAATGTGGTCTCGCGTGCGCGCAAGCCCGACGGCTCGCCCAAGTTCCCGCTGATGGAAGCCATTCTGGATGCGGGTGCGCCCTACACCAGCGGCCCGCAGTGGCTGGCCGAGAACGTGCTGCAAGGCCGTCATGTGCTGGCCGTGGCGGGCACCCACGGCAAGACCACGACCACCTCGATGCTGGCCTGGATCCTGGAGTCCGCTGGCCTGCAGCCAGGCTTTCTGGTGGGCGGGGTGCCGGAGAACTTTGGCGTGTCGGCCCGGTTAGGGGCCGACACGCCCCGGCCCTTGTTCGTGATCGAGGCCGACGAATACGACACCGCGTTTTTCGATAAACGCAGCAAGTTCGTGCATTACCGCCCGCGCACGGCCATCTTGAACAACCTGGAGTTCGACCACGCCGACATCTTCGAGAATCTCGCGGCCATCGAGCGACAGTTCCATCACCTGGTGCGCACCGTGCCGCCCTCGGGCCGCGTGGTGGTCAACGGGCTGGAAGAAAGCCTCGCGCGCGTGCTGCACCAGGGCTGCTGGAGCGAGGTGCGCAGCTTCGGGTCTGCAGTGAGTGATTACTCCTCTTCTGGCGAGCCGGGCGACTTCGAGATCTTGCAACAGGGACGCCCGGTCGGACGGGTGCAATGGGCGCTGGGCGGGGTCCATAACCAGCTCAATGCCTTGGCCGCGATCGCCGCCGCCGAGCATGTCGGTGTGGCCCCTGCCGACGCAGCACGCGCCCTGGGCCAGTTCCAGAACGTGAAGCGACGCATGGAGCTGCGCGGCATGGTGCGCGGGATCGCCGTGTACGACGACTTCGCCCACCATCCCACCGCGATCCGCACCACGGTGGACGGTCTGCGCCGCCAGCTGCAGCCCGGGCAAAGAATCCTGGCGGTGTTCGAACCACGCAGCAACACCATGAAGCTGGGGACCATGAAATCCCAGCTGCCCTGGAGCCTGGAGCAGACCGACCTGGCCTTTTGCCACAGCGGCGGGCTGGACTGGGATGCGCGCGAGGCGCTGGCCCCCATGGGTGCGCGCGCGCAGGTGGCGGGCGATATCGACACGCTGGTGCGAGCCGTGGCGGCCGCCGCCCGCGAGGGCGACCGCATCCTGTGTATGAGCAATGGCGGCTTCGGAGGGATCCACGCGAAGCTGCTGGCGGCACTGGCAAAGCCATCGACGCCGGCGAACTAGCCAGCCCGAGCGCCGGTCTTACTTGCCCCTGCGCGCCTTCACCGCCTTCGACAGTACTGCCAGCGCCTCCTGCGAGGGCTCCCAGCCCAGGCAAGCGTCGGTGATGCTCTTGCCGTAGGTCAGCTTGGACGCATCGTCCTTGCCCGGGGTGAATTTCTGGGCACCCGCCTCAAGGTGGCTTTCGATCATCACGCCAAAGACGCTGCGCGAGCCCGCACGGATCTGAGCGGCGATGTCGTGGGTGACATCCATCTGCTTTTCGTGCTGCTTGCTGCTGTTCGCGTGGCTGCAATCGACCATCAGCGTGGGCGGCAAGCCGGCGGCCTCCAGGTCCTTGCAGGCCGCGGCCACGCTGGCGGCGTCGTAGTTGGGCGCCTTGCCCCCGCGCAGGATCACGTGGCAATCCTTGTTGCCCTGGGTCTGCACGATGGCCACCTGGCCGTTCTTGTGGACCGACAAGAAGTGGTGACCGCGCGCTGCCGCCTGGATGGCGTCAGTGGCGATGCGGATGTTGCCGTCGGTGCCGTTCTTGAAGCCGATGGGGGCCGACAGGCCCGAGGCCAGTTCGCGGTGCACCTGGCTCTCGGTGGTGCGCGCGCCGATGGCGCCCCAGGCGATCAGGTCGCCGATGTACTGGGGCGAGATCACGTCCAGGAACTCGCTGCCCGCGGGCAGGCCCAGGCGGTTGATCTCGATCAGCAACTGGCGCGCGATGCGCAGGCCCTCGTCGATGCGGTAGCTCTCGTCCAGGTAAGGATCGTTGATCAGACCCTTCCAGCCCACGGTGGTGCGCGGCTTCTCGAAGTACACGCGCATCACGATCTCCAGCGTGTCGGCGTACTGCGTGCGCAGGTCCTTCAGGCGGCGGGCGTAGTCCAGGGCCGCAGCCGGATCATGGATGGAACACGGGCCGATCACGACCAGCAGGCGGTCGTCCTTGCCGGCCATGATGTCGTGAATGCGCCGGCGGGTGTCGGCGATGAGCTTTTCGGTGGGAGTGCCACTGATCGGGAAAAACCGGATCAGGTGTTCGGGCGGAGGAAGCACGGTGATGTCCTTGATACGCTGGTCGTCGGTCTGGCTGGTCTTGTCGACGGGGTGCGCATACCAGGTGTCGCTGGCGTTGGCGGTCTTGGGGGACATCGTGGGCTCCTTCTTCTGGATTCAAATCAAGCGAAATGGGACATAAAAAAACCGCCGGGGTGACCGGCGGTTTTCGAAGATTCCTGTGTGCGTTCAGTTCTGGGTGCGCTCAGGTCTCTCGGCCGCCGGTGGGGCTGGAGAAGTACCAAAAGTAGCCAAAAAAGAAAGCAAGGCTGCGATGCATAGGGGTGGAATCTAGCACAAGTCCTGGATCAGGCCGTGCCACCGACCGTCAGGCCATCGATGCGCAAGGTGGGCTGGCCCACGCCCACGGGCACGCTCTGACCTTCCTTGCCGCAGGTGCCTACGCCCGGGTCCAGGCCCATGTCGTTGCCGATCATCGTCACGCGCGTGAGGGCGTCGGGGCCATTGCCCACCAGCGTGGCGCCCTTGACGGGATAAAGGATCTTGCCGTTTTCGACCCAGTAGGCCTCGCTGGCCGAGAACACGAACTTGCCGGAGGTGATGTCGACCTGGCCGCCGCCGAAGTTGGTGGCATACAAGCCCTTCTTGATGCTGGCGACGATTTCCTCGGGGGCCTTGTCGCCACCGAGCATGTAGGTGTTGGTCATGCGCGGCATGGGCACATGGGCATAGCTCTCGCGGCGGCCGTTGCCGGTGGGCTTGACCCCCATGAGGCGGGCATTGAGCGAGTCCTGGATGTAGCCACGCAAGATGCCGTCCTCGATCAGGACATTGCGCTGGCTGGCGTGACCCTCGTCGTCGATATTGAGCGAGCCCCGGCGGTCGGCCAGGGTGCCGTCATCGAGCACGGTGACGCCCTTGGCCGCCACGCGCTTGCCGATGCGACCGGAGAAGGCGCTGGAGCCTTTGCGGTTGAAGTCGCCCTCCAGGCCGTGGCCGATGGCCTCGTGCAGCAAGATGCCGGGCCAGCCCGGGCCCAGGACCACGGTCATCTCGCCCGCCGGAGCGGGGCGCGATTCGAGGTTGGTGAGGGCGGCGTTGACCGCTTCGTCGACATAGCTGGCGATGCGCGCCTCGTCGAAATAGGCCAGGCCGAATCGGCCACCACCGCCGCCCGAGCCCGACTCGCGGCGGCCATTTTGTTCGGCGATGACGCTGACCGACAGGCGCACCAGAGGACGCACGTCGGCGGCCAGGGTGCCGTCGGCGCGGGCCACCATGACCACGTCCCATTCGCTGGCCAGGCCCGCCATCACCTGCACCACGCGCGGATCTTTGGCGCGGGCCAGGGTCTCGACCCGGCCCAGGAGGCTGACCTTGGCCGTGCTGTCCAGGCTGGCGATGGGATCGAGCCCGGGATAGAGCACGCGGCTGGCCGCCACTTTGCGCGCGGGCACCTTGATGCGGCCCTTGCCACTGGCCGCGCCAATGGCGCGCACGGTGCGGGCGGCATCGAGGAGGGAAGCCTCGGAGATGTCGTCAGAGTAAGCGAAGGCGGTCTTCTCGCCGCTCACGGCCCGCACGCCCACGCCCTGGTCGATGCTGAAGCTGCCAGTTTTGACGATGCCCTCTTCCAGGCTCCAGCCTTCGCTGCGCGTGTACTGGAAGTACAGGTCGGCGTCGTCTACCCGGTGGGAGGCGATCTCGGACAGGGCGCGCGAGAGGTGGGTTTCGTCCAGGCCGAAGGGTTCGAGCAGCATGCGCTGCGCAATGGCCAAGCGTTCGAGGGTGGGTTCGCGAGAAATCATCAGGCCATTCTAGAGGGCAGCTCGCGCCCCCGCAGGTCCTGGGCGCTCAAGTCTGCACCAGGCGGCGGTCTTTGGCGATGGACATCAGGATGCCCAGGGCCAGGCCCAGCGTGACCATGGCCGTGCCGCCGTAACTGATGAACGGCAGGGGCACACCCACCACGGGCAGGATGCCACTGACCATGCCCATATTCACGAAGGTGTAGGTGAAGAAGATCGTGGTCACGGCACCTGCCATCAGGCGTGCGAACAGTGTGGAGGCTTCCATGGCGATGGTCAGCCCGCGCAGGATCAGGAAGACGAAGCCGGCGATCAGCAGCAGATTACCCAAGAGGCCGAATTCCTCGGAATAGGCGGCGAAGATGAAGTCGGTGGTGCGCTCGGGGATGAACTCCAGGTGGGTCTGGGTGCCCTGCATGAAGCCCTTGCCGAAGAAACCGCCCGAGCCGATGGCGATCATCCCCTGGATGATGTGAAAGCCCTTGCCCAGGGGGTCACGCGTGGGATCGAGCAGCGTACAGATTCGCTGCTGCTGGTAATCGTGCAACACGGGCCAGCGGTTGCCATCCACGCACAGCTGAGGCTCAAAGACGATCAGCAAGATGATGCCTACCACCGCCAGCAGGGCCGGCGGCACGATCAGCTTCAGGGGCAACCCGGCGAAGAAGATCACCGACAGGCCCGCGGCCAGCACTAGCAGCGAGGTGCCCAGGTCGGGCTGCTTCATGATCAGGCCCACCGGCACCACCAGCAGCAGGCCGGCGACCGCGAAATCGAAGGGGCGCAGCTGCCCTTCGCGCTTTTGAAACCACCAGGCCAGCATCAACGGCATCGCGATCTTGAGGATTTCACTGGGCTGGATCACGATGCCTACGTTGATCCAGCGCCGGGCCCCCTTCTTGGTGATACCGAAGATGGCCACGGCAATCAAAAGCCCCACGCCGGCCACATACAGGGGAACGGCCAGGGACATCAGGCGCTGGGGCGGGACCTGGGCGACGACAAACATCACGAAGCCCGCAATCAGCATGTTGCGGCTGTGGTCTGCGAAGCGCGTGCCGTGGTCAAAGCCCGAGGAATACATGGTGAGCAAGCCCGCACTGGCCAGCAAAAAGATGGCAAAGGCGAGCGGGCCGTCGAAGCCTTGCAGCAGCGGCGCGAAGCGTCGCCACAGGGGAGGTTTTTCGAAGACGGCAGCCATGGGCGCGAATTATCGCCGGTGGCATGATGGCCCCGCCCTCGCCGCCGCCATGAAACCACCCGTCACACACCTTCTTTACCTGCATGGCTTTCGCTCCTCGCCGCGTTCGGCCAAGGCCATGCAGGTGGCCCGCTGGATGCAGGCGCGACACCCAGGAGTGACCTGGTGGTGTCCGCAGCTGCCGCCCTCGCCGGCGCAGGCGATGGCGCAGGTGATGCAGGGTCTGACGGCCTGGCCGCGCCAGACGCTGGGGGTCATGGGGTCGTCGCTGGGTGGGTTTTATGGCACCTGCGTGGCCGAGGCGACCGGGTGCCGCGCGGTGCTGCTCAATCCGGCGGTCGATCCGGCACGCGATCTGGCCGCCTACATCGGCGAGCACACCACCTGGCAGGACCCTGCCGAGCGCTTTTTCTTCGAGCCGCGCTACGTCGATGAATTGCGGGCCCTGACGCCCACCCAGATCACTCTGCCCGAGCGCTATTACGCGGTGATTGCCAAAGGCGACGAGGTGCTGGATTGGCGCGAAATGTGCGGCCGCTACCCAGGGGCGAACATCCAGCTGCTCGAAGGTGGAGATCACGCCTTGTCCGACTTTTCTGACCATATCGGCCAGGCCCTGGGTTTCCTCGGGCTGTAGCGGCTGCCTCAGGGGGGCCATGGGACAATCTCCGGATGTACGCACTGTTTGAAGAAGCCGGGAAATTCCAGGCGGGCCGGGTCCTGTCCGAGGCCGAGGCGTCAGCCCAGATCGAGCTGGAAACCGGCAAGCGGGTCAAGGTCAAGGCCGCCCACATCCTGCTGAAGTTCGACAAGCCCCAACCGGCCGAATTCATCGCCCGCGCCCAGACCCTGGCCGAGGGCATCGAGCTGGAACTGGCCTGGGAATTCGCCCCCGAAGAAGAATTCGGATTTGCCGACCTGGCGCGTGACTATTTCAGCGCTGGCGCGGGGCTGGACCAGCAGGCCGCCGCCCTCTTTCGCCTGTTCGAGGCGCCGCACTACTTCCGGCGCGCGGGCAAGGGTCGCTTCAAGAAAGCACCCGCCGAAATCGTGGAGCAGGCCCTGGCTGCCATCGAAAAGAAAAAGCAGCAACAGGCGCAGATCGCCGATTGGGCTCAGGCCCTGGCGTCGGGCACCTGCCCGGATCCAATCCGCGAGCAGCTTTACCGCATACTGTTTCGACCCGACAAAAATGCACCCGAGTACAAGGCGGTGGTCGAGGCCTCGCGTGCCGCCCAACTCGCGCCTCTGACCCTGCTGCAAAAGGCGGGCGCCATCGACTCGGCCTACCAGTTTCACTGGAAGCGATTCCTCTTCGAGCACTTCCCCAAGGGCACCGGCTTTCCCGCACTGACCGCACCGGCCATCGCCGACGAACTGCCCCTGGCCCCGGCGCCGGCTTGGTCGATTGACGACTCCGCCACCACCGAGATCGATGACGCACTGTCGGTGCAAGGACTGGGCACCGGCACGGTGACGCTGGGCATCCACATCGCTGCGCCCGGCCTGGCCTTGCAGCCGGCGGCGGCGGTCGACCAGGTGGCGCGCCTGCGCCTGTCGACCGTCTACATGCCGGGCTACAAGATCACCATGCTGCCCGACGACGTGGTGCAGGCCTACACCCTGCAAGAGGGGCGGGACTGCCCCGCCGTCTCGCTGTATGTGCAGTTCGACGAGGCCACGCTGACCGTCCAGGACAGCGTCACGCGCCTGGAGCGGGTGACGATCGCCGCCAACTTGCGGCATGACCAGCTCGATGCGTCGATCACCGAAGCCTGGCTGGACGATCCGGCCCATGCGGGCGAGCCAGGCGAGCCTGTGCCCGCCGTGGCCGCCAGCCTGCGCGCGCCGCTGTCGTTCTTGTATCGACTGGCCCGTCACCTGAAGGCGCAGCGCGAGGTGGTGCGTGGCAAGCCCGAGACCTTCAACCGGCCCGACTACAACTTCCGCCTCGCCGACCACGACGGCACCGAACCCACCGGCCACGAGCAGGTGCAAATCACCGTGCGCCGACGCGGCGCGCCGCTGGATTTGATCGTGGCCGAGGCCATGATCCTGGCCAATAGCACCTGGGGTCAGTGGCTGGCCGACCTGGGTGTGCCCGCGATCTACCGCAGCCAGGCCAGCCTGGCGCCCGGCGTGAAAGTGCGTATGGGCACCAAGGCCGCACCGCACGCCGGCATTGGCGTCAAGTGCTATGCCTGGAGCACCTCGCCCCTGCGTCGCTACACCGACCTGGTGAACCAGTGGCAGATCATCGCGGCGGCACGCCATGGCCGCACCGCCGCTCTGGCCGCACCGTTCAAACCGAAGGACGCGGAGCTGTTCTCGATCATCTCGGGCTTTGACGCCGCCTACAGCGCCTACAACGGCTATCAGGCGGGCATGGAGCGGTTCTGGACCCTGAAGTACCTGCACCAGCAAGGCATCACCGAGCTCACGGCCACGGCCTTTCGCGAAGGCCTGGTACGCGCCGACGACCTGCCCTTGGTGCTGCCGGTCATGGGGGCGAACAACCTGCCGCGCGGCGCGCGCGTGCGTGTCAAGCTCGGTGCGATCGACGAGATTGCGCTGGACGTGCACGGCACGGTGATCGAGCGCCTGGACACCGAGGCAGAGCCGGCGGCCGCCGACGAAGACAGCGGCGAAGAGGAGCCGGTGGCCGGCCCGATCGCCATCGCAGTGGACGTCAGCGAGGAAGCGCCCGGCGCCGATAATCCAAGCCCGTGAAGTTCAAGTCCCTGAGCCCCCTGCAGATCGCGCTGGCCGTCTCCGTGGCGGCCCATGCGGCCTTGCTAGCGGTGCGCTTCGTAGACCCCGAACGATTCAACCGCGTCTTTCAGGACACCCCGCTGGAGGTGGTGCTGGTCAACTCCCGCACCACCGAGCGGCCCGACAAGGCCCAGGCCATCGCCCAGGCCACGATGGCCGGTGGGGGTGAGGCCCAGGCCGGCCGCGCCACGTCTCCCTTGCCGCCATCGATGCTGACCGCTGTGGGCGAAGCCAGCGAAGAATCCCAGCGCAAGATCGAGGCGATGCAGACGCAGCAGATGATGCTGCTGGCCCAGGCTCGCCAGGCCCTGGCCGCCCTGCCCCCTCCCGACCCCAAGCAAGCCGCCGACTCGCCCGAGGCCCGGGCCCGTGAGGAAAAGCGACGCCAACTGGCCAAGCTGCTGGCGGAGATCGAACGCCGCATTCAGGAAGAAAACGCACGGCCCAAGAAACGCTACATCAGCCCCGCCACCCGCGAAGAGGTCTATGCCCTCTATTACGACGGCCTGCGTCGGCGCATCGAGGAGCGCGGCACGCGCAACTTCCCGGAGATCGGTGGCCAAAAACTCTATGGCGAGCTGACCATGGCGCTGACCATCCAGGCCGATGGTCGCGTGCTGTCCGCGGAGGTGGTGGAAAGCTCCGGGCAGCAGGTGCTGGATCGACGTGCCATCGGCATCGCCACGGCGGCAGGCCCCTTCGGGCGTTTCAGCGAGGCCATGCGCCAGCGCGCCGACCAGATCGTGGTCGTCTCGCGTTTTCGCTTCACGCGCAACGAAACCCTCGAGACCAGCGCCGCAGGCCGCTGACTCCCCAACGCAAGGAGACTCGACGATGGATCGCTATGGCGTGATGGGCAACCCGGTGGCACACAGCAAGTCGCCCTGGATCCATGCCCGCTTCGCGCAGCTCACGGCGCAGGCACTGACCTACGAGGCCTTCCTGGTGCCCCTGGGCGGCTTCGCACAGGCGGTACAGGCCCTGCGCGCCGACGGGGGCCGGGGCTGCAATGTGACCGTGCCCTTCAAGTTCGAGGCTGCCGCCTTGCCGGGCCTGCGCCTTTCCGAGCGCGCCACCCTGGCCGGCGCGTGCAACACCCTGCGGTTCGATGGCGACTCGATCTTGGGCGACAACACCGATGGTGTGGGCCTGGTGCGCGACATCACCGTCAACGCCGGTGTCCCACTGGCGGGTCGCCGCATCTTGCTGGTGGGTGCGGGTGGCGCGGGCGCGGGGGTGCTGGGGCCGCTGCTGCAAGCCGGACCCGCAACCCTCACGATCGCGAACCGCAGCCCGGACAAGGCGCATCAACTCGCCGCACGCCATGCCGACCTCGCGCACCGACACGGCGTCGCGATGTCGGCCTGCGGGCTCGACGGCGTGAGTACGGCCTATGACATCGTGATCAACGCCAGTGCCAGCAGCTTGGCCGGCCAGGCTGCGCCGATACCGCCCACTGCGCTGCGCGCCGGCACACTGGCCTGCGACCTGATGTATGGGCCCGGCGCCCAGGCCTTCCTAGACTGGGCACGCCGGCACGGTGCGCAGGCACGCGATGGCCTGGGCATGCTGGTCGAACAGGCGGCCGAGTCCTTCTCGATCTGGCGTGGGGTAATGCCCCCCGCCGGTCAGGTGCTGTCCGAGTTGCGGGCGCTGCTGGAGACGCCCAAGACATGAAAGCGCTGGGACGCTTCCTGTTGCTGTTGGTGATCGCGGTCTTGGGGCTGCAGCTTTTTTTCGTCTCGCGCATTGCGCTGATGGCGGTGGTGGATCCGCAATCGAGCACCTTCGAGCGCTCCGAGGCCTGGCGCATCGGCACCCAGAAAGCCACCGGTCTGCGCTGGCGCCAGCAGTGGACGCCCTATGCGCGGATTTCCGATCACCTCAAACGCGCGGTCATCACCTCCGAGGATGACAGCTTCGTCAACCACGATGGCGTGGATTGGGAGGCGATCGAGAAAGCCTGGCAACGCAATGCCAAGGCCGAAGCCGAGGCGGCCCGGCGTGCGCAAGGCAAGGCCCAGCGCGCGCCTAAGATCGTGGGCGGCTCCACCATCACGCAGCAACTGGCCAAGAACCTGCTGCTCTCGGGCGAGCGGACCTTCGTTCGAAAGAGCCAGGAAATGGTGCTGACCTTCGCCTTGGAGACCTTCCTGACCAAAGAGCGGATTCTCGAGATCTACCTGAACCACGTCGAGTGGGGCGAGGGCGTGTTCGGTGCCGAGGCAGCGGCGCAGCATTACTTTCGAAAAAGTGCAGCGCGTCTGACCCCTTATGAAGCCGCACGACTCGCGGTGATGCTCCCGCGCCCGCGCTATTTCGAGAAGCTGCCGCAATCGGAATACCTCGCCAACCGCGCCAATGTGATCATGGGCCGCATGCGCGACGCCGAGCTGCCCTGAGGTGCCGATGACCCCATGACGCCATCGCCCACCTTGCTCGTGACGCTGCTGCTGTTGGTCGCGTACTTCGCGCTGCTGGTGTGGGCGCTGCGCCGGCAAAAGCAGATCGTGCAGGGGCCGTGGCTGTTTTTTCTGCGGGCCTTTTTTCCGAACTGGAAGTTCTATCACGCGGTGGGCCGCCCGCCTCGCCTGTATGTGCGCGGGCAGGCCGATTCGGGCGAGTGGGGGATCTGGCAGCAGGTGTACCCGCGACGCCAACGCAAGCTGTGGCACCTGGTGCACAACGCCGATGTGAACCTCGCGCTGTCGCACCAGAACCTGGTGGACCATCTGGCCGCCGACATCAATGACTTGCCCGACGACGCCGACATCCGTGAGTGCGTGAGCTACCAGCTGGTGGCGCGCCTTGCACGCACAGCCTTGCCGGCGCAGGTGCACGCCTTCCAATTCGAGCTACGGCTGGAGTCACCGCACGGTGACGAGGCGATGTGCATGCTGCAATCTCCGGTGCTGGCTGTATGACGCTCACCGACGCAGCACGCGCCTTCGAGATCCTGCTGGGATGGAGCCTGCTGCTGCAGTCGCTGGAGCAGCTGCGCGTGCAGACCTTGGACCGGGTGGGTGACTGGACGATCCAGCGCACCGAGGTGCCGATGCGCCCCGCCTGGCTGCGGCCGCTGCTGGATATCGTGTTTCAGCCTGCGGCCTACTTGTCCATGCTCTGGGTGCGGGCGGCTCTGGCGGTGCTGCTGATGGCGGGCTACCTGCCGTTGGCAGGGGCGGTGCTGCTGTTCGTGATTGCGGTGTTGTTGCTGTTTCGCTGGCGCGGGGCCTTCAATGGCGGCAGTGATTTCATGACGTTGGTGGGCCTGACGGGCCTTCTGATCGCGTATGGCGTAGGTGCATATGCGGGTATGGCACACGGTTGGCGTGCGGGCCTGTGGTACGTGACCTTGCAGGCGCTCACCTCATATTTCATGTCGGGATGGGTCAAGCTGCTGCGACCCGAGTGGCGATCGGGGCGCGCGCTGCCCTTTTTTCTCGACACGGGTATTTATGGACCGCTGGCTGCAGACAGTCTGTTTCGTCGGCCTGCCGTCGCCCGGGTTTGCGCCTGGGCGTTTACCGTGTGGGAAGGATGTTTCCCGCTGGCCTTGCTCGATGTACGTTTAGCCGCCGTGTTCTGTGGGGTGGCGGCGGTGTTTCACTTTCTGGTGTTTTGGTACTTCGGATTGAACCGATTCTTTTGGGCCTGGCTCACGACGTTTCCGGCGGTGATGTACGCGGCGTCTTGAGGGGTACAGGTTTATTTCGCTTTTTCGTTGGCTTTGAAGTTGCAGCGCGGCGGGCGTGCGGCGGGGGCCCGGGGGCTTCACTGCGCAGGCCCTTCGGGCTCCCTTGCGGTGCTCGCGCCCCGTGCGGTGCAGCGACAACGTCAGCGACACCGACACCGAAAAATCACTGCGGCGCCTTGCGCAACGTCTCCACCACCGGCCGCGTAATCACCCCCCGCAGCCCCCACCACCCCGCAGCCAACGCCAACACCGCCCCCGCCAGCGCCCCCAAAACTGGCACAAAAGGCGAAGCGCGCCACTCAAAGTCAAAGGCATAGCGCGCCAGCCCCCAGCCCACCGCCATGGCCACCGAGCTGGCCAGAAAGCCCGCTAGCAGACCCACGCCTACCAACTCGGCCCGCTGCACCTGCCGCAGCAAAGACGAACGCGCCCCCACCGCGCGCATGACCGCAAACTCTCGCGCGCGCTCTTCGCGTGTGGCGGTGACAGCAGCAAACAGTACCACCACGCCTGCAGCCAACGTGAAGCCAAACAAGAATTCCACCGCACGAATCACCTTGTCCAACACGCCCTGCACCTGGCGCAACGTGGCCGACATATCGACATTGGTCACGTTGGGAAAGGCCCGCACCAGCGCGTTGTCAAAGCCCTTGCGATCAGGCGCGCGAAAGGCCCCCATGTAAGTGGCAGGCACATCGGTCAATTGACTGACCGGGTACATCACGAAGAAATTCGCACGCAAAGAGCCCCAGTCGACCTTGCGCAGTGACGTGATACGCCCTTCGCTGCGGATGCCGCCAATGTCGAACACCATCGTGTCACCCATCTTCAGCCCCAGAGTCTTGGCTAGGCCCTCCTCCACGCTCACGGCGCCGACCTCCTCGGGCTGCCAGCGACCGATGGAGATCTGGTTGTGCGCGGGCAAGGCGGCGCTGTGCGAGAGGTTGAACTCGCGGTCCACCAGACGGCGCGCGCGCTCCTCCTGGAAATCGTCGGGACTGACCGTACGCCCATTGATGGCGATCAGACGCCCGCGAATCATGGGATACCAGTCGTAGCCGCGCACGCCCGCCTCATCGAGCATCCCCCGAAAGGCCTGCGCCTGATCGGGCATGACGTTGATCACGAATCGATTCGGCGCATCGGGCGGTGTGGCGCGACGCCAGCTGTCGATGAGGTCGGTGCGCAAAAGCACCAGTAGCACCAGGGCCAGCAGGCCCACCGCCAGTGCGCTAACTTGCACCACTGCATAGACGGGTCGCGCCGACACCTGGCGAGTGGCGAGCACCATCCAACGCGGCGCGGTGGCCTCGTTGACCATCCGCCGCAGCAACTTCACCGCCACCCAGCTCAGACCCGCAAACAGCAACACCGCCAGTGCGAAGCCGCCGACAGCAATCCCGCCTAGCTTGAGGTCGCTGCTGGCAGCCAGAAGCAAGACCACGAAGCCCGCTACCCCGAGGCCCAGTGCACCGATAGACGCCGGCTGCAGGCCGCCCAGATCGCGACGGATCACACGCAGCGGCGGCACCTTCGCCAGTTGCAACACGGGCGGCAGACCGAAGGCGAGTAGCAAGGTCAGGCCCATGCCCACGCCGAAGAAGGCGGGCCACACGCCTGGCAGCGGCAAGCTCGCCTCCACCAACCCCGCAAGCAGCACCACGAACACGAAATGCACGGCCCACCCCAGGGCCACACCCAACAAGCTCGCGAACAGGCCCACCACGCCGAACTCGAAGGCATAGGCCAGCGCGATACGGCGCTGGGGCTGACCCAGCACCCGCAGCATGGCGCAGTCGTCCAGGTGGCTGGCAGCGAACGCGCGCGCAGCCAGGGCCACCGCCACTGCGCTGAGAAGCGCCGAAAGCAGGGCCACGAGGTTCAGGAATTTCTCGGCGCGATCAAGCGTCTGGCGCATCTCGGGGCGCCCGGCCTCGAAGGACTCCAGGCGCACGCCGCGCAGATCACCCGCCTTGATCTGTCCCTGCGCCCAGTCGGTGAAGCGGGCCACCGCCGCATCCGGCCCGGCCACCGCGAGCCGGTAATTGAGGCGGCTGGCTGGCTGCACCAGGCGGGTAGCGATCAGATCCACATCAGAAATCATCACGCGCGGCGCAAAACTCATGAAGCCCGCGCCACGATCGGGCTCGGTCACCAGGACGTGGGTGATGCGCACCGTGGCATCCCCCAGCAAGAGCGCATCGCCCACCTGCAGTTGCAAGGCGTCTAGCAAGGACGCATCGACCCATGCCTGGCCCGCGGGTGGAATGCCCTTTGCCGACGTGGCTGGCGCTTCCTGGGAGGGCGCGATCGTCAACTGCCCTCGCAGCGGGTAGCCGGGGCCAACGGCCTTTAGCGCTACGAGCCTCGTGGCGCCACCCTGGGCATCGGTGGCACGCGCCATGGTGGGAAAACCCAGCGTGCTCGCGGCCTGCAAACCCAGGGCACGCGCGCGCTCGGCGAAGGCCGGTGGCAAGGCGTTGTCGCTGGAGACGACTGCATCGCCCCCCAGCAACTGGCGCGCGTCGCGGGATAGACCGCCTTTGAGTCGGTCGGCGAAGAAACCCACAGCCGCCAGGGCCGCCACCGCCAGCAGGACGGCCATCACCAGCAGACGCAGCTCGCCGGCGCGCAGGTCGCGCCACAACATGCGCGCACCCAGGCGCCAGAAAGAAATGCTCGAAGGACCAGAGATCATCGGGCGACCTTACCCGAATTCGCAAGGCCCCTAGGACGATAAGCGTGATGCCGCGAGCTCAGGCTGTAGCAACAGACGCTCGGGCGCGCTGTAGCAAAGAAAGTGCTTGTTTGTGGCGCGGCCAATGGCGCATAGACCCAGTTGCTGCGCGATCTGGTGACCCATCTGGGTGATGCCGCTGCGCGAGACCACCAGAGCCACCCCCATCTGCGCCGACTTGATGATCATCTCGCTGGTCAGACGGCCCGTGGTGTAGAACACATAGGGCGTATCGGGCGTGGTGACTGCAGTGTCCACGCCGTGCATCCACATCCAACCGGCGATGGTGTCGATGGCGTTGTGGCGGCCCACATCTTCGACAAAGACCTGCATCTGACTGCCATGGAACAAGGCGCAGGCATGCACCGAACCCGCCGACTTGTAGGTGCTTTCTTGCAGGCGGATCGCGTTGACCAGTGCATACAGCTGCGCCTGCGTCAGACGCGCCTGCGGCAAGGCGATGGACTGCACATCGTCCATGAGTGCGCCAAAGACACTGCCCTGGCCACAGCCGGTGGTGACCACGCGACGGGCGGTGCGCTCCTCGATGCGATCAATGCCGCTGCGGGTCTTGACGGCGGCGGCGCCCACGTCCCAATCAACGGTGACGGACTCGACTTCCTGCGGCGAGGCGACCAGCCGCTGATTGCGCAGATAGCCCAGAACCAGCCACTCGGGTCGGGCCCCCAGGGTCATGAGCGTGACGAGCTCGCGCTTGTCCACATAGACGGTGAGATCGCGCTCGGCGGGGATCTGCACACGCTGCGCCTGGCCATGCTCGTCGACGGCATCGACCTCACGCAGCAGGGGTGCGCGGGCATCGGTCAGATGAGGCAGCTTCATGTGGGGGGCGTTGGGGCAGGCGATGCGGCGCGCAATCGACAACGAAAAAGGCCAGCCGGGTGCGGGCTGGCCTTCGGTGAGGTATCGGCGCGTGGCGGCGATCAGCCCTTCTTGGCGGGCGCGGGAGCCGATGCCGGCTTGGCAGGCGCCGCGGCAGAAGCCGCAGGCGCGGCGGCCACGACGGCGGGCGTGTAGACGAAGGGACCCGGATCCGCGCAAGGAGCTGGAGCCGCTGCAGCCTGCGGCGCGGACGCCGGCTTGGCAGCGCCCGAGGCGGGCTTGACGGGCGCGGCGGCCGTCTTGGTGGCAGGCGCGCCGCTGGTCTTGCGGTAATGAGCGGCCACGCGGTCTTGCGACTTGCAAAGCTGGAAGGCGTCGACCTTGCCTTGCCACGCGGTCTTGGCAGCGGCTTCGGCGGCCCGGGCCTTGGCAGCGTCGTCCGGGGCCGGCAGCTTGGCCATCGCCATCGGCACGGCCACAGCGATCAGGACAGGGATGAAGAGGTTTTTCATGGTTGTTCTTTCTTCACGCGGTGCGAACATCGGCAGCGGGCGGGGACTCTTTGCTGCGCTGCGCGGGGATCTTGCCGGCCTTGACATCGTCGTACCAGAGTTCGTGATGCTCCTTGGCCCAGGTCTCGTCGACATAGCCGGTACGCATCGCCTTGTAGGCGCCCTTCATGCCGATGGTGCCCAGGTAGATATGCCCCAGGAACATCGCCATCATCAGCACCGTAGCCACGGCGTGGACCATGTGGGCCACCTGCATGGTGGCGCGCTCGTAGATCAGGCCGGGGATCAGCATGTCCAGGACCAGGCCCGAGATCACCACGACGATACCCAGCGCAAACACGCCACCCCAGAACACGACCTTCTCGCCCGCATTGAAACGATGCGAGGGCACTTCCTTGCCAGAGAGCAAGCCACCGCCTTTGAGCAACCACACCAGGTCGCCGCGCTGCGGCCAGTTGTCACGCAAGAACGTGAAGAACACCACCGCCAGCGACACCGCGAACAGCGGGCCAGCGAAGTTGTGAATGTTCTTCAGGGCGTAGGACAGCCATCCGAACAGGGTACTGCCCATGACCGGGAGCATGAAGTACTTGCCAAAGGCCATCACGATGCCCGAGATGGCCAGCGACACGAAGGCAATCGCGTTGGACCAGTGGGCGGCACGCTCAAACGGCGTGAAGCGCTCGATCTTGCGACCGGTTTCGGTGCCGTGCAGGGCGATCGAGCCCTTGCCGAAGTAGAAGATGCCAATGGCCAGCACCGTGATGGCGAGCAGCGCACCGCCGTAGGGAATGATCCAGTTGTTGCGAACCTGGCGCCAGGCTTCGCCGGCCGTGGTCAGGCTCGAGCCGGGGTACTGCACGAAAGGCTGGATCAGGTTGCCCGCCTCGGGCGCCTCGGACTTGGGCAGGCTGGTGTAGCCCGTCGCGCCCGCGCCGACCGCGCGCCACATCGGCGCGTTGTTGCCCGGTTGCACCTGGGCGCGTTCGGCGTTGGTCTGCTTGGCGTAGTTCGGGTCGCTGCTCGCGTCGGGCTTGACCTCGAAGATGTTCTGGCTCTGTATGCCGCCAGTGGTCGCAGGCGCCGCTGCCGGGGTCGCAGGGGCTGCCGTCGGGGCGGCGGCCGGCGCAGGCTTGGCCTGCGCGTGGGCGCCCGTCACCGCACCCACTGCAAGCAGCAGGCCGGCGGTCAGCGTGCACGCCGTGCGGCGCAGGGCATCACTTGGCTTTTGCATGGTCGTCTTGCGCCTGCGCACGGGTCTTGAGCTGCTGCTCCCAACTGGTCTTGTCGCCGGCCTTCCAACCGGGAAGGGTGTAGGCCATGCCGGTGCCCTGATAGGGCGCGGTATCGCTCTTGACGCCACCCATGCCCTGGGGCTTTTCACCGCAGCCGGCCAGGGCCATGAGGCCACAAGCCAGCGCGCCGAGCATTGCGAGGCGGCTGATCATGATTTGCCTCCGGCGGGCTGGCCCGCCTGCTTGGAGCCGTAGGCCGTGCCCCAGCCCCAAACCTCGGCACCCTTGCCGCGTTTGAGGACGCGATTGCGCAGGATGTCGGCGATCACGTCGCCATCGCCCGCCAGCAGCGCCTTCGTCGAACACATCTCGGCGCAGGCGGGCAGCTTGCCCTCGGCCAGGCGGTTGCGACCGTATTTCTCGAACTCGGCCTGCGAGCCATTGGCCTCGGGGCCGCCGGCGCAGAACGTGCACTTGTCCATCTTGCCGCGCACGCCGAAGGTGCCCGCCGAGGGGAACTGGGGGGCGCCGAAGGGGCAGGCATAGCTGCAGTAGCCGCAGCCGATGCAGACGTCCTTGTCATGCAGCACCACGCCTTCATCGGTGCGGTAGAAGCAGTTGACCGGGCAGACCGCCATGCAGGGCGCGTCCGAACAGTGCATGCAGGCGACCGAGATGGAGCGCTCGCCGGGGACACCGTCGTTGAGGGTCACCACGCGGCGGCGGTTCACACCCCAGGGCACCTCGTGCTCGTTCTTGCAGGCGGTGACGCAGCCGTTGCACTCGATGCAGCGCTCGGCGTCGCAGATAAATTTCATTCGTGCCATCAGTGGGCTCCTGTCAAGCGGTCACGCGCTCGATGTTGCAGATCGTGGTCTTCGTCTCCTGCATCATCGTCACGCTGTCATATCCATAGGTGGTGGCCGTGTTGACGGCCTCGCCGCGCACGATGGGCGCCGCGCCACTGGGGTAGTGGGCCAGCATGTCGGCCCCCTGCCAGCGCCCGGAGAAGTGGAACGGCATCCAGACGGTCTCGGCGTCCACACGCTCGGTCACCATCGCCTGCACGTTCAGACGCGCGCCGGTGGGGCTGGTGAGCCACACGCGCTCGCCGTTGCGGATGCCCCGATCGGCCGCGGCCTTGGGGTTGATCTCCACATAAGCCTCTTGCTGAAGTTCGGCCAGCCAGGGGTTGGCGCGGGTCTCTTCCCCACCGCCCTCGTATTCGACCAAGCGGCCCGAGGTGAGGATCAGCGGGAACTTCTCGTGCAGCTTGTCCGCGACGTTCTTGGCCTGCACGGTCTTGAACAGGGTGGGCATGCGCCAGAAGGCCTTGCGATCGTCGTGCGAGGGGTACTTGGCGACCAGGTCCGGGCGGGTGCTGTAAAGCGCCTCGCGGTGCTTGGGGATCGGGTCGGGGAAGTTCCAGACCACCGCACGCGCCTTGGCGTTGCCAAACGGGTGGCAGCCGTGCTTGAGGGCCACGCGGATGATGCCGCCGCTGGGGTCGGTCTTCCAGTTCTTGCCTTCGGCCTTCGCCTGTTCGGCCTCGGTGAGGTCGCCCCACCAGCCGAGTTTCTTGATCAACACATGGTCGAACTCGGGGTAGCCGGTGGTGATGTCGCTGCCCTTGGAGTGCGAGCCGTCGGCCGCCAACAGGCTCTGGCCTTCACGCTCGACGCCGAAGTTGGCGCGGAAGTTACCGCCGCCTTCCATGACGTGCTTGGAGGTGTCGTACAGATTGGGCGAACCGGGGTGCTTGATTTCGGCCGTGCCGTAGCAGGGCCAGGGCAGACCGAAGTAATCGCCGGTGGTGTCGTAGCCAGTTTCCTTGTCGACGCCGCCCTTGGAGCGCAAGGTCTTGACGTCGAACAGGTGCATGTTGCGCATGTGCGCCTTCAGGCGCTCCGGGCTCTGGCCGGTGTAGCCGATCGTCCAGACCGACTTGTTGATCTCGCGCAGGATGTCTTCGACCACGGGCTCGTCCATGCCCTTGACCTTTTGCATCTTGTAGTTCTTGACCAGTTCCTTGCCAAAGCCAAGCTTCTCGGCCAGCTGGTACATGATCATGTGGTCGCTGCGGCTTTCCCACAGCGGCTCGATCACTTTCTCGCGCCACTGGATGGAACGGTTAGAGGCCGTGCACGAACCGCTGGTCTCGAACTGCGTGGCAGCCGGCAGCAGGTAGACGGCGCGATTGGGGTTGAGGTCTTCGGCCTTGCCCGGCATGGCCGCCATCGCGGCGGTGGCCGACGGATACGGGTCCACCACCACCAGCAGGTCCAGCTTGTCCATGGCGCGCTTCATCTCCAGACCGCGGGTCTGCGAGTTGGGCGCATGGCCCCAGAAGAACACGCCGCGCAGGTTGGGGTCCTGGTCGATGTTTTCGTTTTTCTCCAGGATGCCGTCGATCCAGCGCGAGACCGTGATGCCCGGCTTGGTCATCATGCCGGGGCTGGCAAAGCGGCCCTTGATCCAGTCGAACTCGACGCCCCAGGCGTTGGCAAAGTGCTTCCAGGAGCCCTCGGCCAGGCCGTAGTAACCGGGCAGCGAGTCGGGGTTGGGGCCGACGTCGGTGGCGCCCTGCACGTTGTCGTGGCCACGGAAGATGTTGGCGCCGCCGCCCGACACGCCGATGTTGCCTAGAGCCAGCTGCAGCAGGCAGGAGGCGCGCACCATGGCGTTGCCGATGGTGTGCTGGGTCTGGCCCATGCACCACACGATAGTGCCGGGGCGGTTCTCGTGCAGTTGCTTGGCCAGCTTGAACATGCGGGCCTCGGGCACGCCGCAGGCCTCTTCGACCTTGTCGGGGGCCCAGTTGGCCAAGACTTCTTCGCGCACCTTGTCCATGCCCCAGACGCGGTCGGCGACGTATTTCTTGTCGTCCCAGCCGTTCTTGAAGATGTGGAACATCAGGCCGAACAGGAAGGGGATGTCGGAGCCCGAGCGGATCCGAATGTGTTCGTCAGCGCGGGCCGCGGTGCGGGTGAAGCGCGGATCGACCACGATCATCTTGGCACCGTTTTCCTTGGCATGCAGCATGTGCAGCATGGACACCGGGTGCGCCTCGGCGGCATTGGAGCCGATGTACAACGCCAGCTTGGTGTTCTGCATGTCGTTGTAGGAGTTGGTCATCGCACCGTAACCCCAGGTGTTGGCCACACCGGCCACCGTGGTGGAGTGACAGATACGTGCCTGGTGGTCGCAGTTGTTGCTTCCGAAGAAGCTCACGAACTTGCGAAGCAGATAGGCCTGCTCGTTATTGTGTTTGGACGAGCCGACCCAGTAGATCGAATCGGGGCCACTGGCTTTGCGCAGCTCCTGCAGCTTGGCGGTGATCTCGTTGAGGGCGACATCCCAGCTGATACGCTGGTACTTGCCATTCACTAACTTCATCGGATAGCGCAGACGGTATTCGCCGTGGCCGTGTTCGCGCAGAGCGGCGCCCTTGGCGCAGTGAGCGCCCAGGTTGATCGGGGAGTCGAACACCGGCTCTTGGCGCACCCACACGCCGTTTTCGACGATGGCATCGACCGCACAGCCCACTGAGCAGTGCGTGCAAATGGTGCGCTTGACCTCGATCTTGCCAGTGCCCACCGCTGCACCACCGAGGGTGGCGGCTTGCGATTTTTTCACCAGCGTGAGGCTGGAAGCAGCCAGACCCACACCCACGCCCAGACCCGAGCGGCGCAGGAAGGCGCGGCGGTCCATGGTGGGCAGGGCCTGGGACAGGCCACGGTGCAGGCTATGAACGAACGGCGAACGGGCGCCTGCAGGGGCAGCGCCCGATTTTTTTGTGAGCAACATAAGGACTCTCCGCCTTGCGAGCGTTAAACGAGGGTGGTCTTGTAGTACTGCCGAATGTGCTCGGACAGTTGGTAGCCGCCGCCACGGGCCGGCGGCTCTTTGAGAGCGGGGGGAACTTCAGCGGTTTGGCGAACGACGGGCAGCAAGGTGGCTGCTGCGGCTGCGGTGCCCACTGTGGCGGCACCTGCAAAAAGGCGACGACGAGAAAGTGGGCGGGCGGTCTGGCTCATAGAAACTCCTGTGATGCGACCATGCTTGCAGCCGACATGGACTGCCCGAATGTAGCCGTCCCATCAGGGGTGTGCAAGCGGGTGAAAACCCCAGATCGTCTACGGACGCACACCCCGCCTCAAGCCAGCATGTCGAACCCCTGCTGCTCCACGCCCAGGAAGGCCCGGGTGAAGTCGGCCAGGCGGGCGTAAAAGCGGGCGCGCGGGTGGCCGGCCACCGCGTCGCAGGCGGCAGACGCCCAGGGCTGCAGGTGGTCGGCGAAAAAGGCTTGCTGGCGGGTGAGATTGGACACCGCCACATCGTCACCCGCGATCAGGTAACGCATCACCTCGCACAAGTAGGCCAGGTGGTCTTCGGTCTCGGGCATGGCCTCATCGCGGGCCAGCCCCAGGCCCCCCAGGTCTTCGCGCAGACGGGCCAGCGGGCGCTCGTTGAGAAAGCCGGTCAGGTAGTGGGATCCGAACAGGTAGACCTCGGGTTTACCCACCCCGCCAAACAAGGCGTCGTGTTCGGCCGCGACCTCGGCGTCGTCCATGTCGCGGCAGACGCCCACCAGGGCACGCCAGGGCTCCTCCAGAAACCCGCCAGCCGCCGGCGCCTCGGTGGGCGCCACGCGCAAGGCGGCCAATAGCTCGGGCGTCGGCGGGGCGTAAAACAGCTGCGCCAGCAGGCCATAGACCTCGGCGCGGGCGGTCTCTTCGTCCAGCGCGGACGACGTCGGGGGCGATGCGTCGGTCATAGATCGGAGATCTTCGATTCGTTGGGATTGGAGTGCAGGTCGATCACACGGCAATCGCCACACATCTTCAGGCGCTCGGCGGCCGCTCCCTGGAACATGGCATGGCCCGAGAGCTTGGCCATCATGGCCTCGATGGCCTTGAGGGTGCCAAAGGGCTTGCCACAACGCACGCACCCATAGGGCTGGGTCTCATTGAGCACGCGCGCCTGCTTGCGCTCGGGGGTGAGCAGCAGACGCGGCTGCAAGGTGATGGCGTTTTCGGGGCAGGTGCTCACGCAAAGGCCGCACTGCACGCAGTTCTTCTCGATGAACCGCAGCTGCGGCAACTCGGGGTTGTCTTGCAAGGCACTGGCCGGACAGGCGCTGACGCAGCTCAGACACAGGGTGCAACTGTCTCGGTTGACAGCGATCGCGCCCAGGGGCGAGCCGGCGGCGGGCAAGGCGATGGCCTCGGGCCGATTGGCCGACGCCGGCGCGTGCTCCATCAGGTGGTCCAGGGCCAGTTCGAGCGCGGGGCGCTTGTCGGCGGCCACAGCGAACCGCGCGGCGGCGGCCGGGACCGCGCCCAAGCTGCGGGCCACGCGCTGCAGGGCCTCGTCCAAAGCCTGCGGCGCTTGGGCGCGCACCAGGCTGAAGTGGGACCCGGCATAGCCCAGGCCCTGCAAGATAGCCTGGGCCACCGCCATCTGCTGCTCCAGCATCTCCAGATACTGCGGCGCCTCCTCGCGGGTGGCGAGCACCGCCACATGGCGTGCACCACTGGCCACCGCCGACAGCCACAGGTCGATGCCGGTGCTGGCGGTGTGCCACAGGGCCACCGGGATCACGTTGGCGGGCACGCCATGCGCGCGGCCCAGTCGGGCCTCACGCCCCAGGGCCTCGACCTGTTCGCGCCCCGCCTCCTGGCTGTGAAGCAGCAACACCGCCTCACGGCCGCCCGCGCGGGCATAGGTGGCCAGCAGCGACTTGAATTTCACGCCCTGCTCGTTGGGACGCGGGTAGGTGTAGGTCAGCGCGCCGGTGGGACAGGCCGTGGTGCAGGCGCCGCAGCCCACGCACAGATTCGGGTTGACCTTGATTTGCTGGCGCGCGGTGTCCGAGCTGATCGCGAGCGCGGAGCAGACCTCGATACAGGCATTGCAGCCCACCTGCGTGTTGCGGCTGTGGGCGCAGAGCTTTTGCTTGTACTGGAAGAACTTGGGCTTCTCGAACTCGCCCACGCGTTCGCGCAGTTGCAGCACGGCGGCCAGACGCTCTTGTGCGGTGCTGGCGGGCGGCAGGTGCACATAGCCCTGGGGCTTGGCGTGCTGGGTGAAGGCGGGCTGCTCGCGCAGATCCAGCACCAGATCGAAGGCCTGGGTGTGCGAGACCGCATCGCGGCCGAAATCGATGGCGCCTGCGGCGTCGCAGGCCTTCACGCAGGCGCGGTGGCTGCGGCAAGCGTCCAGGTTCACCTGGTAGTCCAGCCCGATCGCGCCCTCGGGGCAGGCGGTGATGCAGGCATTGCAACGGGTGCACAGGTCCAGATCGATCGGGTTGTTCTGGGTCCAGGCCAGCTCAAAGGCGCCGAGCCACCCGGTGATGTGATCGATACGCCCCGCGAGCACGGCGTGCTCGCGCGCCTGCGCGCCCGCACCGCCTTGGGCAAACAGCGTGACCTGCAGGACATCGGAGAGGCTGGCGGCCAGGGTCTGGGCTTGATCGAGCGGGCCGACGATCAGCACGCGCCCCTGGCTGGTGTAGGTGACGGTGGCCACCGGCTCGGGCTCGGGCAATCGGGCGCTGGCCAGGAGCGCGGCCAGCTTGGGCATGGCCCGCGTCGCATCGCGGCTCCAGCCACCGGTCTCGCGGATGTTGACAAAGCGTATCGGCGCCCACGCCGCTGCGCGTCCCTCCTGCGCGGCGACCTCGGCCTGTTGTTCGGCCAGGTCCGCAAACAGACGCTGCTCCTGGGTGCAGGCCACCACCAACTCTTGGCCGCTGCCCGTGGCCTGCAGGAAGGCGCCCACTTCACGCCGGCACAGGGCGGTGTGCAGCGTCAGGTCTTCATTGAGTGCCTGGCCCAGGGCCTTGGGGTCCAGGGGCTGGGTCTTGTTGCAGTCGCAGATCAGGGTCGGCATCGGGGGCGCGCTCAGCGGAGTCGTTCGTGGTGGCGTTCGCGGGGTGGGTATCGGCCTGTGGCGGATTGGAATCAGGCGGCCCTGACTGTGCCACGGTTTGCGCGTCGTCCTGCGCTGGAGGGTCGCCCAAAGGGGTGGCCGGGCCCTCAGGGTTTTCCTTGGGTCGTGCGCTCGGATCCTCACGAAACAGCCCGAGGAAGTCAGCGCTGGCCAGGCTGCGAAGCATGCTGGCGGGCATGGGATCGGGCTTGCCGTAGTCGTCGATGTAGATGTCCAGGCCGTCCATCACGTTGAAGTGCGGATCGGCGAAGAGCTTTTTCATCGCGGCGTTGCGCACCTCGGGCGCGACCTGGGGGGCGGTGAAGCGGCTGAAGTCGGACTCGGGCGTGAGCGCCTGCACGTCAGCCAGTGTCGGCGGCGGCTCGGTCGGCGCGGCGGCGGGCGACGACAGCGGTGCGTCGGTCGATGTGGCCGCGAGGGCCGACGGGTCGACAGGCGCAGGCGCTGCGGTGGACGGCGCAGGCGGCTCCGGTGCGAGCGGGCGTCCCTCCTTCGCATCGAGCTTGCGCTGCGACCAGCGGCCCAGGAAACCATCAGCCATGGCCACCCCCACCGCCTTGGCCACCCGGCCCGCCCTTGTAGGCTTTGCCGGTGCTGACCGAGGCAGGGTTGCCAAAGCGATCTTGCAAGGGCTGGAAGCTGTCGGGCCGTTTGCGCCGCTTGGGTTCGGGCGTGTAGTGCGCCTGCGCGAATTCACGCATCCACTCCACGATGTCGGCCGGCGCGGGCACCTGCTCCACCTGCTCCTGGGCGTCGAGCCAGCGGCCTGCGTCGTGATAGCTCAGGGTAACGATCTGGGGAAGCGCGATAGGCGTATCGGCCAGGCTGGCTTCTTCTTCCATGCGCCACATCACGAACCAGCAAGGCGCGGACGTGGTGACATTCAGGTAATAGCCCTCGGCGTCATCACGAAAGAGTTCGACGGTGAAGCCAGGGTGCAGCCAGTCCTCGGTGCGCGCGTCGCGGCGCAGGCACCGGGGCATGTCGCCAAAGCCCGGTTCGTGCGGCACCACATCGTGTAGCTGCCAGCGATAAGGCTGCCAGCGGTTGTCGATGGCCTCGCGGCGCATCACCACCGCCACTTGCACATTCGGGCGCGCGCTCATGACGCCACCTCGCTCGCCGCCTGCAGGCGCACCGCGCAGTACTTGAACTCGGGGATCTTGCCCACCGGATCCAGAGCCGCGTTCGTGAGCAGGTTGGCCGCAGCCTCGGCATAGGCAAAGGGCATGAACACGGTGCCATCGGGCGTGCCATCGTCGCGACGGACATGGCAGCGTACTTCGCCTCGCCGCGACTGCAGGCGCGCCATCTGACCCGCCACCAAACCCATGCGAGCCAGCTCGCGGCCATTGAGCGAGGCGGTGGCCACCGGCTCGATCGCATCGAGTACCGCGCTGCGCCGGGTCATGCTGCCGGTGTGCCAGTGTTCGAGTTGGCGGCCCGTGATCAGAATGAGCGGGTAATCGGCGTCAGGGCGTTCATCGGCCAGCACGATCTGCGCGGGCACCAGGTGCACGCGGCCATCGTCGGTGGGGAAGTGGTCGGTGAACACCACGGGCTGGCCGGGGTCGTCTTCCCTCAAACACGGATAGGTGACGGCGCCTTCGCGCTCGAGCCGCGCCCAGGAGATGCCGGCGATCGCGCCGTGCATGGCCTGACGCATCTCCTCATACACCGCAGCCACCCCGGCATGCGCACCGGGGTAGTGCCAGGCCAGTCCCATGCGGCGGGCCATCTCCTGGATCAAGGAGAGATCGGGGCGCGCGTCGCCGGGGGGATCGATCGCCTGACGCCCCAGTTGCACGGTGCGGTCGGTGTTGGTGACGGTGCCGGTCTTCTCGGGCCAGGCGGTGGCGGGCAAGACCACATCGGCCAGCCAGGCGGTCTCGGTCAGGAAGATGTCTTGGACCACCAGATGTTCGAGCGAGGCCAGCGCCGCGCGGGCGTGGTTCAAATCCGGATCGCTCATGGCGGGGTTCTCGCCCTGCACGTACATGCCGCGCACCTTGTGCGGGTCGGTGTCGGGCGCCAGGGCCTTATGCATGATTTCGACCACGGTGTAGCCCGGATGGTCGTCCAGGCGCGCGCCCCAGAACTGTTCGAACCACGCGTGTGCGCCGGCATGGTCCACCCGCTGGTAGTTGGGGAACATCATGGGGATGAGGCCGGCATCGCTGGCCCCCTGCACATTGTTCTGACCGCGCAGCGGATGCAGGCCGCTGCCCGGCTTGCCGATCTGACCGGCCACGGCGCACAGCGCGATCAGGCAGCGCGCGTTGTCGGTGCCGTGCACATGCTGGCTCACGCCCATGCCCCACAGGATCATGGCGGATTGGGCCTTCGCGAAGGCGCGCGCCACCTCGCGAATGCGCGGCGCGGGCACGCCACACACCGGCGCCATCGCCTCAGGCGAGAACGACGCGACGCTGGCTTGCAAGGCCTCGAAGTTGCTCGCGCGCAGCGCGATGAAGTCTCGATCCGCCAGGCCCTCTTCGATGATGGTGTGAATCATCGCGTTGAGCAGGGCGACGTCGGTGTCGGGGCGGAACTGCAAGGTGCGCCAGGCATGGCGGCCGATGTCGGTGATGCGCGGATCGGCCAGCACGATCTTCGTGCCCTGGCGCGCCGCGTTCTTCATCCAGGTCGCCGCCACCGGGTGGTTGGCCGTGGGGTTGGAGCCGATGATGATCACGAGCTCGGCTTGCGCCACATCGCCCACCGGGTTGCTGACCGCCCCCGAGCCCACGCCCTCGAGCAGCGCCGAGACGCTGGAGGCATGGCACAGGCGCGTGCAGTGGTCGACGTTGTTGCTGCCAAAGCCGGTACGCACCAGCTTCTGAAACAGGTAGGCCTCTTCGTTGGTGCCCTTGGCCGACCCAAAGCCCGCCAATGATTTCGGGCCGTGGGTGTCGCGCAGCGCCTTCAGACGGCCGGCAGCAAAGTCCAGGGCCTCGTCCCAGCTGGCTTCGCGAAACACCTCCTGCCAACGCGCAGGATCGCGCGTGCCTTCGGCATCTTTGGGCACGCCGGGTTTGCGTATCAGCGGGCGAGTGAGGCGATCGGGGTGGTGCGCGTAATCGAAGCCAAAGCGCCCCTTGACACACAAGCGCCCCTGGTTGGCCGGGCCATCGCGCCCCTGCACACCGACGATGCGCTGGTCACGCACCTGGTAGGTCAGTTGGCAGCCCACGCCGCAGAAGGGGCAGACTGAATCGATCTCGCGGTCCACCGCCTGCGAGCCCACCATCGTCTTGGGCATGAGCGCACCGGTGGGGCAGGCCTGCACGCACTCGCCACAGGCCACGCAGGTGCTGGCGCCCATGGGATCGGACAGGTCGAACACGATCTGGCTGTCGGCACCACGGCGCGCGTAGCCGATCACGTCATTGACTTGTTCCTCGCGGCAAGCGCGCACGCAGCGCGTGCACTGGATGCAGGCATCGAGGTTGACCGCCATCGCAGGGTGCGACAGATCCGGTGCGGGCGCCTCGCGGCGCAGGGCGACCAAAGACGCGCGCGGCGTCACCCCCAGTTCCTCGGCCCAGGCGCTCAGTTCACCGTGCTGACCCGGCGTGTGGGACTGTGCATCGCCCTGCACGGCATCCGCCGGCCCGTCATTCCACTTGTAGCCCTGCGCCGGCAGATCGGCCAGCAGCATCTCCAGCACCATCTGCTGGCTCTTGGTCGCGCGTTCGCTACGGGTCTGAACGTCCAGGCCCGGCGTGACGGCGCGGCAGCAGCTGGGGGCCAGCACACGCTCGCCAGCCACTTCCACCACGCAGGCGCGGCAATTGCCATCGGGGCGCAGGCTCTCGCTGTAGCAAAGATGCGGGATGCGCACGCCCAGGCGCGTCGCGGCCTGCAAGACGGTCTCACCTTGCACCGCCTGAACGTCTTGTCCGTCCAGGCGAAAAGACACCAGGGGTAGGTCAGGCGACTTCATCGGGGAAATAGGTCTGTACGCAACGAATCGGATTGGGCGCGGCCTGGCCCAGGCCGCAGATGGACGCATCAGCCATCACCTGGCCCAGGTCGCTCAAGGTGGCATGGTCCCAGTGCGGCGCCTGCATCAGGCGCGCCGCCTTGTCGGTGCCGACCCGGCAAGGCGTGCACTGGCCGCAGCTTTCGTGGGCGAAGAAACGCATCATGTTCAGGGCCGCATCGCGCGCGCGATCGTGTTGACCCAAGACGATCACGGCCGCCGAGCCAATGAAGCAGCCATGCGGCTGCAGGGTGTCGAAGTCCAAGGGCACATCGGCCAGGCGCGCCGGCAGGATACCGCCGGACGCACCCCCGGGCAGGTAGCCATAGAGCGTGTGGCCCGGCGCCATGCCGCCGCAGTATTCGTCGACCAGCTCGCGCAAGGTGATACCTGCGGGCGCCAGCTTCACGCCGGGCTCGCGCACCCGACCGCTGACGCTGAAAGAGCGCAAGCCCTGTCGGCCATGCCGGCCTTGGCTGGCAAATACCTGCGGCCCGTCTTGCAGCAGCGTGCGCACCCAGTGCAGGGTCTCGAAGTTGTGTTCCAGCGTGGGCCGTCCGAACAAGCCCACCTGCGCGATATAGGGCGGGCGCAGGCGCGGCTCACCGCGCTTGCCCTCGATGCTCTCGATCATGGCCGACTCTTCGCCGCAGATGTAGGCCCCGGCGCCGCGACGCAGATGAATCGCGGGCAAAGCAAAAGGCGGATCGGCCTGCAGACGCGCCAGCTCGGACTGCAGCAGGGCGCGGGCGTCGTGGTATTCGTCGCGCAGGTAGATGTAGATGGCCTCCACACCCACGACGTGGGCCGCAATCAGCATGCCTTCCAGAAAGCGGTGCGGATCGCGCTCGAGGTAGTGGCGGTCCTTGAAGGTGCCCGGCTCGCCTTCGTCGATGTTCACGGCCATCAAACGGGGCGCGGGTTGCTCGCGCACGATGCGCCACTTGCGTCCCGCCGGAAAGCCCGCACCGCCCAGACCGCGCAGGCCGGCGTGTTCGAGCGCGGTGATCACCGACTCCGCATCACGCTCGCCGCGCACCACGGCCGCCGCCAGCGCATAGCCCCCCTGTGCGCGGTAGGCGTCGTAGCCCAGGGCCTTCGGCACGGGCGTCACTTCTGCGCCGGCCACGGCCTGCGTCACCCGGTCTTCGCTGGCATGCGGCACGGCCCGCTGGCCCACCTGCGCCGCGGGCGCCTGCTCGCAGCGGCCGATGCAAGGCGCTGGAATCACCCGCACCTGCGGCCCCAGCAAGGCCGGCAGCCGCTGCAGCAAGTCACGCGCGCCCGCCATCTCGCAGGGCAGGCCGTCGCACACGCGCACTGTGAGCGCGGGGCCGGCCTCGCCGTCTTTCAGAATCTCGAAGTGGTGATAGAAGCTCGCGACCTCGAACACCTCGGCCATCGGCAGGTTCATCTCCTGGGCCAGGGCGGCCAGGTGGCGCGGCTGCAAGCCGTGCCAGCGGTCGTTGAGGCGATGCAGGTGCTCGATCAGCAGGTCGCGCGCATGGCAGCCCTCGGGGCGGGGGCCCAGCAGGGCCCGCACCTCGTCCAGGCTGGCCGCATCGACCTGCCGGCCCTTGAGATGTCCGGTGCGTTCGCTCGCGCGATAAAGGCGAACCGGCGCCTGCTGCATCAGGTGTCCTTGGAAACCGTGATCGTGGGAAAGCGTGAAGAAAAATCCTTGGCCTTGGCCGCGATCTTGATCGCCACCTGGCGGGCCATGGCCTTGTACAGGCCGGCCACCTGGCCATCGGGGTCGGCCACCACCGTGGGCTTGCCGCCATCGGCCTGCAGGCGGATGGCCATGTCCAGGGGCAAGGCGCCCAGGTAATCGATGCCGCGCTCGGCGGCGTAACGCTGGCCGCCACCTTCGCCAAAGATATGTTCGATGTGGCCGCACTGCGTGCAGACATGGGCCGCCATGTTTTCCACCAGTCCCAGGATCGGCACACCCACCTTGTCGAACATGGCCACGCCCTTGCGCGCATCGAGCAGCGCGATGTCCTGCGGTGTGGTGACGATGACCGCGCCCGTCATGGGCACGCGTTGCGAGAGCGTGAGCTGGATGTCACCCGTGCCCGGGGGCATGTCCACGATCAGGTAATCGAGGTCGCGCCAATTGGTCTGACGCAGCAACTGCTCCAGAGCCTGGGTGGCCATGGGGCCGCGCCAGATCATGGCTTCGTTGGGGTTGATCAAGAAGCCGATGGACATGACCTGCACGCCGTAGTTCTCCAGCGGGTCCATGGTCTTGCCGTCTTCGCTCTCGGGCCGGCCTTCGATCCCCATCATCATGGGCTGGCTGGGGCCATAGATGTCGGCATCGAGCAAGCCCACCGACGCGCCCTCGGCGGCCAGGGCCAGAGCCAGGTTGGCGGCGGTGGTGCTCTTGCCCACGCCGCCCTTGCCCGAGGCCACGGCCACGATGTTCTTCACGCGGGGCAGCAGCTGCACGCCGCGCTGCACCGCGTGGGCGGTGACGCGGGTGGCGATGTTCACGGTCACCTCGCTCACGCCCGGCACGCTGCGCGCGGCCGCCGTCAAGGCCTGGCGCAGGGCCGGGTGCTGGCTCTTGGCCGGATAGCCCAGCTCGACGTCAAAAGACACCTTGCCACCCTCGGCCTTGAGGTTCTTCAGGGCCTTGGTGCTCACGTAATCTTGGCCGGTGTGGGGGTCCTTGACCGCGCCCAGGGCGGTCAGGAGCGGTGCGTTGGTGTCGGAAGTCGCCATGCTCGAAGGTGTAGGAATAACCGGCCAGTTTACCCAGCGGAACTAAAATGGCCGGTTCCGAGCGAAAAAACCATGTCCAAGCGCAAGCTCTTCGTCACTACCGCCCTGCCCTACGCCAACGGCAAGTTCCACATCGGCCACATCATGGAGTACATCCAGGCCGACATCTGGGTGCGGTTTCAGCGCATGCAGGGGCATATGGTGCATTTCGTGGGCGCCGACGACGCCCACGGCGCGCCGATCATGATCGCCGCCGAAAAAGCCGGCAAGACGCCGCAGCAGTTCGTGGGCGAGATCGCCGCCGGCCGACAGCAGTATCTGGACGGCTTTCATGTGCGCTTTGACAACTGGCACTCCACCGACAGCCCCGAGAACACCGCGCTGGCCCAGGACATCTACCGCGCGCTCAAGGCCAACGGCCTGATCGCCACCCGCACCATCGAGCAGTTCTATGACCCAGTCAAGGGCATGTTCCTGCCCGATCGCTACATCAAGGGCGAGTGCCCGAGCTGCCACGCCAAAGACCAATACGGCGACAGCTGCGAGGTGTGCAGTGCCGTCTACGCGCCCACCGACCTGATCGAGCCCTACTCCACGCTCACCGGCGCCAAGCCCGAGATCCGCAGCTCCGAGCATTTCTTCTTCCAGCTGTCCAAGCCCCAGGTGGTCGACTTCCTCAAGGCCTGGACCCAGGAGCAGGATGTGGCCGGCAGCGGCCGCCCGCGCCTGCAAACCGAAATGGCTAAGAAAGCCAGCGAGTGGTTCGACGCCGGCATGGCCGACTGGGACATCTCGCGCGAAGCCCCCTATTTCGGCATCGAGATCCCCGACGCGCCGGACAAATACTTCTACGTATGGCTCGACGCGCCGGTGGGTTACCTGGCCAGCCTCAAGAACCACTTCGACAAGGGCCAGGCCCAGGCGCACTGGCATGAGGCCTCGCGCACCGACGCCAGCTTCGAGCAGTTCATGGCCGACCCGGCGGTCGAACAGGTGCACTTCATCGGCAAGGACATCGTGTACTTCCACACCTTGTTCTGGCCCGCCATGCTGCAGTTCTCGGGCCGCAAGACGCCCACGCAGGTCAATGTGCACGGCTTCATCACCGTCAGCGGCGAGAAGATGTCCAAGAGCCGCGGCACTGGCATCGACCCGCTCAAGTATCTGTCGCTCGGCATGAACCCCGAGTGGCTGCGTTACTACATCGCCGCCAAGCTCAATGGGCGTGTCGAGGACGTCGACTTCAACCCCGACGACTTCGTCGCCCGCGTGAATGCCGACCTGATCGGCAAGTACGTGAACATCGCCAGCCGCGCGGTTAAGTTCGTGCCCGGCGGCCAGTTGGTGGCGAACGACGCCGCCAGCCTGAACCCGACGCGCCTGCTCGAATCCGTGGCCCGCCTGTACGAAGCGCGCGAATACGGCAAGGCCCTGCGCGAGATCATGGCCTACGCCGACGAGGTCAACCTGCGCTTTGACGGCGCCGCCCCCTGGAAGCTGGTCAAGGAAGGTCAAGCCGAGCGCGCCGCGGCGGTTTGCTCCGAGTGCCTGGAGCACTTCAAGGTGCTCACCGCGTGTCTGAAGCCCGTGTTGCCCGAGTTGGCCCAGCAGGCCGAGGCCTTCCTGCAATGCGCGCCGCTCACGCTGCAAAGTGCAGCCACCTCGCTGCCTGCGGGTCACCGCGTGGCCGAATACAAGCACCTGATGCAACGCGTCGACCCCAAGCAGCTCGACGCCCTGTTCGAGCCGCCGGCCGATGCCGCGCCTGAAACACCCGCAGCGGCGCCTGCAGCAGCCGACCCCGGCGGCGAGCCCCTCGCACCCACCATCACCATCGACGACTTCACGAAGATCGATCTGCGCATCGCCAAGATCGTGCAGTGCGAGGCTGTCGAAGGCTCCACCAAGCTGCTGCGCCTGACGCTCGATGTGGGTGAGGAGCGCACCCGCAATGTGTTCTCCGGCATCGCCAGCGCCTACAAGCCTGAAGACCTGGTGGGCAAGCTCACCGTGATGGTGGCCAACCTCGCACCGCGCAAGATGAAGTTCGGCGTCTCCGAAGGCATGGTGCTGGCCGCCAGCCACGGCGACGAAAAAATCCAGCCTGGGATTTACGTGCTGGAGCCCGGGCCCGGGGCCCAACCCGGCATGCGGGTGCGGTGAGCCGCTTCGCGCCCGCCCGGTTCCGCCCGCGTCTGTTCGACGCGCTACGAGGCTACGGCGCGCAGACACTTCAGAACGACCTCGGCGCGGGCCTGACCGTTGCCATCGTCGCCCTGCCCTTGGCCATGGCCTTTGCCATCGCCTCCGGACTCACCCCCGAAGCCGGCCTGTGGACCGCCATCATCGGCGGGCTGATCGTCTCGCTCCTGGGCGGCTCGAACGTGCAAATCGCCGGGCCGGCGGGGGCCTTCATCGTGATCGTCTACGGGATCTTGGAGCGCCATGGCCTGGCCAACCTCCTGATCGCCACCGCCTGCGCCGGCGTGCTGTTATTCGCTCTGGGTCTGCTGCGACTGGGCAATCTGGTGCGCCACGTGCCTGTGAGCATCGTGATCGGCTTCACCAACGGCATCGCGGTGCTGATCGCGCTGTCGCAGGTCAAGGACTGGCTGGGTCTGTCGGTGGCGAAGATGCCCGCCGATTTCTTCCATCAGGTCCAGGTGCTGGGTTCCCACCTGCACACCTTCAATCCCACGGCCTTCGCGCTAGGCACCCTGTGTGTGGCGGGTCTGTGGCTGTGGCCGCGCCTGTGGGCTCGGCAGATCCCGCAACTGCCCGCCCTGGACCTGCCCCTGGTTCGCAGTGCGGCCGTGGTCGGCGCGCGCCTGCCGGCGCCCATCGTGGCCTTGGTCACCCTCACGCTCGCGGCCTGGGCCCTGCAGCTGCCCGTGGAGACCATCGGATCGCGTTTTGGCGCCCTGCCCCAGGGCCTGCCCGCGTTTGCCTTGCCCGCTTTCAGCTGGGAGACGGTCAAGCAGTTGGTGACCCCGACGCTCACCATTGCCTTGCTCGGCGCTATCGAGTCCCTGCTGTGTGCACGCATCGCCGACCAGGTCAGCGGCCTGCCGCGGCACGACTCCAACCAGGAGCTCATGGCGCAAGGCGTGGCCAATATGGTGGTGCCCTTCTTCGGCGGCATGCCGGTCACCGGCACCATCGCCCGCACCGTGACCAATGTGCGCGCCGGCGCCACCACCCCGGTGGCGGGCCTGACCCACGCCGTGGTGCTCGCGGGCGTCGTGCTGCTGGCCGCGCCGTTGGCCCTGCATGTGCCGATGGCGGTGCTCGCAGGCATCTTGCTGTTCATCGCCTGGAACATGGGTGAGTGGCGCGAGTTCGCGCACCTGCGCAGGCAAGGCGGCCCCTACCGCGTGCTGATGCTCGGCACTTTTTTCCTCACCGTGGTGTTTGACCTGACCGTGGCCCTGCAGGTGGGCCTGTTGGTCGCTTGCGCGCTGTTCATACGCAATATGGGCGCGCAGTTCCGGGTCGAGCGTGTGCCTTCCGAAGCGAGCGAATCCCTGCGCTTGCGGCTCGTGGGCTCCTTGTTCTTTGGTGCCATCGTGCACCTGGATGCGGCGGTCCAGGCCGTGGAAGACGGCCCCGAGGCGCCCCAGGTGATGCTGGACGCCTTGCAACTGGTCTATCTGGACGCCACGGGGGTCGATGCCTTGCGCCAGTTGCACAAAGCGGTGCAGCAAAAAGGCGGCACCCTGCGCCTGGAGAACCTGCAGCCCCAGGTGCAAGACACCCTGGCGCGCACCGGCTTCGGGCAGGAGCTCGCCGCCTGAGCCTGCCCCAGCCCGTCTGGGTGGCGTCGTTAGAATCAGCCCCTTCGAAGGATTCACCATGTCCCTGCTTTTGCGCATCTTTCGCCGCCCCGACTACCACTCGGAAGTCAGCCAGTTCATCGACGATCTGAAGGCCACGCGGCCCCAACTCGAGGCGCAGCAGCGCGCGGGCCGCGCCCTGCTCTGGGACAAATCGGTGGACCGCGGCCTGCAAAGCGAGTGGCAGGCCGCGCGCGTACGCCAAAAGGCCTACGTCTACGGCAGCGGCGAGCACTGACGTCCGTCCCGCGAGGCCCATGATTCCCGACACCCCTCTCGAGACACTGCCCGAGCCGGCCACCCCCGAGCTGCCTGGCATGCCCGAGGTCGTCGACCAGGTGGCCCTGGCGCGCCTGTATGGCGAGCCGCTGTTCGCGCTGCCCCAAGACCTGTACATCCCGCCCGACGCACTCGAGGTCTTTCTCGAGGCTTTCGAGGGTCCGCTGGACCTGCTGCTGTACCTGATTCGCAAGCAGAACTTCAACATCCTGGACATCCCGATGGCGGGGGTCACGCGCCAGTACCTGCAGTACGTCGACGAGATCCGCAGCCGCAACCTCGAACTCGCCGCCGAATACCTGCTGATGGCGGCCATGCTGATCGAGATCAAGTCACGCATGCTGCTGCCGCCCAAGAAGGTGGCCGAGGGCCAGGAGCCCGAAGACCCGCGCGCCGAACTCGTACGCCGCCTGCTCGAATACGAGCAGATGAAGCTGGCCGCCGCCCTCCTGAATGAAGTGCCGCAACTCGGACGCGACGTGCTGCGCGCGCAGGTGTACATCGAGCAATCGCTGCAACCGCGCTTTCCGGATGTGGGCGTGGTCGATCTGCAAGAAGCCTGGCGCGACATCCTCAAGCGGGCCAAGCTGGTGCAACACCACAAGATCTCGCGCGAAGAACTCTCGGTGCGTGAGCACATGAGCCTCGTGCTGCGCAAACTGCAAGGCCGCAAGTTCATCGAATTCGAAGACCTGTTCGAGATCCAGCGTGGCATGCCGGTGGTGATCGTGACCTTCATCGCGATGCTGGAGCTGGCCAAGGAAACGCTGATCGAAGTCACGCAGGCCGAAGCCTACGCGCCCATTTACGTGCGCCTGGCCTACCAGCCGGCCTGAGCCTCTCTCTTTTTCATGAACGCCTGCGCGACCCTGGATTTCGATGTGGTCATCGTGGGCAGCGGCCTGGCCGGCCTGTCGGCGGCCCTGCACCTGGCGCCTACGCAACGCGTGGCCGTGATCACCAAGCGCGCCCTGTCCGATGGCTCCAGCGGCTGGGCCCAGGGCGGCATCGCCGCGGTGGTGGGCCAGGGCGACACCTTTGATTCCCATGTCGATGACACGCTGATCGCCGGCGCCGGCCTGTCCGACCCCGAGGCCACCCGCTTCGTGGTCGAACACGCGCCCGAGAGCATCGAGTGGCTGCGATCGCTGGGTGTGCCCTTCTCGCTGGAGAACGGACAGCTTCACCTCACGCGCGAAGGCGGGCATAGCGCGCGACGCATCGTGCACGTGACGGATGCCACTGGCGCCTCCGTGCAGCAAACGCTGATCGAGCATGTGCGTCGCACCCCCAACATCACGCTGTTCGAGCACCACATGCTGGTGGACCTGATCGTCGCCAGCAAGATCGGCATGTCGCCGCAGCGTTGCCTGGGCCTGTACGCGCTGGATGAAACGCGCGACGAGGTGGTGGCCTTTCGCGCGCCGCACACCATCTTGGCCACTGGCGGTGCGGGCAAGGTCTACCTCTACACCACCAACCCCGACACCGCCACCGGCGACGGCATCGCCGCCGCCTGGCGCGCGGGCTGCAGCGTGGTCAACATGGAATTCATCCAGTTCCACCCGACCTGCCTGTACCACCCGCACGTCAAGAATTTCCTCATCACCGAAGCCGTGCGTGGCGAGGGCGGGCGCCTCTTGCTGCCCGATGGCACCCGCTTCATGCCGGCGCACGATCCGCGCGCCGAACTCGCGCCGCGCGATGTGGTGGCCCGGGCCATCGACTTCGAGATGAAAAAGCACGGCCTGGACTGCGTGCACCTGGACATCTCGCACCAGAGCCCCGAATTCATCCGCGAACATTTCCCCAACGTTCAGGCGCGCTGCCTGGAGCTGGGCATCGACATCACGCGCGAGCCGATTCCCGTGGTGCCCGCGGCCCACTACACCTGCGGCGGCGTGCAAACCGACCTGTCCGGCCGAACCGAGCTCGACGGGCTGCATGCCATCGGCGAGACCACCTACACCGGCTTGCACGGCGCCAACCGACTGGCCAGCAACTCGCTGGTCGAATGCATGGTGTTCGCGCGCTCGGCCACTGCGGACATCCTGGCCCACCCCCTACCGCCGGCACCGCCGGTGCCAGCCTGGGACGACAGCCGGGTGACCGATGCCGACGAGGCGGTGGTCATCTCCCACAACTGGGACGAACTGCGCCGCTTCATGTGGGACTACGTGGGCATCGTGCGCACCAACAAGCGCCTGGAGCGCGCGGCGCGGCGTATCGCCTTGCTGCAGCACGAGATCCAGGAGTTCTACAGCGCCTTCCACGTCACGCGTGACTTGCTCGAATTACGCAATCTGGTGCAAGTGGCCGATCTGATCGTGATGTCGGCCATGATGCGTCACGAGAGCCGCGGCCTGCATTTCAGCCGCGACTATCCGAAGATGTTGGACAAGGCTGTGCCCACCATCTTGCGCACGGGGCAAGCAGGGATTCGGGCAGCCGCCTGAAACCTGGCGCGCGGCGCCTCAGGCCGCGCCGATATTCGGCACCAGCGATCCCGGCGCGCGTCCATCTTTGAGCCCCTGGGTGAAGGCCAGCATGCGGTCAATCGGCAGCCGCGCGCGCTCGCCCAATGCGGGGTCGACAAACACCTCGTTCTCACCGGTCTCCAGCACCCGTGCCACATCCGCCAGGCTGTTCATCGCCATCCAGGGGCAGTGCGCGCAGCTTTTGCACGTGGCGCTGTTGCCCGCCGTGGGCGCCTCAATGAACATCTTGTCGGGATTGAGCGTGCGCAGCTTGTGCATCATCCCGTTGTCGGTGGCGACGATGAATTCGCGCGCGTCCATCTCGCGGGCCGCCTTGAGGATGCCCGAGGTCGAGCCCACCGCGTCAGCCAGAGCCACCACGTCGGCGGGCGACTCCGGATGCACCAGCACCTTGGCCTGCGGGTGTTCGCGCTTGAGGGCTTCCAGCTCGAAGGCCTTGAATTCGTCGTGCACGATGCACGAGCCGTTCCACATCACCATGTCGGCGCCGGTCTCGCGCTGGATGTAGCCGCCCAGGTGGCGATCCGGCGCCCACAGCAGCTTGTGCCCCTGGTCCTTGAGCGCGCGCACGATGTCCAGCGCGCAACTGGAGGTGACCAGCCAGTCGGCGCGCGCTTTCACCGCAGCACTGGTATTGGCATACACCACCACCGTGCGATCCGGATGCTGGTCGCAAAACGCGCTGAAATCGCTCACCGGGCACCCCAGATCCAGCGAGCAGGTCGCATCCAGATCGGGCATCAGCACGCGTTTGTGCGGCGAGAGAATCTTGGAGGTCTCGCCCATGAAACGCACGCCCGACACCACCAGCGTCTGCGCCGGATGGTCGCGGCCAAAGCGCGCCATCTCCAAGGAGTCACTGACCAGGCCGCCGGTTTCCTCGGCCAGGTCCTGCAGGTCCGGGTGCACGTAGTAGTGAGACACCATGACTGCATTGCGCGCCTTGAGCAAGGCACGAATACGGTCCTTGAGCGCGCTGCGCTCAGCCGGCGACGGCTCGGGCGGCACACGGGCCCAGGCATGGCGGGTGTCACAGCTGGCACCCGAGGGCTGCTCGTACTCGACATCGACAACAGGGATCACCGCAGGCATCAGACTTCCTTGGCACGCCAAACCGCGTATTTTCGCAGGTGCTCCCTGTGGCCGCTGCAGGCGCCGCCAGCAACCTAGCGCCCGCGTCAAAATAACGCGCATGACCCTGCCCTACACCCCGCAAACGCTCACCCACGATGAGGCGCAGGCCCTGCCCGGCGCCACCGTACTCGAGTTCGGCACGAACTGGTGCAGTTGGTGCCAGGGCGCGCAGCCCGCCATTGCGCAGGCACTACAGGGCCACCCCGGACTGACGCACCTGAAGATCGAAGATGGCAAGGGCCGCCCGCTGGGGCGCAACTATGGGGTCAAGCTGTGGCCGACGCTGATCTTTCTCAAGGACGGGCGCGAAGTGGCCCGAGTGGTGCGCCCAGATGCCGGCGCGGCGCTGCATGACGCGCTGGCCCAACTGGCCTGAGCCGAGGCCTGCACTCAGCGCTCGGCGCGCGCCTCGCGTCCCATGAGGTCGGCCAATGCGGCTTGCGGCGTGAGCGCGCCATCGAGCAAGGCCACCACCGCGCGCGCGATCGGCATGTCCACCCCCAGGCTGGCCGCCCTTTGCACCACGGTGCGCGCACAGTAAACGCCCTCGGCCACATGACCGAGCGACTGCACGGCCTGCGCCAGGGTGCGTCCCTGGGCCAGTTGCAGGCCCACCTGCCGGTTGCGACTGAGATCGCCCGTGGCGGTCAGCACCAGATCGCCCAGGCCGGACAGGCCCATGAAGGTCTCGGCGCGCGCGCCCAGGGCCAGGCCCAGTCGGGTGATCTCGGCCAGCCCGCGCGTGATCAAAGCAGCGCGCGCATTGAGCCCCAGACCGAGACCGTCGCACAGGCCCGTGGCGATGGCCAGCACGTTCTTGACCGCGCCTCCCACCTCCACGCCCACCCAATCGTCATTCGCATACACCCGCAAGCTGGGGCTATGAAAGGCCGCCACCAGGGCATCGCGCACCGCGGCCTGCGGGCTGGCAGCGACCAGGGCGGTCGGCTGGCCGCGCGCCACTTCCAGGGCAAAGCTGGGGCCACTGAGGGCACCCGCAGCCAGACCTGGGGCTACCTCGACCTGAATCTCATGCCCCAGCAAGCCGCGCGGGGGCGCGCCGCCCGCCTCGAAGCCTTTGCACAGCCAGGTCACGGGCATTGAAACACCGGCCAGTTCGGTCAGAAGACCCCGCAGGGCCGCCATCGGTGTGGCAATCACCACCAGGTCATGCCCCTGCGCCAGCGATGCGACGGGCGCGCCCTCGCGCACGGTGATGCGCGGGGGCAAGGCGATGCCCGGGAGGTAACGGCGGTTTTCGCGGTCGGCGCACAGGGCACTGGCCTGCTGCGGGTCACGCGCCCACAGGGTGAGGTCATGGCGCGCGGCGGCACTGACCGACAGGGCTGTGCCCCAGGCACCCGCGCCGACGACCAGGATCTTCATGAGCGCCGCCGGGCTGCTTGGCGCCGATCAGGCCTGGGTGATGATGCTGCCCAGGGGCTTTTGCGCTTCCTGCGCCTGTTGCTGCTCGAACATCGCCTGGAAGTTGATCTCGGACAGGTGCACGGGCGGGAAGCCCGCGCGGGTGATGATGTCAGCCACGCTGGAGCGCAGGTAGGGATAGACGATCTGCGGGCAGGCGATGCCCATGATCGCGCCCATCTGGTCTTCGGGGATGTTGCGGACCTCGAAGATGCCGCCCTGCTTGCACTCGACCAGGAACACCGTGCGATCGGCGATCTTGGTGGTGACCGTGGCAGTGACGCAGACCTCGTACACGCCGTCTGCCACCTGACCGGCCTCAATACCCAGTTGGATATCGACCGTGGGCTGCTCCTGCTCCAACAGGATGGCGGGAGAGTTCGGTTGCTCGAGCGAGGCCTCTTTCAGGTAGACGCGCTGGATGTGGAAGACGGGGTCCTGGGTATCGGCCATAGCTTGCTTTCTTGGGAAGTTTTCGATTATCTCAGGCGCCTTGCAGCAGGGGCATCAGGCCGCCGCGGCCATCGAGGGCAACGAGGTCGTCGCAGCCGCCCACATGGGTCTCGCCGATGAAGATCTGGGGCACGGTGCGTCGGCCGGTGATTTGCATCATGTGATCACGCGCTTGCGCGTCGAGGTCGATGCGGATCTCTTCGATCTGCTCGACGCCTCGCGCCTTGAGCAGTTGCTTGGCGCGCTGGCAGTAGGGGCAGACGGCGGTGGTGTACATCCGGACGGAGGTCATGGCGGGGCCCTTCAGGCTTTTTCCAAAGGCAGATTCGCCTCTTTCCAGGCCCGCAGGCCACCGGCCAGGACCTGGGCGTTGTCGTACCCGAGCTTGCGGGCCATCCCCTGGGCGCGCTGCGCGCGCCCCCCACTGGCGCACACCAGCAGTAGCGGCACAGCCTTGTTGCGGGCCACCTCGGGCAGCCGCGACTCCAGCTGCGCCAGGGGCACATGACGCGCGCCCCCCACATGACCGGCCGCAAATTCAGCGTCGTCGCCCACATCGATCACCACCGCCTTGTCGCGGTTGATCAACTGCACGGCCGCAGTGGGATTGAGCCCCGGGCCGCCGGCACCGCGCAACACGGGCCAAAGAAGCATCGCCCCCGAGGTGATGGCCACCGAGAGAAGCATCCAGTTGTCGATGATGAAATTCACAAAAATCCTTGCAGGCAGGCAAACAGCCCTCGATTCTAGAATCTTGGCTTTGCCCTTTAGCCTGACAGGCACTTGCCCATGTACAAACTCGTGCTGATTCGCCATGGCGAATCGACCTGGAACCTCGAAAACCGCTTCACCGGCTGGACCGATGTCGACCTCACGCCCACCGGCATCCAGCAGGCCCAGGACGCCGGTCGCCTGCTGCGGGCCGAGGGCTACGACTTCGACCTGTGCTTCACCAGCGTCCTCAAGCGGGCCACCCACACCCTGTGGCACTGCCTGGACGCACTCGATCGCACCTGGCTGCCGGTGCAACACTCCTGGCGCCTGAACGAGCGTCATTACGGCGCCCTGCAGGGTCTGAACAAGGCCGAGACCGCACGCGAATACGGCGACCAACAGGTACTGGTCTGGCGCCGCAGCTACGACACCCCCCCGCCGCCCCTGACCCCCACCGACCCGCGCTGCGAGCGCGGTGACCGGCGCTATGCCGACCTGGCCCCCTCCCAGGTGCCCCTGACCGAGTGCCTGAAAGACACCGTGGCCCGCGTGCTGCCGTTCTGGAACGAAGCCATCGCCCCGGCGATCCGGTCGGGCCAACGGGTGCTGGTGGCCGCCCACGGCAATTCGATCCGAGCCCTGGTCAAGTACCTCGATGGCATCTCCGACGAAGACATCGTGGGCCTGAACATCCCCAATGGCATCCCCCTGGTCTACGAGCTCGACGCCGACCTGCGCCCGATCCGGCGCGCCTATCTGGGCGACGCCGAGGCCGCCGCCCGGGCCGCCGCCGCTGCCGGCAACCACGGTAAGGCGTAAAAAACCCCCGGGGCGGGCGGAACCTCGGGCCCGAAACCGCGTCTCACACCCGACGCGGGTGTATATTGCTCACCCGCAGGACAGGCCCCTCCCATGAGTCAGAAACTGAAGATCGCCGGCTGGATTTCCATAGGCGCCCTGGCCGGGGCGCTCACCACCGTCTCGCTGCAAACCGTGGCTCGGGGCTCGCTCGCCCCCTTGCCTTTGGAAGAACTGCAGCAGCTGGCGGCTGTCTTCGGCATGATCAAGACCGACTATGTCGAGCCGGTCGACGAGAAAAAGCTGATCACCGACGCCATCTCCGGCATGGTGGCCAACCTCGATCCGCACTCCCAGTATTTCGACAAGAAGTCCTTCAAGGAATTCCGCGAGGGCACCACGGGCCGTTTCGTCGGCGTGGGCATCGAGATCTCCCAGGAAGACGGCCTGGTCAAGGTGGTCTCGCCTATCGAAGGCTCGCCAGCCTTTCGCGCAGGCCTGGCACCGGGCGACCTGATCACCAAGATCGACGACACCTTCGTCAAGGGTCTGTCCCTCTCTGAGGCCGTCAAGCGCATGCGCGGCGAGCCCAACACGAGGGTCATTCTCACGATCTACCGCAAAGACGAAAACCGCACCTTCCCGGTCACCATCACCCGCGAAGAGATCAAGACCGTGTCCGTCAAAGGCAAGGTCATTGAGCCGGGCTACGCCTGGATCCGCCTGTCGCAGTTCCAGGAGCGCACCGTCGATGACTTCGTGCGCAAGGTCGAAGAGGTCTACAAGGCCGATCCCGCGCTCAAGGGCCTGGTGCTCGACCTGCGCAACGACCCCGGTGGCCTGCTCGATGCGGCAGTGGCCATTTCCGCGGCCTTCCTGCCCGAGGGCGTGAACGTGGTGTCCACCAACGGGCAACTGGCCGAGAGCAAATTCGTCTACAAGGCCGCGCCCGAGTTCTACCAGCGTCGATCTGGCAACGACCCGCTGCGTCGTCTGCCCGCCGCCCTCAAGACCGTGCCGCTGGTGGTCCTGGTCAACGAAGGCTCGGCCTCGGCCAGCGAAATCGTCGCCGGCGCCCTGCAGGATCACAAGCGCGCCACCATCATGGGCAGCCAGACCTTCGGTAAGGGCTCGGTGCAGACCGTTCGCCCGCTGGGGCCCGACACCGGCCTGAAGATCACCACCGCCCGCTACTACACGCCCACGGGCAAGTCCATCCAGGCGCGCGGCATCGTGCCCGACGTGCTGGTCGACGAAAGCGCCGAAGGCAATGTCTTCGCCCTGCTTCGCACGCGCGAGGCCGACCTGGACAAGCACCTGGGCAACGGCCCGGGTGGCAGCGAGGCCAAGGACGCAGCCCGCGAACGCGCCCGCGAGGAAGCCCGCAAGCGCGTCGAAGAAGAATCGCGCAAGCCGGTTGCCGAACGTAGCCGCATGCCCGAATTCGGTAGCGACAAGGACTTCCAGCTCGCACAGGCCCTGAACCAGCTGAAAGGTCGCCCGGTCCTTGTGAGCAAGACGCAGGTGGTCGAGCGCAAGGACGAAAAGAAGGACAACTGAGGCTGCGTGACCGACGACGACCTGCTTCGCTACTCGCGTCACATCCTGCTGGAAGAAATCGGCGTTGAGGGGCAGGAACGCCTGGCCGCAGCGCACGCGGTGGTGATCGGCGCAGGGGGACTGGGCTCGCCCGTGGCCCTCTACCTGGGCAGCGCGGGCCTGGGGCGCATCACCTTGGTCGATGCCGACACCGTCGATGTCACCAACCTGCAGCGGCAGATCGCGCACGCCCAAGACCGTGTGGGCCAGGCCAAGGTCGACTCGGCACGTGAGGCCATTCACGCACTCAATCCGGCGGTGAACGTGCAGGTCGTGGCGCAGCGCGCCGACGCGGCGCTGCTCGACACACTGGTGCCGGGCGCCAGCGTAGTCCTCGATTGCACCGACAACTTCGCCACCCGCCACGCGATCAATGCGGCCTGCGTGCGCCATCGCGTCCCGCTGGTGTCGGGCGCTGCGATCCGCTTCGATGGACAGGTCGCCGTCTACGACTCTCGCGATGGCCAGGCGCCTTGCTATGCCTGCGTGTTTCCGCCGCAGCAGGCGGTGGAAGAAACGCGTTGCGCCACGATGGGCGTGTTCGCACCGCTGGTGGGCGTGATCGGCAGCCTGCAGGCGGCTGAGGCGCTCAAGCTCCTGGCTGGCGCCGGCACGACCTTGACCGGGCGCCTGCTGATGCTCGATGGCCTGCGCATGGAATGGAACGAGATCCGCGTGTCGCGGCAGGCGGCTTGCCCGGTGTGCGGATCGCAGGCGCCACACACGTCTGCGATCTGAAGCCTCAGTCGATCAGTTTGTTCTTGAGGGCGTAGTAGGTGAGATCGCTATTGGAGGCGAGGCTCATTTTTTCCATCAGACGCGTGCGGTAGGTGCTCACCGTCTTGACCGACAGCGACAGCGCGCGCGCGATGTCGCCCGCCGTCTCGCCCTTGGCCAGCTTGAGAAACACCTGGAACTCGCGCTCGGACAATTGCTCGTGAGGCGCGCCGCCCTCCTTGCGATTGAGTTGCTGCGCGAGCAGTTCGGCCACCGCCGGCGAGATGTAGCGACGACCCAGCGAGATGGTGCGGATCGCGTTGACGATCTCCATCGGCTCGCATTCCTTATTGAGGTAGCCGCTGGCGCCCTGGCGAATCAGGTTCATCGCGTAATGCTCCTCGGGGTAGCCCGAGAGAATCAGGATGCCCACGTCGGGCGCCTTGGCGCGAATCATGCCCAGTGCATCGATACCGCTCTGACCGGGCATGGACAGGTCCATGACCAGCACGTCCAGCTCGGTGGTGCGCACCAGGTCGATGGCCTCGCGCCCGGTGGCGGCCTCGCCCACCACCCTCAGGTCCACTTGCTCGGAGAAAAACTGCTTGAGCCCTGAACGCACGATGGCGTGGTCATCCACGATGCCGACTTTGATCATGTCTGTACTCTTTCCTCGCCTGCTGCTTGCCTCACTCCAGAATGAAACCAAATGGATTCATCTTCAGGAACGATAAGCGGCAATTCTATGCACACCGCATGATCAATAGAGTCCTTGTGACGCACAAATCTAATTGAATGCGATGGGGTTGTGACCCGCGCGATGCGCGCACAACGTCCTACAGCGCGGCGCCGCATGGACCTACCGGATTTCGGGTTCCGCACCGATCGATGACGGTTGACCTAGCACCGTACGCTGGGTCTCCATGATTTCTTCGCCCGAGGACCACGACATGATCGAACAACGACAGACTCGCCAAACGCGCGCCAACGGATCGCCGATCGATACCGGCGGCAGCGTCTTTGACAGCACGCGCGAACTCGCTGCCCTGGCACTGGAGCGGGCCGCTGAAAAAATGCGCGATCTGCGTGAGGGCGTTGTCGACACCGCCAGCGGCGTCCAGCGCAAGGTCCACGACTATGCCGGCGCGACCTCGCGCTACGTCGCCGACCAGCCGGTGCGCGCCGCCCTGATCGCCGTGGGCATCGGGGCGCTGGTGACGGCGGCGATCTTGGTCGCACGTCGTCGTCATCACCGCTATTGAATCGACACGCGGGCACATGGCGCTGCACCCCATCTTCTCGGTGCTGCTGCGCCGACCCGATCTGCTCTTGGCCCATCTGGCCGGCTATGCCGACTTGATGCGCCAGGAAAGCCAGGTCACCGGTGCCTGGCTCGTGCGGCGCGCCATCGCGTGGGCCATCGCGATCCTGGCGTTCGTCGTATTCCTGATGCTCGCGGGGGTGGCTGCCATGATGGCCGCCCTCCAACACGATTTCCACTGGATGCTGCTGCTGGCGCCAGGCCTTGCACTGGTCCTGGCCATCGGGGCCTGCGGGTGGGCCCGGCGCAAACCGCCGCAGGCGGCTCTGAGCGAGCTGCGCGCGCAACTCCAAGCCGATGTCGACACCCTCCGAAGCCTGGGTTCGGTATGAGCGCACAGCGCCTGGCCCAATCGCGACTGGCCATCCTGGCCTACCTGCAACAAGGTCACGCCAGCGCATCGCAGACCCAGAGCGCGCAAGGCACTGCCTCCTCTCAGGCACAGGCCTCACCCTGGCGCAGCGCGGGCGATGCGGCGCGCCGCCACTGGGAGGACCATCCGGCTCGCTTGGCCGCCGGGCTGGTCGCACCCTTGCTGTCGCACTGGGGCGGCAGGCATCCACTGGCCTTTCTGGGCATCGCTGCTGCGATCGGTGCCGCCCTGGTGATGGTGCGTCCCTGGAAGCTGATGTCGGTGACCGGCGTGCTGGTCGCCGCGCTCAAGTCCTCGAACCTGGCCTCGCTGGCGATGTCGGTTCTGGCATCGCGCCGCGCGGCCTCGCGCGATGGCGAGCCTTGATGAACACACGCCGGCGCAATGGCTGCGGCCGCCGACGTGTCCCGCTGTCTCACCCCCGACCGCAGCCCCAAGATCTGGAAGGAACACACCATGCTTCACACCCTGCGCATCCTGGCTCTGGCCAGCGCCGCCACTCTGTCGATCCTCGCAAGCGGCTGCGCCGTCACGCGCGGGCAATCGACGATGGGCAGCTACATCGACGACACGGGCATCACGGCGGGCATCAAGGCCCGCTTGCTCGAGGACAAGACCACCGGTGGCTTGTCGATCAACGTCGACTCGCTCAATGGCACGGTGGCCTTGTCCGGCTTTGCGACCTCCGAGGCCGAAAAGGCTCGCGCCGAGACCATTGCACGCGAGGTCCAAGGGGTCAAGGGTGTGCGCAATAACCTGATCGTGCGCCCGCCCACGCGCTGATCTCTCAGCGCGCCAGCCCTGCGCGTGGCGCGGCGCGCCCGCCACGCCGACGATCAGCCTTGGGGTAATCCGATTGCGCCGCCAGTCGCTCGGCGCGCGCCTGCAATCGCCTCAGCGCCTCGTCCAGAGCCTGCGTCTGGGCCGATCGCAAGGGCGCGAGCAGATCGCGGTTGATGGCCCGCACCTGCGGCATCAGCTCCTCGTACAGGGCACGCCCAGCGACGGTCAGCGTCAGGCAGACCTCGCGCCGATCGGCCTGCCCGGGCACGCGATGCAGCAGGCCCTTGGCCACCAGCGAGGTCACCGCGCGGGACGTGCGGGCCCGATCCAATTGGATGCAATCGGCCAGCTGCGAAGACAAGACGCCATCTTGCTGCCCCAACCAGGCCAAGGCCCGCCACTCGCGGCGCGTGATCCCGTAGCGGCCCTCGCACAGGCGCACCACCATGGTCCCCGCCGTCGCCGCCAACCGACCCAGTCGATACAACAGCAAATCGTCGAGGGCCTGGGGATCGGTCAGACGCGAGGAAGGCATCAGGGTTTACCTGGTAAATGATTGATTTGAACAATCAATTGTCTCGCAACTAGAGTCGGGGCATGACCGCACGCCGTCCCAACCTGATCTACATCGTCGCCGACGACCTGGGCTTTGCCGACCTGGGCTGCTATGGCGGGCGCGACGCGCGCTTTGGCCCGGTCTCACCCGTCCTGGACGGCCTGGCCGCCCGCGGCCTGCGTTTCACCGAGGGCTACTCCAACTCGCCGGTGTGTTCGCCCACGCGCTTTGCCATCATGACCGGGCGCTACCAGTATCGACTGCGTGGCGCCGCCGAAGAACCGATCAACAGCCGGTCCCGCCACAGCACGACGCTGGGCCTGCCGACCGACCACCCCACCCTGCCCTCCTTGCTGCGCGATGCAGGCTATCGCACCGCCCTCATTGGTAAATGGCATCTGGGTTACCCACCCACCTTTGGGCCCTTGCGATCGGGCTATGAAGAATTCTTCGGGCCCATGGCTGGTGGCGTCGACTACTTCACCCATGCCGCCAACACCGGCGACCATGATCTGTGGCACGGGGAGACACCGAAACAGGAGGAAGGTTACTTGACCGACCTGCTGTCGCGCCGCGCCGTGGACTACATCGACCGCATGGCCACGCAGGACGCGCCCTTTCTCCTGAGCCTGCACTACACCGCGCCGCACTGGCCCTGGGAGACCCGCGAAGACGCACAGATCGCACCGGGCCTCAAGGGCAAGCTGTTTCACCTCGATGGCGGCAACATCCACACCTACCAACGCATGATCCATCACATGGACGAAGGCATCGGTTGGGTGATGGACGCCTTGCGCCGGCATGGCCTGGACGACAACACCCTGGTGATCTTCACCAGCGACAACGGCGGTGAGCGCTACTCCGACAACTGGCCGCTGGTGGGCGGCAAGATGGACCTGACCGAGGGCGGTATCCGCGTGCCCTGGATCGCGCACTGGCCCGCCGTGATCGCCCCGGGTCGCACCACACGCCAGCACTGTTTGAGCATGGACTGGTCGGCCACCTTCCTCGATGCCGGTGGCGCGCAACCGCATCCGGACTACCCACTGGACGGCGTGTCGCTGATGCCAGTGCTGCGCCAGCCCGATGCACGCCTCGATCGGCCGATGTACTGGCGCATGAACCACCGCAGCCAGCGCGCCGCCCGTGCCGGCGACTGGAAGTATCTGCGCGTCGACGGACACGACTACCTGTTCAACATTCCGGGTGACGAACGCGAGCGCGCCAACCTGGCGGCTCGTGAGCCCGAGCGGCTGGCCCGCATGCGCGAGGACTGGGAAGCCTGGAATGCCAGCCTGCCCCCGATCCCGGACGACGCCACCATCAGCCTGGGCTACGGCGCCAAGGACATGCCGCAGCGTTAAGCTCGGGGGATGACCAAGCTGTCTCGTTGGTTTCCCTTCCTGGATTGGCCACGCCCTGGCGCAGCCCTTCTGCGAGGCGAATTCGCCGCCGCCCTGACCGTGGTGGTGGTGATGATTCCGCAGTCTGTGGCCTATGCAGGCCTGGCGGGGATGCCTCTGATCACGGGGCTGTATGCCGCCTTCCTGCCGATGGTGTTGGCGGTGCTTTTCAGCCAATCGAACCGCCTGTCGGTCGGCCCCGCCGCCCTGACCTGCGTGCTGGTGGGCGCTTCTCTGGTGGGCATGGCAGAACCGGGCAGCGCGCAGTGGGTGGCGCTGGCGGTCTGGCTCGCGCTGCTCTCAGGGGCCATGCAGCTGGCGGTGGGCGTCAGCGGCTGGGCCTGGCTGCTCAATCTTGTGAGCTCGCCGGTGCTCGCCGGCTTCACGCAGGCCGCGGCGCTTTTGATCATTGCCTCGCAGTTACCGGCTCTCCTGGGCGTGAAGGGGCCGCTGACGAATCTGCTGGCAAACCCTGCGCTGAACCCCGAAGCCCTGGGCTATGGCCTGGGCAGTCTGGTCCTGTTCGAAGTGGGCAAGCGTCTGCTGCCCCGCGTGCCAGTGGTGTTGTTCGTGGTGGCGGCGACCGCTGCCCTCAGTGCGGCGACGGGCTACGCCGCGCGCGGCGCAATCATCGGCGAGCTGCCGGCAGGCCTGCCGTCCCTGTATTGGCCGGGGCTTCCAGCCTGGGAGCAGTTCGCCTCGCTGATTGCGCCGGCAGCCGTGATCGCGCTGGTCAGCTCGCTGGAGATGGCCTCCAGCGCCAAGGTCGAAAACCAACGCGAAGGCCGCCGCTGGGATGCCAACCAGGACCTGATCGGCCAGGGTGTGGGCAAGCTCGCCTCGGCCTTTTGCGGCAGCTTTCCCACCAGCGCCTCGTTCTCGCGGTCGGCGATCACGCTACAGGCGGGCGCGCGCACCGGCTGGTCGGCGGTCTGCGCCGCGCTCATCGTGCTGGCGGCGCTGCTCTTTCTGATGCCGACGCTGTACCACGTGCCCTCGGCGGTGCTGGCCGCGATCGTGGTGTCGGCGGTATTGGGCCTGATCAAGCCGCGCCTGTTTCCCTCGCTGTGGCGACTGGACCGCGTCGAGGCGGGCATCGCCATCGCCACCTTCGCCGCCACGCTGCTCACGGCACCCCGCATCTATTGGGGCGTGCTCACGGGCGTGGTCCTGGGGCTGGCGCACTTCCTGCACCACCGCCTGCACCCGCGCATCGTTGAAGTAGGCCTGCACCCCGATGGCAGCCTGCGCGATCGCCACCTGTGGAAGCTCGAACCCATCGCGCCCCACACCTACGCGCTGCGCATGGACGATGCGCTCGATTTCGCCTCGGCCAGCGCCTTGGAGCGTGTGGTGGTCGAATACCTGGCCCTGGATCCGCAGGTGCGCCAGGTCTGCCTGTTCGCGCACCCCATCAACCGCATCGATGCGACCGGGGTCGAGGTGTTCACCCAACTGCGACGCTACCTGGCCAGTCGCGATGTGACGCTGCATCTGAGCGGCCTGAAGATGCCGGTGGAAAACATGCTGCGTCGCGCGGGGGCGCTGGACGAAGACCTGCTGCTGCGCCTGCACCGCACCGATGCGGAGGCTCTGGCGACCTTGATCCACCCCAGGGCCTGAGGCGCGCGATCAGGCGGTCAGGATCCATCCCTCCAGGGGATCGACCTGCGCGGGCAGCCCCCAAGAGGGTGCCCCCTGGCGCTGCGCCCATGCCGCCTGAATCATGCATAGCGCTGCATCCAGGCTGTCGCCGCTGGCGTCTTGCACCAGCGCATCGCGCTGGGCGTGGGTGATCTTTAGACGCAGCGCCAGACGACTGCGTCCGGTCTCGAGCGCTTCGAGCAAGTCCTTGCGCGCGATCAGGCGCTCGGGGGTCTGCTTGGCCACATCGTCGCTCTTGTAGCTGCGTCGCTCGATCAATTCACGCGCCAGCAGCCCCGGGTAGGCTTCGAGCGCCACGCGGCGCGCATCGCCTGCATGCAAGCCTGGCAGGTGCACGCCGGCCGCAAGCAAGAGAGGCACAGCCGCATGCAGCATGTAGGCCACCGGCGGGTTCACCCATTTCATCGAGGGGCTGGAGCCGGCCTGCTTGTCAAAGGCGCGGTGCGCGAACTTGCCACCGACCGGGCGCGCATCACAAAAAGCAGCGAAGGTGTCGCGGATCTGCGCGCGCGAGAGGCTGGCGTAATGCGTCATGCACTCGGCCCACTGCAAGGGCCACCCCAGGTGCTCCACGAGCTCACGCGGCAGCCCGAAGGGCACATCAAAGCCACCGACCCAATCGCCAGACTGTGCCAACCACTGGCCCCAGCCTTCGAGCGTGGGCATCTTCTCGATGCGATCGAGTACCACCGCGTCGCCGCGCCGCGTGCCGAAAGCGAGCACGATGGGCTTGCGCCGGGTGGGGCTGCTGGAGAAGTCGCAGCCGACCACAGAGGACGTCATATCAGGGGCGCAACAGAAGGTCCGCGCAGGCGCCCGGTCGGCGCCGTGCGCGACTCACGCAGGGGAAGGTTAAACCCGGCCGCAGATCGCGGCGGTCGCCATGAGGTCTTCGAGCAAGGCCAGAGAGACATGGCCCGACACCGAGTACGGATCGAGCTCGGGACGCTCGGCGTATTTGAGCAAGATCGATTGATTGACCTTGCTGATGTTCACCTGCCCCATGGTCCATCCCCCGAAGCGGCGCTCGGTGATTTCCTCGTAATGGAGCAGGGCCACGTCCTTGTGGCGCGGATCCTTCTGGATGTGGCCATACAGCTCGGACACCGCCATACGCCCGCCTTCGATGGCCTGCAAAAAGATATCGCCGCCGTAGCACAGGATGCCGGTGATGCCCGTGGTGGGATTGTGCTGACGCGATTGCGCCAGGATGGATTCGATCGCGGCCGGACTGGGGTCCACCGCGCGGCTGCAATACAAGAGTCTCACCAGCATGGAATTTTCACTTCGGGATCAATGACAGGAATTCACGGCGCAGGGCGGAGTCCTTGAGGAACACGCCGCGCATGACCGAATTGATCATCTTGCTGTCCATGTCCTTCACGCCGCGCCAGGCCATGCAGTAGTGGGTGGCTTCCATCACGATGGCCAGGCCGTCAGGTTGGGTCTTGTCCATGATCAGATCGGCCAGTTGCACCACGGCTTCTTCCTGGATCTGCGGACGCCCCATCACCCACTCGGCCAGACGCGCGTACTTGGACAGGCCGATCACATTGGTATGTTCATTGGGCAGCACCCCGATCCAGACCCGGCCAATCACAGGGCAAAAATGGTGGCTGCAGGCCGAGCGCACGGTGATCGGACCGACGATCATCAGCTCGTTCAGGTGCTCGGCGTTCGGGAATTCGGTGATGCTCGGCGCCTTCACGTAGCGGCCGCGGAACACCTCGCTCAGGTACATCTTGGCCACCCGGCGCGCGGTGTCGCCGGTGTTGTGGTCGCTCTCGGTGTCGATCACCAGGCTACTCAAAACGCCGTGCATCTTGCCTGCGACCTCGTCTAGCAGGGCCTCCAGCTCGCCCGGCTCGATGAAGTCGGCGATGTTGTCGTTGGCGTGGAAACGCTTGCGTGCCGCCTTGATGCGCTCGCGGATCTTGACCGACACGGGCGTTCCGATGTCGGCGTCGAGGTTGGCGGGAGTCTTGGAGGGTTCGGCTTTCATCAGCATAGGAGATGCTAACACCCGCCCCTTCGACGTTGCGCGGGAAGGGCCCCCTCGACGCATGGATAGGTACCAAGGAACTACATCGGCTGACCGACTCAGAGGTATCGCTTGCCCTGGATCATCAGGGCCAGGCGCATGACGCCCAGCGCCAGCCGCTCCAGCACGCGCTCGACCAGCGGCCGCCGCGCGTAGCGCTGCGGGTCCATCTCCTGCCCGTGATCGGCAATCGCCTGCATCAGGCGTTCGCGCAACTGGCTGGCAAAGGCCTCGTCCTCGACCACCACGTTCGCCTCACGCGCCAGCAGCAGGCTCAGGGGATCGAGGTTGGATGACCCCACGGTGGCCCAGTGCCCGTCGATCACGGCCACCTTGGCGTGCAGAAAGCTGGGGGAGTATTCGTGGATCGCCACCCCCGCCCGCAACAAGCTGCCATACACCGGCCGCGACGCGTAGTACTGCATGAAGTACTCGTAGCGCCCCTGCAGCAGCAGCGTGACGCGCACACCGCGGCGGGCCGCGCGCTCCAGCGCCTGGCGCAGGCGCCGTCCCGGCACGAAATAGGCATTGGCGATGACGATCTCAGTCTGGGCCCGCCCGATGGCGCGCAGGTAGGCGCGCTCGATGTGGGAGCGATAGCCCAGGTTGTCACGCAGCATCAGCGCGGCGCGCACACGACCGGGCTGCGCCTGGGTCTGCCGGGGCACCGACGGGCGATTGGGCCGCAGGACTTCGGCCAGCGCGTGCGGGTCCAGCGTATGCAGCGCGCGCAGACGCTGCCACATCTGTCGAATGCTGTGACGCACATCGGCCACCAGGGGGCCCCGCACCCGCACGGCGAAGTCCAGCCGAGGCGCCTGCAGATGCCCGTGCCCCGGGTCATGCAGGTCGTCCAGGATGTTGATGCCGCCGCAAAACGCCACGACATCGTCGACCACGCACAACTTGCGATGCAGGCGACGCCAGCTGCCTGGCCACAGCACCCCCAGGCTGCCCACCGGCGCATAGACCTGCCAGTCCACGCCAGCCTGGCGAAAGCGCTGGCCCCAGGTGGCGGGCAGGACCGGCGTGCCAAATCCATCGACCACCACACGCACCGTCACCCCGCGCTGTGAGGCACGCTCCAGCGCCTGCGCCACCGACTCGCTCTCGCCTGTGAAATCGAAGATATAGCTCTCCAGCCAGACTTCATGGCTGGCTGCATCGATGGCAGCGATCAGGGCCGGGAAGAATTCGGCGCTGCCTTCCAACAGGTCCAGGCTGTGGCCGGTGGAAAGTGGCGGCAGGCGTAGCGGCATGCGTGCACTCAGAACGCAAAATCGGCGACCAGCGGCAGATGGTCAGACATCCGCGCCCAGGTGGGCCCACGCGGCACCGTCACGCGCACGGGGTCCAGGCCGCGGGCATAGACGTAATCGAGTTGCGTCAGAGGCAAGCGCGATGGATAGGTGGCCACCCGCTCGCGGGCGCAATCGTGCAGGCCCAGGCGGGCCATCGCGTCACGCAATTTGCCGCCCCAGTCGTTGAAGTCACCCGCCACCAGCAGGGGCATGTGCGCCGGAATCTCGCGTGCGATGAAGCGCCCGATCTGTTCGATTTGACGTACGCGGCTGCCTGCAATCAGCCCCAGGTGAACCACGATCACATGGATCTCCTGACCGCCCACCTGGAGGGCCACATGCAGCAGGCCACGCTGCTCGAAGCGATGGTCGGACACGTCCTCGTGCCCCTGCCCCAGCACGGGCCAGCGTGAGAGCAAGGCATTGCCATGCTCGCCGTGGCGGGTGGTGGCATTGGTCTGGTAGACGGCGGCATAGCCTGCGGGGGCCAGAAACTGGGCCTGGGGCAGTTGGGGCCAGCGAGAGAAATGACGCTCCTCGCGGCGGTGCATCTTGCGTACCTCCTGCAGGCAGACGATGTCGGCCTCGAGTCCTTCCACCGCCACCGCGAGGTTATGGATCTCAAGCCGACGCGCCGGGCCGATGCCCTGCACACCCTTATGAATGTTGTAGGTGGCGACGCGCAGTGTGCGGGTCATGAGCGCCGCCGGGCCGCCCCAAGGCGCGAAGGCCCCCTCGGGGGGCAGTGAGCCACACGCAGTGGGCGAGCGTGGGGGCATGTCATGACATGAAGTGCGGCAGCATCAAGATCGCTTCTGCGTTTGAGGGTGAGAAGCAAGCATCTGCCGCCTCGCGCCAGGGCAGCCACTGAAACGCCGTGTGCTCGCGCGGACTGAGTACCACCGGCGTGCCGGCCGGCACACACAGGCCGAACACATGTTCGAGGTTGTGGGTCACGCCGGGAGCATAGCGGTGTCGCCAGCGCGGGTAAATCTCATAGGTGTTGGTCAGACCCCAATCGCGCAAGCCTGTGTGCAAAGGAGTGCCGGGTCGGCAGTCGATGCCGGTCTCCTCGCCCACCTCGCGCGCCGCCGTCTCCCCCGATGGCTCCTCCAACGAGTCTTTGCTGCCCGTGACCGACTGCCAGAACCCCGAGGCATCCGCGCGCCGGATCAACAGCACGTCCAAGGCTGGCGTGTGTATCACCACCAGAACGGATTGTGGAATCTTGTACGCAGTCATGGTCCCCAACGAAACAGGGCGCCCCACGGGCGCCCTGAAATTGTGCCTGCAGCCCAGGGGCCGTCAGGCCGCTTGTGTATTGCGCAAGCGGATATGCAATTCGCGCAACTGCTTCTCGTCGACCGGGCCGGGCGCCTGCGTGAGCAGGTCCTGGGCACGCTGGGTCTTGGGGAAGGCAATCACGTCGCGCAGGCTCTCAGCGCCCGTCATGAGCATCACAAAGCGGTCCAGGCCGATGGCGATGCCGCCATGCGGGGGCGCACCGTATTGCAAGGCATCGAGCAGGAAGCCGAACTTGGCCTTGGCTTCCTCGGCGTCGATCTTGAGCGCGCGAAACACCTTGCTTTGCACGTCTTCGCGGTGGATACGCACCGATCCACCGCCCAGCTCGATGCCATTGAGCACCGCGTCATAGGCCTTGGCGATGCAGCGGCCCGGATCGGTCTCGAGCCAGTCCTCATGGCCGTCCTTGGGCGAGGTGAAGGGATGGTGCACGGCGTTCCAGCGCTGGGCGTCATCGTCGTACTCGAACATCGGGAAATCGACCACCCACAGCGGCTTCCACTGGCCTTCGATCAGGCCATGGGATTTGCCAAACTCGCTGTGACCGACCTTGACTCGCAGCGCGCCAATCGCGTCGTTGACGACCTTGGCCTTGTCGGCACCAAAGAAGATCAGGTCGCCGGTGGCGGCGCCCGTGCGCTTCATGATCTCGGTCAGGGCTGCATCGTGCAGGTTCTTGACGATGGGCGACTGCAGTCCGTCGCGGCCGGCCGCCGCATCATTGACCTTGATCCAGGCCAGACCCTTGGCACCATAGATCTTGACGAACTCGGTATAGCCATCGATCTCGCCTCGGCTCATCTCACCGCCGCCCGGCACGCGCAGGGCCACCACACGCCCGTCGTCCTGATTGGCGGGTGCGGAGAAGACCTTGAAGTCGACGTCCTTCATGACGTCAGTGATCTCGGTGAATTCCAGCTTCACGCGCAGGTCGGGCTTGTCCGATCCATACAGGTGCATCGCGTCGGCGTGCGTCATGACCGGGAAGGGAGGGATGTCGACATCGATCGCATGCTTGAAGGTGCTGCGGATCATGCCCTCGAACATCTCACGGATTTCTTCCTCGGTGAGGAAGGAGGTTTCCACGTCGATCTGGGTGAACTCGGGCTGGCGGTCGGCGCGCAGGTCTTCGTCGCGGAAGCACTTGGTGATCTGGTAGTAGCGATCGAAGCCCGACACCATCAGCAACTGCTTGAACAACTGGGGCGACTGGGGCAGCGCGAAGAACATGCCGTCATGCACGCGGCTGGGGACCAGGTAATCGCGCGCGCCCTCGGGCGTGCTCTTGGTCAGCATCGGCGTCTCGATATCGATGAAGCCATTGGCATCAAGGAACTTGCGCACCTCCATCGTCACCTTGTAGCGCAGCATCAGGTTGTTCTGCATGTAGGGGCGACGCAGGTCCAGCACCCGGTGCATCAGGCGCGTGGTCTCGGACAAATTCTCGTCGTCCAACTGGAACGGGGGCGTGACCGAAGGATTGAGCACGGTGACCGCGTGGCACAGGATCTCGATCTTGCCGCTCTTGAGGTTGTCGTTGGTGGTGCCCGCCGGACGTGCGCGCACCACGCCTGTGACCTGCACGCAAAACTCGTTGCGCAGGCCCTCGGCGGTCTTGAACATCTCGGGGCGATCGGGGTCGCACACCACTTGCACATAGCCTTCGCGGTCACGCAGATCGACGAAGATGACCCCGCCGTGATCGCGGCGGCGATTGACCCACCCGCACAGGGTCACGGTCTGGCCCAGGAGGGCTTCGGTCACGAGACCGCAATAGGTCGTACGCATTTTCTGGCTGGACATGGACACGGTTTCCGGCGCCGTGGGGCGCATTACTTGACGGTAGGAAGATCGGCCGGGGTGGAGGGAACGACCACGCCCATGGAGATCACGTAACGCAGGGCCTCGTCGACCGACATGCGCAGTTCGATGCAGTCGCTTTTGCGAAGCATCACGAAGTAGCCGCCCGTGGGGTTGGGCGTGGTGGGGACATAGACGCTGAGGAAATCACCGGGCAGGTGATTGGCCACATCGCCCCCGGGCGTGCCGGTGACAAAGCCGATGGTCCAGACATCAGGACGCGGCCACTGCACCAGCACCGCGGTACGAAAGGCGTTGCCGCTCTCGGAGAACAGCGTGTCCGAGACCTGCTTGACGCCGGAATAGATGGACCGCACCACCGGGATGCGGTTGAAAACGCGGTCACTCCAGGCCAGCAGACGCCGACCGATAAAGTTGCTGGTGACCGCCCCGACCAGCAGCAAGATGCCCAGGGCCAGCACCACGCCCAGACCCGGAATGTGAATGCCGAACAATCGATCCGGGTGCCAGGCCACCGGCAGGATCAGGAGCGTCTGATCCAGGGTGCCAACGATCCACTGGATCACCCAGGCGGTGATGGCCACGGGCAATACAACCAACAGGCCGGCGAACAGCCATTTGCGCAAGGGGGCCATCGTGAACTTTCTGGGGGTCAGTGTCAGGCGCGGGCGTAGTTGCCGCCGCCGGCCGACGCCGTGGGGGAGTCAGAGGGTGTGGAGGGGGCAGCGGGCGTGCTGTCGGCCGGCTTGGAGGCACTGCTGTCCGTCGCCGGGGCCGCGGCTGCGGCTGCACCGCTGCCGCCACGGAAGTCGGTGGCATACCAGCCCGAGCCTTTGAGCTGGAAGCCGGCGGCCGTCACCTGCTTGCTGAAGGTGTCGGCGCCGCAGGCGGGGCAGGCGGTCAGGGGCGCATCCGAGATCTTTTGCAGGACGTCCTTGGCATGGCCACAGGAGCCGCACTTGTAGGCGTAAATGGGCATGGCAGGCGTTGAAGGTGCAAAGCCCTCGATTATAGGCGGGCCCCCCCGCCCTCAGGTGCCGGCCAGGTGGTGGTGCGAAGCGTGGCTGTTGCGGATTGCCTGGGGGCCCACCGAGCCCACGATCATGCCGACCAGCGATGCCGCCAGACCTGCCAGTTGCGCCGGGAAGACCTCGCCAGCAGGCGTGGCCAGAAACAGCAACCAGGTCACCAGGCCCAGGACGATCGCGAACACCGCGCCCTGGGTGGTGGCGCGCTTCCAGTACAGGCCGAACACCAGCGGGATGAAGGCTCCCACCAGGGTGACCTGGTAGGCACCCGACACCATCTCGTAGATCGAAGTGCCCTGCATGTAGATCGCGTAGGCCAGCACGAACACGCTGAACACCAGCACGGTGATACGCATGGTGCGCAGTTGCTGGTGGTCGCTGGTGTGGGGGCGGAATTGACGCCAGATGTTCTCGGTAAAGGTCACGCTGGGAGCCAGCAAGGTGGCCGAGGCGGTGGACTTGATCGCCGACAGCAGCGCGCCGAAGAACAGCACTTGCATCACAAAGGGCATCTGCTCCATCACCAGCGTCGGCATGACCTTTTGCGGATCGTCCTTGAGCAACTCGGCGGCCTTCTCGGGCATGACCAGTAACGCGCTGGCCACGATGAACATCGGCACGAAGGCGAACAGGATGTAGCAGACGCCGCCGATCACCGCACCCTTGCGGGCTGCACCCTCGCTGTTGGCGGACATCACGCGCTGAAACACGTCCTGCTGCGGGATGGAACCCAGCATCATGGTGACGGCTGCGGCCAGGAAGAAGGCGATATCGGTCAAGGTCGGTTCGGGCCAGAACTTGAATAGATCCTTGCTGGCGGCGAAATCGATCACCTTGCCCGCGCCGCCGGCCATGTCGGCGGCGAACACGGCGATCAGGGACAGGCCGACCACCAAAATGATCATCTGGATGAAGTCCGTCACAGCCACCGACCACATGCCCCCGAACAAGGTGTAAGCCAGGATGGACACCACGCCGATCACCATGCCCACCGGGATACTGATCGCACCGCCAGACAGCAGGTTGAACACCAGCCCCAGGGCGGTGACCTGCGCCGACACCCAGCCCAGGTAACTGACCATGATGATCAGGGAGCACACCACTTCGACCGTGCGCCCATAGCGCTCGCGGTAGTAGTCGCTGATGGTCAGCAGCGTCATGCGATAGAGCTTGCCGGCGAAGAACAGGCCCACCAGGATCAGGCAGGTGCCCGCGCCGAAGGGGTCTTCGACCACGCCGCCCAGACCACTCTCAATGAACTTGGCCGGGATACCCAGCACCGTCTCGGACCCGAACCAGGTGGCGAAGGTGGTGGTCACGATCATGATCAGGGGCAGGTGGCGCCCCGCGATCGCGAAATCAGCGGTGTTCTTGACCCGCTTGGCGGCATACAGGCCAATCCCGATGGTGATCAGCAGGTAGACGATAACCAGCGTCAACAGCATGAACGGACTCCTTCGACGGCTCTTAAAACCGCGCGATTATGAGTCAGGTCAGTAAAACCTCACGACCCACTGCATTGCCAGCAGACCCAGTGCAAACCCGAGTGCGCCATAGACCGCCGACTGCAGCAGCCGGTTGGTACGCCGTTGCTCCGCGAGGAGCTCCTGCAGCTCGCGCCGCGTGACCCCGGCGGGCCGCTGCAAATAGTCATGCAGCAAGCGGGGTAATTCGGGCAGCAGCTTGGCGTAGCGCGGGGCCTGGGCCTTCAGTTCGTTCCACAGCCGCTTGGGACCTACCTGATCGAGCATCCAGCGCTCCAGGAAGGGGCGGGCCGTGCTCCAAAGGTCCAGATCCGGATCGAGCTGGCGGCCCAGACCCTCGATGTTCAGGAGGGTCTTTTGCAGCAGCACCAATTGGGGCTGGATCTCGACCTGGAAGCGCCGCGAGGTCTGGAACAGCCGCATCAGCACCATGCCCAGCGAGATTTCCTTGAGCGGTCGGTCGAAATACGGCTCGCACACGGCGCGGATGGCGGCCTCGAGTTCGTCCACCCGGGTCTCGGGCGGCACCCAGCCCGACTCGATATGCAATTCCGCCACCCGCTTGTAGTCGCGGCGGAAAAAAGCGGTGAAGTTCTGGGCCAGGTAGTCCTTGTCGGTCTCGGTGAGCGTGCCCACGATGCCGAAATCCAAGGAGATGTAGCGGCCGAAGGTCTCAGGCGCCAAGCTCACCTGGATGTTGCCCGGATGCATGTCCGCATGGAAAAAGCCGTCGCGAAACACCTGCGTGAAAAAGATCGTGACCCCATCGCGCGCCAGCTGCTTGAGGTCGACCCCCGCTTCGCGCAGGCGATCGATCTGGCTGATCGGAACCCCGGTCATGCGCTCCATGACAATCACCTCGGGGTGGCAGTAGTCCCAGAACATCTCGGGAATCAGCACCAAGCCCAGGCCTTCCATATTGCGTCGCAGCTGCGCGGCGCTGGCAGCCTCGCGCACCAGGTCCAGTTCGTCGTGCAGGTACTTGTCGAATTCGGCGACCACCTCGCGCGGTTTGAGACGCCGGCCGTCGTTGGACAGACGCTCGACCCAGCCCGCCATCACGCGCATCAGGGCCAGGTCCTTCTCGATCACGTTGAGCATGCCGGGGCGCAGCACCTTGACCGCCACCTCGCGCAACTGCCCATCGCGGGTGCGCAGGGTGGCAAAGTGCACCTGGGCGATCGAGGCGCTGGCCACTGGCTCGCGCTCGAAGCTGGCAAAGACCGTGTCCACCGGCTGGCGAAAGGCCCGCTCGATGGTGGCCACGGCCACCGCGGCTTCGAAGGGTGGAACACGATCCTGCAGACGGGCCAATTCCTCGGCGATGTCGGCGGGCAGGAGGTCGCGCCGGGTGGACAGCACCTGGCCGAACTTCACGAAGATGGGACCCAGACACTCCAGGGCCTCACGCAGGCGCTGTCCGCGCGGCGCATCGAGCTTGCGACCCAGGGTCAGCACCCGCGCCAGCAGGCGCAGCCAGCGGTGCTGAAAGCTATTGAGGACGAGTTCGTCCAGCCCGTAGCGAAAGACGATCCACAGGATGTAGGCGCCGCGCAAGGACCGCATCATCAGCCGCCACCTGCGGCCGACGAGGGCGCAGTACCCGCCCGACCCGGCACCCGCGCGATGAAGCTGCGTAGGGTCGCCGCCATCGTCTGCAGGCCCTGGGTCAGGGTGTGGGCGGGTGCATCACCCAACAGGCGGGCCAGGTCTTCTTCCAGGTCCCAGCGCACATGATCGACCAGCCAGTTGATCTCGGCGGCGAACTGCACGTCGCCGGCGATACGTACCTCGGGCTTTTCCCCGCGCAGGGCGGTCTGGGCCAGCGCCCAGGGCGATTCTTGCGTGAGGGTGAGGGTCAGGTCGGGGTTGGCCACGGGATCTGCCAGATCCAGCAGACCGGCGGGGGTGGCAACCAGGCGCATCTCGAAATGGCGCCAGGCGGCCAGCACCACCCGTCCGCGTTGGCGCGCCAGGCGCGCACGGGCCTGCGGCTCCTGCATCAACACATGATTGATTAGCAGCACGATGCGCCGGTGCGTCTCCTTCACCGCCCACGCGGGCGGCTCAAAGGCCTGCCCGAGGCGGTCGGCCAGGGTGTCCAGAAAAGGAAAGGGGGACTGTGTCGCCATAGTCCCCCATTATTCCCGCAGAAGCGGGTGCGCTCTCGCGTCGCAGGCAATGGCCCGGTGCAGGCCCGGGCCGTGCCCTTATTGCAAGGCCTGTACGCCCGCCACCAACCAACCGGCACTGCCGTTCTTCGGCTTGGTCATGTTCCAGACCTCGCGGAAGGGGCTGGGGCCGGCAGAAGGCTCTTCGCGAATCAGACCGGAGAACTCGACGCTGGCCATATAGCCGTCGCCCAGGTCCTCGATCCCGAGCAGCTGCGCCTCGAGCATGACCACATCGGTCTTGTTCGGGCCGGCGCCGCGGTGCGCCTCACGTTCGGCCAGCTGGGTGCGGATCTCGCCCACCATCTCGTCGGTCATCATGGCGCCCAGGGCGTCGAGGTCGGAGCGGTCCCAGGCTTCCTGCAAGGACACGAAATTGCGCTTGGCCGCATCGACAAAACCCGTGACGTCGAAATCAGCAGGGATGCTCCAGGTCAGGCCGCCAGTGGCGCCGCCCAGGGCCGAGCCGATCTGAACGCCTCTGCCGGCACTCAAGGGCCCCGAGGTGGCCGGGCCGGCATCGAAGGCGGTGTTCTGCTGCTCCCAGGGGCGGGCAGATGCGTCGTTACCGACCTTGTCCGCGCTGTAGTGGCGCGGTGCGTTGGCCAGATCGGCCGGCGCACCGGCACCTTGCAGCGCGTAGGGGCTGCGGCCCGCATCGCCCTGGGCGCGCGCACGGCGAGCCCGCATGATCATGCCGACCACCACCATGATGACGAGGGCCAGCAGCCCGAACAGCATGAACTGGGCGAACTCGGCGCCCAGGCCCAGCGAACTGGCCAGCCAGGCCAAGCCCAGACCAGCGGCCAGGCCACCGAGCATGGCGCCCCAGGGTCGCTTGGGAGCGGCCGCCGGCGGGGTGGCGGCGGTCGGCGCAGCCGGCTTGTTGGCGGCGGCGTTGGGCGCAGCCCCTTGCGTCGGCGCGGCGGGCGGCGTGGCCTCGCGTTGGGTCACGTTGCCCGATTGCTTGCCCACGGAGCCGCCACCGCCCATGCGACGCGCAGCCTCGGCGTCCAGTGTGCCCAGCGCCAGGGCGCAAACCAGTAATGCAGTCCAGAGCTTCATTGTCTTGCTTCCTTCGTCAACCAACGGACATAAATCAGATTCACCTGCGAGCGGCGCTCGCTAGCACTTGATTCCAACATGAAGGGCCACCACACCGCCAGCGAGGTTGTGATAGTCCACATGACCGAAACCCCCTTCGCGCATCATGGACTTCAGGGTGTCCTGATCGGGGTGCATACGGATGGATTCGGCCAGATAACGGTAACTGTCGGCGTCGCCGGCGACCAGTCGCCCCAGACGCGGCAGCACCTGGAAGGAGTACCAGTCGTAGACCTTCTCCAGAGGCTTGGCCACGCGCGAAAACTCCAGCACCAGCAGCTTGCCACCCGGTCGCAGCACTCGGTGCATCTCGGCCAGGGCGGCATCCTTGTGGGTCATATTGCGCAGGCCAAAGGCCACGCTGACCAGGTCAAAGGACTCACTGGCAAAGGGCAGGCGCTCGGCGTCACACACCAGGGTGGGCAAAACCAGGCCGGCATCCACCAGGCGATCACGGCCGGTGCGCAGCATGGTTTCGTTGATGTCGGTGTGGACCACACGCCCGCTCGGACCCGCCTTTTTCGCGAAGGCCATGGCCAGATCGCCCGTACCGCCAGCGATGTCCAGCACCTGCTGGCCCTCGCGCACGTCGGCCACCATCACCGTGTAGGCCTTCCAGGCGCGGTGCAGGCCCATCGACATCAGATCGTTCATCACGTCGTAGCGCGATGCGACCGAGTCAAAGACGCCGCGCACATGGCGAGCCTTCTCGCGCTCGTCGACCGTCTGGAAACCGAAATGGGTGGAGGTCATTGAGCGCCAATGCTAGAAGAAAGTGGCGTTGTACGAGGCAACACCCCGTCCGCGTCAGGGGGAAACCGTCACAGGCGTTGCCCGGATACGACTAAATCGGCCGAGGGCGCCTTCAGTGGCCGCAGGAGGCACCGCCGGCCTGCGGCATCGGGTCATCGCGCGACACCCCCGCCGCCGCCAGGCGCTGCGTGTAGTCCTGCCACAGGCGATCCTGCTCAGACCCCAGGAAATACAGGTAATCCCAGGAGAAGATGCCACTGTCGTGGCCGTCGGAGAACCGGGGCTGGACCGCGTAGTTGCCCACCGGATCCAGTGCCTCGAGGGTGACCTCGCGCTTGCCGGTCTGCAAGACCTCCTGGCCGGGGCCGTGGCCCTGAACCTCGGCCGACGGCGAATACACGCGCATCAACTCAAAGGGAATTCGAAAGTCCCTGCCGTCGGAATAAGCGATCTCGAGCACGCGCGATTGCCCGTGCACGGTCAGCGACACCGGGGTTGGGGTGGAGTGTTGTAGACCCGCCATTGCCATCCTCGCTTTACACCAGCACGCGCTCGATGCCGCCCTGGTTGGCGGCCTGCACGTACTTCGGCATCCAATCGGGCCCGAGCAGGCGGTTGGCCATCTCGACGACGATGTAGTCGGCTTCGAGCAGGCCGTTTTGCAGGTCGTCACCGAAGCGCGAGAGCCCCTGCAGGCAGCTGGGGCAGCTGGTGAGGATCTTGACGTTACCCGCAGCGGGCGCCGCACCTGCGGCACGCAAGGCGGTCTCGTCGCGGCGCAGTTGTTCTTCCTTGCGGAAACGCACTTGCGTCGAGATGTCGGGGCGGGTCACGCCCAGCGTGCCCGACTCGCCGCAGCAGCGTTCGGACTTGAGCACCTGGTCGCCCACCAGCGCCTTGACGGTCTTCATCGGATCCTGCTGCTTCATGGGCGAGTGGCAGGGGTCGTGATAGAGATAGCCCGCGCCTTCGGACTGCAGGCGGTAGCCCTTCTCCATCAGGAACTCGTGGATATCGATGATGCGGCAGCCCGGGAAGATCTTGTCGAACTGGTACCCCTGCAACTGGTCGTAGCAGGTGCCGCAAGAAACCACCACCGTCTTGATGTCCAGGTAGTTCAGCGTGTTGGCCACACGGTGAAACAGCACCCGGTTGTCGGTGATCATCTTCTCGGCCTTGTCGAACTGGCCGGAGCCGCGCTGCGGATAGCCGCAGCACAGGTAGCCCGGAGGCAGCACGGTCTGCACGCCGGCGTCCCACAGCATCGCCTGCGTCGCCAGGCCCACCTGCGAGAACAGGCGCTCGGAGCCGCAACCGGGAAAGTAAAACACCGCCTCGGACTCGGTCGTGGTGGCCTGCGGGTTGCGGATGATCGGGACGTAGTCCTTGTCCTCGATGTCCAGCAAGGCGCGCGCCGTTTTCTTGGGCAGGCCCCCCGGCAACTTCTTGTTAATGAAGTGGATCACCTGCTCTTTGAGCGGCGCCGTGCCGTGGGTCGAAGGCGGCTGGGAAGATTGCTTGCGTCCGAAGCGTCGCATCAGGTCGTGCACTAGGCGCTGCACCTTGAACCCCACGCCCACCATGGCGGCACGCACCAGCTTGATGGTCTCGGGGTTGGTGGCATTGAGCATCAACATCGCCGCGGCGTTGCCGGGGCGGAAACTCTTCTTGCCCATCTTGCGCAGGAGGTTGCGCATGTTCATGGTCACGTCGCCGAAATCGATCTTGACTGGGCACGGCGTGAGGCACTTGTGGCACACGGTGCAGTGATCGGCCACGTCCTCGAATTCGGCCCAGTGCTTGATCGACACGCCGCGGCGGGTCTGCTCCTCGTAGAGAAAGGCCTCGACCAGCAGCGAGGTCGCCAGGATCTTGTTGCGCGGGCTATAGAGCAGGTTGGCGCGCGGCACGTGCGTCGCGCACACCGGCTTGCACTTGCCGCAACGCAGGCAGTCCTTGACGCTGTCGGCAATGGCGCCGATGTCCGACTGCTGCATGATGATGGACTCATGCCCCATCAGGCCGAAGCTGGGCGTGTAGGCGTTGGTCAGGTCGGCGTGCAGGGCGGGGCCCGGCGCCGCGCCCGCGCGCAGCAGCTTGCCCTGGTTGAAGCGACCCTGCGGATCGACGCGCTGCTTGTAGGCGGCAAACGGTGCGAGTTCTTCGTCCGTCAAAAATTCCAGCTTGGTGATGCCGATGCCGTGCTCGCCCGAGATCACGCCCCCCAACGAACGCGCCAGCGTCATGATGCGCTTGACCGCGCCGTGAGCGGCCTGGAGCATCTCGTAGTCGTCGCTGTTGACGGGGAGGTTGGTGTGCACATTGCCGTCGCCGGCGTGCATGTGCAAGGCCACCCACACGCGGCCCTTGAGGACCCGTTTGTGGATGGCGGTCACCTCTTCGAGCAGCGGCCCGAAGGCCTGGCCGCTGAAGATCTGCTGCAAGGGCGCGCGCACCTGGGTCTTCCAGCTGGCGCGCAGGCTGTGATCCTGCAACTGCGGGAACAGGCCCTGCACATTGTCCAACCAGCCTTGCCACAGACCCCGCACCCCGCGCAGCAGGGCCAGAGCCTGGCCCACGCGGTCTTCCAGCAATTCAGCGGAAGGGATCTCGCTGGCGTCGTCCTGGCGCCCCAGCGGCAGATTGCCGCGGGTGAAGAAGGCCTCGAGTTGATCCAAGAGCTTGAGCTTGTTGGTCAGGCTCAACTCGATGTTGATCCGCTCGATGCCGTCGGTGTATTCGGCCATGCGAGGCAGCGGGATCACCACGTCTTCGTTGATCTTGAAGGCGTTGGTGTGCTTGCTGATCGCCGCGGTGCGCTTGCGATCCAGCCAGAATTTCTTGCGCGCCTCGGGGCTGATGGCGATGAAGCCTTCGCCACTGCGCGAGTTGGCCAGGCGCACCACCTCGGAGGTGGCACGGGCCACCGCGTCGGCGTCGTCGCCGGCGATGTCGCCGATCAGGACCATCTTGGGCAGGCCACCGCGCTTGGACTTGGTGGTGTAGCCCACGGCCTTGAGGTAGCGGTCATCGAGATGCTCCAAGCCCGCCAGCACCGTGCCGGTGCGGCGCTGCTCGGCGAACATGAAATCCTTGATCTCGACGATGCTAGGCACCGCATCGCGCGCGTTGCCAAAGAACTCCATGCAAACCGTGCGCGTGTGCGCCGGCATGCGGTGCACCACCCAGCGCGCGCTGGTGATGAGGCCGTCGCAGCCTTCCTTCTGGATACCGGGCAGGCCCGAGAGGAACTTGTCGGTGACGTCCTTGCCCAGACCCTCCTTGCGGAAGGACTTGCCGGGGATGGCCAGGCGCTCGGTGCGCGCGGGGCGGCTCCAGTCGATCTTCTTGGCTTCGCCCGGGAAGTAACGCAGCTCGAAGGTGGCGACATCGGCGTCGTGGATCTTGCCCAGGTTGTGATCCAGGCGCACCACCTCCAGCCACTGGGCGTCGGGGGTGACCATGCGCCAGGAGGCCAGGTTGTCCAGGGCCGTGCCCCACAGCACGGCCTTCTTGCCACCCGCGTTCATCGCAATGTTGCCGCCGATGCACGAGGCCTCGGCGGAGGTCGGGTCGACCGCGAACACATAGCCACCGCGCTCGGCGGCGTCGGCCACGCGCTGGGTCACCACGCCGGCCTCGGTCCAGACGGTGGGCACGGCTTGGTCGTGGCCGGGGAGGGCGACAAGCTCGACCTCGGTCATGGCCTCGAGCTTCTCGGTGTTGATCACGACCGACTTCCAGGTCAGCGGGATGGCGCCGCCGGTGTAGCCGGTGCCGCCTCCGCGCGGGATGATGGTCAGGCCTAACTCGAAGCAGCCGCGAACCAGAGCGGCCATCTCCGCTTCGGTGTCGGGCGTCAGCACCACGAACGGGTACTCGACACGCCAGTCGGTGGCGTCAGTGACATGCGAGACACGCGAGAGGCCATCGAACTTGATGTTGTCCTTGGCCGTCAGGCGACCCAGCACGCGCTGGGTACGCCGGCGCAGCGTGGCCGCTTCGCTGAAGCTGGCGTCAAAGGCCTGCACCGCCTCGCGGGCGGCGGCGAGCAGCTCACCGACACGGGCGTCACGCGAGGGATCGGAGTCGGGCGTGCGGCGCTTGTCGATCTCGCCCAGTCGGTGATGCAGGGCGTCGACCAGCAGGCGTCGGCGCTTGGGGTTGTCCAGGAGGTCGTCTTGCAGATAGGGATTGCGCTGGACCACCCAGATGTCACCCAGTACCTCATAGAGCATGCGGGCGGAGCGGCCGGTGTGGCGCTCGGCTCGCAACTGACTCAGGACCTCCCAGGCGCGAGCGCCCAACAAACGGATCACGATCTCGCGGTCGGAGAACGAGGTGTAGTTGTAGGGGATTTCACGCAGGCGCGGGTTCTGCGAGTCGCCGGGGGCCAGAAGGAGATTGAGGGTGGTCGGTGCGTTCATCGCAGGCAGACTAACCAGCCGAAGGATGCGAGAGCGGCTGATCGAGGATGGTACCAAAGGCGTATCGCCATCGCCTCCGGCGGGGGAATCCCTGCGGGGGTGATATCGCCACGATGTCGTGTCACAAAGATGATTTAAGGTAACGCCCGCAGGCGGAACCGTCCGCACCGCAGCCCACAAAGGAAATAGAAGATGAAAGTATTCAAAACCCTCGCGGCCGCCGCGATCGCTACGGCCTTCGCCTTGCCCGCACACGCGCAGACCGAGATCCAGTGGTGGCATTCCATGGGTGGTGCCTTGGGCGAATGGGTCAACGACCTGGCCAAGGAGTTCAACACCAGCCAGAAAGACTACAAGATCGTCCCGACCTTCAAAGGCAGCTACGACGAGTCCATGACCGCCGCCATCGCCGCCTACCGTGCCGGCAATGCACCCCATGTGCTGCAGGTCTTCGAGGTCGGCACCGCCACCATGATGGCGTCCAAGGGTGCCATCGTGCCGGTGGGCAAGATCATGACCGACGCCGGCTTCAAATTCGATCCAGCCGCCTACGTGCCCGCAGTCGCCGGCTACTACACCGCCCCCAACGGGCAGATGCTCAGTTTCCCGTTCAACAGCTCGACCCCGGTGTTCCACTACAACAAGGACGCCTTCAAGGCCGCCGGCCTGGACCCCGAGAAGCCGCCCACCACCTGGCCTGAAGTGGCTCTGGCCGCCGCCAAGCTCAAGACCTCGGGCCACAAGTGCCCGTTCACCACCAGCTGGATCAGCTGGACCCAGCTGGAAAGCTTCTCCGCCTGGCACAACGTGCTGTTTGCCAGCAAGAACAATGGCTTTGGTGGGCTGGACGCGCGTCTGGCGTTCAACACGCCGCTGCATGTGCGCCACATCGAGAACCTGGCCAATATGGCCAAGTCGGGGCTGTTCGTCTACAAGGGCCGCGGCAATGCGGCTGACGCCACCTTCGTCTCGGGTGAATGCGCGATGGCGACTGGCTCGTCGGCCCTGTATGGCAACGTCACCCGCAACGGCAAGTTCGCCTATGGCATCGGCACCCTGCCCTTCTACCCGGATGTGGCCGGCGCGCCGCAAAACACCGTGATCGGCGGCGCCAGCCTCTGGGTCATGTCGGGCAAGAAGGCCGAGGAATACAAGGGCGTGGCCGCCTTCTTCAACCACCTGTCCAAGACCGACATCGCCGCAGCCAGCCACCAGCGCACCGGCTACCTGCCGGTGACCAAGGCCTCGTTCGAGGCGACTGACAAGTCCGGCTTCTACAAAAAGAACCCGGGCACCGATGTCTCGGTCACGCAGATGATCCGCAAGACCACCGACAAGTCACGCGGTGTGCGTCTGGGCAACTTCGTCCAGATCCGCACCATCATCGACGAGGAGATGGAGCAAGTCTGGCGCGGCGCCAAGCAGCCCAAGGAGGCACTGGACGCAGCGGTCAAGCGTGGCAACGAGCAATTGGAGCGCTTCGAGAAGGCGAACAAGTCCTAAACGGATTTCGCACGCCACCCTCCCTCGCCGCGCGGGGGAGGGTTTTTATTTGTCCATTTCTTTGGCTTTAAGCTCGGCATATGGAAAAACGCGTCCGCTTCAAATCCACCTGGCTGCCCTGGCTCCTGGTCGCCCCGCAGCTGGTGATCGTCGGTGTGTTCTTCTTCTGGCCGGCGGGCCAGGCCCTGTTCCAGAGTCTGCAATCGCAAGACGCCTTTGGCACCAGCACGGAATTCGTCGGCCTGGAAAATTTCCAGCGCCTGTTCAACGACCCGGCCTACCTCGAGTCCTTCAAGGTCACCGCCCTGTTCTCTCTCTTGGTGGCCGCCTCAGGCCTGGGCATCGCCATGCTGCTGGCGGTGATGGCCAACCGGGTCGTGCGCGGCGCTGGCATCTACAAGACGCTTCTGATCTGGCCCTACGCGGTGGCCCCAGTGATTGCCGGTGTGCTGTGGCTGATGATGTTCGCCTCGCCCTACGGCGTGATCGCGTATGCGCTGCGGGCCATTGGCATCCCCTGGGATCACCTGCTCAATGCCAACCATGCCCTGGCCCTGATCGTCATGGCCGCCGTGTGGAAGCAGATCTCCTACAACTTCCTGTTTTTCCTGGCGGGCCTGCAGTCCATCCCGCAGTCCTTGATCGAGGCCGCCACCATCGACGGTGCCTCGCCCTGGCGGCGCTTTTGGACCATCGTCTTTCCCCTGCTCTCGCCCACCACCTTCTTCCTGCTGGTGATCAACGTGGTCTACGCCTTCTTCGACACCTTCGCGATCGTCGACGCCACCACGCACGGCGGCCCGGGCAAGGAGACTGCCATCCTGGTCTACAAGGTCTACTACGACGGCTTCAAGGCCCTGGACATCAACGGCTCGGCTGCCCAGTCGGTGATCCTCATGGCCATCGTGATTGCCCTGACCATCGTGCAGTTCCGGTTCGTCGAGAAGAAAGTGCAGTACTGACATGGTCGAAAGACGCCCCGTCCTGGATTTCTTTTCCCACCTGATCCTGCTGCTGGGTGTGGCGGTGGTGGTGTTTCCGGTCTTCGTCGCACTCGTGGGCTCGACGCAGACCGCGCAGCAAATTGCCTCGAGCAATCCGCTGTCGCTGGTGCCCGGGTCGCACATGCTGGAGAACTACAAGCTCGCCCTCCTGGGCGGCAAGGTCAGCGGCGGCTCCACCATCGCGCCGGCCCTGCCCATGCTGTGGGTCAGCCTGGTCAGCGCGCTGGTGATTGCGATCGGCAAGATCGTCATCTCGCTGCTGTCGGCCTTTGCCATCGTCTACTTTCGCTTTCCGCTGCGCAATGTGGTGTTCTGGCTGGTCTTTGTCACGCTGATGCTGCCGGTCGAAGTGCGCATCGGCCCCACCTATGAGGTGGTGTCCGATCTGAAGATGCTCAACTCCTATGCCGGTCTGACCGTGCCCCTGATCGCCTCGGCCACCGCCACCTTCCTGTTTCGGCAGTTCTTCCTGACTGTGCCCGACGAACTGGTCGAGGCCGCGCGCATGGACGGCGCCAGCCCCATGCGTTTTTTCTGGGATGTGCTGCTGCCGCTTTCGCGCACCTCCATCGCGGCGCTGTTCGTGATCCAGTTCATCTACGGCTGGAACCAGTACCTGTGGCCCTTGCTGGTCACCACCAGCGAGGACATGTATCCCATCGTCCTGGGCATCAAGCGCGCGATCTTCGGCGAGGTCTACGTCGAGTGGAACGTGGTGATGGCCACGGCCATCCTGGCCATGCTGCCGCCGGCACTGGTCGTGATCCTGATGCAAAAGTGGTTCGTCAAGGGCCTGGTCGATACCGAAAAATAAGAGCAATACACATGGCAGCCATTTCTTTTCGCAAGATCGTCAAGCGCTATGGCAAGGGCGCGCAGGCCGTGCAGGTGATTCACGGCCTCGACGCCGAAATCCGCGACGGCGAATTTGTTGTCATCGTCGGCCCCTCGGGCTGTGGCAAGTCCACGCTGCTGCGCATGGTGGCTGGCTTGGAAGACATCAGCGGGGGCGATATCGCCATCGGCGCGCGCGTGGTCAATGACCTGGAGCCTGCCGAGCGTGACATCGCCATGGTGTTCCAGAACTACGCCCTGTATCCGCATATGAGCGTGTTCGAGAACATGGCCTACGGCCTGAAGATCCGCAAGCTGCCCGCCGACGAGATCCGCGCCCGCGTGGACAAGGCAGCGGCCATCCTGGAGCTCTCCGCCCTGCTCGATCGCAAGCCCCGCCAGCTCTCGGGCGGTCAGCGCCAGCGCGTCGCCATGGGCCGCGCCATCGTGCGCCAGCCCCAGGTCTTCTTGTTCGATGAGCCCCTGTCCAACCTCGACGCCAAGCTGCGCGCCCAGACCCGCCTGGAGATCCAGAAGCTGCACCGCGAGCTGGGCATCACCTCGCTCTTTGTCACCCACGATCAGGTTGAGGCCATGACGCTGGCCCAGCGCATGATCGTGATGAATGCCGGCGTGATGGAGCAGTTCGGAACGCCCGAGGAGGTCTATCGCACACCCGCCTCCACCTTCGTCGCCAGCTTCATCGGCTCGCCGCCCATGAACCTGCTGCGCCAGGCGCCCGTTGCGCGCGCGGGTGAGATCCTGGGCGTGCGGCCCGAGCACCTGGAGGTGGCCGACACCGGCTGGAACCTGCAGGTCGAAACCGTCGAACTTCTGGGTGCCGAGCGCCTGGTCTACGGCCGTTTGGGCAGTGAACCGGTCATCGTGCGCCTGGATGCCAGTCGCCCCGCCCCGGCCACTGGCAGCACGCTCACCGTGGCTCCGCGCCCCGACAGCCTGCATCACTTCGACGCCCAAACCGGCAAGCGCCGAGAGGCCTGACCCCATGCAGCCCTGGCCCTATCCCCGCTGGATCGCCCACCGTGGCGCCGGCAAACTTGCCCCCGAAAACACACTGGCCGCCTTCCGCCTGGGCGCATCGCACGGCTATCGCATGTTCGAGTGCGATGCCAAGCTATCGGCCGACGGCCTCCCCTTTTTGCTGCACGACGCCACGCTGGAGCGCACCAGCAACGGCCACGGCCTCGCGAGTGATCTGTCCTGGCACGCCCTGTCGCAGCTCGATGCCGGCGCCTGGCACTCGCGCGCCCATGCCGGCGAGCCCCTGCCCACGCTCGAGGCGCTGGCGCGCTGGTGCCTGGCCAATGGCCACCATCTGAACATCGAGCTCAAGCCCACGTCCGGCCAGGAACGCGAAACCGGCGAGGCGGTCGCGGCGCTGGCGCTGCGTCTGTGGGCAGGCGCCGCCGTGCCGCCCCTGCTCACTTCCTTCAAGCCCGAGGCGCTCGCAGGCGCACAGACGGTCGCACCGCAGCTGCCACGCGGACTGCTGCTAGACACTTGGTGGGAAGGATGGCAACAGACTGCGCGTGATCGGGGCTGCGTGGCTATCGTGTGCCACTACGCGCTGTGGACCACCGACACGGTGGCCCGCGTGCACGCCGACGGCATGCGGTGCCTAAGCTATACGGTCAACGACGAATTCGTCGCCCAGCACCTGCTGGCGCTGGGTACCGACGGCATCATCACGGATCGCGTCGACCTGTTCCCGCCGGGCTAAAAAAAAGGGCGCCAGACTGCAAGCAGCCCGGCGCCCACACTCACCGAATTACTTCAGGTCGCCTGCCAGCGAAGCCAGGGCTTCGGGCGCAATCGTGATGTGCGCCGGGTAATTCTTGTGGTCGCAACCGAGCTTGACGCTCGCGCCGGCCTTCACTGCGGCGGCCGCAGCGGGCGAAAACTCAAAGCGCACGAAGTGCACGGCCGACGTCTTCTCCTCGGTCTCGCGGTCCAGGTCTTCGTCGGCGATGGCGTAGACGCGCCCATGGCCTTCCACTTCTACGAACATGCGGTCTTCCACCCCGATCAGGCGCGCGAGCTCGCGCTTGCGCTCGTTGACATCGGGGTACTCGATCAGCATCGTGGCCTTCCAGTTGCTGCCCTCGGGCACCAGCGGCGCGTAGGCTTCCACTTCCTGCGCGATGCCGTCTTCTTCGAAGATCTTCTCAATACGCAGCATCTCCTGGATCTGGTAGCGGATCGTGGTCTCGCTCTCGAACTGCAAGGTGATGTGGTCACCCAGGTGCAGGCTGCGCAGCTTGCGGTGCGACAACACGTCTGCCTTGTGGTCCTTGCGCCACTTGCTATAGGCCTCCAGCGTCATGAGGCTGTCGGGGGTGATGGTTCCGGTCATTTGCATCGATCAATCCTCTCTATTACTTGAGCCCGTAGGCTTTGCGCACCAGGGTCAGCGGGTGCTGCATCTCGGGGTTGCCCAGGCCATTGCGCTCAAAGCCCTGGGCGATGTGGTGGCCGCCCAGCGGACAGTCCGAGGTGATGTAGTCCGGGGCGCCGCCGTCCTGGTGTTCGGCCATCTTCTTGAACAGGGGCTTGCCAATCTTCATGGCCTGCTCGTGATAGGCCTTCTTCACGCCGAAGGTGCCGGCATGGCCCGAGCAACGCTCGTGGGTGTGCACCGAAGTACCCGGCACCATCTTGAGCATTTCCTCGGTCTTCTTGCCGATGTTTTGCACGCGCCCGTGGCACGGCACCTGGTAGCTGATCTTGCCCAGGGGCTGGGTGAACTCGGTCTTGAGCAGCCCGTCGCGCTTGCGCGCCATCAGGTACTCGAACGGGTCCCACATCGCCTCCTTCACCAACTGCACCTCGGCATCGTCCGGGTACATCAGCGGCAGTTCCTGCTTGAACATCAGCGTGCAACTGGGCACGGCCGACAAGATGGCGAAGCCGTCGCGGGCGTATTTCGCCAGCACCGGGATGTTGGCCTGCTTGTTCTGGTCCACCGACTCCAGGTCGCCCAGTTCGAGCTTGGGCATGCCGCAGCACTGCTCCTTGTCGACCAGCACGTAAGGCACTTCGTTGTGATCGAGCACCTTGAGCAGGTCATGACCGATGCCCGGCTCGTTGTAATTGACGTAGCAGGTGGCGTAGATCGCGACCTTGCCCGGCGTCTTGGCGCCGTCCTTGACCGGGAAGTCCTTGGACTCGGCGGCCGACGAGCGGAACTTGCGCGTAGCCAGACTCGGCAACCAGGCGTTCTGGTCGACGCCCAGCACCGACTCCATCACGCTGCGAGCCGCCTTCGTGTGGTTCACGGCGTTGACCGCCTGCACCACGATCGGAATGCCAGCGAACTTGCCGTGCGTGTCAGTCGAGGCCAGGAACTTCTCGGCGGCACCGACCTCGCCCTTCTTGAACTTGATCGCCTTGGCACGCAGCATGGTGTGCGGAAAATCCAGATTCCACTCGTGCGGCGGCACGTAGGGGCACTTGGTCAGGTAGCACAGGTCGCACAAGTAGCACTGATCGACCACCTTCCAGTAGTCCTTCTTGTCCACGCCGTCGACTTCACCGGTCTTGCTTTCATCGACCAGATCAAACAGGGTCGGAAACGATCCGCACAGACTCACGCAGCGGCGGCAGCCATGGCAGATATCGAAGATGCGCTCCATCTCATGGAGGGTGGCTTCTTCGTTGTAGAACTCGGGGTTCTTCCAGTCGATCGGGTGACGGGTGGGCGCTTCCAAGCTGCCTTCGCGTGCCATGGGGTAACTCCGTGTTGTTGTTCGAGGCAATGGGGGTGTTGTGCATTGGGCACGGCCCGAAGGCCCTGCCCAACACGCAACATCCCGAGGGTCAGTCGACCAGCTCGTTCAGGGCTTTCTGGTAGCGGTTGGCGTGCGAGCGCTCGGCCTTGGCCAGGGTCTCGAACCAATCGGCCACTTCGTCATGGCCCTCGTCACGGGCCGTCTTGGCCATGCCGGGGTACATGTCGGTGTACTCGTGGGTCTCGCCAGCAACAGCGGCGGTCAGGTTCTGGCGGCTCGTGCCGATCGGCAGACCGGTGGCGGGGTCGCCGCACTGCTCGAGCCACTCCAGGTGGCCGTGGGCATGGCCCGTCTCACCTTCAGCGGTGGAACGGAACAGGGCTGCCACGTCGTTCTGGCCTTCAACGTCGGCCTTGTTTGCGAAATACAGATAACGGCGGTTGGCCTGGGACTCGCCTGCGAAGGCGGCCTTCAGGTTTTCTTCCGTCTTAGAGCCCTTAAGAGCTGGCATGGAACATCTCCTGTGAGTGGATGAAAAAGCAATGCCTGTCGCCGCTTTGGCGTCAGGACCGTGCGAGGTTAACGAAGGCACGACGGCCGCGTCTAATTGGACGCTTCAATCCCCTGCATTGAATTTGGCTATCCGGGGAATACTGCCTATATCCCTCATCAATCGATTATGGACCGCAGATTCGCTTAGATTACGATATGGTAAATTCGTTACGCATTGGTAAATCACGGAGACATCCATGGCCGCTGTCCTGTCTGCCGCGCCCGGCGCGTCCGTTCTCTCGAGCCTGCCGCCGCCGGCCGCCATCCACCAGCTTCACCACTACGCCTACCGCGCACGCGATGCGGAGGAAACCCGTCACTTCTACGAAGACATCCTGGGCTTGCCGCTGTATCACATCATTCAGAGCGACCATGTTCCCAGCACCGGCGAGTACTGCCCGTACACCCATTTCTTCTTTCGGTTGCAGGACGGCTCCTTCATCGCCTTCTTTGACCTGGGCGACGACGAGGCGGCCCTGCCCTCGCCCAACACCCCGCGCTGGGTCAACCACATCGCCTTCCGGGTCGACTCCATCCAGGCCCTGCAAGACATGAAGGCCCGACTGGAGGCGCACGGGGTCGAGGTGCTGGGCGTGACCGACCACCACATCTTTCACAGCATCTATTTCTTCGATCCCAACGGCGTGCGGCTGGAGTTGTCCGCGCAGTTCGCCGACGAATTCCAAATGCTGCAAGAGAGCAAGACGGCCCACGCCCGCCTGGCCGAGTGGACGGCCCGCAAGGCGCAGTGGCGTGCCGAGCGCAACGGCGGCAAGACCGCCGCGCCCCTGAAACCCCAACAAAATGACCGACCAGAATACACGCGCTGAACGCCCATGCAAGACCGCTACGCCGACACCGCCTACACCAACGGCTACGAATTCACCGCAGGCAGCGGCTACCAGCTGCCCGAGTACACCTTCGTAGCCCCGCCCGAGATCGCCAGCGGCCAGATCGGTCATGAACCCATCGTCATCGTTGGCGGCGGCATCACGGGCCTGACCCTGGCCTGCGCGCTCGCGCGCCTGGGCGTACGTGCCGTGCTGCTGGACGAAGACAACACCGTGGGCGTCAAGGGCGCGTCCTCGCGGGGCATCTGCTACACACAAAAATCCCTGGAGATCTTCGACCGTCTGGGCATCTACCCCCGCATTGCCGCCAAGGGCATCCAGTGGAGCGTGGGCCGCACCTTCGCCGGCCAAGACGAGGTCTATTCCTTCGACCTGCGCCAGCAAAGCGCCTACAACCTGTCGAGCCAACCGCCCTTCATCAACATCCAGCAGTTCTACATCGAGGGCTACCTGGTCGAGCGCGTACACGAACTGGGCGATGTGGAATTGCGCTGGAACAACCGCGTCATCGGCTTCGAACAAGACGCCGACGCGGCGACGCTCACCATCACCACGCCGGCCGGCGACTACCGACTGCGCGCTGACCATGTGATCGACGCCACCGGCTCACGCAGTCCCTTTCACGCGTGGGCTGGCGCCACCCTCACCGGCAAGAAAGGTGACGACCGCTGGTGCATCGCCGACGTGCGCTTCCCCGACCGCCCCCCCGGCGAGCGCCACACCTGGATCGAGGCGCCCTTCAACGAAAACCGCGCCGTGTGGCAGCACCTCATGGGCGACGATGTCTGGCGGATTGACTACCAGATGGCCCCCGATGCCGACCCCGCCTACGTCAGTCGCCAGGATGTCGTGCGCGAACGCCTGGCCCGCCAGTTCGGGGCCGACATGCAGGTCGACATCGTCTGGGTCGGTCCCTATGCCTACCGCAGCGAATGCATTGACCGCATGCGCCATGGGCGGGTCTTCTTCATGGGCGACGCCGCCAAGGTGGTCAGCCCCTTCGGCGCGCGCGGGGGCAACACCGGCATCGCCGACGCCGACAACCTGGCCTGGAAACTCGCCGCCGTCCTGCGCGAGCAGGCCAGCCCCTCGCTGCTGGATACCTTCCATGACGAGCGCCACGAAGCCGCGCGCCAGAACGTGCAGGTCACTAACCGCACCGCCCGCTTCCTGCGACCCGCCGACGGCATTGAGCGCACCTTCCGCACGGCCGCCATCAGCCTGGCCCGCCAGCATCCCTTCGCGCGCGGCTTGATCAACACCGGCCGTATGGCGGTGGCCAACACCTACACCCAGTCACCTGCGTGCGCTACGGGCGGTGGGCAGTCGGTACAAAACGTGCGCCTGCAATGGGCCGACGGCACCGAGGGCACGGTCAATGACCTGCTGCTGTGGGCCCAGGGTCACTTCCTGCTCCTGGCCTTTGGTGACCTGCCGCCGGCGGCCCTGCAGCGTCTGCGCACCCTGGTGCACGCCGCGCCCGTGCGTGTGGTGCAGGTGCTGGATACATCCACGCCCGCCCGCGCCCGCGAGCATGTGCGCGACCCCCAGGGCCATTTGAAAGGCGCGTGCCAGGTGGCCGGGCCGGCCTGGGCGCTGGTGCGCCCCGACAGCTATCTGGCTGCTACCGGCGCACGCATCGACGCCGGGCTCGTCGACGCCTTGGGCGCTGCCCTCGGCCTGGCCACCGAAGGAGTTCCCGCATGAAAACCGACCTTCACCTGCAAGACGCCGACACCTTCTACGAGCAGTTGCTGGACGCCCATGCCGGCCTGACCCCCGCGCAGTCCGAATTGCTCAATGCCCGCCTGATCTTGCTCCTGGCCAATCAGGTGGGTGATGCCCAGGCCCTGCGCCAGTGCATCGAGGCGGCGGCCCGTCTGCCCGATGCGCCCCCCGGGGCACGGCGCGAATAGAATCGGGCCTCGCCCTGATCACGACGGCATCTTCGGGTGCCGTTTTTCTTTTCCCCTAGCGAATTGCGCCATGAGCGACACCCCGTCACAACCCGGGCTCTCCAGCCTGTCCAAGTCCTTCGAGCCCGCTGCCCTTGAGGCGCACTGGGGTGCGCTGTGGGAACAACGCGGGTATGGGCGTGCCGGCTTTCGCGGCACGGGCGCCGACCAGGCCGATGCGCCCGCCTTCGCCATTCAGCTGCCGCCCCCGAACGTCACCGGCACCCTGCACATGGGCCATGCGTTCAACCAGACCATCATGGACAGCCTCACGCGCTACCACCGCATGCGAGGCCACAACACCGCCTGGATCCCGGGCACCGACCACGCCGGTATCGCCACCCAGATCGTCGTCGAACGCCAGCTGCAGCAACAAGGCATCAGTCGCCACGACCTGGGCCGCAAGAACTTCGTCGCCCGCATCTGGGACTGGAAAGAGCAATCGGGCAACACCATCACCACGCAAATGCGCCGCATGGGCGACAGCGTGGACTGGTCCCGCGAATACTTCACCATGGACGACAAGCTCTCGCGCGTCGTCACCGACACCTTCGTGCAGCTCTATGAACAGGGCCTGATCTACCGGGGCAAGCGCCTCGTCAACTGGGACCCCGAGCTCAAATCCGCGGTCTCCGACCTCGAGGTGGAGAGCGAAGAAGAAGACGGCTTCCTCTGGCACATCAACTACCCCCTCGAAGACGGTTCGGGCGCGCTCACCGTGGCCACCACCCGCCCCGAGACCTTGCTCGGTGACGTCGCCGTCATGGTCCACCCCGAAGACGAGCGCTATCGCCACCTCGTGGGCCAACGGGTGAAGCTGCCCTTGTGCGACCGCACCCTTCCCGTCATCGCCGACGACTATGTCGACCGCGAATTCGGCACCGGCGTGGTCAAGGTCACCCCCGCGCACGACGCCAACGACTACGCCGTCGGCCAGCGCCATCAGCTGCCCCTGATCGGCGTGCTCACACTCGACGCCAAGATCAACGACCACGCGCCCGCCGCCTACCGCGGGCTCGATCGCTTCGTCGCCCGCAAGCGCGTGATCGCCGACCTCGAAGCCCAGGGCCTGCTGGTCGAAACCCGCAAGCACAAGCTGATGGTCCCGCGCTGCGCGCGCACCGGCCAGGTCGTCGAGCCCATGCTCACCGACCAATGGTTCGTCGCCATGAACCAGGTCGGCAAGGGCGATGCCACCGGCAAGTCCATCGCGCAAAAAGCGATCGACGCCGTGCAATCGGGCCAGGTGCGCTTCGTGCCTGAGAACTGGGTCAACACCTACAACCAGTGGATGAACAACATCCAGGACTGGTGCATCTCGCGCCAACTCTGGTGGGGCCATCAGATTCCCGCCTGGTACGACGAAGACGGCAAGGTCTATGTCGCAAAGTCCGAGCAAGACGCCCAGGCCCAGGCCCCCGGCAAGCGCCTCACCCGCGACGAAGACGTGCTGGACACCTGGTACTCCTCGGCCCTGGTGCCTTTCTCCACGCTGGGCTGGCCAGACAAAACCCGCGACCTACAGCTGTATCTGCCCTCCACGGTGCTGGTCACCGGCTACGACATCATCTTCTTCTGGGTCGCCCGGATGATCATGATGACGACGCACTTCACCGGCCAGGTGCCGTTTCGCGACGTCTACATCCACGGCCTGGTGCGCGACGCGCAGGGCAAGAAAATGAGCAAGTCCGAGGGCAATGTGCTGGACCCGGTGGACCTGATCGACGGTATCTCGCTGGCGCCGCTGCTCGATAAGCGCACCACTGGCCTGCGCAAGCCCGAGACCGCACCGGCAGTTCGCAAGAACACCGAAAAGGAATTCCCCGAGGGCATTCCCGCCTACGGCGCAGACGCCCTGCGCTTTACCTTCGCCTCGCTGGCGTCTCTGGGTCGCAGCATCAACTTCGATTCCAAGCGCTGCGAGGGCTATCGCAATTTCTGCAACAAGCTGTGGAACGCCACTCGCTTCGTTCTCATGAACTGCGAGGGCCATGACATTTCCGAAGAAGGCATCACCCGCACCGCCGCCGACCGCTGGATCGTCTCGCTGCTGCAGCAGGTCGAAGCCGATGTGGCCAAGGGCTTCGCCGAATACCGCCTGGACAACGTCGCCAACGCGATCTACCAGTTTGTCTGGGACGAATACTGCGACTGGTACCTCGAAATTGCGAAGGTCCAGATTCAGACCGGCGACGCCGCGCAGCAGCGCGGTACACGCCGCACCCTGATCCGCGTGCTCGAGGCCATCCTGCGCCTGGCCCACCCCGTCATTCCGTTTATCACCGAATCCCTGTGGCAAACCGTGGCTCCGGTGGCTGGCCAGGCGGGCGATTCCATCAGCATCGCGCCCTATCCGCAGTCCAACGCTGCCGCCATTGACCCGGCGGCCATGGCCTGGATGGCGCGCCTGAAATCCGTGGTGGATGCCTGTCGCAACCTGCGGGGCGAGATGAATGTCTCGCCCTCGACGCGCCTGCCCTTGCTGGCGGTAGGCGACGCCGCCTTCCTGCGCGAAGCCGCACCGGTGCTGCAAGCGCTGGCCAAGCTCAATGAAGTGCGTGTGTTTGACGACGAGACCGCCTGGGCCGCAGCCGCCCAGGCCGCACCCGTGGCCCTGGTCGGCGACGCGCGCCTGTGCCTGTTCATGGAAATCGACGTTGCCGCCGAAAAAGCGCGCCTGACCAAAGAAGCCGTGCGCCTGGAAGGCGAGCTGACCAAGGCCCAGGGCAAGCTGTCCAACGAAGCCTTCGTCGCCAAGGCGCCGCCCGCGGTGATCGAGCAAGAGCGCGCCCGCATCGCCCAATTCGGTGCCACCCTCGAACGCCTGCGCGAGCAGCTGCGTCGCCTGGAGGCCTGATCGTTAAGATTCGCACGCAGGCCTGGGCGCTGTCGCATCTTGTCTGACACCCGCGCGCGCTCGCGGACGACCGATCACCGCCCGCGCGCCCGCAGACTCGGCCCCTGCCCATGCCCGCCCCGACGCCGCCAGAGAGAAAGTCCATGAACCCTTCGACGCCATCGCGCTCCGCCTCGATCCAAAAAGCCGTCTTCCCGGTCGCAGGCCTGGGCACGCGTTTCCTGCCGGCCACCAAGGCCCAGCCCAAGGAAATGCTGCCGATCGTCGACAAGCCCCTCATTCAGTACGCGGTCGAAGAGGCCTATGCCGCTGGCATCCGCCACATGATCTTCGTCACCGGCCGCAGCAAGCGCGCGATCGAAGACCACTTCGACACCGCCTACGAACTCGAGACCGAGCTCGAAGCGGCTCACAAGAAAGAACTCCTCGCCCTGGTGCGCTCCATCAAACCCGACGACATGGACTGCTCCTATGTGCGTCAGGCCCGCATGCTGGGCCTGGGCCATGCCGTCCTGTGCGCACAGCCCCTGGTCGGCAACGAGCCTTTCGCCGTGCTGCTCGCCGACGACCTGATGATCGGCGCCGACGGCGGCCCGGGCGTGCTCGCGCAAATGGTGCAGGTGTTCGAGCAGGTGCACACCTCGGTGCTCGCCGTCCAGGAAGTGCCGCGAGACCATGTGCGCCGCTACGGCATCGTCGCTGGCGATCCTGCGGGCGCCAACCTCACCCGCGTGCGCCAGATGGTCGAAAAGCCCAGCCCCGAACAAGCCCCCTCGCGCATGGGTGTGGCAGGCCGCTACATCCTCACACCGGCCGTCTTCGACCAGATCCGCCAGCAGCCGCGCGGCGCGGGCGGCGAGATCCAGCTCACCGATGGCATTGCCCGCCTCATCGAGACCGAAGGCGTGCACGCCTACCACTACGCCGGCAAGCGGTATGACTGCGGCAGCAAACAGGGCTTCCTGGAAGCCACCGTCGAACTGGCCCTCAAGCATCCGGAAGTAGGCGACGAGTTCCGTCGCTACCTGAAGAACCAGGTGTGCTGATTCAGGGCGAGCGTGCGCTCGCCCCACGCATTAGCGCCGACGCAGCACGTGAATGAATTCCACGCCCTGTGTTTGCTGGTCCACCAGCTCGTGCCCCGTCTGGCGCGCAAAGGCCTGAAAGTCGCGCAACGATCCCGCGTCCGTTGCCACCACCTTGAGCAACTGCCCCGAGGTCAGTTCGGCCAGCGCCTTCTTGGCCTTGAGTATGGGCAGCGGGCAATTGAGCCCGCGCGTATCGATTTCCTTGGTGATGTCCATGCGTGTGTCCTTGCCCGCGTCTCAGTCGCGCCGCTCGGAGGCATCCGGCGCGCTGCTCCGCACAAATTCCATGAAGCGCGGCTCATGCCCTTGCCGTCGCAGCCAGTCGGCCAGCGCGTGGCCGGTGCCTGAAGGCCAGCAACGCACCTCGTCGTACGCGTACAGGCGCCACTCGGCCAGCTCCGGCGAGAGCTTCACCTCGCCATGCGCCACCGCGTGGTAGGCGATGATCACCTGGTTCATGCGCTGGAAGTCGTAGACCCCGATCAGGTCCAGGTGGCTCACTGAGAGCTGGGTTTCCTCGAGGATCTCGCGCACGATGCCCTGCTCGGGCGTCTCACCGGCCTCCATGAAGCCGGTGATCAAGGCAAACATCTTTCCGGACCAGGCCGCATTGCGCGCCAGCAAGATCTTGTCCTGGTACTGCACCACCGCCGCCAGCACCGGCGTCGGGTTGTTCCAGTGGGTCCAGCCGCAGGTCGGCCCCGTGCAGCGCAGGCGCTCGCGCGGCCCGCCATCTTCTTCCTGGGCGATCAGGGCCAGTGGCGCCGCGCACTGCGGGCAAAAGCGAAAGGCCGGCTGCGTCATCGCGCCGCGCTCAAGCCGGGAACACGCCGGTGGACAAGTAGCGGTCGCCCCGATCGCACACGATGAACACGATGGTGGCGCTTTCCACCTTCTTGGCGATCTCCTGGGCCACCCAGCACGCACCGGCCGCCGAGATACCCGCGAAGATGCCCTCCTCGCGCGCCATGCGCCGGCACATCTCCTCGGCATCGTCCTGGCTCACATAGACCAGTTCGTCCACCGCGCTCGGTTCGTAGATCCGGGGCAGGTACTCCTGCGGCCACTTACGGATGCCGGGAATGCGTGAGCCCTCGCTGGGCTGCGCGCCGATGATGCGGATCGCCGGGTTCTTTTCCTTCAGATACTTCGACACACCGGTGATGGTGCCGGTGGTTCCCATGGCACTCACAAAATGCGTGACACGCCCGCCGGTCTGCTCCCAGATCTCAGGGCCTGTGGTTTCGTAGTGAATGCGGGGGTTGTCGGCGTTGGCGAACTGGTCCAGCACCCGCCCCTTGCCCTCACGCTGCATGTTCTCGGCCAGATCGCGGGCGTACTCCATGCCCCCGCTCTTGGGCGTGAGCAGCAGCTCGGCGCCGAAGGCCTTCATGGTCTGGGCACGCTCGATCGACAGGTCCTCCGGCATGATCAGCACCATGCGATAGCCCTTGATGGCCGCGGCCATCGCCAGCGCGATCCCGGTGTTGCCCGAGGTCGCCTCGATCAGGGTGTCGCCCGGCCGGATCTCGCCGCGTTCTTCGGCCCGGGCGATCATCGACAGCGCCGGACGGTCTTTCACCGAGCCCGCCGGGTTATTGCCCTCGAGCTTGCCCAGGACCACATTGCCCCGCTTCAGGTTGTCGGCTACACCGATCCGCTGCAACGCCGCCAGGGGCGTCTTGCCAACGGCATCTTCAATCGTGGGGTACTTCATGCGCGCCACTGTGCCATAATTTTCGGCTGCTCAGACCGCACCGCCCGAGTGGTGAAATTGGTAGACGCAGGGGACTCAAAATCCCCCGCCGCAAGGCGTGCCGGTTCGATTCCGGCCTCGGGCACCACAGCGCACACGGCCCCCGCACCCTTCGCGGGCGCTCATGCGGTGGAACCGACATCCCCGCAACGCCACATACCCCGCATCGCCGGGCCTTCCCGGCCCAGTTGCCTTGTCCTGCGATCTGTTTGCGGGAGGGCGCCCACCCAATGACACTGTTTCATCTCCGTGGCCCCGTCAGTCCCGCTTTCCCAGGCGCGGTGACGCCGTTCGCACCGTCCAGGGTCGCCGAACCCGATGCCCCCTGGGACCTACCGCCACCCCACGGCACATCCGATCCCCCGCCAGCCAACGGCCGGCATACGGCACGTCCCCCCTTCAGCGACCGTCTGATCGATGCCGTCGAACGCGCGCTCGATCTGCCGACCGACCCGCGCAGCCCGCAAGCACCCGACGCCGCGCAGCGCACCCAACAGGCCCTGCACGAGGCTGCGCGGGCACTCGCTGGCGTCGACTACCTCACCCAACTCGAACTTTCAGCGGTCCACCAGGGCGCAGGGTTCAAAGCGGTGGCCCAAGCCCTGGGCCTGTCGCCGAACACCCTAGACCCGGCCACCCGCGATCAAATCGACGCCCGCATGGGGCTGCGCTTTGCCGAGGCGGCCGCCAACGGCGACGCACCGATCGACCGCCGAACTGCGGAACAATGGTTACATCATGAGCTATTTATATTGACTTGTTGACAACTCTGAGGCAACTTACAGGTCTTCTGTAGTTCTTTGGAGTTATCTTGCAAATCGCCCCCGCCTCCTCCGATGCCCCGCATCCGTCTGCCGCGGGCACGCCCCCTCCCCTCCAAAGTACGTCTCAGCTAAGCCCCGACGACGAGGCTCTTTTCCGCCAGCTCGTCCGATCGCATCAAGGCAGGCTCTACCGGTTCATCGTCAAGCACATCGGCTGGGGATCCGATGCCGAGGACCTCACCCAGCAGGCCTTCGTCGAAGCCGCACGCAGCTACGCCACATTCAAAGGCGCGTCCGAACTGTCCACCTGGCTCTACGGCATCGCCATGAACCTGGTGCGCAACTACTTATCGCGCTCACCCCACCGACGCTACGCCTTCGAGGGCGATGACGTTCTGGCCGAGACCTCCTGCGCCCGCCCCGACCCCTTTGAACAACTCTCGCTCTCAGAGTCGGTACGCGCGCTCGAAAAGGCCCTGGCCGAACTCGCCCCGGAAATGCGCGATGTGCTGCTGCTTGTCGCCCTGGAGGAACTGAGCTACGAGGAAGCCGCCGTGATGCTCTCGATCCCGGTCGGCACCGTGCGCAGCCGCGTCTCCCGCGCGCGCAGCTCGCTGCGCAAGCGCCTCACCGCCGAAAAGGTCGAACTCGGCTTCTGAGCTCAACGCTCGGCCGGATCCGGCAGGGGCGCCACCACGGTCGGGGCGGCGGCCACCAGCTTTGGGCGGATCAGAAAGAGTCGCTCCCGCTTTTGCAAGGTCCGCGACTTGTTCGCAAACAAGGCCCCCACCACCGGCAAGTCGCCCAAGACCGGCACCTTCTGCTCGTTCTCGATGTTCTGGTCCGAGCTGTAGCCCGCGATCATGAGCGTCTCGCTCTGGCGCACCACCGCCTGGGTGCTCAGCGTGCTGCGACGCACTGTGGGCAAGGAATCGATCTGCCGGTCCTGAATCTGTCCGTCCTCGATGTCCACGGTGAGCTGAATCGAAGCGTTCTCTCCCGCCATCAAACGCGGCGTCACCTTGAGCGTGGTCCCCGCCGTCACCGGCGCCACGGTGGCCGTACGCTCGCCCTGCACGCGGATATAGAAGGTCTCGGATAAATCCAGAATCGCCCCGATGTTGTCTGTTGTCAGCACCGAGGGACGGCTTTGAATGCGGGCATCACCACGCTTTTCCAGTATGCGGATCTGCGCAATGAACTGGCTACCCGCATCCCCCGGCAGCGTGCCCGAGCCGGAGCCGTTATTCCCGATCTGCAGCGTCGAGCCATTGAAACTCGCAGAGAAACGGCCGCTATTGAGGCTCCAGTTGATCCCCATCTCGCGGGCGCGGTCGGTGTTGATGTCGATGATCATGGCTTCGATCTCGATCAACGCCGATGGCACATCCAGTTGCGCGATCAATCGCTCGTAGATCGGCATCATCTCGGGCACATCGCTCACCAGGATGGCGTTGAGCCGCGGATCTGCCTGGATCGAGGGTCCGCTCACACGACCCGAACTACGCGGTCGGTTCGCTGCGCGCTCTGGCGATGGCGGCGGCGACGTCATTGCACTCGATGCCCCCAGCATGGGCGCACCGGCCATCACCGAAGGCCCGATCAGACCGGGCGCATCGGGAGCGCGCTCGCCGACCACGGTATCGACGCCCCCAGCCGATAAAGTCGATCGCAGCACGCTGGCCAGCCCACGCTGAATGATGGTCTGGTCACGGTAGGTAATGGGGCGGTCGATCGCCGATGCGTACTGCAATCGGAACACCCGCACCTGCCGCCCACCCCCGCCGCCCGCCGACAACTGCTTCAAGGATTCTTCGACCAGGCTGACGTAGCTGGCGGGACCGGACACCATCAGAATGCCGTGATCCGGCAGTTCGCCCCAGCCAAAGCGCGGATCCACGACACCGAGCTCGGTCAAGGTCGCACGCACCTGGGTCAGACCCCCGCCGGGAATCGGCAGGCTGCGCGTGACCATGTCGTTGGCCTTGCTCACATGCAGCACGCCCGCATGCGTGTACCAGGCAAAGCCGTACATCCCGCCCAGGCGAGAAAGAAACTCGGTGGGCGTGGCCGTGGTGAAGCGCCCGGTCACCGTGCCGGTCACCCCGGGCTGTATCGACAGGCTCAGGCTGAAGCCGGCTACAAAGTCGGCGAGCACAGTCTCCAGGCGCGTGCCCTGCGCAAAATAGCTGTAGGCCGAGGCCGGCCAGGGCGGCGGGCCCGCCACCGCGCTCATCGTCCACAAGCCCAGGCAGACCACCCAGGGGCGCCACCCCAGGCACTGCGCCATGCGTCGGCGCACACCTGCCCACCCGCGTTTCATCCAAGGTTCATGCATGGCGTCGCTTGACCTCCTGCGCGCAGCGCTCCCGCCAGAACGCCTGCACACTCACGAAATCCGTCAACTCAGTTTCCAGTCGCCGCACATCGATGGGCGGCGACAGTGCCTGCTGCAAGACCAGCCAGGAGGATGCGGCGTCCAAGGCCAGACCGGCCGCAAAGCCACGCACGGTTGCGGCGGCATACCGCAGCAGGCTCACCAGAATGTCCTCTCGCTCTCGGGTCTCGAAGCGGCTGACATCCAACAACAAGGCCTGCATCACCAGCCGCTCCCCTGGAAACGGACGCACCTGCACGCGGTACGCGGCATCGACGATGAGGCTCAAAGATCCATCCGCCAGAAAGGCGGATGGATCTAAGGCGTGACGCGCCACGTAGGCAGTCAAGACAGGGTGCTGCGGGGATGCGAGGGCGGTGCCGGCCATGACCTATTGCCCTGACGCCGGTTGACGCGCGAGCACGACCCGGAGCACTTCGGCGACCGGCGCCAACAGGTCCTGCGGGATGTACTCGGAGATCGTCCCCCGGCGCATCAACTCCCAGGCCAAGGGCACGTTCTCCAGAATCGGTACGCCGGCCTCACGCGCAGCTCGCACCATGCGGGCGGCCAGAGCCCCCTCGCCCTTGGCCAGCAAGATCGGCAAGGGATCTTGGCCCGGCCGGTAGCGAATCGCCATGGCCAGGTGGATGGGGTTGGTGATCAGAACCGACGAGGAACGCGCGCCGTTCACCGCCTCCTCTTGCAGCATCTGCTGGTGCAGGTGCCGACGTTCATGTTTGATATGCGGATCACCCTCCTGCTCCTTGTACTCGCGCCGCACTTCGTCGATCGACATCATCTGCTGCTTCATGTAGTGATGTCGCTGCCAGGCGAAATCGGCCGCCGCAATCACGGCATAGGCCAGACCAATCTGCATGAACATGCTGGCCATCAGCGTACCCAACGCCACCCCCACGCCCACGATATCTCCTTGAGGCAAGGTCAAAAGCGTGGGCAGCTCGCGGCGCAGCGTCCAGAAGATGACCGCCGACAGCACCACGATCTTCAGGACGGATTTGAGGAACTCTATCAGCCCCTTCTTGCCGAACATGTTCTGCACGTTCTGGACCACATTGAGCTTCTTGCCTGAAGGCTTGAGCGCCTTGAAGGCGAACAGCATGCCGGTCTGCGCCATCTCCACCACCAGACCCAGGACGATGACAATCAGGATGAAAGGCAGTAACAGCGCGACGAAGCCGCGTCCCATCTCCAGCGCCAGTACATTCAAAGCTGCCTCGAACTCCATCGACATCAGGGACGCAGGCATCACCAGCATGTCGGACAGGCGTCGGCCGATCGCGTTGGCGTCCATCAGCAAGTAGCCTAGAAGCGCGGCTGTCAATACCGTTTGCGTCAGGTCTTTGCTGTGAGCGACCTGTCCTTCCTCGCGCGCTTTGCGCAGCTTGGTCGGTGTGGGTTTTTCGGTCTTCTCGCTCACCGCGCCTCCTGGGCGGGTGCACGCCAATGCTCGTCGAGAAGCTGCAGCGTCCTGGGCGTTTGCTCGATCAGGTCACGGCTGTAATCCAGGATCGTCGAAAAATAAAGCACCAGGACCAGGAAAGCCAAGGCGCTTTTGATCGGCATTGCGAGAAAGAACACCTGCAGCTGCGGCACAAAGCGGCTCACGAGTGCCAGGCCCATCTCGGCCAGGAACATCGCCACGATCATGGGCGCGGACAGCAGCAAGCTCAGTTCGACCAATCGCAGGATCTGGTGAATCAGTACCGGCACCGACTCCGCACGAAAGTGCGGAAACCAGGTGAACACCCCCCACAGGCGAAAGCTCTCATACAGAACCTCCAGCATCAGCAGGAACCCCCCGCTGATGAAGAAGAACACGATGAAGGCCTGGTTGAACAAAATCCCTAAAGGCGAGCTGTCGTTTCCCGTCAAGGGATTGAGGGTGCTGGCGATGCTCGCCCCGCGTTGGTTGTCCACCAGAAACCCGATCGCCTCGAACGCCCAGAACGGCACGGCGATCAGGCAGCCCAAGACAAATCCGACAAAAGCCTCCTTGACTACCAACAGCCCGATCTGCGTGGCATCCAGGCTCACGCCCTTCATCAAGGGGATCAGGCTGGGCGCCACCACCAGCCCGAAACCCGCTGCCACGCCCAGTCGCAGCATCCCGGGCAGGACGCTGCGCGGAAAGATCGGGAGCACCACAAACACGCCCAGGATCCGCGGCACGGTCCAAGCCAGCGCCAGCAAAAAGGAGGTGACGTCGCCGAACGCGTTCCCACCGGGCATGGCGCGCCTATCGACCCAGCTGGGGCAAGGCCTCCAGCACCACGACCGTGTAATTGAAAAGCTCACCGCCCACCCAGCCCGCGGTGAGAGCCAGCGTCGCCATGACGGCGATCAGCTTGACGGCGAACGACAGGGTCTGTTCCTGCACCTGCGTCAAGGCCTGAAACAGCGAAAACAGCGTGCCCACCACCGAGGCCACGATGATGGGCGGCAACGACAACCAAAGCGTGAGGTACATCGCTTTGATGAGGTGATTGGTCAGGTCGGAGATGTCCATTGCGTTTTAGGCATAGGTCAGAACCAGGCCCTGGATCAATCGCGTCCAGCCATCGACGGCCACGAAGAGGAACAGCTTCAGGGGCAGGGTGATGGTGACTGGCGAGACCATCATCATTCCCAGCGCCAGCAGGATGTTGGAGACGATCAGATCAATCACCAGAAAAGGCAGGTAAATCAGAAATCCGATCTGGAAGGCCGATGTCAGTTCACCCACCAGAAACGCGGGCATCAGCACCAGGAAATCATTGGGCTTTACGTCGGCAGCCATCTCGGCCCCCCAGATCTTCTGGGTCGTGCGCACAAAGAAATCACGCTGCTCGGGCTTGCTGTTTTTTTCCAGAAAAGCGCGCATCGGCTCCGCGCCTTTGCGCACGGCGGTGATCACGCTCTCGACGCTCTTGGTATTCACCGGCGACTTCAGGGTGGTCTCGTAAATGCGCTGTCCGATCGGCGCCATGACATAGGCGGTGAGGATCAAGGACAGGCCATACAGCGCGATGTTGGGAGGGATCTGCTGAACACCCAGGGCGTTTCGAAGCAGCATGATCACGATCGAGATCTTGAGAAAGGCCGTGGTCACGACCACCAAGGTCGGCACCAGGGCCAGCAGCCCGAACACCACGAGCAGCGAGATGGGGTCGAGGCTGCTCATGGCGTGATTTCTTCAGAGGTCTCGGGCGCACTGCGCGTGCGTGGGCGCGAGGCCGCTCGCGTGCTGCGTGCAGACTTAGCCGCCGGACGCTGAAAGAGGGACGTGATCGTCACACCCAACTCGCCCTCGATCTCCACCAGCTCGCCGGTCCCGATCAAGGCGCCGTTGACCCGCAAGGACACTGCACTGGACAAGGGCCTGGACAGCGTCAGGGGCTGACCCACCTGCAAGGTCTGGAGCTCGCCCAGGGTCAAGGACAGTTCGCCCACATCGAAGACCACCTGGATCGGAAGGTGCTCCAGTGAACTCAATTCGGCCCGGTGCGCGGAATTTTCATCCTCGGGGGGCACAGTCCATCCTCGTTCCATGAATTGCTCGGTCACAGTGAGGTCTGGGCCCTGACGTCGCACCCGAAACCCCGTATTGCCCTGGATCACCCAGAGTTGCCCATCTTCCTCAAGAAGTCGCACATCGAACAGGATCGTGTCGCGCGGCTTCAGGCGCGCCAAGTCGTCCAGCCCCAGCCAGGTCATGCCGATGGCGGCCACCAACGTCATCGGCAGTTCGTCCACTTCCAGGTGATTGCGTGCAGGGCCATGGCTCGCTGCACGTTCCGCCAGAAACAGCAGCCCTTGCGAGCTGGTCGACAGCTGCGCCCGCAACACCAAGTCGCCGGTACGCAGCGTCATTGAGAAGGTATGGGGCAAGCTGCGTGGCTGCGCCTCACCCGGCGCCCACCGCTCCAGGCGCACCGGGTCACGAACACCCTCCTGCAGCCGGGCGACCAGTGATTCGCAGGCCGCCTCGAACACCGCATTGAAAAGCGGATGCGGGATCGCGGGAAGATCCAACTGCTCAAAGCGCGCGCGCAGCCAGGCCTGTATGGCAGTTTCAGGTACCACCAGATCGAAGGGATACCCGGACCAGGACAGGCTGATCCACCACTCGCCCGATCCCGCGGCAAGCTGCGCGTGCGGCGGCCGGGGGCGCAAGGCCAGACGCCAGGTCTGTCCGCCCCAGTCCAAGGACACATCCTGGGCGCTCTGAGCGAGCACGTGCAAGGCCTGCGCCTCGATGCGGGTCAGACGTGCCAGCGGCAAGGCGATCGTCTCTTGCGTCATGCGATCCCCAGCACCTCGATCGGGCGCAAACGCAAGGCCGGATCAAGATCCGAATCCTCGTCCTCGGACTGGACCCGCAGCAAGAGATCACGCCGACACCGGCGCGCCATCTCGCTCGCTTCGCGCTGGGCGATCTCACTGAGGACATGGCGAGACGCATCCACCGAGCAGATGAAATCCACCTGGACACGACCGTTGGACTCGTGAAGCACCACCCGCACCCCGGGCAAGACCTCCGGCCGAATATCGAACCGCACCTCCTGGTTGCCATCGGCGCCCTCACCGACCTGCAAGCGGGTGACGGCCTGCTGCAGCCAGTCACTGATGGCGGCGGCAGTCGATGGGGGAGATCGCTCCGGGGGCGCGGCGGGAGTCGGCGGTGAAACCTGTGCCGTCGGCAAGACCGTCGGCAATGGATCGCTGGCGAAGAGCACCTGGGGTACCGGGTCATCGCTCCCCTTGCTGGGTGTATCCAGATCCGGCTTGCGCGTGTCAAGGCTTGGTCTGATCTGAAAACGATCGTCGGGCTCTTCTTGGCGCGGCGTCTGGACCGGAACTGGATCCGGGGCGCGATCGACGATGACAGCCGGAACGTCCTCGACCCGCTGGCTTTGCAGGGGGGCCATCGGCGCTTGCATCGCTGCAGGCGCGGACACCGAATCGGAGCGAACAGGGTGTGGGGCCGTCGACGGCAAGACTGTCACCTGCGAATCCTGGGGGATCGATCTTTCATCGCCGAGGGGATTAGCAGGGGCCCGCGAGTCCCGGAAAAGTGGCGAGAGCCCAGTTGGCGTTGGCGTTGGCACCTCAGCGACCGGTGCACGCCCTAAAACGGTCGGCGGCGCCACCGGAACTGCGTGCGGCCAAAGAACAGACCACACCCCAGGCGTCTGCGCCCCCTCGGTGTGCAGGCGCTTATCGTCGAGGCCAGGGTCGGGGCCCACCCGCTCAGGGGACGTCGCGCCCAGGCTCTCGCCGCCTTCCACCGTCAGATCCACGCGCATCATCTGATCGAACTGCACGCGCAGGGCGGCATCAGGCAGCGGCGTAGGCGCGGGTAGCAGCGGGCTGGCGGGCTCGGCAGCCCGGCCGAGGAAATCCGCCCACGCGGGTCCGATGCGATCCTGACCCTCACCCACCACGCATCTCCCCTCGGGCGAGCTCGACTTCTTCCAGAGCCAGATCCTCCAGACGCTCTCGACGAGCCGTCTCCTCGATCCGATCGATCGCCAGTCGCTCCGCGATCTTCTGCCGGGTTCGCTCCGCCTCTTGGTGGCGACCCCGGGCAGCGTCGAGCGCGTCGTAGCGCTTGGCCCGCTCGACCTCGCACTTCTCCAGGTTGTGGACATAACCCTGCTCTCGCACCCTCAATTCGCCTACCTCGTGGCGAACCTCCTGAATGTCACGCACCTGCACCGTCCGCGCCTGCAGGTCGTCAAACAAGGCGTCTTCACGCGCCTTCGCCAAGATCCGGAATCTGTCCAACTCTTTTGACGCCTCGTCCTCGGCCTGCGTGGCACGCCGCAGCGCCGCGTGCTCGGCAACCACCACCGCCTGTGCGCGCTGCTCGCGAAACTCACGAATTCGAAAAAGTTGCTGGAACACCGACATGGCGCGCTACCCCTGCACCAGCTCGCACAAGCGGCCCACCGCGTCGTCGAAGCCGCAGGCTTCATCGATCCCTTGCCGCAAGAACTGGTCGATCGCCTCGCGCTTGTCGATCGCCTCGTCAGTCAGCGGATCGCTGCCTCGCTGATACTCCCCGATCCGCAGCAGCAGCTCGACATCGGCATAACGCGCCATCAACTCGCGCAAACGACCCGCGGCCGCCCGGTGCTCGGGGCTGACCACACGGTTCATGACCCGGCTCACGGACGCCAGCACATCGACCGCCGGGTAGTGGTTGGCAGCGCCCAGTTTGCGTGACAGAACGATATGGCCATCGAGAATGGATCGCGTTTCATCGGCGATGGGCTCGGTCATGTCATCGCCCTCCACCAGAACGGTGTAGAGCGCGGTGATCGACCCCGTATCGTTCATCCCCACCCGCTCCATCAGACGCGGCAGGGTGGCGAACACACTGGGCGGGAAGCCTCGGCGAGTCGGTGGCTCGCCGGCCGCCAGTCCGATCTCGCGCTGCGCCCGAGCGAATCGGGTCACGCTGTCCATCAGAAACAGCACCCGCTGACCCTGATCACGAAAATACTCCGCGATTGCGGTGGCGACATACGCCGCCTTCGCGCGCTCCATCGCGCTCTTATCGGACGTCGCACACACGATCACGCTGCGCCGACGCCCCTCCTCGCCCAGTTCGTCCTCGATGAACTCGCGCACCTCACGCCCGCGCTCACCGATCAGGGCAATCACCACCACATCGGCCGCTGCGCCCTTCACCATCATTCCCATGAGCGTGGACTTGCCCCCGCCGGCAGCGGCAAACACGCCCAGACGCTGACCCTCGCCGCAGGTCAACAGCCCATCGAGCACCCGCACACCGAGAGGCAGGGGCCGGGCAATCAAGCGGCGCGTCAGAGGATCGGGTGCGTCGGCGTACACCGGGTAGAACGCCCTGTGCCGCAGTGGGCCGGCCGTGGCCTCGTCGATCGGGTGACCCAAACCATCGAGCACCCGCCCGAGCAGCTCGGGCCCCACCCCCACGCGATGGGGCTGCCCAGTCGGAATCACCTCGGTGGCGCCACTCAGACCCTGGATCTCTCCCAGCGGCGTGAGGATGGCTGCATGGCCCATGAAGCCCACCACTTCGGCCTTCATCTCGAAGGTCTCACCTGGATTACGCAGGAGGCAGATCTCACCCACGCGTACACGGGGGACCGACGCCTTGATGATGGTGCCCACCACCTGAATCACGCGTCCCTTGATACGAAGCGCGGGCGACTCGTCCAGCGCCATGGCCATCATGCGGGTCACGTAGTTCAGTGAATGCATAGGCGCGATGTCCTGTGTCAGACCGAGCGTCCGAGGGTGCGATCAAACGCTTCCTGGATCGCCGCCAGCTGGATCTCGATGCTCGCCTCGACCACACCCATCTCGCTTTCCATCACGCAGGCGTCACCGGTTAGCTGGCGCTCGGACACCACGTCGATGAAACCAATGCTCGGATAGGCCGCGAGCATCTCCTGGATCTGCGTGCGCAGCGAATCGGCCTGCTCGGGACTCAAACGTAGCGTGACCTGCTTCTGGTCACGCGCGATAGCCAGCACACTGCGCACGGCCGCCACGGTGCGCTCGCGATCATCAAAGCCCTCGATCACCTTGCGCACCGCCTGCATCACCAGATCGACGATCCGGTCTTCCGACTTTTCCAGAAAGTCGATATTGCGGGCCACGTTTTCAATCACCTGGGTAGCCTGCTCGCGTCGGGCCTCGGCCAATCCCTGCGCGTAGCCCTTGCGGCGCTCCGCTTCGTGCGCTCCATCGGCGTCGGCGATGATTTTCTGCGCCCGCGCGTAGGCGGCCTCCATCAAAGAAGCCGCCTCGCGCAGTGTCTGCAGGCGCTCCTGCGCCAACACCTTGGATCCTGGATCCACCAGGCCCTGGAAGGTGTCATAGCGTCTCAGGGGTAGGCGGGAAACAACGACATCCATTCCGGATCAACCTCTCGGAGAACCCCGCGCGCCAAAGCCAAGGCGCTTGCGCCATTGCGCAGCGGCAGGGGTAATTCAAATGGGGAGGGCTGCGTCATGGACGGCAGCCGCAGGCGGCCCCGACAGGCCACAGGGGGGCAGGCGTGTTCTGAGACCACTGCCAGTACTTGATAGCCAAGCTCGCGCGCCTGCTCGCGCACGTGCCCCAGCGACACCGCGACCCCCTCGCTGGAATCGGCAGGTAAGAGCGAGCTGGCCGATCCTCGGGCGAAGTCCAGCTCCTCGCGTGTCAACTCGGCCCGCAGCGCCTGCAAATCGTCGCGGGTGATGATCCGTCGGATCGATGGCCCCAGCATCGCCAGACCGCAGCCCACGCCCAGTCGCTCGAAGCTCTCCTCACAGGCCATGAACACCGGCAAGGCGGGATCGCGCAGTCCGGGCACGACAGCCTCGTCGGGCCCAAGCGAATTCAGGCGCATGGCGCTCGCGTGACGCCGCAGCACGCGCGGGTCTGCGCTGGCGAGGGCACCACACGCCACCAGCTTCGCCTGTAGATCCTCGTCCACATTCCAGGGCGTGCTGTGGGATGGATGCGTCCAATCGGCTGGCAGCAGGTTAAAGCCCAGAAACGCCGCCGCCAGCGGTCGATCCAGCCAGGCGCCTTGTACGGTGTCCAACATGCGTCACCCCTACGCCGGCGGCGGGCGGCGCAAGAAACGCTGCAGCCATCCCTGCTTCCAAGCCAGGAAACCACCCCCTGCCAGCACCGCGATCGTTAGCACCGACATCAGGACACCCAGCGCAGTCGCAGCCCACGAGGACGCGCCCCAACCCGAACCCGACTCGTTCTTGGGTCGCACAGGCTGCGCGCTCACCAGCACGATCGACACTTTTTCCGGCGACAGACCCGGAATGCTGTGTGACACCAGACGACGCACCAGCGGCTGCAAGGTGTCCAGGTTGTAGCCCTCCTGGTGCTTGATGAAGACCGCCGCCGAAGAAGGCACCGGGGTCTCGCCCACCGCCGTGCGCTCGGGCAGCACCACATGCACCCGCGCAAACACCACGCCATCGATCTGCGACAGCGTCGCGCCCAGCTCCTGCGACAAGGCGTAAACATACCGGGCGCGCTCCTCCAGCGGCGAGGAGATCAGGCCTTCCTTCTTGAACACCTGACCCATGCCAGCGAATCGCTCACGCGGCAGACCTTTTTCGCGCAGCAGGTCGACGGCCCGACCCACATCCCCAGCGGCCACCTTGACCGCGGCCAGTCCTTCCTTGCCAGCCACCTTGTCGGCGCTGATGCCCGCGTTCTGAAGCGCTGCGATGATCTCGTTCGCCTCGGTGGCGGGTAAAGCCGCCATGAGCTCAACCTGCCGGGTGCAGGCCGCGAGGCCAGCGATGAGCAACAGGGCAGCGAGCGCGCGCCAACCGCGAACATGGGATGTCATTGGACCTTGGTCAGTTGTTCGACGCTCTGGACGACCTTGTTCACGCCCTTGCCCATCACATCCATCAACGTGCTGGCCGTCTGGACGTTCGCCTGCAGCTGCAGCAACTGGGCGGGGCTCCAGGTGGTGGGATCGCTGTCCAGGGCCAGGTTCTTCTGAGCCCAGGCCTGCTGGAAATCGGCACTGAGCCGATCGATCCCGGACAAGATCGCGTCGCCGAGACTCCCACCCTGGGCTGGCGCGGGACTGCCTGGCGCCGGCATGCCCGCGCCGGGGGTCGACATCGGCCCGTCCAGCGCCTGCTGAAAACGATCCTGGGCCAGATCGTCGGCCGGCAGGGACGGCGCGCCGGAGCCCCCGGTCATTCCACCTGACATCGCCATCGGCGCAATAGGCTTGACGTCCATCTCAGCCTCCTAGGGGCAAATGTTGACCTTGCGCGAGCAGGGCGGCGGCCACAGGGTGGTCGCGCGCGGCCTGCAGCGCCTGCTGGCTCTCGGACCCACGACCCTCGACTTGCAGGGCGAACCCCAGCAGTGCCTGAAGATCCTGTTGCTGCGAGGCCTCCACCTTCGGTAAGCCGCGCTGCAGCTCACCGATCGCCTCAGCCGCCCTGCCGCGGAAAAGCAGGGCCAGGGCGGGCCCGACATAACCCGCAGCCGACTCGGGGCGCTCCTGCTGCAATGCCGCGAAAATGGTCTGGGCCGCCGCCACATCGCCACGCTGGGCGGCCAGCATCCCGACCTCTGCCAACAGCTGGAGATCGTCTCGTTCAATGACAGGGTTCATGCGTCCTCCGGATCAAATCGCGCAGTCCGATGGCCCGCTGCCGTACGAGCGACTGCGGCGCGTCCTCGGCGCAAAACGCCGCCACGACATCGAGCAAGTAGGCGGCATCCTCGTGACGCTGCAAGTTCAGCAGGCACTGCGCGATGGCCAGCGTGTGCGCCGGCTGGCAGGGGTCGAGCACATCCAGCGCCCGATAGGCAGCGAGAGCATCCTCAAAGTGCGCCAGCGCCAAGTGGGTGTCTGCGTAGGAGGCCAGGTAGCGTGCATCCGCCGGGCAGGCGGCCACCAGAAAGGCAAAGCAATTCAAGGCGTCTGAGTGACGCCCCTGCGCGGCCAGCGCCTGGCCCGCGGCATGCAGAAAGTCGGCGTTCTCAGGGGCCAGACGCGACCGGGTTGCCAGGGCCTGCAAACGCGCTCGCCAGGGCGCCGTCTGCGCGATCACCCAGTCGCGCCCGGATGGCACATCAGTCGCTTGCATCGGTTTCAGGCGCGCGCCGCCGCCTTGTAGGCCTCGGCCTCGGCCAGCCCAACGTCGCGGACGGTCTGCAGAACGCTTGCCACCACCGCTTGCGAGGAATCGGCAAACTTCTCGGCGAGGGTCTTGTTTTGCTCGCCCGCAGTGGCGGCGGCCTGATGCTCGGTCTGCCTGGAGCGATCCACATTGGCCTCCTGCTCGTACGATGACCCCGCGATGCCGCCGCTGGCACCCAAAACAGGTTCGAGCGCGCGGCCGGCGGTCATCCAGTTGTTCGCGGAATGGTTGAACTGAGTACTGGCTTGTGACGCGGCTTGCATCTCGCGCTCGATACCATTCAGAACGTTGATTCTTTCGTTGAGAACTTCGACTTTCACCCTTCGCATCCCTAAATCATCGGCCTGACCTGACTTGCTATCGAACCGTGCGAGGTCATCTCTTGCCTCAGCGACCCGCTGCTGCTGCGCCCTGTGATCAGCACCTAGCTCGTCGGCACTTTGGGCGTTCCGGCTCGCACGCACCTGCTTGTAGGCCGAGCCGGCGCCGAGCGCGCCGACTATTGCGCCCGATGTCATCGACATGACGCCGCGAGCAATGCCTGCGGAAAGGGCCTGATCGCCTTCGTCCCTGATTTTTTGAGCCTGCGATTCCAACTCCTTGATCTGGGTCTGGAACCCCAACACACTCAGGGTCGTCGCCGTCTGCCGACTCTGCTGTGCGATCCTCAGAAAAATCTCCAGGAACTGCATCATCTGCTCGGTCCGATTGACAGCGGGAATCTTCATGATCTCGTCATACAAGGACGTGTAATTGCCGAGCGCCTCATCAACAAAGCTCATCTGAAGCTGGGTCATCTGATCGCCCGCCTCCTGGTAGAGGCGGATGACCGCCCGCATATCCGCCGTCAAGTCCGCATCATTTTTTTGTAGCAGCGCCTCATACGTGGATGCGCTGCTGGCGCGGGCCGAGGCGAGCGCCTGCATCTTGCCCTGGGGGTCCGCGTCATCCAACTGAACGGCAGATCTGAGCATCGCCAAGACCTCCGTTGCGTCCAACTCGGAGCCCAGAGTGCCCTGCGGCGCTGCGGATTGACCGCCGGTGAAGCTAGATGGGGAAGGGACACGCGTTTCGCTATCAACGCGAGAGGTTTCCATGTGCATCTCCTATAGGGGGGTGTAAATGCAAGAACATCCAAAGCGATAGACCTTCAGGCCACCGCATGGCGGCGCGAGGGTGTATCCAGCAAAGCGCCAAGCCCTTGAAACTCCTGCGATACCGACTCGGCAGCGTCCTCGAAAAACTTCGTGAGGCCTTCCTGCACTGCGCGCACCACTTCGAGGGTTTTTTCGGTCATTTCCTGGTTGAGGGTCACCTCGGTTTGGTCATTGAGCAGATCTGCACGCAGCTCGCTGATCCACTTATGGATACGTGCCTGTGTCAGTCCCTCGAATCCCCCACCCAGGTTCGTGACGCCGCCGGTGACGAGGTTGAAGCGCATCGTGAGATCTGTCGTACGGGCCAGGATCTTCCCCACGCGAGCCTGGGTCTGGGCGGTGCTCCCAAACTTGCCCATCGCCACCACCATCACGAAGGTACCGATGACAGCAGCAGCGATCTGCCAGTCTTGGTTGAGACCCGCCTCGCGTGCGCCGATCGCCAAAAGCTCGCCGAGATTGCAGGTGAGCAGCGCCGCGCCCCAGTCAGCCCCCATCTCCTCCCCGAGACTTTTGCGGCCCGCCAGGGACAAGCCCATATCCGCTAAGGCCCCGGCCGCAGCCCCCATTGCCATCAGTGCCATGACGACCGGGACCACGCCCACGCCACCGGTCCCGAATCCAATCGCGGCCAGCACTACGACACTAACAATCGCGGTGGCCACCCTCTGAATCCAACCCAGAACCCCGCCGCGACTTCTGGACGCTCGCTCCTTGGCTTGCTGCGCCAGCATCTCGTCGAATTTCTTCAGGTGTTCCTGCAGCTGGCTGCGCGTGGCGTGCTCAAGCGTATCCACCTGAGTCTTCATGGTTGCCAGCAAGGCGTCGCCCGAGACGCCCATCAGCTTTTGCAGGAGGATCATCAGTTGCGCGGCGGAGAGCTGAGCCCGTGGCAGGGCAATCTGGGGCGCCTGCTTGCCGTCTGAGGAGATGTAGCTCACCATATCGGCGGTGACGGTTCGCACGGTGGGTGACACACCGGCTTGCGTCAGCGCGTCGTCGACGAGGGTCGGGAAGCTGATTCCCGGCGAACTAGTGACAAGTTGAGTCATGTTTTCTCCCTGGTTGAATGGGCTTGGAGGATGTGACCATCAGGTCGAGCAAGGCCTGCGCCTTTTTCTGGAGGGCGTCGTGCACCACGGGTTGGCACAGGGCCTGCAGCTTTTCCAATCCTTCCCGGGCCTCCTGCGGACGGCCGGTCGCGATGAGGCACTCGCATGCATGGAAAACCGGCACCGGGTCGTTCGGGTCGAGTACCGCAGCGGTCAGGTAGTGGGTCAGGGCAGCTTCGGGCCGCCCCTGCATCTGCAGGCAGGCCGCGAACGCACACAGGAAGCGCCGCTCCAGGCTGTCGCGAAGCAACAGCAGACCAAAGACGGGCAAGGCCAGGTCATACCGGGCTTGCGCGTACAGGTGATGCCCGACGGCATACAGCGATTCGTCATCGACGTCTTGCAAGGCCGCAACAGGCTGCGAGCCGTCACCGCTCAGAGGATGAGGGGGCAGCGCGGTGGCAGAGAGGGTGTCGGGGTGGGCGGTCATGGTCCGTGCGTCGGGTTTGGAAACTGACCAGGCTCAGCTCAAGGCCTTGGACTTGGCATCGAACATCTTCTGGGTGATGTCGGTGATGGCAGACATCATGGCCGTCGTCACCTGCATCGACTGGTTGACGGCCGACGTGGCGGACTGCAGGCGGTTGCTCAGATTCGAAATCTGCGCCTTGACGATCTCCAAGGCGGCATTCACGTCCTTGCCCATATGAGAATCTTTTTTCAAGCCATCGCTGTTTGGGAAGGGCGGCTCGGGGAGATCAGCCTCCTTGATTTGCTTATTGATCTCCTCAAGAAGACCGGCTTCTTTATCCAGTACTTCCTTGAGCTTCTTGTTGTCGCCGCTAGCGGTAACCTGAGTAAGCAGCTTGCCGAGCTTGGCCAGAAGGCTGTTGAGTACATTGAGCTTCGTGTTGATGTCTTCCAACGACTTCATCTTGTCGTCGGTTTTTTTCTGGTTCTTCGCCCATTCACCGACGTACAGCTTGAACAACATCGGCTCGACCGGCTTTGGCGGCGGGGTGGACGAGACGCTCGATGACGCCGTGTTCATTTGAATATCTGGCATTCGGTGATCTCCCTTTGAGGTCTTGTCCAGGTCTCACACCAGCGGCCGCAGCACCTTGCGGCGAAGGGCCCGCGCGGATGGGGCATTCAAGGCAGGATCCGTAGCCGGCTGGCTCTCAAAGCGCCAACGATCGGCGTCGCTGAAGCCGTCGGCGATCTGGGCGTTCAGGGACTGGGTGTCCACGCCGATGGACTGCAGCCAGCGGGCGTCTTCTTCGAGACGGCGCCGAGCCTGTTCAATGCAGGCCCTCGACTGCCCGATCAGCATTTCTGTGTGCTCGATCCATTCGTCTAGGTCATTCACGAGCGCCCCCTCTAGAGCCAGCTGCCGGGTCAGGCGATGGCAGACCCTGGATGGCTCGCTGAGTAACCCGCTGCTGGGCGCAGTTCCAAGGCCAGAGATGAGGAACCACCTGTGTGCAGGCGTTACTACTGGCGCTACCTGCTCACCGACCGCTCGCGACGTGTACACCCCTTCTGACACCCCCTGGCATGCCCTCGGCGCCGCACGCACAAGCGCTGGCGACGCCCAGGGGACCACGCTGCGAGCGGGGCTGAACGGGGTGACTGTGCGGGTCAAGGACGGGGCGTCGCTGCTGGTCGACGCCGCCGAAGAAGTGGGCCTGCATCTGAGCGAAAAAATTGAGCGCCACAGCCACGATCAGCGCCGAGTCACGCCCGGACGCTCGTCCCGCCGCCTGAAGATTGAGGAAATCACCGACTACCTCGAACGCTCACGACGCTCGCCCGACCCCAAGCTGCGCGAATTGCAAATTCAGGCGCTGCTCGAACGAGCGCTGCGCCCCGGCGACAGCCTCGACATCGGCGCCGCCTGGCCTGACACCCCCACCGAGCGTTACCTCCTGCTACAGCTGGCCCTGCAAAAGGCGCAGACCGACCCGGCGCCTGCCTCCGTCATCGAGCGCCTGGAGCGGGCCCTGGCCGACGTGGAAGCCGCCGCCGACCTGCAGGTGCGCGCCGACCTGGCCACCATCGACCAGGCGGCCAGCTTTGACGGCACAAGCCCCCAGGGCATCGCCCGCTTTCAGACCTCGGTGCACACCGTGCTGGGCAAGCCAACGCTGGTGCAGGCCTTCAAAGAAGCGCTCGCGCTGGCCGACAAGGATGGCAGCCGGCTCGACCGCGCCATCCATCACCTCATGGACGCGCTGGGCACCTGCCTGTATGCCTTGGGCTGCACCCGCGAAAAGGTGCTCCTGCAGGCGCTGGTCACCGACCTGTACCACCTGAAGTGCCTGAACACCCTGTTTGAAGATGCCCAGTCGGTCATGCGCGATGTGCGTCGCATGCTGCCGCAGGATCCGGTGGCGCAGGGCGCAGGCCATGCCGCAGCCTCCTGAGACCGACATCCGCGTCGAGGCCCTGGACCTGATGAAGAGCCTGGTCGGTCTGCTGGACGAAAAATGGGTGACCTCCCATCGCTTCCTGGAGATCACTCGTCGCCATGGCATCGAGCAGACCCAGGCGCGCATCAGCCTGATCACCGGCCTGAAGACGCTTGCGCGCACGCTGCCAGTCGGCGTGTTCGCAGATGCCGAGTCGCGCGATCGCCTGCTACAGGCAGCGCAAGAAGCGCTGGACTGCGTCATCGACGAGGAAGACGCCAAGGCCTGACGCATGGACTGGCTGGACAACACCCTCACTGAATTCGGGCGGCAGCTCGGACTGCCGGACCTGCGCCTGAACACTCAAGGCGCGGTGCGTCTGGCCCTGGAATCCGGCAAGCAGCTGAGTCTCGAGCCCCTGCTCCAAAACGGTCATCAAGAAGTGCTTGTGACCCTGGGCCTGCCGGTCGGCCATGCCGCCGCGGCGCATGCGCAGGCCGCTTTACAGATGGCGCACGCGGAAAGCTTTCCGCCCCTGGACATCCAGCTGGCCTTGTCCGGGCAGGGGGCGGACGCCCTGCTGATCGCGACCACACGCCTGCCTGCCCGGGCCTTCACGGTGTCGGCGCTGTCGGGCACCGTTCACACGCTGGATCGCTGGCTCGACAGCGTGACGAGCGCAGGGGCACTGCATGGCTGAGACCACCTTGTATCCCGACGGATTCTTCGCCCGCGGCATCGAGGCCATCACGCACCGCGCTCGGCCGACGGACCATGAGCTGCCCGAGCTGCCCGGCCTGCAGCGGCTGGCGCCGCCGGACTGGCAAAGCCCGCCTGCGCTGGACCAGCTGCTGGCGGGGCATGCCCTGGACCGCCAGATCGACGAGGCGATCCGTCCGGCGATCAGCGAGCCGGAATTGCTGCTGCCCCGAGCGTTCGCTCGGACGCTGGCGCGCGCGCAACAAACCCTGAAGCGGGCCAGCGAGCGGCATGGGCATCCCGCAGTGCTCGACCGCGCAGGCCAGGTCCTGGCCCAGGAACACGAGTGGCGTGAACTGGCCCGGACCTACCGCGAAGCCTTGTACGCGGCCTGAAGAACTGGCATGTCGCCCCAAGAGGCCACTGCCCTGCATGTCCTGGCTTATGTGCTGTTGCACAACGGCCAAGCGGATAAGGCTGCCGTCTTGCTCGAAGCCGTGGACGCCTTACGGCCTGGCGACACCCGCACCGTTCTGGCGCTGGCTACCGCGCACCTGAGAGGCGGCGCGGCCGCCCGGGCGCTGCAGGCTCTGGACCGCTTCTCGCGCGACGCCCCGGCACCGCCCACCGCAAACCTGCTCAGAGCCCAGGCGCTGAGCCTGCTAGACCGACCCGATGAGGCGCGGACCGCGATGCACGCCTTCCTCGCCCCGAAACCACCGCTTTCAACCGGATGATCCGATGAAGATACAGGACCACCTCCAACGCATCGTGCTGCTCGCCACGAGCCGCAACGACATCGTGCTGGCCGTCATGCTGGTGGCGATCGTTTTCATGATGATCCTGCCGCTGCCCACCTGGCTGGTGGACGTTCTGATCGGGGTGAACATGACCGGATCGGCGATGCTGCTGATGGTGGCCATGTACCTGCCGTCGCCGCTGGCGTTTTCGAGTTTTCCGTCGGTGCTGCTGGTTAGCACCTTGTTTCGACTGGGCATCTCGATTGCCACCACACGCCTCATTCTGTTGGAGGGCGATGCGGGTCACATCATCGAAACCTTCGGCAACTTCGTGGTGGGTGGCAATCTGGTCGTCGGCCTGGTGGTGTTCCTGATTCTGACCATCGTGCAGTTTGTGGTGATCACCAAGGGCGCAGAGCGGGTGGCCGAGGTGGCGGCGCGGTTTTCGCTGGATGCGATGCCGGGCAAGCAGATGTCCATCGACGGCGATATGCGTGCGGGCACGATCGACATGGAGGAAGCCAAGCGCCGGCGGCGCTTGGTCGAAAAAGAAAGCCAGTTGTATGGCGCCATGGATGGCGCGATGAAGTTCGTCAAGGGCGACGCCATCGCAGGCATCATCATCGTGGTGGTCAACCTGGTGGGCGGCATCCTGATCGGCACGCTGCAGCGCGGGCTGACGCTCGGCGAAGCAACTCGTGTCTATTCCGTGCTGACGATCGGCGATGGTCTGATCGCGCAGATCCCGGCGCTGTTCATCGCAATCTGTGCCGGCATGATCGTCACCCGCGTGCAAAGCGGCGAGGGCCCGAGCAACGTGGGCCGCGACATCGGCACGCAGGTGCTGGCACAGCCCAAGGCGCTGGTGATCGCCTCCAGCGTGGCGCTCGGCATGGGGCTGATTCCGGGCATGCCCACCCTGACCTTCATCGCGCTGGCGGCCGTGCTCGGAGGCGTGGGCCTGATCCTCCTGAAGAAAACCGAAAAGTCGGTGAATGCGCGTACCGGCGAAGGAGGCGAAGCCGCGGTCGATCCGACCACCGGCGAATCGATGCCCAAGTCCAAGGGCGACGGGACGCAGGAGTTTGCGCCCACGGTGCCCTTGCTGCTGGATGTGGCGGCCGCCCTGCGCCCTGCGCTCAAGCCCGACGAACTCGACGAACAACTGCGCAAGATCCGTCGCGCCCTGTACTTTGACCTGGGCGTTCCGTTCCCGACGATCCAGCTTCGCTTCAATGAAGCCATGCCCGCCCACAGCTACGGCGTGCTGCTGTCCGAGGTGCCGGTGGCCCAGGGCATGTTGCGCCCGGGCTGTGTGCTGGTGCGCGAGCGGGTTGTGAACCTCGATGCCCTGGGCATCGTCTACGAAGAGGGCGACAAGTTCCTGCCCAATATCCCGACCCTGTGGGTGAAGGACGAATTGGCCGACGCGATGAAGCGCGCAGGTATGAGCTACATGGACTCCGATCAGGTGCTGGCCTATCACCTGGCCTTCGTGCTGAAAAAATACGCAGGCGACTTTCTGGGGATCCAGGAGACCAAGTTTCTGCTGTCGGCGATGGAGGCGCGCTTTCCGGATCTGGTGCGCGAGGTCACGCGTGTGCTGCCGGTGCAAAAGATCGCGGAGATCCTGCAGCGTCTGGTGTCCGAGGAGGTGTCGATCCGCAATCTGCGCGCGGTGCTGGAGGCGCTGATCGAGTGGGGCCAGAAAGAAAAGGATTCGGTGCTGCTCACCGAATATGTGCGCTCCACCCTCAAGCGCCACATCAGCCACAAGCACTCCAACGGCCAGAACCTGCTACCCGCCTATCTGCTGTCACCGGGCGTGGAAGACACCCTGCGCGGTGCCGTGCGCCAGACCAGCGCGGGCAGCTACCTCGCGCTGGATCCGCCCGTGAGCAAGCGGCTGGTAGAGAGCATACGCAAGACGGTGGGCGATATCGCCGACCGGCCCTACAAGCCGGTGCTGCTGACCTCGATGGACATCCGTCGCTACCTGCGCAAGATGATCGAGCAAGACCTGTACGAGCTGCCGGTTCTGAGCTATCAGGAGTTGACCCAGGACATCAACATCCAGCCCCTGGGGCGCGTGGAGATGTAGCGGGATCGGATCAGACCTGCGCGAGCGCCTGGTCTAGGTCGGGCGTGAAGGCAAAGAGGGTGAGAAATCCGCTCATCTCGAAGACGCCGCGTACCTCGTCGCGCAAGCCGCACAAGACCAGGGTGCCCTGCACGGGCTGCAGGCGCTTGCCGGCCAGCAGGATCACGCGCAAGCCAGCGGAGCTGATGTAGTCGACACGCGACAAGTCAAACACCATACGTTTGCATCCGGACTGCAGGCGCTCGAGCACCGCGTGCTCCAGCCCGACCGAGCTGGCGCTGTCCAAGCGCCCGGCGGGTTTGAAGATCGTGACATCGCCACGTGTTTCTTGTTCAGGGCTCATGGTGCTCTAGCTTAAAACACAAGCATGCGTTTTAATTGCTAAATATGAAGAGCGACAGCATGCTTGAGCTGCGTGTCCTGACGGGCACACATGCTGGCGCGCGGGCTCTGCTGTCGCAGCAGCCGCAGTGGATCGGTCGGGGTGAGGACTGCGCCCTGATCCTCTCCGACGAGGGCCTGCTGGACCAGCACGCATGCATCGAGCACCGCCCCGACGGCACCCTGCTGCTGATAGGGGCCGACGAGAGCCAGGCGCCAGTGGTCATACGACCCGGCGAGAGCACCTGGGTGGGGCCGGTGCGGATTGCGGTGGCGGTGCTGGGCTCGGACTGGCACGAAGACCCTCCTCTGGCGAGCGCGGCCTCGATCCCCGAGCCAGAGACCACCACAGAACCATCCGCGCAGCCGCTACACCCTGCGCGGCGCGTGCGATGGGGCGCACGCGCTGTGCTGGCCGTCAGCATCGCAGCGGCGGTTCTGGCTTGGCTGCTCGCGCAGCCTGTGATCTCGGCCATGTCAGCAGGGGCGCAACCCACGCCGCTTACACCCACCCCCAGCGCGGCACAAGAACCCCTGGGGCAACTGATCGCTCGGCTCGGACTCAAAGGGCGTGTCACTTTCGAGAGCGTTGATCCGCAGCGCCCCATGGTCAAGGCCCAGTTGCTCTCGGGCGAAGAGGTGGAGGCGCTGGCCCACGCGCTGGCACAACGCCAGCCGCGACCGCAATTGACTCTGGTCGACGAAGCGCAGGCGGTGGACCAGGTGACCCAGGGTGTGCGGCGATTGGGCGAGCTCTTTGATGCCAAGCTCAGCACCCATTACCTGGGCGCCGGACGGTTTCGGGTGGAGGGCCAAGTGGCCGAGGCTGCGCAGCGTGACCAGCTCGCATCCGACCTCCAGGACACGCACCCGCAAGTCGTGGCCTTCGAGATGGCCATCGAGGTGCGTGCGCAAGCGGCGCGGGCCCTGGTGGATGAACTCAAGCGCCGCGGGGTCGCGCAGCTCCAGGCTCGGTGGGACCAGGGCCTGCTCACGATGGACGTGGGCGTGCCGCCCGGCGGCCTGCCGCAATGGGAGCAGGCTTTGCTCGCAGTGGCATCCCAATTCGACGTGCCTTTTCGGGCCCAGATCCGCGGGCAGGACGTTGCGACAGACGGCGCCGATGCACCCCATCTGCCGTTTCAGGTCCGCAGTGTGGTCACCACGTCCTTGCCCTATGTCGTGCTGTCGGACGGCAGAAAGGTGGCGGCGGGCGGTGAGATTGACGGCTGGCGGCTGCTCGCCATTGATGCACGCACGGTCCGCTTCCAAGGGCCTCAGGGCCACCCTTTAACGCTGGAGAGATGAATATGGAACCCTTGACGGATCTACAAGCGCGCCTCTGCGCAGACGGCGCGCAGGCTCTGCGCGCGGACATCACGGCCCAGATGGCGGCGCTGGAGAGCCGGCTGCGAGGCCTCATGGCCCATCAGCCGCAAACCAAACAGGAATTTGCACGCTTGACGATTCTTGCAAGCGCGAGCGAAACCGCGCAAAAAGTGGTCGCGGATGCCGGCTGGGCTGAGTCGTCGGCACGCACACCCACCATCCATCCATGAAGGGAGCGACGCACTATGGCTACCACGACCACCACGAACAATACGGTCACCCGGCAAGGGGTTTACGACGCGACGATGACCAAAGTCGAGGCCACCGAAGAAAAGCTGAAAACACGGATCGACAGCCTGATGAACGCCGGAACAGAGATCAGTCAGGGCGATCTGCTGGGCCTGCAATACGAGATGCAATCCAATCTGATGGTCTACAACGTCGCGTCGACCATCCAGAAAGAGCTCAACGACATGATCAAGTCCGTCATCTCCAAGATCTGAGTACGATCCAGGGGGGCGCCTGCCCAGGGGCCGCGCCCGAGCGTCCGAAGGGAGCGGTACCATTGCTCTACTGTGGCCATTCACAGCAGCGTGATGCATTCCGATCCCCCTCGCCCTCCTGGCCTTTTTTGTCACACCTACGGCAGCCGTCTGGATGCGTTCGATGGCTTGGTGCACGCCTTGACGGCCTGGGCGGATGAGGCAGGTGTGGCGCCAACGACGCTGCGCGATGTGGTCCTGATCCTGGACGAACTGTTCAGCAATATCGTTATCCACGGCTACCGGCATGACCCGAAGGGCGAAATCCGGGTTGAGGCGGCGGTGGAAAGCGAGCAGGTCCATGTCACGCTGACGGACCACGCGCCGCTGTTCAATCCCCTGCTGGTGCCCGAACCGGACACCACGCTCCCCCTCGAAGCCCGACCGATCGGGGGGCTGGGCTTGTTGTTCGTGCGGCGGACCGCTGATGAGCTGCGCTACTGGCCCACTGAGCCGAACTCGCCCGGGCCGGCGAATCGGCTGCGGTTCACGAAGTTTCTGTGAGCCCCTCGCGTACGGTCGGATAGCGCAGGCGGCTAAGCAGTTCCTGCTTCAGGCGCCGATTGACCAGGCGGCGCGACTCACCCATGAAGCTCAGAAGCATCAAGGGCAGCTCAGATTGCGCGCTGTCGCGGGGAATGCGCCGGGGACGCGGCAGGCCGTAGAGGTCGGCCGCCAGGTCGAAGTAGTCGCCCATCTTGAGTTCGCTGTCGTCGCTCACGTTGTAGGCGCGTTGCGGCCGCCCGCGCCATAGCGCCGCGATGGTGGCGCGCGCGAGGTCGTCGGAGTGGATGTGGTTGGTGTAGACGTCATCCTGGGCCTGCAACACCGGGGTACCCCGCATCAGCCCATCGCGCGGGGTGCCGCCTTGCCGGTCGGGTGCGTAGATTCCGGGGATGCGCAGGATGCTGGCGCGCGTGCCGCTGGTACGCCCGAGATGGCGCACGAGCGCCTCGGCATCGGCGCGGCGTTGGGCGCGTGGGGTGGACGGGATCAGGGGGCGGGATTCGTCGACCCGCGCGCCAGCGCAGTCGCCATAGACGCCACTGGTGGAGCCGTAGGCCAAGGAGCGCGGCGCGGTGCGCCGGGCCAGGGCGCGCACCAGGGCCAGGGTGCGGGTGTCACGCCACCACTGGGGCTGGCCGTCGGCCGACGGCGGAGGGGCCATGTGCACGATGCGGGTGGCCAGGCCGGCCAATCGGCCCAGGCTGGCGGGAACATCGAGATTGCCCGCCAGCGGCGTGATCCCCCGGCTGCGAAGCAGGGGCGCGCGCTCGGGGCTGGAGGTGAGCGCCAGCAGGCGCACGCGGCCTGCCTGGGCCTGGGCCACGCGCAAGCCAACATCGCCGCAGCCGATGATCAGGAGGCGTTCGCGTCGAAAGCGGGCGGGCAAGGCGCCGAGGGGGCTCTGATTTGAGGGCAAAATTACACGCTTTTGACCAGCAGGTCCCCCGAGGATACCCAAGATGACAAGCGCCACGGCCGCCGGCGGCCCCTTTCAAGTGACTGTGCAACCCAGCGGGCGCAGTTTCGGCGTCGATGCGGGCGAGACCCTGCTGGCCGCGGCCATCCGCCAAGGCATCGGCCTGCCCTATGGCTGCAAGGACGGCGCCTGTGGCTCCTGCAAGTGCCGTAAGCTCGAAGGCCAGGTGACCCATGGCCCGCATCAGAGCAAGGCCCTGAGCGACCAGGAAGAGGCCGATGGCTATGTCCTGACCTGCAGTGCCACCGCGCTGTCCGATGTGACGCTGGAGTCCCGGCAGGTGACGGACGCAGGCGCCTTCCCTGTGCGCAAGATGCCGGCGCGGGTACAGGCGCTGCAAAAGCTTTCGCATGATGTGATGCTGGTGAGGCTGCAGCTGCCGGCCAACGACACGCCGCGCTATCACGCGGGTCAGTATGTGGAATTCATCCTGCGCGATGGTGCGCGCCGCAGCTACTCGATGGCCAATGCCGCTCACAACCTGATGCATACGCAAGACGGCGTGACGCTGGGCCCGCTGATCGATCTGCATATCCGCCACATGCCGGGCGGCAAGTTCACCGACCATGTGTTCTCGCAGATGAAGGACAAGGAGATCCTGCGCATCGAAGGGCCGTATGGCAGCTTCTTCCTGCGCGAGGACAGCACCAAGCCCATCGTGCTGCTGGCATCGGGCACCGGCTTCGCGCCGATCAAGGCGATCCTGGAACACATGCAGTTCAAGGGCATCACGCGCCCCGCCACCCTGTACTGGGGCGGCCGCCGACCCGCCGACCTGTATCTGGACGACTGGGTGCGCGCGCAGTGCGCGCAGATGCCGAACCTGCGCTATGTGCCGGTGGTGTCCGACGCGCTGCCTGAAGATGACTGGACGGGCCGCACCGGCTTTGTACATCAGGCGGTGCTGGCGGATTTTCCGGACCTGTCGGGCCACCAGGTCTATGCGTGTGGCGCGCCCATCGTCGTGGAATCGGCCCAGCGCGATTACACGCAAAAGGCCAGCTTACCGGCCGATGAATTCTTCGCCGATTCCTTCACCAGCGAAGCCGACAAGCAAGGCGCCTAAGCGTCGTTCTGACCCACACGCCCATGACACTGCAACGCCGCCACCTGCTCGCCATGGCCACTGCGGTCGCCAGCCCCCTGGCCTGGGCACAGTCCCGTCCGATCCGGCTGATCGTGCCGTATGCCGCCGGCGGACCGATCGATGTGACGGCGCGCCTGCTGGCGGAACGCGTGAAGGACACGCTGGGCACAGTCGTGATCGAGAACCGACCGGGCGGCGGCGGGAACATCGGTGCCGACGCTGTAGCCAAGGCGGCGCCCGACGGATTGACGATAGGCATTGCTGCGGTCGCCACGCACGCGATCAACCCCTGGCTGTTTGCCAAGATGCCCTATGACGCCAGCAAGGACTTTGCACCCATCACCCAGATGGTGCGAGTGCCCAATGTGCTGGTGATGAATGCCGACACCGCCGCGCGCCTGAAGATCCAAACCCTGGCCGACCTGATCGCCTATGCCAAGGCGAATCCGGCCCGGCTCAATTACGGCAGCGGGGGCAATGGCAGCGCCGGCCATCTGGCGGGCGAAATGTTCAAGCGCGATGCGGGCATCTTCGCTGTGCACATTCCCTATAACGGCGGCAACCCAGCGCAGCTGGCGCTGCTGTCGGGGCAAGTCGATTTCAACTTCGACAACCTCGCCACCGCCGCGCCAAACATCCGAGCCGGCAAGCTCAAGGCACTGGGCGTGACCACGCTGCAAGCCTCGGCCGCCCTACCCGATGTTCCGCCGATTGCGCAGACCCTGCGAGGCTTCGCCATTGACACCTGGTGGGGCCTGGTGGCGCCGGCGGGTACGCCGCGCGACACCGTACAGCGCCTGAACCACGCCTTTGTCACCGCGCTTCAATCGTCCGAAGCCAAGACGCGTTTCGCGCAGCTCATGGCCGAACCGGTCACGACGACGCCCGATGAATTCGGCAGCTTCATGCGCGCAGAACTCGCCAAATACGAAGGCGTGGTCAAGGCCTCGGGCGCCAAGGTCGACTGACAGAGGGGCTCCAAGCGGCGTCCTACGCCGGCTGTGTGCGCTTTCCGACAGACCCTTTACGTTTGTTTTCCTAGAGTGCGACTCTAGAGAAACATCCACAAGGTCAGGTCATGCACGCACAACACACCCCCCGCCTTTCATATCGCACCGCCCTGCGTGTCACGCAGCTAGCCTGTGCACTCGCCCTCTCGGTCCCGGCATGGGCCCAAGCAGACGCGGACAGCGTCCCGATGGACAACACCGGCACAGCCGGCGCCAGCGCGGGATCCAGCGGGTCCTTGTGGACACCGGGTAGCGGACGCACGGTGCTGGGCCTGAACGGCGGTCGATCGAATTTCCACGCGCCGTGCGGCTCGGTGTACGCCTGCGACGACTCGGGCAACTACTGGTCGCTGTACGGACGCAGCATGGCCAGCGACTACTGGGGCACTGAGTTGGCCTACATCGACATGGGACACATGGACCGCGCAGGCGGCACCACACGGGCCTACGGTCTCACTGTGAGTCTGGTCGGCAAGATGCCGATTGCGCAAAGCCTGGGCCTGTTCGGCAAGGTGGGCGCCCTGTATGGCCGCACCCGCACGTCCACGGGCGCAGGTGCCGACATTGCGGGCGGCAGAGAAAACGGCTTTGGCTTGTCGCTGGGCGCCGGATTGAGCTGGGACTTCTCGCCCAAAATGTCAGCAGTGCTCGAATGGGACCACTACCACTTCAACTTCCAGAGCGGACGCGATCCGGTCCATGCGACCAGCGTCGGACTGCAATACAGGTACTGAGACTGGCGATTACTCGCCCAGGTACGCGGCGCGCACCTGGGGATCGTCCAACAGCTTGCGGGCCTCACCCGTGAGGGTGATCAAGCCAGATTCCATCACGTAGCCGCGGTCTGCGATCTGCAGGGCGCGGCTGGCGTTTTGTTCGACCAGGAGCACCGTCACCCCCTGGGCCGAGACCTCGCGAATCACCTCGAAGATCTTGTCGACCATGATGGGGGACAGGCCCATAGAGGGTTCGTCCAAGAGCAGCACGCGCGGGCGGCTCATGAGGGCGCGCCCCATGGCAAGCATCTGCTGCTCGCCGCCCGAGAGGGTGCCGGCGAGCTGATCGCGACGCTCCTTCAGGCGCGGAAACGTGGAATAGACCTTGTCCATGTCGTCGCGGATGCCCGACGCGTCGTTGCGGATGTAGGCCCCCATCTGCAGGTTCTCGGCGATGGTCATGCGGGTGAACACACCGCGGCCCTCGGGCACCATGGCCAAGCCTTTTTTGACGAGATCCCAGGCGCCCTGACCGCGGATGCTCTGGCCCAGGTAATCGATCTCTCCGTCCGCCAGCGGCAGGGTCCCGGTGATGGCCTTCATGGTGGTGGTCTTGCCAGCGCCATTGGAGCCGATCAAGGAGACCAGCTCGCCTTCGCGGACCTCAAAGTCGACACCCTTGACGGCCTCGATCCCGCCATAAGAGACCTTCAGGCCACTGACTTTCAGGAGGACATCGGCCATCTCAGTGCCCTCCCGAGGTGGCAGTCGACCCACTGGCATGACCCTGGCCCAGATAGGCCTCGATCACTTTTTCATTGCGCTGCACTTCGGCCGGCGTGCCTTGCGCGATCTGCTTGCCGTAATCGAGCACGGTGACGCGGTCGCACAAGCCCATCACGAGTTTGACGTCGTGCTCGATCAGCAAGATGGTGCGGTGATCGTTACGGATACGGTCGATCAGTTCACGCAGCTGCACTTTCTCGGTGGCGTTCATGCCCGCGGCCGGTTCGTCCAGGGCAATGAGCTGCGGATCGGTGGCCAGAGCGCGCGCGATCTCCAGGCGGCGCTGGTCGCCATACGACAGCGTGCGCGCCTTGAAATCGGCGTAGCGGCCGATGCCCACGTAATCGAGCAGCTCCTGAGCACGGGCCGCGATGGCGGCCTCTTCGTCGCGGAATCGACGCGTGCGCAAGATGGCCCCGACCAGACCCGATTGCGTGCGGATATGGCGGCCCACCATCACGTTCTCGAGGGCGGTCATGTCGGCAAAGAGACGGATGTTCTGGAAGGTGCGCGCGATGCCGGCGCGGGCGACTTCATGCACCGCAGTCGGCTGATAGGGCTTGCCTGCGAGCTCGAAGGTGCCGGTGTCGGGCGTGTACAGGCCGGTGATGACGTTGAAGAAGGTGGTCTTGCCGGCGCCGTTGGGGCCGATCAGGCCATAGACCTGACCGCGCTCGATGGTCAGGCCCACATCGGAGAGGGCCTGCAAGCCGCCAAAGCGCTTGGAGATGCCGGCGACGCGAAGGACAGTGTCTGCCATGGTGCGCCCGCCTCAAGCCGTCTTGGCCAAGGACTTGCCATGCTCGGGCGACGGCCACAGGCCGCGCGGTCGCATCAGCATGATGATGATCATGGCCAGCGCAATCAGCAGCTGACGCAAGATGGCGGCATCAAGCCGGCCGCCCGTGAGGGCCTGCAAATCCAGCAGGCCCGAGACCCAGCGCAGCACCTCTGGCAGGGCCGACAGCAGCACCGCGCCGAGGATGACGCCGGGCAGGTGGCCGATGCCACCGAGCACCACCATGGCCACGATCATCACCGACTCCATGAGGCTGAAGGACTCGGGCGAGATGAAGCCCTGGAAGGCCGCGAACATCGAGCCCGATACGCCGCCGAAGGTGGCTCCCATGCCGAAGGCGAGTAGCTTCATGTTGCGGGTGTTGATGCCCATGGCCTTGGCGGCGATCTCGTCTTCGCGGATCGCCATCCAGGCGCGGCCGATGCGCGAGAGCTCCAGGCGGTGGCAGATGATGACGCTGGCCACGACCAGCACCATGAACAGGTAGTAATACAGAGTGACCGAGGACAGCGTGAAGCCGCCAATCTCCAGCGGCTTGGCCAAGGGCACGCCCATCACCGTGATGCCGTCGATCTGCCCCAGGCCCTTGGGGCCGTTGGTGATGTTGACGGGATGGTCCAGGTTGTTCATGAACACCCGGATGATTTCGCCAAAGCCCAGGGTGACGATGGCCAGGTAGTCGCCCCGTAGCTTGAGGGTGGGCGCCCCCAGCAAGATGCCGAAGATGCCGGCCAGCAAGGCCGCGAGGGGAACCACCAGCCAGATCGGAGTGTGCAGGCCATTGGGAAAGACCTGCGCAAACCATTCGAAGGTGTCGGCCAGATGCGGCGATGCCATCAAGCCATACAGGTAAGCGCCAATGGCGAAGAAGGCGACGAAGCCCAGATCGAGCAGGCCGGCAAAGCCCACCACGATGTTCAGACCGAGGGCCAGCAGCACATAGAGCAGGGCCATGTCGGCGGTGCGCACCCAGAAGTTGCCCATGGACTGCAGCAACAAGGGCAGGAGCAGCAGCAAGATGGCCGTGAAGACCAGGGTGCGTTTGTTCTGGAAATCGATCATGGTCAGCCCCTGTGCCTCAGGCGCGATCGGCCACGCGTTCACCGAGCAGACCCGAGGGGCGCAGCGTGAGCACCACGATCAGGACGACGAAGGCGAAGATGTCGGTGTAATGGCTGCCCAGAACGCCGCCGGTGAGGTCACCGATGTAGCCCGAACCGATGGATTCAATCAGACCCAGGAGCACACCGCCCACGACCGCACCCGCCAGGTTGCCGATGCCACCGAACACCGCTGCGGTGAAGGCCTTGAGCCCGGGCAAGAAGCCCATGGTGTGTTGCACGGTGCCGTAATTCGAGGCGTACATCACGCCAGCGATCGTGGCCAGCACTGCGCCGATGATGAAGGTGGCCGAGATGACGGTGTCGGGCTTGACGCCCATGAGGGCGGCCACGCGCGGGTTCTCGGCGGTGGCACGCATGGCACGACCCAGGCGGGTGTAGTTCACGAGGTACATGAGCACCGCCAGCGACACCGCGGTGACACCCAAGATCATGATCTGCGTGGGCGTGATCACGGCACCGGCCACATCGATGGGGGCGGTGGGCAGCAGCGCGGGGAAGGCCTTGTGATTGGGCTTGAAGATGATCATGGCCAGCGTCTGCAGCAAGATGGAGACGCCGATGGCGGTGATCAGGGGCGCCAGCTTGGGGCTGTTGCGAAGCGGGCGGTAGGCGATCTTCTCGATGGCGAAGTTCAGGCTGGCGGTGACCACGCAGGAAATCAGCAGGGCCACGATCAGCAGCACCCAACCGGGCACGCCCGGCATGGCCTCCTTGGCAGTGACGATGATGGCCCAGCTCGTGAGTGCACCCACCATGAGCACTTCGCCATGGGCGAAATTGATCAGGTTGATGATGCCGTACACCATGGTGTAGCCCAGAGCGACCAAGGCATACATGCTGCCCAGGACCAGGCCGTTGATGATCTGCTGCAGCAGGATGTCCATGAAACTTCTTTGTGTGACGCGCCGCCAACGATCCAGCAAGAAGCCCGTCAAAAGGCGGACCGTGGAGCGTCGCGGATTGTAGCCAGCGGGCCCTGATCGTCGCGCCGGGTTTTCCCGCGAAAACCCGCTCTGACGCAGGGGAAATCAGTCGGCCGGGCCCGAGGCCGCGTCGTCGAGCGCACGCAGTTGACGCAGCTTCTCCGCGATGCGGATTTCCAGTCCGCGCTCCACAGGCTGATAAAAGCGCGCAGGGGGCATGCCCTCGGGAAAGTAGTTCTCGCCCGCGGCATAGCCACCCGCTTCGTCGTGGGCGTAGCGATAGCCCTTGCCGTAATCGAGGTCCTTCATCAGACGGGTGGGTGCATTGCGAAGGTGCATGGGCACCGCGCGGGTGCCATCGTGCTGCACGAAAGCGCGCATGGCCTTGTAGGCGGAATACACGGCGTTGGACTTGGCAGCCACCGCCAGATAGACCACGCATTCGGCCAGCGCCAGCTCGCCCTCGGGTGAACCCAGGCGCTCGTAGGTCTCGGCGGCATCGAGGGCCATGCGCAGGGCGCGTGGGTCGGCCAGGCCGATGTCCTCGGTCGCCATACGCACCAGGCGGCGTGCGAGGTAGCGCGGGTCGGCGCCGCCATCGAGGATGCGCACAAACCAGTACAGGGCGGCATCGGGGTCAGAGCCACGTACGCTTTTGTGCAAGGCGCTGATGGTGTCGTAGAACTGCTCGCCGCCCTTGTCGAAGCGGCGCATGCGCTCGCCCAGCACCTTGAGCAACCAGTCGTCGGTGATCTCGGACAGGTGCTGCGCGCGGGCCGTGACAGCCAGGGTCTCCAGCGTATTGAGCATGCGCCGGGCATCGCCATCGGCATAGGCCACCAGGCGCTGCAAGGCCGCAGTTGCCAGCGGGGGCACCGCACCCAGCGCTTGCGCGCGCGTGACCAGCTGCGCGAGGTCGTCCTCGGACAGGGGCTGCAGCACATAGACCGCGGCGCGCGAGAGCAAGGCTGAATTGACCTCGAAGGACGGGTTCTCGGTGGTGGCGCCGATGAAGGTGAACAGGCCCGACTCGACATGCGGCAAGAAGGCGTCCTGCTGGCTCTTGTTGAATCGATGCACCTCGTCAACGAAGACGATGGTGCGCTGGGGCGCCAGGCCTGACTGCGCCAGGCGGGCCTGTTCGACGGCCTCGCGGATGTCCTTGACGCCCCCGAGCACCGCGCTGATGGTGATGAACTGCGCGTCGAAGGCCCGAGCCATCAGGCGGGCGATGGTGGTCTTGCCCACACCGGGTGGGCCCCAGAGGATGCAGCTATGCGGCTGGCCGGACTCGAAGGCGATGCGCAGGGGCATGCCGGGCCCCAGCAGGTGCTGCTGGCCGATCACGTCGGCCAGCGTAGCCGGGCGCAGTTGTTCGGCCAGGGGCGAATGCGGGGGCGCTTGCGGAGAGCTCACGAGCCGAGTGTAGAGGCGCGCTCAGGGCCGCAGCACGTCGGCGCCCGGCGGCGGCTTGAACTGGAAGGTCTCGGCGGGCAAGGCGGGATTGATCTCCATGCGGCCGAAACGCAGCGCGGATTGCTGGCCCAGGCTGTCCTGAATATCGAGGGCGGCGAGTTCGCCCCCGCGAAAGCCGATGCGCACGCTGCGCAAGACGCCGTCACGCGCACGCGGTGTGGCCTGCACCCATTGCAGGCCGTCGCGGTCGGGGGCGGAGGCGAGCTCGAACTCCTGGCGCAGCGCCGCGAGGTCGGAGGCGGTGGCGATCAAGGCGGCCGGTGTAGACCCCAGGGCCTGCGCCTGACGTCGGGCGGTGACCTGATTCAGGTCGGGGTCGTGCAACCACAGCGTCTGACCATCGGCCACGATGGTTTGCGGGAAGGGCTTGCGGTAGGTGAAGCGAAAGCGGTTGGGACGCTGAAATTCGAAACTACCCGCGGACTGCTTGCTGCGCGGCGCCTGGCCCTCGCGCGCGGGCGCGGTGACCACTTGGGTGAAATCGGCGCGGCCCGAGCGCGTGGTGCGCAGGAAATTCTCGAGGGCTTCGAGGCCATCGGTCTGTGCGGCGGCAGGCAGCGCACCGGTCAGCGCGAGCCCCAGCGCCACCCCCAGGGTCAGCGACGCGTGACGACGCTTCATTCCGCAGCCCGCTGCGGCACCAGGATGTCGCGTTGACCCGCACCGTTCATGGCACTGACCAGGCCCGCTTTCTCCATGTCCTCGACCAGGCGCGCGGCGCGGTTGTAGCCGATCTTCAGGTGACGCTGCACCAGCGAGATGCTGGCTTTGCGGTTCTTGAGAACGACCTCGACCGCCTGGTCGTACATCGGGTCTTTCTCGCCGCCCTCACCGCCGGCGCCGGCGCCGGCCGCACCTTCGTCGTCGAGCGTGCCGCCTTCGAGCACGCCCTCGATGTAATCCGGCTCGCCGCCCTGCTCTTTCAGGTAGGCGACCACCCGGTGCACCTCGTCGTCACTGACGAAGGCGCCGTGCACACGCACCGGCAGACCGGTGCCGCTGGCCATGTACAACATGTCGCCCATGCCCAGCAGGCTCTCGGCTCCCATCTGGTCGAGGATGGTGCGGCTGTCGATCTTGCTGGACACCTGGAAGGCAATGCGAGTGGGGATGTTGGCCTTGATCAGGCCGGTGATGACGTCGACGCTGGGCCGCTGCGTGGCCAGGATCAAATGGATGCCGGCGGCGCGGGCCTTCTGGGCCAGGCGCGCAATGAGCTCCTCGACCTTCTTGCCCACGACCATCATGAGGTCGGCCAGTTCGTCGATCACCACCACGATGTGCGGCAAGCGCGTGAGCGGCTCGGGGCTGTCGGGTGTGAGGCTAAAGGGGTTGTCGATGAACTTTTCCTTGGCGGCGGCCTCATCGATCTTGGCGTTGTAGCCCGCGAGGTTGCGCACGCCCAGCTTGGACATGAGCTTGTAGCGGCGCTCCATTTCGGCCACGCACCAGTTCAGGCCATGGGCCGCCTGGCGCATGTCGGTGACCACGGGCGCGAGCAGGTGGGGGATGCCTTCGTAGACCGACATCTCCAGCATCTTGGGGTCGATCATCAAGAGGCGCACATCGCGCGCCTCGGCCTTGTACAGGAGCGACAGGATCATCGCGTTGATGCCCACCGACTTGCCCGAACCGGTGGTGCCGGCCACCAGCACGTGCGGCATCTTGCCCAGGTCGGCCACCACCGGGTTGCCGATGATGTCCTTGCCCAGGCCCATGGTCAGAAGCGACTTGGCTTCGTTGTACACCTGCGAGCCCAGGATCTCGGACAGACGGATGGACTGGCGCTTGGCATTGGGCAATTCCAGCGCCATGTAGTTCTTGCCGGGAATGGTCTCGATCACGCGGATAGATACCAGCGAGAGCGAACGCGCCAGGTCTTTGGCGAGGTTGACGATCTGCGAGCCCTTGACGCCGGTGGCCGGCTCGATCTCGTAGCGGGTGATGACAGGGCCGGGCTGGGCCAGCACCACGCGCACCTCGACGCCGAAATCGCGCAGCTTTTTCTCGATCAGGCGCGAGGTCATCTCCAGGGTTTCGGAGGACACCGTCTCTTGGCGCGCGGCGGCGGCGTCCAGCAGATCGACCTGGGGCAGCGTGCTGTCGGGGAGTTCGTTGAACAGGGGTTTTTGCCGCTCCTTGGCCACGCGCTCGCTCTTGGGCACATCGGCCAGGACCGGCTCGATCATCACCGGCGTGGCGTGCAGCTCCTGGATCTCGGTGCGCTCCTCGAGCACGATCTCTTCGCGCTCGCGAGCCGCCTGTTGGCCCAGGGCCAGGTCTTGTGCGATCTCGCGCTGCTCGCGGCGCGAGGCGATGAAGCCGTCAATGCGCGCGCCGATGCCCTCGGCCAGCTGGGCCCAGGAGAAGCGAAAGACCATGGCCATGGCCACCACGACCAGCGCAATCGCGATGAGCCCGGAGCCGGTGAACCCCAGCCACTTGACCGACGCCGGCCCGACTAGGAAACCCAGCGCGCCGCCCGCATGGTCTGGCAGGCGCGGCTCGAAACGGTACAGGCGCGACCACTCGAGGGCGGCACTGGACGACACCAGAAGCAGCAGGCCGCACCAGAACACCAGACGATCACGCACGGTGCGCGCAGGCGCCAGCGGCTCGCCCTCGGCCCGCATCCACACGGCCAGGGAGGCGAACCAGGCGCGCACGCCCGCCGCCAGGCACCACCAGACCGAGAAGCCTAAAAGAAAATAGCTGGCGTCGGCCAGCACGGCCCCCAGACGGCCGCCCCAGTTGCGCGTGGGGCCGCCGCTGCCCGAGGTGGAGAAGGCGGCGTCTTGGGCGGAATGCGTGGCCAGGGCCAGGAACCAGAACACCAGGGCCAGCAGGCCCAACACCAGAGCGATTTCGTGCGCGAAACGACGGATGCCCGAGGGCGGCTGCGGGCGGTTCGTGTCGGTCGGGTTGTGCAGGGTGTGGAGCGAGTAGGACATCGGTGCAAAAACAGGTCAGACCGCCTAGGGTATCCGAGTCAGCCCAGGGTGCTCAGATGCTCTTTGATCAGCATCGAGCCGTCTTCGCGGGTTTCGACGAAACCGCGCCCCTCCAGGTCCTTCATCACCCGGCTGACCATTTCTCGGGATGCACCCACCATTTTGGCGATGTCCTGGCGGGAAATGCGGTCTCGCACGGCCAGATGCCCCTCGCGATCGGGCTGGGCGAATTCGAGCAGGGCCCGGGCGACGCGCCCGTAGACATCCATCAGGGCCAGGGATTCGATCTTGCGGTCGGCCTGGCGCAGGCGCAGGACCAGGCCCTTCATGATGGCGTAGGCCATGGAGTTGTTTTCGGGCAGGCAGCGGGCGAATTCGGCGCGGCCCAAGGCCAGCATGTCGGTCTGGACCTCGGCCCGCACGGAGGCCGAGTGCGCCTGGTTGTCGATCAGGCTCATCTCGCCCAGGTAGTCGCCCGGCTGCAGCGTGGCCAGGATCACCTCGCGCCCGCGCTTGTCGGCCGTGACCACGCGGGCGCGGCCCGTCAGAAGGATGAACAAGGTGTTGGACTTGCTGCCCTGCTCGACGACGGCCTCTCCGCGCTTGAATCGGCGCTTGACCACCGCATCGGCCACCGCCTCGGCCTGGGCACAGGTGAGGAGCGCGAACAGGGGCACCCGGCGTATCAGCTCCAGGTTGGACAGCATGGACATTTCATTCCTCCGGCCGGACCGACCCACAGACATCACCATCGCTTCTTACAATGACGGTGATCAAGACAGCCCTGCGCCGCCGGCGACGAACAAGGTGATACTTGACCGAGTCGTCCGGAATGTACACCGCGCGCCCTCGATGCCGCGCAACTTTTACCTCTATGAGCTCCACACACGCCAAAGTCCTCATCCTCGGCTCCGGCCCCGCCGGCTATACCGCCGCCATCTATGCCGCACGCGCCAACCTGCAGCCCATGCTGGTCACGGGCATTGCCCAGGGCGGCCAGTTGATGACCACCACCGAAGTGGACAACTGGCCCGCCGATGTCCATGGCGTGCAGGGCCCCGAGCTGATGCAGCGCTTCCTGGAGCATGCGGAGCGCTTCAAGACGCAGATGGTGTTCGACCACATCAACCAGGTCGACTTCAGCCAACGCCCCTTCAAGCTCACCGGTGACAGCGCCACCTACACCGCCGACGCCGTGATCCTGGCCACCGGCGCCTCGGCCCGCTACCTGGGTCTGCCCTCCGAAGAAGCCTTCATGGGCAAGGGCGTGAGCGCTTGCGCCACCTGCGACGGCTTTTTCTACCGCGACCAGATCTGCTGCGTGATCGGTGGCGGCAATACCGCGGTCGAAGAGGCCCTGTACCTGTCCAACATCGCCAGCAAGGTCTACCTGGTTCACCGCCGCGACAAGTTCAAGGCCGAACCCATCCTGGTGGACAAGGTGATGGAGAAGGTGGCGGCCGGCAAGATCGAGCTGAAGCTATTCAAGACCCTGGACGAGGTGCTGGGCGACGCCACCGGCGTGACCGGCGTGCGCCTGAAGGACACCAAGACCGGAGCCACCGAGGATGTGACCCTCAAGGGCTGCTTCATCGCCATCGGCCACTCGCCCAACACCGACATCTTCAAGGGCCAGCTCGAGATGAAGGACGGCTACATCGTGACCCGCTCGGGCAACAACGGCTTTGCCACCATGACCAGCGTGCCGGGCGTGTTTGCGGCCGGGGACGTGCAGGACCATGTGTACCGCCAGGCCATCACCAGCGCCGGCACGGGCTGCATGGCGGCCTTGGACGCCCAACGCTTCCTCGAGCAGGGGGAGTAAACCCCGGCTGGCCCCCTTCCCGGGGACGGCCGGGCGAGGCGGTCCCGGCTGACCTATAATCGTGGGCTTTGCTGAAACCGCCTGGGAAGGCGGGCAGCAGAGAATGGGTTACCGCCACCCTGATGGCGAGGTGAGGCGAGAGCGAGGCAGAAACCGCTGGCAACAAGGCCGCGAAGCCTGCCGACAGTGATCGCCGTTTCAATGGAGTGCACAAGATGGCACGCGTCTGCGAAGTCACGGGCAAGGCCCCGATGGTCGGGAACAACGTTTCCCACGCCAACAACAAAACCAAGCGCCGGTTCCTGCCGAACCTGCAACACCGCCGTTTCTGGGTCGAGAGCGAGAACCGCTGGGTGCGCCTGCGTGTCTCGAGCGCCGCGCTGCGCCTGATCGACAAGAACGGTATCGATAGCGTGCTGGCGGACCTGCGTGCCCGCGGCCAAGCCTAATCAAGGAGCAGCATCATGGCGAGCAAAGGCGGACGCGAAAAGATCAAGCTGGAGTCCACTGCGGGCACCGGCCACTTCTACACCACCAGCAAGAACAAGAAGACGATGCCTGAAAAGATGTCGATCATGAAGTTCGACCCCAAGGCGCGCAAGCACGTCGAATACAAGGAAATCAAGCTGAAGTAATTCAGCGCGATACCCAGAAAAAAGCCCCGCACTGCGGGGCTTTTTCTTGGGCGCCTGGGGCTGCAGCCCAGGCGAAGGGGGTGCGCGTCAGGCGTGGGCCGCGCGCAGTCGCTGCGAGAAGGCCTGCAAGCGGGCGACGCCGCTGTCCTCGGCGCGCTTGCACCAGGCCTGCAGGTCGTGGGTCAGCTGCTCGCGGGACACCGAGGTGTTGAGCCACATCTGGCGCAATTCCTCGCGCATGGTGAGCATCTTGTCCAGGGCGGGCGAAGCGGCGCGGGCCTGATCGACCTGGTTGCGCGCATCGGCCGGCACGCGGTCGTCGTCGCGGTGCAGCCAGCGACGGGCGGCCTTGAGGATGGACAGATCTTGACCGCGGGCCTGGAGCACCGAGATCTCGTCGCTGCAGGCGCGGCGCATTTCGCGGGCGTAGCGGGCCATCACCTCGTAGCGGTTGGTGATCACGGCCTCAAGCGTCTTTTCGTCGGCCACCGGGCGGATATCACCCAGCTGCAGCTTGGGCGGCACCTTCTTGACCCGGGCCCAGCCAATGGCCTGCATGGCGCGGATATAGGCCCAACCCAGATCGAACTCGTAGCGCTTGACCGAGAACTTGGCCGAGGTGGGATAGGTGTGGTGGTTGTTGTGAAGCTCTTCGCCACCAATGATCAGGCCCCAGGGCGAGATGTTGGTGCTGGCGTCAGCCGCCTCGAAATTGCGGTAGCCCCAGTAGTGACCGATGCCGTTGATGATGCCGGCGGCGGTGATCGGGATCCACAGCATCTGCACGGCCCACACCGTGGCGCCCAGTGCGCCAAAGAGGGTCACGTTGATGATCAGCATCAGGGCGACGCCCTGCCAGCTAAAGCGGGTGTACAAGTTGCGCTCGATCCAGTCATCGGGGGTGCCGTGGCTGAACTTGGCCAGGGTTTCCTTGTTCTTGGCTTCGGCGCGGTACAACTCGGCGCCTTGCCAGAACACGGTCTCGATGCCGCGGGTCTGGGGGCTGTGGGGATCGTCGGGGGTTTCGCACTTGGCGTGATGCTTGCGGTGGATGGCCACCCACTCCTTGGTGACCATGCCGGTGGTGAGCCACAGCCAGAAGCGGAAGAAGTGCGAGGGGATGGGGCCGAGCTCCATCGCGCGGTGCGCCTGCGTGCGGTGCAGGAAGATGGTGACCGCAGCGATGGTGATGTGGGTGACCACCAGCGTGAAGATGAGCACCTGCCACCAGGACAGCCGCCACACGCCGTGCGCGAGGAAGTCGATCGCCGCGTTCAAAACGGCCCAATCAGGTAGCAGCATAAAAAGTGTTTTTGAAATCCAAAGTGGGATAGCGCGATTCTACGGCTGAGGGTTCCGGCAACCCCGAAAAAGCCACTACTTTTTAACTCATATCGAGCGCTTCCGGTCTATTTGCGCGCCCAGACAGCCGCAAAAAAGCCGTCTGTTGCGTGCCGATGGGGCCACAAACGCAGGAAATCGCCGCTACACAGCGCACCCGGGTCGGCCAACTTCAAGGGAGCGAGCGCCTGCGCGGCCGGCAGCACCTCAAAGCCCGGCTCCTGCTCACCAAAGGCCTGGGCCACCGCTTCGTTCTCCTCGCGCAACAGGCTGCAGGTGGCGTAAACCAGGCGGCCCCCAGGTTTGAGCAAGCGGGCCGCACTGCGCAAGATGGCCAGTTGCTTGGCCGCCATCTCCTGCACCGCTTCGGGCGACTGGCGCCATTTCAGGTCGGGGTTGCGGCGCACGGTGCCCAGGCCGGAACAGGGCGCGTCGACCAGCACCCGATCGATCTTGCCGGCCAGTCGCTTGATGCGGTCATCGCGCTCGTGGGCGATGGCGGCGGGATGGACATTGGACAGGCCGCTGCGGGCCAGCCGAGGCTTGAGCGCGTCCAGGCGATGCGCGGAGGTGTCGAAGGCGTACAGGCGCCCAGTGCTGCGCATGCAAGCGCCAATGGCCAGCGTCTTACCGCCGGCGCCCGCGCAAAAGTCCACCACCATTTCGCCGCGGTGCGCGTCGAGCAGGGCGGCCAGGAGCTGTGAGCCCTCGTCTTGCACCTCGATGGCGCCGCGCGTGAAGGCCTCGAGCCGCGTGAGCGCGGGCTTGTCGGCCAGGCGCAGGCCCCAGGGGGAATAGGGTGTGGGCTGGGCTTGAATGCCGGCGCGCGCCAGCTCCTTGCGCACATCCTCGCGCTTGTCGGCCAGGGCGTTGACCCGCAGGTCCAGGGGCGCGGGACGCATCAGGCTCTCGGCCAGAGGCCAGAAGTCGGGGCCGACCTGGTCCTTCAGCGGCTGCACCAGCCACTCGGGCAGGTTGTGGCGATGGCGCTCCAGGAGATCGGCCTCGGACACGGCGTCGCAGGCATCGAGCCAGGTCTTTTCGGTGTCGGTCAGCGCGCTCTTGAGGAAATCGCGCGGACCGGCAAAGCCCAGGATGGCCATGCGTCGCTCGCGCGGGCCGCTGCCCGAGGGCGCGAAATGGTCGTACTGCAACTTGCGACGCAGCACCGCATAGACCGTCTCGGCCAGGGTGGCGCGCTCGCGCGGACCGAGCTGACGATGGTCACGAAAGTAGCGGGACACCACGGCGTCGGCCGGGTGGTCGAGTTTCAAGACCAGACCGACGAGTTCGGCGCAGGCCTCGAGCAGGGCTTTGGGATGCATGGGGCAATCTGTAGGCGCTACGACGGGCGCAGCAGGCGGGCGATGGCCCGGGGATAGAGAACGTGTTCCTGGGTCAGGACGCGGGCAGCCAGCGACTCGGGCGAGTCATCGGGCATCACAGGCACGATGGCCTGATCGAGGATGGGGCCGTGATCGAGGTCGGCGGTGACGTGGTGGACGGTGGCGCCCGCAAAGCGACAGCCCGCCTCGAGCGCGCGCGCGTGTGTGCGCAGGCCCGGGAAGGCGGGCAGCAGGGAAGGATGGATGTTGACCAGGCGCCCAGCGTAACGCGCCACGAAGGCGGGCGTGAGGATGCGCATGAAGCCGGCCAGCACCACCAGCGCCGGCTGGTGAAGGTCAACGGCGCGCGAGAGGTCGGCTTCAAACGCCTCGCGCCCCTCGAAACGCTGATGGTCCACCACCTCGGTGGGCAGACCCAGCTCGCGCGCCAGATCCAGGCCGGGGGCATCGGGCCGGTTGCTGATCACGGCGGCGATGCGCGCACCCAGGCGGCGCTCCCAGTCGTCCTGGCCCGCCGCGCGCGCGATGGCGGCCATGTTGGAGCCGCCCGAGGAGATCAGGATCACGAGATTCTTCATGGAAGCCCCGATTATCCCCAGCGCGTCGCAGGCGCCGACTTGTCGCCCCACGGACACGCGAAAAAGTACGGGCGTGCTACAAACTTCGCTGGCTTGGAGACACCCCCATGGATTTGGCTTTCACCCCCGAAGAACAGACCTTTCGACAGAGCGTGCGCGAATGGGTGCACACGAACCTGCCGCAGGACATCGCCCACAAGGTCCACCACAACCTGCACCTGACGCGCGACGACATGCAGCGCTGGGCGCGCATCCTGGGCAAGAAGGGCTGGCTCGGGCATGGCTGGCCCCAGCAATTTGGCGGGCCCGGCTGGAATGCGGTGCAAAAGCATTTGTTCGAAGAAGAATGCGCCCTGGCCGGTGCGCCGCGCGTTGTGCCCTTTGGGCCGGTGATGGTGGCGCCAGTGATCATGGCCTTTGGCTCGCCCGAGCAGCAAAAGCGCTTTCTGCCTGGCATCGCATCGGGCGATGTGTGGTGGAGCCAGGGCTATAGCGAACCGGGCTCGGGCTCGGACCTGGCCTCGCTCAAGACCCGCGCCGAACGTCGCGGCGACACCTACATCGTCAACGGCCAGAAGACCTGGACCACGCTGGGCCAATACGGCGACTGGATCTTCTGCCTGGTGCGCACCGACAGCTCAGGCAAGCCGCAGACCGGGATCTCGTTCCTGTTGATCGACATGAAATCACCGGGCATCCAGGTGCGGCCGATCATCATGCTCGATGGCGGACACGAGGTGAACGAGGTCTGGTTCGACAACGTCGAAGTGCCGGCCGAGAACCTGGTGGGCGAAGAGAACAAGGGCTGGACCTATGCCAAACACCTGCTGTCGCACGAGCGCACCAACATTGCGGACGTGAACCGCTCCAAGCGCGAGCTCGAACGCTTGAAGCGCATCGCCAAGGCCGAAGGCGCCTGGGACGACATCCGCTTTCGCGACGAGATCGCCAAGCTGGAAGTGGACATCGTGGCCCTGGAGATGCTGGTGCTGCGGGTGCTGTCGGCCGAAAAATCCGGCAAGAACTCGCTGGACATCGCGGGCCTGCTCAAGATCCGTGGCAGCGAGATCCAGCAACGCTACTCCGAGCTGATGATGCTGGCGGCTGGGCCGTACGCCCTGCCCTTCATCCGCGAGGCGATGGAAGCGGGCTGGCAAGGCGACTTCCCCGGCGGCGCCACCGGCCTGGCGCCGCTGGCGGCCACCTACTTCAATATGCGCAAGACCACGATCTACGGCGGCTCCAACGAGGTGCAACGCAATATCGTGGCGCAGACGGTGCTCGGTTGATCCGGTCCGCACGGACCCCAAGGAACTGATATGGACTTCGATTTTTCCGACGACCAGGAACAACTGCGCGATGCCGTGCGCAAATGGGTGGACCGCAGCTACGACTTCGAGCGGCGGCGCGCGGCGGTGCGCGCGGGCGGCTTCGATGCCGCGGCCTACCGCGAGCTGGCCGAACTGGGCCTGACCGGCCTGTACATCCCCGAGGCGCATGGCGGCATGGGCATGGGTCCGGTCGAGGCCATGGTGGTGATGGAGGAACTCGGTCGCGGCATGGTGCTCGAGCCCCTGGGTCAGACCCTGATCGCCAGCGGCGTGATCGCCGGCTACGCGCCGCAGGCACTGCAGGCGCAGTGGTTGCCTCGCATGGCCACCGGTGAAGCGCTGGTGGTGCTGGCCCACCAGGAGCGGGCGGCACGCTGGCAACTCGATCGCTGTGAGGCGCAGGCCACGCAGGCGGGCGACACCTGGCGCGTGACGGGCACCAAGAGCGTCGTGCCCGCAGGTGACCATGCGGATGCCTTCCTGGTGCCGGCGATGGCGCAGGGCACGATGGGGCTGTGGCTGGTGCAGCGACAGGATGCCGATGTGACCACGCGCGGCTACATCACCCAGGACGGCAGCCGCGCCGCCGAGGTGGTGATGACCGATGCACCCGCCACACGGGTCACGCGCGAGGGGCTGACCGCCCTGGAACACGCGGTGGACATCGGCATCGCCGCGGTCTGCGCCGAGGGTGTGGGCGTGATGGACAAGACCATGGCGCTCACCGCCGACTACATGAACACGCGCAAACAGTTTGGCGTGGCGATCGCGAGCTTTCAGGCTCTGCGCCATCGCATGGCCGATATGAAGATGCAGCAGGAGCTGGGACGCTCCATGAGCTACTACGCCAGCCTGAAGCTGAACGCACCGACCGAGGAACGCCGCACGGCGATGGCCCGGGCCAAGTACCAGCTCGGGGTGGCCATGCGCTTTGTGGGCCAGAACGCGGTGCAACTGCATGGCGGCATCGCGGTGACCGACGAATACATCGGCAGCCACTACTTCAAGAAGCTCACGCAGCTCGAATTGAGCTTCGGCGACAGCCTGCACCACCTGGGACAGGTGTCGGCACGGATGAAGGAGACGGCGGGAGTGTTCGCGTAGCAGGCTCCCCCCCGAAGCGGCCTGCGCGCAATCTCAGGCGTACAGCCTTGAGGATCGCGGCAGATGCGCCATCAGGAACTCCATCTGGTCGGCCAGGATGCGGCGGTTACGCAGGATGAAGTCTTCCCAGAGACTGGGCACATAGGGCGCGTACAGCAGGGGCATATGGGCCTGCTCGGGGGTGCGACTGCTTTTGCGGTGGTTGCAGGCGCGGCAGGCGGTGACGACGTTCATCCAGTGGTCGCGACCGTTTTGCGCGAAGGGGATGATGTGCTCGCGTGTGAGTTCGGATTCGTGGTGCTGGCAGCCGCAGTAGGCGCAGGTGTTGCGGTCGCGGGCAAAGAGCTTGCTATTGGCGAGGCCGGGCTTGAGATCAAAGGGGTTGATGTTGGGAACGCCCTTGGTGCCGATGATGCTGCTGACCGCGATGACCGACTGCTCGCCGGTGGCGGCGTTGTGGCCGCCGCGAAAGACCGCCACCTGCGCACCCACCTCCCAGCGGACCTGGTCGGCGGCGTAATGCAGCACGGCCTGTTCGAGCGAAATCCAGGACTGCGGCAGTCCCTGGGCAGACAGCTTCAACACCTTCAAGAGACTTCTCCTTGAATGACGCGAACCACGGAACAAGTTAGCGCTGACAATATAACCTCTTTCAATGACGGGCCCCCTGTGTGGCGCCGGCGGCACAGGCCCTGGCCACAACCCAGAACATATCCATCGGGATGCAGATTTTTCGCGGCTTCCACCACCCGGACATCGCAACGGCTTGCGCTCTGACCATCGGCAATTTCGATGGCGTGCACCGGGGCCACCAGGCCATGCTCGCTCTTTTGAATAACGAGGCGCGCCACCGACGGGTGCCCAGCTGCGTGTTGACGTTCGAGCCGCACCCACGCGATTACTTCGCCGGTGCGCTGCGCAAGCCCGAACTGGCGCCCGCGCGCATCGCCACGCTGCGCGACAAGCTCACCGAGCTGGCGGCCTGCGGCGTGGCGCAATGCGTGGTGATGCCCTTTGACGAGCGCCTGTCCAGCCAGCAGCCCCAGGCCTTCATCGACGAGGTGCTGGTGCGGGGCTTGGGCGTGCGCTATGTGCTGGTGGGCGACGATTTCCGCTTTGGCGCCAAGCGCAGTGGCGACTACGCGATGCTCGATGCCGCCGCAGCGGCCGGGGGCTTTGATGTCGCCCGCATGAACAGCTACGAGGTGCACACCCTGCGCGTGTCAAGTTCGGCGGTGCGCGATGCCCTGGCGCGCGGCGATATGCAGGCCGCCGCCACCCTGCTGGGGCGCCCCTACAGCATCAGCGGCCATGTGGTGCACGGGCGCAAGCTGGGACGGGATCTGGGCTTTCGTACCCTGAACCTGCGCTTCTCCCACTGGAAGCCGGCGGCCAGCGGCATCTTTGCGGTCCATGTGCACGGGCTGGATGCCGCGCCCCTGGAGGGCGTGGCCAATCTGGGGATTCGGCCCTCGCTGGATCCGAACGATGTCAATGGCGGGCGGGTGCTGCTGGAGACCCATTGTCTGGACTGGCCGACCCACCTGGGCGCCGAGGGGGCCTACGGTAAAATCGTGCGGGTGGACCTCCTGCACAAATTGCACGACGAACTGAAGTACGAGAGCCTGGACGCCCTCACGGCCGGCATCGCCCGCGACTGCGATGACGCACGGGGCTTTTTCGCGTCCACCCGCCGCCAGACCACGCGCGATCGAATTTAGCGACCTGCCCGAGCGTTCGCCGCCCTTCGACAGGCTCAGGGCGAACGACTGCAGGACCTGCTGCCCACCGCAGCCCCCTCCCCCGCACTGTTCGGGCTGAGCTTGTCGAAGCCCCCGAAACGCACCGCCATGTCCGATCCGAAGAACAACGCCCCGGCGACCGATTACCGCGCCACGCTCAATCTCCCCGATACGCCCTTCCCGATGCGTGGCGACTTGCCCAAACGCGAGCCCGGCTGGGTGGCCGAATGGGAGGACAAAGGCCTGTACAAGCGCCTGCGTGAAGCGCGCTGCGGCCACGAGAAGTTCGTGCTGCACGACGGCCCGCCCTATGCCAACGGACAGATCCACATGGGGCATGCGGTCAACAAGATCCTCAAGGACATGATCGTCAAGTCGCGTCAGTTGAAGGGCCTGGACGCGGCCTACATTCCGGGCTGGGACTGCCACGGCCTGCCGATCGAGAACGCGATCGAGAAGAAGCACGGACGCAAGCTGGCGCGCGACGAGATGCAGGCCAAGAGCCGCGCCTTCGCCACCGAGCAGATCGCCCTTCAAATGGCCGATTTCAAGCGCCTGGGCGTGCTGGGCGACTGGGACCACCCGTACCAGACCATGGCCCCGCGCAACGAAGCCGACGAGATCCGCGCCTTCAAGCGCGTGATGGAACGCGGCTTCGTGTACCGCGGGCTCAAGCCGGTGTACTGGTGCTTTGACTGCGGCTCGTCGCTGGCTGAATTCGAGATCGAGTACGCGGACAAGAAATCGCAGACCCTGGACGTGGGCTTTGAAAGCGACGATCCGACCGCGCTGGCGACGGCCTTTGGCCTCACCGCCCTGAGCGAACCGGCCTACGCCGTGATCTGGACCACCACCGCCTGGACCTTGCCGGCCAACCAGGCCCTGAACCTGAATCCCGAGATCGTCTATGCGCTGGTGCAGACGCCGCGCGGGCTGATCGTGTTGGCGCAATCGCTGGTCGAAAAATGCCTGGCGCGCTACCAGCTCGAAGGCCAGGTGCTGGCCACCGCCGTCGGCGAGAAGCTGGCCGGCCTGAACTTTCGCCACCCCCTGTACGACGTGGATGCGGCCTACCGGCGCCTGTCGCCGGTCTATCTGGCCGACTACGCCACGGCCGACGATGGCACCGGCATCGTGCACTCCGCGCCCGCCTATGGCGTGGAGGACTTCAACAGCTGCGTCGCCCACGGGGTCACCTACGACGACATCCTCAACCCGGTGCAGGGCCACGGCAGCTACGCACCCGAGCTCGCGCTCTTTGGCGGCCAGAACATCTGGAAGGCCGCGCCGGTCGTGATCGAGACCCTGCGCGAAGCGGGTCGCCTCTTCGCCACCGAGAACATCACCCACAGCTACCCGCACTGCTGGCGCCACAAGTCGCCGGTGATCTACCGCGCCGCCGCCCAATGGTTCATCCGCATGGACGCGGGCGAAGGCGTGTTCACGAAAGACAAGGCGCCCGGCACGCTGCGCGAATTGGCGCTGGCGGCGATCGAAGAGACGCAGTTCTATCCCGAGAACGGCAAGGCGCGCCTGCGCGACATGATCGCGGGCCGGCCCGACTGGTGCATCTCGCGCCAGCGCAGTTGGGGCGTGCCACTGCCCTTCTTCCTGCACAAGGACTCGGGCGAGCTGCATCCCAAGACGCCCGAGATCCTGGACATCGCGGCGCAGAGGGTCGAGGCCGGTGGTATCGAGGCCTGGTCTCAGGCGTCCACCGAAGAAATCCTGGCCCTCGTGGGTGCAGGCGCCGAGGCGCCGCACTACACCAAGAGCACCGACATCCTGGAGGTGTGGTTCGACTCGGGCACCACGCACACCACGGTCCTCAAAGGCTCGCACGCCGGTGCAGGCCATGACAGCGGCCCCGAGGCCGACCTGTACCTTGAAGGCCACGACCAGCACCGCGGCTGGTTTCACAGCTCGCTGCTCACGGCCTGCGCCATGTACGGACGCGCGCCCTATCGGGGTCTGCTCACGCACGGCTTCACGGTGGACAGCCAGGGCCGCAAGATGTCCAAGTCGCTGGGCAACGGGGTCGACCCGCAAAAGACCAGCGAGAAGCTGGGCGCAGAGATCATCCGCCTGTGGGTGGCGGCCTCCGACTACTCGGGCGACATCGCCGGCGACGACAAGATCCTGGCGCGCGTGGTCGATGCCTACCGCCGCATCCGCAACACGCTGCGCTTCTTGCTCGCCAACGTGAGCGACTTCGACCCCGCAAAGGATGCCGTGCCCCTGTCGGAGATGCTGGAGATCGACCGCTACGCCATGAGCCGCGCGGCGCAGTTCCAGGCCGAGGTTCTGGCCCACTACGAGATCTATGAGTTCCACCCGGTGGTGGCCAAGCTGCAGGTGTATTGCTCCGAGGATCTGGGCGCCTTCTACCTGGACATCCTCAAGGACCGCCTCTACACCACCGGCCCGAAGTCGCACGCGCGGCGCAGCGCGCAGACCGCGCTGTGGAACATCACGCACGCGATGCTGCGGTGGATGGCGCCCTTCCTCAGTTTCACCGCCGAAGAGGCGTGGAAGCTGTTTGGCGATTCCGAATCGATCTTCTTCGAGACCTATGCCGAGATCGGGGGCTCCGACGAAGCCCTCCTGGCCAAGTGGAACCGCATCCGCGAGATCCGCGACGCCGCCAACAAGGAAGTCGAGGCCCTGCGCGAAAAGGGCGAGGTGGGCTCGTCGCTGCAAGCCGACCTGACCCTCAACGCGCCGCCCGCCGATCACGCCCTTTTGGGCAGCCTGGGCGAGGACCTGAAGTTCGTCTTCATCACCTCGGCGATCACGTTGCAGGCCGGCGAGGCGCTGGCGGTGAAAGCCCGTCCGTCGCATGCGACCAAGTGCGAGCGTTGCTGGCACTGGCGCGATGACGTGGGCCATGACACGGCCCACCCGACGATCTGCGGGCGCTGCACGTCCAATCTGTACGGCGCCGGCGAAGCCCGGGCCCATGCCTGATGGCGCGCTCGGGCACCGTGCGCGGCATGCTGCCCTGGCTGGGGCTGGCCTTGCTGCTCTTTCTGGTCGATCAGTTCACCAAGGTCTTGATCCTGGGCTACTACGCGCTGGGCGATTCGACCTATGTGACGTCCTTCTTCAACATCGTGCGGGTGCACAACCCGGGTGCGGCGTTCTCGTTTCTGGCTTCGGCCTCGGGCTGGCAACGATGGTTCTTCACCGCGCTGGGCATCGGCGCTGCGGTCTTCATCGTGTGGCTGCTGCGGTCGCATAGCAGCCAGCGTCTGTTTGCCTTCTCCATGGCCTGTCTGCTGGGGGGTGCGGTGGGCAATGTGGTGGACCGCGTGCTGTATGGCTATGTGGTCGACTTCGTCCAGCTGCATTACGCGGGCTGGGCCTTCCCCGCCTTCAATGTGGCCGATTCAGCGATCACCGCAGGTGCCATCGGCATGATCCTGGACGAATTGCTTCGGGTGCGGCGCGGACGCTGAGCGCCCGCGGCATACCGCAGGAGCGCTCTGGGGACGCGGGCTTATCATGGGTTCTTCATGAAGCATCTGTTGAACCTCCTGGCGGCCGTGTCGCTGCTGGTGTGGGGCACGTACCTCGTACGCACCGGGATCCTGCGGGTCTTCGGCGGCAATCTGCGCAAGGTCCTCGCGCGCAGCATCGGCTCGCAGCCAACCGCCGCCCTGGCCGGCCTGGGCGTCACCGCCCTGGTGCAATCGAGTACGGCCACCGCGCTAATCGTCGCCTCCTTTGTCGCCCAGGGCCTGGTGACCCTGCCCCTGGCGCTGGCCGTGATGCTCGGAGCCGATGTGGGCACCAGCCTGATGGTGGTGGTGTTTTCGCTGGACTTGTCCTGGCTGTCGCCGCTCTTCATCTTCACCGGCGTGGTTCTGTTCATCTCGCTCAAAGACCGCCCCATAGGCCGTCTCGGGCGCATCCTGATCGGCTTGGGCCTGATGCTGCTGGCGCTGCGGCTGGTGACGCAGTCCACCGAGATCATCGTGCAGTCGCCGGCGGTCAAGGCCTTGCTGCTGTCCCTGGCCAGCGACCTGCTGCTGGAGATCACGGTGGGCGCGGTGCTGGCGATCGCGGCTTATTCGAGTCTGGCGATCGTGCTGCTCACGGCCACCCTGGCCGCCTCCGGTGCCGTGCCCATGGAGACCGCGCTGGGCCTGACCCTGGGTGCCAACCTCGGTAGCGGCTTGTTGGCGGTACTGGCCACGGCGCGCTCCACCATCGAGACGCGCCAAGTGCCTCTGGGCAATCTGGTGTTCAAGATGGTGGGCGTGCTGCTGATGGCGCCGCTGGTGGGCCTGTGGATGGGGCATGTGGCGCCCCTGCTGGATGCCTCGGCCTCGGTGGTGGCCTTTCACCTGGCATTCAACGCCGCGATGGCGGTGTTGTTCCTCGGGTTCACTGGCGTGGTGGCGCGGCGCGTTCAGGCCTGGCTGCCCAAATCGGACAGCCCGCTGGTTGGCAACCGGCCACACCATCTGGACCCCACAGCCCTGACCACGCCCTCGCTGGCAATCAGCTGCGCGGCGCGCGAGGCCATGCACCAGGCCGACGTGGTCGAGACCATGCTGCTGGGGATGCTGCGGGTAATCGAGGAGCGCGATCTGCGCCTGGCCCAGGAGTTGCGAAAACTAGACGACCAAGTCGACCAGTTGTACTCGGCGATCAAGTACTACCTGACCAAGATCTCGCGCGAAGCTCTGAGCGAGGACGAGAGCCGGCGCTGGACCGACATCATCAGCTTCACCATCAACATGGAGCAGATCGGCGACATCATCGAGCGCGTGGTGATCGACGTCGAGGACAAGAGCATCAAGCAGGGCCGCCATTTCTCGGATGCCGGCCTGACCGAGATCCGCGATCTGCATGCCCGACTGGTCGACAACCTGCGTCTGGGCATGAGCGTGTTCCTCAATGGCTCGGTGCGCGACGCGCAAAAGCTGCTGGAGGAAAAGGCCCGCTTTCGCGATCTGGAGAGGACCTATGCGGCCTCGCATATCGCACGCCTGACGGACAAGACCGTCCCAAGCATCGAGACCAGCTCCTTGCACCTGGACATGATCAGCGACCTCAAGCGGATCAACTCTCACATCTGCTCGATCGCCTACCCGATCCTCGATTCGGTGGGGGCCTTGGCGCCCAGCCGGCTCAAGGCGGTGGTCGATCGTCAGACCGAGTCGTCCACCTGAGGGTGCGCCCGCAGCCGCGGGCGCACCGGCACTGCGCTCAGGGCAGCAAGATGGTGCAACCCGTGGTCTTGCGCGCTTCCAGGTCGCGATGGGCCTGCGCCACCTGCGAGAGCGGATAGCGCTGGTCGATGCGGATCTTCACCGCGCCGCTGGCCACCACCGCGAACAGGTCGTCGGCCATCTCCTGGGTGGTCTCGCGCGTGGCGATGTGGTTGAACAGGGTCTGGCGCGTGACGTAGATCGAGCCCTTGGTGCCCAGGATGCCGGGCGCAAACGGCGGCACCGGGCCCGAGGCGTTGCCAAACGATGCCATCAGGCCGAAGGGCCGCAGGCAATCGAGCGATTTGTCCCAGGTGTCCTTGCCCACCGAGTCGTAGACCACCTTGACGCCCTGACCGCCGGTGATTTCCTTGACGCGCGCGGCGAAGTCTTCGCGCTGGTAGTTGATCACGTGGGCGGCGCCCAGCGACTTGGCCAGCGCGCATTTTTCGTCGCTGCCCGCGGTGCCAATCAGCTGCAGGCCCAGGTGCTTGGCCCACTGCACGGCGATCAGGCCCACGCCACCGGCGACGGCATGAAACAGCACGAAGTCGCCCCGCTGCAGGCCGCCTTGGGGCAGCACGCGTTTGAGCAGGTATTGGGCGGTGAGGCCCTTGAGCATCATGGCGGCGCCGGTCTCGAAGTCGATCACGTCGGGCAGCTTGCACACGCACTTGGCGGGCATGACGCGCGCCTGGCTGTAGGCACCGGGGGGGTGGCTGGCGTACGCCGCGCGATCACCGGCCTTCAGGTGGGTGACGCCTTCGCCCACCGCCTCAACGATGCCGGCACCTTCCATGCCCAGGCCGGCAGGCATCTGCATGGGGTACAGGCCGGTGCGCTGGTAGACGTCGATGAAGTTCAGGCCGACGGCGTGGTGGCGAATGCGGATCTCGCCGGGGCCGGGCTGACCGACCTCGACATCGACCAGTTCCATCTGTTCGGGGCCGCCGTTTTGGCGCAGGCGTATGGCTTGGATCATGTGTGTGTCTCCTCGTGCGGGGTCTGAAAGCGCGCGATCGTGCCACGAAACTGCAGGCCCTGCCGAACGGCCTGCGAGGGACGCAGCACGCCGGTGGGCTACAGTCGCCCCTCGCATGCACACACCCCTGACGCTTCGAACCGCTGCCATTTTGGTGGTGCCTCCCCTGATGTGGGCGGGCAATGCCGTGGTGGGGCGCCTGGCGGGCCCGCTGGTGCCGCCCGTCACCCTGAATTTCCTGCGCTGGGCGATCGCCTTCCTGGTGCTGCTGCCGCTGGCGGCCTGGGTGCTGCGCCCGGGCGGGCCGCTGCAGACCCACTGGCGCCGCTACGCCCTGCTGGGCCTGCTCAGCGTGGGCCTGTACAACGCCTTGCAGTACCTGGCGCTCAAGACCTCGACGCCGGTGAATGTGACCCTGGTGGGCGCAAGCATGCCGGCCTTCACGCTGGTGATCGGCACCTTGTTTTTTGGGCAGGCCCTGGCCTTGCGGTCCATGCTGGGGGCCCTGCTGTCCATTCTGGGCGTCGGGGTGGTGCTGGCCCATGGCGACATCACCCGGCTGGCGCAGGTGCAGTTCGTGATCGGTGACCTGTACATGCTGGTGGCCACCGCGACCTGGGCCTGGTACAGCTGGCTCCTGACCCGCACCGACCAGGATCCGCCCGGCCTGCGCGCCGACTGGGCCGCCTTCCTGATGGTGCAGGTGGCGCCGGGACTGGCCTGGGCGGGCGTGTTCGCGGGCGCGGAGTGGGCGCTTGCCGATCCGCCTGCCATCCAGTGGGGCGGCCCGCTGGCGGCGACCCTGGTCTTCGTGGCCCTGGGTCCCGCCGTTCTGGCCTACAGGGCCTGGGGGCTGGGCGTGCAGCGGGTGGGGCCGGGCATTGCCGGCATTTTCAGCAACCTCACGCCGCTGTTCGCGGCCGTCATGTCGGCAGCCTTCCTGGGCGAGCCCCCGCAGTGGCATCACATCGTGGCCTTTGGCCTGATCGTCAGCGGCATCGTGGTGTCTTCGCGCAAACCGGGCTGACCGCAAGCTGCCCGCGCGAGCGCCTGGATTGCCGGGCAAGCTCAAATACGAATACCATTGTTTTCATTCAAGGGAGAAAACAATGCGGAACCTGTTCATCGGGGCCTGGCTGGCGGCGCTTTGCGTGACCGCCGGGGCCCAAACCCTCCAGACCCCTTTGCGTATCGGCGTGATCGGCCCCTTGAGCGGGCCGTCGTCCGATTTCGGCGTGCCAATGCTGCAAGGAATCGAGTTGGCCGTGGAGGAGATCAATGCCGTGGGCGGCTACCTCGGCCGTCCGATCGAGCTGGTGGTCAAGGACGACAAGGCCGACCCGCCCACGGGCCTGGCTCAGGCCACCGCGCTGGCCAGCGAGCGCGTGCTGGCGACGATCGGCTTTTGCAACACCGGGGTGGCGATGGCGGCTCTGGACGTGTTTCAGAAAAACCGGATTCCGCTGATCGTGCCGTGCGCTGCGGGTAGCCCGGTCACCGCGCGCTTTGCGGCCAAGGACAGCTATGTGTTTCGCACCTCCGCGCGCGATGGCCTGCAGGCGAACTTCGTGGTGACCGATCTGGTCAAGCGCGGATGGAACCGGGTGGCCATCTTCGCCGACACCACCCCCTATGGCGAGGGGGGCCTGGCCGATGTACGCAAGGCGCTGGCCGCGCGCAAGCTCGAGCCGGTGCACGTCGCCCGCTTCGCGCTGGGCACACAAGACATGACCGAGGCCCTGAAGGACGCGCGCACCGCTGGCGCGAATGTGGTGTTCAGCTACACCGTGGGCAAGGAGAACGCCGCGATCGCGCGGGGTCGCCAGACGCTGCGGTGGAACGTCCCCCAGGTGGGCGGCTGGCCGCTGTCTTTTCCTTTTTTCATTGACGGCGCGCGTGAGGCCGCGGAAGGCGCACTGATGGCGCAGACCTTCATCGCCGAGCCGAGCAACGAACGACGCGCCGCCTTCCTCTCGGCGTATGCGCGCAAGTTCAAGGTGCGCAAGATCCCGGTGCCCATGGCCGCGGCGCAGGCCTACGACAGCACCTACCTGCTGCTGTACGCCCTGTTCGGGATCCGCAACGGCGACCTGAACGGCCCCGCCATCAAGCAGGCCCTGGAGAACATCTCGCGGCCCTATTACGGGGTGGTGTCCACCTACGAGCGCCCCTTCAGCGCCGACGACAAGGACGCCGTGACCGCCAACATGCTGGTGATGGGGCAGGTGCGCCATGGGGCGGTGACCTTCGCCTACCCGGAGGACGCGCGCCGTAACCTGATCGTGCAACGCAAGCAGTAAGGCCGGCGCTCAGAACGTGCCGGAGTAGGCGCCGCCGTCGATCAGGAGGTTCTGGCCCGTGATGTAGCTGGCGTGCGCGCTACACAGAAACAGGCAGGTGGCGCCGAACTCGTCGGGCTGCCCCAGGCGCTGCGCCGGCACGAGCTTGCGGCGTGCATCGATCACAGCCTCGAGCGTCTGACCGGTCTTCTTGGCCACGCCCCCCATGGTGCCGCGCAGTCGGTCGGTGTCAAAGGCGCCGGGCAGCAGGTTGTTGATCGTGACGTTGACTGCGGCCAGGCGCGAGGACCGCGCAGCGCCCGCGACAAAGCCCGTGAGCCCGCTGCGCGCACCGTTGGACAGGCCCAAGGTGTCGATCGGTGCCTTGACGGCGCCCGAGGTGATGTTGACGATGCGGCCAAAGCCACGCGCCGCCATGCCATCCACCGTGGCCTTGATCAACTCGATGGGCGTGAGCATGTTGGCATCGACCGCGCGGATCCAGGCGTCGCGATCCCACTCGCGGAAGTCGCCCGGCGGCGGCCCGCCTGCGTTGGTGATGACGATGTCGTAATCCGCATGCGCGGCGAAGGCGGCGGCGCGGCCCTCGGGTGTGGTGATGTCAGCTGCCACCGCCACGACCTGCGTGCCCGCGGGCAAGGCCGGGTCTGTGCGCAAGGCCGTCGCCGCCTGTTGCAGCACGTCGGCGCCACGCGCCACCATCACCACGTGCACGCCTTCCAGGGCCAGCGCGCGCGCGCAACCCAGACCCAGCCCCTTGCTGGCGCCGCATACCAGGGCCCAGCGGCCCTTGATTCCCATGTCCATGTCGTCTGCTTCCTTCGATTGAATTGCCTGCGAGGCGTCCGATGCGGCAATTGTCGCAGCCCAAGAAAAACGGCACCCGAAGGTGCCGTTTGCCTGAGAGTTTCGGTCAGATCAGGCTTCTTCCTGGAAGACGTCCTCGCGCTTTCTGCGGATCGAGGGGAGCAGCACGATCACGAGCAGCAGCACGGCAGCGGCCAACAAGCTGGCGGACAAGGGGCGCGTCACAAACACGCTCCAGTCGCCGCGCGAGAGCAGCAGCGCGCGTCGCAGGTTTTCTTCCATCATCGGTCCCAGGATGAAGCCCAAAAGCAACGGGGCGGGCTCGCAACCGAGCTTGAGGAAAACATAGCCGATCACGCCGAACAGGGCCACCATCCGGATGTCGAAGGTGTTGTTGTTGGTCGAGTACACGCCGATCGCGCAAAACAGCACGATGGCCGGGAACAGCCAGCGGTAGGGGATGGTGAGCAGCTTGATCCACATGCCGATCAGCGGCAGGTTCAGGATGATCAGCATCAGGTTGCCGAGCCACATCGAGACGATCAGGCCCCAGAACAGCTGCGGGTTGCTGGTCATGACCTGAGGGCCCGGCTGGATGTTGTGGATGGTCATGGCACCCACCATCAGCGCCATCACCGCGTTGGGCGGAATGCCCAGCGTAAGCAGCGGGATGAAGGACGTCTGGGCGCCGGCGTTGTTGGCGGCCTCAGGGCCGGCCACGCCGCGGATGTTGCCCTTGCCGAAGGTGACCTCACCCTCTTTGAGCTTGATCTTCTTCTCGATGGTGTAGGCGGCAAAGGCCGCCAGCAGCGCACCGCCGCCAGGCAGGATGCCCAGGGTCGAGCCGATGGTCGTGCCGCGCAGCACCGCAGGCGCCATGCGCTTGAAGTCTTGGGCGGTGGGGAACAGGCCCTGCACCTTGGCCGTGAACACCTCGCGGTCGTCTTCCGGCTTGGAAAGGTTCATGATGATCTCGCCATAGCCGAACACGCCCATGGCGACCACGATGAAGCCGATGCCGTCGGTCAGTTCGGGAATGTCGAAGGAGAAGCGCGCGACACCGGAGTTGACGTCGGTGCCGACGATGCCCAGAAGCAGGCCCAGCACGATCATGGCGACGGCCTTGACCAGCGAGCCCGAGGCCAGCACCACGGCGCCGACCAGGCCCAGGATCATGAGCGAGAAGTATTCGGCAGGGCCGAACTTGAAGGCGACCTCGGTCAGGGGCGCGGCGAAAGCGGCCAGGATCAAAGTGCCGACACAGCCCGCAAAGAACGAGCCCAAACCGGCGGCGGCCAGCGCAGGACCGGCGCGGCCCTGACGGGCCATCTGGTAGCCGTCGATGGTGGTCACCACCGAGGACGATTCACCGGGCAGGTTCACCAAGATGGCGGTGGTCGAGCCACCGTACTGGGCGCCGTAGTAAATGCCGGCCAGCATGATCAGCGCCGCCAGCGGGGGCAGGGCGTAGGTGGCGGGCAGCAGCATGGCGATGGTCGCCACCGGGCCGATGCCGGGGAGCACGCCAATCAGGGTGCCCAGCAGGCAGCCCACGAAGGCATAGGCTAGGTTCTGCAGGGTGAAAGCCGCCTCAAAACCGATCGAGAGATTGTTAATCAGATCCATGATGTGACAGCCCCTTTAGCCGACGAGGAAGGAAGGCCAGACGGGAAATTGCAGCTTGAGCAACTTGATGAAGGCCAGGTAGCTGAGCACCGCGAGGATGGTGGCCAGGATCAAGACCTCCTTGATCCGGAACTGGTCGCCGGCCTGGGCCGCCACCAACACCACGCCATACGTGGCGACGATCAGGCCCATGGCCGGAATGCCCAGGGAAGGCACGCCCCCGAGCAGGAAACCGAACACCAGGTTGGCGCCGACGATGAAGCACAGCGGGCGCCAGGCGATCTTGCCCACCTTCTCGCCGTCCTCGGTCTCGACGACCAAGGAGTCAAACACGACGATCGCGCCCAAAATAGCCAGCACGATCCCCAACATCAAGGGGAAGTAGCCAGGCCCCATGCGGGCGGCCTGGCCCACGGTGTACTTGGTGGCACCCCATGCGAAGGCGATGCCGATGATCAGGAACATGAGCCCGGAAAAGAAATCCCGCTCGCTTTTGATTTTCACGCGTGGTCTCCATGGTTGCGCAGTGCAACTTCACATTGTCCCGCTAAGACACCCACGCGAGGGTGTGGATTTCACCTACACGGATCGCTGAAAACTAAGGGATGACCCTAATCTCAAGCGTCGATCGGCCGAAAAACGCGCACCCATTTGGGGGCAGGCAAGCCCCAGCGCGCCTGGACGACCTCGGCCTGCACCGCCAGCTGCAAGCGACTGGGGCGCTGCGGTGTGCGCTGCGCAAGGACCACCGTGTTGCCCTCCCGCGTAGGTTTGAAGGCCCAGACCGCCGGGGCACCGAAGGCCGCCGCGATCTTGGCCAGGCTGCGTTCGTAGCTGGATGAACGTCCGAACAGGTTGACCGTCATCACGCCGTCCTCGGTGAGCAGGCGTCGGCAATCCGCGTAGAAGTCTTCGCTGTCCAGGACCGGCGCAGCGGCTTCCTGGTCGTACAGGTCGACCTGCAAGGCATCAATGCGGCCCTGCCAGTGCGGCGAGGCCACCACCTGCGCGGCGTCACCGAGGATCACCGACAGGCGCGCGTCATCGGCCGGTAATTTGAACCACAGTCGGCAGGCCGCGATCACCCGTGGATTGAGCTCGATCGCGGTGGTGGTCATGCGCAGCTTCTTGCGACAGAACTTGGTGAGCGAGCCGGCACCCAGCCCCAGTTGCATGGCATGGCGCTGGGTGACAGAGGCTGGATCGACGAACAGCAACCAGGCCATCATGCGTTGCACGTACTCCAGGTCCAGGTCGAAGGGCGCGTCCAGGCGCATGGAGCCCTGCACCCATTCGGTGCCCAGGTGGAGGTAACGCAGGTCGCCGTAGTCGGAGAAATTGACCTCGGGCAGGGGCGATGGCGTGGAGCGAGCGTTCAAGGTGGGCTCCATTATCGCGAGCCGCCGTCTGCGGCCACCAAGCCGGCCAGGCGAGGCAGGGCCGCGATCGCATTGGCGCAGGTGGCCTCGGCCAGCGCCTGCGGCGCCAGACCCCGCAGACCTGCCAGCACGGCGCCGATGGCGGGCAGCTGCTCGGGCGCGTTGCGGCCTTGCGCCTGCCCCTGCGCACGCGCCTGCGCGGTGCGGTAGATCCAATGCGGGGGCATGTCGGGCGCGTCGGTCTCGAGCACCAGCGCGGACAGCGGCAACTCGGTCGCCAAACGCCGAATCTGCAATGCGCGCTCGTAGGTCAGCGTGCCGCCGAACCCGAGGCGCCAACCCAGATCCACAAACGCGCGGGCCTGCTGCAAGCTGCCATTGAAGGCATGGGCGATGCCCGTCACCGGAATGCGCCGCAAGGCGGCCAGCAGCGCGTCGGCCGACCGCCGCACATGCAAGATCGCAGGGAGCCCATGGTGACGCGCCAGTCGCAATTGCTCGATAAAGAAAAAATTCTGCCGCTGGCGGTCCAGCCCCGGCACGAAATGATCCAAGCCGATCTCGCCGACGGCCACCAGTCGCGGATCGTCGCGGTACGCGCTGAGCGCCTGGTCCAGGCGCTCGAGGTCGGCCTCTTGCGCGGCGGGCGTGTACAGCGGGTGGATACCCAGGGCGTAGCTGTCACCCCCCTGGTGGGCCAGTGCGCGGAGTTTCTCGAAATGGTCCGCGCAAACGGCCGGTAACACGCAGTGCGCCACGCCGGCCTGAGCGGCGCGGGCGCGCACCGAGAGACGGTCTGCCGCGAACTCGGGCGCGTCCAGGTGGCAGTGGGTATCGATCCAGACCGACATCGTCTGATGATGCCGCAAACCTCTGCAGGGGCCAGCGATCCGTGATACCGTGAACATCACGTTTTTTCCGCTCTCCGCAGTTTTATCGAGGTGCCGGATGCGCAGGCAAGCCCTATACAGTTCCAGCCGCCCCAGCGCCCCGGCGCAGGCGGATGCGGGTGCAGACCGCTCGGGCGAGGGCGCGGGCCGCAGCGACGAGCCTGCCCAAACGCCCAGCCCCCCCTCGCGCGCCAAGCGCCTGCGCAAGCCCTCGCCCACCGAATGGCTGTGGCTGATGGTGCTGCTGCTGGCGGGCCTGCTGGTATGGAGCCTGTCCCTGCAGCTCGGGCCAGGGCAGCGGCGCCTGGCACAAGAAGACATCGATGCCGCGGTGCTCAAGACGCTGTCGACCCAGAACCTGCCCTCCGAATACGCCAAGGCCTACGAGAACATTCGGCCTTCGGTGGTACGCGTGGTGGGGTATGTGCGCGCCGATCGCCTCAAGCCGCCGGCGGGCAGCAAGCCTGCTGCCGGTAACACCCCGGGCGCCAAGCCCCCGAAGGCCGCGGCCAGTGCACCTGCAGGGAACGAGGAAGTCGAGCTCGGCGTGGGCACTGGCGTGGTGATCGTCGACAAGGGCATCATCCTGACCAACCTGCACGTGGTGGCCGGTGCGGACCGCATCGAGGTCACCTTCCAGGACGGGCTCGTGGCCTCGGCCTATGTGCGCTCGGTGCAAGCCGAGAATGATCTGGCGGTGTTGCAGGCCGACAAGATTCCCGACGACTTGATTGCTGCCACGATGCGCTCCACCCGAGATCTGGCGCCGGGCGACAAGGTGTTGGCGGTGGGCTTCCCCTTTGGCATCGGCCCCTCGGCCTCCGCCGGGGTGGTCTCGGGCCTGGGCCGCGTGTTTCGCTCCCCTGAAGGCCAGCACGACATGCGCAACCTAATTCAGTTCGATGCGGCCGCCAACCCGGGCAACTCCGGCGGGCCGCTGGTGACGATGGATGGTGAGGTGGTGGGCATCGTCACGGCCATCCTCAACCCCACCTCCGCGCGTACCTTCGTGGGCATTGGCTTCGCCGTCCCGATTGAAAGCGCAGCCTCGGCCGTCGGCATGCCGCCCTTTTGAACAAGCCCTTTCCACCTGAGATCTGCCCCCATGACCTCCCACCTGCCCGCCCCCGATCCCGCCACCGCCAAGCTGATGGAGCAGATCCTCTATGAGGTCAAACGCGTCGTCGTCGGCCAGGACCGCTTTCTTGAACGCGTGATGGTGGCCATGCTGGCCCAGGGGCACCTGCTGGTCGAGGGCGTGCCGGGTCTGGCCAAGACCCTCACAGTCAAGACTCTCGCCGGCACGGTGCGCGGACAGTTCAAACGCATTCAGTTCACACCCGATCTGGTGCCCGCCGACTTGGTGGGCACGCGCATCTACAACCAGCGCACCGGCGACTTCGGCACCACGCTTGGACCGGTATTCACCAACCTCTTGCTCGCCGACGAAATCAACCGCGCGCCAGCCAAGGTGCAAAGCGCGCTGCTGGAGGTGATGCAGGAGCGCCAGGTCACCATCGCCGGCGAGACCCACCGCGTGCCCAATCCCTTTTTGGTCATGGCCACGCAAAACCCGATCGAGACCGAGGGCACCTACCCGCTACCCGAGGCGCAGGTCGATCGCTTCATGATGAAGGTGCTGGTCGACTATCCGACCGACGAAGAGGAATACGTGATCGTCGAGCGAGTCACCGGGCCGGCGGTCACGGTCTCGCCCGTGGCGACCACCGAGCAACTGGCGGCCCTGCAACGCGAATGCCGTGGCGTGTATGTCGATCCCTCGCTGGTGCAGTACGCGGTCAAGCTGGTGTCGGCCACACGCGATCCGGCGCGTCACGGCCTGGCCGATCTGGCCCGCTTCATCACCTTTGGCGCGAGCCCCCGCGCCACCATCAACCTCACCGAGGGCGCGCGTGCGCTGGCGCTGATGCGCGGTCGCAGCTACGCCCTGCCCGAGGACATGACCGATCTGGTCGCCGACGTGCTGCGTCACCGGCTGGTGCTGTCCTACGAGGCGCTGTCCGAGGGCCTGGACGCCGACGCCCTGATCGGCCAGATCATGGCCAAGATCCCGGCGCCGCCGCGCCCGCTGGAACATGACAAGCTCGCCGCCTGATTCCGGCCCGGGCCAGCCGCGCGTGGGGCCGCGTCCCGGCGAGGCCGAACAGACGCTGCGGCGCCTGGAGTGGACCGCCATCCGCCGGCTCGATGGCCTCTTGCAAGGCGACTACCGCACCCTGCTGCGTGGCAATGGCATGGACCTGGCCGACCTGCGCGAATACCAGCACCACGACGATGTGCGCCACATCGACTGGAACGTCACCGCGCGCCACGGCACGCCGCATGTGCGCGTGTTCACCGAAGACCGCGAGATGGCGGCCTGGTTCCTGGTGGACCTGAGCCCCTCGATCGACTTCGGCTCGGGCGAGCAACGCAAGCGCGATCTGGCCACCGACTTCACCACCGTACTGGCCCGCCTGCTCACGCGGCACGGCAACCGGGTGGGCGCGCTGCTCTATGGCGCAGGGGTGGACACCGTGATTCCCACCGGCAACGGACGCCGGCATGTGCTGCACCTGCTTCACAGCCTCACGCATCGCCCGCCCCCGGCCGACACCGGCACGACCCGTCTGCGTGACCTGCTCGATGGCGCGGCTGGCGTGATCAAGCGGCGCTCCACGCTGTTTGTCGTCTCGGATTTCATCAGCGAACCCGGTTGGGAGCAGGCGCTGGCACGTCTGGCGCAGCGCCACGAGGTGGTGGCCGTGCGCGTGCTCGATCCGATGGAGCAGACGCTGCCCGATCTGGGGCTGCTGACGCTGCGCGATGCCGAAACCGGCGAGCACCTGCTGGTGGACACCCACGATGCCGGCTTTCGCAAGCGCTTCGCCCACTTGGCGGCGCAGCGCGAGACGCAATTGCGCGAAGGCCTGGCGCGCGCGGGCGTAGACACCCTCGAACTGGCCACCGACGACAACTTGGTCGATGCCCTGGTGCGCTTTGTCGAACTGCGCAAGCGCCGCGCACGCCTTTCCTCCGGCAGTCTGCCGGCCCATTTGAAACGGGCGGCCTGAGCGTCCACCCCTGATTGCCATGCACTTTCTCTGGCCCCAACAACTCTGGCTCCTGCTGCTGCTGACGCTGCTGGTGCTGATTTATCTGCTGCTGCTTCGGCGCAAGAAGAAGCTGGCGGTGCGCTATGCCTCACTGGCCATCGTGAAAGAGGCGCTGGGGCGCGGCCCGGGCCTGCGACGGCACATCCCGCCGGTGTTGTTCCTGCTGGCTCTGGCGGCCATGCTGCTGGCCGCCGCGCGCCCGGTGGCCACCATCACCTTGCCCTCGACGCAGCAGACCATCATCCTGGCCATGGATGTCTCGGGCAGCATGCGGGCCACCGACGTTCAGCCCAATCGACTGGTGGCCGCCCAAAACGCCGCTAAATCTTTTTTGGGCGACCTGCCGCGTGATGTGAAGGTGGGCATCGTGGCCTTCGCCGGCTCGGCCCAGGTGGCGCAACTGGCCACCATCAACCGCGAGGATCTGATCACCGCGATCGATCGCTTCCAGATGCAGCGTGGTACGGCCACTGGCAACGCGATCGTGATGTCCCTGGCCACCTTGTTCCCCGACGACGGCCACATCGACTTGCAGTTGATGCAAAACAACCGCGACCGCATGCGGGGCACCGCCATCGACGCCGAGAAAAAAGAGAAAGAGAAAAAGCCCTTCACCCCGGTCCCACCGGGCTCGTACACGTCGGCGGCGATCATCATGCTCACCGACGGCCAACGCACCACGGGCGTCGACCCGCTGGAAGCTGCCAAGCTGGCCGCCGAACGCGGGATACGCGTCTACACGGTGGGCATCGGCACGGTCGATGGCGAGACCATCGGTTTCGAAGGCTGGTCCATGCGCGTGCGCCTAGACGAAGAAACGCTCAAACAGATCGCCAACAAGACCAGCGCCGAGTACTTCTACGCCGGCACCGCGCAAGACCTCAAGAAGGTCTATGAGACCCTGAGCACGCGCCTGACCGTCGAGAAAAAAGAGACCGAGGTATCGGGCCTGCTGGCGCTGCTGGCCGCAGCCCTGGCCGTGCTGTCGGCCGGGCTGTCGGTGCTGTGGTTCAACCGGATTCTTTAGCTGACCCGGCCTAGCGCGCGCAGGATCTTCTCGGGCGTCAACGGCTGTGACCAGCACTGCGCATCGAGCGGTGCGAGCGCGTCGTTGATCGCGTTCATCACCGCCGCCGGGGCACCGGCCGTTCCGGCCTCGCCCGCGCCCTTGGCTCCCAGTTGGCTGCTGCGGGTGGGCGTTTGCACATGGGCCACTTCGATGTCGGGCATCTCGCCGCTCATAGGCACGAGGTAGTCCGCCATGCTGGCGTTGATCATGAGGCCGCGCTCGTCGTAAAGGCACTCCTCGAGCATCGCGCCGCCGATGCCCTGCACGATCGCACCGCGAATCTGCTCGTCGACCAGCTGGGGGTTGATCACGCGGCCGCAGTCCTCCACCGCCCAGTGTTTGAGCAGCTTGACAAAGCCCGTGTCGGGATCGACCTCGACATAGGAGGCCTGAACGCCGTTGGTGAAGATGAAGGGATAGTCACGCTGCGCGTAGTGGCGCGTGACCATCAGCTCGGGCGTGAAGTCCTTGGGCAGCGTGTCAGAACGGAAGTAGGCGATCCGCCCGAGTTCGGCAAAGTCCAGCACGGGCTCGAGGGTGGCCGCATCGACCACCTGACCCCGGCGCACGGCCAGACCCGCGGCGTCGCGTTGGAGGATCACCGCCGCCACCGCAATGATGTTGGCGCGCAGCGCCTGCCCCGCCAGCAGCACGGCCTCGCCGCCTACACCCGCGCCACGCGAGGCCCAGGTGCCCCCGCCGTAGGGGGTGACGTCGGTGTCACTGAGCACCAGGCGCACCTTCTCCAGGTCCACGCCCGCCGCGTCCGCCGCGATCTGGCGGTAGATGCCGTCGTTGCCCTGGCCCTGTTCGCCCACACTGACGCTGACACTGATCGCGCCCGAGGGGTCCAGGCGCATGGTGCAGCCGTCCTGCGAAGCGATGCGCGCGCCGCCCACGCCATAGAAGGCGGCGCTGGGGTTGGTCAGCTCGATCAGGGCCGCAAAGCCGATGCCGCGGTAGATGCCTTTTTCACGCAGCTGCGCGATTTCAGCCTTGAGCTTGGGGTAGTCCATCAGCTGCTCGATCTTGCGCAAGCAGGCTTCGTGCGACAGCACCTCCAGCTTGATGCCGCTGGCGCCGGTGGCCGGGTAGGCATCGTCGGGGATGACGTTCTTCTTGCGAAACTCCAAGGGGTCCATGCCAATGGCACGCGCCGCCTGATCGACCAGGCCCTCAGTCACCGCGCAGGCGATGGGGTGACCCACGCCGCGGTACTGACAGGTGGGCGTCTTGTTCTGAAAGACCACCTGCAGGCGCGCGCGGTAATGCTGGTGCTTGTAAGGGCCGCCCACCAGATTGACCACCTGGTTGCCCTCGATCGCGCTGGTGCGCGGGAACATCGAGTAGGGGCCGATGCCGGTGAGGTCGTCCATGTCGAACGCCAGGATCTCGCCGCTCTTGCTGGCAGCGATGCGGGCCTTGACGCGGTGATGGCGCGCATGGATGTCGCTGGTGAAGCTCTCGAGGCGATCGGCCACGAACTTGATCGGGCGCTTGCACAGCATCGACAGAGCCACAGTGGCGAAGTCGTCGGGATAGGCGTGCACCTTGATGCCGAAGGAGCCGCCCACTTCCTTGCAGATCACGCGCACCGCGTGTTCAGGCAGTTCGAACTGGCGCGCGTACAGGTCCTGCATCATGTGCGGGGCCTGGAAGGAGTGGTAGACGGTGAGCTTTTGCTCGCCGGGGTTCCAATCGGCGATCTGGCAGCGCGGCTCCAGCGTGACGCCGGTGTGCCGACCGAAATCGAAAGTGGTCTCGACCACCGCGTCGGCGCGGGCAAACACCTCGTCCACCGAGCCCACATCGAGGCTGCGAGAAAAGCACAGGTTATCGCCCAGCTCGGGATGAATCAGCGGCGTGGCGGCGTCCAGCGCGGTTTCCATGTCGACCACCGGCTCGAGTTCCTCGAGGTCGACCTGCACCAGCTGCAAGGCGTCCTCGGCCTGCTCGCGCGTCTCGGCCACGATGGCCACCACCGGCTCGCCTTGCCAGCAGGCGCGGTCTACCGCCAGCGGATATTGCGGCGCCGATTTCATGCCGGCCAGGTGGCCCAGCACCGCCACCCAGGGCTTGCAGATCTTGGCCAGGTCGTGTCCGTCGGCCACCATCACCACGCCGGGCATGCCGCGCGCGGCTGCGACGTCGATGCGGCGAATCCGCGCATGCGCCACCGGGCTGCGCCAGTACACCACGTGCGCCATCCGGGGCAGCTCGATGTCGTCGATGTAAGTGCCCTGACCCTGCACCAGCTTGCGCGCGCTCGGGCGCTCGACGCTCTTGCCGATGTAGCGCGGGTCTTCGGTGATCGCGTGCAGGGGCTTGTCGGTCGGATCGGCCACGGGACGTTCTTGGACCTCGGAGCCCGCCTCGACGACAGCCGACCGTGTGGGGTGGAGCGTGCCGGTGTTCATGCGGACACCTTGCCGGTTGCGGCGCCGCCGGCTTGGGCGGCGCGCTGTGCCAGGGTGTCGCAGATGGCATCCACGATGGCGTGGTAGCCGGTGCAGCGGCAGTAGTTGCCACTCATCCACTCACGCACCTCGGCGCGCGAGGCGTCAGGGCGGGCCTGCAGCAATTCCTTGGCGGCCATCACCATGCCGGGCGTGCAAAAGCCGCACTGCAAGGCGTTGTGACGCACGAACGCGTCTTGCAGATCGCGCACATCACCGTCCTCGGACAGGCCCTCGATGGTGCGGACCTTGCAGCCCTGGGTCTGGACGGCCAGGGTGAGGCAGCCGCGCACGATGCGGCCATCGACCTCGACGGTGCAGGCGCCACAGACGCCGTGTTCGCAACCCAGGTGCGAGCCCTTGAGCCCGAGTTCGTTGCGGACAAAGTCCACCAAATGCTGGCGCGGTTGCACGCTGCGCTGCTGCGGTCGGCCATTGACTTCGACGTGAAGGGTATGGAGTTCTGGCATGGGGAGGTCTCGGTGGTTCAGGCGGTGATCGCGCTGCGGCTGGCGTGCGCAGCCTCCAGCAGACGGCGCGCCAGGACAGTGGCCAGGTGGCTCTTGGTCTCGGCGCTGTGGGTCAGGTCGGGCAAGGGATCGAGTTCGGCCTTGAGTGAGGCCATCGCGATCCCGATGGTGGTGGCGTCCAGGGTCTTGCCCGCCAGCAGGGCCTCGGTGCGGCGCGCGCGCACCGGGATGGCGCCGATGCCCAGGAAGCTGAGGGTGACGCGCTGCGCCAAGGTGCCTTGAAACTGCGCGGCGACGGCCAGGCCGGCCACGGCGTAGTCGCCATGGCGGCGCGCGAGTTCGTCAAACGCAAACCAATCGGCCGCACGGGCCAGCGGCACATCGGCGCCGATGACGATTTCGTCGGGCGCGCGGTCGGTGGTGTAGAGATCCTGGAAGAAATCGGTGGCGGTCACACGGCGGGTGCCGTTCGGGCCTTGCAGGTGCACGGTGCCGTCCAGCGCGCACAGGCAGCAGGGCCACTCGGCCGCCGGGTCGCCGTAGGCGATGGAGCCGCCCCAGGTGCCGGCGTTGCGGATCGCGCGGTGGGCGATGTGCGGCACGGCCTGCAGCAGCATCGGCGCGTGCTGGGCCACCAGGGCGCTGTCCTCGATCTCGGTGTGCGTGACCAGGGCGCCGATGTAGAGGCGATCGCCCTCGACACGGATGCCACGCAACGCCTCCAGGCCGGTGATGTCGATCACCAGGCGCGGCTCGGACAGGCGCATGTTCAGTGTGGCCATCAAGGTCTGGCCGCCCGCGAGGATGCAGGCATCGTCGCCATGCGTCTGCATCAGGTCAAAGACCTGGGCGAGTGTGGTGGGCTTAGCGTAATCAAAAGGGGGAGATTTCAAGTCAGGCTCCGCATCCAGTGAGAGAAATAAGAAGGGGGAAAAGCATCACAAGCGGCTGCCGATCCAGACGCCCACGGCGGTGGCCAGGACACCCAAGAGGAACCACTTCACGCGCAGCGACTCGGTGGACGGTGTTGCCTCGGGCATAGGGGCGGCCCCTGTCGCGGCGGGGCGCGGCGCCGGCGCGGCAACGGGCACATCGGCAGCGCCCGTCTCCACAGCGGCCGCAGGGACCGCTGGCGCCGTCGGCGCCACCTGGGCCTGAAAGGCGTTGAAAAACTGGTCGGCCATTTGCTTGGCGGCTGCATCGATCATCCGACCGCCCACCTGACCGAGCTTGCCCGCCACCGAGGCCTTGACCGAATAGGACAAGCGGGTGTCAGCGCCCTCGTCGGTCAGCGTCACCTGCGACTCGCCGCGCGCCATGCCGGCCGCGCCGCCCGAGCCCTCAAAGCCCATCGCGCAACTTTCGTTCTCGACGATGTCGGACAGCAGGATCCGGCCGGCAAAGCGCGCCCGCACCGGGCCCACCTTGACCATCACGCGGGCGGTTTTTTCCACCGGGCTGACCACCTCGACGCCCTCGCAGCCCGGGATGCAGGCGGCCAGCACCACGGGATCGTTCAGGGCCGCCCACACGCGGGCGCGCGGGGCGCCGATCAGGACTTCGCCATGGAGCTGCATCGGAATGTCTTTCGGGTTTTCACGGGTGAATTTTGTTTACCAGTCGGTCAACAATGTACGGCAGAGTTGACCGTTCGGTAAATAGCGTGCCCCTCCAGAAAAACCCTGATCGCACCCACAAGCGCCTCGGCCCCGCCGCGGCGTCCGGCGTGATCACGCCGCCCCGGCGGCGCCTGGGTGTGGCCGAACGCGAGCGGCAGATCCTGGACGGGGCCATCCGCTTTTTCTCCGAAAAAGGCCTGGACGGTCAGTTGCGCGACCTGGCGCGCAGCATTGGCGTGACCCACGCCCTGCTGTATCACTACTTCCCCACCAAGCAGGCCCTGATCGACCGGGTCTATATCGAGGTGTTCGAAGGCCGCTGGCAACCCGAGTGGGAGGCGCTGCTGGACGACCGCGAGCGCTCGCCCGAGGACAAGCTCACCGCCTTCTACGACGAGTACGTGAACGCGACGCTCTCGCGCGACTTCGTGCGCATCCTGGTGTTCTCCGGCCTGACCGACCACACCATCACTGACCGCTTCTTTTCGCTGCTGCGCCAGCGCCTGTTCCCGCGTCTGGTGCGCGAGACCCGGCGCTTTCGCGATTGCAGCAGCCGTGCCCGGCCCAGCGAGCGCGAGCTCGAATTGCTCATGGGCCTGCATGGCGGCTTCTTCTACATCCCCATGCGCCGATGGATCTACGCGCAGGGCGTGGCCAGCGACGCCGCGCCGGCGCGCATCAGCCAGTCCCTGGTGCGTGACCGCGTGCGCGGCTACCTGGTCGCCAGCCGGGCCCTGTTTGGCGATGCGGCGCAAGCCGCGCCGAGGATGCGTCGCGCATGAACGCACGCGCCCACCCCTTTCCCGTTCGCTGCGGCCTGTCGGCCGTGGTATCACCCCCACGCGGCTGCAGTCAGTCGCCATTTACCCGCAAGGAGATCGCATGAAGCTCACCCAGTTGGCCCGTTCCGGGCTCCTCGCGCTTGGTTGCGCCATGGCCGCCAGCGCCGCCATGGCCCAACAAGCCATCACGGTCAATATCGGATCGAGCCACCCGGTGGCGAACATCTGGGCCAACGCCATGAAAGAGGTGTTCCAGCCCGAGGTGGACCGCCTGCTCAAAGAAGGCGGCAACAAGTACCAGATTCGCTGGCGCGAGAACTACGGCGGCACGCTGTACAAGTTCTCCGAGACCCGCACCGCCGTGAAAGACGGCATCGTGGACGTGGGCATGGTCGGTACGGTGTGGGAAAACTCCTCCATGCCGCTGCAAAACGTGACGTACTTCACGCCGTTTGCCACGACCAACCATGAGATGCTGATCGAGATCTTCGACAAGCTCAACGCGAACCACCCGGCACTCAAGGCCAGCTGGACCGCCCAGAACATGGTGCCGCTGTCCTCGCTGATCACCGACAGCTACGACATCTATGCGAACTTCCCGGTCACCAGCATGGCGTCGCTGCAAAACAAGAAGATCCACGCGCCGGGCACCTCGGCCAACTGGATGCGTGACACCGGCGCCACGCCGGTCGAAGGCGCGCTGACCGTCTACTACACCAACATCCAGACCGGCGTGACCCAGGGCGCGCTGAGCTTTGCCAGCGGCATTGCTCCGGCCCGCGTGCACGAAGTGGCCAAGTTCCTCACGCGCGTGAACCTCGGCGCGATGTACTTCGGCAGCGTCGCCAGCAACAAGAGCTTCTTCGACAAGTTGCCCAAAGAAGTGCAAGACGCCTTCGTGAAGGCCGGTCAGGCCACCTCGGTGGCACACGGCAAGCACGTCACCCGGATGTCGACGACGGCCATGGACACCATGCGCGCCGCTGGCCTGCAAGTGAGCGATCTGCCTGCCGCCGAACGCGCCAAGTGGATCAACGGTCTGCCCGACATCGTCACCCCCTGGCTGCAAACCACCGGCGACGCCGGCAAGTCGGTGCTGCGCGCCTACTTCGACGAGCTGCGCGCACGCGGTGTGAAGCCGCTGCGTGACTGGGACAAGGCCGCACGCTAAGGTACCCCCATGGCCACCGACACCGACCTCGACGCACCGCCGGCCGCCATCAGGCATCCGCTGGACTTTCCAGCCAACCTGATGGCGTCGGTCGGTACGGTCTGGATCTTCTTGATCATGGCCCTGGTGGTGGCCGACGTGATCGGCCGGGACTTTCTGGACCGGCCGATCACGGGCGTCTCCGAGTTTTCGGCGCGCTCGGTGGCCTCGATCGTTTTTCTTCAACTGGCGGCTGCGGTGTGCAGCGGCCGAATGACGCGCAGCGACTTCCTGCTCAATCTGATCGGTAAGCGCTCGGCGGGCGCGGTCACCGCGCTGAACATCCTGAACGCCCTGGTGGGTGCGGCGCTGCTCGCGGCGCTGGCGGTCATCGCCTGGCCCGAGCTGCGTCAATCGTGGGCCAACAATGAGTTTTACGGCGTGCAGGGGGTCTACAGCGTTCCCGCTTGGCCCTTTCGCGGACTGATCGTGGCCGGCGCCTTCGCCGCCGCGCTGTGCTACCTGCTGTCCATTCCCGGCATCTTGCGCCAGCATGGGCAGCAGACCGTGGCAGAAGATCCGCTGGCCGCGGGCACGGGAGACGGACGATGAGCGATCTCGGATTGGGCGGTCTGCTCATCGGCGGACTGGTGATGCTGGTGCTGCTGGGCGTGCACATCGGTGTGGCGCTGCTGGCGGTGGGCTTCTTCGGTGTCTGGCTGGTGCGCGACAACATCGACATGGCCATGCGCCTGCTGTACATGGCCGCTTACAACGGTATCGCCGACTACATCTACGCCACCATTCCGCTCTTCGTGCTCATGGGGCTGCTGGTCAGCATCTCCAACGTAGGTAAAGACACCTTCACGGTGGCCGAGGTTCTGCTGCGCAAGCTCAAGGGGGGTCTGGGCGTGGCCACCGTGGCAGCTAACACCGTGTTCGCCGCCGTGACCGGCGTGTCGATCGCCTCGGCGGCGGTGTTCACCCGGGTGGCCGTGCCCGAGATGGTCAGCCATGGCTACAAGACCACCTTCGCCACGGGCACGGTGGCGGGCAGCTCGGTGCTGGGCATGATGATTCCACCGAGCCTGCTGATGATCATTTACGGTGTGCTGGCCGAGCAATCCATCGGCACGCTGTTCGTCGCGGGCGTGATCCCGGGCCTGCTGCTGGCCGTGGTCTTTGCCGTGATGATCATGGTCATGGCGCACTTCATGCCGGGCCGCGTATTCGACCTGGCACGCCAGGCTGAGCTGGCACGCGAGCGCCGCGTGCAGATCACACTCACCGGCACACAGATGGCCTCCAAACTCGTCCCTATCGCCGCGCTGGTGGCGCTGGTGCTGGGCGGTCTGTACAGCGGCTTTTTCACCCCAACCGAGGCCGGTGGTGTGGGTGCGGCGGGTGCGCTTCTGATCGCGCTGGCGCGGCGCTCATTGGGCAAAGGCAATCTGTGGCGGGTGCTGCATGAGACCGGCAGTGTCTCGTGCACGATCCTGATCCTGCTGGTGGCCGCGGGCTTTTACAGCCGCATGCTCAGCGTGGCAGGTGTGCCGGTGGCGATCGCCGACATGGTGCGCGACGCAGGCCTGGGGCCCTACGGCTTTCTGGCCCTGTACATCGGCATCGTCTTGCTGCTGGGGATGATCCTCGACTCGAGCTCGATCCTCTTGATCATGACGCCGGTGGCGGTGCCGATCGCGCAGGCGTTTGGCTTCAACCTGATTCACTTTGGCGTGATCACGGTGCTGGCGGTGGAAATGGGCTTGCTCACACCGCCCTTTGGCATCTCGGTGTTCACCGTGAAATCCGTGTTGAACGATCCCAAGGTGTCGGTGGAGAGCATCTTTGCCGGCGCCATGCCGTTCGTCGCGGCGATGTTCGCGGTGCTGCTGCTGGTCTGCGCCTTCCCGCTGCTGAGCCTGGCCCTGACCTGACCCGGGGGCTTTACGCTGGCCTAGGCCAGCTGCCCCGCCACCAGGTGCAGCTGCCGGCTGCATCGCGCCGCCAGCGCCGCGTCGTGCGTGACCACGACGAACGCCATGCCGCGCTCGCGCGCCAGCTGCAGCATCTGATCGAACACCCCGTCAGCCGTCGACCGGTCCAGGTTGCCCGTGGGCTCGTCGGCCAGCACGCAGGCTGGGCGGGTCACCAACGCGCGCGCAATCGCCACCCGCTGGCGCTCGCCGCCCGAGAGTTCAGCGGGGCGATGTAGCACCCGTGGGCCCAGGCCCACCGCCTCGAGCGCCTCGCGCGCGCGGGCGTGGCACGCCTCGATGGGGTCACGGCGTATCCGCAGCGGCATGGCCACGTTGTCCAGCGCGCTGAACTCGGGCAGCAGGTGGTGGAACTGGTAGACAAAACCCAGGTGCTGATTGCGCAGCCTGCCCTGTGCCGCGGGGCCCAGACGCGAGAGTTCTTCGCCCATGAGATGCACACTGCCTCCGGTGGGTGCATCCAGCCCTCCCAGCAGGTGCAGCAAGGTGCTCTTGCCCGAACCCGAAGCCCCGACGATGGCCACGGTCTCGCCGGCCTGCACCGTGAGATCAACCCCGCTCAGCACCTGAACATCCAGGCCGCCCTCGGTGAAGCGCTTGGACAGGCCTTGCGCGCGCAGGACCGGTTCACTCATAGCGCAAGGCCTCCGCCGGGTTGACGCGGCTGGCCCGCCAGCTCGGGTAGATCGTGGCCACGAAAGAGAGCACCAGCGAGATCAGCGCAATCGGCACGATGTCGGCGGACTGCGGGTCGCTGGGCATGCGGCTGATCAAATAAATATCGCGAGGCAGGAAGCTGGCATTGAGCAACTGCTCCAGCGCCGGCACGATCACATCGATGTTGAAGGCCACGCCCAGCCCCAGCAGGAGGCCGGACAGCGTGCCCGCCACCCCCACCGTCGCCCCCTGGACCATGAAGATGCCCATGATGCTCGAGGGGCTCGCCCCCAGCGTGCGCAAGATGGCGATGTCGGCGCGCTTGTCGGTGACGGTCATCACCAACGTGCTCACGAGGTTGAAGGCAGCCACCGCCACGATCAACGTGAGGATGATGAACATCATGCGTTTTTCGAGTTGCACGGCGGCAAACCAGGTGCGGTTCTGGCGCGTCCAATCCCGCACGATCAGGCCACCGGGCAGCGTGGCGGTCAGTTGCGCCGCCACCTCGCGGGCCTGATGCAGGTCCTTGAGTTTCAGGCGCAGACCGGTGGGGCCTTCCAGGCGGAACAGCCGCATCGCGTCCTCCTGGTGCATCAGCACCAGGCCGTTGTCGTATTCGAAGTGGCCCGAGTCGAAGATGCCCACCACTTCCATTTGCTTCAGGCGCGGCACAAAGCCCGCGGGCGTCACCTGCCCGCTGGGAGAGATGAGCGTGACGGGGTCGCCCTCGCGCACACCCAAATTGCGCGCCAGGTCACGCCCCACCACAACGCCGAAGCCCCCGGGCACCAGGCGCTTGAGGGCCGTACCTTTCAGGGACAAGGCCAGATCGGTGATCGCGGGCTCCAGCGCAGGGTCGATGCCGCGCACCAGCGTGCCGCGCATGTCTTCGCCGCGCGCCAGCAGGGCCTGCGCCGCGACGAAGGGCGCAGCGGCCACCACCTGCGGATGCTGGCGCGCCTGCGCCATCGTGCCCGCCGGATCAGACAGCACGTCGCCGCCCGGTCCGTAGATCTCGATGTGGGAGACCACGCCCAGCATGCGGTCACGCACCTCGCGCTGAAAACCGTTCATCACCGAAAGCACGATGATCAGCGCCGCCACGCCCAGCGCAATCCCGAGCATCGACACCCCCGAGATAAAGGAGATGAAGCCGTTGCGTCGGGTCGCCCGGCCGGCGCGCGTGTAGCGCCAGCCCAGGATCAATTCGTACGGAAGTCGCATCGCGCGGTCAGTGTGGCCAGACAAAGCAGGGGAATCGGCCTGCATTGTGGCATCCGGGACAATAGCCCCATGTCCAACGCCCAGCACCTGATCATCCCCTACGCCCATGCACCGGGCCTGGCGGTGGGGCCAGGCACGGCGGCCGGCGAACTGCCCACGCTGCGGCGGCTGCTGACGCGCCTGCAGCCGGGCCCCCTGTTGGCGGGCGAGGCGCAGGATCTGTCGCCGCCTCACGAGCGGGCGCTGGCGCAGGCCCTGGGGCTGCCCGTCGCCGATGGCGCGATCCCCTGGGCCGCCTGGGAGCGCGCTCAGAGCGGCCAGGCGCCGGGCGATGAGGCCTGGGCCTGGATCACGCCCTGCCACTGGCATGTCGCCCGGGATCACATCCTGATGCACCCGATCGATACCTTGCAACTGGACGAGACCGCCTCGCGCACACTGCTGGCCGCCATCGCCCCCTACTTTCAGGAAGACGGCATCACCCTCGACTTCGTCGCCCCCACCCGCTGGCTGGCGCGGGGCGCGGTGTTTCGCGATCTGACCTGCGCCAGCCTGGACCGTGTGGTGGGCCGCCATGTCGACGACTGGCTGCCGCGCGCCGCCGCCGCACGCCCCCTGCGCCGCCTGCAACAAGAGATGCAGATGCTGCTGTACACCCACCCGGTGAACGAAGCGCGCGAGGCCGCGGGCCTGTCGCCGATCAATTCCTTTTGGGTCAGCGGCGCAGGCGCGCTCGATGCAGTACCCGCCACAACCTCACCGGTGCAAGTGGACGAGCGCCTGCGCCCCTGCGCGCTGGCGAACCACGCAGATGAATGGGCGGCGCAGTGGCGCGCGCTGGACACCCAGGTCCTGCCCGGCCTGCTCGCGGCCCTGGATGCCGAGCACCCCATCGCCCTGACCCTGTGCGGCGAACGTCACGCCCGCACCTGGGCCACCCCCTCCCCCCGCGGGTGGCAACGCGTCATCCGCCTGCTGCGTCCGCCCTCTGTAGTGAAGGCGCTGGAAGCCCTATGAAGATCATCACCCGCGACATTCCCCCCCGCGCCGCCTGGGCCCTGGAGCAGGCCGGCGTGCACCCGCTGCTGGCGCAACTTTTCGCGGCGCGCGGCGTCACCCACCGCGACGAACTCGATGACGGTCTGGCTCGCCTTTTGCCGCCAGAGGGTATGCAGGGCGCACAAGACGCCGCGCGCCTGCTGGCCGATGCCATCGCCAGCCACAAGCGCATTTGCATCGTCGCCGACTATGACTGCGACGGCGCCACCGCCTGCGCCGTCGCTGTGCGCGGTCTGCGCTTGCTGGGAGCGACGCAGGTGACCTACCTCGTGCCCGATCGCGTGGTTGATGGCTACGGCTTGACGGCACCCATCGCGCAGCGGGTGCATGCCCAGGGCGCCGACCTGCTGGTCACCGTGGACAACGGCATCGCCAGCGTCGAGGGCGTGGCACAGGCCAATGCGCTGGGCCTGCAGGTGCTGGTCACCGACCACCACTTGCCAGGCCCGCAGCTGCCGCAGGCGGCGGTGATCGTCAACCCCAACCAGCCCGGATGCAACTTCGCCAGCAAGTCACTGGCGGGTGTGGGCGTGATGTTCTATGTTCTGCTGGCGCTGCGCGCCGAGTTGCGCGCGCGCGGTGCCTTCGACGCGGGCGCGCAGCCCAAGCTGGACACGCTGCTGCCCATCGTGGCCCTGGGCACGGTGGCCGATGTGGTCAAGCTCGATGCCAACAACCGCCGGCTGGTGGCGCAGGGCCTGCGCCGCGTTCGCGCCGGCCTCATGCCGGCCGGTCTGGCCGCCCTCTTTACGGCCGCCGGTCGCAACGCGCGCGCCGCCACGAGCTTTGACTTCGGCTTCGCGCTGGGCCCGCGTATCAACGCCGCGGGCCGGCTGTCGGACATGACCCTGGGCATCGAATGCCTGCTCACCGACGATCCGGTGCGCGCCGAGGAACTGGCGCGTACCCTGGACGGCATCAACCGCGAGCGCCGCGAGATCGAAGGCGATATGCGCGAGCAGGCGCTGGCGCTGGCGCAGTCATTGTTCGACACCGAAGAGGAACCGCCACCGGCCATCTGCGTGTTCGACCCCGACTTCCATGAAGGCGTGGTCGGCATCGTCGCCTCACGGATCAAGGAACAGTTTCATCGTCCGACCTTCGTCTTTGCCGCCAGCCAAGCGCCAGGCAAGGAACACGAACTCAAAGGCTCGGGCCGTTCGATCCCGGGCTTTCATCTGCGCGATGCGCTGGACCTGGTGGCCAAACAACATCCGGGCGTGCTGCTGCGATTCGGTGGCCATGCCATGGCGGCAGGCTGCACCGTCGCCGAGGAACACCTGGACACCTTCGAGCAGGCGCTGGCCGATATTGCGACCCAGTGGCTGGATCCCGCGACCTTGCAGCGCCGACTGGAAACGGACGGCCCGCTCGCCCCCGAGTACCGACGTACCGACCTGATCGACACCCTGCAGCAACAGGTCTGGGGTCAGGGCTTCGCGCCGCCGGTGTTCAGCGAGGAGGTGGATATCGTCTCGCAGCGGCTGGTGGGCGAGAAGCACATGGCCCTGAAGATCCGCCACCAGGGCCAGCCCGTCGACGGCATCTGGTTTGGCCGCACCGAACCGCTGCCTGCGCGGGTCAAGCTGGCTTTTCGGCTGGACGCCGACGAATGGCAGGGCCAACGCCGCGTGCGCTTTCTGGTCGAGGGCGCCGAATACTGAGCGCGCTCAGCGCGCCGCCACCTTCAGTCGATTGCAGCGGGCGATGGTGGTACCTCGCAGGGAGGCCAGGCACTCGCTGAAGGCCCGCGACTGCGCCTGCAGCAACTGGCGGCGCAGCTCGGCGCGCTGCATCTCTTGAACGCACAGCAGGTAGAGGGACAGCACCTCGCCCGCGAGCAGGGCGCCGACCACCGTCCAGAGCCAGGTGTGTGAGCGAGGGGGCGGCCGAATCACCCCCTATCGTGGAAGGCAGGCCGAGCCCCCTGCGTAGGAAAGCCCCGACGGCCCCTGAAATGAAAAACGGATCAGGCCTTGGGCAGCGTGACGCCACGCTGGCCCTGGTACTTGCCGCCGCGATCCTTGTAGCTCACATCGCAGACCTCGTCGCTCTCGAAGAACAGCACCTGGGCGCAGCCTTCGCCGGCGTAGATGCGGGCGGGCAGCGGCGTGGTGTTGCTGAACTCCAGCGTGACATAGCCTTCCCACTCGGGCTCGAAGGGGGTGACGTTCACGATGATGCCGCAGCGGGCGTAAGTGCTCTTGCCCAGGCAGATAGTCAGCACATTGCGCGGGATGCGAAAGTATTCGACGGTGCGCGCCAGCGCGAAGCTGTTGGGGGGAATGATGCAGGAGTCACCGTGAAAGTCGACGAAGCTTTTCTCGTCGAAGTTCTTGGGGTCGACCACCGTGCTGTGGATGTTGGTGAAGACCTTGAACTCGGGCGCGCAGCGGATGTCGTAGCCGTAGCTGGACGTGCCATAGCTGATCACCCGCTGGCCGTTGGCCTCGCGCACTTGCTTGGGCTCGAAAGGGTCGATCAGGCCGTGCTGTTCGGCCATGCGGCGGATCCACTTGTCGCTCTTGATGGTCATGGAGTGCTCCTGGCGCAATTGTAGGGGCCAGAAAAAAGCCGCCCGAAGGCGGCGGGTCGTGCCAGAGGCGGGATCAGGCCGACTGCTGCAGGGCCGCAATCCGCTCCTCGATGGGCGGGTGGCTGGAGAACAGCTTGCCCACGCCCGAGGTGATGCCCATGGCCTGCAGACCTTGGGGCAAGGTGCCCGGCACCATGCCGCCCAAGCGCGCCAGCGCATTGACCATGGGTTGCTTGCGCCCCATCAGGTCGGCGGCGCCACGGTCGGCGCGGAACTCGCGCTGGCGAGAGAACCAGGCCACGATGATGGCGGCCAGGAAGCCCAGGACGATGTCCAGCACGATGGTGGTCACCCAGTAGCCGATGCCAGGGCCGGTGTTCTCGGAATCGTTGCGACGCAGGAAGCTGTCCACCGCGTAGCCGATCACGCGCGAGAGGAACACGACGAAGGTGTTCATCACGCCCTGGATCAGGGCCATGGTCACCATGTCGCCGTTGGCAATGTGGGCCACCTCATGGCCGATCACCGCCTCGACTTCCTCGCGGGTCATGCCTTGCAGCAAGCCGGTGGACACTGCCACCAGCGCGTTGTTTTTGAAGGCGCCCGTGGCAAAGGCGTTGGGCTCGCCCTCGAAGATGCCGACCTCGGGCATGCCGATGCCGGCCTTGTCGGCAAAGCGCCGCACGGTGTCGACGATCCAGGCCTCGTCGGCATTGCTCGGCTGCGAGATCAACTGCACGCCCGCGCTCCATTTGGCGATGGGCTTGGACAGCAGCAGCGAGATGAAAGCGCCGCCAAAGCCCATGATCAGAGCGAATCCGAGCAGAGCGCCCAGGTTCAGGCCATTGGCCGTGAGGAATCGGTTGACACCCAGCAGGTTGGCCACGATGCCCAGCACCAGCACGATGGCGAGGTTGGTGGCGACGAACAGGATGATGCGTTTCATTCGAACTCCGGTAACGGGGAAAATTGGATTGCCAGCGAAGATAAGGCCAGCGGCAAGGAATGCAAGACAAACCCTGGAAATCGCCGGGTTTTGAAGGGTTTTTCAGGCGCGGGGGGGGCGAAACACCCGGGCATCGTCATAAAACGCCGCCGCCTCGTTGGCCGCCCACCACCCAGGCACGCCCAGCACCGGCAAGGGCACAAAGGGCTTGGAGGCCAGGCGGTCTTCGCTGAGGGCGGCCGCCAGCCAGGTATCGGCCTCCTGCCGGCTGCCCAGGGGCGCGCCGGCGTGCCAGACATGGGCGGTCATGTCCTTGCGTGGCGCCACCAGCTTTTCCAGCAGGGCGTGACCGAAGATCAGCAGCCGCGCCTGCGCCCACAGCGGGCGCAATTCGACGAACAGCCGCTGCCACTGGCGCGCCACCAGGGCTTCCCACAGGGCCGCAGGCGCATCGAGCAAGGCGCCGTTCTCGTCAAAGACCGTGATCGCGTCGCGCACCGGGCCCCGCACCGCGCCCACGCCGTGCGCGGCGATCTGCACGGCCTGCAACTCGTTCAGACGCCGCTTGGCCTGCGGGAAATGCAGCCAGCACAGGCCGTTAAAGAAATCGTGCAGGCCCTCGCGGGTGGGGCACTGGCGCTGCTCGAAGATGAAACGTTCGTAGGCAGCGCCCTCGGGCATTGCGTCCTGCGGCACGAAGCGCACGGCGTGTGCGCCCGCTGAGTCCGCCTGGCCCTTGAGGGCCTGATTGAGGGCCTCATACACCGGCACGCCGGCCGCGACACGGGCCATCACCGCCTGCCCCGTCTCACCCCAAGGGGCGTACCAGGGTGCACGCCAATCGGGTGCGATCAGGCCACTTTCCACGCCAGGGTCTCACCGCCGCCCAGGGGCTTGATCTGCGCCTGGCCAAAGGGATAGGTCTCGGGCAGCTGCCAGGCCTGGCGGCGCAGGGTCAGGGTGTCGGTGTTGCGGGGCAGACCATAGAAATCCGCGCCGAAATGGCTGGCAAAGCCCTCGAGCTTGTCCAGGGCGCCCGCGGTCTCGAAGGCCTGGGCGTACAGCTCCATGGCCGCCGGCGCGGTGTAGCAGCCGGCGCAGCCGGTGGCATGTTCCTTCAGGTGAGCGGCGTGCGGCGCGCTGTCGGTGCCCAGGAAAAAACGCGGGCTGCCGCTGGTGGCGGCCTGCACCAGCGCCTGACGGTGCGTCTCGCGTTTGAGGACTGGCAGGCAGTAGTAATGGGGTCGGATGCCGCCGGTGAAGATCGCGTTGCGGTTGTAAAGCAGATGGTGGGCGGTGATCGTGGCCGCCGTCAGCGGGCCGGCCTGCGCCACATACTGCGCCGCCTCGCGGGTCGTGATGTGCTCCATCACGATCTTGAGCCCCGGGAAATCGCGGCGCAGCGGAATCAGCTGCTGCTCGATGAACACCGCCTCGCGGTCAAACAGGTCGATGTCGGACGACGTCACCTCGCCGTGCACCAGCAGCAGCAGGCCCTCCTTCTGCATGGCCTCGAGCGTGGCGTAGGTCTTGCGGATGTCGGTCACGCCCGCGTCGCTGTTGGTGGTGGCACCGGCGGGATACAGCTTCAGGGCCACCACACCCGCCTCGCGCGCGCGCCGGATCTCGGCGGGCGGCAGGTTGTCGGTGAGGTACAGCGTCATCAGCGGCTCGAAGTGCTGGCCCGCCGGCACATGGGCCGCAATCCGTTCGCGGTAAGCCGCCGCCTGGGCCGCAGTGGTCACCGGGGGCTTCAGGTTCGGCATGACGATGGCGCGGGCGAACTGGGCGGCGGTATGCGGCACCACGGTGGCCAGCGCGTCGCCATCGCGCAGGTGGGTGTGCCAGTCGTCCGGGCGGGTGATCGTAATCGAGGAAGTCGGGGCGTTCATGCCCCATATTGTGGCTGCTCGGGCGCAGGCGCCCGGCAGGCCAGGCGCTGGCTCAGTGCGCCAGGATCTTGTTCAGGAAATCCTGGGTCCGCGGCTGGCGCGCCTCGGGATTGCCAAAGAATTCGTCCTTGGCACAGTCTTCCAGGATGCGCCCACCCACGTCGATGAAGATGACCCGATTGGCCACCTTGCGCGCAAAGCCCATCTCGTGGGTGACCACCATCATGGTCATGCCTTCGCGGGCCAGGGTGACCATCACGTCGAGCACCTCGCCCACCATCTCCGGGTCCAGCGCGGAGGTGGGCTCGTCAAACAGCATCACGATCGGATCCATGGACAACGCGCGCGCGATCGCCACGCGCTGCTGCTGCCCGCCCGAGAGCTGACCGGGGAACTTGTCCTTGTGCGCCATCAGGCCCACGCGATCGAGCATCTTCAGGCCCCGCGCCTGGGCCTCGTCCATCGAGCGCCCCAGCACCTTGATCTGGGCCAGGGTGAGGTTCTCGGTCACCGATAGGTGGGGAAATAGCTCGAAGTGCTGGAACACCATGCCCACGCGGCTACGCAGCTGGGGCAGGTTGGTGGCGGGGTCGTGCAGGGGCACGCCGTCGACAAAGATCTCGCCTTTTTGAACCGGCTCCAGGCCGTTGACCGTCTTGATCAGGGTCGACTTGCCCGAGCCTGAGGGCCCGCACACCACCACCACATCGCCCTTGTTGATGCTGACCGAGCAGTCCTGCAGCACCTGCACCGGGCCATACCACTTGGAGATGTTCTTGATTTCGATCATGGCCATGAAACAGCCGCTCCCTCAACGAATGATCTGCACACGCGCCTGCACCTTGCGCACCAGGTAAGACAAGCCCAGACACATCACGAAATACACCACCGCAGCCAGCAGGTAGGCCTCGACCGGGCGCCCCAGGTTTTTGCCCATGGTCTCAAAGCCCTTGAGCATGTCGTAGGCGCCAATGGCATACACCAGCGAGGTGTCCTGAAACAGGATGATGGTCTGCGTCAGAAACACCGGCAGCATGTTGCGAAAGGCCTGCGGCAAGATGATCTGCTGCATGTTCTGGCGATAGGTCAGGCCCAGGGCAAAGCCGGCGTTGACCTGTCCGCGCGGGATGGACTGAATGCCCGCGCGCACGATCTCCGAGAAGTACGCGGCCTCAAAGGCGATGAAGGTGATGACCGCCGACATCTCCGCGCCAATCGGTCGGCCGATCGCAAAGGGAATCAGCAGGAAGAACCACAGCAGCACCATCACCAGCGGGATCGAGCGCATGGTGTTCACGTAGGCTGCTGCCGGCCACTCCAGGAATCGCTTGCCAGACAGGCGCATCAGGGCGAGAACCGTGCCGAGCAGGATGCCCCCGGCGGTCGCCACCACCGTGAGCCAGAGACTGAAGACGAGACCCTGGGCGACGAAGCGCCGGATCAAATCCCATTCGTAGAAGGACAGGTCGAGCGTCATCTCAGTGCCCTCCCCCCGTGCCACCCGCCGCCACGAAACCGGGCACGCGGGTGCGTCGCTCGATCACGTTCATCACACGGTTGACGCCGAAGGCCGAGACCGCATACAGCACGGTGGCGGCCAAGTAGATCTCGATGGGCGCCGAGGTTTCCTCGCCGGCCTGACGCGAGAAAAAGGTAAGTTCAGCCACCGACACCGCGAAGGCCACCGAGGAGTTTTTGACGATGTTCATCGTCTCGCTGGTCAGAGGTGGAATGATGATGCGCAGGCCCATGGGCAGCAGCACATAGCGGTAGGTCTGCGCGGTGGTCAGGCCCAAGGCCTGCGCCGCATAGCGCTGTCCGCGGGGCAGGGACTGGATGCCAGCGCGCACCTGCTCGGCGATCCGCGCCGACGTGAACAAGCCCAACGCGATCACCACCAGCACCTCGGAGGGCACGGACTTCATGGCCGGCACCACCGCGGGCACCACGAAGTACCAAAGGAAGATCTGTACCAGCAGCGGGATGTTTCGAAACAACTCGACCCAGGCATTGCCAAGCCGCACCAGCCAGGGGCGGTCGGGGAGCGTGCGCAAGGTGCCGACGATCAGGCCGAAAAACAGCGCCACGCACAAGGCCAGCAGGGCCACGGTCAGCGTCCAGCCCCAGGCCGAGACGATCCAGTTCAGGTAGGTCTGGTCGCCGCCGCGCCCGAAGCAGCCCGCCACCAGGTCACCTGTGGTGGTCTCCTTGCAGAACACCCGCCAGTCCAGGGCCATCCGCTGCTCCTTGCCTTTGTCGAAAAAAACCCCCGCCGAGGCAGGCCGCGGCAGGGGCTGGGATCAGATCAAAGTCCGATCACTTCTTGGCGTAGTCTTCCATCGGCCTGTCGTTGGGCGAGGCCCAGGCCGCCCGGGTGCTTTCAGACAGTGCCAGACCGACCTTCACGTTCTTCGGCGGGATGGGTTGCACGAACCACTTGTCCCACAGCTTGGCCATATCGCCCGAGCGAACCATGCCGGCGATGACATCGTTACCCAGTTTCTTGATGCCGGCATCGTCCTTGCGCACCATGATGGCGATGGGCTCGACGCTGAGCACTTCACCCACGATACGGAAGTCGGCCGGGGTCTTGGCGTTGGCGATGTTGCCCGCCAGGATCGAGCCGTCCATCACGAAGGCGTCGGCGCGGCCCGACTCGAGCAGCAGGAAGCTGTCGGCGTGGTCCTTGCCAAAGACTTCCTTGAAGTCCATGCCCGTGGCGCGCTCGTGCTTGCGCAGGTGCTGCACGGAGGTGGTCCCAGTGGTGGTGGCCACGTTCTTGCCATTGAGCTGGGCGATGCCAGTGATGCCGGAGTTGGCCTTGACGGCGATGCGCACTTCCTCGACGTAGGTCGTGTTCAGGAAGGCCACGTCCCTCTGACGGGTCGCGTTGTTGGTGGTCGAGCCGCACTCGATATCGACCGTGCCGTTTTGCACCAGGGGAATGCGGTTCTGGGAGGTCACGGGCACGTACTTGACCTCGACCTTGCGGCCGGCCTGCTTCTCGACTTCGGCGGCGATGCGCTGGCACACCTCGACATGGAAACCTGCGTACTTGCCCTCACCCAGGGTGTAGGACAGGGCGCCGGAGGAATCACGCACCCCCATGTTCAAGACGCCGGAGGCCTTGACCTTGGCCAGGGTGTCATTGGCCTGCGCGAATGCACCGCTCACAGCCAGCGTGGCCACAGCGAATGCCAACAGATGCTTCTTCATGGAAATCTCCTGAATGACGAATAAGGGGAACGAAAAACGCAGATTGTAGGGTTGCGCCCCGGGTCAACCACGCGGATTACCCTGAGATCCGATAGGCCAAATCGACGACACCCGGCGCCCCCGCTTGGCCGTGCAGCATGGCCCGGGTGCTTTCGAGGGCCTGCAGCACCTCCAGGGCTTGCGGGTAGAGGGCCTGACCGGCCGGCGTCAAGCGTGCGGGTTGGGCGCTGCGGTCCACCAGCTCAGTGCCGGCCCAGGCCTCCAGCGCCTGGATGCGACGCGAGAAGGCGGGCTGGGTCACATGCCGCAACTGCGCAGAGCGGCTGAAGCTGCGCGTCTCCGCCAGGCTCACGAAGTCTTCCAGCCACTTGGTTTCCATCGCCGAATTATTGCGTGGCCGGCTCCGCCTGCTCCTGCTGCTGCAGGGCCCACATGCCCGCGTAGCGCCCACCCATCGCCAGCAGGGCCTGGTGGGTGCCGCGCTCGACGATGCGTCCGGCGTCCATCACCAGAATCTCGTGGGCGTCGACCACGGTGGACAGGCGGTGGGCGATCACCAGCGCCGTCTTGTTCTGGGCGGCAGTCTTGAGTTCGGCCTGGATGGCGCGCTCATTGGCCGAATCCAGGGCCGAGGTGGCCTCGTCGAAGATCAGGACCGGCGGGTCTTTCAAGAGGGTTCGGGCAATCGCCACCCGCTGCTTCTCGCCCCCCGAGAGCTTGAGCCCGCGCTCGCCTACCAGGGTCTGGTAGCCCTTGGGCATGGACTCGATGAAGGCATGAATGCGCGCCGCGCGGGCGGCCTGCTCGATGTCGGCGCGGCCCGCACCGGGGCGGCCGTAGGCGATGTTGTATTCGATCGTGTCGTTGAACAAGACCGTGTCCTGCGGCACGATGCCGATCGCCTCGCGCACACTGGCCTGCGTCACCTGCCGGATGTCCTGGCCGGCGATGCGTATGCTGCCGTCTTGGACGTCATAGAAGCGATACAGCAGCCGCGCCAGCGTCGACTTGCCCGAGCCCGAGGGGCCCACCACCGCCACCGTCTTGCCCGCGGGAATCTGGAAGCTCACGTCATGCAGGATCACGCGCGCCGGCTCGTAGGCAAAGGTCACATGCTCGAAGCACACCGAGGCCTGAGCCAAGCCCGTCAGCGCCGGCGCACCGGGCGCATCGGCCACCTCGCGCTCCTTGTCCATCAGCGTGAACATCTTGTCCAGGTCGGTCAGGCTCTGCTTGATCTCGCGATACAGCACCCCCAGAAAATTCAGCGGGATATAGAGCTGGATCATGAAGGCGTTGATCATCACCAGATCGCCCAGCGTCATGCGCCCGTCGACCACGCCTTGCGTCGCGCGCCACAGCATGGCCACCAGGGCGATTGCAATGATCAATTGCTGCCCGGTATTGAGCAGCGACAGCGTGGTCTGCGACTTCAACCGCGACTTGCGCAGGCGCTCCAGGCTTTCGTCGTAGCGGCGCGCCTCGAAAGCTTCGTTATTGAAATACTTGACGGTCTCGTAATTGAGCAAGGAATCGACCGCGCGGGTGTGGGCTGCTGAATCAAACTCGTTGGCCTCACGCCGAAACTTCGTGCGCCACTCGGTGATGCTCACGGTGAACACGATGTAGAGGGCCAGCGCCGCAATCGTGATCCAGGCGAACCACGCGTCGAACTTCACCGCCAGGATGGTCAGCACCAAGGCCACCTCGATCAGCGTGGGCACCACGCTATAGAGCGAGTAGGAAATCAGCGATTCGATTCCGCGCACGCCGCGTTCGATGTCGCGCGTCATGCCCCCGGTCTGCCGCTCCAGGTGAAAGCGCAGGCTCAGCGCGTGCAGATGGCGGAAGGTCTCCAGCGCGATGCTGCGCGCGGCCCCTTGGGTGGCCTTGGCGAACACCAGTTCGCGCAATTCGGTCAGCAGCGAGGTCGACAGACGCAGCAGGCCATAGCCCAGAAGCAGGCCGGCCGGCACGGCCAGCAAGATGGCCTGCGGGCCCACACGCGGGGCCATGCTGTCCACCAGTTCCTTGAGCACCAGGGGGACGCTGACGTTGGCCAGCTTGGCGCCCACCATGAAGGCCAGAGCCGCCAGCACGCGCCAACGGTATTGCCACAAATAGGGCGCCAGCCGGCGCAGGGTGATCCAGTCGCTGCGCCGAGGGGGCGGCGCGCCGGGACGCGCGGGCGGGGAAGCGGGGGAGGCAAGGTCGCCAGCGTGGCGCATCGAGACAGATCCAGATTCAGTGAGACAACCAACGATTGTGCGCTCGTCCTGTGGGGCCTAGTCGCAGGCTGTATTCTTCGGATCCAAAGGAGCCCCCGATGACCGATTCCCCCGGCGATTCCAAGAGCCGGCAGCATGCACCGGCCGTGGACCTGCCCACCGACCAGGAACTGGTCTTGAAGGTCATTCCCCTGCCGTCCGACACCAACGCCAACGGGGACATCTTCGGTGGCTGGGTGATGGCCCAGGTCGACTTGGCTGGCGCGGTCCTGCCGGCGCGCATCGCGCAAGGGCGTATGGCCACGGTGGCCGTCAACGAATTCATCTTCAAGCAGCCGGTGCGCGTGGGCGACATCCTGTCCTTCTTCGGCACCATCACCCGTGTCGGACGCACCTCGATCACCGTGAAGATCGAGGTCTTCGCCGAAAGCTTTCGCAACCAGGGCCGCTACATCAAGGTGACCGAGGCCCTGTTGACCTACGTCGCGATCGACGATGAAGGGCGTCCGCGCCCCCTGCCCCCACAACCCGCCCACTGATCTGCCCGATCGACCGCGACGCCCACGCCATGCCCACGCCCGATCCCCACTCCCCTCACGCGCTGGAACTGCGCAGCCTGGCCTGGCTGGTGGCCCTGCTCTCGGCGGCTTTCGTGTTCATTCTGTGGCCCTTCTTGGGCGCGGTGCTGTGGGCCGTGGCCATCGCCATCGTCTTCGAGCCGGTGCATGCGCGTGTGCGCGAACAGACCGGCCAACGCGCCACGCTGTCGGCGCTGCTCACACTGGCGCTGATCGTCCTGATCGTGATCCTGCCCCTGATCCTGGTGGGTGCCTCGGTGGTGCAAGAGGCCGCCGCCGCCGTGCAGAAACTGCGCGCTGGCGAAGTCAATTTCGGCCAGTACCTGCAGCAGATGCTAGCGGCCCTGCCCGAGTGGGCGCGCCTGGGTCTGGACCGGCTGGGCCTGCTCGATCTCGCGGCCATGCAGCAGCAACTGACTGCACTGCTGGCTGGCAGCGGCCAGTTCATCACCACCCACCTGCTGGGGCTGGGTCAGAACACGCTGGACTTCGTCGTCGCCCTGTTCGTGATGCTGTATCTGCTGTTTTTCCTGCTGCGAGATGGGCGGCAACTGTCGCAGAAAATCGCGCATACCCTGCCCCTGCGCGAAGACCACGCGCAAAAAATGCTGGACCAGTTCGTCACCGTGGTGCGGGCCACGGTCAAGGGCAATATCGTCATCGCCATGGTGCAAGGGGTGCTGGGCGGCGTGGCGTTCGCGGTGCTGGGCCTGCCCGGCGCACTCCTTTGGGGAACGCTGATGGCGTTGCTCTCGCTGCTGCCCGCGGTCGGTGCCGCCCTGGTCTGGGGGCCGGTAGCGGCCTATATGGTGTTCACAGGGCAGGTATGGCCCGCCGTTGGCCTCACGCTCTGGGGCGTGCTGGCCATCGGACTGGTCGACAACGTGCTACGCCCCATCCTCGTAGGCCGAGACACACAGTTGCCGGATTACCTGGTGCTGATCACCACCCTGGGGGGTATCGCGGTGTTTGGCGTCAACGGTTTCGTGATCGGACCGGTGATCGCCGCCATGTTCCTGGTGGCCTGGCGACTGTTCTCGGCCGCCCGCCGGATGGCGCAAGACGACAACGTGCGCTAAAGCCACAAACGGGGCCCGCGGCAGCCCCAAAATAGGAATACGAGAGTAAGATAGCGGCTGCATTTATTAATTCTTTAAATGTATTTAGCATTCTTGTAATTTCAAAATTGCAAGATAAAGCTCACAAGGCCGCTCCATGCCCAATCTCGTCGACGCACTCAAAACCGAAATCGCCCAGTTGGCCCACAAAGCCCTGCGCAGCGAGGCCCAGCAATTCAAGAAGGCGACGGCCTCTCACGAGCGAGACATCGCGGCGCTGCAGCGCCGGATCGACTCGCTCGAGCGGCTGATCGTGTCCTTGCGGGGTCAACGCTCGCAGGCCGCCCGGCCCCATGGCACCCCCCGAACCCAGCGGCCCCGCCGGCCGACGCGTGCGGCCCATCGCCCGGCGGGCGATGAGGCCCAGGCTCAGGGCCCCGCCCTGCGCTTTAGCGCCAAGGGCTTCACCAAATTGCGCCAGCGCCTGGGCCTGTCGGCGGCGGCCATGGGCGCCTTGCTCGGTGTCACCGCGCAATCCGTCTACAAGTGGGAAGACGGCAAGGCCCGGCCCCGCTCCGCGCAGCTGCAGGCCATCGCCGCCATCCGCAAGCTAGGCAAGCGCGAAGCCGCCCAGCGGCTGTCCGAGATGGAAGGCGGCCAAGCCGCGCCCCGCGTCACCCACTGACGCGACCCGGCGCGGGGTCTGCCTCAGCGCAGGTCAGACCTTCGAAAAATCCGGCTTGCGCTTGTCCATGAACGCGCCGAAGGCCTCCTTGGCCGCCGGCTCGGTCAGCATGCGACCGAACACCGTGCCTTCTTCCTTCATCTGGGCCATCACCTGCGTCTGCTGACCCATCTTCATCAGGCGTTTGGTTTGCATCAGCGATGACAAGGGCTTGGCCGCCAGCTTGCGCGCCTGCGCCTGCGCCAGTGCATTCACCTCGGAAGGCGGCACCACGCGGTTCACCAAGCCCACTTCCAGGGCGGCTTCGGCCATGAAGGGTTCGCCGAGCAACAAGGCCTCGGCCGCACGGTGATACCCCAGCATCTGCGGCACCAGCAGGCTGGACGCCGCCTCCGGGCACAGGCCCAGGTTCACAAAAGGCATGGAGAACGCGGCGTTGTCGCCGGCATAGACCAGGTCGCAGTGAAACAGCATCGTGGTGCCGATGCCGACCGCCGGCCCGCACACCGCAGCCACCACCGGCTTGGGAAAGGCCGCCAACGTGTGCAGGAACTTGAACACCGGCGCATCCGGGCCCGCCGGCGGCGTGTTGAGAAAATCGCCGATGTCATTGCCAGCGCTGAAGATGGTCTCGCTGCCCTGGAACACCACCACCCGCACCGACGCATCGGCCTGAGCAGCCGCCATCGCCTCGTGCATCGCGCCGTACATGGCCGACGTGATCGAGTTCTTGCGATCGGGGCGGTGAATGGTGAGCGTGGTCACGCCCGCTTCGGTATGGACAAGGATGTCGCTCATGGTGGTGTCTCGTGTTGTCGGATGTCGTGTGATCAGGCGGTTTCAGACGCGCTCGAAGATGCCCGCTGCGCCCTGCCCCATGCCCACGCACATGGTGACCATGCCATAACGCAGCTTCTTGCGTTGCAAGGCATGAACCACGGTGGCCGAGCGGATCGCGCCGGTCGCCCCCAGAGGATGCCCCAAGGCGATGGCGCCGCCCATGGGGTTGACCCGCGCAGGGTCCAGCCCCAGCGTGTTCATCACGGCCAGGGACTGAGCAGCAAAGGCCTCGTTCAACTCGATCCAGTCCAAGTCGTCTTGCTTGAGGCCCGCCCGCTTCAGGGCCAGCGGAATCGCCTCCACCGGGCCGATGCCCATGATGTGGGGCGGCACGCCGCGGCTGGCGTAACTGACGAAACGCGCCAGGGGCGTGAGGCCAAAACGTTGAATCGCGGCCTCACTGGCCAGAATCAAGGCACCCGCGCCATCCGAGGTCTGCGAGCTGTTGCCCGCCGTCACGCTGCCCCGCGCGGCGAACACGGTCTTGAGCTTGGCCAGGCCCTCCATCGAGGTGTCGGGGCGCGCGCCCTCGTCCAGGTTCACGGTACGCGTGGTCACGCTCACCTGGGCCGATGCAAGATCCACCGAACGCTCGCTGACCTCGACCGGCGTGATCTCGCGGGCAAACTCACCGGCCTGCATGGCGGCCAGCGCACGTTGGTGCGACTGGCAGGCGAACTGGTCCTGCGCCTCGCGACTGACCTTCCACTGCTGCGCCACTTTTTCGGCGGTCAGGCCCATGCCGTAGGCGATGCCATAGCGCTCGAGGTCATTGGGGTCGGAGAAGATCGCGGGCGACAGCGAAGGTGAATTCCCCATCATCGGAACCAGGCTCATGCTCTCGGTGCCGGCGGCGATCATCACATCGGCCTCGCCCACGCGGATGCGGTCGGCGGCCATCTGCACCGCCGACAGGCCCGAGGCACAAAAGCGGTTCACAGTGATGCCGCCCACCGACTTCGGCAGACCGGCCAGCACCGCGCCGACGCGCGCCACGTTCAGGCCCTGCTGCGCCTCGGGGATGGCGCAGCCGCAGATCACGTCCTCAATGGCGGCCGGATCCAGGCCCGGCGCCTGGGCCAGAGCGGAACGCAGCACGGTGGCCAGCAGGTCGTCGGGTCGCATCTGGCGAAAGAAGCCGCGGTGCGATCGGCCGATCGGTGTGCGCGTGGCCGCGACGATGTAGGCGTCCTGGATTTGCTTGCTCATGTCGTCGTGTCCTTCAATTGCGCAGTGGCTTGCCGGTGGACAGCATGCCCATGATGCGTTCCTGCGTTTTCGGGTGGGTGATGAGGCTGCAAAAAGCCTGGCGCTCCAGCGTCATCAGGTACTCCTCGGAGACCAGGGTGCCCGGATCGACATCGCCGCCCGTCACCACATTGGCGATCAGGCTGGCGATGTGGAAATCGTGCGCGCTGATGAAGCCGCCATCGCGCATATTCACCAGCTGCCCCTGGATGGTGGCCTTGCCCGCACGCCCTGCCACCGGGAACAGGCGGCGCAGGGGCGCGCGCCAGCCGGCATCCGCCATGGACTTGACCTGCTGCAAAGCGACGTGCAGAAGTTCGTCCTTGTGGGCAACGATCACATCGCCCTCCAGCAAATAACCCAGCTTGCGCGACTCCAGCGCGCTGGTGCCCACCTTGGCCATGGCCGCAGCGGTGAAGCCCTCGGTGAGGAAAGGCAGCAGGTCCTTGTGCACGGACAGCGCCTGGTTTTCGGCGGCGCGCCGCGCGATGTAGGCCAGACCGCCGGCGCCGGGCACCAGACCCACACCCACTTCCACCAGACCGATGTAGCTTTCCATCGCGGCGACGCGCCGGGCTGAATGCACGGCCAGCTCGCAGCCGCCGCCCAGGGCCAGCCCCCGGATCGCGGACACCACCGGCACCGCGGCATAGCGAATCCGCAGCATCGTCTGCTGCAGGAAATGCTCGGCGTCCTCGATGGCGCGCACACCCACGACCATGAAGGCCGGCAGCATGGCCTGCAGATCGGCGCCCGCCGAGAACGGTTCATCCCCCGACCAGATCACCAAGCCCTGGTAATCGCGCTCGGCCAGATCGACCGCGCGCTGCAGGCCCTCGGCCACCTCGGGGCTGATCGCGTGCATCTTGGTCTTGAGGCTGGCGATCAGCACCTGGCCGTCGAGCGTCCACAGACGGATGCCGGCATCTTCGTGCAGCGTGGTGCCCGCGGTCTCAAAGCGCGGAGCCCGGCTGCCCAAGACGCTCTCAGGAAAGTGCTGGCGCGCATGCACCGGCAGCAGTCGACGCGGCTCGAAACGCTGGGTCGTCGGATTCCAGGACCCCTCGGGCGTATGCACCCCGCCCGCATCGGCCACCGGCCCCTTGAACACCCACGCAGGCAGTGGCTCACGCGACAGCGCCTTGCCTGCGTCGATGTCTTCTTGCACCCACTGCGCCACTTGCAGCCAGCCCGCTTCCTGCCACAGCTCGAAGGGGCCTTGCTTCATGCCAAATCCCCAGCGCATCGCGAAGTCGACATCGCGCGCGGTGTCGGCGATGGCGGCCAGGTGCACGGCGGCATAGTGAAAGCTGTTGCGAAGAATGGCCCACAGGAACTGGCCCTGCGCACCCTGCGAATGCCGCAGCAGCTTCAGGCGTTCGGCGGCCGGCTTTTTGAGCATGCGGCCATAGACCTCGTCGGCCTTCTCGCCACCGGGCACATAGTCCTGGCTGGCCTCATCGAATCGCAGGACGTCGCGCCCCACCTTCTTGTAGAAACCCGCCTTGGCCTTTTGCCCCAGAGCGCCCTTTTGCAGCAGCGACTGCAACACCTTCGGCGTCGCATAGCTCGGATAAAACGGGTCGGTGGCCTCGCTGAAGTTGTCCTGCAAGGTCTTGATCACATGGGCCAGTGTGTCCAGGCCCACCACATCGGCGGTACGGAAGGTGCCGCTGGAGGCGCGCCCCAGCTTCTTGCCCGTGAGATCGTCGACCACGTCATAAGTCAGGCCGTAGATCTGGGCCTCCTTCATCGTGCCCAGCATCCCGGCGATGCCCACGCGGTTGGCGATGAAGTTGGGCGAGTCCTTGGCCCGCACCACGCCCTTGCCCAGGGTGGACGTGACGAAGGTCTCAAGCTGGTCGAGGATGGCGGGCTGGGTGGCCGGCGTGGCAATCAATTCCACCAGGGTCATGTACCGCGGCGGGTTGAAAAAGTGAATGCCACAAAAGCGCGAGCGGATCGACTCGGGCAACGCCTCAGACAGCTTCGTGATCGACAGACCCGAGGTGTTGGACGCTACGATGGCGTGCGGCGCCACATGCGGCGCGATCGTGCGATACAGGTCCAGCTTCCAGTCCATGCGCTCGGCGATGGCCTCGATCACCAAATCGCACTCCTGCAGCAGCGCCAGGTGGTCTTGGTAGTTCGCGGACTGGATCAGGGCCGCTTCATCGGCCAACCCCAGAGGGGCAGGCTTGAGTTTTTTCAGGCCCTCGATGGCCTGGGTGACGATGCCATTGCGGGCGGTCTCGGTGGACGCCACTGCGCCATCGGCGCCCTTGGCCGGCAGGTCGAACAGCACCACCGGCACCCGCACATTGACCAGGTGCGCAGCGATCTGCGCACCCATCACGCCGGCGCCGAGCACGGCGACTTTTTTCACTGCGCTCATGCCAGGGCCGCCTCGGTGTCCATCAGCACGCGAGCGCCGCCGCGCGCGGTGCGCATGAGGGTGGCGGTTTCGGGGAATAGCTTGGCGAAGTAAAAGCGCGCCGTCTGCAGCTTGCCCTGATAGAACGGGTCGGTGTTGCCCGCCGCGATCTGGCGCAGGGCGACTTGCGCCATACGGGCCCAGAAGTAGCCAAACACCAGATGGCCCGCCACCCGCAGGTAATCCACGGCCGCAGCCCCCACTTCATCGGCGTTCTGAAAGCCCTTGAAGCCCAGCTCGGTGGTGAACTTCGTCATCTGGTCACCCAGATAGGCCAGCGGGTTGATGAATTCGGCCATCTTTTCGTTGACGCCTTCTTCTTCCACCAGCTGCGCCACCATCTTGCCGAACTTCTTGAGCGTGGCGCCGTTGTTCCCCAGCACCTTGCGCCCCAGCAGGTCCAGCGACTGGATGGTGTTGGTACCCTCGTAGATCATGTTGATGCGGTTGTCCCGCACGAACTGCTCCATCCCCCATTCCTTGATGAAGCCATGGCCGCCGAACACCTGCAGGCAGGCGTTGGTGGCGATGTGGCCGTTGTCGGTGATGAAGGCCTTCACGATGGGCGTGAGCAGGGCCACGAGTTCGGCGCTGTCCTTGCGCACTTTTTCGTCGGGGTGATTGAGCTCGCGGTCGATCAAGAGCGCGCAAAACAGATTGAGCGCGCGCCCGCCCTCGGCATAGGCCTTGGCGGTCAAAAGCATCTTGCGCACATCGGGATGCACCAGGATGGAATCGGCCGGCTTGTCCTTTTGCTTGGGGCCGGTCAGGCTGCGCGATTGAATACGGTCCTTGGCATAGGCCAGCGCGTTTTGAAAGGCGACCTCGGTCAGGCCCAGCGACTGCATGCCCACGCCGATGCGCGCGGCGTTCATCATCACGAACATGGCTTGCAGGCCCTTATTGGGCTGGCCCACCAGCGTGCCGACCGCACCATCGAGCACCATCTGGGCGGTGGCATTGCCATGAATCCCCATCTTGTGCTCCAGGCCGCCGCAGTAGATGCCGTTGCGCGCTCCCAGCGATCCGTCGGCCTTCACTTGGTATTTGGGCACGATGAACAGGCTGATGCCCTTGCTGCCCACAGGCGCGTCGGGCAGGCGGGCCAGCACCAGGTGCACGATGTTGGGCACGAAGTCGTGTTCGCCCGCCGAGATGAAGATCTTCTGACCGGTGAGGCGGTACGTGCCATCGGCCTGCGGTTCGGCCTTGGTGCGCAAAAGGCCCAGATCGGTGCCGCAATGTGGTTCGGTCAGGCACATGGTGCCGGTCCACTCGCCCGAAGTGAGCTTGGGCAAGTACATCGCTTTTTGTGCGTCGGTGCCGTGGGCGTGCAGGCACTCGTAGGCGCCGTGCGTCAGACCGGGGTACATAGTCCAAGCCTGGTTGGCGCTATTGAGCATCTCGTAAAAGCCCTGGTTCACGACGATGGGCAGGCCCTGACCGCCATAGGCCGGATCGGCCGACAACGCGGGCCAGCCGCCTTCCACGTACTTGGCGAATGCCGCCTTGAAGCCGGTGGGCGTGGTGACCTCGTGGGTCTCGCGATTGAGGCTGCAGCCCTCGGTGTCGCCGCTGATGTTCAGGGGAAAGATCACCTCACTGGCGAACTTGCCGCCTTCCTCGAGGATCGCGTTGATGGTGTCGGCATCGACATCCTGGTGACGCGGCATGGCGCGGTATTCGTCAGCGACGTTCAGCACTTCATGCATCACGAACTGCATGTCACGCAGAGGCGGGGTGTAGGTGGGCATGGCAGCAAAGGCTCCTGAGGTTGAATGGCGTGAAAAACAAACGGTCTAGGATGCCGCGCCTTGGGCGGGCGCGGCAAGGAAATTGGCGAGGATGCGTTCGAACGCCGCTTCGGCGCGCGCGATGGCACCCGGGGTGCGCAACAGACGCGACTCGTAATGCAAGGCCAGGATGAGGCCGTGGATCTCGAACAGCACCTGGTCTTCGTCCACATCGGCGCGTAGGTGGCCTTCCTGGCGGGATTGCGTGATGGCGCGCTTCATGCCGGCATGCCACAGCTGCACCGACTGCACCAGGGCGTCGCGCACCGGGCCAGGCCGGTCGTCGAACTCGACGGCGCCGCTGATGTAGATGCAACCCGAATCGAGCTCGATCGCAGTGCGCTTCATCCAGTTGGCAAACAGCGCGCGCAGACGCGGCAAGCCGCGCGACGCCTGCATGGCCGGATAGAACACCTCGTCCTCAAAGCGGCGGTGGTATTCGCGGATCACGGAGATCTGCAACTCCTCGCGCGAGCCGAAGTGGGCAAAGACGCCCGATTTGCTCATTCGAGCCACGTCGGCCAGCGCGCCGATGGACAGGCCCTCCAAGCCGATCTGCTGCGCCAGTGCCAGGGCCGCATCGACGATGGCGGCCTTGGTCTGCTGCCCCTTGGGCAGGGCGCGCGCAGCTTGGGCGGTGGACGAGGGGGCAGACATGGCGATCAATACGGATCAAAAAAGAACGACCGTACTATTTTGATCGAAAAAAAAGCCCGCCGATCAAGGGCGGGCTTTTTGTGGGGTTTTAGCGGCTTTTGGCGGCCAATCAGCGCTTGAACGCAATGACTTCCTGGCGCTGCTCGCCCAGGCCCTGGATGCCCAAGGTCATGACGTCGCCCTTTTTGAGGTACAGCGGCGGCTTCATGCCCAGGCCCACGCCCGGGGGCGTGCCGGTGGTGATCACATCGCCGGGCATGAGTGTCATGAACTCGCTCAGGTAGCTCACGATCTTGGCCACATCGAAGATCATGGTGCGGGTGTTGCCGGTCTGCATGCGCTTGCCATTGAGGTCCATCCACATGTCCAGGCGCTGCACATTGCCCACTTCGTCGGGCGTGACCAGCCAGGGGCCGATCGGGCCGAAGGTGTCGCAGCCCTTGCCCTTGTCCCACTGGGGGCCGCGTTCGAGCTGGTACTCGCGCTCGCTCACGTCGTTGATCAGGCAATACCCCGCCACGTGCGACAGGGCGTCCTTGCGGGTGACGTAGCGGGCACGGGTGCCGATCACCACGCCCAGTTCGACCTCCCAATCGCTCTTGACCGAGCCCTTGGGCAGCATCACCGGATCGTTCGGGCCCTGAATGCAGGTGGTGGCCTTCATGAAGACCACAGGTTCCTTGGGGATGGGCGCGCCCGATTCAGCGGCGTGGTCGGCGTAGTTCAGGCCGATGGCGATGAACTTGCCCACCTGGTTCACGGGGCAGCCATAGCGGGGCTTGCCACGCACCAGAGGCAGCTTGGCGGGGTTGACCTTGCGCAGCTTGGCCATGCCGGTGGCGCCGAGTTGGTCGGGGCCGATGTCGGCCACGACGCCGGAGAGGTCACGCAGTTTTCCGTCGGAATCAATCAGACCCGGTTTTTCCTTGCCGGGGTTGCCATAGCGCACCAGTTTCATCGTCGTCTCTTTCTTTCGTTGGTTTTTTTACGGTTTATAGGATGCGAGCGAGGCTGTCCTCGAGGTGTTCGGAAGGCAGACGCTTGAAGCCCGAGCGCGCGAATCGCTGCAGGCGGCCCACCACGAAGGCGGTGAGCAAGGAGGCGCGCACCTGGGCGTCGACCGTGGGCGTGGACGAGGTGGCACTGTCGGTGCGCAGGCACTGCTTGAGGGTGGATTCGATGCGGTCGAAGAACTGGTTCATCCGCTGCTGCAGGCGCTCGTTCTCGTATACCAGCGCGTCGCCCACCATCACGCGGGTCATGCCCGGGTTGCGCTCGGCGAACTGCACCAGCAGCGTGGCGATGGCGGCGGCTTGGCGCAGGGGCTCACCGGCCTGGCGCTCCTGGATCTGGTTGATCAGGGTGAAGACGCTCTGCTCGATGAAATCGATCAGGCCCTCGAACATCTGGGCCTTGCTGGCGAAGTGGCGGTACAGGGCCGCTTCACTGACCTGCAGGCGACCCGCGAGGGCGGCGGTGGTGATGCGCTCGGCACCGGGTTGTTCCAACATGGTGGCCAGGGCCTGCAGGATCTGCACGCGTCGCTCACCGGGCTTGGGCCGCTTGCGGGCCGGCGCGGCGCTGTCGGGGGACTCGGCCTGAGGAATCGGATCGGCGTCGGGCATGGGCGGGTGAAAAGTGTTTCCAGATTCTCGCACAGCCGCGCCACCCTGGCCCTGTGATGAAGTACGCGCTCACGCGCGCGGAACACGGCACGGCGCCGAGCGCGGCTAGGCCGCCAGATGCAAGGTCACACGCAAGCCGCGACCGAGGTGGCCGGATTCGAGTTGTAGCTGGCTCTGGTGCACGCGCGCGATTTCCTGGGCGATGGCCAGGCCCAGCCCGGTGCCCTCACCCTGGGTGCCGGGCACGCGGTAGAAGCGATCGAGCAGGTGCGGCAGATCCGCGGCGGCCACGCCCTTGCCATCGTCCTCGACCTCCAGAAATGCGCCGGTCTCGGTGGCGCCGCAGCGTATCGTCACGGTGCGGCCCTCGGGCGTGTACTTGACGGCGTTGTCCACCAGATTGGCCATGAGCTCGCGCAGCAACCACGCATAGCCGGGCACGGCGGCGGGGCGCACATCCAGCCCCAGGTCGATCTGCTTGGCCGAGGCCGCATCCAGGTAGGACTCGAGCAAGGACTCGCACAGGGGCTTGAGCTCGACGCGCTCCATGGGCTGGGCCGCCATGCTGCGGGCGTCGGCACGTGACAGCGCCAAGAGCTGATTGGCCAGCTGCGAGGTGCGACGGGTGGCGCTGCGCAATTTCTCGATCTGTTCGACCGGCACGAGCATGGTGCCGTGGCCCCCGGGCGGCGAGATGCGCCGCGCTGCCTGGGCCCAGGCCTCCACCTGGGCCTGCAGGCCGGCCAGCGGCGTGCGCAGCTGGTGGGCGGCATCGGCGATGAAACGACGCTGTCCCTCGGCCTGGGCATCGACCAGCCCGAACAATCGATTGAGCGCCGCCACCAGCGGCCGCACCTCGCGCGGCGAGGCCTTCAGGTCGATGGCGCTGAGGTCTTGGGGCGAGCGTCCCTCGACCACCTCGGTCAGATCCAGCAGCGGGCGCAGGGCGCGGTCGACCGCCCAGTGCACCGCGAGGACGGCAGCGGCCAGGATGACGAGGTGCGGCAGTAGCACCTTGAGCACGATGGCGCGGGCCCAGCGCTGGTGGGGGTTGGAGGCATCGGCCACCGCGACATCGAGGTCGCCCAGCGCCGTGGCATGGCGCTGGCGCAGGATGCGCCAGGTCATGCCCTGGTGCTCCTCGCTCTCGAAGCGGGGCTGGCGCGAGGCCGCCCCCGAGCCGCTACGCACCAGCCAGTCCTCGCCGTGCAGCAGATGACCCTGCGCGTTGGTGATGGCGTAGGCCGCCGTGCCCGGGCGCGCGGTAAGGAACTGGTCGACCTCGGGCGCAAGCAGCAAGGAGGTGTGCGTGCTCACCGCCGGGTCGCCCACGATCACGGAATCGGCCAGCAATGGCTGCAGCGCCAGCAACTGCTGGTCTTGCAGCTCGGTCACGCCGCCTGCCACCCGGTATTCCAGCCAGGCGCTGGTGGTGGCCAGCAGCAGCAGCGGGCTGAGGATCATCACCAGCAGGCGCCGGCGCAGACCGGACAGCATGTGCCCGCCCTCCAGGACCTGTGGGCTCACGCGGCCGCGGCCGTGTCGTGCATTTCCAAGCGGTAGCCGAAGCCGCGGATCGAGCGCAGGGCGACGCCGTGGGGTTCGAGCTTGCCGCGCAGGCGCGAGATATAGACCTCGACCGCGTTAGACGTGATTTCGCGGTCCCAACCGGTCAGGGCCTGCAGCAGCTTGTCCTTGCTGGCGGGCTTGGGGGCGTTGAGCAGCAGGTATTCCATCACCGTCCATTCGCGCGGGCCCAACTCGATCACGGTGAACTGGTCGTTGTGACGGGCACCGGCGCGGCGGGTGGCGGTATCCAACTCAATGGGCCCGAAGCTCAGGACCGACGAGGTAGCCGCCTGCGAGCGGCGCAGCAAGGCCCGCAGACGGGCCAGCAACTCGGGCAGCTCGAAGGGCTTGATCATGTAGTCGTCGGCACCCAGGTCCAGGCCCTGCACCCGGTCGTTGAGGCCGTCGCGGGCGGTGAGGATCAGGACCGGCATCGAGGCGCTGGCCATGTCGGGCCGCCGCAGCCGCCGGGTGAGATCCAGCCCGTCCATCCGGGGCAGGCCGATGTCGATGATGGCGGCATCAAAGTTTTCGGTGCGCAGCACCTCTTCAGCGCGCTCGCCGCTGCCCACCCAGTCCACCGCATAACCGGCGTCGGTCAGGCCGAGCTTGATCCCGCTGGCGACCATGAGGTCGTCTTCCACGAGCAGAAGTCGCATGGCAAATCCATCCTTTAGCACGACGGTAGCACATGATGTGCTACCAAAGAAGTACTTTTTCGATGGAGGGGCTTTGCGCCCCGGCCGCCGCTCAGTGCGAGCGGATCATGGTGCCGAAGGCCTGGTCGGTGAGGATTTCGAGCAGCAGGGCGTGGGGCACCCGGCCGTCGATGATATGGACGGAATTGACCCCGCTGCGGGCGGCGTCCAGGGCGCCTGCGATCTTGGGCAGCATGCCGCCCGAGAGCGTGCCGTCGGCGACGAGCTCGTCGATCCGGCGCGGGGTCAGGTCGGTCATGAGCTGGCCCGACTTGTCTAGAACGCCTGCAATGTTGGTCAGCATCAGCAGCTTCTCGGCCCGCAGCGCGATGGCGATGCGACCTGCCACCACGTCGGCGTTGATGTTGTAGCTCTCGTTGGCCTCGCCAAAGCCGATGGGGCTGACCACCGGGATGAACTGGTCGTCCTGCAGGGCCTGCACCACCGCCGGGTCGATGGACACAATGTCGCCCACCTGGCCGATGTCGTGTTCGCGGGAGGGGTCTTCCGAGTCCGCCAGCTTGAGCTTGCGCGCGCGGATCAGGCCGCCGTCACGCCCGGTCAGGCCCACCGCCTTGCCGCCGGCCTGGTTGATCAGGCCCACAATGTCTTGCTGCACCTCGCCGCCCAGCACCCACTCGACCACCTCCATGGTCTCGGCGTCGGTCACGCGCATGCCCTGAACGAACTCGCCTTTTTTGCCCAGGCGCTTCAGGGCGGTCTCGATCTGGGGGCCGCCGCCGTGAACCACCACCGGGTTCATGCCCACGAGTTTGAGCAGCACCACGTCTTCGGCAAAGGCTTTTTGCAGCGCCGGATCGGTCATGGCGTTGCCGCCGTACTTGATCACCAGCGTCTTACCGTGGAACTTGCGGATGTAGGGCAGCGCCTGGGCGAGGATCTCGGCTTTGGCGGTGGGGGCGAGGGAGGACGAGTCGGTCATGGAAGGCGGTGTGTCGGGGGTCGGCAAATTGTGCCCCAAGGGGCTAGGCGTCTTAAGCGCGCAGCCAGCGCGGGACCTTGAAGCGCACGATGCCCAGATAGGCCACCACATAGCTCACGATGAACAGAGCGCAAAAGGCCATGAGTGTTTCGGTGTCGCGCCAGAAGACGACGGCCGGCACCGCCGCCATCAAGGCCAGCGCCCACAGATAGGGAGTGGTGCGGTTGTTGCGAACCAGCATACGACGAGCCACGTCATCGTGGGGCAGGGGCCGGACGATGCGCCGATAGATCAACTGGTGAAAGTGCAAGGCATCCGGCGCACCGGGTGACTGGCCGCGCGCGAGCTTGCGGTAGATCGAAAAGAGTGTCTCCCAGACCGGGTAAATCAGAAGCAGCGCCGGGAACCAGGGCGACACGCTGGCGTGACGTTGCACCAGGAGCACGCAGCCCACCGCGATCACCGCACCCCAGAGGTAAGCGCCGCCATCGCCGGCGAAGATCAGTCCTCGCGGATAGTTCCACACGAGGAAGCCCAGCGTGGCGCCAGCAGTGACCAGCATCAGACCCATGATCTCCCGGTCGCCCACCTGAAAGGCCACCCAGGCAATCGCCAGGCAACAGATCATGGCCACCATGCCCGCCAAGCCGTTGTAGCCGTCGATCAGGTTGAAGGCATTGGGCAGACCCGCCACCGCAATCACGGCCAACACGATGCCAAGCCATGGCGCGGCGGCCCACAGAGGTTCCAGCCAGGCCAGGTCCAATGGGCCGATATGAAGTCCGAGCAGGGCGGTGGGGACTACGCCGGCCAGCAGGGTCAGGAGCAAGCGCCAGCGTGCCGAGACCCGGTGGGTGATGTCCTCGGCCAACCCTGAACCCGCAGCAATCACCATCGCCAGCCACCACGCTGCCACGGTAGCAGGGGCGAGCAGGGCTTCGGGTTCGCTAGCGACCAAGCCCCAGGCCCAGCCCACCGAGCACCCCAGCATCATGGCCGCACCACCGAGCCGGGGCACATGGCCGGCGTGGAAACGCTGCGGCATGTCCAGGCCGTAGCGACGCGCATTGGCTTGACCCATACGTCGCAACACGACACAGGCCAGGGCCGCTGTGATCGTGCTCAGAATGAAAAGGATCAGCATTCCTCGAATTTATCGGAAACAGCGGTATCCAAGAAACTTGTCCCCGTATTCAGGGCCGGCCCGCAAGTACTTCGCACAGCATGCGCTCCACGCCCACACGCCAATCCGGCGAGGACAGGTCAAAGGCCGAACGCAAGGCGGTGGTGTCCAAGCGGGAATTTTCCGGGCGGCGCGCCGGCGTCGGAAAGGCCTCGCTGCGCACGGGGTCGATGCGGTCCGATGTCGTGCGCAGCGCCACGCCCTGGGCTTGCGCGACCTCGAGCACCTGGCGAGCGTAGCCATGCCAGGTGGTCTCGCCCGCCGCCGCTGCGTGATACAGGCCCGCCCGTGTAGGCGTTTGCAAGGTCGCACGAATCGCATGCGAGGTGATGTCGGCCAACCAATCCGCGCCCGTCGGTGCGCCAAATTGATCGTCCACAACCTTCAAGCTCTCGCGCTCCTGCGCCAGACGCAGGATGGTCTTGGCGAAGTTGCTTCCCCGCGCGGAATACACCCAGCTGGTGCGAAAGATCAGGTGATGGGCGCATTCGCTTATCACCCGCTGCTCGCCCTCGAGTTTGGTCGCGCCATACACATTCACGGGGCCGGTGGGATCGGCCTCGCGCCAGGGGCGGTCGCCGCTGCCGTCGAAGACATAGTCCGTCGAAAAGTGAACCATCAGCGCGCCGCATTGGTGGGCGACACGCGCCAGCACGCCCGGCGCCAGGGCGTTGACGCGGTGGGCCGCTTCGCGATCGGTCTGTGCCTTGTCCACCGCGGTGTAGGCCGCCGCATTGACGATCACGTCGGGCCGCACCTGTCGCACGGTCTCGGCTAGCAGGTCTGGCTCGTTGAAGTCACAGGGCATGGACTCGCCGCGCGCGCCCAAAGCCACCAGCTCGCTCAGGGGCGCGAGACTGCGTTGCAGCTCCCAACCCAGTTGGCCGTTCTTTCCGAACAGCAAGATCTTCATGGCGTGGCGGCTCCGCCCGCGTACTGTTTTTGCACCCACTCGCGGTAAGCCCCGCTTTGCACCCGCTGCACCCACTGCGGGTGATCGAGGTACCACTGCACCGTTTTGCGGATGCCGGACTCGAAGGTCTCGGCGGGCTTCCAGCCCAACTCGCGCTCGATCTTGCGGGCATCGATGGCGTAGCGCCGGTCATGCCCCGGGCGATCCTTGACGTAGGCGATCTGGCTGGCGTAAGACGCGCCCTCTGCGCGCGGGCGCATGTCGTCGAGCAAGGCGCACACGGTGCGCACGATCTCGATGTTCCGCTTTTCGTTCCAGCCACCGACGTTGTAGGTCTCGCCCAGACGCCCCGCAGCCAGCACGCGGCGGATGGCACTGCAATGGTCCTTCACATAGAGCCAATCGCGCACCTGCATGCCGTCGCCATACACCGGCAGCGGCTTGCCCGCCAGAGCGTTGACGATCATGAGTGGGATCAGCTTCTCGGGGAAATGAAAAGGCCCGTAGTTGTTCGAGCAGTTGGTGGTGAGCACCGGCAAGCCATAAGTGTGGTGCCAGGCCCGCACCAGGTGGTCGCTGGCCGCCTTGCTGGCCGAATAGGGGCTATTGGGTTCGTAGCGGTGGGTTTCGGTGAAGGCCGGGTCGGCGGGCGCGAGCGAGCCATAGACCTCGTCGGTCGATACATGCAGGAAGCGAAAGGCCTCACGCTCGCTTGTGGGCAAGGCATCCCAGTAAGCGCGCACCGCCTCGAGCAAGCGAAAGGTGCCCACCACATTGGTCGCAATGAAATCGCCCGGCCCGTGGATGGAACGGTCCACATGCGATTCGGCAGCGAAGTTCAGGACAGCACGGGGGCGATGCTGCGCCAGCAGCTGCGCGACGAGCGCGGTGTCGCCGATATCGCCTTGCACGAAGACGTGGCGGGCATCGCCCTCAAGCGCCGCCAGGCTCTCGCGGTTGCCAGCGTAGGTGAGCTTGTCAAGGTTGACCACGGGCTCATCGCCCTGCGCCAGCCAGTCCAAGACGAAATTAGCGCCAATGAAGCCGGCGCCGCCGGTGACGAGGATCATGCGAAAAATTATCGCATCTGGCCGCTAAGATCCTGCGCATGTCTGACCTACACACCGCCTTCACCGACGCCGTCGCCGCCTCCAAGGAGCTGACGCAGCGGCCCGACAACGCCACGCTTCTGAAGCTGTACGCGCTCTATAAACAAGCCAGCGTGGGCGATGTTGAGGGCGTGCGCCCCGGCTTTTCCGACATGGTGGGCCGGGCCAAGTGGGACGCCTGGAACGAGATCAAGGGTCTGTCGGCCGATGACGCGATGCAGCAATACATCGATCGGGTCGACTCGCTGGCCTGAGCGTGTAGCGCCGGGCTCAGGCAGGTCCGGCGGGATGGGCGCGCGGCTTGGCCAGCAACTCGTCGAGGTTCTTCGAGACCTCTTGCTCGATCCGGTCCTTGAACGCCCCCAGTAAGAAGCCCAGCGTTGCATCCAGCTCGAAGCGATCGGCGGCCACCCGCAATTCACCGCTCACGCCGCTGCGGGTGAAAGCGATGCGATCCAGGGTCTCGCCCTCGTGATACGTGCAGGCCATGTGCAGCTGCTCCTGGGCGCTGCGGGCCCAGTCGTGGGCAATCTTGCGGGCCTCGGGCAGGCCCAGGTCATGGTCGCGGCGGATGCGCAAATCAGGCACGTGAGAGTTCCTTGAGCAGATCGTGTCGCTGGGCGCGTGGCATCTGGCCCAGTCGGATGACGGCATCATAGAACCGCCGCCAATCACGCCCCTCGCGCTCGAACAAGGCCTCGAAGGCCGGCACCCAGGCGTCGTAGGCGGCTTCGGCGCCGAAGGTGGCGTTATTGGCCTCTTGCACCCAGCGATCGGTGGCGCGCCAGCGAGCGGGGTCACCCTCCCAGCCATCCCGCAATTGCGCATAGCGCGCACGAAAGTCTTGCAGGATGGCCTGTTTGCGGGCCATGAGAGCCTCGGTCTCTCCTGATTGCGACGCGCCGGCTGCATAGGCGGCCGCCAGGCGCTCGCGGGTGGCGCGGGTCAGGGCCTGAAGCTGCGCACGTCGCTGACTGCTACGCGCGTCCGCCTTACGTACCGCGTCATCGGCCTGGGCCGCCAGCCACTGGCGCACACCCATACGCTCGACCGCCGTGGCAAAGGATTCGTTGAAGGCCATGTCGTCCGACACATAGACCACCTGGTGGGCCAGCTCGTGAAAGATCAGACGGGCCAGGTCGCCCTCGGGGTAGTGGATAAAGGTATTGAGCAAAGGATCGCCCCCCGCCCAATTGAGCCAACCCAGGGTGGAATAGGCGGGCACGGGATAGACCGCCACGTCCAGCCCCTGCGCGCGCAAGGCGTCGGCCTCGGCGCGGGCCCGTGCTTCGTCATAGAACCCCCGATAGCCCACGCAGCCCGTGACCGGATAACACCAGGTGCGCAGCGTGAGCGACAGGGGCGGTGCGGCCACCACGTTCCAAAGCACCGCGCTGCGGCGCAGGTCGGCATAGCGTGTGTAGCTCGCGTTGTCCGGCAACAGCAAGACCTGCGAGGCGTAAGCACGCAGGCGCTGGGCGGTCTGCAACTGCTGCTTGAGGGCGGCGCTGGCCTGAGGGTCGGCCAGCCAATCGGGCACAGGCCGCGCCGCCTGCATCACCTGCACATGGCCGCTGACCGATTGCCAGTAGTAGCCCAGGCTGGCGCAGCCGCTCAGAGCCAGCATCGCCGCCCCGGCAAGGGCCAGGGTCGCGGCCCGGGTCAGCGCGGCGCGGATCACAGGGGCTGCACGTCGACCAGGCAGTCGTAGAACACCGGGGCGCGCCCCAGGTCCGTGAGCTTCTGGCTGGTCAACTCGTTGACGTTGGTGCCGCGCAGGCCCAGCTTGCGCCACCAGATGCCTAGACCATTGACGACACCGGGTCGTGCGCGGTCGGAGACGACGGCCTGGCAGTGGTAGTCGCCGCGGTCGTTGAACACGCGCACCACGCTGCCCGAGGTGATGCCGCGCGCGGCGGCGTCTTCGGCGCTGATTTCCAGCACGGGCTCGCCTTCGATATCGCGCAGGCTCTTGACGTTGACGAAGCTGGAGTTCAAGAAGTGGCGCGCCGGCGGCGAGATCATGGCCAGCGGGTAGCGCGCGCTGGAGCCGGCCACTTCGTGATTGGGCAGGTGATCGGGCAGACCGTCCAGGCCCTGACGCGCCAGGCGTTCGCTGAAAAACTCGCAGCGGCCCGAGGGCGTAGCGAAGCCCCCCTGGGCGAAGGGCGCATCAGGCACCGACAAGGGGACAAAGCCCTGATCCAACAGACGATCGAAATCGATGGCCTCGCCGAAGGCGGCGCGGCACAGCCTTTCATCGTCCTCGGCGAAACACGCGTCTTGATATCCCATACGCGCCGCCAGACGCCGAAAGATCTCGGTATTGGGCAAGGCCTGACCCACGGGGGCGATGGCCGGGCGATTGAGCACGACGTCGGTATGGCCGTAGGTGGCGTGGATGTCCCAGTGCTCCAGCTGGGTGGTGGCGGGCAGTACGTAGTCGGCGTAGTCGGCGGTGTCGGTCTGGAAATGTTCGAGGACCACGGTGAACAGGTCCTCGCGCGCGAAGCCGCGCACCACACGGCTGGAATCGGGGGCCACGGCCACCGGGTTGCTGTTGTAGACGATCAGCGCTTCGACGCGCGGGCCGAATTCGGCGCTGGTAGGTCGCAGCAGGTCATCACCGATGGTGCTCATATTCAGCGTGCGAGGCTTTCGGCTCGCGAGCAGGTCGGGGCGCTGCAGCACATCGCGCCGCGCGGGAAAACGGGCCGAGTTGGACATCAGCAAGCCGCCGGCGCGATGGCGCCAGGCGCCCGTGAGCGCAGGCAAACAGGCAATAGCGCGCGTGGCATTGCCGCCCCCGCGCACGCGTTGCATACCGTAGTTCAAGCGGATCGCGGCGGGCTGTGTCGTGCCGTAGTCGCGGGCCAGTGCGCGAATCTGCACCGCGGGCAGACCGCACACGGCGGCCGCGCGTTCCGGCGACCACTGCATGGCGCGCTCACGCAGCGCGTCCCAACCCAGGGTGTGGCGGGCAATGTAGTCGTGGTCCAGCCAATCGTGAACGATCAACTCGTGCATCAGCGCGAAGGCCAGCGCTGCATCGGTGCCGGGTTGGATCTGCAAGTGCTCGTCGCATTTCTCGGCGGTCTCGCTGCGGCGTGGGTCGATGCAGACCAACTTGGCGCCATCACGCCGCGCCTGCTGCGCCAGCCGCCAAAAATGCAGGTTGCTCGCAATCGAGTTGCTGCCCCAGATCAGGATCAGGCGAGATTCGGCAAAGAACTCGACCTTCATGCCCAACTTGCCGCCCAGGGTGTGTGTGAGGCCCTCGCCACCGGCGGAGGCGCAGATGGTGCGATCGAGCAGCGAGGCGCCCAGGCGATGAAAGAAGCGACCGGCCATGGCCTCGCCCTGCACCAGACCCATGGTGCCGGCATAGCTGTAAGGCAGGATGGCCTGCGGGTCGCGCGCGGCGATATCGGACAGACGCGCAGCGATGTCAGCGAGTGCCTCGTCCCAGGTCACCGGCTCAAAGCGGCCTGCGCCCTTGGGGCCCACGCGCCGCAGCGGCGTGCGCACGCGCTCGGGGTGGTAGGTGCGCTCGGTGTAGCGCGAGACCTTGGTACACAAGACGCCTGCGGTCATGGGGTGCGCCGGGTTGCCTCGCACTGCGGTGGCGACGCCGTGTTCGACGGTGGTCACCAGCGCGCAGGTGTCGGGGCAATCGTGGGGGCAGGCGCCGCGGATCTGGACGGACGCTGCGGGGGTGGCAGGGGCAGCCGTGAGGGTCATGGTGTCATTCTGGCCCAGTTCACAGGCCTGCCCGGTGCACGGCTAGACTGAGCACCCGCCCAGACCCCAGACGCAGACCCCACACGGATCGCCCCCCATGAAAGTCATCGACTCCCTCGTGACCCAAGCCGCCGGCATCGCCGCCCTGCGCCGCGACATCCACGCCCACCCGGAGCTGTGCTTCGAGGAAGTGCGCACCGCCGACCTGGTAGCCGCCCGACTCACCGAATGGGGCATCCCGGTGCATCGGGGCCTGGGCAAGACCGGGGTGGTAGGCATTGTGAAAAACGGCAGCAGCACGCGCGCCCTCGGCCTGCGCGCCGACATGGACGCCCTGCCGATGCAGGAGTTCAACACCTTCGCGCACGCCAGCCGCCACGCCGGCAAGATGCACGCCTGCGGCCATGATGGCCATACCGCCATGCTGCTGGCGGCTGCCCAGCACCTGGCCGCGCACCGCAATTTCGATGGCACGGTCTACCTGATCTTCCAACCCGCCGAGGAAGGCGGGGGCGGTGCGCGCGAGATGATCGAAGATGGTCTCTTCAAGCAGTTTCCGATGGATGCTGTGTTCGGCATGCACAACTGGCCAGGTGCGCCGGTGGGCACGTTCTCCTTGAGCCCGGGACCAGTCATGGCCTCGTCCAACGAGTTCAAGATCACGGTCCGCGGCAAGGGCAGCCACGCCGCCCTGCCCCACAACGGCATCGACCCGGTGCCCATCGCCTGCCAGATGGTGCAGGCCTTCCAGACCATCATCACCCGCAACAAAAAGCCGGTGGATGCGGGCGTGATCTCGGTCACCATGATCCATGCCGGCGAGGCCACTAATGTGGTGCCAGACCGCTGCGAGTTGCAAGGCACGGTGCGCACCTTCAGCGTCGAAGTGCTGGACATGATCGAGCGGCGCATGCGTCAGGTGGCCGAGCATGTGTGTGCAGCGCATGAGGCGCAATGCGAATTCGAGTTTGCGCGCAACTACCCGCCCACCATCAACAGCGAAGCCGAGGCCCTGTTCGCGCGCGCGGTGATGGCCGATATCGTGGGCGAGTCCAACGTGCAGGCGCAGGAGCCCACCATGGGCGCCGAGGACTTTGCCTACATGCTGCAAGCCAAGCCGGGCGCCTATTGCTTCATCGGCAATGGCGACGGCGCGCACCGCGAGATGGGGCATGGCGGCGGTCCGTGCATGCTGCACAACCCCAGCTACGACTTCAATGACGATCTGATCCCGCTGGGCGCCACCTACTGGGTGCGCCTGGCCGAGGCCTGGCTGGCACGCACGCGCGCCTGAAACCGGTTTTAGGCGGCCTCGCGCCGCTGCGCGATCTCCAGCAGGCCGTCGAAGATCAGGCTTTCGACCAGCTCGAAGGGCACCGACATCGAAGGCGCCATCTTCCAGCCGGCGCCGCCGGTCATGATGCACACGGGCGACTCGCCACAGTGCTGGCGCAGGTGTTGCACCATCCGCTCGATCGCGCCCGCAATCGCATAGGTGCCGCCGCTGGTGAGTGCGTCGCTGGTGTTGGTGGGAAATTCACGCACCTCGCCGGTGGGCACGTGCAGGCCCGCAGTGCCGGATTCGAGGGCGCGCAGCATGATGCCGTGCCCGGGCAGGATCAGACCGCCCAGAAAGCGGCCGTCCGGGCTGATCGCCTCGACGGTAACGGCAGTGCCGACCATGACGACCACGATGGGCCGCGCTGGCCCCTGGGCCAACACGCGCTGCCGCGCGCCGATCATGGCGACCCAGCGATCGGCTCCTAAGCGGGTGGGATGGTCGTAGCCATTGACCAGACCGGCCTCGGACGCACTGGCATGCACCCAGCGGGGCGCGATGTCCCACAGTTCTTCCATCTGCTCGCGCACACGGATCTTGACCGCGTCGGCGGCGACGGCGCAACCGAGCATCTGCTGCGGCGCGGGCAGGTCACGCCAGGGCCCGCCCGAGAGCCGGTCGATGTTCTCCAGGAACTCGGCGCCCTGGGCCAAAGCCAGCGCGCCCGGGCGGGCGCGCTCGTAGAGCGCCCACTTCAGGCGGGTATTGCCCACATCGATGGCGAGAAACATGTCTTCTTCCAAACCTCAAATCGACCCGGATCATCTCAGATCGCGCCGATCCAGCAGGCGCGCTGGATGGCCGCCAGCTTGTTATCGACCTTGAGTTTGGCCATGGCATTGGCCAGGTGGTAGTTCACGGTCCGCTCGGTGCAGACCATCTGGTCGGCGCTTTCGCGGGCGGTCAAGCCGTTGAAGGCGAGCATCAGGCATTGTCGCTCGCGCGGACTGAGGCACGCATGCGCCTGCGCGATGCAGCGTTTGACCACGGGCCAGACATTGAGGGCGGACCACACCAGCATGGCTGCATCGGCGCGACCGGCCAGCTCGCGCGGGCTGAACATGAAGCACTCAAAGGCGCGGTTGGCCGGCAGCGGGAACTCGACCCGCACCATGGTCTGAAAGCCGTGCGCCAGTGCCAGCACCCGCCAGCGCGAGGCCTCGAGCTGGCCGCTGTGGGCGATGTGCTGCCAGGCGACAAGCGGGGCGTCGGACTCGCGCCACGGGGCGCCAAACTCCTGAGTCTCGGCCAGGGCGCAAACCATGTCGGCGACCGAGGGAGGGTGCACACACAGCGCGTGGCGATCGGCGTTTCCGCCGAGTCGGTCAGGCCCTAACACCGCGACAGCTTCGACCGCGAACTCGCTCAGCGCCGCCAGCCAATCGCTCAGGATGGTCTCCAGACTGACGTTGTGACGGCTTGTTCGATGAATCACTTTGAATCCATACCTGGGTTTGAGATAGTCCCATATCATTACAAATTGGCGGCCGGCTGTTGCGGCTGGGGTGACCACGCCAACCCCCTCATCCTTTTGAAAAAGATCAAGTATGCGAACGCGCCCGTTCGTGATCGATACGATCACCCGGCCCCTGGTCGAGCCCATCCTGCACCCCTCCCCCTGGCGGATTCGGGCGCTGGGGTTCTCCACGGCATTCGGGCATCTGTTTTTCTATATGGTCTGGACCGACCTGGTTCCCCAGCCCTATGAACGTCTGTGGCAACGCCTGGGCGTGAGCCTCCTGGGTGTCCTGCTGCTTACCGTGCCGGCCCTGCAGGCACAGCCCCCCGGGCGCGTGGCGACGATCGCCCTGAGCGCGATCTTCTGGCTCACCCTACCCGTGTACTTCACCTGGATGTACCTGTGCAACGAGCGCAACGCCGTCTGGTTCGCGTCGATGGCGACCATGTTCCTGATCTACTACCACCTGACCGATTGGCGCATCGCGACGGTCGGCATCGTCTGCGGCATCCTTGTCGGTACGGGCTTGTTCAAGTTCTCCGGGCCCACCGTGGCGCCTGCGCCGAATGAACAGGTGATCATGCATCTGGTCGTCTTCGGGTTCGCTTGGTACATGGGTCTGATGCTGAGCATCTCCTCCTCGAGCCTGCGACGCGAGCAGATCAAGCAGGCCCTCGGAACCATGGGCATCATGGCCCACGAGTTGCGCACGCCGCTGTCCACCATGGCGCTGATCGGCGACGCCCTGCTGACGGAAGCACGCACGGCGCCCGGGCGTACCGAGCAGCGGATTGAACAATTGACCGCGCGGCTGCATACAACGGTGCGACGCATGAACCGTCAGATCGACATGCAGATCGCCAACGCACGGCTGATGGAGCTCCCGCGCAGCAAGGAGATCGTCATCGCATCGCAGGTGGTTCGCGATGCAGTGACAGGATTCCCATACCGGAACGCCGTCGAGCGCGAGTGTGTGCAGGTCCATGTGGCGCATGATTTCAGCTTCCATGCATCGGAAGCGCTGTTCAAGCAGGTCATCGAAAACCTGGTGAAGAACGCCTTGCACGCGTTGGCCGCCCTGCCTCGGGCTCCCAAGCAGGGCGACTTGCGCTTGGAGATTGATAGCGCCTGGCCCCATGGGCGCAAAGGTCGCATCTGCATCGTCGACCGCGGTCGGGGTATCAGCCCCGAGCTGCAGACGCGCCTGTTTCAACCCTTCGTATCGACCAACCAGAACACCGGGCACGGTCTGGGACTGGCGTTCTGCCAGCGCGTGATTCACACGGCGCAAGGTCGTATCCAGGTTCAATCCGAAGTGGGTCACGGAGCCCGCTTCATCATCGAACTGCCCAAACTATGAGTTTTCCCTTATTTCACCGACCTGGCAGCGTCTTGTTCCTAGATGACGACCCTGCGTATTTGCAGATTCTCGCGACGGTCTTGCCGCAGTGGTGGCATGTGCGCATGTTCATGCGACCCGCGCGCTGCATCTATGCCTTGCTTGATGAGCCGCGTCTATGGGAGCAGGACCGGCGCCGGCACCAGCACATGGTCGACCTATGGCGTCAAGGAAAACCGCTGATCCCGCAGATCCTGAACTACTGGGCCCAAACGCCAGATCGCTACGCGCTCACCCAGGTCAGCGTGGTCGATTTCTCCATGCCCGGGATGGACGGACTTCAATTTCTGAGTGAGTTGCGAAACTGGCCTGGCGCGAGGATCCTGCTGACCGGGCAAGCGGACGAACGCGTGGCGGTGGGCGCCTTCAACCGGGGGCTGATCGACCACTACATTCCCAAGCAGTCGGCGGATGTCGCAGCGCGCTTGATCGACGCGGTGGGCGCCCTATCGGGTCGGGCACTGGAATCCCATAGCGCGATCTGGCGCTCGACCCTGCGCCCCGACCAGCTCGATCTGCTCGCACTGACCGAGGTACAGAATGCGCTGCATGCCTTAGCTGCGCGCCATTGGGTCGAGTACGTCGTCATCGGTCAGCCCTTCGGGGTGTTGGGCATGGACGCCGGCGGTCAGGTGAGCTGGCTGCAGTTGGAAACTCCCGAAGGTCTCATCGCGATGGCCGAACTGGCGGAGTTGCAAGGCATGGACGGGCTAAGTCTGGCGGACATCCGAGTGGGCATCAAGCTAGCCCCCCTGGAGCTGTGGCAAGCGCTGGGGATCCACGGGCCCGGCACCCCTTTGCCTGCCTTTGCGCCCGAGGGCGCAGGCGGCCTGCTGGCCGCTCTTTGCCAACTGCCACCTTCGGATCTGCCAGCCCCCATCACGGGTCACCATGAATGGCTGACCCGGCAAGAGGGCCGGACGATCCAGGATTGATCAGGCCATGACCGACGCCTGCCGGTTTTGTCGGCGAGCGATGGGCCAGTTCCAGGGGCACACCTGCGGCGCGATCTCGGCGGCCACAGCCTCCAGGTGATTCAGCTCGGCGTCGGTGAGCGCGGCGTTCAGCGTGAGTCTGATCATCGCGCGCTGACGGGCCGTGGCCGGTGCAACGAACACCGCACCGAAAATGCCGCGCGCCTCCAGGGTGTCACGCAAGGCCAGGATGTCGACCTCCGAGCCCGCCTCCAGCGCGATGATCTGCTCGGAGCCATGGGCGATGGGGTAGCCCAGCTCCGTCAGGCGGGTGCGCACGCGCACTGTGTGCTGATGCAGGCGTTCCCGGCCATCGTCGGCCTCGCGCAAAACCTCCAGCGTTGCGGCCAGGCCCGCGATCTCGTGGGGCAGCAGACTCGAGCTGAAAATACTCGGAAAGCTGTGGCACATGAGGTAGTAGCGCAGTTCCTCGGGCATGGTGAAAAAGCCAGCACGCCCGGCGAAGGCCTTGGCCAGACTGGCGGTGATGAAATGCACACGGTCCGTCAGACCCCATTGCGCGCACAAGCCACGGCCCTGCGGACCATGCGTACCCAGGGAGTGCGATTCATCCACCAGGATCATGCAGCCGTGGTCCTGTGCGACCTGCACCATCTCGGGAAGTGGGCACAGCGCGCCGGTGGTGCTGTACACCGAGTCGACCACCACCAAGCCAGGACCATGGCGAGGAATCATCCGGGCCAGGTGGGCCGGATCGTTGTGGCGAAAGGCGTGGGCTGTAGCCCCCGACGCACGCACGCCCTCCCACAGCGACATGTGGGCCAGGCTGTCCACATACACCGGCGTCTCGGGATCGGCGATCACCTGCAGCAGTCCGAGGTTGGCGGTGTAGCCAGACTGACAGAGCAGCGCGCTGTCTGCGCCGATCCAATCGGCCAGTGCAAGCTCGAACCGGTGGGTGGGAGAGCCCGCCAGGTGGAACACGCTTGATTGCGTCACGGCGTCGTGGTTGCACCTCAGGTTGTCGATCTGCGCCTGCACGATGCGCGGATGCCCGGTGACGGCCAGATAGTCGTTGCCATCGAGTCGGATGGCGTCGCGCCCCGGGGCACGGCCATGGGTCACGAACTTACTGCCCCATTCCTCGCTCCAGCGCGCATGAAAATCGCGAGCAATGCGTTGACGCAAGTGCGTTGACAAGCCCGGGCTGCGCGCGGTCGGAATCGTCGATACACCCGCAGCAGGCGACACGCCTGTAGGAGTGCGCCCCGAGGCGGCGGCGACAGTTTCGATGTTTCGGATAGGTGAAAGAGTGGTCATATGTATCCCCCTGTTGAGCACCTCCTAATTGAAGAGGCTGTCGCCTAGGCGTCACTCACAAATCCCTGTCAGCTTTGACAGGAGTGGTTACAAAAAATCCACTGAAATGCGTTTTTTTTTGAGTACGCAAGAGATGCTTAACTCAGGCGTGAGGGTTCAGGCCATGGGATCAGCACGCGCGCGCACAGGCGCCCCACACAAGGGTGGGGCGGCACGTGACGGGGGATGAGGCGGGAGGGGCGGCGCTCAGCTCACTGGAGCCGGCCGTGACACTGCTTGAACTTCTTGCCGCTGCCGCAGGGGCAGGGTTCATTGCGGCCCACGCGCGGCATACCGCCCGACGCGCGTGCGGTGGTGGCGTCGACCGTGGACTCGGGCTCTCCGGTCTCGGTGGGCGCGGTGTAGGTGACGTTGGCGATACGCTCGGCACGGCCCTCGATGTCCTGGGCGGCCTGATCGAGTTGCGCGGGCGATTCCACGCGCAGGGTCATGAGGGTGCGCGTGACTTCGTTCTTCACGGAGTCGAGCAACTGCCCAAACAGCTCGAAGGCTTCGCGCTTGTATTCCTGCTTGGGTTGCTTTTGCGCATAGCCACGCAGGTGGATGCCCTGACGCAGGTAATCGAGGGCCGACAGATGCTCGCGCCAGTGCGTGTCGATGCTTTGCAGCAAAACCATGCGCTCGAACTGCGTGAAGTTGGTTTCACCCACCTCCTGCACCTTGAGCTTGAACGCGGCGTGGGCGGCGACGACCACTTCTTCGACGATGTCTTCGTCGGTGACGCTGTCCGCCATCTGCACTTTCTCGCGCAACGGAACCTGCAGGCCCCATTCATCTGCCAGCGCCTTCTCAAGACCCGGCAGATCCCATTGCTCCTCGACGGATTCAATGGGCACGTACTGGCGCACCAGGTCGGTGAAGCAGCCCTCGCGCAAGCTCTCGATCTGGGCCGAGAGGCTGGCCGCGTCCAGGATGTCGTTGCGTTGCTGGTAGATGACCTTGCGCTGGTCGTTGGCAACGTCGTCGTATTCGAGCAGCTGCTTGCGCATGTCGAAGTTGCGGGCTTCGACCTTGCGCTGTGCGCTTTCGATGCTGCGGGTGACGATACCGGCTTCGATGGCCTCGCCCTCGGGCATCTTCAGGCGGTCCATGATGGCCTTGACCCGGTCACCCGCGAAGATTCGCATCAGCGGATCGTCCAGGCTCAGATAAAAGCGCGAAGAACCCGGATCGCCCTGGCGGCCCGAGCGTCCGCGCAGCTGGTTGTCGATGCGGCGCGACTCGTGACGCTCGGTGGCGATGATGCGCAGGCCGCCTTGGGCCACGACCAGGGCGTGGTCCTGGTCCCACTGTTCACGCAATTGCGCGATGCGGGTGGCTCGGGCTGCGTCATCCAGACCCGCATCGGCTTCCACCGCCTGGATGGCTTTTTCGACATTGCCCCCCAGCACAATGTCGGTGCCGCGGCCCGCCATGTTGGTGGCGATGGTGACCATCTTCGGACGACCGGCCTGGGCCACGATGTCGGCCTCGCGCGCATGCTGCTTGGCATTGAGCACCTGGTGCGGCAGGCCCACTTTTGTCAGCAGCTGGTCGATGATCTCGGAGTTCTCAATCGAGGTGGTGCCCACCAGCACGGGCTGCCCGCGCTCGTGGCAATCGCGGATGTCCTGGATCGCGGCGTCGTACTTCTCCTTGGTGGTCTTGTAGACGCGATCGAGCTGGTCGTCGCGGCGGCTGGGCCGATTGGGCGGCACGACCACGGTCTCAAGACCATAGATCTCCTGGAATTCGTAGGCCTCGGTGTCGGCCGTTCCCGTCATGCCAGAGAGCTTGCCGTACAGACGGAAATAATTCTGGAAGGTGATCGAGGCCATGGTCTGGTTCTCGGGCTGGATCGGCACACCTTCCTTGGACTCGACGGCCTGGTGCAGGCCATCGCTCCAGCGCCGGCCCGACATCAGACGTCCGGTGAATTCATCGACGATTACCACCTCGGGCGTGCCACTCTCACCGGTCTGCACCACATAGTGCTGGTCGCGGAAGTACAGGTGGTTGGCCCGCAGCGCCGCGTACAGGTGGTGCATCAGCGAGATGTTGGCCGGGTCATAGAGGCTGGCGCCTTCGGCAATCAGGCCCAGGCCTTGCAGCAGGCTCTCGGCGGTCTCATGCCCGCGCTCGGTGAGAAAGACCTGGCGGCTTTTCTCGTCGAGGGTGAAGTCGCCGGGCTTGATGACGCCCTCGCCGGTGCGCGGATCGGCCTCGCCCTCCTGGCGCGTGAGCTGCGGCACGATGCGGTTCATGGCCACATACAGGTCGGTCTGGTCCTCGGCCTGACCGCTGATGATCAGGGGCGTGCGGGCCTCGTCGATCAGGATGGAGTCGACCTCGTCGACGATGGCGTAGGTCAGGGTGCGCTGCACGCGGTCGGCGACCTCGTAGACCATGTTGTCACGCAGGTAATCGAAGCCGAATTCGTTGTTGGTGCCGTAGGTGATGTCGCTGCGATAAGCGGCCTGCTTTTGCTCGCGCGGCATCTGAGGCAGGTTCACGCCCACCGTCATGCCCAGGAAGTTGTACAGGCGCCCCATCCACTGGGCATCGCGATTGGCCAGGTAGTCGTTGACGGTGACCACATGCACGCCCTGACCGGCGAGCGCATTGAGATAGACGGGCAGCGTGGCGGTGAGGGTCTTGCCTTCGCCGGTGCGCATCTCGGCGATCTTGCCGAAATGCAGGGCCATGCCCCCGAGCATCTGCACGTCGAAGTGGCGCATCTTCATGACGCGCTTGGAGCCCTCGCGCACGACGGCAAAGGCTTCGGGCAACAGGGCGTCCAGCGATTCGCCGGCGGCGACGCGGTCACGGAATTCCTGGGTCTTGGCGCGCAGGGCCTCGTCGCTGAGGACCTCGAGCTGCGGCTCGAGCGCGTTGATGCGATCCACGGTCTTGCGGTATTGCTTCAACAAGCGGTCGTTGCGCGAACCGAAGATCTGGGAGAGGAAGTTCTTGGCCATGGACACGGGCGTCTGCGTCGGCCCCTGGGCCGCACCGCCGACGCCATCCTTTACGAGTTGAGCAGGAAGGCAAAGACTGCCTTGCCGGGGGCTGGGCAGTCAAACCGGACATTTTACCCACCGGCAGGGCCCAGATACGCCCTGGGCGGGGGCCTGCCGGATAATGCCCCGGCACCCCGGTGCGCCAACCATGTCCACCCCCCCCGCCCGCCGCCTCCACCCCGTCACGCTGCAGCAAGCCGCCGAGGCATCGCCCACCCTGGCGGCCCTGGCCAGCCTGGCGCGGGAGTCCAGCGAGCGCCTGCAGGCGGTGCAATCGCTGATCCCTCCCGCGCTGCGGCCGGCGGTCAAGGCCGGGCCGATCGAGGGCAGCCATTGGTGCCTGCTGGTGCAAGGCAATGCGGCCGCCGCCAAGCTGCGCCAGCTGCTGCCGATGCTGGCCACCCGGCTGCGCGAGCAGGGCTGGGCGGTCGAGGCGATCCGGCTGAAGGTGCAGGCCTGAGGCCTGCCCGGGCGCTTACTGGGCGACCCAGCCGCCGTCCATGTTCCAGGCGGCGCCGCGCACGTTGATGGCGGCATCCGAGCACAAAAAGACTGTCAGCGCGCCCAGTTGATCGGGCGTGGTGAATTGCAAGGAGGGCTGCTTGTCGCCCAGGAGGGCAGCAGCAGCCTGTTCGACGGGAATGCCCTGGGCCCGGGCGCGGTCATCGATCTGCTTTTGCACCAGGGGTGTGAGCACCCAGCCCGGGCAGATGGCATTGACGGTGACACCGGTCGTGGCGGTCTCCAGGGCAGCCGCCTTGGTCAGTCCCACCAGGCCGTGCTTGGCGGCCACATAGGCCGACTTCTGGGCCGAGGCCACCAGGCCGTGGGTGGAGGCAATGTTGACGATGCGGCCCCAGTTTTTCTGGCGCATGGCCGGAATCGCCAGACGCATGGTGTGGAAGGCACTGGACAGGTTGATGGCGAGGATGGCGTCCCATTTCTCGACCGGGAAATCTTCGACGGTGGCCACATGCTGGATGCCAGCGTTGTTCACGAGGATGTCCACGCCCCCGAATTCGCGCTCGGCGGCACGCATCATGTCTTCGATCTCGGCGGGCTTGGACATGTCGGCGCCATGGTGGCTGGCCTTCGCGCCCAGCGCGCGCACGCGATCGAGCGCGCCCTGCGCATCGCCAAAGCCATTGAGCATCAGGTGGGCGCCCGCGCGGGCCAGGGCCTCGGCGATGCCCAGGCCGATGCCGCTGGTGGAGCCGGTCACGAGGGCGGTTTTTCCTTGGATCATGGGTGCTCTCCGGGTATCCCGAAAATTATAGGAAGCGGTCTGGCGCGATGGGGCGCGCGGTCTAGAGGTAAATCTTCTGCAACAGCGTCATCAGCGTCTTGCGTTCGGGCTCGGTCAGGCGCTGGGACACGTCTTTCTCAAGCTCGGTGGCGGTGCACTCGGCCTGCGCCATCAGGGCCATGCCTGAAGCGGTCAGATGCAGGCCCTGGGCACGGCCGTCCAGCGGGTGCGGCCGCCGCGCCACCAGACCGCGCTTTTCGAAGCGATGGATCATGCCCACCAGGTTGGGCGGCAAGATACCCAAGGCACCACACAGCTGGCGCGAGGTGATGCCGGGGTTGTGCCGGATCAAGGACAGCGCGGAGAAATCCACGGGGCGCAGCTCGTAGACGGCCATGCGCGCGAGAAAAACGTCGATCACGGCCAGCGCCGCGCGGCGCGCGTTGTAGCCGATCAGGCTTTCCAGAAAGCGGCTGTCCACGCGCTCGATGGCCGTCGGCGTGTCGGACGGTGTCTTGCCCGAGGGCGCGCTGGCCTTAGGGCGGCGACGGGCGGCGGTAGCAGCGGCGGCAGGTGTAGGCATCAGGCCCCCGCGCTTTCGCGAGCATCGGCGCATCGCGTCTCGATGATCTGCAGGCGCATGTCGAACTCGGGCAACACATGACGAGCCAGTGCGCGAAGCGGATCCTGCCAGCGCGGTGCGTCGGCACCTGGCGTCGCGTCGATGCGGGCCCAGGCCCCATCGAGCAGCACCAGGGCGACGGCGCGCAGGTAATCGTCGGCGACCTCGAAGGCCAGCGACGCATCACCCGGCGCGGCTTGCACCAGGGCGGCAGTGATGGCGTTGAGTCGCTCCATGCGTGCATGACCGTCATGACCCGCCGGCAGTTGGGTCGCCAGATCGGCCAGCAAGGCCGCCAGGCCCTGACCGCCATCGGCGAGTACCTTGCGCACGAGCAGGTCAATCGCCTGGATCTCGTTCGTGCCCTCGTAGATCATGGCCACACGCGCATCACGCACGATCTGCTCGATGCCCCACTCGCTCACATAACCGTGTCCCCCCAGCACCTGCAGGCAGGCGCTGCCCCCGGCAAAAGCCTGCTCGGTCCAGGCCGACTTGAGCACCGGGGTGACCAGGCTGCACCAGCGCTGCGCACGGGCGGCGGCATCTGGATCGGTGACGGCCAGGTGCCTGGCCTTGTCCAACTCCAAGGCGGTGCGATAGGCGAGCACGCGCCCGCCGTCGATCCAGGCGCGCTGCGTGTCCAGGATGCGACGCATGGCCGGATGCTCGGCGATGAAGTCCGCCTCGGCCGCCGACTTGCCGCGCCCCGGTGCGCGCATCTGCCGACGCTCCAGGGAATAGGCCTGGGCTTTTTGCCAGGCGGCCTCGAGCAGGCCGATGCCTTGCAAGCCCACATGCAGGCGGGCCGCATTCATCATCACGAACATCGCACCCAGACCTCGCCCGGGCTCGCCCACGATCCAGCAAGTGGCCTCGTCAAAGCGCATCACGCACGTGGGGCTGCCATGCAGGCCCATTTTTTCTTCGATGCGATCGCAGTGCACGGCGCTGCGCGAGCCATCGGGCATGAACTTGGGCACCAGGAACAGCGACAGGCCCTTGGGGCCGGGCGGTGCATCGGGCAAGCGGGCCAGCACCAGGTGCACGATGTTGTCGGACAGATCGTGCTCGCCGCCGGAGATGAAGATCTTGGTGCCCGAGAGGCGATAGGTGCCATCGGCCTGCGGCACTGCGCGCGTGCGCGCCAGGCCCAGGTCGCTGCCGGCATGCGGCTCGGTCAGGCACATGGTGGCCAGCCACTCACCGGTCGCCACCTTGTTCAGGTAACGCGCCTTCAGGTCGTCGCTGGCGTGGTGCTTGATGCATTCGTAGGCGCCATGCAGCAAGCCGGGCGCCATGGTCCAGCCGTGATTGGCGGCACTGAGCATCTCGTAAAGGACGGCCTCGAGCAGGGTAGGCAGACCCTGACCGCCGTCTTCGGGCGCACTGGAAAGTGCCGGCCAGCCTGCCTGCCAGAAGGCTTGGTAGGCGTCACGAAAACCCGGCGGTGTGATGACGCGGCCCTGCTCGTAGCGGCAGCCCACGCGATCGCCCACTGCCTGCAAGGGCGCCACGACATCGGCCACGAACCGGCCCGACTCGTCGAGCACCTGCGACATCAGCGCGCGGTCGACCTCGGTAAAGGCCGGTAGGCTGCCCAACTCGCGGTCGGCCTGCAGCACCTCGAAGGCGATGAACTGGCTGTCTTGTAGGGGTGGCTGGTAGGTCATGGCGGTGCCAGAGAACGTGGCCCAGGACTAGCTGCAACGGGCCTTGATATCCGCCGGAACGGGAATGGCCTTGATGCGATCGGGCTCGCCAGGCGGATGGATCACGAAGGCGCGCGTCTCGCGGCCTTCGCACAAGACGGTGTCCCCGCGCTGGATCACATGCTTCTGGATGAACACCTTCTCGCGCCACTCCTCGACGCAGGTGTGCACCTGCAGCGTCTCGCCGTAGGTGGCGGTGCGCATGAACTTGGTGTGGATCTCCAGCAGCGGCGTGCCGATGATGCCGGTGGTCTTGGCCAGCTCGCGCCAGGGCGGAATGCCGCATTCCATGAAAAAGTGCAGGGAGGACGCGTCCATCCACTTGCAGAAATTGGGGAAGAAGACGATGCCGGCGGGATCGCAGTCGCCGAAAATCACTTTCACTTCGTAGATCGTGGTCTTGGACATGGTGGGCCTCAGGCAACTTCGGGGTTTTCGATCAGCAACGCAATGCCCTGCCCGCCGCCCACGCAGGCCGAGGAGATGCCATAGCGCACCTGGGCGCGCTTCATCTCGCGTGCCAGGGTGATGGTCAGGCGCACGCCGGTGGCCGCCAGGGGGTGGCCCAGGGCGATCGCGCCGCCATTGACGTTCAGGCGCGCCAGGTCCAGTCCCAGCTCGCGGGCGACGGCCAGGGTCTGCGCCCCCTGCGCCTCGTTGATCTCCAGGCGGTCGATCCGGTCCAGCGTGAGGCCGGTGCGTTCCAGGAGCAGGCGGATCGCCGGCGCCGGGCCGATACCCATGATCTCGGGCGGCACGCCCACAGCGGCCGCCGCGACCACACGACCCAGCGGCTTTCGGCCCTGGCGCTGCGTCCAGGCGCGGGCGTAGTCGCCCGAGGCCACGACCGCCGCGGCCGCCGCATCCACCAGCGCGGAGCTGTTGCCGCCGGTCTGCACACCGCCTTCGTAGACGGGCTTGAGCTTGGCCAGCACCTCCACCGGCGAGGGGCGGGCATGGGTGTCGGCGTTGACCTCGGTGACCTTGCCTGACAGGCGAATGCCACGCGGGTGATAGCCCTCGAGCTCGAATTTCTCGGTGACCACCGGCACGATCTCGCCGGCGTGAAAGCCCGATTGCTGCGCCGCCACCGCCTTGGCGAAAGAATTCGAGGCGAACTGATCGACCTCCTCACGGGTGATGCCGTACTTGCGCGCCAGGTTCTCGGCGGTCTGGATCATGTTGATGCCGGGCGCGGGGTCCTTGAGCGCCTCCCACATGAAATCCTTGAAGCCCACCGGCGCGCCCAGCTTGAAGCCGGTGCGGTGCTCGAAGCTGGCGATGGGGTTGCGCGTCATGCTCTCGGTGCCGACCACCAGGGCCGCATCGCAGGCGCCGCCCTGCACATGCTCGCCGGCTTGGCGAAACAGCTCGAAGCCGGTGCCGCAAATGCGCTGCACCATGATGGCTGGCACCTGCACCGGCACACCGGCATACAGGCCGATATGGCGCGGCAGACAAAACTGGTCGAAGTCGCCGGGCGCCATATTGCCGGCCACCACCGAGCCGATGTCATCGCCGGCGACACCCGTACGCGCGAGCGCGGCGCGGGCCGCCTTGATGCCCATGTCGGTAGGCGAAACATGCCCCAGGGCGCCGCAGTAATCGACCATGGGCGTGCGCACGCCATCGAGCAGCCAGATGTCGTCAAAGGCGCTGAAAAATCCACGGGAAGTCATAGGAGGGTGTGCTTTCAAATCAGGGGTGCGGCTTGATGATCCCGGGCAGGGTGTCCGCATGCAGTGCCTCGACGATGGCGGCGCGATGGGCCAGCACCGCGCGCTGGTTGATCGAGCCCTTGTCGGTGACCTCGCCGATGTCGATGGTGGGCGGCTCGGACAGCAGGCACAGGCGGGCGATGCGGTTGGCACTGCCAGTGGCCGTGCGGGCCAGCGTATCCACCACTTTCTGGAAGTGAGCCTGCACCGGCGCGCTGGCCAGCACCTGCGACAGCGGCGCCGATGCATCCAGACCCGCCAGCTGGCGCACGGCGGGCGTCGGGAACACCATGGCGCCGACTTCCTTCATGTTCAATCCGGTGATCACGCCATCCTGGATGTAGGGGGCGCCTGCGGCGATCAACTGAGCGCGCAGCGGACCCACGCTCACAAAGGTGCCGGTGGCCAGCTTGAAGTCCTCGGCGATACGGCCGTCGAATTTCAGGCCCAGGTGGATGTTGGCCGCATCAATCCACTTGACGGCGTCGCCGGTGCAGAAGAACCCTTCGTCGTCAAAGGCCTGCGTGGTCTCGGCCGGCGCGCGCCAATAACCCGGCGTGATGTTGGGGCCGCGATAGCGCACTTCCACCTTGCCATCCACCGGCACGAGCTTGAGTTCCATGCCCGGCGTGGGCACGCCCAGGTCGCCCGAGCGCACATGCGGGTTGGTGATGTAGATCGCAAACGGGCCCGACTCGGTCATGCCCAGGCCGGTGCCCATGACGATGCGCTCGCCGATCTCGCGCTCCTGCGATTCAAAGAGGCTGTCCCAGAGGGGCTGCGCCAGCGCGGCGCCCGCGTAAAAACACATTTGCAGCCGCGACAGCAGGTTCTTGCGCAGCACATCGTCGGTCTTCATCGCATTCGCGATGGCCTCGAAGCCGGTGGGTACGTTGAAGTACACGGTGGGCGCGATCTCGCACAGATTGCGCAGGGTCTCACCCATGAGGGCCGGCGTGGGCTTGCCGTCGTCGATGTAGAGGGTGCCCCCGTGGTAGATCACCATGCCGAAGTTGTGGTTGCCACCGAAGGTGTGGTTCCAGGGCAGCCAGTCGACCAGTACCAGCGGCTCCTGGGCCAGCACCGGCATGGAGGCTGCCATCTGCTCCTGGTTAGCGCACCACATGCGCTGGGTGTTGATCACGCCCTTGGGCATCTTGGTCGAGCCGCTCGTGAACAAGAACTTCACGATTGTGTCGGGGCCGGTGGCCTGCATGGCGCGGTCCACCGCGTCGGTGGCGGGCGTTGCAGCGAGATCGGCGAAGGTGCCGGTCTGGCGACCGTCGAGGCTACCCGCAGTCAGAACCACTTCCATGTCGCTGCCCACTGCGGCCTGGATCGCCCGGCCATAGCGCGCGGCATCGGCGGCAAACACCAGGCCCGGCGTGACCGTCTTGAGGACGTGGCGCAGCTTGCCGTAGTCCTGGCTCACCAGCGAATACGGCGGCGACACCGGCACAAAGGGCACACCCGCCAGCAGGCAGCCCAGCGCGATCTGCGCATGCTCCAGGTCGTTCTCGGACAGGATGGCCACGGGGCGCTCTTGCGACAGGCCGCGATCGATCAGGCCTTGCGCGATGCTGCGCGCGCGGGCCCAGGCCTGCGCATAGGTCAGGCGGATCCAGTCACCGCTGCGGCCGTCGGCCAGCTTCTCGCGACGCGCCATGAAGGTCTGGTCTGGCCGGGCGCGGGCCCAGTGCTGCAGGCGATCACTCATGCGGTCCGCATAAGCGGGCAGGTCTTTTTCGGCGCGCAGGTACTGCACGCCCCCCGCGCCGTCACGCAAGGTGACGCGGGTGACACCAAAGGTCAGGGCTCGAAACTTGGGGCTGCTCACAGGCGTCTCCGTCTCAGGTCTTTTGCACCTTGGCGGCGCGGCCTTCTAGGAAGGCGCGGACACGGGCCTTGGCCTCGGGCGCGCTTTGCGCGATGGCAGCCATCAGGGCCTCGGTCATGAAGCCCTGGTCGGCGGGCTGCTCGGCGATCCGGGGCAGCGCGTGCGTCAGCGCGTAATTGGTCATGGGCGCGTTCTGGGCGATCTGGCGCGCCAAGGCCAGCGCCTTATCAAAGGCCTGGCCGGCAGGCACCAGGTACTGCGCCAGGCCGATGCGCTCGCCGTCTTGCGCGTTGTAGACGCGACCCGTGAGCATCATGTCGGTCATTCGGGCCACACCGATCAGGCGCGGAATGCGCACCGAGCCGCCGCCGCCCACAAAGATGCCGCGCGAGCCTTCGGGCAGCGCGTAGAAGGTGGTCTCGTCGGCCACACGAATGTGGCAGGCACTGGCCAGCTCCAGGCCACCGCCCACCACCGCGCCATGCAGCGCGGCGACCACCGGCACCGGGCCGTATTGCACGCGCTCGAGCGCGGTGTGCCACATGCGCGAATGCAGCACGCCCTGGGCGGCATCGCGCTCACTGAGCTCCGACAGGTCCAGGCCCGCGCAGAAATGATCGCCCTCGCCGTCGATCACGGCGGCGCGCACGGTATCGGGTAGCTCCTCGAAGAGGCGGCGAATCGACAGCACCAGGGCGTCGTTGAGGGCGTTGCGTTTGGCGCCGCGGGTGATGCGGATCACCGCCACTTCACGGGCATCGCCCTGGAAATCGAGGTGGATGTCGGTATAGGTCATGCCAGTCTTCCTTGTGGCCTTGATTATGGTTATCAAAAATAACCAAAACAAGTCATACGAAAGACTGCTCGCGCTGCGTTTGCCCGGGATCGGGCCCCAGCGATCAGGCGGCTTCAGGCCTCAAGGATGGCGCCCGATGAAGTCCAGCATGGCTTTGAAAAACTCGGCGCGCGCTGCATCCGTGGCACCGAGCGACGCACCCAGAGTCTGCCCCGAGCCCCAGGTGGCTTGGCGCCGCACCAGCGGGCCGAAGTAGGCGTTGTGAGCCATGCCGTCCACATACAGAACTTCCACCTTGCCGCCCCGCTTTTGCACGCCTTCCACCCATTGCAAGGCATGGGGAATGCGCTGGCCGGGCGTGCTCTGGTTGCAATAGTTTGAGGTGCCCGGTGGCACACCGGGAAACTGGATATTGAGGCGGCAGTCGTCGCTGAGCGTCCAGCGCACGCCCTGGGGGTCGGCGTTGCCAAAGTCGTCCAACTTCCCAAAGGCGAGCAAAACAGGCACGCGGATCTCGTCGGGCAAGCCCAGTCCGATGGGGGTGACACCCTCCGCAATCACCCCCCGGACATGCGCCGGATCGACGACCCCCGCCAGGTTGGCCACAACCGCGGCCCCGTTGGAGATGCCAAACAAATACACACGACGAACATCGATGTCCGACCGTTGGATGGCCCACCGGTAAGCGGCCAGGGCCGTGGAATAGATCATGCGCTGGCGGGCTTCGTTGGTCACCGAGCGGGCCCAGAACAGCGAGTCGCGCCCCGTGAGGCCTTGCATGGCGTAGGCATCGAACGCCAGCGTGGCAAAACCTTTTTGGAAGAACGCCTCGTCAGAGCGAAGCACATCGTGAATGCCGCCACCGCCATGCACGCTGATCATCAGAGGCGGGTTGACGACGCCCGCCGGCAAACGAAATTTGACGCGCGACTCACACGGGTCAAAACCACCCAGCCGACCCGACACGGTGTGAAAGTTGGCACGCAGGGCGACCAACTCCAAGCCTCCGCGCTCCTGCGGCAAGCAGGTGATGGCCGGTTGCGCAGCGACGCCCAGCGAGCCACAGAGCCCGACAAAAACAAGAAGGCAGGCGCGTAGGTTCATGGAGATTGGTGCCAATAGGCAGACTGAAAATCAAATAGGCTTACGTATTGTATAAATAGCAACGGAACCTTTTATCAATACTCCAATCTTTTCAGAAAACTTATTGTAGAATATTTTATGCAAGAATTTTTCAATCATAGCGGGCAACCGCTCTGATTTGGTTTTTATCGAAGTAAGTTCAAGCGCATTTCTTAAGCAGGCCCACTCAATGAATAAATACGGAATTGAATGAATATGACCTGATTCCCGGAAAAATTCATGGCTCATTGCAACAGGGCTAAAGTATTGAGGATAACCTCGGAGAAATACTTTCCATCGAGATGAAAGCGCATCCGGATTAGGTGTTGACAAAATAAGTACGCCGCCCGGCTTCAGAGCCAGAGAAATTTTCTCAAACCACGCCATTGGATTTTGCAGGTGTTCGATGCCTTCGACGGACAAAATCAGGTCGTAACAGTCGGCTTGAAGTGTGCAGGTCTCAAGATTTTCAACTTTATAGGTGGCTCCATAATCAGACGCCTGAATTGGGGCTAAATCTAGGCCTTCGACAATCGCACCTGCCTTTGCCAGTTCTTCCGATAGTGCGCCGGCGCCGCATGGCGCATCCAGCACCTTGAGACCTTTGAGCTCGGGAAATGTTCTGTTTATCTCATGCAAAACGGCGGCATGAAGTCTGGGAGCGGCCATTTGCACTCTGCGACGTTCATAATTATTATTTTCGAGTGATGGCAAAATAGGCTCCTGCATTTTTATTACCCTATTATAGAAGAAATTCTGAGGCAAACCTATCATCAGAAAATCAGCAGCATATATTTTCTGCGATACGCTGAGATTAGAAATTAATGCGCTCTTCACTGTCCTGCAATTAGACGCTAGTCGCGCATACTTGCCTAAGTTGGGTATCACCACCATCCAGCGACTAGACGGCTACCAATCGAAAAAGCCTCCGCAAGTTAGTTTTTGCTAACCTGGGAGACCTCTAAAAGTTTGGTGCCGGTTGTCGGAATCGAACTGACGACCTTCCGCTTACAAGGCGGGTGCTCTACCAACTGAGCTAAACCGGCGTAAAGAAAAATTCTAGCGCCACAGCCGCATGCGCCGTCTGGCTATTTGATGCGTTTGAGCGCCGGACGCGGACCCCCGCCGGCGGGTGGTTTGGGCGGCTGCGGCGCGTCGTCGACTTCGTCAGCGGGCGCGTCGGCCGACACCAGCTGCATGTGCGAGGCGCTTGACTCGTCGCTGCCGCCTGCCGCGGGCACACTGGTCAAAGGCGAGCCCTCGACCGGCGCAGCGCCTTCGCCTTGCGCCGCCACGGGGAAGGCCATGCCCTGCCCGTTCTCACGCGCGTATATCGCCAGCACCCGGCTGATCGGCACGTGGATGTCGCGCGCCACACCGCCAAAGCGCGCCTTGAACTCGATGAACTCGTTGCCCAGCTTGAGGGCGCTGGTCGCATCCATGCTGATGTTCAGGACGATCTCGCCGTTCTTGACGTACTCGCGAGGCACTTGCACGGTGTCATCGACCATCACCGCCACATAGGGGGTGAGGCCGTTGTCGGCGCACCACTCATACAGCGCCCGAATCAGGTACGGGCGTGTGGAGGTGGATTCGAGGGCGTTCTTCATGGCGACACGATCAGGAAAGGACCGAGCCCTTACTTGCGCATCACCTTCTCGGAAGGCGTGAGCGCCTCGATGTAGGCCGGGCGCGAGAAGATGCGCTCGGCGTACTTCAGCAGGGGCGCGGCGTTCTTGGACAGCTCGATGCCGTAGTAGTCCATGCGCCACAACAGCGGCGCGATGGCGACGTCGAGCATGGAGAAGTTGTCGCCCAGCATGAACTTGTTCTTCAGGAACACCGGCGCGAGCTGGGTGAGACGGTCGCGGATGTGGCTGCGGGCCTTCTCCAGCACCTTCTCGTTGCCCTTGGACTGGCGCGCCTCGAGGGTGCTGACGTGCACGAACAGTTCCTTCTCGAAATTGAGCAGGAACAGGCGCACGCGAGCGCGGTCGACCGGGTCGCCGGGCATCAGCTGCGGATGCGGGAAGCGCTCGTCGATGTACTCGTTGATGATGTTCGACTCGTACAGAATCAGATCACGCTCGACCAGGATCGGCACCTGCCCGTAGGGGTTCATCACGCTGATGTCCTCGGGCTTGTTGTACAGGTCGACGTCGCGGATCTCGAAGTCCATGCCCTTTTCGAACAGGACAAAACGGCAGCGGTGGGAGAACGGGCAGGTGGTTCCCGAGTAAAGCACCATCATGTCAGTGGCTCCTTAAATCAAAAAGAGTGGGCGCGCGTTGCGGCCCACTCTGGGTTCAGGCGTAGCCCCGAGCGGGGCCGGCACATTCAGTACGCCGAATCAGCGGACATTCTTCCAGAAAGCGGCGTTCAAACGCCAAGCGATCACGGTGAAGACGCCTAAGAAAAGCATGACCCACACGCCGATGCGCACGCGCGTGTTCTGCACGGGCTCGGCCATCCACTGCAGGTAACCCACGAGATTGGCCATGGACTGGTCGTATTGGGCGGGCGTCATGGTGCCGGGCGTGATCTGCTTCCAGCCCTTGAAGACCTGAGTCTCTTGGCCGTGGCTCATCACGGTGTCGAACTGCGGCTCGCGATCACCCTGCAGCTCCCACAGCACGTGCGGCATGCCGACGTTGGGGAAGGCCAGGTTGTTCCAGCCGGTAGCCTTGGTCGGATCGCGGTAATAGGTGCGCAGATAGGTGTAGAGGTAATCGGCGCCGGTACCCATGCTTTGGCTGGCGCGCGAGCGCGCGATCAGGGTCAGGTCGGGCGGCAGGCCACCGAACCACTCCTTGGCCTGCTTGGGATCGATATTGGCCTTCATGGTCTCACCGACCTTGTCGGTGGTGAACAGCAGGTTGTCCTTGATCTGCTGCTCGGTCAGGCCGATGTCCTTCAGGCGGTTGTAGCGCATGTAGGCGGCCGAGTGGCAGTTCAGGCAGTAGTTGACAAACAGCTTGGCGCCTTCTTGGAGGGCCGGCATGTCGTTGGTCTTGTTAGGCGCCTTGTCCCAGGCGATGCCGCCACCGCCAGCGGCGTGGGCCGGGGCCATGCCCAACGCGAGGGCCAGCGAGACAAACAGGGAAGAAATGATGGTTTTCATGCTGAAAATTCCCTGGGCTCAGTGCGCGGCGAAGGTGATGCGCTCGGGCACGGGCTTGGGATCGCCCAGCCGGCTCCACCAGGGCATCAGCAGGAAGAAGCCGAAGTAGAACAGCGTGCCCACTTGGGAGACGCGCTCGCCGATCGGCGACGGCGGCTGCACGCCCAGATAGCCCAGCACGAAGAAGTTGATCACGAACACGCCGTAAACGTACTTGTGCCAGCTCGGACGGTATCGGATCGAGCGCACCGGGCTGTAGTCCAGCCAGGGCAGGAAGAACATGATGACCACAGCACCACCCATGACAACCACGCCCCAGAACTTGGCGTCGATGGCCAGCATCACGGCAATACCCACGGCGGTGGCGATCAGGATCGCGCCCTTGAACAGTTTGGGAAGCTCGGTGCGCAACACACCGAAGGCGCCTGCTGCGACCACGCACAGCACCAGCACGTACATCATCTCGGTGGTGATGGCGCGCAGCATCGAGTAATACGGCGTGAAGTACCAGACCGGGGCGATGTGCGCCGGGGTCTTGAGCGGGTCGGCCGGGATGAAGTTGTTGTACTCGAGGAAGTAACCCCCAAGCTCGGGCGCGAAGAAGATCACCGCTGAGAAAATCAGCAGGAACACCGACACGCCCAGGATGTCGTGGACCGTGTAGTACGGGTGGAAAGGAATGCCATCGAGCGGCTTGCCGTTGGCGTCTTTGGGGGCGTTGGGGCCCTTGATCTCAACGCCGTCGGGGTTGTTGGAGCCCACATCGTGCAGCGCCAGGATGTGCGCCACCACCAGGCCCAGCAGGACCAGCGGCACGGCGATCACGTGGAAGCTGAAGAAACGGTTGAGGGTGGCGTCGGACACCACGTAGTCGCCACGAATCAGCAGGGCCAGATCGGGGCCGATGAACGGGATCGCAGCAAACAGGTTCACGATCACCTGGGCGCCCCAGTAGGACATCTGGCCCCAGGGCAGCAGGTAGCCCATGAAGGCTTCGGCCATGAGCACCAGGAAGATCGCGCAGCCGAAGATCCAGACCAGCTCGCGCGGCTTGCGGTAGCTGCCATAGATCAGGCCCCGGAACATGTGCAGATAGACCACGACGAAGAAGGCCGAGGCGCCAGTGGAGTGCATGTAGCGCACCAGCCAGCCCCAGGGGACGTCGCGCATGATGTATTCGACCGAGGCGAAGGCCAGCGCCGCGTCCGGCTTGTAGTGCATCACCAGGAAGATGCCGGTGACGATCTGGATCACCAGCACCAGCAGTGCCAGCGAGCCGAAGAAGTACCAGAAGTTGAAGTTCTTGGGCGCGTAGTACTCGGACAGGTGGTCGCGGTACGCAGAGAAAGCCGTGGGGAAGCGGTTGTTGAACCAGTTGCCGAGCTTTTCACCGGCACTGGCGTTGGGGGAGATTTCCTTGAATTCAGCCATGATTTCAAGCCTTCTTGTCTTCGCCGATCAGGATCTTGGAGTCCGAGAGGTACATATGCGGCGGCACCTCCAGGTTGTCGGGCGCGGGCTTGTTCTTGAAGACGCGGCCGGCCAGGTCGAAGGTGGAGCCATGGCAGGGGCACAGGAAGCCACCTTGCCAATCATCCGGCAGCGAGGGCTGCGGGCCCGCCTGCAGTTTGTCGGAGGGCGAGCAGCCCAGATGCGAGCAAATACCCACGCCGACAAAGACCTCGGGCTTGATGGAGCGGTGGGTGTTCTTGGCGTAGTCGGGCGTGGGGTAGGCCTCACGGACGGACTTGGGGTCGGCCAGCTGCGGATCGAGCTTGGCCAGGCCGGCCAGCTGCTCGGGGGTGCGCTTCATGATCCAGACGGGCTTGCCACGCCATTCGACGGTGACTTTCTCTCCGGGTTTGAGTGCGGAAATATCGATTTCCACCGCCGCACCCGCTGCCTTGGCCTTCTCGGAAGGCTGAAAAGTACTCACAAACGGCACGGCGACAAATGCGCCGCCCACCGCGCCCGCGCAGCCAGACGCAATCAACCACGTCCGTTTGCTGGCGTCCATAGGGGTGTCACTCATGGGGATCCTCGAGGGGAATTCTGAAATTTCGCTGGATATCAGGGTCAACCCGCGATTGTAGCGGAGCGGTTACGCGCGATTCAAGGCTTGCCCACGATGCCCCGTAGCGTCCGAGCGGTATGGAGCGCCTGCGCCAGGCTGGTCGGATCCGCCTGCCCGGTGCCAGCGATGTCAAAGGCGGTGCCGTGGTCGGGGCTGGTGCGCACCAGGGGTAGGCCCAGGGTGACGTTGACCCCCTGCTCCAGCCCCAGGTACTTGATCGGGATCAGGCCCTGGTCGTGGTACATCGCCACCACCACGTCGAACTCGCCGGGCGTGCCCGGGCGGGCGCGGGCGCGCATGAAGACCGTATCGGGGGCATAGGGTCCGCGGGCGTCCACCCCCTGGGCGCGGGCGTCGGCGATGGCCGGCGCGATGGCCTCGATCTCTTCGCGCCCGAACAAGCCGCCCTCGCCGGCATGGGGATTGAGGCCCGCGACCGCGATGCGCGGGGCGCGCCCCAGCGTTGCCGACAGGGCAGCATGGGTAATGAGCAGGGTCTGCAAGACGTTGGCGCGGGTGACCGCCTCGATGGCGTCGCGCAGCGAGACATGGATGCTGACCAACACGGTACGCAGGGCGTCACTGGCCAGCATCATGCGCACCGGCACCTGCGAGATCGGCAGCCCCAGGTGGGCGGCCGCCTCAGCCTGCAGCAGCTCGGTGTGGCCGGGGAAATCGATGCCTGCGGCGGCCAGGGCCTCCTTGTGCAGGGGCGCCGTGACCACTGCGGCCACCTCGCCGCGCAAGGCGGCCCGGGCGGCCCAGATCACGGCCTCAGCGGCCAGCCGGCCCGCCTCGGCCTGCACTTGGCCCCAGCGCACCAGCGCGCGCGGCGCACCGACCTGCAAGAGGGGGATGGACCCTGGGGGAACGGCAAGCGCCTGCTCGGGCGCGGTGATCTCACACACCGGCAGCGGCGCCTGACTCCCACCGGCCACCACGGCCGCCGCGCGCCGCAGATGCGCCGCATCGCCCACCACGAAGCAGCCCGCCATCTGCGCGGGATCCTGGGCATACAAACGCGCGATCAACTCGCCGCCGATGCCGGCCGGATCGCCCTGCGTGATCGCGATCAGGGTGTTCATGCGGGATTGGGGATGTCGATGAACTGGTGGTCCAGGCCCAGCTGCGAGGCCACGTGGGCGGCCACGGCGGGCGCGCCATAGCGCTCGGTGGCATGGTGGCCGCAGGCCAGGAAGCTCACGCCGCACTCGCGCGCGTAGTGGGCTTGCGGCTCGGAAATCTCGCCGGTAACAAAGGCCTGCGCGCCCGCGGCAATCGCGGCCTCAAAGTAGCCCTGGGCGCCGCCAGTGCACCAGGCCACGCGGGAGATCGGGCCCGGCGTACCGTCCACGCGCAGCACCGGCCGCCCCAGTGCCTGCTCGATGCGCGCGGCCAGCGCGCCGGTATCGGCAAAGGGCGCGCCGTCGGCGGGCGCGCCGAGCCAGCCCAGGTCTTGATCGCCAAAGCGTGCGCTGGCCTGCAACCCCAGCACCCGCGCAAGCTGGGCGTTGTTCCCCAACTCGGGGTGGGCATCGAGCGGCAGGTGGTAGGCGTAGAGGTTGATGTCGTGGGCCAGCAGGCGCGCCAGGCGCTGCTTCATCCAGCCGGTCACCCGCCCGTCCTGGCCGCGCCAGAACAGGCCGTGGTGCACGAACAGGGCATCCGCGTCGGCCTCGATGGCCGCATCGATCAGGGCCAGGCTGGCGGTCACGCCGGAGACGATGCGCCGCACCTGCGCGCGCCCCTCCACCTGCAGCCCGTTGGGGCCGTAGTCCTTGAAGCGCTCGGGCTGGAGCAGGGTGTCGAAGGCGTGGAGAAGTTGGAGCGAGCTGGCCATGGGCATTCCGTTACGTCGACATTGTCGGACATGCCGGCCGGTCTACACTCGGCCGCTACGCCGCGCCCGCGGCCCCTTCCTGCGCCCGCACGCCCTGTCCATGCGCCGCTACTGGCTTCTTTTCTCTCAGGCCGTCACGGTCTTGCTGGCCGCGTATTTCGTGGTCGCCACCTTGCAACCGGGCTGGTTGGTGGGGCTGGCCGCCCCGCACCGAAGCGCTGGCGTCGCCTTGACGCAAGCCCCTGCCCTGCCCGCCACCGTCACGCCCCCGGGCAGCCTGCGTGACGCCGCTCGCGGCGCGGCGGCGGCGGTCGTGAGCATCAACACCCTCACCGCCTCGCGCCCCAACCCGCATAGCCGCGACCCGTGGTTTCGTTTCTTCTTTGGCGAAACGCCAGACCGCGAGGGCCGACCGCAGGCGGGTCTGGGCAGCGGCGTGATCATCAGCGCCGACGGCTACATCCTGACCAACAACCATGTGATCGAGGGCGCCGACGCGATCGAGGTGCAGCTCAATGACAGCCGCAGCGCCCGCGCCAAGGTGATCGGCACCGACCCCGACACCGACCTGGCCGTTCTGAAGATCCAGTTGGACCGCCTGCCCGCCCTCACCCTGGGCAACTCCGACAACTTGCAGGTGGGCGACCAGGTGCTGGCGATCGGCAATCCCTTTGGCGTGGGCCAGACCGTGACCGGTGGCATCGTGAGCGCGATCGGTCGCAACCGGCTGGGGATCAACACCTTCGAGAACTTCATCCAGACCGACGCCGCCATCAACCCGGGCAACTCGGGCGGTGCGCTGGTCGATGTTCACGGCCACCTGATGGGGATCAACACGGCGATCTATTCCCGATCGGGCGGCAGCCTGGGCATCGGCTTCGCCATCCCGGTGTCCACCGCGCAGATGGTGCTTGAGGGCATCGTCAAAGAAGGCGTCGTGCGACGCGGTTGGATCGGCGTGGAGCCGGCCGATTTGTCCGCGGAGCTGAGGGAGACCTCCGGGGTGACCGCACAGCGCGGGGTGCTGATCACCGGCGTGCTGCAAAACGGGCCGGCCGCGAAGGCGGGTATTCGCCCAGGCGATGTGATCACGCAGGTGGGCGGCCACCCGATCGCCAACGTGTCAGAGCTGTTGTCCCACGTCGCGGCGCTCAAGCCGGGGGCGAATGCCGAATTCAAGGTGCAGCGCAAGGACGCAGTCTTGTCGCTCACGGTGACGGCGGGACTGCGGCCCAAGCCGCCTGTGGTGCCGCAGCAGCGCTGAGTTTTTTCTGCGGACGGACGCGTGGTGCGGGGCGGGCGGAGGGCATGGGCCCGGGGGCTTCAAGTGCGCAGGCCCTTCGGGCTTCCTTGCGGTGCTCGTGCCAGGCGGGAAGCGCGCAAAACTCGCCTTCGGCTCAAACATGCGCGCTTCTTTTTCCGCCTGTCCCTGCGCTCCTCAGCTGCGCACAGGCGCCCCCGAACCCACGCCCCCCACCCACCCCACACCACGCGCTTCGCGCGCGGAAGATCCTTCGCCGACGGGTTGGTTGCCGGCGCGAAATCAAGACGTGATCTAGCCGGAGACCCTGAGGCGAGCGCTCCGGCGCGAAGCCATTACGCGTTGCGTGCGTGATGCGCGGGTGGGGGCGGTAGGCGGAGGGCCCCGTGGGGCCGCGCGCGAAGGCGCTGCGGACCGTCGGGAGGAGCCTGCCGCTCC